>JAESFN010000038.1_pt1 | contig 570211 bp, 514 predicted proteins | sample 9269411 | NCBI WGS metagenome assembly JAESFN01 (sample SAMN14505399, study PRJNA617100) | algae metagenome | isolation source: Iphinoe sp. HA4291-MV1 and co-occurring heterotrophs from trail next to... | place: USA: Maunawili Falls, Hawaii | collected 2009-07-25
TCAACGGTACGGCCCTCGCCGTCCCGCCCCTGTGGGGGCACTGACTGTCACGCAAAGCCTCGGGTCCGGCGGATCGCGGGGGTGGTGGTGCTGGTGGAGAGGGGCGAAGCGATGCCTTGCGCTCAAATGTCATCCCGGGGCTTGTCCCCGGGACCCATCAATCAGCGAGTCCGGAAGCTGAGATGTGCTGGGCCGCACTACACACCAACAAACTGTCGAGGTCGTGGCGCGATGGGTCCCGGCAACCCTCGGAACAAGTCCGAGGGCAAGCAAATGCCGGGATGACATTCGAGGGGTGGATCAGCCGTGCCACACCCACAGATGTCATCCTCGGACTTGGTCCGAGGACCCACTGCTCAACGAGTCCGGGCAGGAATGATTTGCGAGGCCTTGCTTCCAACGATCCATCGAATTCGCGGACCGATGGGTCCTCGGGACCCTCGGAACAAGTCCGAGGGCAAGCGAGCCCGAGGATGACACAGAGTAGGCGATGCCGGCCTCGTGATCCTCGGAGTTTGGTTGGGGCGTGCTGTACCACGTCCACAAATGTCATCCCGGGGCTCGTCCCCGGGACCATCAATCAGCGAGTCCGGAAGCTGCGATGTGCTGGGTCGCACTACACACCAACAGCCTGTCGAGGTCGCGGCGCGATGGGTCCCGGCAACCCTCGGAACAAGTCCGAGGGCAAGCAAATGCCGGGATGACATTTGGGGATGTGGCATGGCACGGGCATGATCCGTGCCGGTTTTGTGTGCTGGCTCTCGGCGGGGGTGCGCGATAGTCTTGTGCAACGAAAAGCAACGCAACAAAACAGACCGGGGGAATGCGCGCATGGCGCACAAGGGTTTGATCTTCGGAATTTTCCTCGCGCCCTTTCATCGCGCCGGCGACAATCCCACGCTCGCCATCGGGCGCGACATGGAGCTGCTCGAGTGGCTCGATCACCTGGGCTACGACGAGGCCTGGATCGGCGAGCATCACTCGGCCGGCTGGGAGCTGATCGCCTCGCCCGAGCTCGTCATCGCGGCGGCCGCGGAGCGCACCAAGAACATCCGGCTCGGCTCAGGCGTCACCAGCCTGCCCTACCATCATCCCTTCATGGTCGCGCAACGCTTCGTGCAGCTCGACCACATGACGCGCGGCCGCGCCATGCTGGGCTGCGGGCCGGGCGCGCTGATCTCGGACGCCTACATGCTGTGCATCGATCCTTCGACGCAGCGGCGGCGGATGGACGAGTCGCTCGATGCCATCACGCGGCTGTTGAAGTGCGAGGAGCCGGTCACGATCAAGACGGACTGGTTCGAGATGCGCGATGCACGCCTGCATCTGGCGCCCTACACGGACCCGCATTTCACGATCGCGGTGGCGAGCACGCAGACGCCGGCCGGCATGATCGCTGCCGGCAAGTACGGCCTCGGCGTGCTGTCGCTGGGCGCGGGCATTCCGGGCGGACCGGAAGCGCTCTCGCAGCAGTGGAAGATCGCCGAGGACGAGGCGGCCAAGCACGGCCGCACCATGAACCGGCGCGACTGGCGGCTCGTCATCAACATGCATACGGCAGAGGACGACGAGCAGGCGCTGCGCGACGTGCGCGTCGGCGAGCGGCTGGAGACAGTGACGTACTTCGAGGAAGCCTTGGGCCGTCCGCCCGGACGCTCGGACGATCCGCTGCGCGACGGCGTGAAGGCGGGCACCACGCTGGTCGGCTCGCCGGATACGGTGGCCAAGGGCATCGAGCGGCTGATCGAGCTGAGCCGGGGCGGCATCGGCGGCGTGATGTTTCGCGCGCACGAATGGGCCAACCGCGAGGCGACCATGCGCAGCTTCGAGCTGTTCGCGCGCTGGGTGATGCCGAGGTTTCAGGGCTCGACCGTCTCGATCCTGGCGTCGCGCGATTGGGCCAAGGCCAACCGCCAGACGATCTTCGCGCCGAACGTGAAGGCGATCGAGAAGGCCTACACGGATGCCGGCAAGGCGGCGCCCGAGGATTTCAAGATGCGCCTGCTTGGCGCCACCGACGAGGAGAAGGGCAAGAAGAGCTGACGGCGGGACGCGGCACAGGCCCAGAGCATGTGGACACGCGTCTGGATCCCGCCCTTCGGCGGGATGACGTCAATGGGAAAGACTTATGCCGGTGTTACTGCGTGGCGCAGGGCGGCGCGGGCGAGGAGGCGCGTCGAATCGAGCGTTGGCAACGGTGAGTTGGCGTCGCTGATAATCAGCGGGATCTCGGTGCAGCCGAGCACGACGGCGTCGCAGCCTTCGCCCTTCATGCGCTGGATGACCTGCTGGAAATAAGCGATGCCCTCGGGCTTGAACTGGCCCATGACCAGCTCGTCCATGATGATGCGGTTGGTCTCGTCGCGCTCGCCGGTGGTGGGCCTCAGGTACGCGAGGCCGTGCGCCTCGAGCTTCTCCGGATAGACCGCGCTGTCGATGAGCCAGCGCGTCCCGGTCAGGCCGAGGCGGCGGTAGCCGCGATCCACGGCCTCGGCAGCCACCACCTCGGCGATGTGCAGCCACGGCAGCGGCGAGCGCGGTGCCACGTAGGCGAAAGCCTGATGAATGGTGTTGTCGGGGCAGATCAGGAAATCAGCGCCGATCCTGGCCAGCTTGTGCGCCGAGGCCAGCATGAGCTCGCCGACGCCGTCGATATCGTTGTCGTCGAGGCACCGCACGTACGCGGCGAGCGAAGGCGTGTGCATGGAGACCTCGGGATGCGCGTGGTCCCCGAGGAATTGCGCGCCTTCGGTGCAGATGGTGCGATAGCACAGCGCCGCACCTTCGGCCGAGCAGGCAACGATACCGATATGCTGGGGCATGCGTGGACCCCTTGGAAAATCAGCTCGTTTCGAACAGGTCCGCGGCGCGCTTGCCGATGGCATCGGCCTTCCAGCCGGGAATCCGGAACTCCCAGCCGTTGGCCTTGGCGTTGAGGTCGTCAGCCTGCTTCTTGGCGTCGCCCTCGCCTGTGGCGGCGAAGGACAGCCAGTTGGTGTCGCCATCCTTGCGCAGGCGGAACGTGACCTTGAGGCCGCCGTCGGCGTCGAGGGTGATGACGCTGACCTTGTCGCCACTCGGCGTGGCCTCGAGCTTGCGCATGTCGTCCATGTCGATGGACGAGAAGGCCTGCGGGATCTGGTCCGCCGTGGCGCCCTGCTTCAGCTTTTTGCCCTCGGGGATGGCGGCGAGCTTGAACTTCTCGGCCGGCTTGTCCTTGTCGTCGGGCTTGTCCGTGTTCTTCTCGACGACGAGCGCAGGCTCGCCCGTATGCTCGATGGCGACACGCGTGATCTTGGTGGTGTCGGTGCTGAAGATGCCCGTCTGCACCCAGTCCTTGACGTCGGCCGTGGCCTTGGGATCGCCGATGGCGAGCCAGGTCTGGTTGTCGCCGGCCTTGCGCACGTAGAAGCCGCTGCGGCCGGAGCCGAAGGCTTCGTGGCGGCTCTTGCCGATGACGATGTCGGCGAGCGGCTTGCCTTTGTCGCCGAGGATTTTGATGCCGCGCGACTTGCCGTCCTTGGTGCCGGGGTCCTCGAGCTCGAGCAGCGCGTAGCGATCCTTGAGTGCGGTCTTGGGCTCGATCAGGTTCGCCTGGGCCAGTTGCACGACGAGCGCGCGCGCCTTCTCGGCATTAGCAGGATAGCCGGCGCGGTCCTTGAGCTTCCACTGGTCGCCGCTGCGCTCGATGGTCAGTTTCTTGTCGCCTTGCGCGATCTCGATCGCCGACACGGTGTTGACCTGAGCGTTGAGGTCGGGCGCCAGCGGGCGGCCTTCGACACGGCCCTGCGAGAAGCGATTGGCGGAGGCGTAGAGCACGGCCGCCAGCAGGACGCTGACGATCGCGGCGATGGCCAGCGCAGTGAATTGCCGAGGCTTGATCACGTGTCTCTCCTCGCCGTCCCGTTACTTAGCGTTGCGTTGCCGCTGCGCGAGCCCGATGGCGAGCCCGCCCAGACCGATGACCAGCGGTATGAAGGCGACATTGAAGAACTTGAGCCAGCCGCCGAGGCTGTCGATGTCCTGCCGCAACGCCAGCTTCACGTCGCGTAGCTCGCGGCGCACGCCGATCATCTCGGTGCGGGCGGTCTCGATGGTCTGCTTGTCCTTGTCGGAAAGGAGGATGGCTCCGCCTTCGCCGCCCTTGGTCTCCATGGTGGAGACCTTCTCCTGCAGGTCCTTCAGCTGTGCGACCAGCGTCTGCTCCTTCTCGCGGAAGCGGCGCTCGGCATCGCGGCGGATCTCACTCACCCGCTCGAACGGACGGTCGTTGATGCCGCGTCCGCGCAGGCCGGCGAGCGCCTCGCCGCCCGAGAGGTTCTCGAGCGCGTTGACGACGAAAGCCGCATTGTGCGCCTGCGGAACGGCGATCTGCTGCCCCATGAAGTCGCGCACCTCGACCCAGAACTGGTCGTTCAGCATGTCGCTGTCGGCGACGACGACGATGTTGACCTTGCCGGACATGACCTCGGGCTTGGCGGGCTCGGCCGGCTTTGCCGCTGCGTCGGCAGATTTGGCGGCGGCATCTGCCTTGGGCGCCTCGGCCTTGGCGGCATCGGCGGCCGGCTGCGCGCCGTCCTTGGCGGCGTCCTTGGCGGAGTCCTCGGGCTTGGCCTCCGGTGCCTTGGGCGGGCCGTCGGGGAAGGCCGTCTTGGCTTCGCCGCTGACGCGGGCCGCGAGCATGAGCGCGCCGCTGGACTTGAAGTCGCGCATCAGCGCGATGGGGTCGGGCTGGAAGCGCAGCTTGTCGGCTTCCAGGGTGCCGCCCTTGGCCGTGGTCTCGATGATGGGCGTGACGGTCGTCGTCGCGCCGTCGGCCTTCGTCAGGACGCCGGCGCTGGCGAGATGCAGGCGCTCGATGCTGGACGCGAGAACGTCCTTGTCGTTGATCTGGGCCTTGTCGATCTGCAGCCAGCCCAGATAGTCGGTGACGGTGGGACGGCGTCCGCCACCGAACTGGACGCGGCGCGCCAAAGAAGGATCGCCGGCGACCTTGGAGGGATCGATGCCGACACCCCAGGTCTTCAGCAGCTTGACCAGCTCCGCATCGGGGCCGGGAGACGGCATCTGCATGCCCATGCCCATCGCCGGACTGGGACTGGTCTCGGGAACGGGATCGACGAAGGCGAGGATGCGTCCGCCCTTCAGCGCGAACTGGTCGATGGCGTAGGCCGCATCGGCGGTGAGGCCCTGCGGCTGCACCAGCATCAGCACGTCGATGTCGGCGGGGATCGACTTGAGGTCGGGCTGCAGCGCCTTGACCTCGAAGAACTCGCGGATCTGGTCCATCACCACCCACGCGGGCGGCGGTTGGCGCATAGGCGCCATGGGATTGGGCGCGCCGCCGTCGATGGGGATGCCGGCGATCAGGCCGACCACGCGCTTCTTGGGATTGGCGAGGCCGTTGATGAGCTTGGTCAGGTCGTACTCGAGGAAACGCTCGCGGTCGGGCGAGAAGAACTCGATGGCCGTCTCGTTGTCCGTGGTGTTGGTGGCGACGAGGCCGAAGTAGCCGGTCTCGCCATCCTGGTTGAGGCGCACCCCGCGCAGGCCGCCGGCGACGGCACGGTCCTCGGCGTCGGAGAAGGCCTCGGGCTCGACGAACGTGAGCTGCAGCTTGCCGTTGGACAGGTCGCGGTACTGCTCGAGCAGCGCCTTCACGCGCTCGAAGTACTTGCCGTAGAGCGGCGCCACCTCGCCCAGCTTGCGCGTGTAGTAGACGCGCATGTTGATCGGCTCCCCCATCTTCGACAGCACGCTCTTGGTGCCGCTGGAGATGGTGAAGAGATGGTCCGCCGTGAGGTCGGCCTTGGCGTTCTTGAAGAGCAGGGACGAGAGCAGGTTGATGGAGAGCATCAGGACCGCGGCGAGCGCGATGGCGCCCCAGGCCAGCGTCTTGCGATCGAGGCGCGAGGCGCTCCTGAGGATCTCCGCCGGGGCGATGAGCGACCAGCCGGAGATGCCATGGCCAACCTTGGCTGCCTTGGCGCGCCAGTCGTTCGTTTCGATTGTCATCGATGCTCTCCTTACGCGGCCTTGCGCTGTTCGACGACGATGACGTTCGCGAACAGGAAGAACACGATCAGCGACACGTAGAAGACGAGGCTCGGCAGGCTGAAGACGCCCTTCACGATCTGGTCGTAGTGATTGATGAAGCTCATCGACGCGATCGCCTGCAGGAGGAAGGCCGGGGCCCAGGGGCGGAAGAACGTCAGCACCAGCTCGGCGCCCGCCATCACGAACAGGAAGCAGATGGTGGCGGCGACGATGAAGGCGATGACCTGGTTCTTGGTCAGCGCCGAGATGCAGGAGCCGATGGCGAGGAACGTGCCGGCCATCAGGAAGCTGCCGATGTAGCCGGCGAAGATCACACCGTTATCGGGGTTGCCGAGATAGTTGACGGTGATCCACATCGGGAACGTGAGCGCGAGCGCAACGCCGATGAAGGCCCAGGCGGCGAGGAACTTGCCGAGGATCGCCTCAGTGGTCGAGATCGGCAGCGTCATGAGCAGCTCGATGGTGCCGGTCTTGCGCTCCTCGGCCCACAGCCGCATGGCGATGGCCGGCACCAGCAGCAGGTAGAGCCAGACGTGATAGAGGAAGAACGGCTGCAGGTCGGCCTGGCCACGCTCGAAGAAGTTGCCGACGTAGAAGGCGAAGGCGCCGGTCAGCGCCACGAAGATGACGACGAAGACGTAGGCCAGCGGCGTGCCGAAGTAGGAGGCGAACTCGCGCTTGGCGATGATCCAGATGTTACGCATGGCCGGCCCCGACGTCGGAGGTGGTGATCTGCCGGAACACGTCGTCGAGCTTGCCGCGCTCGACGAACATCTCCTCGACGGTAATGGACTTGTCGCGCAGCACGGCGGCGACATCGGCGGCAATCGCCGCGCCGTTCCGCGGTAGGGCGCGAAGCTGGATGTGGCCGTTGGCCGTCGGCAGCCGCTCGATCTTGGCGATGCCGCTCAAGCCGGACAGGGCGCCGGCCACGGCGTCGGCCTTGGCCGCGTCGATCCGGATGGCGACGGCGTTGTGATAGGGCATGCGCCGCTGCAGCTCCTCGGCCGTGCCGTCGGCGACAATGCGGCCGCGATCGATGACGACGGCGCGCGTGCACACGGCCTCGACCTCCTCGAGGATGTGCGTGGAGACGATGATGGCCTTGTCCTTCGCCATCTCGGCGATGAGCTGCCGCACCAGATGCTTCTGGTTGGGATCGAGACCGTCGGTCGGCTCGTCCATGATGAGGACGGCAGGATCGTGCAGGATGGCCTGGGCGAGGCCGACGCGGCGCTTGTAGCCCTTCGACAGCGTATCGATGCGCTGTCCGAGCACGCCGGTCAGGCCCGTGCGCTCGACGGCGATCTCGACCTTGCGCGCCTTGATGGCGCCCTCGAAGCCGCGGATCTCGGCGATGAAATCGAGAAAGCTTTTCGGCGTCATGTCGCCGTAGGCTGGCGCGCCTTCAGGGAGATAGCCAAGGCAGCCTTTGGCGGATTTCGGGTCCTCGACGACATCGAAGGAGCACACGCGCGCGCTGCCTGAATCCGGCTCGAGAAATCCCGTGAGGATTTTCATCGTCGTCGACTTGCCGGCGCCGTTGGGGCCGAGAAAGCCGAGCACCTCGCCCTTGGCGACCTGCAAGGAGATCTCGTCGACTGCCCTGATCGGACCGAAAGATTTACTGAGCCGGTCCGCTTCGACCAGGAGTGTCATCGTCCCTCCTCCCGCGAGCTTGATGCGATGTTGATACGGTGCATGCGAAAGCACATTTTTCGCCTGCTGCATGCTCTGCGATGTCTGCTTGGATGCGGCAGTTACGCACAGACGTTGGCAGTGTCAAGTTACGAGTGCTACATGTTTGCCCGCCGCGGCGATTTGCGCTTGAGTACCGGCACTTAGCCTCATGCGACGCGTTGTGCTCTGGCTCCGCCGCCGAACCGGTCCGGCGCATATGGTGCGAGGTTGAGGTTGGTGCGCTCGCCCGCGGCGAGTCCCGCCACGATGCGGCCGGTATTGGGTCCGCCCGTCAGGCCGAGATGGCCGTGGCCGCAGGCCACGAAAATGTTGGGATGCCCGGGGACGGGACCGATGGCCGGCAGGCTGTCCGGCGTGCCGGGACGCGGACCCATCCAGCGGCTGCCTTCGCTGACATTGAGATTTGGCAGGATTTCCTTGCCGAGGCGCTTCAGCGCTTCGGCGCGCCGCCAGGACGGCGGATCGTCGGCATGACCAAGCTCCTCCGTGCCGGCGACACGCAGGCCCATCTCCATGTTGTTGACGGCGAACTGGCGCTCGAGGTCGCTCAGCACATGGCGCAGCTTGATGCCTGGATTGGCGAACGTCATGTGATAGCCGCGCTCGGCGATCAGCGGCAGCTTGAGTCCGAGGGGCTCGAGCAGCGACAGCGACCAGGCGCCGGCGGCAATGACTGCCACATCGGCCTCGCGCTCGCCCGCGGTCGTGCTGACGTAGACACGGTTGCCGTCGGGGCGCAGGGCCTTGACCTCGGCGCGCAGCACAGTGCCGCCCTCGCGGCGCAGGAGGCTGGCGTAGGATTGCGTGAGCCGGAAGGGATTGGTGGTCCTCGCCATGGGCCCGACGCGCACGCCGCGCGTGTAAATGGGCGAAATCTCCGGCTCGATCTCGCGCAGCGCAGGGCCGTCGAAGACTTCGATCTCCGTGCCGGCTTCGCGCCGCAGGCGCCAGGCAAGCCCGTTGTCCACGTCTGCATTCTTGCGGTCGCGCGCGATGTAGAGATAGCGCATGTTCTGCACCAGCTCCGGCGTGCCGGCCTCGCGCGCCAGGGCCTCGTGCAACTCCACGGTCGTTCCGTACAAGGCCTTCATGGCGACCGAGGTGCGCAGCACCTGGTCCATGCTCGTGGCCTGATAGAATTTCCAGAGCCAGGGGACCGTCAGGCGCAACGAGCCGAGCCGCACGACGAGCGGGCCCTCGGGGTCGAGCAGCATGCGCGGCACTTGCTTCAGGAGACCAGGCAGCGGTATCGGGACGACGCCCTGGGCGGCAAGGATGCCGGCATTGCCGAAGGAGCAGCTCTCACCGGGCTCGACACGGTCGATGACGGTGACCTCGAAGCCGCGCCGCCTGAGCTCGATGGCGCAGCACACACCGACGATACCGGCCCCCACGACGACGGCGCGGTTCTGGTTTCGAGCGCTCATGGATAGCTCCTGCCCCGGTGATTATGTTTTTTGCGGGAATGTTGTGGCATGCCCGCACGCCCGTGCCAACACGTACGGCGCAAATCCGCCAGACACACGTGCATGGCTGCTATTTGGCGCGCAGCAGGCGCTCGACGATGATGCCGACCACGACGATGGCGACCCCGATGCTCTGCAGCCAATTGAGCTGTTCGCCGAGCACGGCCACGGCGAGCAGCGTGACCGTCACCAGCTCCAGGCTGACGATGATGGAATAGCCGCTGGCCGACAGGCGCGGCAGCGCGTAGGCGAAGGATGAGATCTGGAGCGCGCCGCCGACGGTGGCAATGCCGACGAGACGCAGCCAGCCTTCGAGGTTGGCGGGAAGCTTCACGCCGACGACGGCGGCGACAACCGCATATCCGACGGCAAGGCCACCGTAGATGAAAGCGGCGCTGGCAAAGGGCGTCACCTCGCGGGTAAAGCGAAAGGCAACGGCGATGTAGATGCTGAAGATCAGCGGCGTGAGCACGGCGCAAAGGAGGCCGATGGGCTCGACCGCGTGCAGTGACAGATGCGGCCAGCCTGTCAGAACCACGCCGATGAAGATCAGCAGGACGGCGAGGATCGTCGGCCACTGGGCCCTACGGCCAAAGAAGAATTGGTCGATGGCTACCGTGAACATGGGATAGGTGAAAAAGATCGTCACGACGATGCTGGACGGCATCGTCTGCAGGGCGCGGAAGTAGGTGAAGGTCTGCAGAAGGCCGAGCGTGATACCGTTGATGAACAGCGCCTGCCCGGCACTGCGCCATTCCGCCGTCAGGCTGGGGCTGGTGGCGAGGCCCAGCGGGATGAGGATGGTGAGCGCGAGCCAGTAGCGCCAGAACAGCAGCGACGCCGCATCGAAGCCGCCGTGATAGAGACCCATGGCAAGCATGGGCACGGTCCCGACGCAGATCGAGCCGATCGCGGCCACGAGCACGGCGAGATATTCTCTGTTGGGAGGCGCGGCCACGGGCGGTCTGCCGAGGTTGCAGCGGGAAGCGGGGATGAGGTATCGGGAACCGGCGCCGCTGACAATGCGGTGTCGCGACTTGCCCGCGTCTATTTTCGCCGGCGTGCTGTCCCGCAGTGCAGCATGTCAGACGTCGAAGAAGACCGTCTCGCCGTTGCCCTGGAGGCGGATGTCGAAGCGATAAACTCTTCCGGCTTCCGCGCCGTCACGGCGTGCCATGAGCGTCGGCCGCCGGTCCTCGGGCACGCTTTGCAACACCGGATCGCGTGCATTGGCCTCGGCCTGATCCTCGAAATAAATGCGTGTGTAGAGGTGGTTGAGCATGCCGCGCGCGAACACCAGAACGTTGATGTGCGGGGCTTCCTGCGGCGAAGGCGCACCCGGCAAGACGGTCTCGAAGATGAAGCGGTGGTCGGCCTCGGTGCCCGTGCCCATGCGGCCGAAACCGGAGAACGCCGCATTGGAGCTGCGCGTATCGGCGGGATGGGCGTAGCGCCCTTCGGCATCGGCCTGCCAGATCTCGATCAGGGCGTCGCTGAGCGGCTGGCCCTCGCCATCGAGCACGCGGCCGATGATCTGGATGTGCTGGCCCGTAACATCGGGGCTGGCGACGGTGCCGCCGGCGATACCGGCAAAGCCGTAGCCGTATTGCACGGGCGCGAGACCGAACGAGAAGAACGGGCCGACGGTTTGCGACGGAGTCTGCTTGAGCGCCATGGCGTCAGGTCTCCATCGGCGTCTGCTGGCGTCCGCGCAAGACGATGTCGAACGTGTAGCCGAGCGCGTAGCCCGCCTCCGTCGCATCGACGGAGAACTGTGAGATCAGGCGGTCCCGCGCCTCGACGGGTGTCGCCTGATAGATGGGATCGAGATCCATCAGAGGATCGCCCGGGAAGTACATCTGCGTCACGAGCCGCGTGGCGATGCTCGGGCCGAACAGTGAGAAGTGGATGTGCTGGGGGCGCCAGGCGTTGGCGTGGTTGCCCCAGGGATAGGCGCCGGGTTTGATCGTGGTGAAACGGTAGCGGCCGTCGGCGTCCGTCATGCAGCGCCCGCCGCCGAGGAAGTTGGGATCGATGGGCGCGTCGTGCCGGTCCATGGCATCGATGTAGCGTCCGGCCGCGTTGGCCTGCCACAGCTCGATCAGCGTGTGCGGCACGGCGCGGCCGTTCTCGTCGAGGACGCGGCCGGTGACGACGATACGCTCGCCGATGGGCTCGCCCGACTTGCGGGCGTTCTTCGTCATGTCGTGATCGAGCGGCCCCAGAGCCTGCTGGCCGAACACGGGACCGGTCAGCTCGGACAGGGCTTGCCGGAGCGGCACCAGCGGCTTGCCCGGAGCTCGCAGCAGCGTGGATTTGTAAGCGGGATGTGCGAGTGGCGGATGGCTCGTCCAATCGCGAGGTGAGAAGGGCTTGTCGTGCATGGTCCGACGTCCTCCTGTGCAGCAGAGGTTCAACCCTGCATCTTCGAGCCCAGTATAGCCAAGGCCGCGCTACCGTCACCCGTTCCGCCATGGAGCCGAACTGCGATCCTGCGACACAATCTTGTCCCGGTTGAGCCGAAGGTGACCAGGCAGTGGCGGGCCGGAACATCTTGTTTCCCAAGATCCGGGCAATACTTGCGATTGCGCAACGTTTGCGCGCAGGCTATCGACGTGCGTTCCATCGCAATTGCAACCGGCCCCCATGAAACAGACTGAACCCTACTGGTGGCTCGCGGCTCCGCCGCAGACCCTGCCGCATGTCGCCGTCGCGCCGCAGAGCGATGTCGTGATCGTCGGCGCCGGCTACACCGGCCTCTCGGCCGCGCTGACGCTGGCCCGTGCCGGCCGTTCCGTCCAGGTGTTCGACAAGATGCGGCCGGGCGAGGGGGCCTCCACGCGCAACGGCGGCATCGCCAGCGGGAACTTGCGTCCGAGCTTCCAGGAGATGACCAAGGCGTTCGGGCTGGATCGCGCCACGGCTATACAACGCGAAGGCAAGCAGGCGCGCGAGGACCTGATCGATTTCATCCGCCGCGAGAACATCGATTGCGACTTCAAGCTCTCCGGCCGCTTCAGCGGGGCCTCCAATCCGGGCGACTACGAGCGGCTGGCGCGCGAGGCCGATCTTCTGTCGAAGGAGCTCGGCGTCGAAGCTTATGCGGTGCCCAAGTCCGAGCAGCGCGCCGTGCTCGGTACGGACTTCTACTACGGCGGCATGGTCCGCAACGATATCGGCGGGCTGCATCCGGCGAAGCTGCATGCGGGCATGCTCAAGCTCGCCCAGGAAGCGGGCGCGGTCGTGCACGGCGAAACGGCGGTGCTGAAGGTGAGCTCCACCTCGACCGGGTTCGAGGTGGAAACGGCGCGCGGGCCGGTGAAGTGCACTCATGTCATCACGGGCACGAACGGGTACACCGACCAGTCCGACAAATGGCTGCGCCGCCGCCTGGTACCGGTGCGCAGCCGCATCATCGCGACAGCGCCGTTGTCCGACAATCTGATGCGGCAGCTCATGCCCAAGAGCGTGATGTGCAGCGAGACGCGCAAGCTGCACTACTACTACCGGCCGTCGCCTGACGGCCGGCGCATCCTGTTCGGCGGCCGCGACGGCACCATCGCCGGCGATCCGACCTGGCCGACGGAGAACCTGCGCCGGGCCCTGACGGACGTCTTCCCCATCCTCAACGACGTCGAGATCACGCATACGTGGTACGGCCATGTGGCCATGAACCGCGACATGATCCCGCGCATCTTCTCCAAGGACGGCATTCGCTACGCGGCCGGGTATTGCGGATCGGGCGTCGTGTGGGCGCGCTGGGCCGGCCAGAAGGCCGCACGCCAGGTGCTCGGCGTGCCCGATGCCGACTCCGCGCTCGATTTCCGCCCACCTCCGGCGGTACCCTTCTTCAACGGTACGGCCTGGTTCATGCCGGGCGTGTTCGCATGGCTGAGTTTGCAGGACCGGTTCAACAAGTTGCGGAACGGATGACGGAGAGCATGAGGATGCGGATGTCGCCGCGCAGGTGGTGGTGGAAGGTCGCCTCGGCATGACACTCGTGCAAACCTACAAGCGGGCGCTGGGGCTGCTCGCCCCGGAAAAGGGGCTGGTCGCGAGCCTCGTCATCGCCAACGTCGTCATCGGCCTCATTCTGCTGATCGAGCCGCTGCTGCTCGCGCGCGTGGTGGATGCGCTGTCGAGCGGAGGGGCCGCGCTGCCCACCATTGCCTTGTGGGCGGGGCTGGGGCTGTTCGGCATCTTCGCCAGCGTGATCGTGGCCGTCGCCGCCGACCGCCTGGCGCACCGGCGGCGCCTGATGGCCATGAGCACCGCCTTCGAGCGGGCGATCACGCTGCCGCTCAGCTATCACGCGCGGAAAGGCTCAGGCACGGTCATCCGCTCGATCCAGCAGGGCACCGACTGCCTGTTCGGCCTGTGGCTTGCCTTCATGCGCGAGCATCTGGCCTCGCTGGTCAGCGTGTGCTTCCTCATCCCGACCGCCTTGTCGGTCGACGTGCGCATGGCGAGCGTTCTGCTCGTGCTCGGCGCCGTGTACCTCGCGGCCAATATGTTCGTGTTCCAGCACACCATCGGTCAGCAGGCCGAGGTGGAGCGCTACCATCGCGACCTGACCGGCCGCGTCGGCGACGTGCTCGGCAACGTCATGGTCGTGCAGAGCTACGTGCGGCTCGAGGCGGAAGCACAGGCGCTGAAGAACGTCATGAGTGAGCTGCTGGCCGCGCAATATCCGGTGCTGACCTGGTGGGCGTTCGTCACCATCATCACGCGGGCCGCATCGACGATCACGATGGTGGCGATTTTCGCGCTGGGCGCTGTGCTGGTGCAGCGCGGCGAGCTGACGGTCGGTGCCGTGGTCGGGTTCGTGGCGTTTGCCAACCTGCTGATCGCGAGGCTCGATCAGCTTTCGCACTTCTTCCTCGGGCTCTTCAATCAGAAGCCGGCCATCGACGCCTATTTCGACCTCGTCGATGCCACGAGCCCCGTGGTCGAGCGGCCGGACGCGCGCGCGCTGCCCCACGTCAAAGGGCATGTGCAGTACAAGGACGTGACCTTCCGCTTTCCCGAGAGCCAGCAAGGCGTGTTCGACCTCGATTTCGAGGCGAAGCCCGGCCAGACGCTGGCGCTGGTCGGCCATACGGGCTCGGGCAAGACGACGACGCTGGCGCTGTTGCAGCGCCTGCGCGATCCGGAAGCGGGCAGCGTCACCGTCGATGGCGTGGATATTCGCGACCTGAAGCTGTCGTCCCTGCGCGGAGCCATCGGCGTGGTGTTCCAGGATGCAGGCCTGTTCAACCGGTCGATCGGCGAGAACCTGCGCATCGGCAAGCCCGATGCGACCGATGCGGAAGTGGAGCGCGCGGCCAAGCTCGCCGAGGCGCACGATTTTATCATGCAGAAGCCGGAAGGCTACAACTTCCTGATCGGCGAGCGCGGGGCTTCGCTCTCTGGCGGCGAGCGCCAGCGGATCGCCATCGCCCGGTCGATCCTGAAAGACGCCCCGATCCTGATCCTGGACGAGGCGACGAGCGCGCTCGACGTGGAGACGGAGGGGCGCATCAAGCGCGCGCTCGATGCGCTGCGCAAGGGACGCACAACGTTCATCATCGCGCATCGGCTGTCGACGGTGGCGAACGCGGATATCATCCTCGTGCTGGAGCAGGGACGCATCGTCGAGCGCGGCAGCTTCCGCGAGCTGGTGGCCAAGGGCGGCGCCTTCGCACGCATGGTGGAGGAAGGCGGCTTCACCGAGCCGGTGGAGGATGAGGACGAGGCGCAAGGCGCGCCTGCTGCCTCGTAGGCTGTTGCTCAGCCGGGTTTGGCGGCTGAGGCCATGTAGTTGACGTCCGTGTCGCCGGAAATCGACCACTGATCGGCGAGCGGATCGTAGACGAGACCTTGCGTGAACGGCGATGCAAGGCCCGCCGCTGCCAGGTGCCGGCTCATCTCATCGAGCGTGACGAAGCGCTCCCACTGATGTGTGCCGACCGGCAGCCAGCGCAGGATGTACTCGGCTCCAATGATGGCGAGGAAATACGCCTTGAGCGTGCGGTTGATGGTCGACACGATCATCAGGCCACCGGGGCGCACGAGGCTCGCGCACTGCCGCAGAAATGCCGGCACGTCGGGGACGTGCTCGACGACCTCGAGGCAGAGCACGGCGTCGAACCGGGCGTTCTCCGCGACCAGATCCTCGACCAGGGCCGACCGGTAGGTGATGGCCAGCTCCTGGCCGGCGGCGTGACGGCGTGCGGCCTCGATGTTCTCGGCGGCCGGATCGATGCCCATCATGGTGGCGCCGAGCCGGGCGAGCGGCTCGCAAATCAGCCCACCGCCGCAACCGATGTCGAGAACGGTCGTACCCTGGAGGCGCTTCAGTCCGGTCGCAGGCAACTGGAAATGCGCGGCCAACCGCTCGATGATGAAGCCGAGCCGGGCCGGGCCGATCTTGTGCAGAGGCCGGAACTTGCCGTTCGGATCCCACCAGTCCGATGCGATCCTGGCAAAGCGTTCGACCTCGGCCTTGTCGAGCGTGTCGGATGCCGGCGGGGGTGGGGTCTCTCGCATGCCGGCATTCGCCGGGCATCGGTCAGCATTGTCAAGAGATAAGCCGCCTCGATCCTTTCAGCCGCCTTGCCATGCCGCAGGATGCTCGTGTCGGCGCTTTGGCTGGTCGCGCAAAAGCCTCACGCATGATCCGTTGCCTCGTATCAAGGGCAAAGCCGACCTGGACCATGCGCATGGCATTTTCAGCCGCGCGTGTCAGGTGCTCGAAGGCGTCCTCCATGGCCTCGCTCAGCGTGCAGGGGCGGGTAATGATGCTTGCCATCGCGTCGATGCCCAAGCTGGCGTCGGCTTCGGCCCTCTCTCCAATGGCTCCGGCAAGCGCGATGACCGGGATCCCCCGGGCGCGGGCAAGCCGCCCGACCTCGGCCGGAATTTTGCCGAATGGCGTTTGCCCATCCAGCATGCCCTCGGCGGTGATGACCAGGTCGGCCCGTGCGAGCTGCCGGTCGAAATTCAGATAGCGCATGAGAATGTCGTAGCGGGGATGCAATGTTCCCTTGAGGACGCCGAGGATCGCGGCGCCAAGGCCACCGGAAGCGCCCGTGCCAGGGCCGGTGGCAACGTCAATCCCAATGTCCGCCTTGATCCTCACCGCCATGTTTTGAAGCGCGGCTTCGAGCAGGGCGACTTGTTCCGGAGTGGCCCCCTTTTGCGGCCCGAACACCCGGGCGACGCCGCGCCTGCCGAGCAGAACGTTGTGCCAGTTCACTGCGGCATCAATCTGCGCATGCCGTAGTTTCGGATGCAGGTTCGATACATCGATCCTCGCCAGACGTATCAGCTCGCCGCCGCCTCGTCCGAGCTCGTTGCCCTGCGCATCGAGCAGGCGAGCGCCGAGCACCTGGATCATCCCGGCGCCCGCGTCGTTGATGCCGCTGTCGCCGCAGCCAATGAGAATGCGCGCGACGTCCATATCCAGCGCCGTTGCGATGAGCTCGCCCACGCCGTAGCTCGTCGTCCGGGTCGGATCGCGCGCGTCCGCAGCAACCAGCGACAGGCCGGCAGCGGCGGCGATCTCGATCACGGCCGTGCGCGGACCATCACCGCCAAGGATTGTAAAATGGCTGTCGACGGGATGACCGGTTGGCCCCGTGACTTGGCATCGGTGAATTTCACCACCGGTTGCATCGCTTAGTATTTCTACGGTGCCTTCGCCGCCATCGACCAAGGGCGCGCGAAGCACGGTGGCATCAGGAAGAGCGCGTGACACACCGAGGGCGATCGCTTCGGTTACATCCTTGACGGACAAGGATTCCTTGAAGCCTGAGGGCGCAACCAGAACCGTAAGCGTCATCATGAACCTCTGGGTAGCTCGATGGGCGAGACACCAGGAAACGCTCGCGCCGGGGCTCTATTCCCGTTCTGATTTCGGGGTTTGTTTGGACAGCGGCGTTGCGTCACTTGCCTCGACGGCCAGGCAAAGAAAAAACGAGGACGGAAGGGAATAACGTCTGAGATCCGTCGTTCCCTCATCCGTGGAACGTCGCTGGTGTCTTGAATGGACCATGGTTTGCGTCAGGAGCTTGTTGCGCTCTTGCCTCGGCTCAGACGGTTTGCCTACGCGCTGTCCGGCTCCCTCGAGGAGGCGGAGGATGTCGTGCAATCCGCGTGCGAGAAGGCATTGCAGCGATTGCACCAGTTCCAGCCCGGGACGCGGCTCGACAGCTGGATGTTCCAGATCGTGCGAACGACATGGATCGACAAAGTGCGCTACGCTCGCCGCAGGGTAACGACCAGCGACCCCACCACGCTCGAGAATCTCCGTTTTGACGCGCGCATCGAGCAGCAAGCGGAGGCGCGGGAGCATCTCGCGATCATTCGCGAGCATATCGGCAAACTGACCGAGGATCAGCGGACGGTTCTGGGTCTCGTGACTGTCGATGGCATGAGCTATCAGGATGCGGCGGAGGTGCTCGGTGTTCCGATCGGCACGATCATGAGCCGGCTCGCACGGGCGCGCCGCAAGCTCGCCGAGGCGATCGATCCGGATTGGCGAGAGAAGGATGCGCCGCTGGCAACACGGCGCACATCATGATGGCGAGATCGCGAGAGAGACAGCCTGGAGACGTGCGGGAAGGCCAAGATCGATGACCAACAACTCCAACGCCTGGCCGGATGACGAGACGCTTCTGGCATTTGCGGATGGCCTGCTTCCCGAGGAGGAGGCTCTACGCGTTGCCCGCCACCTGGAGACGGACGTGGCGGCAAGGCGGACCGTTGCCATGTATCGCCGCACGGGTGAGCTGGCTGCACAAGCCTTCGATGACGCGCTGCATGTGCGCACGTCGCCAGCGCTGGTCGATATGCTGCTGAACAGCACGTCACCCCGGGCCGCAGGTGGGCGTGTCGTGCCGTTGCGGCATGTGCTGGACGATGCACGCAGGGTTGCCATTCCACTGGCCGCATCAATGGCTCTGGTTGTTGCCGGCGCGCTGGCATGGTCATTGCGGGACCGGAGCCCATCGTCGGCAACACACGAGATCGCCTTGGGCGAGATCGGTGCGGGCAGCCCGCTGGCAGATCTGCTGGAAACCAAGACTGCCGGATCGTCACTGACGACGGGCCGGCAGGAGATCACTGTGATCGTGACCTTTCGCGACCGGCTGCAGCGGCCGTGCCGTGAATTCGAGGCCGTGCCGCACGGCGGCAAAGACCTTACGATGGCCATCGCCTGCCGGAACGATCGGGGTCGATGGGCGGTCGAGGGAGCAGCGCACGTCGCTGAGCCGGCGGACGGTCAGTCCTCGGGCAGCTTCAGCCCGGCGGGCGGCAATGCGACGCCGGCGCTGGATGGCATTTTGAAGGTGCTGGGAGCAACGCCGGCCGTCACGCCCGACGAGGAAGCGGCTCTGCTCGCCTCCGGATGGAAGAAATAGCCGTGATGGGAAAACGAATGCTCATGTCCGGGCGCATTGGGATTCTGGCCTGTCTTGCAACGGCGCTCGCCGCCGCAAGTCTCTTTGCCGATCGTGCGCGGGCCGACGATGACGATGATGGCCCCTCCATCCGCGGCTTCCGCGGCCCTTCCATCGGGCGGATCATTCCCTTCATAGGCAACCTGCCACGGTTCGGGCAGTCGGGCAGGGCAAACCGTCGCTCTCGTGCCCGCCCTGAAATCGTTGTGGTCGGATTGAGCCCGGATGATCGGCGCGAACTGGAGCGCCGGGGTTACCGGGTGTCCGCGTCAGCGACGTCGGCGCTGCTTCGCGCCGAGATCGCTCGCATCGAGGCGCCGCCCGGGGTGTCGTTGCGCAATGCGCTCCGTGCGGTGCGAACGGTCGCTGCCGATGCCATCGCGGAAAGCAACGACCTGTATCGGCGGCACGCCTTCTCGCGCTATCGCACTGCCGGACAGATGTGCGGGGAACGCTGCGAAGCATTCGCGCTGACGTCCTGGATTCCAAAGCTCACGCAATGCAGCTCCACGGCCGTGATCGGTGTCATCGATACGCATGTGGACGCGAGCCATCCAAGTCTCGCGGGCGCCAAGATCACCGTGAAAAGCTTGCGGCGCGGTGATCGCAGCCCGTCGGATCCGGCGCATGGTACGGGCGTCGTGAGCCTGTTCGTCGGGCAGCCCGGTACGCCGGTGGTCGGGATCGTTCCGAAGGCGCAGGTCCTTGCGGCGGATGCCTTCCATCGTGTGAGCCGCTCGGACTCGGCCGATACGTTTGATCTGCTGTCGTCCTTGGACTGGCTGTCGGAGAACGGCGCCAGGATCATCAACATGAGCCTGTCGGGTCCTGCCAATCCTGTGCTGGAGAAGGCGGTTCGCGCGACGCTCGATCGCGGCATCACGATTGTTGCGGCAGCAGGCCGGCCCGAGGGGCGCAACATGGGCTATCCGGCGCGCTATGACGGCGTGCTGGCGGTGTCCGCCGTCGATGCGCTGCTGCGGCCGTCTCGGCTGTCGATGCGCGGCGCGCACGTGGCTCTCGCGGCGCCGGGCGTCGGTCTCACCGTTGCCGGCGCAAGAGACGGGCTGGCCAAGGTCGATGGCACATCATTCGCCGCTCCCTTCGTCACCGCCGCGCTGGCCCTGCAGATGGGCGGCGGGCATGCGCCGGCGGTTGCCGCTGAGAGAGTGACGACGGTCGCCAAGGACTTGGGGGCGCCAGGGCGCGATCCGGTCTTCGGCTGGGGCCTCGTGCAGTACGTGAACGTGCCCGGGTGCAGCTAGCGCCCGTTCGCTTCCGCTTGCCCGTCTATTCGGCGGGCACGGGATGTGGCGCGTGAGCTGATCCTGCGTCGTCAGTTTTCGCCTGGGCGGACCGGTCGCGCGCCAACAGTGTGTAGACCGTCGGGATCACGAACAGCGTCAGCAGTGTTCCGAGCAGCAAGCCGCCAACGATGACGAGGCCGATCTGATTGCGGCTTTCGGCACCGGCGCCGGCGGCTCGCGCGAGGGGAACGGCTCCCAGCACCATGGCCGCCGTCGTCATCAGGATCGGTCGCAACCGCAGTGCCGCCGACTCGATGACGGCCTCGAGCTTGGACTTGCCTTCTTCCTGGAGCTGGTTGGCGAACTCGACGATCAAGATGCCGTTCTTGGTGATGAGTCCCACGAGCGTGACCAGGCCCACCTGGCTGTAGATGTTCATGGTGCCACCGCCGAGTTTGAGCGCGGCGAGCGCGCCGGTCATCGCCAGGGGCACGGTCAGCATGATGATGAACGGGTCGATGAAGCTCTCGAACTGGGCCGCGAGCACCAGATAGATGAAGAGAAGGGCGAGCACGAACGTGAAATAGATGTCACCGGACGCCTGTACGTACTCGCGCGACTGGCCGATGTAGTCGATCTGCACGGAGGTTGGCAGCACGCGCCGCGCCGCCTCTTCGAGCGCGGCAAGCGCCTCACCTTGCGAATATCCAGGCGCGATGTTGGCCGTGATGTCCGCGGCGCGAAGCTGGTTCATCCGGCCGAGCTCACGAGGCGCCACCGACTCCCGCAGATCGACGAGGTTGGAGAGCTGGATCATCTGCCCATTCGCACCGCGCACGTAGATCTTCGACAGGTCGTCGGGGTTGGTGCGCTCGACATCGGCAACCTGCACGATGACGTCGTATTGCTTGCCGTTCTGCTTGAAGCGCGTGACCTGCCGTCCGCCGAGCATGGTCTCGAGCGTGCGCCCGATGGTTTCCACCTCGGCACCGACGTCCGCCGCCTTGTCGCGGTTCACCGCCACCTTGATTTCCGGCTTGTTCAGCTTGAGGCGCGACTCCACGTTGGCAAGCTGAGGCAGCTTCTCAGCCTCCGCCAGCACGGCCTCCACCATCTTGTTGAGCTCGGAGTATTCGCCCTGGGACTGGAGTGCGATCCAGATCGGTCGCGAGCTGGCGTTCTGGCCGAGCGAGGGCGGGTTGGTGGAATATGCGAGAACGCCCGGGAATTGCTTCAATTGCGGGCTCAGGGAGGTGACGATCTCCTGCTGCTTGCGTTCGCGTTCGTCCCACGGCGTCAGTCGCGTAAACGAGACGCCTTGTGAGACGATCGGGTTGCCTGAAACGACGAAGAAGGCCTGCGCCTCCGGCACTTTCGCGAACATGTCCTCGAAGCGCTTGGCGTACTTCTCCATGAAGTTGATCGTCGCGCCTTCGGGGCCGATGAAGAAACTGACGATCGTGCCGCGATCCTCGACGGGCGACAGCTCCGGCTTCAGCGTCTTGAAGACGAAGTAGCTGCTGGCGGCGAAGGCCAGGCCGACGAGCAATACCAGCGGGCGTACCCGCAGTGTGCCGCGCAGGGCCGAACGATATCCGTTGGTGAGGCCGACGAGGGCCTTCTCCACCACGTTATACATCCAGCCGTGCGACGTCTGGTGCCGCAGCATGCGGGAGCACATCATGGGACTGAGCGTCAGCGCCACGAATCCGGAGATGATAACGGCGCCGGCGAGTGCCCAGGCGAATTCCGTGAACAGGCGGCCCGTCGTTCCCGACATGAAGCCGATGGGCGCGTAGACGGCCGCCAGCGTCAGCGTCATGGCGATGACGGCGAAGCCGATCTCCTTGCTGCCCTGGAAGGCGGCGGCCATCGGCGCCATGCCCTCCTCGATGTGACGGTAGATGTTCTCCAGCACGACGATGGCGTCGTCGACCACCAGGCCGATCGCCAGCACCATGGCGAGCAGCGTCAGCGTGTTCACGGTGAAGCCGAGCACGTACATGATGGCGAACGCGCCCAGCAGCGATGCCGGAATCGTCACAACGGGAATGAGGGTCGCACGCAGGTTGCGGAGGAACAGGAAGACGACGATGACGACGAGGATCACGGCCTCGCCGATGGTGTGGAATACGGAATCGATCGAGGCCTGAATGAACACCGACGTGTCATGGGCCACCTCGACTTTCATGCCCTCGGGCAGGTTTGCCAGGATGAATGGCAGCTCGGCGCGCACACCTTTGGAAATGTCGAGCGGGTTGGCAACGGCCTGCTTGACGACTCCGATGGCGACGGCCGGGCGCCCTTTGAAGCGTACGGACACACGTTCATCCAGGGGGCCGCGCTCGGCACGTCCGACATCGCGCAATCGGATCGGGTAGCCGCCGGCCTGCTTGATGATGATGGCGCCGAACTGCTCCGGCACGCGCAGGTCCGTCTCCGCCAGCACCGTGAACTCGGTGTCCTTGCTCTCGATGCGTCCGGCCGGAACCTCGACGTTCTGATTTCGCAGAGCGGTCTCGACGTCCTGGGGGGTGAGATTGTAGGCGGCAAGCCGGGCCGCATCGAGCCAGATGCGCATGGCGTAGCGCCGCTCGCCAAAAATGCGCGCCTCGGCGACACCCGTGATCGACTGCAGCCGGTCCTTCACATAGCGATCGGCGAAATCGGTGATTTCCAGCGGGGAATGGCGGTCGGACGAGAACGCAAGATAGAGAACCGGCTGGGCGTCGGCTTCGACCTTGGAAATGATCGGCTCGTCGATTTCGTCAGGCAATCGCCCGCGCACGCGGGAAACGCGGTCCCGCACATCGTTGGCCGCCGCTTCGACGTCCCGGCCCAGCTTGAAACGGACATTGATGAAGCTGTTCTCCTGGCGGGTGGTCGAGCGCATGAAGTCGATGCCTTCGATGCCGGCAATCGACTCTTCCATGATGCGCGTGACGGTGCTCTCGATCACCTCGGCGCTGGCGCCGCGATAGACCGTCTGCACCAGAACCACCGGCGGATCGATGTTGGGATACTCGCGGATGGTCAGCCGGCTGAACGAGACGAACCCGACCAGCACCACCACAAGACTGAGGACGGTGGCAAAGACCGGCCGGCGGATGCACAGATCGGACAAACCCATTGGATCAGTCGGCCTTTTCGACGTTCGCGCGAACGGTGACGCCATCACGCAGCTTCAGCGCGCCTTCCGTGATGACGATCGAGCTGGGGACCAGCCCCTCGACGACCTCGATGACACCCGTCCGGCGCTGGCCGATCTTGATCTTGGTCAGCTGCGCCTTGTTCTCGACGAGGCGAAACACGAAGTGCTCCTGGCCCATGGGAACCAGGGCCGTCTCCGGCAGTAGTATGCGCTCCTTGAGATCCTCGATGATCAGGGTGACCCGCGCGAACATGCCGGAGCGCAGCAGACCGTCCTTGTTGGCCATGCGGGCGCGCAGGATGACGGCGCGGCCGTTGGGGTCGTGCGCCGGATCGATGGCGTAGACCTTGCCGTCGTAGGTCGCGCCTGGAATGGCATCGAGGCTGACGCGAATGTCCTGGCCGGTCTTGAGCTGCATCGCGTAGGTTTCAGGAACCCGGAAATCCACTTTCAGGGTTTCGATGTTCTCGATATTGACGAGGTCCTGGCCGGGGTTGACGTAGTCGCCAACGCTCACCTTGCGCAGGCCGAGGATGCCATCGAACGGCGCCGACAGCGTGGCCTTGTCCAGGGTCGCCTGGGCCAGCGCGAGCGACGCCTCGTCGGCCCGCAACTTGGCCAGGGCCTCATCGTAGGCGCGCTGGGAGCCAGCGCCTTTGCGCATCAGGTCCTGGGCGCGCTCGTGATTGACCCGGCTCAGCGCCAGACTGGCGTTCTGCTGTTCCACCTGGGCGCGGGCAATGGCTGCATCGAGCCGTACCAGCGCCGTGCCGCGGGCAACCTTCTGCCCTTCCTCGAACACGATTTCGCTGATGCGCCCGGAAATTTCAGGCCGGATGATAACGGACTCGTCCGAGCGCAGGCTGCCCACCGCCTCGATCTGCCTGCGGATGGAGCCGATCTTGACCGGCGCCGCATTGACAACGGGATCATTCGATGCCGGTGCCACCGCACTGACGGCTTGTGCAGCGGGCGCCTGGATATAATGCCGCCAAGCATACGCACCGGCGGCAAGGCACCCGGCAAGCGCGATCCCAATCAACCATCGCATATAAAAGTGCCCCGGCTCGACGCTGTCTGTAAGTTTCACCCCGTGCCAGCTTAGTGCATCACGAGGCGAGCGCTCATAGCTTTCACACGGCCAGAATGCCGCGGCGAATCGCATCCGGAGATGCGAATCCTCGCCCCCTTAACGGTCACTTGGCGGGTTTTCCGTCGCTCGCGGCTTACTTGGCAGGCTGACGACCGGCGGCGCGCCGATGCTGCCGCCAGCAGGCCAGAGCCAGGGCTGTACAAAACACCCCGCTCGCCACGTGGAACGCGATGGCCTGGCCCTTGGCGCCGGCGTTGGCGACGATCACGGCATCGCCGAAACACACGCAGGCTCCAAGCCCCAGCCACAGGGCCATGCCCCGCCAGTCTTCGATGACCGCAAGCACCATGAGAATGGCCGCCAGCCAGATGTCGCGCAGGCCGATGGCATAGTGCAGCTCCCGTGGGGCACCTTGGGCTGCCGTCGTCATGCCGAAGGAGCGCGCGGCCTGATGCGGCACGAAGAGGAAGCGGACGCCGATCACGAGCAGCACCAGGCCTGTGAGGAGGGCAAGGAGCTTGACGAGGTTGCGCTTGTTGAGCCGGGGCACGGCGGCTACTTGGCGGTCGAGAACTGCGCCAGCGGCACGCGAGCCTCGCCGCCTTGCTGGCTCACATAGAACTCGCCGATGGCCAGCACATCGAGCTCGGCGCGCAGGAAGCAGGCAACGGCCTCCTCGGGGCGGGCAACGATCGGCTCGCGCTCGTTGAAGCTGGTGTTGAGGAGAACTGGCACGCCGGTGATGTCGCCGAAGGCCTTGATCAGATCGTAATAGGGTTGGTTCTGCTCGCGCTCCACGGTCTGCACGCGGGCCGTACCGTCGACGTGCACGACCGCCGGGATTTTCGAGGCCATGTGCGGCCGCACGCGCGCCGCCGAGGTCATGAACGGCTCCGGCCCATTGATTTCGAAGAAGGACTCGGCCGCCTCGCGCAGCACGACCGGTGCAAACGGCCTGAAGTCCTCGCGGTGCTTCACGCGGGCGTTGATGATGTGTTTCATCTCCGCGCGCCTCGGATCGGCCAGCAGTGACCGGTTGCCGAGTGCCCGCGGCCCCATCTCGAAGCGGCCCTGGTACCAGCCGATGATCTTGCCCCGGGACAGATCCTCCGCACAGCGCCGGGTCATGTCCGATATCGCCATGCGCTGGTAGGCGAGCCCCGCCTTGTCGAGCGCGGCGCGGATCGCGTCCTGTGAATAGGTGATGCCGTGCGAGGCATGATTGAGCGTGTAGGTCCGTTGCCCGCCCTCGACCATGTGGTGGTGCCAGAGCGTCGATCCCAAGGGCGCGCCGGAATCGGAGGCGATCGGCGGCACCCACACGTGCTCGAACGGTGTCTCGCGGGTAACGCGGGCGTTGGCCACACAGTTGAGGCCGACGCCGCCGGTGATCACGAGGTTGCGGGACGGAAAGCGCCGTGCGCAGTGCTGCGCAATATGAAGAACCGTTTCCTCTAGTACCACTTGCAGCGCATGCGCGACATCCTTGTGCCGCTGCGTCAGGGGCTCGCCCGGCTTGCGCGCGGGGCCGAAGGTGTCGAAGAACTTGGCGCGAAAGGGCTGCGTCGACCCATAGGCATCGTAGTTGAAGTACGACATGTCCAGCGCGTACTGCCCATCGGGAGTGAGGTGGACGAGCTTGCGGAAGCGGTCGACAAGGCTGTCATCGCCGAAGGCGGCGAGTGCCATCACCTTGCCTTCCTCGGAAAATCCCGCAAAGCCGAGATAGTGCGTGATGAACGTGTAGAGGATGCCGAGTGAATTGAAGATGCCGGTGTGCCAGTGCCGTTCGAGCCGGTTGCCCTGTCCGGTGTAGACGCTTGTCGACGCGTCATCGCCATAGCCGTCCATGACGAGCACCGTCGCATCCTCGAACGGGGAGACGAAGAACGCAGCGGCGTGGGAGTCGTGGTGGCCGACGTTGTGGATCGCAGGGATGGCCTGTCCGGGAAATTGCGCCCGGAGGCTACGTCGTAAGCGGTAGTTGAGCATGAGCATGCCGTCGCGTTGCGTCGGACGCGCGGCGCGCGGCAGGAGCTTCAGGCTCTCCGGGAAACGCTTCAGAACCGCGGCAAAGGACGTGCGCCGCAATCGCTGCACGTTCCAAGGGGTGGTGATGACGTCAATGTCGGCAAAGCGCACGCCGGCTTGCTGCAGGGCAGCGTCCAGAGCCTGGCGGGGGTAGCGGTGTGTGTGCTTGCGCCGGTTGAGACGCTCCTCCTCGACGACAACCGCAGGTGTGCCATCGGCAAGGAGCGCCACGCCGCTGTCATGAGTGTCGCTGACTATTCCGAGAATGAGCACGCACTGTTTGCCTGGGTCCGTGAACAGTTCACGATTGGTACCAGCTGTGGACGAAAGTGCAATGTCCAGTGATCAGAATGACGATTGCTGCGGCACAACTGAGGCTTGCCGGTCATAGCGCACCGTTTTCCATTCGCTAGAATGAAGACGGTTCTTTTCTGATTGGAGGAGCAGGGGACATGATCAAATTAGTTGTCGCAATTGCACTTGCCGCGTCCGTTGGCGTGGTGTCCGCATCGGCGCAGGATAAGCCGAAGGCAGCAAAGTCGAGCCCCACCAAGCTCGCCAAAGACGAGAAGCTCTGCAAGTACCGGTTCCCGAGCGGCGAGCGCCGGGAGTGGGTGTGCAAAAAGGTGGAACCGTGCTGCGCATGGGACGCCATCAGCTACGTGAAGTGCGGTTCAACCATCACGGGTTGCTTCTAGCCATCTCCCTGGCGGATCGGCGTGCGCGGCGGCCATGAGCTGGCCCTTGCCGCAGTCGCAACATCGCACCGCATGCATGGCCTGGGGACGACGGTGTGAGCAGTGCATGCGCTTGTGCGCTGCTCACGCCCTTTGCGGACATCCACCATAAATCTCTGGTTGCGCTGACAGAATCGCGTGCGCCTCGAGCGCTCGGGTTCGCCACCTGCACCGCGCGCACACATCACGCGGCAGTGTACTCGCCGGACTAGCTCAATCGAAGAATGGACCGTCGCAGTGTGATCGAACGCTGTGCACAACGACGTGCACGCATCGATGCTCTACGACCTCTGGTCGGCGCTTCTGTTGCTCAATTTCATCAGCCGCGAATCATGTGCAGGCTGGCAAGGGTTGTGCTGTGTACAACCTGTTCGTTCTGTGGAAAACATGTTGCGTCACCGGCCATTTATGACGCCAACTGCGGCCGTTACGCGAGTGAGTGAGAGACAGTCTGCGTGAGGGGGACAAGCGTATGGTACAAAGAATTGTGGCAGCAATATTGATTGCTGCGGGGCTCGCTGCGTGCGGCCCGTATGACTATCCCTACGAAGGAGGAGGTTACTACTCGGAGAGACCAAGGCCACGTCGCGTCTGTGACGCGGATGGCTGCTGGTATCCTGTGCCGAAGAAGCGGGTCTACCGCGAACGGTACTACGACGACGACTACGGCTATCGCGGTCGGTATTCCCGTTACTACAGGGATTAATCGATGAAAACCGCGATCGCAGCATGCGTATCGGTGGCAGCGCTCTCGCTGACAGCGTTGCTCCCAAGCACGACATCGACGGCCCAGGAAGGGTACACGTGGCATTACCGGCCGCACACCCGGGCTTATTACGAGCCGCACAAGCCGCGCTATGCACAGCGCGTCTACAGCTCACGGCGCAAGTACCATAATCATGATCACGACTACGAGCGTGATTATGACCGTGCGCCGGACTGCAAGCCGCCGTTGTCGCGCGCCGGCACGGAAGCCTTCGACGAGGACAACGCCAAGCAGCGTGCCGACCTCGCGTGGCAGGAGGAAGTCCGCTTCCTCTGGGGCGAGCGGTACATGGACGTCTCTCACGCCCGGCGTGTGGCGTACGAGTGCAGCCGCTCCAGCACGAACGAGAGCTGGATCGGCAAAGCCGGTGAGCGGATCGCTGGTGATGCTGCCGTCAAGAAGCGGTGCCGCATCACGGCGCAGCCCTGCCGCCCCGGCAAGGAAAGAGACAAGAAGGACAAGGACGATTGATCATCGTCAAGTCAGTCTGAGGACTGGCTGAGCTGTTCTTCTCGCGTTTCAACATCTCCGCCCGGCGTCAGGCGGAGATGTTGTGCGTTTTGAGCGCTGCTCTTGATGACGCGTCCTTGCAGTTGCGTACTGCGCCAAAAACTCGGGCGCCCGGAAGCACCACCGCTTGTCGCGTGCCGGCATCGCTTGATCCGCAAACATGCCGCCAGAGTATTGCCGCTATCGGTACAGGTATTGCGGCACGATGAGCGTCAGCGTCGGGAAGATCGTGATCAGCGCCAGCACCAGGAGCAGCGGGATCAGGAACGGAATCACGGCGCGCACCGTGCGATCGAAGGAGATGTTGGCGACGCGCGCGAGAATGAAGAGCACCATGCCCACCGGCGGCGTTAGCAGGCCGATCATCAGGTTCAACACCATGATGACGCCGAACTGCACCGGATCTATCCCTGCCTGAATGACGGCCGGCATCAGCACGGGCACGAGGATGGAGATCGCCGCGATCGTCTCCATGAAGCAGCCGACGATCAACAGGAGGATGTTGATCAGGAACAGCAGGATCAGTGGATCGCGCGAGATGCCGAGCAGGAGCTCGGTGACGGCCTCTGTGACACGAGCGGTCGTCAACACCCAACCGAACAACGACGCTGCGCCGACGATGATAAGCACAGCCGCCGTGGTTTCGACGGTGTCCATCGTGACCTTGTAGAAGTGCTTGAAGCTCATCGGCTTGTACGAGGGTGCAAGCCCCCGACCTGCCCGCAGATAGATATAGAGCAGGGTGCAGGCGGCGAAATTCAGCAGCAACGCCCAGAGGATTCCGCGTACGGGATCGATGATGTTGACGTAGGCCAGGGCACAAGCGATGGCGAGCACCACCGTCATGATGAGAAGGGCGCGGCCCAGGGGGATGCCCAGGATCTCGAGTTGGCTCGTCAGTGGATAGAAAATCAGTCCGAGGAATAGGGCCCAGACACATGCTGCAACCGCAGCCTCGGTCGGCGTGAAGATGCCGAATGACATGCCGCCGATGATGATGGCCGGCGTCATCAGGGCAGGCAGCGCATGCACGAACGTGGTGCCCAGAATATGCAGCCGGAAGGCCTGATCGCGGCCGACGCCGTGCCGGTGTGCATACCAGGTCACGTATATCATCAGGAACGCGGCCATCAACAGGCCCGGGACGAAGCCTGCAGCGAAGAGCTGGCCAATCGAGACGTTGGCCATCACGCCGAAGATCACCATCGGCAGCGATGGGGGTATGATTGGGCCGATGGTGGCTGAAGCCGCCGTCACGCCAACGGCGAAATCGGTCTTGTAGCCATGATCGCGCATGGCCTTGATCTCGATCGTGCCGAGGCCGCCGGCGTCGGCCACCGCGGTGCCGGACATGCCGGCGAAAATCACGGAACCGACGACGTTCACGTGGCCGAGGCCGCCTTTCAACCAGCCCACCAGGGCGACGGCGAAGTCATAGATCCGATTGGTGATACCAGCCGAGTTCATCAGGTTGCCGGCGAGAATGAAGAACGGTACGGCCAGCAGCGGGAAGCTGTCGACCCCTCCGGCCATGCGGTGCAGGATGACGAAGTCGGGGATGCCGGCGATGAAGTGCGTGTAGATCAGGGACGAGCCGGCCAGCGCGATGAAGATCGGCACGCCGATGAGCAGGGTCGTAAAGAAAACGATGAAAAGAAGGGTCATTGCGGATGCCTCAATCGACGACCAGGCCTTCGCCGATCGACTTCTGGGCCGTCGCCCAGCCATCGCGCGCATTGCGGAAGAAGATGATGGCTTGCCGCATCAGCATGAGGAGGCAGCCGAGGGTGACGCCCGCATAAACGATACTCATCGGCAGATCGATGATGACCATGCGCTGCCACTGCATCCGCTCGACAATGGCGACCGAGAAGTACGTGAGCAGCCCGATGAACAGCAGCTTGATGACATCGACGACTGCGAGCAGGACGCGCGCAAAGCCGGCTGGCAGGAAGTGCAACAAGACTTCGACGGCGATGTGCATGTTCTTGCGCACCACCACGGCAGCGCCGATGAAGGTGATCCAGATCAACCCGTAACGGGCGATCTCCTCGGTCCAGGCCAGGCTGTCGTTCAGGACGTAACGGGTGAAGAACTGAAGGAAAACGATTGCCGCCAGAGCCCAGAATACGGCGAAGGCGATCCAATCCTCGATGCGGTGCTCGATCTCGACGTCGGTATCTTCGACGACGATCAAATGCTCGTCGCCGTCGGTCCGTGTCGCAGGTTCTGCTGACATCCTTCCCCCATAACCGTCTTGCTTGTGCAGCGGCTCTCATGCCGGGGGAGGACTTCGTGCCCTCCTCCCGGTATGGCGGTGCGGTCGGCGTTTAGGTCAACGCCTGCAGTGCGTCGTACTGCTCCTTGGTCCAGAACGCGAGCGCGTCTGGGCCGAGGTGGGCCGGGATGGCGACCTTGCGGAAGGCCTCGCGGTCGGGGCGGGTCACCGACTTGCCGAGCTTCTCGAACTCCGCCGGCAGCTTCTGCTCGGAGTCGCGGATAGCATCGGTTGACTTGGAGGCGGCTTGGGTCAGCACCTCGGCGAACACTTTCTTCTCGTCGTCATTGAGCTTGCCCAGCAACGGGCGGCCCAGCACCGTCACCAGTGACTCGGTGATATGGCCGGTCAGGTGGATATACTTCTGCACCTCGTAGAATTTCTTGGCGAGGATGGTGGGTAGCGGGTTCTCTTGCCCGTCCACGGTGCCCTGCTGCAGCGCGAGATAGACCTCCGCGAAAGCGATCGGCGTCGGATTGGCGCCGTAGATCTTGGCGAACAGCACATAGAGAGGCGCCTGTGGCACGCGCAGCTTCATGCCCTTCAGGTCGTCCGGGGATTTGAGCTCCTTGTTGGAGGTCAGGTGCCGCTCGCCGTAGTAGGTGAGGGCGACGATGCGGTGGCCTGCCTTCTGCTCGTAGCCGCTCGCCAGATCCTGGAAAAGCTTGGAGGCGCGATAAGCCTTCCAATGGTCGAAATTGCGGAAGATGTAGGGCGCGTTGGAGATGGACAGCGGCTTGTGCACGCCGCCGACGAACGCGGTACCCGTGTAAATGATATCGACCGTGCCGAGCCCCAATCCCTCGTTGATCTGCGGCTCGTTGCCGAGCTGGGAGGCCGGGAAGACCTGGATCTCGTATTTGCCGTTGGTGCGCTTCTTGATCTCCTCGGCCGCCCACAAGGCCTCAGTGTGATAAGGCTCATTGGTTTCGTAGACGTGGGCCCATTTGAGCACCGTGGGCTTGGCCTGGGCGTGGACCAGTGACGAGCCTTGTGGCAAGGCCGCGGCAACCGCGCCGACCGATGCTGCGGTGCCGAGAAATCTCCGCCGCGTGATGCGGGTATTGCTTCCAGCCATGTTTCCTCCGTCCCGAGATGGGTTGTTTTGATCGTTCTTGTTCAGGCAGGTCCCGGTATTGTCGGCGATGATAGCATCATCTGTCTACGACACACGTAAGCTTTGGCCGGGGTTGACATCACGACTGACGGCGGCTTGACGTACGGATGTCCGGACCTGCCCGGTCAGGCGGCGGCCCGCCCTTTTTCCGGCCGGCGCGGCAGCCTCACCGTCACCGCCAATCCGCCGCCAGCTGCGTTCGCGAGGCTGATCTCGCCGCCGAGCCTGAGGACAATGCTCCCGGCAACGGTGAGCCCCAATCCGGTGCCGTTGATATGCTCTTGGGCTATCAGCCGCGAAAACGGGCGGAATGCGGCTTCGTGAAGGTGCTCGGGAATACCAGGACCATCGTCCTGGACGATGATCTCGACATCATCCCTGCGCTCCGCGAGGGTGATCGACGCGCGCCCGCCGTACTTCACGGCGTTGTCGATGAGGTTCGTGAAGACGCGCCACAGACTGACAGGCTCGGACGTCACCACGAGGTGATCGGGCCCGGTCAAAACAACGTCGTCTCCCGCGTCGGCAAAAGTATCGCAGATGCTCTGCAGGAGCGAAGCGAGGTCGAACCGCTCACTCGTGCCGGCATCGGATGTCGAGCGCGCAAACTCGAGCGTTCCCGTCACCATGCGGCGCATCTGCTCGAGATCGGCCAGCATCTTTCCGCGCACGCCGGCATTCGCGATGTCGTCGGCCCGCAGGCGCAGGCGCGTGATGGGTGTGCCTAGGTCGTGGGCGATGGCGGCCGCGAGTGCCGTGCGATCCTCCACGAGCCGGCGTATCCGCTCCTGCATCAGGTTGAAGGCGTGCGCGGCAGTGCGAACCTCGTAGAGGCCTCGCTCAGGCAACGGCGGTGCGTGAATATTGTCTCCGAGCCGTTGGGCGGCAGCGGCAAAAACGGTCAGCGGTTGCGTCCAGCGGCGCAACACCCAGGCGGCGATCGCAATGGCCGAGAGGGTCATGGCCGCGATAGCCAGGACCAGGTTCATGGAAAAGAATGACGTGGCCGTCAGGATCGGCGCGGAGACTTTGAGCCAGGAGCCGTCGCTGAGCTTGATCTCGGCGCGCAGCAGACCGATGCGGTCGATCTGCGCGAGCGGCGTCGCCGCGCGATGATGCTCGCGCAGGTGTGAGATGATCGCCCTGATGATCGGCATGGTCTGATCTGAGGCAAGATCGTCGTCCTCGCTCAGCTCCACCAGGATACCGTTGTCGCCTGAGCGATTGAGGAAGGAGCCGAGCAGGTGGCCGATGACATGCGAGCGCGCGGCTGCGCTGCGCTCCATTGAGGATTGCTGGGGGGCGGTTTCAACCGTTTCCATGGGGAGGCTGACGGCCACCATGATGCGTGCCCGGTCGTCGACCGGGGTCGCATCGACCAGTTTCACCATCAGTGCAATGCGTTCTGCAACGAGCGTATCGTACAGAAGCTCGATGGCCGCCTCGCTGCGCTTGACATAGAGCCACAGGCCAAAGACGTGGGCCAGGATGACGTTGACCACCAGGATGAGCACCAGCCGGCCTTTGATCGTGTCGAGAATGCGCCTCATGCAGGAGTATCCGTCACCTCGGGCGTGAACACATATCCCTTGTTGCGGATGGTCTTGATCAGTTCCGGCGTGTCCGGGTTCGTCTCGATTTTTTTGCGCAGGCGCATGAGCTGCATGTCGATGCTTCGGTCGAACGCAACAGGAGAGCGGCCGCGGACGAGATCCAACAGTTGCTCGCGTGTGAGTACGACTTGCGGATGCTCGACGAAGGCGGTCAGCAGGTCGAGCTCGCCGTCGGTCAACTTGATGGCGACGCCCGCCGGGGATGTCAGGCGGCGCGCCTGACGGTCGAGCGTCCAGCCGGAAAAGCGCAGAACGGCGGACTTCGCCGGTCCACGTCCTGGCGGCAGCTCGTTGGTCCGGCGCAGCACGGCGCGGATGCGCGCCAGCAGCTCCTGCGGATTGAAGGGTTTGGCGACATAGTCGTCGGCGCCCATCTCGAGGCCGAGGATTCTGTCGATATCCGTGTTCAGAAGCGTCAACACGACCACCGGGATGCGGCTCCCACTCCGTAGCTCGCGGCAGAGCGCAAGTCCATCCTCGCCCGGCATGACGCGATCGAGGACGACGAGATCGATCTTGGATACGGCGAGCACGCGCTTCATGTCCGCGCCGTTCGCGGCCGTCTCGACGCGCATCCCGTTCTTCCGCAGGAATCGCGATAGCAGCTCCCTGATCTCGCGATCATCGTCCACGACGAGAATGTGCGGTGTTGCCGTCATGCCTGTCCCCCGAGCGCGGGGAAGATCGGACCATCGATCGCATCATGCGACCTGAACTTGGTAACCGCTCGTAACAAAGCGCCCACTGGTGATGGAGCGTTACACGCCCGGGATCGCACGCGCGCACGCGAATCCCTAGGTTCGAATGCACCGGCGCAAGGCGAGAGCCTGCGCCGATCAATCAAGAGGAGAACAAGTATGAGAACGCTAATGATCCTGGGCACTCTTTCCGCGGCCTTTATCACGACGGTGCCGGCACAGGCGCAGACGCCATCGGTCGACGGTGCGTACAGCCACCGCGGCCAGTCGCATAATCCCGATCCTGTGATCCGGCGCCCGACCTGGTCGGATTCGATCTGGGACGAGCAGAAGAAGAAAGGCGCCTAGCGTTCGAAGGTGCGGTGCGTGCAGTCTCCACGCGCGCTGCACCAGACTGAGTTAGGCATGCGGGCGAAGAGCTGAAACTCTTCGCCCGCACTCTTTTTGAGGTTACTTCAACTCATAGCGCGCTTGCGCGCTCTTGCCGCCTTTGTCGACGAGCGTGAGGATGGCGCGCGATCCGGCAGGCACCGACGCGGCACCCGCACCTTCCAGCTTGTTGCCGCCTGCGGGTTGCAGCGCGAATGGTCCGAGCTTCTGCGATCCCGCCGTGATCAGCACGGACGCCTTGTAGCCGTCGGTCGCCGCGTCCTTGCCATCGTGGTCCAGCACGTGGATCGTGATCTTGCCGTCCTTGACGACGAGCTCCGCGTGATACTCACCGACATCGTCGATGACGCCACCGTGTTTGGCCGTGGGGTGCGCGTGCTTCTCTCCCTTGCTGTGGCTGTGCCCCTTGTCCTGGGCGATGGCGCCCATGGGGGCCAAGCTTACAGCGAAGGCGAGCGCCATCGCCTTAGTGAGCAGTTGCAGGTTTTTCGCCATTCATACTCTCCGTATCGGCAAGGTCGAGATCTTGTTCCGGCGCAAGATCATCTTCCCGGTGGAACATTCGATACAGGGCCGGAAGAACGAGCAATGTGAGCAGGGTGGAGGACACGATGCCGCCGATGACGACGGTGGCGAGCGGCCGTTGCACCTCGGCGCCTGCGCCCGTGGCAATCGCCATGGGAACGAAGCCGAGCGAGGCGACCAGCGCCGTCATCAGCACCGGCCTCAGCCGCTTCACCGCGCCTTCGTGAATCGCGTCATCGAGCGCCATGCCGTCGCGGCGCAGATTGTTGATGAAGGCAATGATGACAAGGCCGTTGAGAACCGCCACGCCGGACAGGGCGATGAAGCCGACGCCAGCGGATATCGACATCGGGATGTCACGCAGTGCCAGGGCCGCAACGCCGCCGGTAAGCGCGAGCGGCACGCCCGTGAAGACGATTGCCGCGTCCTTTGCCGAGCCGAGGCTTGTGAACAGCAGCAGTGCGATGAGGGTCAGCGCGATCGGAACGACGATGGCGAGGCGCTTGGATGCGGAAATCAGCTGCTCGAACTGGCCGCCCCATCCGATCCAGTAGCCGGCCGGTAGCTTCACGGACTTGTCTATGGCTGCTTGGGCCGCAGCCACGAACGAGCCCAGATCGCGGCCGCGGACGTTGGCGGACACGACCACCCGCCGCTTGCCGTTCTCGCGACTGACCTGATTGGGGCCGGGCGCGAAGCTAATGTCCGCGACCTCACCCAAAGCGATGAAGCGCGGCATTTTCGACTCGGGCGTATAGAGCGCGAGTTTGGTGTCGCGCGCCTTGGCGTCCTCGTCCTCAGCCGGGAGCGCGATCGGCAGCGTGCGCAGCGTCTCCAGATCGGCACGGCGTTCCTCGGGCAGGCGCACCAGGATGTCGAACTTCCGGTCGCCCTCGTACAGGGAGCCTGCCGTCTTGCCGCCGATGGCAATCTCCACGGCCTCCTGCACATTGGCGACGCTGAGTCCGAGCCGCGCCAGTTTCTTGCGGTCAGGCGTGACCGAGAGGATCGGCAAGCCCGTCACTTGCTCAACGCGCACGTCGGCGGCGCCGGGAACGCCCTGCAACACGCTTGAAATGCGGTTCGCCAGCTCCACCAGCTTGTCGAGATCGTCGCCGAAGACTTTGACGCCGATATCGGCGCGCACGCCGGCAATCAGCTCGTTGAAGCGAAGCTGAATGGGTTGGGAGATCTCGTAGTTGCTGCCGGGGATCTCCTCGATGGCTTCCTGGATCTCCTTGACGAGCGTCGCCTTGTCCTTCTTGGGATCGGGCCATTCGCTGCGCGACTTGAGCATCACGTAGCCGTCCGAGATGTTGGGCGGCATGGCGTCCGTCGCGATCTCGGCCGTGCCGGTGCGGGCAAACGAGTCCTTGACCTCGGGAATGCTCTTGAGCCGCTCCTCCATCTGCGCCTGCATGCGCACGGACTCGGTTAGGCTGGTGCCCGGCACCCGCAAGGCTTGAATGGCGACGTCGCCTTCATCGAGGCTCGGAATGAACTCGGTGCCGAGCTTGGAGGCTCCGACGGCGCTCAACACCACGAGAACGGTGGCAGCCGCCGCCACGACCAGCCTTTGCGAGACGGCAAAGCGCAGGGCAGGCTCGTAGAGCCTCCTGGCTCCGCGCATGAACCAGTTTTCCTTCTCCGCTACTTTGCCGGTGACGAAGAGGGCGATACAGGCCGGCACGAAGGTCAGCGACAGTATCAGTGCGCCGAGCAGCGCCATGATCACGGTCAGCGCCATCGGGATGAACATCTTGCCCTCGACGCCCGTGAGCGTGAGTATCGGCAGATACACCACCATGATGATGAAGGTGCCGAACACGCTCGGCGTGACGACTTCCTTCGTGGCATCGACCACGGTGGAGAAGCGCTCGCGCCGTGTCAGAAGGCGGCCCAGGGCGTGCTGCCGTTCGGCCAGTACGCGCAGGCAATTCTCGACGATGATGACGGCGCCATCGACGATGATGCCGAAATCGATGGCACCGAGGCTCATCAGGTTGGCGCTGATCTTGGCCTCCACCATGCCGGTGACAGCGAACAGCATGGACAGGGGAATGACGCAGGCGGCGATCAAGGCCGCGCGGAAGTTTCCGAGCAGCAGGAAGAGCACGATGATGACGAGAACGGCGCCTTCCAGCAGGTTATTGCGCACGGTGTTGATGGTGCTGTTGACCAGCGTCGTGCGGTCATAGACCGTGCGGATATAGGTGCCGTCCGGCAGGCTCTTCTCGATCTGGCTGAGCTTGTCGGCGACGCGTGTTGAGACCGTGCGGCTGTTCTCGCCGATGAGCATGACGGCGGTTCCGAGCACGACCTCCTTGCCGTCATGCGTGGCGGCACCAGTCCGCAGCTCCTTGCCGATCTCGACCCTGGCCACATCGCGAATACGGATCGGTGAGCCCGAGTGCGAGCCGACGTGGATGTTCAGGATGTCTTCGGCGGTAGCAAGCTGTCCGGGAGAGCGAACCAGGTACTGCTCGCCGTTCTTCTCGATGTAACCCGCGCCAGTGTTGGCATTGTTCTTGGCGATCGCCTCGACGAGGTGGTGCAGGGCGATGTTGTAGGCCGTCAGGCGCTCGGGCTCCGGTACCACGTGGAATTGCCGCTCGAAGCCGCCGATGGCGTTGACCTCGACGACGCCGGGAACCGTGCGCAATTGCGGTTTGACCACCCAGTCGTGCAGCGTTCGGAGGTCGACGGGTCCGTAAGCGCTGCCGTCCGGCTTGAGGGCGCCGGCCTTGGCCTCGACGGTGTAGAGAAAGATCTCGCCGAGGCCTGTTGCGATCGGCCCCATGGCCAGCTCGATGCCCTGCGGAAGCTGGTCCTTGACCTGCTGCAGGCGTTCGTTGACCAGTGTGCGTGCCCAATAGATGTCGGTCCCGTCCTCGAACACGACGGTGATCTGCGACAGGCCGTAGCGGGAGAGCGAGCGCGTATAGGACAGGCGCGGCAAGCCGCCAAGTCCGGTCTCGATGGGAAAGGTGATGCGCTGCTCGGCCTCGAGCGGCGAATAGCCCGGGGCGACGGCGTTGATCTGCACCTGGACGTTGGTGATGTCAGGTACGGCGTCGATCGGCAGGCGCAGGAAATTATACGCGCCGAAGGCGGCAAATCCGAGCGTCGCGAAGAGGACGAGCCAACGCTGCAGGACGGAGAACGTGATCAGGCGGTTCAGCACGACAGATACTCAATGCTCGTGCGTCGCCTGGCCTTTGCCAAGCTCCGCCTTCATTGCAAAGCTGTTGCCGACGACCACCTTGTCGCCCGCGACAACACCGAAAATGACCTCGATCAACTCGTGGTCCCTGGCGCCGAACTCCACCTCCCGCGCCTCGAAACCGTGCTCGGTTTCGACGAAGACGATCGGCTTGCCGTCGATGTACTGGATGGCGCTCTGCTTGATCGCGACCGGCGCCTCCTGCTCGGCGAGCAGCACCCGCCCGGTGACGTAGAGGCCGGGGCGGAACGAGCCATCCTTGTTGTCGACGACCGCGCGCGCCAGCATGCTCTGGGTGTCGGTCATGCCAATGGGGGAGATGTAGCTGATGGTCGAGGATTTGCGCGTGCCGTTGAGAGCGATCTCGACCGCCTGGCCAACCGACAGCTTGGAGAAATCCTGCTGATAGACGCGGAAGTCGACCCACACGGTCGACAGGTCCGCGATCACCATGATGCGCTTGTCCTTGTCGGCGTACTCCCCGAGTGCGCCCTTGCGCTCGATGACCGTGCCGGACATGGGCGCGGTGAGATCGTACTGGGTCAGGCTCTCGTTGCTCTCGATGCGGCCGACGACGTTGCCTTTCGCCACTTTCTCGCCGAGCCGCCTGGTGACGGATCGCACGATGCCGCCGAACCGCGGCAGCACCGCCACGACCTGCTCCTCGTTGGGTTGGATGATGCCGTTGAGGACAACGCTTTCGCGGATCTTGGCCTCCGCGGCTGGCTCGATCGTCAGTCCTGCGTTGCGGATCTGCTTTGGAGTCAGTTTGACGATCTTCTTTTCGTCGCTGTGGCCCTCGTGGGCCCCGCCGCCATGGCCATGCCCGTCATCTTTCCCGCCCTCGTCGTGACCGTGCGAGGCTTTCGACACGACCCGCTCGATGGAAAGCATGTAAGTGGCTGCGATGCCGCCGATCCCCAGGATGACGGCGGCTGCAACAAGCTGGCCGAACAGCTTGCCTTTGCTCAGACCCGAGGCGGAGCCGGCGCCCAGCTCTTGTGCGCCCGCAACGCGGGCACCTTCATGCGACGCATTACTCATTGCTTCCTCGTTACGGCATTCCAACCGAGCTGAAAGGGTTTGTGGGCGGCCAGGGTCTCGACCTTGGCCGCAGCCGCGTGGCAGCGAAGCTCCGCCTCCACGTTGGCCACCTCGACCTCGTAGATGTCGCGATTTGAATCGAGCAGGTCCTTCACGCCAAGCCGGCCCTGATCGAAGCTGTTCTGCACATCATCAGTGGTGCGGCGTGCGACCGGGATGACGCCCTCCTGCAGCCGCTTGGCCTCGAAGCAGTTCGCCTCGAGCTCGGCATGGGCATCGATGAGTTTGCGGCGGATGGTTCTGAGCGCGGCCTGCCGCTCGAACTCGACCTTCTCGAGCTTGCGTTCGGCCTCGATGATGCCGCCCTCATTGCGGTCGTGAATGGGGAGCGGCATCGAACCGCTGAATCGCATCGTGGTGTCGTTGGACTCGTAGACCCGCGAGACGCCGAGGCCGAGGGTGATGTCGGGCGATGCCGTGGCACGCTGCACACGCAGCTCGCCTTCGCGCTGCGCATAGACAGCCGTCCAGGCGCGGATGGCGGGATGCTCTTCCATGGCCGACAGCAGCACCTGCAACGGTGTCAGCGGGTGTCCGTTGTGACGCAACCGGCCCGCTACCGTTGCGGCTTCGTCGAGGCGCCCCTGCCAGTTCGAGACGAGCTGGCGCTTGGCGGATTGCAGCTCGATCCTTGCCTTCTCCAAAAGAACGCGGACCTTGCCGGCGGCCAGATCGCCACGACCCACATCCGCCTGTGGCGAGGCGCCGGCCTCGACGCGGCGCTTGAGCAGCGGCACGAGGTCTTCGAAACGCTTGAGGGCCCGGCGCAGCACCTCGATCTTCTCCGCGGCGCCCAGCACGGCGATGTAGTCGATCTTCGTCTGCGCAATGATCTCACGCATGGCGACGGCGATTTCCGCCATCGCCACGCTCTCCTTGCCGGCCGCAGCCGCGAGCCGCGCTTCGCGCTTGCCGCCGCGCTCGAATTTCTGCTGGAGGGATACGGTGAGCGTCGCGCTGTCGAAGCCGCGATAGTCGCCGGTGCCGAAGAAATCCTCGATCTCAACCTGGAGCTCTGGATTGGGCCGTTTTCCGGCCTGGAGGACTCCACCCCTTGCCGCCTCGACCTCGAGCTGCGTCCCCGGCATGCGCGGGTCGGCCTCGATCGCACGGCGGATGGCTGTCGCAAGGTCGATGGCCGAGCTTGCGCCTGCCGTCGCGACCAGCATTGAGCCTGAGAGAACCATAACCGCGAGGCGCGGACCGAGGGTCCTGAAGCGCTTGGCGCCCATGCAACACCGCCAGATTGAAGCTGCCCGAAGTGAAACGATGGGCGCGCCTCAACGAGGGGCGACCATCCTACGCAGGACGCGTAATGGGCGGGCGGTAGAGACCGGCGGGTGGTGAGGCGAGGAGCGAGAACTCAGGCCCGTCGGGCACTGCGATCAGGAGTCCATGCGCAAAAGCGAAACTGGAAGCCTGCGAAAAATACAGATGCGCCGCAAATGCGCAAAACTGACAAACGTCAATGGCGTGTGTCGCCTTCTCGTCGCCCGTATTGTGGGACGCACCGTCGTTGTCCGTACCCACGTGCAGCGCATAAACCGCGTCCTCGCCAGAGGGTGCGGCTTGAACGGCATGACTATGGAACGCATCGGCAACAACAACGAACGTCAGAAGCAGGACGAGCGTCCGGGCCAATGCCTTCGCTTTGTTTCGTATGGCCGCCATACGGCTCCGCCGAGGAGAATCGAAAAGACGCTGAACTACCAGTCGTGTGGTAGTTGCTCCTCATCGCGCTTGTCAACGGTCAGTTACCGACTGTTACCCAACATCGATCAAAGGGTCGTTATCTCGGTCACACCCGCCGCGGTTCGGAACCCGAACGCGTTGAATTACAGTCGCGATTTGCGGGAATGGGCAGGGAGGCGCTTATCGCCGTGAGGAGAAAAACGGTAACGGTCAATGACCGTATGCAGCAGGGCTATCGCTATACGCGGGCTGCGCCGGCAGGACGTAGTTTTGATCCGGAGTTCCGGCCCGAGCTCACGCCGGCAGACATGCTGCGCCTTGGCGTCTTCGGCGGCAAGTACATGACGGATTGCCGGGACGAGTTTCCCAAGAGCTGGTTTCACGGCGCCAAGCTGGCCTCAGGCCGGGCCGACAAATCACTCAACTATTTCGGTGTTGCGGCCAGCCAGTCTCTGTCGGAGTGGAGAAGAAAGGGTTGGGTTGGTCCAGACGACCCGCGCGGCTGGTTCCAGTGGTACTGCCGCTACTACATGGGCCGCCGGTTGGGCGATGAGGATACGCGCCAGATCAAGCGCTGGAAGGCGATGCGTCGGCATATCCGCCAGGTGCAGCGTGGTTGTGAGCCGGGCGATCTGACCTGTCGCAGACGTCAGCGGCAGGCCTTGCTGCATTGGGCTTATGACAGTCGCAAGATCTGACGCTGACTCGGCAGAGGGGGCGGCCAGAGGCTCACTTGCATTCGAGCGCGCCGCCGGTAATCCTTGGCAATCATTAGAAGATCGGCAGGTCCAGCTATGCGAATTGGCGTCGGAGTCGGCGGTTTCAGTATGCGGTTAGCGTTGGGTGGGCGCCGGGGCCGTGCCCATGGGTAGCTCGGCCGCCAGTTTCGATACGTCGCTCTGGTCGGCAACCGTCGCTGAACCCGAGATCCAGACGAGGCCGTTCTCCGGAGAGGCTACAGTCGATGTGGCAATCGTCGGAGGCGGCTATACGGGTCTGTCGGCGGCATTGTCTCTCGCTGAAGCTGGCGCCCGCGTTGCGCTGCTCGAGGCACACACATTCGGCTTCGGCGCCTCTGGCCGCAACGGTGGACAAGTCATTCCGGGATTGAAGCTCGATCCGTCCGAGATGATCGCCAAATGGGGGGAGGCGCGGGGACGGGTGCTTGCCACCGCCGTTGGCAATGCAGCTGACGCGGTGTTCTTGCGGATCGAAAAGCATGCCATTCAGTGCGCGCCGGTGCGCGCCGGCTGGATACAGGCGGCCCACGCCGCGCCAGCCTTGGAGCGCGTCATCCAGCGTGCGCGCGATTGGAAGGCGTTCGGCGCACCGGTGGAGATGCTCAGCCGCGAGGAGATCGCCACACGTATCGGCACGAAAGAGTATGTCGGCGGATGGATCGATCGCCGTGCCGGCACGATACAACCCCTGTCCTATGCGCGCGGGCTGGCCCGTGCCGCCCAGGCCGCCGGTGCGCGGCTCCATCAGAGTAGCCCAGTCTCCAAAGTGGTTCCGGCAGGCAAGCGCTGGCGTGTCGAAACGGAAAACGGGACGCTCGACGCCGGCGCCGTCATCCTCGCCACCGATGCCTATACGCATCAGATCATGCCTGACATCGCGCGCAGCCTGCTGCTCGTTCAGAGCATTCAGATTGCGACCGCGCCGCTTCCGCAGAAGCTGGTCCCCTCCATTCTGCCAGGCGGCGAGTGTGTGTCAGAGACGCGCAGGCTCGCCTTCTACTTCCGCCGGTCGCCGGACGGGCGCCTGATGCTCGGCGGCCGCGGCGCCATGGGGGAGCAGGAGCGTGAAACCTTGTTCGCAACGCTGCACAAGGCCATGCAACGCTTCTTTCCGCAGGCGAAGGATTTGCCGATCGAGTACCGCTGGTCGGGCCAGGTCGGACTCACGCTGGACGGTCTGCCGCGCATCCACGAGCCGGCACCGGGCATGTTCCTCGGCTTTGCCTATAACGGCCGCGGCGTCGCCATGGCGACGCTGATGGGCGAATGGCTCGCGGCGCGCATTCACCGCGACGTGGCAGCGCCGTTGCCGCGCACCGACTTGTCGCCGATTCCCTGGCACGGCCTGCGCAAGCCCGCGGTCGCTCTCGGCATCGGCTGGGCCTGGGTGAGAGACAGAGCGGGATTTGCCGGCTGACGATATCGGCCTTGTTTTCTCCGCTGACCGTGCGCGGCGTGGCGCTGCCAAACCGCGCTTGCCGGCGCCGAGGATGTCGTCCACCCAGCACCTGACGCTCGAGAACGCCTAGGTCGGTTGGGCGTTAACCTCCGGCGCCAGCACATTTTCCATCCCGCTTCATCCCAAGGGCACCGAGGACAGCCGGGTCCAGTGTGCGGTCGGTGTCGCTCGCGACAATTCCGAACGGTCCGTCGTAGTTGAAGTAGGCCCACGTGAACCCCTCCTTCTCGGCGGCCGTGCGCACGTCGCTCAACCAGTGCACCCGGTCCTCACAGCGGGCGCCCGGGAAATTAGCATGCTTCCTCCAGACGCCGAACTCGCCGATAAAGATGTTCTTGGGCGCGATGCCGTGCCCATCCGCCCAGCGACGCACATCGGCAAAGCGTTTCTGCACCAATGCTGCGCCGGCTCCACTCGTATAAAAGCGCCGCAGATTTGCCTCCGCCCCCGTGAGCGCCTTGGCGCGCGCAGCCTCGTCGAGCCCCGCGGCTGCTTTGACACGATCCGGTATGAGTGCAAGCGGTTGCTCGATGGGGCGTGAACCTGCTGGCCAGGGGACTTCGTCCAGATACTTGTCAGGCCAGGGGATGAACTGCGCGCCCTGATGCGAGAACGTAAAGGGCTCGTAGTAGTGAAACGTGTAGATCAGATTGCTGCGATCGCCAAACCCTGACGGATCGAGAGCCATAAGTCCTTCGGGCGTCGAGATGCACGCACCGGTCACGATGAGGGGGAGTGTGCCGCTGCCGGCTCGGGCGCGCTCGATCAGTCGCGCCATCATGCGCTGCCACAGCTCCTGCTCCGCGCCCTTGCATTTGAGACGAGGCTCGTTGATGAGCTCGAACGCGATATTGTCGTGCTTCGAGGCCTGAAGGCGGCGAGCCATCTCCTCGACGGCATTGGCGAAGGCAATGAATGCGGGCGCTTCCATTCCCGCAACGATCGCGTTCTGGCCCCAGACCGCATGGCGGCTGTTCGGGTGAAAGTCGACGATGACATTCAAACCCGCGGTTCGAATGCGGCGGATGGCTTCGAAAAGTATCCCATATACCGCATCGCGGCGCTCGCCCTGAAATACCATGAAGGGACCGGGATCGACGGGCAGCCGCACCGTTTCAAAACCAGCCTTACGCAGTGCCTCGAGTTCCAAAGCGTTCGGTGGGCGCGGTGTTTCGCGATACGGCGGCCAGGATATGCCGCTTCCGGGACTTTCGTAGCGAGGCCACGTGAACCACTGCGCGATGTTGATGGCGCGCCCGACTGCGAACTCCGCTCTGGCCGTCGCGGATGAGATGACGAGAAAAGAAATCACGACAGCGAGACAAAGTCCGCGTTGCGGTATTGCGCACCGGGCGAAAACGCCGCGCGCATTGAAAACAAACCACTGCATGGAAGGTCCCCGTTGTTGCGCTCCAACGCGACAGACGCGGGAACCCGCGGATGGTTCCCCACTCATGAAAAAAAGCGCATGCTGCATCACATGCGCGCACATCAAAGATTGTCGCGTGATCAAAGTGCGCGTGTCGAATTTCTGCCGTTCTCGACGCGCACGTCTTTGCTCGTGAGCACCACATGCCAAAGCGCGGTGCTTTAGCATTCACGAGAGAGGGCTGAGGATGCTGAGAACGTACTACCGTTCCACCAAATTTCTTTTGCGCACGATACGTCGCTCATTCGGAAAGTTCCCGCGGGAATGCCCGCTCTGCGACTATCAGGGAAAGTTCCTGGGATACGGATATCCCTACGTCTGTGACGTCTACTGTCCGAAATGCGGATCGCTCGAGCGGCACAGGCTTCTGTGCCTTGCAACGCGCGAGCACCGTTTCTTCGAGGATAGAGATGTGCTGCATTTCGCTCCTGAAATCGCCGTCACTGAGCTCGTGAAGAAACAGAATCCTCGCACATACACCACTGCTGATCTTTTTGCGCGGAACGTCGATCGCAAGGAGAACATCGAAAGCCTGTCCATCGAGGACAAGTCCTTCGACGTGGTGATCTGCCTGCACGTTCTCGAGCACGTCAATGATCGCAAGGCCGTTGGGGAACTCTATCGGGTGCTTCGCCCCGGCGGGCTCCTGATCGCGATGTTTCCCATCGTCGAGGGATGGGATGAAACCTTCGAGGATACGTCGAAGTCATCGACGGACGAGCGACTGCTCTATTTCGGGCAGCACGATCACGTCCGCTACTTCGGTCGTGACGCGCGGTCACGTCTGGCTGCTCCAGGCTTTCACGTCGAGGAGTACACGGGTGTCGAGCCGAACGTCTCGCGCTACGGCTTGTCGCGCGGCGAAAAGGTGTTCGTTTGCCATCGGCCCGCAGCAGAAACCGCCGAGCACGTCGCGCCTGTGGCAGCGCGCGCCTAGCGTCGCGCTGCCCATGAGGTGCCGGCCGCAATGACTATTGCCGTGACGAAGATCAGGGATACAGTGCCGTCGCGTTCAACCCGGCTGCGCTATGCCCTCACACGGCTCGCGACCGTCGGTGATCAGGTCCTGGTTTCGGTCGCCAACTTCGGCCTGACGCTCGCCATCGGCCGTTCCTACGCTCCCGAGGAGCTGGCGTCATACGGTATCGGGCTCTCCATAGGGCTGATGATGCAGGGCATGCAGCGTCATGCCCTCATCATTCCTCTGATGTTGCAGCGTGGGACGCGCGTCACACGGCGGCGGGGCGGGATCATAGCCGCACACCTGGTCGTGTTGTGCGGCGTCCTTCTGATCGGCGGAGCCGGCTTGCTGATTGCTCATCAGATGGAGGTGTCGCGATACAGCCACCTCATCATCTCGTCTGCCGCGGCCTGCCTCATCGTCTACGTGCAACTCGAGTTCGCGCGCGCCATTCTCGTCAAGCTCGATCATCCGATCTTTCTATGTCTGCATGGCGCCTGGTACGCGGCCGTGTCGGGAGGACTGGCTGTGGCCGCCTTGTCGCATCGTCTCGCCTACGAGACTCTCCTCCTCATCATGTGTGGTGCAATGATCGCGAGCGCGTTGGCGATCGCGATCGCCGTGCGTCCGATAGTGCCACGCCTCGGCATGCAACTCCTTGCTCGCGACACGCGTCTCTATGGGACGTGGGCGGCGGTCGCGACGGCAACGTATGCCGGCTACAACCATCTGCCGCTCCTGGTCTTGGCGGCCCTTGCCGCGCCAATCCACGCCGCAGCGTTCGTGGCAACGCGCAGTCTGCTCCAGCCGCTGCAGATCCTCCTGCGCGGGCTCGATCTGGCTGACAAGCAGGCGTTCTCCAGGGCCACGGGGACGCCGTACGCCCGATCCACCCTGATCTTCACGTTCAAGCTGGCGGCGCTCTATGCTGTGGTCGCCGGTATTTTCTGCACCGGTGCCGCCCTCGCCGCAGGGCCGCTGCTCAAGCTGGCTTATGGCGATAACTTCGCAAGCTTCAGTTCGGCCCTGATCGCATGGGCACCGGCGTTTGTGCTCGCCAGCGTGGCAATGCCATTGGAGTCCCTCGTATATGCGCGCCAGGAGTTTCGTGACTATTACATCATTCGCGCGGTTGGTTCGCTTGCGGCGATCGGGCTGACGGCGGTCCTTGTCAGCAGCTTCTTCGAGGTCGGAGCGATTGCTGCCTGCAGCATCGGTGGAGCGGTCACCATCCTCGGCACCGTCATTCTGCTGCTCAGAGGCACGCGGCAATGATGCTCGCGTCCAACGCTCCGCTTTGGTTCCTGGCTGGCGCTACGGCCCTTGTCATGGCGGCGCTCATTGTCGCCGAACCGTCACTCGTGATCGCTGGAGCTGCAGCGCCTGCCATCATCGCGGTCACGATGGTCTCCTGGAGCGCGCTCAGGGAGAAACGGGTCGCGACACTCGCGCTCGTGTTCATCGCCATTTTCATGATCGATATCGTCTTCCGTGTGCGCGACTACCAGGACAAGGGCGTCGACTTCCAGGTGGTGTTGAAGCTCGCGGTATGGGCACTCATCGGTCTCGTGGCCATCGTCCACATGCGGCGCTGGCTGGGCCGTGTGCTGATCCCCAGCAACATACCGTGGATCATGTTTCTTATCTGGCTGCCGATTACGGCGATCGCCTCGCCCGTTCCTGCCTACAGCCTGGTGTCGGCCGCTTCGATCGTCGCCTACACGATCTTCTGCGCCTATGTCTTTTCCGTCTTGAACCATGTCGATGTGTTCGGCGCCATGGTCGCCTCCATCGCGCTGTTCTGCGTGATTTCCATCGTCCTCTATTTTGCGGTTCCAGAGTTCGGCCGCTACGTCTACTGGCTGAACGAGCAGCGCTATGTCAGCAGCCGCCTTTCAGGTGCGGCGGGCAGCGCCAATAACATGGGGCGCTTTGCAGCGTTCGGCTTGCTGCTTCTCGGCCTCTATGCCCGTGAGTTCAGCGCCTACAGCCGCAGGCTTACGCTCTTTGCCGCGCTGATCATGAGTGCAGCGCTCGTCATGACGAACTCCAGAACATCGATGGCAATGCTGGCCGCAATCCTGTTCTCGGTCTACGCGCTGAGATGGAAGCGCCTGTACATCGGCGCCTTCATTGTGTCCGCGATAGTGATTTTTGCAGCTCTCCTCCTTCCGGTTGGAGACGAGGCCATCAAGTTGATTTCCCGCAGCGGCAACATGGAGGAAATCACGTCCATGACCGGCCGCACGGATATCTGGTACGCCGTGATGAAGCTGGCTGAGGAAGAGCCCGTGATGGGACACGGCTACGGCAGCTCGATTGTCGTTCTGCCGCAGCATGAGCGTGAGGTCGGCTTTCTCACATCCCATGCCCACAATCTCATCCTCCAGCTTCTGCTGACGACGGGCTGGACGGGAGTCATCCTGTTTTGCATGGGCGTCTTGAGCGTGGCGACGCGGGCGTTGATCCATAACGATCGTGTGGTGTTGTCGCTGCTGGCGTTCGTGTTCCTGAACGGCGTCACCGAGTCGAGCGGATTCACGACGCTGGCCAATGCATGCTCGCTCGCTTTTGCCATCGCCGTGACGCTCCCCTCCACCAGGTCCGAGAATGACGACAATCCTGCATATCAGCGCCGATTTTCCTGATTGCCTTGTGCAAGCGAAGACGCGCGCCGTGGAGACGCTGATCGGCAGCGTCGGCGAGTTTCGGCACGTCGTCTATTCCCTGAATCGCATGAACTGGCCGCACGAGCTGGCGATGCTGCCGTTCGGGCCGGATCGTACGGCGATCGCCTATGGCGCACCGCCTTATGGTATCGCGCTCAGATATCGCCTGCGTCCGGTAGCGGACGCGATCGTCGCGGATCTGAAGCAGCGCCGTGTGGTTCCTGGCCTCATCCACGCTCATAAGTTCACCGTCGAAGGCCTGGTTGCCGCTGATGTAGCCGAGGCGCTGGGCTGCCCGTTCATCGTCAGCATATGGGGCGACACGGATATCAAGATCTTCGAGGCCAAGCGCGGATTGCACGCACACTATCGCGATATTGCGGGCCGGGCCGAGGCCGTATTGCCTGCGGCCCCGTGGACTGCCGTCTATTTCCAGGGTCCTCTGGGATTGAGTGACGGCCGTGTCACCATCCTGCCGGTCATGACATCGGCCGATGCTATTATCCCTCCTGTGATGCAGAATGCGCCTCGGCTGGTGTCGGTTCTGGCATTAGACGCCTGGCAGCGCAAAGGGCTCGACACGATGGCCGCTGCCGTGGCGGACGTCGCGCACGACATCCCCTCCATATCCCTCGACGTGTACGGCCGCGGATCACCCAAAGCCCTGTTCGCGGCAACTGACGTGATCCGGAAATCCGGCGCTGGAGGCCGTGTCCGCCTAAAGGGGCCTGCCATGCACGCGAGCGTGCAGGAGACAATGAATCGCTATGCTGCCTTCATCATGCCGACCCGACGCGAAACCTATGGCATGGTGCACGTGGAAGCGCTGCTCGCGGGCGTGCCCATCCTATGGTCGCGCGATCGCGGAGTCGACGGCTTGCTGGATGGCCTTGATATTGGCTATCGCTGCGATCCGACCTCGCGCGAGGACGTTGCGCGAGGCGTGCGATACCTGATCGCAAACGAGGTCCGGCTGAAGCAGAACCTCGGGCAACTCCAGGGCGGGCAGGTTCTCACAGCTCTGCGCCGGCCGGCGATCGCCGCGCTCTATCGGTCCATTCTGCTGCGCGCCAAGGGGCGCGCGGACACTCATGTATCGGCATCAGTATCCGGCTGAAGGTAGTCGCCGACGCGGATCCCCGTTTTCTTGATGACGCCCGGAACACCGACCACGAGGACATGCGGGGGCACGTCCTCGACCACGACAGCGCCCGCACCGATCACACTGCCACGTCCGATCGTGATCGGGCCGATGATCTTCGCGCCGGCGTGGACGATCACGTCTTCCTCGAGGCGCGGCCCTCCGGGCACCGGCCAGCGGCTGCCCAGCAGGACATGGACGCCGATCTGGCATCGTGCCGCGATCTTCGCTTCCTTCGTCACCACGACGGCAAGCGCATTGTGACTGAAATGCACGGTCGGATGAATGTCTGCCTCCGCCGGAATGCGTGCAGCATAGGCAAGGCGTATGATCCGATCGATGAGGAGCGAGAGGCGCCGCCATCGTCGGACCAGCAGCCATTTCGACCATGCGTGAAGGCGCACAAGCGCCTGGGGAGGCGGTGGATCGTGCATCACAGGATACGTGCTCGGCGAGACATGGACGCCTGAGAATCTCGGACGTGACGGCAACACATGATCGGCAACATCGTTGCCATTCTTCGCGGTTCCACGACGAGGTTGAGCGGGTGTTCGATCCATCAGCGCCAGATTCCCTTCGTGTCATAGACCACGGTCCCGGCGCGCCGCCAGATGTCCATCCGGCGAAAGGCCGTGTGGTCGACCAGAACGATCAGAATGCCATCCTCGAGAAGGGCCTCTCCGACGCTGAGCTTGCGCACACCGCGGCTCTGCAACTCGGGCGGAAGGCGGTCGATGAACGGATCGACGACACTGATGCGCTCGCCGTACGTTTCGGTCAGCCGTTCCACGATGGCCAGGGCAGGGCTTTCGCGCAGGTCGTCCACGTCCGCCTTGAAGGCTAGGCCAAGGCAAATGACGGGGCGGCCCGGATGCGCCTCGATCAGGTCACAGGCCTTCTCGAAGACATACCCCGTCTTGCCGTCGTTGACCTCGCGTGCCGTCCGGATCATGCGGGCATCGACGGGTGCCATATCGACAATGAACCAGGGATCGACGGCAATACAGTGGCCGCCGACACCAGGACCGGGTTTCAGGATATCGACGCGCGGATGGCGATTGGCGAGTTGAATGACGTCCCAGACATCGACGCCGCTATGATCGCAGATCACGGATAGCTCGTTGGCGAAGGCGATGTTGGTGTCACGGAACGCGTTCTCCGTAAGCTTGACCATCTCGGCCGTCCGGGCGGTGGTCTCGATGCATTCCCCACGGACGAACAGCTCGTAGAAGCTCCGCGCCTTCGCCGTGCATGATGGTGTCAGGCCGCCGGCGCAGCGATCGTTCTGGACGAGCTCCATCAAGATGCGTCCAGGCAGAACGCGCTCGGGACAGTAGGCGATGGAGACATCCGGCTTGCCGCTGCTCCTCCCCGGAATCGGAAAGCGGAGATCCGGCCGCATCTCAGCAAGGATCTTGGCGACACGCTCCGTCGTGCCCACAGGACAGGTCGACTCGATGATCACAAGATTCTGGCGGGCGAGATGTGGTGCAATGGACCTGGCTGCTTCGAAGACATGGTCGACGACCGGCTCCTTGCTCTCGGAGAGCGGTGTCGGGACCGCAATCAGGAAGACATCGGCAGGCTGCGGTTTGGTGTGGGCCGTGAGTTTGCCCGAGTGCACGCATTTCTGCACGAGGCCGTCGAGATCGGCTTCCACGATATGGATACGCCCCTCGCTGACGGTGGCAACGACGGATGGATCGATATCGACACCGGCCACTTTCAGGCCACGGCTGGCGACGAGCGCTGCCGTCGGCAAACCGATGTAGCCGAGACCGACGACGCAAATGGTGGAGACATCAGATTGCATTGCTCATGACCTTCTGGTTGGTACGCGAAGCCGTGTCGGCTTCGTGCGCAAGAATGTGAAGGATGCGGCGGCTGGCCTGGCCGTCGCCGAACGGATTGTGTGCGCGGCTCATGCGGTCGTAGTGCCAGCGGTCGTCCAGAAGTCGCTTCGCTTCCGTGACGATGCGGTTGGTCTCGGTGCCGACCAGCAACGCTGTGCCCGTCTCGACGCCTTCCGGCCGTTCGGTCGTCGTGCGCATGACGAGGACAGGTTTTCCGAGGGCGGGAGCTTCCTCCTGCAGTCCGCCGGAGTCCGTCAGCACCAGGTAGGCGCGAGACAGCAGGTAGACGAACGGCACGTAATCGAGCGGAGGAAGCAACCGGATACGTGGATGGTCGCCGATGATGGTCCGCATCGGCCCGATCACATTCGGATTGGGATGAACGGGGAAGGCGATGATCGTATCCTCGCGCTCGGCCAGGATGCGGAGAGCCGATGCGATGCGTTGCATGCCGCCGTCGAAGTTCTCGCGGCGATGCGCCGTGACAAGAATGATCCGCCGGTTCTCGCCTGGATTGAGCAACTGCTCGTCGACCAGGCGGCAGGCACTGGCGAAATCGCCGATACGCTCCTTCGTGTCGAGTAGCGCATCGATGACCGTGTTGCCGGTGACGAAGATGCGGTCGCCCGGCACGTTCTCCTCGAGCAGCGCCTTGGCCGCGCGCGGGGTCGGGGCAAAATGCAGGGAGGCAATTGCGCCGACGAGCTTGCGGTTCACCTCCTCCGGCCATGGCGCGTAGATGTCGCCCGAGCGCAAACCGGCTTCGACATGATCAACCGGGATTTTGCGGTAGTAGGCGGCCATGGCCGCTGCCATGGCCGTGGTCGTGTCGCCTTGCACCATGACGCGATCGGGTGAAACGTCCGCCATCACATCGTCCAGGCCCTTCAGGATGCGCGTGGTGACATCTGGAAGGCTCTGGTTCGCACGCATGATGTCGAGATCGACATCGGGTTCGATGCCTGCGAGCTGCAGCACCTGATCGAGCATCTGGCGATGCTGTCCGGTCACGCAGACGGTGACGTTGAAGTCCGGCTCCTGCTTCAGGGCGTGGATGACCGGAAAGAGCTTGATGGCTTCCGGTCGCGTGCCAAAAACCACGAGAATGTTCACGATTGTTGTCCCCCGTTCAGGTCACGCCGCGGCATCGTCACGATGGCGAAGGCGATGGATAAGCGCCTTGCCGACAAGCGCCACGTAGGTGGTGTTCGTGCTGGCGTAGCGCCACCACATTCGGCCCGGCTCCTGGTAGATGCGATAGAGCCACTCCAATCCGGCGCGCTGCATCGGCACCGGTGCGCGGCGCACGTGGGAGGCCAGCACATCGAAACTGCCGCCGACGCCCATGATGAAAGGCACGTGCAGATCGTCGCGGTAGCGGCGCAGAAAGCGTTCCTTGCGCGGTGTGGGCATGCCGATGAATAGGCAGTCGGCGCCGGTTTCACGGATCTCGCGAACGACCTCATCCTCGTCGTCTGGATGGAAGTAGCCGTCGCGATATCCGGCGAACTCGAGGCCTGGCCAGCGCTTCCTGGCTTCGGCGACGGCTCGATGCAGCACCTCTTTCTTCGCGCCGAGGAAATACGGCCGGAAACCTTCGTCGGCGCAGGTTTCCAGGAGGTGCTCCATCAAGTCGACGCCGGCGACGCGCTCGGGCACGTCGACGCCGAGCAGGCGCGCACCCCACACGATCCCCATGCCGTCAACGCCGACGATATGGCTGTCGGTGATGTCGCGGTGCAACTCGGTGTCCTTCTGGGCCTTGACCAGCTTGGCAACGTTGATGGCGACGTGCTGTGTCAGCTCCTTCTTCTTCATGGCGTGCACCGCACGCTCGACCGTTTCATCGATCGTCAGGGGATCAATCTCGATGCCGAGGAACTCCTGTCTCATGATCTGCTCCATTCGATGATTGAACTTGCATCGGTTCTTCGTTCGATCACCGCCACATCGCTTTCCCCGGACGCAGACAGCCAGAATTTGCCCTGGCTCTCCCCGCCTGCGGCCGGCAACACTTCTCTGTCGGCTCACGCGGCAACGCCGCGCCCGTTCGTTTCTTGCTGGCTTCGTAGGCTTTTCGTGCCTCGCGAAAGCCCGCTACGGGCGGGTTCGTGCGCCGCCGGCTGGCAGCGCCTCCCAATCCCACAGGCAACCAAACCGATGCGTCCTGATCCCTGTGCGGATGACGCGCGCGGGATTGCCCGCGACGATCGCTCCGGGGGGAACACTCTCGGTCACGACACTTCCGGCACCGACGATCGAGCCATCGCCGATCGTCAGTCCCGGTAGAATGATGCTGTGCGCGCCGATGAAGCAGCGTGCGCCGATGCGCGTGTCGGAATAGACGCCGCGCGTCATGTCGTGCGTGAGAATCACGGCGCCGAAAGCGACGTAGCTTTCCGGGCCGATGTGGATACCGCGCGGATGCGTGCGATCGAAATGCACCTTCAGCGAGAACCAGGCGGTGTTGTCGATGTCCATTCCGAAGATGCGCACATAGTACGCCCGTCGCGCCGTCATGAGGCCGCGCCGCACCAACAGCTTAAGGGCGCGTAAGGCCCCGTGCTTGGGCAGAGGTGCTGCGGTGGCATGCGTGTCATGCGTCATGACAGAGGGTGTGTGCAGTTCATCGGTGGTCGTCCGGGCGTCAGTAGGCATTGCGATATGACTCCCGTGAGAAGACGGTGAGCAGCATGATCTTGATGTCGAAGAATAGAGACCAGTTGTCGATGTAATGCAGATCATGCTCCACACGCTGGCGCATCTTTTCGATGGTGTCGGTCTCGCCGCGGAGGCCATTCACCTGGCTCCACCCAGTAATGCCAGGCTTCACGTTGTGCCGGCGCGCATACAGGCGGATCTTCTCCTCGAACTCGTTGTTGTGCGCGACGGCATGAGGGCGGGGGCCGACCAACGACATCTGCCCCGCCAGCACATTCAGAAGCTGTGGCAGCTCATCGAGATTCTTGGCCCGAAGGAAGCGTCCGACGCCGGTGATGCGTTTGTCGTCGCGGGTGGCCTGACGAATGATGGGGCCGTCATCGAGAGTCGTCATGGTACGGAACTTGAAAATGCGGAACTCGCTCTGATTGAAGCCATGCCGACGCTGCCGGAACAACACCGGTCCCCTGGACGTGGTCTTGATCGCAAGAGCGATCGCCAAGAACAGCGGCGAGAGCAGGACGAGCAGTAGGCCTGCAACGACCAAGTCGAAGGCCCGCTTGAAGATGCGGTCCTTCAGCGTCAGAGGTGCGCGTGACAAGCGGATCGTGGGAAGGGTCCCGACGCGCGCCAGAACCGGGCTTTGTGCCCAGACCGACGTGGTATCGGACGCCAGATGTATCGTGGCAGGTACGACGGCGAGGTTCTCGACGAACGTGCGGATGCGCCCACTCTCCGTCCACGGCAGGCCAATGATGATGTCATCGATCTCGGTCTTGCGGCCTATTTCTTCGACGGCGGCCAGTGCGGCCTGTGTTTCGGTGCGTTGGCTGGCGGGAGCGACATGCCCCTGTGGACCGACTGGAATCTTGACGACACTGACGATGTCGACGCCTTGCGCACCGCGCTTCAGGCGCCGTGTGATCTCTGAAGCCGTCGCAGCTTCACCGACCACAACCACACGCTTGCCGCCGAGACTGCCCTTCCTCAAGCCGCGAGCGACGATCTGGGTCGTCAGGCCGCGAACCGTCAGGACTGTGACCAGGCCCGCCACGTACTGGGCAACGATCGAGCCGCGCGAATAGAAGTCCGTCGCATAGCTGAGGAAGAGAACGAAGACGAAGAGGGAGTAGGCAGTGTTCCAATGAAAGAACACGGAGCGAAGTTGCTCCTTCGGCATGAGAAGTCGCTTCAGCGAATAGTCTCGCCCAAGCCCGCACGGAACAACGAAGAGTGCGGTCAGCAGCATCGTCGCGAGCAGGTAGTATCCGGTCGAGGGCATGTACCCGAAAGCAAGGTGGTGATAGGCAGCACCGGCGCCGAAGATCGCCAGGGATACGATCACATACTCGGTGCTGATGGCCATCAGCGGGAGTGTTCTGGCATTGAGGAAGCTCGAAGGCACGAGGCTTTGCGTTTCGCCGGAAGGTAGTCCGGCGAATGTTGCGGTGGAGCTTGCTTGGGTCGCTCGTCCTGACTGGTTCACGGCAAACCTCATCTGTTGGCACCCGGAGATGCGGCAATCGGCTTGTGATAACCGTAGTGGTAGCGATCAAACTCATCGTTGGCGGCACGGTTGAGCACCGCGCCGATGATCTTGTCTTCGACACCGAGCGTCTCGTCGAACACGCTGGCGAGGGCCTCTTGGCTCGTTGCTTCGGAGGCGACGACCAGGACGACGCCGTCCACATGGTCGAGCAGGATGCGGGGATCAGCGACCGTCAGCAGGGGCGGCGCGTCGATGACGACGAGATCGAACTGCGTGCGGGCCCGCTCGATCAATTGCCGCATGGATTCCGAGGACAGCAACGACAAAGCCTCGGCGCCCGACGAGACGCCGTTTCCGGCGATCACCTGCAGGCCGGTGCGCGGCTCGAAGTGCGTGGACGCCTTGATGTCGCTCGATCCGTCGAGAAACCCGGCAAGCCCCGGCGCGTGCGTCAGGCCGAAAGTGGTCGCGATGCCTTGATTGCGCAGGTCCGCGTCGATCAGGAGAACACTGTCGCCAGACGCTGCTGCTGCACGCGTGAGGTTGGCCGCGATCGTCGATTTGCCTTCGCCCGGCAAAGCGGACGTCAGGAGGATGACACCGGACTCCCGGGCGGCAACCGCGGACTTCAAGGCGTAACGCAGCGAATGGATACTCTCGGCGAAGATCGAGGACGGATCTTGCAGGACGAGGTTGGCCATGCGGCGCGACGCAGCAATGGCCGTCTTCGGCGTGTAGCGGTCGAAGCGCAGTGCTCCTTTCCGGCGCGCTGCAGGATCTTCAGGCACTGTTTCAACCAGCGGGATCGTTGCCAAGGGCTGCAGCCCGAAGTTCTCGCGAAGCTCGCCGACCTTGCGGAAGCCCCGGTTCAAGGAACCGCGCGCCAGCGCAAACGAGAGACCCAGCCCGAGGCTGCCGAAAAACCCGAGGCCGATCATCAGACCTTTGCGGGGATAGCTGGGGGCATTGGGGGATGTAGCCGCCGAGACGACGCGCGAGTCCGGCAGCTGCATGTTGAGCTGGGCCGACGTCTCCTTGGCGCGTGTCAGGAAGGCTTCGAACAAGCCGCGGTTGGCCTGCGCCTCGCGCTCGAGCTCATGCAACCGGATTGCCTGCTGGTTGAAGGTCCCGGCCCGTTCCTTCAGGTCGTCGAGGCTGGTCTGCAATGAGTTTTCGCGGTTGCTCGCCATGTCGAACTCAGTGTGCGCACTGGCAACGATGCGCCGGATCTCGTCCGTGATCTGCCGCGAGATCGTCCCGATTTCGGCTTCGACATTGATGACTTGCGGATGGCGGGGGCCGTATCGGGTCGTCAGCTCGGCTTTCTTGCGCCCGACCTCGGCATACTGCATGCGCAGGTTCGAGACGACGCTGGATTGCAAGACGTCGGGCGAGGCGGCGGCCGACAGCAGCTTGCTGGGCGTAATGTTCTTCAGCTGCTCGTATTTTGCTCGCGCTTCGGCAGCGCGGGCACGTGCCGTCACAAGCTGTTCGTTGAGTTGCGAGATCTGCCGATCCGACAGGCTTTGGCCGCCCGGATCGAAAAGACCGGTCTCGGCCTTGTACTGCTCATAAGCCTTCTCGGATGCAGAAACGCGATTGCGCAGCTCTTCAACGCGCTGATTGAGGAGCTGGTTGGCGTGCTCGGCTGCGCCACTTTTGGCGGAGATCTGATCGGCGAGATAGAGCTCGGCGACGGTATTGGCCAGACGCGCCGACTTTTCGGCATCCTGCGACCAGGCGGAAACCTCGATTACGTAGGTCAGGTTGCGGCGCTTGGCCGAAATCTTCTTCTGCAGCACATCCGCGGCCGCATCGATCGCATCGTCAGCGGGCGTTGGGCCGCTCAAGAGTGAGCCGATCATCGCCCTGATCCGCGATACGAGGCCGCCAGGGCGCGTAAATTCATCATCCGTTTGCAGGTTGAGCCGCTCGACCACGCGCCGCGCAAGGGCCGGGGATTGGAGCATCTCGGCTTCGCTTTCGATGGCGCTGTTATCCGTGCCAGGGCCGCCGACGATCTCCCGGTCCTTCATGATCTGCGTCTTGCGCGGATCGACGAGGATCGTTGTGGAGGCAAGGTATTGTGGTGTCAGGCTGAAGGTCGCCATCGTCGTGCAGCCGGTGCCGAGGAGGGCCGTAATCAGGATCAGGCGAGCGTTGCGCTTTAGGCTGCGCGCGAGGTTGCCGAGAGCCTCTGTCTCGGCATTGCGCGACGGGAGCCGCAGGTCGCGCTGCGCCGGCAGGCCGCGTCCAAAATTGCGATGATGATCAGCGTTGTGCTGTAACATTGAACATCACCACATGAGCGTCGTAGCTGTGTGCCGGATCGGTCGAGGACCGGTCGATGAAGTCGTATTTCGCGCCGATTTCGATGGATCGGTTCATCAGGTATTCGAAACCGACCGACAGCTTCAGCACGTCGTCCTTCCGATTGGTGCCCTTGAAGTCCTGATTGATGTACTCGGCGCCCGCCTTGACGATGAGGTTGCGCCAAAGCTCGTAGTCGATCTTCAGGAGGCCGGATGTATCGAGACGGGCGTCGATATCCTGGCTGGCGGTTTCGGCAACCGTACGGTCCGCGGCGAGAGAAATGGTCATCAGCGGCGTGACGAGCCAGGTCAGCTTCGTCCCACCGGACAGGCCGTTCACCGGCGCGATGAGGGGATTGGTGTAGGTTTGCGAGAGGTAGCCCGCCTCGATCGATCCGAAGATGAGCGGCGTCACCGGGAACTCCACGCCGGCGCGCGCATCGTAGCCCTTGGAGTCGCGATTGAACTCGCCCTCGCCTTCGTAGTCACGCGTGTTCAAGCGAACCCGCGAATAGACGCGGTAGCCGGGAGAGAACTCATAGAACGGCTTCAGCGTGGTCGTCAGGATCGTGCCGTTGCGCCACGTCTGGTCGAGCCGCTCGCCGGAGAGGCTCTCGACATCCTCGTAGGAGAGATTGCGAATGCCCGCGCCGATGCCGATGCCGAAGCGATTGAAGGTTTTCGTGAGCGTCGCTTCCCCTTGCAGGTTGTTGTAGGGAATCGGATCGATGGTATCGAGCGACGAGGAGGCATCGCGCCGGGTTTCGTGACGGCGTGCGGCTTCGAACGCGGTTTCAAACACCAGATCGCGGGAGATCTCGTTACGGGTGCGCAGGCGCGCGAAGACGTCCTCGCGATCCTGACTGCTGAACCTGTTGTAGCGATAAATGTCTGCGCCGAAGTCCGCTTGGTAGCTGGACGACGGCGTTTGTGATCGAATGGATACGCCCGGCGAGACGACGACAGCGAAATCGTGCTGGGGATCGATGTTCGTCGAGAAGACGTTGGAGTCGAACATCGCTTTGGTTTTTATGCTCGGGTACAGCAAGAGCGAGTTCCAGCGAATGCCCAGGGGCTCGAATTCCGGATGCGGCCGTTGACTGACCGGGATGCGCGTCACGTCGTCTTGCGGTAGAGCGGCCGCGTCCTGCGCGAAAGTTGGTGCGACTGATGATGTCAGCATCGCGATGACCGCAGATCCCGCGGGCATCAGCTTGAGTGCTCGACAGCTCATCCATGGCGAAAGCACTGGCACAAACTCCTCACTACTCAGCCGGCGTTGTCGAGCGGCCGTAGAAGCGAACCTTCGATCTTGCGATAGCGCTGTTGCGCTTCAAGTCCACGCTGTCGCGCAGCCGGAGCGCGGCCCTTTGGCCTTGCTCTGGCGCGAACAGGGACAGCAGTGCGGATTGAGCTTTCTGACTTGGCCGGTCAGGCTATTCCCCGCATCGACCTTCGAAACTTTGCACTCGCACGCGAAATCAACGCTCATGTGCCCTCATTGAATTCGGCCGCTGCAAGCCGAACACGGCTGCTGCTGCCTGTTTGCAAGCCGGCGATAGCCCCGACACCTCGCCGTTTCCCCGTCTGCAAATTTCAGAAATAGCGTTCCGGTACTCTGATGTTGTCGCCCGGTAGAATGGTCAGCTTGGTGCCATTCGTGCTCTGAGAAACCTCATCCTTTCCCTCCGACCGGCGGAGATAGAAGGTGCTTGTGTTGGCGCGATAGCTGTAGCCGCCGGCCATGGCGATGGCATCGTGAACCGTGAGGCCGGGGCGGTAGGGGTATTGTCCGGCGTTCTTTACTTCGCCGATGATGTTGATCGATCGATAATTCGCGAAATCGACCGTAACGCGGGGATTGCGCACAAACCCCTGTTTCAGGCGGTTGGCGAGACCGTTGCGGAAATCATCCAGCGATAAACCCGCGGCTTGGATCTCGCCCGTCAATGGAAAGGTCACGGTTCCGCTGTCATTCACTTGGAACTCGCCAGTGAGATCGGGCTCGTTGAACACGGCGATCTTCAGCTTGTCACCGGCTTTGAGGTGGTAGACGTTCATCTGCGCGGCGTTGAGCTGAGCACCGCCCAATGTGCCTGCCGCATCACCGCACGCTGTCATCCCGAAGCCAGCCGTGGCGACCGCGATCATGATGACCCCCTTATTTAATGCGCTTCTACTCACACAGCCCCTCGGTTTGTGTCTCAAAATGAGAATCGCGCGGTCGCAGCAACAGACTGGCCGCCGCGGGGGCGTCCATTTGCGATCACGAGCTGAAATGTTGTGAAATATGGAATCGAAGAAAGTGTGTGTTGGAGAAACCCGCGTTATTCTTCACACGCGCATTATATGGAGCGCCGTCATTGATTTTGGGGCAGCATAGGCCGAAATTGGGCGATCGTTTGGCGTTCTTGGAATTTCGGTCGAGTTCCATGATGTAATTCAACGATATGCGTGCATATCCCGCGGGAACTCGATTTGTATTTATTGTGATGTTTTGCATATTGATATTCCCCGCGCAGCATCTACGTCCCGAAGCATTTGTTTTATTGATTCTGATGTTATCACCTGGAGAAAAACCAGTGAGATTTCGGAGTATGGTTGTTGCGGGTGCTAACGATGATCGCGCGGAGTCGTTCCGTACATTTCGCTGGTGCGTTGTGGAAAACAGTGAGGTCGGCGGCGCTTTGTGCCGATGCACGACGAACCGCGATCAAACTCTCACGTCTTCGGCAGCCTCGAGCGCCTTGTACTCGGCTGCAAGAAAGTCGAGCAGAGCGCGGACGGACGGCAGAAGACCGCGGCGCGATGGAAACACGGCATGGACGATGCGGCTTCGTGGCATCCAATCGGGAAGCACATCGACGAGCATGCCGCTCGCCAACTCCGCGCCGATCATCATCGTAGGAAGCTGGGCAATACCGACGCTGTTACGCGCCGCAAAATAAAGGGCCACCATGTCATCCACAATGAGACGCGGTCGGTGCGGGACCCGCGCGAGCGCTCCATCAGGCCCTTCCAGGTTCCAAACGTGCTCGCCAGCGGGTGGTCCAAGATCCACGCTCGGTAGCATACTCAAGTCGGCCGGAACGATCGGCCGAACATGATTCTTCAGGAGCGCAGCGCTTGCGATCAGGCGATGCGATACCTGCAGGACCCGGCTAGGCGCGCGGACGTCTGGGATTCGATCAAATACATTCCGATCGGCAATGATCCTGCCTGGTACCTCAGCTTAGGCGGCGAGGTACGAGAGCGGTTCGAATACTACAGCCGCTCCAACTTCGGCCTGCAGGGACAGACGTCCGACAGCTACCTTCTACATCGGATGCTGTTGCACGCCGATCTGCACGCTGGCGACTACATCCGGACGTTTTTCGAATTGGGCAGTCACTTCGCTCCTTGGAGAGACACAGCAACACCGCCCTATGTCGATCGTTGGGACTTGCAACAGGCATTCGTCGACGTGCGGCTGCCGCTCAGTCCGGGCGACGGTCTTGACCCGGTTCTGCGCATCGGGCGTCAGGAGTTGGTGCTCGGTTCGCAGCGCTTGGTGTCGATCAGAGACGCCCCCAATGTTCGCCGCACCTTTGAAGGATTCCGATTGGGAGACATCGTTGACGGAGTACGTGTGGACGCCCTGCTGGCGCGCCCCGTGTTGCTTCGCGCGGGGGCTTTCGACGACACCATCAATGACTCCCAGGCGCTTTGGGGCGTCTACGTTACCGCGCCTGTCAACGTCCTGCCCGGTACAAAAGTGGACCTCTACTATCTTGGATTCGAGAATGAGACCGCGATCTTTGCCGCGGGTGCAGGAGAAGAGCGACGGCACACGGTAGGGACGCGGCTGTTTGGCGCCTTCGCAGGATGGGATTGGGATTGGGAGGTGCTCTACCAGTTCGGGACCTTGGCCCAGCAAGAGATCCAGGCGTGGGGCCTTACTACCGACACGGGCTACACGCACGACATCATGGGTTGGAAAGTTCGGATGGGCATCAAGGCGGATCTCGGCAGCGGAGACAGACGCGCGGGCGACGGCACACTTGGCACGCTGAATGCCCTGTTTCCGAAGCTTGCCTATTTCAACCAAGCTGCTCTGTTTGGGCCGTCGAACGTGGTGGACGTGCAGCCAAGCATATCCGTTAAACCCAACGAGCGATTCGCGATTGCAGTCGGATATAACCCGCTATGGCGTGCCACGACCCAGGACGCCGTTTACACCGGGGCGGGTCTGCCGATCGCCGGCACTGCGGGGCAGCCTGGGAGGTTCACCGCGCATCAGTTCTCGGTCGATCTCACCTGGCAACTCGATCGCCACGTTCAGCTCACCACCGGCTATGTGCATGTCGATACTGCGGAGGTGGTGAAAAATGCCGGCGGCTATGATGTCGACTTCGTGTATGCCTCCGCCGCATACAAATTCTGAAGCGCCGCAGTACATTGAAAAGAGCTCGCAATGGAATGCGCTCTGCCGCTCTTCTGGGGTGCGAATCTTGCAGATCATGTGAAATCCCGCCCGCCTCCCGCGGCGAGCAACGATCTGATTTGTTGTCGGAGAAATCAGGTGGTGCCCAGGGGCGGGATTGAACCACCGACACCGTGATTTTCAGTCACGTGCTCTACCAACTGAGCTACCTGGGCATACGCTTCAAGGCGGCCGGATCCAAGGCCAGCGGGAAGCGCGCGTTGTTATATGAGGGGACGGGGGCCCTGTCCAGCGCCTTTGACCGTCTCTGCCATCCCCTTCAATCCACGATGAAAAGCCTGGCCCCGGCCGGGCCTGTGCGGGAGCGGTGCGGCTCGGCGCCATCGGCCACCTGATAGCTCTGGCCAGGCTTGAGCGTCACCTTGCGCCCGTCCGCCAGCTCGGTTTCGAGCTCGCCCTCGAGCACCAGGAGAATATGGCCCTTTTCGCACCAGTGATCCGCAAGATATCCGGGCGAATAGTCCACCATGCGGACGCGGATGCCGCCGAAATTGCGCGTGCGCCACCACGCCGTCCCGCTTTCACCCTTATGCTCGGTGCGTTCGATGCCCGCCCAGTCTGTGGTGCCGAAGGGGATGTCACTCATCTTCATGGCCGTCTCCGCGCTTGTGCTCTTCAGTCCGGCGGGCCGCCTGGGCGTCGTCACCATCCTCGTCGGCCTCGGGCTGGCCACCGGGTATGGCATAGGCACCCCGGAGCCAGCGTGAGAGATCGACATCGGCGCAGCGCCGCGAGCAGAACGGCCGATAGGCTGCGTCCGTAGGCGCTCCGCAGATCGGACATGTGCCGCTGGTCGCGGCGGGTTCCCGGGCGCTTCGCCCCATCGAGATCCTCGTAAGCTCAGCTCGACCGGTCTTCTCCGGCCTTCAACCAGCTAAAATGGATCGGGAAGCCTTCGCCGACAAGCATGGCCACAACCTCGGTCAGCGGAAGCCCGACGACGTTGGTGTAGGAACCCGTCAGTTTCTGTACGAAACAGCCGGCCACGCCTTGAATGGCATAGCCGCCGGCCTTGTCGAGCCATTCGCGGGAGGCGAGGTAGGCCTGCATCTCATCGTCGGAGAGGCGTTTGAAGCGGACCCGCGTGTCGACGATCTTGAGGCGTGCGCGGTCCCGCGGCGTAATGAGGCAGAGGCCCGTCAGGACCCGGTGCGAGCGTCCGGAGAGGAGCCGCAACGAGGCCAGCGCCTCGTCGATGGTTTTCGGCTTCACCAGGATGCGCCGGCCGAGCGCCACAACCGTATCGGCGGCCAGCACGTAGGCCTCGGCCAGATCCGGGTCGTTGGCGATCAGGTCGCGTGCCGCTTCGGCCTTCGCCCGGGACAGCCGCGTCACCAGCGTCCTGGGCATCTCGCCGCGTTTCGGCGTCTCGTCGATGCTGGAGGGGCGCAAGGCATCCGGCTCGATGCCCACCTGGGACAGCAGCATCAGCCGCCGCGGACTGGCGCTGGCAAGCACCAGCCGCGGCTTCAGCTCGGAGCGGCGGCCGACAGGTGCGTTGTGGGCGCGTTGTTGGCGCAACGTCTCACGGCGCGGCGCGTCGGCACGGCCGAAGGCGGAGAGAATTGCAGTCTTGGCTGACGTCATGAAAGCGGCTTCTCGATATCGGCTGGCGAGGGAAGCGGTCACCCGGATATGGATACCTGCTTCTGCTCGCTCTCGCATCAAACCGTCAAGTGTTGCGGGTGAGAATGCCCAGCCGGTGGCCGGGAAATCAATAGGCCGCTTTGTCCTCCGAGCCTATCGACCCTGTGCGAGCTTCCGCTAGAGTGTGGACGGGGCATTTGCCTGTCCACGCCGCAACGATCAACGACACCCGCACCGAGGGAAAAACGCACCAATGTCCAGAAAAAAGAACCGCATGCCCCCGATAGCGCCCGAAAAGATGGACGAGGCGCAGAAGAAAGCCGCAGCCGACATCATCTCCGGGCCGCGCGGGCATCTGGTCGGCCCCTTCATTCCGCTGCTGCGCAGCCCGGAATTCATGAGCCGACTGCAGAAGACAGGTGAATATCTCCGTTTCAACAGTGCGCTCGAGCCGCGGCTCTCCGAGCTGGCCGTGCTGATCACGGCGCGACACTGGGCGCAGGATTTCGAATGGCATCATCATCGCCCGATCGCCGAGAAGGCTGGGCTCAAGCCGGCGATTTGCGATGCGCTCGCGGAAGGCCGCAGGCCGGCCGCCATGGCCGACGATGAGGCTGGCGTCTACGATTTCCTGGATGAGCTGATCCGGACGCGGACCGTTTCGGATGCAACGTGGGAGCGGGCGGCGCGCCTGTTCGGTGAAAAAGGCATCATCGATATGATCGGCCTGCACGGCTACTACAGTTTGCTGGCCATGATCCTCAATGCAAGCCATGCCCCATTGCCGGACGGCGCCGTGTCGGGCCTCAAGCCGCTGCCCTGAACAAGAAGCGAGGTGAAAACCATGCCCAAGGGATACCTGATTGCCCGCATCACCGTGACGGATCCGGACCACTATCCGGTCTACGCCAAGATGGCCGGCGAGGCGATGGCCAAGTTCGGCGGCAAGCCGATCGTGCGTGGCGGGCGCTGCGAGGCGATGGATGGCGAGGCGCGGCCACGCAACGTCGTGATCGAGTTCGAAAGCTTCGAGCGCGCTCGTGAGTATTACATGTCCGAGCTTTACCAGGCCGCGCGAGCGGAGCGGTTGAAAGCCGGGATCGGCGAGGTCGTCATCGTTGAAGGCGCCGACTGATGGGGCGCAAGACGGCTGTCGTGCTCGGCGCGACCGGTGTCGCGGGGCGGGCGCTGCTGGCGCACCTGACGTCACTCTCGGACTGGACGGTGATTGCGGTATCGCGCAGCCTTCCGGATTTCGAGACGACGGCCCGGCACGTTGTGGCAGACATGAGCGATCCGGCGTCGTGCGCAGCGGCTGCTGCACAGCTTTCCGGGGCTACGCACGTTTTCTACACCGGCTATACGGACCGCCCGACGTGGGTGGAGCAGCGCGCGCCCAATGCGGCGCTGCTCGCCAATATGATCGATGTGCTGGAGCCGGCCGCTCCCAATCTGGAGCATGTATGCCTGCTGCAGGGGACCAAATACTACGGGCACCACCTGGGCCCCTACAAGACGCCGGCGCGGGAAGATGATCCGCGCCATATGCCGCCCAACTTCTATTTCGACCAGCAGGACTACCTGGTCGCAAAGAGCCGGGGCAAGCGATGGGCGTGGTCGAGCGCGCGCCCGCACGTGATCTGCGGCTTTGCTCTCGGCACGCCGATGAATTTGATTGCGGTGACTGCCGTCTATGCGGCCATCTCCAAGGAGCTGGGCTTGCCGCTGCGCTATCCGGGGCGGCCCGCCGCCTACAGTGTCGTGCGCCAGGCCACGGAAGGAAGATTGCTCGCACGTGCCATGACGTGGATGGCGACCACGCCGTCAGCAGCTAATGAGGCGTTCAACGTCACCAACGGGGATCATTTTCGCTACGAGCATCTCTGGCCCAAGATTGCCGAGTTCTTCGAGATGCCTGTCGCTGCGCCTGCTTCCATCGATCTGCAACAGTTCATGCCGGAGAAGGCGGCGGTGTGGGCAGAGATGGTGCGCAAGTACGGCTTGCGTGTCGGGGATTTCACACGTGTCGCCGACTGGCGCTTTGCGCACTACACCTTCACATCCGATTGGGACCAGATGTCGGACACCAACAAGTGCCGCAAGCACGGTTTCCTGGAGTTCGTCGATACGGAAAAAATGTTTCTGGATGAGCTCAGGAGGTTTCGAGAGGAGCGCGTCATCCCCTAGCGCTATACGCTCGGCCCGCCCTCGAAACCGAAGCGGCGCTTGATGCGCGCGAAGAGCTGATCGCGGACTTGCCGATAGGCCTCGAGGATCTGGTCCCGGCTGGCATGGCCGAGCAGCACAGTGGCATCCATGGTGGGCCAGTATTCGACATCGACGGCCATGGTGCGCGTCAGCTCCAGCGCTTGGTGGTGTGCTTCCGGCGATAGCGTGACGATGAGATCGAATGAGGAGTCGTGCAGGTCCGCCAGTGTCCGCGGCGTGTGCTTGGTGAGGTCGATGCCGATCTCCTCCATGACGACGGCGACGAAGGGGTCTGGCTCACCGGCACGTACGCCCGCCGACTCGACATAAGCGTTGCGGCCGCTCAGGTGCTTCAGGATGGCAGCCGCCATCGGCGAGCGAACCGCGTTCATGGTGCAGGCAAAGAGCACCGCGCCTGGCAGCTCCCGCGAGCCGGCGTGCATAATGCCTCAGCCCTTCCAGTGAAGCGCGCAGATCAGAGTGAATAGGCGACGCGCGGTGTCATGATCCACCGAGATCTTCCCCTTGAGCCTCCCAACCAGAAGCGTGCTGCCCTCATCGTGCAGCGCCCGCCGCCCCATGTCGATGGCCTGGATCTTCGAAGGCGGTGCGGTGCGGATCGCTTTGTAGTAGCTGTCACAGACGATGAAGTAATCTTTCATGGTGCGTCGGAAGGGCGAGAGCGACAGCATGATGGTGGCGACGGTTGACCCGGTCTCCTGCCCCACGAGAAAGGTCAGCCGGTCTTCGGCGATGGAAAGATGAAGCGTGTAGGGTCCGACGTCATGGCCTTCGAGCTCGAAATGATTTGAATCGAGAATGTCGTAGATGGCGACTTCGCGCTCGTGCTGAACGTTCGGCGTCGAGCGGGCGATCGACTGCTCGTCGAGCGTGATGGACACAAGGCGCGAGCGATTGGGCGTGTCGCCGGTCATGTGTCGGTTTTCCTGCCCCCAAGGCGGATAGCGACCGATCGCCGATGCGCATCCAGGCCCTCGACCGTAGCCAGCGTCATCGCGGCGGGTGCGAGGCTGGCCAACGCTTTGTCGTCGAGACGTAGAATGGATGTTCTCTTCATGAAGTCGAGAACACCGAGGCCAGACGAGAAGCGGGCGCTGCGCGCCGTCGGCAGAACGTGATTGGAACCGGCAACGTAGTCGCCGATCACCTCCGGCGTGTGTGCGCCGAGGAAGATCGCACCGGCGTTGCGGATGCGGTCGGCGAGGATGTCGGGGTCCCGGGTTGCGATCTCCAGGTGCTCGGCAGCGATGCGGTCGGCGATGGCGGGCGCCTCGTCCAAGCTGCGCAGCAGGATGATGGCACCGAACGTGTTCCAGCTCTGCCCGGCGATATTGCCGCGAGGCAGGGACGAAAGCTGCCGCGCCACGGCCGCCGCGACGGCGTCTGCGAAGGCACGGTCATCCGTCATCAAGATCGATTGCGCGGAGGTGTCATGCTCCGCCTGGGCCAGCAGGTCGGCTGCGATCCACTCCGGATCGTTGTCACGGTCCGCGATGACCAGCACCTCGGATGGCCCCGCGATGGAGTCGATCCCGACGGTGCCGAACACTTGCCGCTTGGCCGCAGCCACATAGGCATTGCCTGGCCCGACGATCTTGACCACGGATCTAATCGTCTCCGTGCCGAAAGCCAGGGCTGCAATCGCCTGAGCGCCGCCGACGCGATAGATCTCCTCGACGCCTGCGAGGTGAGCTGCCGCGAGGACGAGCGGATTCATCTCGCCGCCCGGCGACGGCACCACCATCACGATCCGCTCGACGCCCGCCACCTTCGCGGGCACCGCGTTCATGAGAACCGAGCTTGGATAGGACGCCGTCCCTCCCGGAACGTAGAGGCCGACTGCTTCTACGGCGGTCCAGCGCGATCCAAGCTCTGCACCGACCGTGTCGGTGTAGCGATCGTCCTTGGGAAGCTGGCGGCGATGATGCGCTTCGATGCGATCATGCGCCAATTGCAGGGCGCCGATCGCGTCGGCGGCGGCTCCGGCGTAGGCGGATGCAATCTCGTCCTTGCCGACGCGGATACCCGTACGATCAAGGTCAATCCGATCGAACTTCCGGGAAAGCTCGACCAGCGCGCGGTCTCCCCGGGCACGAACATCGGCGATGATCGTGCGTACGGCCGCGTCCACATCCTCAGAGACTTCGCGCTTCGTGGCGAGGAACTGAGTGAACTGGCGCTCGAAATCCGTGTCGGTTGTGCTCAGGCGTTGCGGCATTTCACGTCGGCTCGCGTCAAGCGGTGGCCGTCTCCATTCTCGTCAGGTTTGGGCGCCCAGCTTCTGACCCTGATGCGAAGGCTCCAGATCACGCAGCTCGGCTTCGATGCATTCGACATGCAGCCGGATAGCGCTTCCGTTGGCAAACAGGAGCGTCACGTATCCTTCCGGGTCATCCGCAGCCTTCGGCGAAAATTGGATGGCGAGGAGAGACAGAGCCTCGGCCTTGTTGCTGAGATCGATGCCGCTCGTGCTGGCACTCAACACGCGCTCCAGGCGCAGGGCCGCCGGATACTGGCTCGAACCCTTCCGGCAGCCGTCGTCCGTGAGGGTCCAATTGCAGCGCGCGACGAGCGCGGCAAAACGCTTCTGGTGAGGCGCATAGACCATTTCGCCGATGGTCAGGGCGGCATCCTGAAGATGCGCCGAGATGACGGCCAAATCGTCCGCGTCGAAAGCTATGAGCTTGAGCTGTTCCATCCGTTTCCGGGCTCGCCTGGCGCGTGGGTCGCCAAAGGGTACCCGGAGCAACGCCTTGTGGGCAGTGATAGCTGTGGCTGGGCAGCCGTGCAACTCATGCCTTGCGGGCGGCCAGCCAGACCCCGGCCAGGATCAGGAGAAACCCGCAAATATGATAAAGCTGGATATGCTCGCCAAGTAATGGAGCGGCCAGGATGGCGCTGTAGAGCGGGATGAGGTGCAGGAAAACACCCGCCCGATTGGCGCCGATGAGTTCGACACCTCTGTTCCAGCACGCATATGCAACCAGGCTGGGGAAGATTGAAACGTAGACCAGGGCGACTACGGTCAGCAGCGTCGGCTGCAGGACATAGCCGCCCGCATGCTCCCAGATCCAGAACGGCAGCGTGGAAAGTCCGGCGATCACGGCCAGTATGAAGGTGAAGCTCAGCCAGTGGATGGCCGGGCGGAGCCTCAGGTAGGCCGAATAGATCGCCCACATCCCCATGTTGAAGAGGATGATGAGGTCGCCCCAGTTGAATTGCAGGTTGCCGAGGGCGGCAAGGCTGGCCTTGGAGACGATCACCAGGACGCCGGCCAGTGAGACGGTGATGCCCAGCATCTGGCGCGATGACAGAACGTCGCGAAACAGCACGGCACCCGCGGCGGCGATCAGGACCGGCGCCAGCGAGTTCAGCACGGAGACGTTGATCGCCGTGGTGTACTGAAGGCCGATGTACTGCAGCGCGCCGAACAGCGACCCGCCGACGAGGCTCAGGAAGACCAGTATTTTCCAGTGTGCGCGGATTGCCGGCCAGTCCCGTGCCAGGTGAGGGCGCACGAAGGGCCACAGGAGCAGCGCCGGGATCATCCAGCGGACGGTCGAGATTGCGAAGGGTGGAACATGGCCGGCGATCGCGCGGCCCAGGATGTGATTGCCCGACCAGCACAAGGCGGCGATCGCCACGAGAGCATAGGCCGTCGATCCCGAGGATCGGTCGCCACCGGTGGGCATGGTTTTTCTTTCTTTGACCGGAGAGCCTGTCGTGGGTTGACGCTTCCGGCGGTTCTATCCCGATATGCGCTCGATCTGTGCCCCGCAACTCGAGAGCTTGGCTTCGAGCCGCTCGAAGCCGCGGTCGAGGTGATAGACGCGATTGATGGTCGTGCTGCCTTCCGCCATGAGGCCGGCGATGACGAGCGAAACGGAGGCCCGCAGATCGGTTGCCATCACCTGGGCGCCTTTCAGCCGCTTCACGCCTTTGATTGTCGCCGTGTCACCCTGGAGCTGGATATCCGCCCCGAGCCGGGCGAGCTCCTGCACGTGCATGAAGCGGTTTTCGAAGATCGTCTCGCGGATGACGCTGGTGCCGTCGGCCTTGGTCATGAGGGCCATGAGCTGGGCCTGCAAATCCGTCGGAAAGCCCGGAAACGGCTGCGTTTCAATCTTTCCGATGGGTTTGATGCCGGCGCCGTTGCGCGTGACACGCACGCCGCCATCCACCTCGGACACGGTTGCGCCCGTGCCTTCGAGGGCTGCAAATGCGGCTGCGAGAAGCGGCTTGCGCGCGCCTTCGAGGACGATGTCGCCACCGGTCGCCGCAACGGCAAAGGCGAAGGTGCCCGTCTCGATCCGGTCGGGAAGGACCGTGTGGGTCGCGCCCTCCAGTCGGTCGCGGCCTTGGATCATGAGCGTCGGCGTGCCGATGCCTTCGATGTGCGCGCCCATCCTGATGAGACATTCGGCGACGTCACCGATCTCGGGCTCGCAGGCGGCGTTTTCGAGCACCGTCTCACCCTTGGCGAGGGCGGCTGCCATCATGACGTTATGTGTCGCGCCGACGGAGACTTTCGGGAACGTGACGCGCGCGCCCGTAAGCCCGCCCTTCGGTGCGCGCGCCTCGACGTAGCCGCCGTCGATATCGATCTCGGCGCCGAGTGCCTTCAGTCCGGTGAGGTGGAGATCGACGGGGCGCGTGCCGATGGCGCAGCCGCCAGGAAGGGAAACACGGGCCCGTCCCATGCGTGCGATCAACGGGCCGAGCACCCAGAAACTGGCACGCATGCGCGACACCATCTCATAGGGCGCCGTGGTGTCCACGATATCGCGGGCCGTGAAGTGGAAGGTCTCGCCGAGATGCAGAGCCGGCCCCGCCCGTTTGCCGTCGACGGAGTGATCGACGCCGTGGTTGCGCAGGATGCGCGCCAGCAGGTTGACGTCCGCGAGGTTAGGCACGTTTTTCAGGGTAAGCCGGTCCGAGGTGAGCAGGCTCGCAATCATCAGCGGGAGCGCCGCGTTCTTGGCCCCTGAAATCGGAATGGTACCCTTGAGGGGCTTGCCGCCTGCTATCGTTATGCGATCCATCGAAGATCACCTCTTGAAAGTGCCTACTGACCCGCGCCCCTGGGGTCGAATGTCGTGTGGGCTGCGCCAATGGCCCAAATGGGGTACCGCAGTCCAGCCCACAGGCATACCAATGCGATTGCGGTAAGATTGGGTATCGACAGCTAATTTTCCGTTTTGCCGGGCGGCTCCGGCTGGTGCTCGAGCCGGTCCAGGGCGCGGGCTCGCTCCTTCCGCTTCTTCAAGTTGGCGCGAAGCTCAGCCGCCAGCCTGTCCTGGCGGGATTTATCCCCTTTTACATGGCCCCGCAATTTCGTGTCATCGTGGGTGGGCATGGAGACGACCCTCAAACCGTTTCCCAAGTCGTAAAGCTGAGTGCCGCCAGGGCACAAGCCGCCTCGATCACCTTTTCCCGCCCTCTGCCAGAAAGGAAGCATGCCGCACTTGCGGCCAGGACCGGCCTATGGCAGGGTCCGCCCGCTTTTCACATGCTGTGAAAGATTTCAAGCCGCCGTAGCTCAGGGGTAGAGCACACCCTTGGTAAGGGTGGGGTCGGAGGTTCAATTCCTCTCGGCGGCACCACTAAATTATTATTTAGATCAAAGTCTTGATCGAGCCCCTTGATTGATGGGCCTTGGCCGCGCTCTGTCATTCAAGCATCGCAGGCTGTCACATATGATGCGCCTCGGTGAAACCGTGGGGGTAACGACCATGAGCGCAGATGAATTTTCAAACAAAGCCGAGGCCTTCGAGGCCTTCGACGACATTCCCCTCGCTCCGCCGCAGGACAACACGATCGGCGCCGTCATCGCGCGCCGCTACAGCCGGCGTGACATGCTCAAGGGCTCCCTCGGCGTTGCCGCCGCCACGGTCTTGTTCGGCAAGGCTGCGCTGACGAGTGCCGCCGCTCAAACAGGGCCGTCCGGCTCGAGCTTCAATTTTCGCGACGTAGCCAGCGGTGTCGATGAAACGCACCATGTGGCCGAAGGCTACGATGCCGACATTCTCATCCGCTGGGGCGATCCTTTGTCGGCGGGCATGGGCCCCTTCGAGCCGGCAACCCTGGTCGGCGAGGAGCAAGCGAAGCGCTTCGGCTACAACAACGATTACATCGCATTCTTCCCTCTGAATGAGGTGGGCACGCGGGGGCTGCTCTGCGTCAACCACGAGTACGCCAGTCCGGAGGTCATGTTTCCCGGCGTCACCGTGCGCCCCGACCGCAACGATTTTGCGCAGATCAACACCGCGCATGTTGCAGTGGAAATGGCCGCGCACGGCGTCACGGTGGTCGAGATTGCACTCGAAGGCGGCAAGTGGCGGCCGGTGCTCGACAGCAGATACAATCGGCGCATCACAGCAGCGACCGAGATGACGGCGGATGGGCCCGCTTCCGCTCATGCGCGGCTGAAGACGGGCGCCGATCCTTCCGGGTTGAAGCTCTGGGGCACGCTCAACAACTGCGCCGGCGGCCAGACCCCGTGGGGCACCTATCTGACGGGCGAGGAAAATTGCCACGGCTACTTCTGGACCGACCAGAAAACGGCGGACGGCAAGCGCGTGACCAGGGGCCTCGGCGGCGCGCAGCAGAAGAGCTATGAGCGCTATGGTATCCCCAGCAACTGGTACAGCTGGGGCCGCACGCACGATCGCTTCAACGTCGACAAGGAGGCGAACGAGTGCAATCGCTTCAATTGGATCGTTGAGATCGACCCGAGCGACCCTGCGTCCGTTCCCATCAAGCACACGGCGCTGGGGCGTTTCCGGCACGAGGGTGCCGAGATGATCGTCAACAAGGACGGCCGGGTTGTCGTCTATTCGGGGGATGATTCACCGCGCGAATACGTCTATCGCTTCGTGTCGAAAGACGCCTACAAGCCGGGCGATCGCGCCGCCAACATGCGGCTGCTTTCCGAAGGCACACTGTCCGTCGCGCACTACAACGACGATGGCACGGTGACCTGGCTTCCGCTGGTGCACGGTCAGGGGCCGCTGACGCCGGAGAACGGCTTTCAATCGCAAGCCGACGTCGTGATCGACGCGCGCATCGCTGCAGATCTCCTCAAGGCGACACCCATGGATCGGCCCGAGGATGTCCAGCCGCATCCAGCCTCCGGCAAGGTCTACGTTATTCTGACCAACAACGAGCGTCTCCGTCCCGAGCAGACGAACAAGGCGAACCCCAGGCCAGAGAACGATTTCGGTCATATCATCGAGATGGCCGCGCCCGAGGGCGATCACGCCGCCGGGACATTCACCTGGGAGATGCTTATCAAGTGCGGCGATCCCAAGGTCGCGGAGGTCGGGGCCCTCTGGAACCCGGCGACCTCGTCGGATGGATGGTTCGCAGCGCCGGACAATTGCGCCTTCGATGCGCAGGGCCGCCTTTGGATCGCGACAGACCAAGGCAATGCGTGGCCGCGCAAGACGCAGCGGGCCGATGGCCTGTACGCGCTCGGAACCGAAGGCAAGGAGCGCGGATTGCCCCGGCTCTTCTTCCGTTGTCCCGTGGGCGCCGAGATGTGCGGGCCTTGCTTCACGCCGGATGGCGAGACGCTGTTCCTTGCCGTCCAGCACCCGAGCACGGATGGCGTGAAGGATTGGAAGCCGTTCGGGCGCGAGTCGACGTTCAATGATCCCGCGACCCGATGGCCCGACTTCAAACCGGATATGCCTCCGCGACCCTCCATTGTCGCGATACGCAAGCGCGGCGGTGGCAAGATCGCGACGTAGCAAGTCTAGGCGGCTCGCGATCGCCGTATTGCTCCGAGCAGCACAGCACGAAGCAGATAGTCCTTCGCGCTCTGTGGCGCATTGAGGCTCATTCGCTCCAGGGCCGTCTGTTCGGTGGGTATGGCACCACCGCCGTTAAGGCCGGCGAGAAGCGTGCGCACGAGATCCAGGCGCGAGGACGACTTCAGCAGCCCCAGTGGTCCCACGAGGGACTGCTCTGTTTCCGTCATCTCGGTGCCCAACGGAAACGACGGAAGAAGCCCTGATCGGCGCGCAGGTCCCAAGGCGGCGCGGATGTGCTCAGCCCGATTGTTCGCGGCGTGCAGCGGCAGCACGAACGAGGGTTCAAGCTTGCCGGCATCCGTAGCCTCGCGCTGCAAGTGCGCGTAGGCCGAGGCGTCAGCGACTTTCAACATCTCGGCCACCACATTGCGATCCGATTTGCCCCGCAGGTCGGCGATACCATACTCCGTGACGACGATGTCCCGCAGCTGACGGGGAATGGTGGCGTTGCCGTAACGCCAGACGATGTTGGAAGCAAGGCGGCCGCCGCGGCGGCTGACGCTGCGCACGGCAATGATCGAGCGTGCACCTTCGAGCTCGTGTGCCATGCTGACGAAGTCATGCTGCCCGCCGACGCCGCTGACCACGCGGCCGTCTTCGAGCTGATCGGATGATACGGCACCGAGCAGCGTCGCCGTCATGCCCGTATTGATGAAGCGGGCATCGCGCCGCTGCCCGCGCTTGAGGCGCTCGTCGCCGTAGAGTGCGTTGGTGAAGGAAATGGCCGTCATGCAAATGCGGTCCAGCTCATCACGCGGCATATCCCGCAGCTCGCGATAGAAGGCCTGGCTGCCCAGGAAGAAGCCGGCGTGGACGACGGCTTCGCCGTCGCTGTGCCCATCCGCTCCAGCCGGATTAGCTACTTGGCGTCGCAGGATGCCGGCTCGCTTCAGATGCAGAAAGCCATCGACGAGCATCTCGCTGCAGCCATAGAGCCCGATGTCGAATGGCGTGAGTTGTGCATCGGGATGAGGCGGCACGCCGAGCGCTTCCACCAGCGATCGAAACTCGGCGTTGCGCGTGTGCCGGAGGATCAGGACTTGCGTCAGCGCGTCCGCAAACGAGCCGATGCCGATTTGCAGCGTCCCGCCATCCTTGACCAGCGTCGCGGTGTGCAACGCCATGGCGTAGTCGGCGAGCGACACCGGTTCCTTCGGCGGCGCGAACAGCGCGTAGTGCGGAGCAGCGGGCTCGAGCAGCATGTCGAACTCGCTTGTCGGGATCTCTGCAAGACCGGGCATGTAGGGGAGATTGGCGTTGAGCTCCCCGGTTGAGACCACGGGCTGTCCGGCCTTGCGTCGCGCCGCGATGTAAGGCCCCATGTCGAGCGTAACGTCCGGGTTCGAGCTGAGGCTGACGCGATCACTGCCTGGAATTGGGTTGGGCGCGACGAGCTGTGCAAAGACGTTGGTGCCGATGCGCGCCAGGTGTTCCGCGACGTGCGCATAATTCATGCTGGCGTAGCTTTGCTGCGCTTGTGGCGTCGACATCCATGCGCCCGCCTGAAAGAAGAACTCGTGGACTTCGATGTTGGGCGGCAGGTTTCGTTCGCGGAGCGGGCGCACATAGAGCGGATCGGGATAGTCGGCAAACAGGCGGTCGAGCAGTGGTTGAACGAAGCGCTGTTCAAGGCTGCTGCGATAGGCCGGCCGGACCAGGGTCAAGCCTGTAAAGATTTTCAATCTCAGGTTCTTGTCCGCTTCGGCCAGTCGATAAAGCGCATTGAGCAAAAGCATCGGCTTGCCGATGCCGATCGGAATAGCCAATGCGATTTCACGGCCCACGCGGTCGACGATCGCTTCGGCGCAGCGCATTGGGTCGTTGTGGCGAAGCGTGGTCACGCAGGAATGCCTCTCGGAGCCGGCTTAAGTCGAAGGTAGTACTGCACTGGTGGAGCAGGCGCGGCAAGGCGGCACTTGGCGCGGGCCCGCCGTCACGGATTTACGCCGGGACACGACCCATGCCATATTGGCGCAACACAGAAGGCGCCCTTCGCCTGCGGAGGGAACAGCACGACAAATTGAGCGGAGGGAGACGTGATGAGGCGTTCGTATCGGGCAGGAAGAGTCTTGCTGGCTGCAGCTATGGGCCTTGTGCTCGCGGGAGCCGCGCAAGCACAGCAGACCGTCAAGATCGGTGCCATCTATCCGCTCAGCGGCAACGCAGCGAGCGCCGGAAATTATTCGAAGGCCGCGATCGAGCTCGGCGTCGACATCGTCAACAACGCTCATCCTGATCTGAAGGACATCCCGCTGGCGGCGACGCAGGGCCTCCCGGGTCTCAATGGCGCCAAGATCGAGGTCGTTTTCGCGGACAACCAGGGCACGCCCGCTACGGGCCAGAACCAGGCTCTGCGCCTGATCACGGAAGAGAAAGTCGTCGCGCTGCTCGGTGCCTATCAATCAGGCATCACCGTCACGGCCAGCGCCATGGCCGAGAAGCATGGCATTCCCTTCGTGACGCCCGAGTCCGTTGCCGCCAATCTCACGGAGCGTGGCTTCAAGTGGTTCTTCCGCACGACGCCCGTCGCCGGCGACATCGCCAAGGCCTACATGGAGTTCCTGAAGGAGCGCAAGGCTGGCGGCCTGAAGGTCGACACGATCGCCATCGTCAACGAGAACACGGAATACGGCACGTCCATCGCGAGCGTCGTGAAGGACGAAGCGACGAAGAACGGTTTCAACGTTGCGTTGGTCATTCCCTATCCTGCCAACACGTCCGATGTGCAGCCACAGGTGCTGCAACTCAAGGAAAAGAATCCGGATGTTGTCGTGTTCGTCAGCTACACGTCGGATGCGATCCTTTACTCCAAGACCATGAAGGACCTGAACTACAAGCCGCCGATCCTGATCGCCGACAACGCCGGGTTCAATGACCCGTCCTTCGTCAAAACATCCGGCGCGCTGGTCGAGGGACTGATCAATCGCTCGTCGTTCGCAGCCGGCAAACCGGGCAGCGTCTCCGCCATCATCAACGAGATGTTCAAGAAGAAGACCGGCGTCGATCTCGACGATCCGTCCGGCCGCGGGCTGCAAGGTTTCCTGACGCTGGCGGATGCCATCAACCGGGCCGGCTCGACCGACCCGGCCAAAATCCAGGCAGCGCTGCGGGCGACCGACCTGAAGGCCAACCAGGTCGTCACCGGCTACAATGGCGTCAAGTTCGACGAAAAGGGCCAGAACACCCTTGGATCGAGCCTGCTGACGCAAATGCAGGGTGGCGCCTATGTCCCGGTCTGGCCGAAAGACAAGGCGGCCGGCGAGATCAAGCTGCCTTACAAGGGCTGGTAGGCCTTGTCAGGCATCACGCGTGACATGCGGGCTCACAACAAACGAAGCCCGCATGTAAACCTGTCCCCTTCCGTCACACGCAGTCCGTCCTGATGTCGCTCACATTGCTTCAGGTTATCGTCGGCGGGCTTTTGCTCGGCGCCGTCTATGCCCTGTTCTCGTCTGGCCTGACGCTCATCTGGGGCATGATGAATGTCGTGAACTTCGCGCACGGCGATTTCGTCATGCTGGCCATGTACGTGGCGTTCGTCGTTTGGACAGCGATGGGAGGCGGACCCGCGGCCTCGATGCCCATCGCCGCCATGCTGCTCGCGACGCTCGGTGTGCTCAGCTACTTCCTGCTCGTGCGCCATATCATGCGCGGGCCAATGCTGGCGCAGATCCTCGGTACGTTTGGCCTTGCGCTCTTTCTGCGCTACTCGGCATTCTGGATCTTCGGATCGGACTTTCGCACGCTTCCGGACACGATCCTCGGGCCTCCGTTCATCGTCGGAGGATTACGGATCGACGCACCGCGACTGCTTGCTGGCATGGTGGGGTTGCTCGTCATTCTTGCGCTCCACTTGATCCTGACCCGCACGTCCCTCGGAAGCAAAATGCTCGCCGTGTCGGAGGATGCTACTGCGGCACAGCTCATGGGTATCAGGCCGGAGTACATGCAGGCCGTGGCCTGGGCCTTGGCTGCCGGCGCGACCGGCATAGCCGGCGCTTTGATCGCGACATTCTTCTACACGTCGCCAACGGTGGGCGAGACGTTGGCCATCATCGCGTTCGTGACGGTGGCACTCGGAGGCTTTGGCAGTGTGCCGGGAGCACTCGTCGCCGGACTGCTGATCGGTGTGGTCGAATCGGTAACGGCCTACACCATCGGGCCGGTCTACAAGGATGTCATCGTCTATGTGCTGTTCGTGCTGGTGCTGTGGTTCCGGCCGCAGGGATTGATGGGGAAAGCGTGATGCGGCGTCCCCTCTTTCTCGCAATCCTTGGGCTGGTGGTGCTGGCCTATCCCGTGCTGACGTCCTCGTATCCTGTCTATCAGCGGTTGGGCGCGCTGGTTCTGCTCTACGCGATCGGCGCGTCGGCCTGGAACATCGTCGGCGGCTATGCGGGGCAAGTCTCCATCGGCCATGCCGTGTTCTTCGGTGTCGGCGCCTATTCGGCGGTGCTTGCCTATCACTATCTGGGCTTGCCGCCGATTGCGGGCATTCCACTCGGCATCATCGTCAGCGTGCTCATCGCCGCTGTGATCGGGGTGCCGACGGTCAGGCTTGCCGGCCACTACTTCAGCATGGCGACCATTGCGGTTGCCGAGCTCACGCGCGTCATGACGACGACGAGCGAGTTCCTGGGTGGCGCTCAAGGCCTGACGGGGCCAACGGTGCCGCGCACCGTGCTGGACCTCTCCTTCACGTCGGCGCTGCCGTACTACTACATTTTCCTTGTGGTGCTTGCGGGCGTCCTTTGGCTGACGTGGCGTATCGAGAAGAGCCGCATGGGTTTCTACCTTCGCGCCATCAAGGACAACGAGCGGGCGGCGCGGTCGCTCGGCGTGATGGCCGGACGTTACAAGCTTTATGCGTACATGCTGAGCGCCGCACTGACGGCGCTGGCTGGTGGCCTGTACCTGACGATGTTTGGTTTCATCGATCCGGATTCGGGTCTTGGCATCCTGATCTCGGTGAAGATGCTGATCATGGCGGCGCTGGGTGGGGCAGGGCTGCTCCTCGGGCCGCTCGTCGGAGCCGCGATCCTGGTACCGCTCGAGGAGATTTCCAATAGCCTGTTGGGAGGCCGCGGCGCGGGCATCACCTTCGTCGTGTATGGTGCCATCATCATGATCATCGCGCGCTTCCTGCCCAGTGGGTTGCTCGGCATCCTGGCTCCGCTCATGAAGAAGAAGGCAGCATCCGGAGGGCGCGATGCTGCTTGAGGCCAAGGACATCACCAAGGCGTTCGGCGCCTTCAAGGCTGTCGATAACGCATCCGTCTCCGTTGCCGAAGGCGAGGTTCTCGGCCTCATCGGACCCAACGGTGCGGGCAAGTCGACGTTCTTCAATTGCCTGACCGGGGACCTCCTGCCGACGTCCGGTACGGTCACGTTTGATGGTGTGGATGTCACGGCGCTGACGCCCGAGGCACGCGCCACGCTCGGCATCGCGCGCACGTTCCAGGTGCCGCTCACGTTCGAATCCATGAGCGTGACGGAGAACGTGATGATCGGCGCGTTCCTTCGCTATCCCAACGCTGACGCTGCGCGCACAAAGGCGCGCGAGGTCGTCGACCGAGTTGGCTTGTCTGCCGTTGCCGAAGCTCCCGCACGCAGCCTCGGTACGCCTGGCCGCAAGCGGCTCGAGATTGCGCGGGCGCTGGCCGCCGAGCCCAAGGTGTTGCTTCTCGACGAAGCCATGGCCGGCCTGACGCCGGCGGAAATCCAGCGCGCCATCGAGCTTGTGCGGTCGATCCACGCTTCTGGCGTTACGCTCGTCATCGTCGAGCACATCATGGAGGTGATCAACTCGCTGGCGCAGCGTGTCGTCGTCTTCCATCAAGGCAAGGAGATCGCCCGCGGCCGGCCGGACGAGGTGACGCGCAACGAGCGGGTGATCGAAGCCTACCTCGGCCGGCGTCATGCGCAGAAGATCGCGGGAGGGAGCCGGTGACAGAGCCCCTCCTGAAGGTCGAGCACCTGGAAGTGCGCTACGGCGATCTGATCGGCGTGGCTGATGTTTCCTTGGAAGTCCCGGCCGGCAAGATCGTAGCCTTGCTCGGGTCCAACGGCGCGGGAAAGACGACGACGCTCAACGCCATCACCGGTATCGTCCCGGCGAGCAAGGGGCGCATCGCGTTTCGCGGCGAAGACATCACAGGTCGTCCGGCCTATGCGATCGTGCGCAAGGGGCTTGCCTTGTCTCCGGAGGGCTGGCGTCTGTTCGTCCAGCAGAGCGTCGAGAACAACCTGATGCTGGGAGCCACGCCCCTGGCCGACAAATCCCGCACCGGGGAGCTTCTGGATCGTGTCTATGCCGTCTTTCCGCGGCTGGCGGAGCGGCGCAAGCAGCGCGCGGGCACCATGTCCGGAGGCGAGCGCCAGATGCTGGCTGTCGGTCGTGCGCTGATGAGCGACCCCCAGCTCCTGCTGCTCGACGAGCCGAGCCTTGGTCTGGCGCCGGCCGTCGTCGAGACCATGTACGAGACCTTTGCCAAGTTGCACAGCACGGGGTTGACCATTCTGCTGGCCGAGCAGTCCGTCGATCTGGCGTTGGAGATGGCCGAGTACGCCTACGTGCTGCAGGTGGGCCGCAGCGTTCTGGAAGGCCCCGCTCAGGAGCTGGCCAACAATGCCGAGGTGCAGAAGGTATACCTGGGCGTCGGTTGAACCGGAGCTGGGCGCCACCGCCCTTGCGCGACACGGGATCATTGCGAGCACCATCACCCTCGCCGCGGAATTCTGCGCGAGGCGTGTTCAAGAACAAGCGGCCCGAGCATTCGTAAGCTCGCTGACCTATGCGCTTTTGCTGAGCTTGCGAATGCTCAGGCAACCGCAATCCGGGCCCCTCTCGGCGCTGTGCTGGTCTGGCACCCGGCCGAGCAAGACGTGACGGTTCGCGGCTCCCGGATTGTGCCGGACACACGCTGCAGCGCACGTCCGATCCGGGACGCACCCAGCATCACATGGGGTCAGGCACGCGGGGATAACTTTTTTCTTGGCACGGCTCCGCCGTGTCCGCGCGCGCCGCTCAGGTGGCGTCGAGGATGGCCTCGGCAAGCGGGGTCCGGGCGCGCAGCCCTTGCCAATCGCGAATGAGCAGGCGCTGCCGCCCCTGGGTTTCGATCAACCCGTCGTTTTGCAGCACGGTGACGAGCCGGCTCAGCGTATCCGGGTTGAGGCTGAGATGGTCGGCGATGTCGGCTCGAGACATCGGGATCTCTACGAGCGTCCGATTTGCAGCAACCTGCCCGAGCCGGGCGACATGTAACACCAGGAACGACGCCAGCCGCTGTTCTCCCGTCAGACGGCCAAGCATGGCGTTGGTTACGACCAGCCGCTTGAGCATCGCCAGCGAGAGCCGCTGGTAAGCGCGAAACGCCTCGGGCTGATCGGCAAAAAGTGGCGTCGATGAGCGCTTGCGGATGCGCCACAGTTCTGTGGCTTCGACCGCGCGTAAGGCGAGGCTCGGCAAATTCGGCAGGCATCGCGTTTCGACGAGATCGCCTGCATACCCAAAACCCACGATATGCCGCTCCGGCATCGCCGCTTCGAGCGCAAGGGTGCCCTGGCGGACGAGGTAGCAGTGGTCCGCAGATTCAGAAGTAAGTGCAACCTGCTGATGCTTGATCAGGCGTATCAGCGTGCCGTCTTGAGAAAAAATGCGAGAAAGTGCGATCGACCCTGCATTTTCGCGCCTGCTCTCAGGCGCCATCGTCTCGAGCGTTGGGCTGGTCCACTTTCGTGCATCCATGGTGACAGCCCCGCTGCCTTACGCGGAGTGGGCGGCTGAGCACCGCGATGTGGCTTGCGGGTTAATGGAGTGTTGCAATGGAACCATGGTGCCTCTCGGCCACGCTGAATTCTGATCTAGGTCAGATATCGAACGCGGATAACTCTGGAGTTCGCTTGCGAAGCACTGTCCTGTGGAGCAGCTCGGTTCCCAGTGATTCGCTGCGTCCTTCCTTAGTTCGTTAGAGCGACGTGTAACGCCACGCGTACGGGGCGCGATGGCGGCTGCGTGATGATTCTCGTTTCGGGCAGAGGCATCATAGCTTGCGGGGGGCGGCTATCCAATGATTGTCATTGTGGACAATCGCGAAGCTGTAAATGGCGGTTATACATCCTGGTTCGGCCGGGAAGGGATATCGGCCACAGGCATCGCACCGACAGACTTCGACAACTGGGTCAAAACGGTCTGCGACCGCGACATGCTCGCGGTGGAAGCATTCCTGCTGGGCGACTGTGTCGACCGGCACATGCTGCCGCGGATCATAAAGGGACGTTCATCAGCGGCCGTCATCGCGATGAACGACAACAAGTCTCTGGAAGATACGCTGGATTTGTTCGCGGCAGGTGTCGACGACGTCGTCCGCAAGCCGGTGCATGTGCGCGAGCTGCTTGCGCGCATCAAGGCCATTCGCGGGCGGCAGAGGCAGGAAACGACCTGGACGGATATCGGTGAAATCCGCGTCTTTTCCGACGGTCGCGATCCCGAGATCCGGGGCGAGGTGCTGACGCTGCCGCGGCGCGAGCGGCGCATTCTGGAGTACCTGGTTGCGCATCGCGGTGCGCGTGTGACCAAGACGCAGATCTTCAATTCCGTCTACGGCTTGTTCAACGAGGACATCGACGAGAACGTCGTCGAGAGCCACATCAGCAAGCTGCGCAAACGGCTCAGGCATCGGCTCGGCTACGACCCGATCCATTCTCAGCGGTATCTCGGATACAGCCTCATCCAGGACTGAGGACCGGGTGCCGTCGAGGTCAGGCTTGCCGCGTGAATTTCACCTGCAACGCGGTGTGTCTGTGGCTCCGAGGTCGCACCAGCTTCGCCATCCAGCCTCACACAAGGTTCCGAAGGCTCAATTGAACACAATGAAGCGCTTTGAACGGGATCGGATGCCATGAGCCTGACGGGAATGATGAGGACGAGTGTCTCTGGTATGGCCGCTCAGGCCAACCGCTTGGGCACGGTGTCCGACAATATCGCAAACTCCGGGACGACGGGCTACAAGCGGTCCTCGACGGAATTCTCGACCTTGGTCCTCGAGTCGGGCTCTTCCGACTACGTGCCCGGCGGTGTGGCGACCAACGTGCGCTATGCCATCAGCCAGCAGGGCGCATTCCAATTCACGACGTCGGTCACGGATCTGGCGGTGAGTGGAAACGGGTTCTTCGTCGTCTCGGATGAGAACGGCACGCCATTCCTCACGCGCGCCGGGTCGTTCGTGAAGGATGGCGAGGGCAACCTGGTCAACGCCGCCGGCTACAAGCTGATGGGCTACACACTTGCCAACGGTCCCCCCGCCATCGTGGCCAACGGCTTCGGCGGTCTGGAGCCCGTGAACATCGGGCAGCTTGCGCTGCAGCCTGATCCGAGTACGGCCGGCAAGCTCTATGTGAACCTGTCCAAAGACGCGACGGCGGTAACGGTCCCCGCGGATCTGCCGTCAGCCGGAGGCACGAGCTACACGTCCAAGACCTCGCTCGAGACGTACGGAAACCTTGGCGAGAAGGTGATGCTGGACGTGTACTACACGAAGACGGCGGACAACACGTGGGAAGTCGCGGTCTTCAATCGTGCAGATGCGGACCCGGGCACGGGCGGGCTGCCTTACGCTGATCCGCCAGGGCCCCTTGAAGTCCAAACCATGACATTCAATCCGACGACGGGGCAGTATACCGGTCCGTCATCGTTGTCTCTCGCTGTCCCGGGCGGTCAGACGGTCAATCTGGATATCGCCCAGAGCTCACAGCTCGTGTCCGGCTTTGCCGTGCGCGACGTGCAGATGAACGGCAGCGCTCCGAGCGAGGTCGAGAAGGTGGAGATCGACAACGACGGCACGCTCTACGCGGTCTACGAGAGCGGCGCCCGTGTCGCCACCTATCGCATCCCCCTCGCCAACGTTGTGAGCCCCGACAACCTGCAGCCGCTCGCCGGCAACGTCTATGCGCCGAGCCTGGATTCCGGAAACGTGCAGATGGGTTTTGCCGGCGAATCGGGCTTCGGCGTGATGGTGTCAGGGGCGCTGGAGAAATCCACGGTCGACATCGCCACCGAGCTGACGACGATGATCGAGTCCCAGCACAGCTATACCGCCAACTCGAAGGTGTTCCAGACCGGCGCCGAGCTGATGGAAGTCCTCATTAATCTCAGGCGCTAGTGGTCGAAGAGAGCGTTTCCGCCATGCCTAGGAATGTGAAAGACGCGACATGACGCTCTCGGTTGGGTTGGGTATCGCGCAATCCTCGCTGTCGGTCTCGGCCGAGCAGACATCGGTCGTTTCGCGCAACATCGCCAACCAGGGCATTCCCTTCGCGTCACGCAAGTTCGCGAACGTCGTCAGCATTCCAGGCGGCGGCGTTCGCACGGTTTCGATAACGCGGGCAACGAACGAGGCGCTCTTTCGCAGTGTCCTGACGACGACGTCGGGCGCGGCCGGGCAGAAATCCCTCGTCGATGCCTTGGACCAGCTCGACCGGACCATCAACGATCCGGAGCTGGACGCATCGCCTGCTGCCCTGATCGGCAAGCTGTCGACGGCCCTGCAGCACTACGCTGAAGATCCGAGCGACACCGTGCGGGCGCGCACGGCACTTGCCGCGGCGCAGGGGCTGGCCCTCGGCTTGAATTCGGCGACGCAGACCGTACAGGGCGTGCGCCTGCAGGCCGATCAGGACATGGCCGCCTCGGTCGAGAGTCTGAATTCCCTGCTCGCTCAGTTCGAGACGCTGAACAACACCATCGTCAAGGGCACGCGCTCCGGGTCGGACGTGACGGATCAGCTCGATCAGCGCGACGCCGTTCTGGCCAAAATTTCCGAGGAGATCGGTATCAGGACCGTGTCGCGGGCCGATGGGGATCTCGTCATCTATACGGACAGCGGCGTGACGCTGTTCGAGGGCTCGGCGCGTTCGGTTACCTTTCAGAAAACGAACGCGTTTAGCCCCGGTACGACGGGCAACGCCGTCTACATCGACGGCGTTGCCGTTACCGGCGCAACAGCAACGATGCCCGCATCGTCCGGCAGGCTGGTCGGCCTTTCTCAGGTCAGAGACAGCGTCGCGGTCACCTATCAATCGCAGCTCGATGAAATCGCGCGCGGTCTGGTGGAGGCGTTTGCCGAGAGCGATCAAAGCGGCGCTGCGTTGCCCGACGTCCCGGGTCTCTTTACCTATTCCGGCGCCCCGGCCATGCCGGCGAGCGGCACCCTGCTTGTCGGCTTGGCCGGGTCCATCAGGATCAATGCTGCCGTCGATCCGGCGCAGGGCGGCAATGTCAATCTTCTGCGTGACGGCGGCATCGGTGGTGCTGCCTACAAGTACAACACCACGAACGCTTCGGGTTTCTCAGACCGCCTGCAGCTGCTTGTCGATGAGATGCAGGAAAGCCGCGCGTTCGACCCATCGGTCCAGGGCAGGCCGGATGCCTCTCTGGCCGGCTTCGCATCGTCATCGGTCGGCTGGCTGCAGCAGGCGCGCAATGCAGCCAATTCGCAAGCCGAATACAAGAACACGCTCCTGGAGCGCTCGTCCGAAGCGCTGTCGAAGGTGACCGGGGTCAACATCGATGAAGAGATGACGACGCTTCTGGAGCTGGAGCGGACGTATCAGGCGTCATCGAAGCTGATCTCCATGGTCGACGGCATGTTCCAGGCGCTTCTGTCCGCGGTGAGGTAATGCGATGAAGACCACATTCGTATCCAACCAGTCCATAATGGATGCGACGCGCCTCTCCATGCTGAAGATGCAGGCGAGGCTCGCCGACGCTCAAAAGGAGCTCGGAAGCGGACGGCTGGCCGATGTGGGCAAAAGCCTCGGCCAGAAGGCGGGACAAACGGTGTCGCTGCGCGAGGAGCACAGCCGCCTGTCGACGATGATCGACACCAACACAGAGGTCACCACGCGATTGAAAATGACCCAGGACGCTATGAAGCATGTCCTGGATGGAGCGCAGAAATTCATCAGCCAGATCATCGGATCGCGGGACAGCACTACGGCCCAGTCTGTGGTGAAGACACAGGCTCAGAACGGATTGTCCGATCTGGTCGGCACCCTCAATATGTCCCAGAACGGCGTTTACATATTTTCCGGCATCAATACCGATGTGAAACCGCTGGCTGATTACTTCGAGGACCCGTCCGCTCCCAATCGCCAGGCGGTCCAAGCCGCATTCACGGCTGCTTTCGGTCCTGCGCCCGACCTGCAGACGATCACGCCCGCCGCGATGCAGGCATTTCTCGATGGACCGTTCACGGATCTGTTCAACGACACCAACTGGAAGAGCGATTGGTCTTCGGCCTCAGATCAGAACCTCCGTAGCCGCATTTCGACCAAGGAGCTTGCCGAAACGTCGACGAACGCCAATGAAACGGCCTTTCGCAAGCTGGCGATGGTCTACACGATGATGTCCGACCTCGGCGCTGAAGGCCTGAATAGCGACACGTACAAGGTGCTCGCCAATAAAGCGATCGCCATTGGTGACGCTGCTGTTACCGAGACCGTGAAGCTCCAGGGCACCATGGGCATCGTTGAAGAGCGCACCACAAGGGCCAGCGAGAATCTTTCGCTTCAGATCGACATCATCACGACGCACATCGGTGCGCTCGAATCCGTCGATCCCTACGAGGCGGAAACGCGCGTCACCGCGCTGCTCACGCAAATCGAGATTTCGTATTCGCTTACATCACGCATTCAGAAGCTCAGCCTGCTCAACTACCTGTAGCCGCGAGCATCGCGGCGCGGGTCATAGATCAAAGGGACGCCGATGTATCAGTTCTCATACGCAGAAGTTCTCGACGATGCTTCCGTCACGGCTCGTGAGCGCGAGCGCAAGGCACTGGAGCACGGCATCGCCCTTCTCAAGATTGCCGAGGAGAAGGGGCCGAATTCACGTGAGGCGATCGAGGCGCTGCTCTTTCTCCGCCGGCTGTGGGCTGTATTGATCGAAGACCTGGCCAGCCCGGAGAATGCGCTGCCGCAGGCGCTGCGTGCCGATCTGATCTCGATCGGTCTATGGGTGATGCGCGAGGCGGATGACATTCGCCTCGAGAAATCGACCAGCTTCAAGGACCTGATTCAGGTTTGCGAGGCGATCTGCGAGGGCTTGAAATGAAAGGCGGCTTTCGTATCAGCCTTCGGGCGGGCGAAAGAATCTATGTCAACGGTGCGGTGCTCCGGCCGGATCGAAAGGTGTCGCTCGAGTTCATGAACGACGTCGCCTTTCTGCTCGAGAGCCATGTCATGCATCCGGAGGACACGACGACGCCGCTCCGTCAGCTCTACTTCGTCGTCCAGACGATGTTGATGGATCCGGCCAGCGCGCTGGAAACGAGGAAGATGTTCGACGCTTCGTACGCGCGGTTGACGGAGACGTTCCAGAGCGAGGAAATTCTTGCCGGGCTGCGCAATGTGCACAGCTTGGTCTCGGCGCATCGCATCTACGAAGCCCTGAAGGAAATTCGCACTCTTTTTCCTGGCGAGGCGGCCATCCTCCGTGGGGAGAAGTCGGCCGAAACGACGAATCTGGAGGTTGCCTGATGGAAGTCAACACGACAATGTCGACGCCGCGAACCAGTCAACCCGAGGCGACAAGCTCGTCATCATCCGTCGCTCCGGATTACAACGCCTTCCTGCGCCTCCTCATCGCCCAGATGAAGAACCAGGATCCCACCAAGCCCGTCGATGCAACCCAATATGTGTCGCAGATCGCCTCATTCTCCGGGGTCGAGCAGCAGGTGCAGACCAACGCCAGGCTCGACGCTCTGATGACCTCCGTTGCGCTGACACAAGCCGATGGCGTCATCGGCCGCACCATCATGTCGTCGGATGGGCAGGTCACGGGCGAGGTGACTGGCGTGCGTATCGTATCCGGCGGCGCCGTTGCCATGCTCAAGGACGGCCGCGAGTTGTTGTTGGGCCCCGGCGTGGTTATCATCTGAGCCATGAACCAGGCGGACGCGCTCGATATCGTTCAATCGGCGATCTGGACCATTATCGTGGCGTCCGGGCCTGCGGTGGCCGCCGCGATGATCATCGGCGTCGCCATCGCCTTGTTGCAGGCCCTCACGCAGGTCCAGGAAATCACGCTGACGTTCATCCCCAAGATCGTCGCGATCCTCGTTGTCACGTCGCTGACCGCGCCGTTCATCGGCGCCGTTATTTTCGCGTTCTCGGAGCAGATCTACTCGCGCATCGAGCACGGATTCTGAGAAGTCGCCGCCGGACCCCGGCATGACCTTCGCGCAAGGTTCGGCAGGCAATCTGTCCTCCTGAGTTTCCTCGAGGACACGTGATGGCCACTCCACTTGCCACGGTTCCCGCCCTGCCCGCTGAGCACAAGGGCGGCAAGGACATAAGCTTTGCGATCGGCATCGTCTTCATTCTGACGGTGCTCTTCCTGCCGATGCCTTCAGCGCTGATCGACGTCGGGCTGGCATTTTCCATCGCGCTCGCTGTTCTGATTTTGATGGTGGCGTTGTGGATTCAAAAGCCGCTGGATTTCTCGGCATTTCCAACCGTCTTGCTCATCGCCACGATGTTGCGGTTGTCGCTCAATATTGCCACGACGCGTTTGATCCTGTCGGAGGGTAATAAGGGGTACGAGGCGGCCGGCCATGTGATCGCGGGCTTCGCCAACTTCGTCATGAGCGGTGATTTCGTGATCGGGACGATCGTGTTCGTCATTCTGATCACCGTCAACTTCCTGGTCATCACCAAGGGCGCGACGCGCATCGCGGAGGTTGGGGCGCGTTTCACCTTGGATGCAATCCCCGGCAAGCAGATGGCTATCGACGCGGATTTGTCGGCCGGCCTGATCGACGAGAAAGAGGCGATGCGCCGCCGCCGCGAGCTCGAGGAAGAGAGCTCCTTCTTCGGCTCCATGGACGGTGCGTCGAAGTTCGTCCGCGGCGACGCGATTGCCGGTCTCATCATCACGGCGGTGAACGTATTCGGCGGCATCGTCATCGGCGTGACCCGCCACGACATGAGCCTGGGACACGCGGCTGACGTGTTCGTCAAGCTGTCCGTGGGTGATGGTCTGGTGACCCAGATTCCGGCGCTGATCATCTCCCTTGCCGCCGGCCTGCTCGTTTCGAAGGGTGGCACGCGAGGCTCGGCCGAGAAGGCGATCCTGGCCCAGCTTGGTAACTACCCGCGTGCGTTGTCCGTGGCGGGCCTGGTCATGTTCGTCCTGGCGCTGGCGCCGGGGCTGCCGTTGCTGCCCTTCGCCCTGCTAGGCGCGACGATGGGTTTTGTCGCCTATGCGATCCCGAAGCGGCAGGCGGAAGTCCGCGCTGCCGAGGAAGCCAAGGTGCTCGAGGCCCAGCAACTTGCAGCCGATGAAGCCAAGCATTCCGTCAAGGAGCAGCTCAAGGCCATTGAGATCGAGCTGTGTCTCGGCAAGCAGCTCTCGACCGCGCTGCTTTCCTCACACACAGAGCTGGCGCAGCGTGTCGGCAAGATGCGCCGCGCCTTTGCCCGGCAGTACGGTTTTGTAGTTCCGGAAATCAAGCTGTCCGACGACCTGGGGATCGATCCCAAGAGCTATCAAATCAAGATCCACGGCACGGTTGTTGCTGTCGAGACCCTGCGCCTCGGCGAAGCGCTTGTCGTGACGGGCGATGGCCCGTTGCCCGACGTGCCTGCCGACGAGACGCGCGAGCCGGCCTTCGGCATGAAGGCGGTCTGGGTGCCGGAAGTGTTCATCAGCAACGTCAAGCGTGACGGCTTTACGCCGATCGACAACATGTCGGTGCTTTTGACACACCTGCGCGAGGTGATCCGCAACAACCTCGCGCAGTTGCTGTCGTACAAAGACATGCGCTCCCTCATCGATCGGCTGGAGCCGGAGTACAAGCGTCTGCTGGACGAGATCATACCTGCGCAGATTTCATACTCCGGTCTGCAAGCCGTCCTGAAGCTTCTGCTCTCCGAGCGAATCTCAATCCGCAATCTGCATCTGATTCTCGAGGCCATCGCCGAGATCGCACCGCATGTGCGCCGGGCCGAGCAGCTTGCCGAGCATGTGCGCATGCGCATGGCGCCCCAGATCTGCGGAGACCTTGCGGAGGGCGGGGTGCTCAAGGTCCTGCGCCTCGGCAATCGATGGGACCTGGCGTTCCATCAGGCCCTGAAGCGCGACGCGAAGGGCGACGTGATCGAGTTCGACATCGACCCGCGCTTGATCGAGCAATTCGGTAGCGAGGCGACCAATGTCATTCGCCAGCAAATGGAGCAGGGGCACCAGTTCGCTGTCGTTGCAGCGCCTGATGCCCGGCCGTACGTGCGCATGGTGACCGAGAGGCTGTTTGCGACCCTCCCCGTGTTGTCGCATCTGGAGATCGCGCGCGGCGTCACCGTCAAGTCGCTCGGGTCGATTTCGTGACGGCGGCGGCGTCAGAGGCGATTCTCTACACGTTCCTGCTGTTCTGCAGGATCGGGGGTTGCCTGATGCTGATGCCCGGCTTCTCGAGCCCGCGTATTCCCATGCAGTTTCGCCTGTTCATCGCGCTGGCCGCGACGCTCGCCATCAGCCCTGTGTTGCTGCCCGCGCTGAAGAGCGCTGTGCCTGACTTGTCTCCGCCGGTCGTTGCCGGACTCATTCTGTCCGAAACGGCGACGGGCGCGCTCATCGGCCTGATGGGGAGGTTTTTCTTTCTGGCGCTGCAGTTCATGGCGACAGCCATGACCCAGTTCGTGGGCTTCAACGCTTTGCCGACTACACCGATCGAGGACGCCGAGCCGCTTCCGGCTATGGCAGCTCTGATTACGATCACGGCGACGGTGCTGTTCTTCCTCACGGATCAGCATTGGGAAGTGTTTCGCGCGTTGCTCGCGTCCTACACGGTGTTGCCTGTCAGCGATCAGTTCTCCATACAGTCGGGATTGGTCCAGCTGACGACGGCGCTCGGTGACGCCTTTGTGCTGGCGCTGCAGATCAGCGCGCCGTTCATGATCTACGCTCTCCTCATCAATCTGCTGTTTGGGCTCGCCAACAAGCTGATTCCCCAGATTCCCATCTATTTCATCTCACTGCCTTTCGTATTCGCGGGCGGGATCATGCTCTTCTATTTCACGATCGGCGAGATTTTGACCCTGTTCACGGCCGGTTTTGCCTCCTGGCTCCTCAAAGGGTGACGCCGAATGAAGGTTCGAGCGCGAAAGCTCCAGCGCATTCTCAAGGCGCAACAGCAACTCAAGGCTGCCGAGGAATGGCGGATGGCCGGTCTCGAGAGGCAGCTCTCCGCCAGTGAGAATGCCGAACGCGAAATCATAGCCACGTTGAACGATGAGAGCGTTTTGCATGGCCTGTTCCTCGATACGATGGCGCGCCGTTTGCGCCGGCAATCGGAGGAAACAAGACGGGTCGCCGAGGCGAGGGACAAGCAGTCCGCCAGGCTTATCGATGCTGCACGCAAACTGAAGAGTGTCGGGAACCTTGGGGCGCAGGTTCAGGAGCATCTGCGGCGTGATGGCGACAAACGGGAGCTGGCCGATCTCATCGAAACTTTGCTGGCCCGTGGCGACGCAAGCCTCCGGTAAGTTCAAGCAACGATTATGACATCGGGAAGCACGATGGGATCAGCCCTTTGACCTCTATTCCGCCGCTGACATCGCCGATCGACACGCTGCAGGCCACCGATCCGGCAGGCATCCGGCCGGCTGCGGTCAAGGCAAAGAAGGTGGCGTCTGGCGCCAAGTCCGCCGAGGCGTTCCGGCAGTTCGAGTCGTTCGTTCTGCAAAGCTTCATTGAGAACATGCTGCCGAAGAACGCGGAGAGCGTGTTCGGCAAAGGCACCGCAGGCTCCGTGTGGAGATCTATGATGGCGGAGAAGATCGCCGATCAGATATCGCGCAGCGGTGGTGTCGGTATTGCCGAGCGCATAGCTGCGGGGCCGAGCACGCTATCAAGCCCGGCCTCCGGCACGGAGCAATCTGCGCCGGTGGCGCTGACTGACATGATGCGATCCCGGCCGACGCGAGATTAGCCGCAATGCTTCAGAACGCTCCAATCATCGCAAAAGCAGTGAGCACAATGGCAGGTGTAGTGAACCGCGACGCCCCCAAACTGGCCCATGGTCCGGCGAAGGCCCATGACGAGGAAAGCGAGGCTGTTGCGGGGCTCGTCAGGGCTATCGATCGCCTGGAGGAGACGATCGGTCAGGAAACGGCGGCTCTGCGCACGCGCGCGCCCATCGATTTCAAGGAGTTCAATAACAGGAAGAACCAGGGCCTTCTGGAGCTGACGCGGTCCATGCGTCATCTCGATGGCCACAATCCAGGCGCGCGCATTGCGGAGCGCCTTACGGCTCTGCGCTCGATGCTGGAGACCAATCGCACCGTCATCCAGATGCATGTTGATGCGGTGCGCGAGGTCTCGACCATCGTCGCCGATGCCATCCGGGAAGCCGACTCCGATGGGACCTACTCGGTTTCGATCGGAAAAGGCGCGCAGCGTCCGTGATCAAGCTGATCTTCGTCGCCTTGTGGGCGTGCGGCATCACGCTGCTCTCGAGCTGGGCTGCGATGTCGTGGAAGTCCAACAAGGTGGCGGAGGCGGCAAAGGCTGCCGAGAGCCACGCCACCGGCCTCGAGCAGTTCAGGACGAAGATGATCAGCGTTCCCGTCATCTCCGACGGGGCGATACAGGGCTACATTGTTGCGCAATTCAACTTCACCCTGGAGCAAAAGGTCTTGCATCGCCTCCCGATCAAGCCCGAGGCCGTCCTGATCGATGAGGCGTTCAAAACCATCTATGCCAGCGAGAGCATCGATTTCCGCAACATCAAGAAGCAGGATGTTCCCAATCTGCTCAAGATGATCGGCGACAACGTCAACAAGCGATTTGGTGCCTCGCTCGTGGAGAGCGTTCTCATCCATGAGCTGAACTACGTGCCGAAGGCCGAGGCGCGCATGATGGAAAGGCGCTGACCCCTTAAGCGGTCAGCACACGCGCAAGATCCTGAAAGGCATCTGCGCTTTGCGCATCCTGCGGCGATTGCTTCATCGCTTCATAGAGTTTCGGAACGAGCTCGATGGCGCGGTCGAGCTCGGGATCGGCTCCCCGCTGGTAGCCACCCATGAGCCTGAGATCGCTCGTGTCCTCGTAACGCGCAACCATCGTGCGCAGCTTTGCGACAAGCTTTGTCTGGTCCGGTGTCCAGCAGTGCTGGGCCAGGCGTGAAATGGAGCCGAGCACGCTGATCGCGGGATAGCGGCCCTGGTCGGCAATGGCCCGATCCAGAACCACGTGGCCGTCGAGTGTGCCGCGCAACGTGTCTGCGATCGGGTCGTTCTGGTCATCGCCATCGACGAGGACGGAGAAGACGCCGGTGATGGAGCCTTTGCCGTCCTCGCCCGGGCCGGCGCGCTCAAGGAGCTTGGGCAGGTCGTTCATGACGCTGGGCGGGTAGCCGCGCGCTACGGGGGGCTCGCCTGCAGCCAGGGCCACGTCGCGGGCTGCGTGTGCGAACCGCGTCACGGAATCGATGATGAGCAGCACGTTCTGGCCGAGATCGCGAAAGTGCTCGGCGATGCACATGGCCGTTTTCGGCGCGAGCCGGCGCATCATGGCGCTTTCGTCGCCAGTCGCCACGACGGCGATCGCACGAGCTCTTTCCTCGTGCAGGATGTCCTCGACGAATTCGCGAACCTCGCGTCCGCGCTCGCCGACGAGGCCGATCACGATCGTGTCGAAACCCCGCGCGCGCGTCAGCATGGCGAGCAGGGTCGACTTGCCGATGCCGGATCCGGCGAATATGCCAATCCGTTGCCCTGCGCAGATCGGCGTGAACAGGTCGATGACCTTGACGCCGGTGCGCACGGGGTTGCGTATCTTCTGCCGCAGCATCGGCGCCGGCGGGGGTCGGTCGGTCGATACGGCCAGGTTGCCCTGCGTCAATGTCGGGCCGCCGTCGATCGGGACGCCCAAGGCATTGATGATCCGGCCTCGCCAGGAGTCATGCGGGTTGAGTGCAATGAAGCCGTGGCGCCAGGCAGTCGCGCCAAGGCCTACGCGATTGATGACATCGAACGGCTTCACGGTGACGCCGCTCTCGTCGATGCGGATGACTTCTCCAAGTTGCGAGCGTGTGCCGTTCACCAGGCTGATGCATTCGCCGAGCTTGACGAGCTGCGAGATGCCGCTCACGCGGCAATAGGACTGCGTCACCTCCGAGACCAGGCCGCCGGCCTTGATCTTGGGCAAGGTCGCGCTGGCCGCCGAAAGCGCCCGCTCGAGGTGGTCCAGCGCATTCGGTGAAGTCAGGATCTCGGTCATCGCGCCTTGATGGAAGATGTCGTACGCATCCCGCGACGAACGGGGTGCTAGCGGTTGGTGCCGAGGGTCTTCACGGCGTCGCGCAACGTGTTTTCGGATTCGCTGAGGGCGCTCGTGACGGCGTCAAAAGCACGCGACACGCCAATGAGGCGTGTCATCTCCATCACTGGATTGATGTTGGCACGCTCCACGAATCCCTGCGAGATCCCGGTCTTGCTGAAGTCCAAGGCGGGAGCAGCCGCCTTGTCGGGCACGACACCGGAATTTTCGTAGCGGTGCAATTTGGCCGCAGGATCGATCGTGAACAGGCCGATGGCGCTGACCTGGCGGTTGTTCTGCGTGATCATGCCGTCGCGCGCGATCTGCGGTGCCCCGCCCGCCGGATCAAGCTGGATGGGGGCGCCGCCGACATCGAGGATCGGATGGCCGTTCAGGGTCTGCAACTGGCCGGCTTCTGTCATCCGCATACGGCCGTCGCGCGTATAGACCTGCCCTGCGGGCGTGTTGATCGCGATCCAGGCGTCGCCCTGGACGGCGATGTCCAGCGGGTTGTCGGTCTTTACGAACTCGCCGCTGCGCCGGGAAATGTAGGTGTCGCCGATCGAGGCGAAGGCGACCGGATCGGCGGGTGTCCGGGACAGCAGTGTCTCGAACTTGACCTCTTCCGCGCGATATCCGGCCGTCGAGGTGTTCGCGATGTTGTTGGCGATGGTGTCGATGCGCCGCTGGAGAGACAGCTGTGCGGAAAGCGTGACGTACAGTCCCGATTGCATGTCTAGCGGCCTCCGAGCCTGAGATTTTGCAGCGCGGCCAGGAGGCTCGAGCTGAGGCCGGTCGTGGATTGCTGGCCGATTTGGATATTCGGCGTGACGGCCGATGTGGATGGGTTCTGCAGCTCCCAAAGGCTGGTGAAGCGCGTGAGGAAGGCTTGCAGCTTCTTGGGGTCGGCCAGATCCTTGATGTTCATCCGGTCGGAGATCATTTTGGCTTGCCGGTCGATGTTCTGCAGTGACATGGCCTGCGGGAGGCCAAGCGCGGTTTGTACAACTTTGAGCAGGGCCGGGTCGCCGAGGAGCTGCATGGGGTTCGTGATAGCTGCGGCCTTGCGCTCGAAGTAGAGCGCGAGGCGTACGCCCTCGTTCTGGGCGCCGGCGCTCTCCTCCAGGGATTGCCGGACGAAGCGATCCACTGTGCCTTGCTTGGTTTGGGGGGAGGTCGTCGTCTGATCGCCGTTCCGCTCGAAGTTGAAAGCCGTGACCAGCTCGCGATAGCGCGGGTCGACCAGCCTGTTGGCGAAGGCATCCTGACTGTCGATCCCCTCGGTCAGGGCTTTGCGAACAAAAGCCTTGGCATAGGCCATGTCCTGCAGGCCGAAGGCCTTCATGGCGTACCGGTAGATGCGGTCGTTCTTCATGAAGTCGTCGACCGACTTTATGTTCCCGATATTGGCCAGGTAGTACTCGGTCTCGCGTGCGATCTGCGGTTGCTTGGCAGTGTTGCTGAGTGATCGCGTCAGGTCCTTGGCGATCGTCCGGTAGGCGGCTGTCGTCGTCAGCACGATGGTGCCTTTCTGCGAATCGGAGCATCGCAGTATCTGCTTGGTGAGCTTGCTCGAAACTGGTGCCAAAGGTGGCGGGCCGGGCGCACGGGTCATCAGGCTCACGCAAGCCTGGTGGGCTTAAACATCAATGAGGGTCAGTCCGACTTGGGGAGCCGTCCGTGACGATTATTGTCGGCCTTATGATCACGCTTGGCTGCATGCTCGGCGGCTTCGTGGCCATGGGCGGCCACGTATCAGTGATCTGGCAGCCTTGGGAATATGTGATCATCTGCGGCGCGGCGCTCGGAACGTTCGTCGTGGCCAATCCCATGAAAACGATCAAGGACACCGGCAAGGCCCTGATGGAGGGCTTCCGCAACGACGCGCCCAAGAGCCGCCAGTACCTGGACGTTCTGGCCGTTCTTTATTCGTTGATGCGCGAGTTGCGCGGCAAGTCCCGCAACGAGGTTGAGAAGCACATCGACGAGCCCGAGCAGTCGGCGATCTTCCAGAAGTTTCCGAGCGTGCTCGACAACAAGGATCTCACCGCCTTCATCTGCGACTACTGCCGCCTGATCATCATCGGCAATGTGCGGACGCACGAGATCGAGGCGCTGATGGATGAGGAGATCCAGACCATCCGCGGCGACATGCTGAAGTCCTACCACGCTCTGGTGACGATCTCGGAAGGCCTGCCGGCCTTGGGAATTGTTGCGGCCGTGCTGGGCGTCATCAAGGCCATGGGTGCGCTCGATCAGGCGCCTGAGGTGCTCGGCGGATTGATCGGCGCGGCGCTGGTCGGCACGTTCGCCGGCATCTTCTTCTCCTACGCCGTCGTCAGCCCGATGGCGACAAAGAGCAAGATCGTCCGCGAAAAGAAGCTCAGGCTCTATGTCATCGTCAAGCAGACGCTGCTGGCCTTCATGAACGGCGCCATGCCGCAGGTCGCGCTGGAGCACGGGCGCAAGACCATTTCCGCCTACGAGCGGCCGTCCATCGACGAAGTCGAGCAGGAGACGCTGGGTGGAGGCTCTGCTGACGCCGGACAGAAAGAGGCGGCCTAACCTTCATGTCGCCCGCTGGTATGTCTCCGGAAACTGGTAGCAATGTTCTGAGGGCGATTTTCTCGGGCGCTTCCAAGCGCCCGGATCGCCTTCCGACATTGCAGACAGCGTTCGAGAGGGCCGCGACGACGTGCGCCGACCAGCTCCGCGACACAACGGTTCCGCCGCCCGAGGTGATGCTGCAGCAGCTCGAGTCCGGCACGGCTGCGGAAATGCTGTCGCAGCACGATGGGAATAGTGTTGCCGCGGTCTTGATCGCCGAGCAATGGAATGCCCGCCTGCTGGTCAGCGCCGATCGCGCCTGCGTTTTCGCTCTTGTCGAGATGCTTCTGGGTGGCGATGGCTCGCAACCCCCGCAAGCGCCCGAGCGCGATTTCTCGAGGCTGGAGACCAACGTCGTCGGCACCTTTTTCGACCGGCTGGCGGCTGCTTTGGAAGCGGCCTTCGAGCCCCTGGCGAAATCCAGCTTCGTCGTTGAAAGTGTCGAAGATCGCATCGAATTCGATGCCATCGGCCGCCGCAACAGCAGTGTCGTTGTCGCGCGCCTGGCGCTGCGTGTCTGGTCGCATGAGGGAGAGATCCTGATCGTCATCCCGAGCTCGGCGATCGAGCCGATGCGGCAGGTCTTCGGGCAGGAGGTCTCTGAAGAGGCGGTACGCAGCGATCCCGGCTGGACCAATCAGATCCAGGAGAAGATTACGCGCACGAGTGTGGTGCTGTCTGCCGTTCTCGACGAGCGATCGGCCACATTGCAGGAAATTGCCGATCTGCATGTCGGCCAGATCTTTCCGCTCAATGCGACGGCGCAGTCGCTCGTCCGTGTGGAGTGCAACGGCGAGCCGCTGCTGTGGTGCCAGCTCGGCAAGTCCAACGGTGCGTACATGCTGCGCGTCGATGGTCCCATCGACCGCGATCAGGAGTTCATGAATGATCTGCTCGGAGGCTGATGTGACCAGTGCATCGGCCCCGCGCGCGAACTGAAAATTCCTCTTTTCACATCGATCGGTGATCCGACATGTCCAGGCCCGCAATTGAAGCCAAACAATCCGCCCTCGTGCAGGACTTCGCTGCCGAGCTCACGATGACGCCCGAGGAGCTTGCTGCCAGTCTTGGCCCGCTGCAAAAAACGGATGCGGTTGCCGATATTCGCTCTGTTCCGGATGCCCACAGCGCCGCAACCGGCAACATGGACATGATCATGCGCATCCCCGTGTCGGTCCGGGTCGTGCTTGGATCCGCGACGATGCCTGTTGCAAATTTGGCCAAGCTCGGGCGCGGCGCCGTCATCCCGCTGGACCGTCGCGTGGGTGAGCCCGTCGACGTCGTGGTCAATGGCCGCGTGATTGCGCGTGGCGAGGTGGTGGTCATGGACGAGGGAAGCTCCCGGTTCGGGTTGAAGCTGACTGAGGTTGTCGGTCCGGGCGCGGCCGACAAGTCAACCTAAGCTGTCCCGATGATCGCCAAGGTCGAGCCGAAATTTACGACGAACCTCAGCCGCCTGACCGGTGCGGAGAAGGTCGCCGTACTGCTGTTGGCGCTCGGCAAGACCAAGGCGGCGCAGATCCTGAAGCGCTTTGATGCCGATGAGCTGAAGCTCATTACCCGTTCGGCCGCCGATCTCACCAATATCACCGCCAGCGATCTCGATTCGCTCGTCGAGGAATTCGCCAAGAAGTTCGCCACGGGTATCAAGTTCGTCGGCACGGCCAAGGAGCTTGAAAACCTGCTCGCCGCGGTGATGACGGAGGATGAGATCGCCGAGGTGAAGTCCGGCGGCGACCTGGATAAGCAGGAACCCGTCTGGGAGGTGATTTCGCGGCTGAAGGATGATGTTCTCAGGGCTTATCTCGCCAAGGAGCATCCGCAAACAATGGCGCTGATCCTGTCGCGGATCGATTCTGGTACGGCTGCCAAGATCATTGGCACGTACCCCGCGCCGCAGCGCAACGACCTCCTGTGCCGCATGCTCGTGATCAAGGAGCCGGAAGCAGCGGCGATGCAGATCGTGGAGGACACTCTGCGCGATCAGCTCATCGCGGCTCAAGGCAACGCCGTTGCCGACGTGCATGCCAACATTGCAAACATCCTGAACAAGCTCGACAAGTCGCAATCCGAGGACGTGCTGCGGACTCTGGCCGCGACACGCCCGGAGGACGCAGCCGCCGTCAAAGGCATGCTGTTCTCCTTCGAGGATCTGGTATCGCTCTCGCCGAGCGTGCGCACCATCATATTCGATCAGGTGCCCATCGAGCGCGTTGTCCTTGCGCTGCGCGGGGTCGATGCCCAGTTCCAGGCCGCCATTCTGTCGTCGCTGGCGTCGCGGTCCCGCCGCATGGTGGAGTCCGAGCTGCAGAACGGAGGATCGGGCTCGGCACGCGAGGTTGCGGAAGCGCGCCGCCTCATCGTCGACATCGTGTTGCGCATGGCCTCGAAGGGCGAGATCGACCTGAAGGCGTCCGCCGATTCGAGCGAAGACGCGGCTTGAGCCCCTAGATGGCTGACGACGCGCCCGACAAGGAAAGTAAAACCGAAGAGGCAACGGAGAAGAAGATCCGGGACGCCCTCGAAAAGGGCAATGTCCCGTTCTCCAAGGAAGCAGGAACGTTCGCATCGCTCGGCGGCATCCTCGTCATTGCCAGCTTTTTCCTGGTCAGCAACATCACTCACCTGAAGCTGACGCTCGAGCGCTTCATCGACAATCCGGCGGGTTGGTCCCTGGAGAACGGTGCCGACGTCGTGCAGCTTTTCCGCGCGATCGGCCACGATGCGGCGCATCTGCTCGTTCCCGTGATCGTCATTTTGGGGATCGCCGGCCTTGCCTCCTCATTCCTGCAGAATCCGCCGCAACTGGTGTACGACCGCATCGAGCCGAAGCTGTCACGCATTTCGCTTTCGTCGGGCTGGAAGCGGCTTTTCAGCGCCCAAGCGCAAGTGGAGTTTCTCAAGGCCCTTGTGAAGTTTGTCCTGGTTGGCTTCGTTGGCATTCTAATTCTGCGTTCCGGTCAGCAGGACGTCGTGAAGGCCATGTTCATGGAGCCGGGCGCCGTTCCCGAGCTCGCCCGCACGATGGTCGTGAAGCTGCTGGCAGCCATGATCGTGGCGACGGTGTTGCTCGTGGCGGCCGACCTCGTCTGGTCCCGCGTGTTCTGGCAGCGCGAGCTGCGCATGACGCGGCAGGAGGTGAAGGACGAGCACAAGCAGATGGATGGCGATCCCATCCTGAAGGCGCGCATGCGCTCGCTGGCGCGCGACCGGTCGCGCCGCCGCATGATGGCCGCCGTGCCCAGGGCCACCGTCGTCATTGCCAATCCGACTCACTACGCCGTCGCGTTGCGTTACGTGCGCGAGGAAAGCAGTGCGCCGATGGTATTGGCCAAAGGGCAAGACCTGATCGCTCTGAAAATCAGGCATATCGCCGAGGAAAATGGCATCCCTGTCATAGAAGACAAGCTTCTCGCAAGGTCTCTCTATGAGAATGTGCAGGTGGACAGAGCAATACCGCAGGAATTCTACAAGGCAGTCGCGGAAATCATTCTCTTCCTGATGGTTCGAGGCAAGACGCCGCGGGCGATGAAGGGCTGAATATGCTGAAACAGGCCGACATGTACACGCTCGAGCGCGAGAAGGCGCTTGCCGACGGCCTCAGGGACGTCGCATCCGAATTGCGTCTGATCGATGCGCTTGACTGGGTGCGCTTCATCCAGGGTGAGCGTTTCGGCAACATCAAAGCCCTGGTCAATTCGTCCACGGAGCTGTTTTTCAAGCCTGGCACTATTTCATTCGGCGCGTCGGGTGATGTCGATCTGGCGTGGGGCAGCGCGCCCACCGTCGGCCTCGACATGGAATTCCACAACAAGCGGATCACGGTCTATTTCCGCTTGCTGCTGCAAGCTTTGCAGGCCGGCATCGAGATCGATCACATCTCATTCGAGAACGGATCGGGCAATCCCGACGAGAACACGAAGCTCCTGATCGAGGCTATTGCAGATGCACGGCTGTCGCCCGTACCGGCTTTCGGTGCACTGGAAGCGTTGAGCTCTGGCATTTCAGGCACAGCGGTTCCGGCGTCGAGCTGCGCAGCTCCGCTCGGCTGAGCCCATCGCAAGCCTCGGGCAAGATTGAACACCTAAATCTGGGCAGGAAACGGTGCTCGGGGGTGGCCGGGATGGGCCCAATTCATCTGTTCGATGTCGCATCGCGGGTCAACAACTGGTTGACCGTGCGGCAATCGACCATTGCCGAAAACATCGCCAACGCCAACACGCCGGGCTTCAAGGCCCAGGACGTGAAGCCGTTCGAGGACGTGCTCGGGTCCATGAACCTGGCGATGGCCGCCACGCAGCCTGAGCATGTGAGCTTCGCGCCGTCCGGCTATGCCCGCACCGAGCTTCGGCAGGATGAGGAAGTCCAGGTGCTGCACTCGGGCAATACCGTCAGCCTGGAAAAGGAAATGACCCGGGCCGGCGAGGTCAACAGCGCCTACTCGCTCAACACCAGCGTCATCAAAGCGTTCCACCGCATGCTGATGTCCAGCACGAAAGGGTAGAGCGTGTCCGATCCTCTCAGGACAATTCTGAAAGTCGCGTCATCAGGCATGGAGGCGCAATCCAGCCGCATGCGCGTCGTCTCGGAGAATCTGGCAAACGCCCAATCAACGGGCACGACGCCAGGCGCCGATCCGTACGCGCGCAAAGTGATCAGCTTCCAGACCGAGCTCGACGACATTACCAACTCCAACCTGGTTCGGGTCGACAGTATCGACAAGCATCAATCGCCGTTCCGCGTCGAGCACGATCCCGGGCACCCGGCCGCCGACGCCAACGGCTATGTCAAGCTTCCGAACGTGAACATGCTCGTCGAGATGGCGGATATGCGCGAGGCCAATCGGTCCTACGAAGCCAATCTGCAGGTGCTGAAGCAGGCACGTGAAATGATCACGATGACCATTGATCTCATGCGAGGCAATTGATGGTTGAAACGATCCAATCCGTCGTCTCGCCTCGCACAACGGCATCGATTGCCGATCGCGCCGATGTCGGCGCCGCGCGCACGGCGCAGATACTGCCGGCCGGCGCGACGCAATCCTCGGACTTCGCCTCGGTTCTGGCGCGAGCCGCCCAGGGTGCAGTCGACACGCTCAAGACCAGCGAAGCCACCGCGATCTCGGGCGTGCAGGGCAAATCATCGGTTCAGCAGGTCGCAGAGCAGGTCATGGCGGCCGAGCAGACGTTGCAAACAGCTATCGTTATTCGGGACAAAGTGGTGGCAGCGTATCTCGAACTTTCCCGCATGCAGATTTGAGGAACGCGACATGAGAGCCCTTGCCATTGCGGCGACCGGAATGAATGCGCAGCAGCTCAACGTCGAGGTGATCGCAAACAACATCGCGAACATCAACACGACGGGCTTCAAGCGCGCGCGTGCGGAATTTACGGATCTGCTCTACCAGGCCGAGCGTATCGCCGGCGCCCCGAACCGCGGCGGCGAGAATCAAATTCCGGAAGGCGCACAGATCGGCCTCGGTGTGCGCACGGCCGCCGTGCGCAACCTGCACATCCAGGGCTCGATGACGAATACCACCAACAAGTTCGACCTTGCCCTCAATGGGCGTGGCTGGTTCCAGGTTCAGGACAGCAACGGCGAGCTGTTCTACACGCGCGCCGGCGCGTTCAACAAAAACGCCACCGGGCAGATCGTGACGGCGGACGGCTACATCGTGCAGCCGGCTATTACGGTCCCTGCGAACGCCACCAAGGTCGTCATCAACGAAACGGGGCAGGTCTATGTCCAGGTCGATACGAACACTCAGCTTCAGCTCCTCGGCCAATTGACCATCGGTGCGTTCGTCAACGAGGTCGGCTTGGAGCCGAAGGGCGGCAATCTCTACAAGGAGACACCGGCTTCCGGCACAGTCACGCTCGGCGTGGCCGGTGATCCGGGCTTCGGCACAATCCACCAGGGCTATCTCGAAAACTCCAACGTCGATCCGGTGAAGGAGATCACCGAGCTCATCTCGGCGCAGCGCGCCTATGAGATGAACTCGAAGGTGATCCAGGCCGCCGACGACATGTTCGCAACCGTCGCCAAGAATCTCCGCTAGCTAGGGGGACTGATACGGTGGGGAAGGCGGCGAAAACCTGGTTGCTTGCGGTCGGCACCTACCTGCTGGCGGCCGCTGCGAGCACTTTGGCGGCCCAGGACCTTCCCTTGCCGGTTCCAAGAACGACGCTCTACCCCGGAGATACCATCAGTGCCGATGTGTTGTCCGATCGGCTGTTCGTCGAACGGACGGTGACGCGTGGCTCGGTCATCGAGTCGCGCGATGCCCTCATCGGCAAGGTGACAAAACGCACGCTGATACCCGGGCAGCCCATTCCGGTCAACGCGCTCCGCGACCCCTACACGGTGATCCAGGGCAAGCCGATCATGCTGGTATTCAAAGCTGATGGACTCATGATCACGAGTACGGCCGTTGCGCTGCAGAACGGGGTCACCGGCGATCATATCAGTGTTCGCAATGCGGACAGCGGCCTGGTCGTGAAGGGATTTGTGCAGGCCGACGGCACCATCCGCGTGGATGGCCAATGATCGCCCGCGCGCTTCTCGGCCTCACGCTGTGCCTGATGGCGACTGGAGCCTGCGCCGCCACGCGCATCAAGGACATCGTGACCGTGCAGGGCGTCCGCGCCAACCAGCTCATTGGCTACGGACTGGTGATCGGCTTGAACGGCACCGGTGATAGCCTGCGCAACGCGCCGTTCACGAGCCAATCCATCCAATCCATGCTCGATCGCATGGGTGTGAATGTCCGCAACACGTCGGCGCGAACGAAGAATGTTGCTGCAGTGATGGTGACGGCCGAGCTTCCGGCCTTTATCGGCACCGGATCGCGGATCGACGTCACTGTATCATCGCTCGGCGACGCGACTTCGCTCGCGGGCGGTTCCCTCATCATGACGCCGCTGATGGGCGCCGACAACGTCGTCTATGCGGTCGCGCAAGGGCCGCTCGCCGTGACCGGATTCGTGACCCAGGGCAAGGCGGAGAGCCTGACACAGGGTGTCCCGACAACCGGCCGGATACCCAATGGCGCTCTCGTCGAACGTGAGGCGCCCGGCCGCCTCTCTGACGAGAAGGTCATCGTCCTTGAGCTACGCAATCCGGATTTCAACACGGCGGTGCGTGTGGCCGATGCCATCAATGAATACAGCTTGGGGCGCTTCGGTCTGAGGGTCGCGCGTGAAGAGGACCTGAGGAGCGTCATTCTGCAACGCCCCCGGACGATCGGTGCCGCCCGCTTCATCGCCGAGGTAGGCGACCTGATGACACAGCCCGATTCGCCGGCCCGCGTCGTCATCGACGAAAGGACCGGCACGATCGTGATCGGCAAGGACGTGCAAATCTCAACGGTCGCGGTGGCGCATGGCAACCTGACAGTGCGCGTGACGGAAACGCAACGCGTGTCCCAGCCCGCGCCGTTCTCGGACGGTCAGACGGTCGTTTCACCGGAGACGTTCGTGTCCGCCGACGAGAAAGGCGGAAATCTCGCGATTGTTCGCGGCACGACGCTGCAGACGTTCGTGGGTGGGCTCAATCGCATCGGGCTGAAGCCGCAAGGGATCATCGCGATCCTGCAAGCCATCAAGTCTGCCGGCGCCCTGCAAGCGGATCTCGTGGTGCAATGAGAATCATCCCCCTTCATAGCGTTGGGTTTGCCGGCATCGCCGGGTTGATGGCACTGCTTGCGCCAGCGCAGCCTGCAAATGCGCAAAACCGCAGCTGGACGGCGACGGTCGTCACCGGGTCGATCGGACCGCAATCCGCCGAGGCGCCCAAATCCGCGCCGGCTCGCCAAAAGAGCAATCGCGACCGGGATCAAGTGGTGACGGCCCCGTCATCTGAGACAAAATCGGTCGAGACATCGGCGCCGGCCAGGAGCGTGCCGGAGCGGACGCGGGCATCCATCGCCTCCATACCGGAAGGCAAGCTCGCCCAGCAGTACTGCATCAATATTGCCAGCGCCGCGGCCGACGCGCGTGTCGTCTGGCAGAAGAAGACGCTGGCCGACATCGAGCAGGAGCTCGAAAAGCGTATCGCTAAGCTGGAGGAGAAGGCGGCAGAATACCAGAAGTGGCTAGCCAAGCGCGATGAGTATTCCAAGCGCGCCCAGGAGCAGCTCGTTGGCATCTTTGCGCGCATGCGCGCCGACGCGGCAGCGGCCCAGCTGGCGGCCGCCGACGAGGAAACCGCTGCGGCTGTGCTGAGCAAGCTCGACGTCCGGGTGTCGAGCGCCATTCTCGCCGAGATGGAGCCCAATCAAGCGGCCCGGCTGACGGCCATCATGGTTGGCGCCAGCCGCATACCGCCCGATCGCAGCACCAAGTCAGCCGCCGCTGACGGGAGGAGATCATGAGGATACTTGCCGCGGCGCTCGGCATGGCCATCATCCTCGGCGGATGCGGGGTGAATCCCAGGGAGTTCGGCCGCGAGCCCTATCTGACGCCGGTCGGCGCAGGCCTGAAGTCCGAGCGTGTGCCGATTTCGAGCGAGCCCGCTCCAATCCCGCAGTATCGCCGCGGCAATTCCTTCTGGCAGGACACCGGCGCGGACCTGTTCCGCGATGCGCGCGCCATGAAGATCGGTGATGTCGTGACGGTCAAAATTTCGATCAAGGACAAGGCCAATCTCGACAACACATCCGAGCGGTCGCGCGACGCCAAGCGCAACTTCGATCTCGACCTCAACTACAAGATGAACACGCCCATCATGAAGGGCAGCGGCGACGGAACGATCGGCTCCACGGTCGATTCGAAAACATCCACGAAAAGTGAAGGCCAGGTCACACGCTCGGAGTCTATCGACCTGCTGATCGCCGCAGTCGTGACGGGAATCCTGCCCAATGGCAACCTCGTCATCAGCGGAAGCCAGGAGGTACGCGTCAATTTCGAGGTGCGCGTGCTGAGTGTGGCGGGTGTGGTTCGCCCGCGCGATATCTCCACGGAAAACATGGTCTCCTACGACAAGATCGCCGAAGCCCGCATTTCATACGGCGGACGGGGGCGCATCATGGAAGTTGCACAACCGGCCTGGGGGCAGCAGATCACCGACTGGCTGCTGCCATTCTAAGGGCGTGACGGCATGGCCAAAACCGCAGCATCCGCGGGTCCAGGCGAGCCCGCAGAAAAATCTTCGGGTCTGCTGGGATTCATCATGGCCATGCTTGTCGCAACCGTTGTTGCCGGTGTCGGCGGCGGTTTGTTCGGAATGTACGGCACCGGCCTGGGGGGCCGGGCAGCGGAGAAGAAAGCGCCCGAGCCTGCCGAAGGCGCAAAGCAGGCGTTCACAGGAAAGCTCAACCTGAAATCGTTGAGTCCCATCGTGACGAATCTTTCCGCTCCCACAGGCACATGGATCCGGCTCGAAGCCGCCATCGTCGTCGACAAGGAGAACGTGAAAGAGGAGAGCGTCCTCGCCGGCAAGATCTCGGAGGATATCGTCGCTTTTCTGCGGACCGTCCCGCTAGCGCAGATCGAGGGGGCGAACGGCTTTCAGCATTTGCGTGAGGATTTGAACGATCGTGCCCGCGTTCGCAGCGAGGGTAAGGTCCGCGAGGTCATCATCCAATCCCTGATCGTCGAATGAAGAAGCTAGCCGGCATTCTGCTGCTCTTGGGCCTGGTGCTGGTGCCGACCATGGCGGCGGCCCAGGTTCCGAGCCTGGATCAGCTCATACCGCAAGGCGACGGCACGGCGACCGGGCGCATCGTCCAGCTCATCGTTCTGGTGACCGTGCTGTCGGTGGCACCGGGTTTGCTGATGATGGTGACGTGCTTCACGCGCTTCGTGATCGCGCTGTCGTTTTTGCGCGCAGGCCTGGGTCTGCAAACGACGCCGGCCAACCTCATCCTGGTCAGCCTGGCGTTGTTCATGACGCTCTACGTCATGGCTCCGACCTTCGATAACGCCTGGCAGAACGGCCTGAAGCCGTTGATGGAAAACAGGATCAACGAGCAGGAGGCCTACACGCGTATCACCGCGCCCTTTAAGACTTTCATGCGCGCCAATGTGCGCGACCGCGACCTGAAACTGTTCGAGGATTTGGCAAACGAAAAACTGGGCATCAAGCCGGAAGGCGCAGATGTCGAGATGCGGGTCCTGATTCCGGCCTTCATGATTTCGGAGCTGCGCCGCGGATTCGAAATCGGTTTTCTCGTCGTCCTGCCGTTTCTCGTCATCGACATGATCGTCGCGACGTTGACGATGTCGATGGGCATGATGATGTTGCCGCCAACAGTTATCTCATTGCCGTTCAAGATCCTTTTCTTCGTTCTCATTGACGGTTGGAATCTGTTGATCGGCGGTCTCGTCCGCTCGTTCCTCTAGCTGCAGAAAAGCCGATTTCTGCTGCGTGTGCTGCCATCGAGCGGCGCAGCGAATCATCTGTGCCAAGATGCTGTTTCCGAGAGATGGAAGAGAAGTTTAAATCGCGACAACTGTAGTTAATGGGCCTTTAACACTTCTTGGATACTGGTGTCGGCATGGCAGGTTGGGGCTGATCGGACAGACCCAAAGGCATGATGCCGCCCTGCCATGCCGGAGTAAGCCCGGCATGTTCCGCGGAAAAGTTTTCCCATCAAAGGAACAGGCCTGATGTCCAGTCTTCTCACAAATTCATCTGCAATGACGGCGCTGCAGACGCTTGCGTCGACCAACAAGAACCTCGGCACGACCCAGAACCGCATCTCCACCGGCGAGCGCGTCTCCACGGCTTCCGACAACGCTGCCTACTGGTCCATCGCCACCGGCATGCGCGCCCAGAACGGCGCTCTGTCGGCTGTGCAGGACGCGCTGGGTCTGGGCGCTGCGGTGCTCGACACGAGCTCCAGCGCTCTGGAAGAAGCGATCAGCAAGACGAGGGACATCCTTGCCAAGTACGTCGCCCGCGCGACGCCGGGCACGGACACGGCAGCGATCGACGCTGAAATCACGCAGTTGAAGGCGCAGGTGGTCAGCATCGCGCAGGGCGCCACCTTCCAGGGTGTCAACATCCTTGAGACTGGCGGCACGGCTCAAAACATCGTTGTGGGCTACTCTGCCGGTACCGTCAGCACCATGTCGGTGGCAGCTTATGACCTTGAAGCTTCGCTGACCGCGGCTACCGACGCGGCGCTGACCGAGACGGCCCTTACGGCGATGAAAACCGCCGCCGCTACGATCGGCGCTGCCAAGAGCCGCGTCGACTCGCAGAAGGCCTTCACGAGCAAGCTCATGGACGCCATCGATCGCGGCATCGGCCAGCTCGTCGACGCCGACATGGAGAAAGAGTCGGCCCGCCTCAGCGCGCTGCAGGTTCAGCAGCAGCTCGGCATCCAGGCGCTCAGCATCGCCAACTCCAGCACGCAGAACGTCCTGTCGCTGTTCCGCTAATAGCGGAAAGGTAGACCTCTACAACACGAGCCACGTCCCCCCGGGGGCGTGGCTTTTTTGCGTAATGCCTCACGCAAGCTTCCCGCCCCAACATTGCGTCAGCAGATTCTGATGCGTCCGGGGTGGGCAAAACGACATGAATGGGCTTGAGCAGCTCGAGCGGCTTTGGCGCAGTGTGCTGGGGCTCGGCCCCAGGAAGCTGATCGGCCTGGGAATTGTTGGTCTGGCGGTCTTCGCGACCGTCGGCCTCGGCAGCTACTATCTGAGCCGTCCCGAATTCGAGACGCTCTACGGCGGCCTCAACGCCCAGGACGTAAGCCGGATCGGTGCCGCGTTGAAAGAGGCCGGCATCCCTTTCGATGTGAACGCCGAGGGCACCAAGGTCATGGTGCGCGCCGCGCAGACGGCGCAAGCGCGCATGCTGCTCGCCGAGAAGGGGCTGCCGAGCAGCGCTAATGCCGGCTACGAGCTATTCGACAAGCTCGGTTCCATCGGTTTGACGTCGTTCATGCAGGAGATCACGCGCGTTCGCGCTCTGGAGGGCGAGATCGCTCGCACGATCCAGGCGATGAAGGGCGTGCGTGCGGCGCGCGTGCATATCGTGTTGCCGGACAACGGATCTTTCCGTCGCAATCGCCAGCCTCCGTCAGCCTCCGTCGTGATCCGTACGGATCGATCCGACGACTTCTCGGCCGCGCAAGCAATCCGGCATGTGGTGTCGGCAGCCGTGCCAGGCATGAGCACCGAGCAAGTGCGGGTCCTGACGACGGATGGCATTGTTTTGGCTGCCGGCGGCGACTCCGTCAACGCCACGTCGGGCGCCATGGTCGAGCTGGAAAAGGCCATTGCCAAGGAATTGCAGGACAACGTCCGCAAGACCCTGGCGCCCTATCTGGGCCTCGACAACTTTACGATCAGCGTCGCCGCCCGGCTCAACATGGACAAGCGGCAGATCAACGAAACTTCGTTTGACCCCGAGTCACGCGCCGAGCGTTCTCTGCGCGTGGTGAAAGAGACGGGCAGCTCGCAGAATTCCAACAATCGCCCGGCGGTAGGTGTCGAGCAGAACGTCCCGACCGAGCAGACGTCGAACGCCGCGGGAGATCAGTCGCGCAAATCGAACGAGCGTCGGGAGGAGCTGCGCAATTACGAGCTCAGCTCCAAGACGGTCTCCACCGTGAGCGAGGGCTACAAGGTCGACAACCTGACTGTCGCTGTCGTCATCAATCGCAAAAGGCTTCTGGCCTCGCTCGGGGACAAGGCGACACCCGAGGCTGTCGAAAAGCAGATGAAGGAAATTCAGAGCCTGGTGGAGTCTGCGACCGGTGTCGATGCCAAGCGCGGCGATCGGGTCGCCGTGTCGGCCGTCGATTTCGTTCCAAGCGGCGATCTCGCGGAGGCGGTGGGGTCGGGCATTCTCGAGCAACTCCTGCAGCAGACCGGCGCGATCGTGAAAGGGCTTTCCATCCTCGCAGCAACGGCGCTGTTGATCTGGTTCGGGCTGAAGCCCGCACTCCGCGCGCTGCTCGAGCCGCAAACTGCGGCCCAGGTGGCGGCGGCGGGTGGGCCACTGGCCGTGGAAGGACCGGCGGCGGTTGGTGGTGAAGCCACCGCAAGGAGCAAGGTGGAGCGGGAAGCCGAGCCCAATCTCATTGCTGACCTGACAAGCAAGATGGGGCGCACGCCGCAGAAACGGCTCGAGCAGATGATCGACTACGATGAAGAGCAGGCCGCGGCGATCCTGAAGCAGTGGATGAGCGGGGCCAAGTCCGCATGACCGCCATCCCGCTCGCGCGCTATCTCGTCGACTTCGGGTCCGAGAGAAAAACCGATCCAGTGAGCGAGGCCCGGTCGGAGGTGGCCCGGCAGGTCGAGATGAATGCCCGGATCGTCGAGAGCCGGGTGCTGGGTATGGAGGACGGCAGGGCTGCAGCGGAAGCAGAGTTCGCGGGCAGGCTCGACCAGCATCGCAAGGATTTCGAGGCGCAGCTCGTGACTGAGCGCCAGACTTGGGTCGACGCTCAGGCGAACGTCCTGTGCGAGCGTCTGGTAGCTGGATTGCGCGATGTGGAGACGCGCATCGCCAACGCGACCGCGCGCATCATCCAGCCTTTCCTGTCCGCGCAGATGCGCAGCCAAAGCATCGCTGCCCTGGTTGATACGCTGGAGCCGATTCTGACCAAAGATCCCGGCGTGAAGTTGGAAATTTCGGGACCCGAGGATCTGCTGCAGGCGCTGCGCCACAAGCTGGACGGCAAGGGACTGGCCGCCACGTACAACGTAAACGCCGCGCCTGACGTCCGTATCGCCATCGACCAGACAATCATCGAAACGCAGCTTGAAGCCTGGATGAGCCGTATCAGGGAGGCCACTCCATGAGCGGCAATAACGACGAGGAATCAGCGGTCCAGGAACTTGTCATCATCCGCCGGCGCGCAAGTGACGGCGATGGCGGGCACCATGGCGGCGTTTGGAAAATTGCCTACGCGGATTTCATGACCGCGATGATGGCGTTCTTCCTCGTCATGTGGCTCATCAACGCTACGGACAACAAGGTTCTGACGCAGGTCGCCACCTACTTCAATCCGATGCGGCTGACCGACAGGGCGCCGACGCCGCGCGGTATGTACGATGCCGATAGCGGTGCGCCGGGACAAGAGAACGAAGCAGGCGAATCCAAGGTCAAGGACGGCAAGGCGAAATCAACGAAGATCGGGCCTGTCCAGCAGAAGATGCTGGAAGACGCGATGTTCCGCGATCCCTACGGCACGCTCGAGAAGCTGGCTCAGGAGGCGATAGCCAACGAGCCCAAGGAGCAGCGCCGCGCCAGCGGGGGCAAGCACGAGCAAGCCGAGGGCACGCTGGCTGGAGGCGAAGCCTTCCGCGATCCCTTCGATCCCGAGTTCCGCCAGTCCGTGGCGCGCGAGGTCGTCATCCGGTCGAAGCAGGATGCCGCAGACGCCAAAGACGCGAGTGTCGCCGACAACACGTCGCAAGGAGGCAAGCCGGCGATCGATGGCGGAAATCCACCCGCGCCGCCGGCAGCGGGCGACGTTGCTAAAGATTCGCAAGCATCGGAGCGCCAGTCGGCCGCGCAAAACGCTGCCGCTAAGGCCGCCGAGCAAGCGGATGCGGTCAAGATCGAAGCGGAAATCCGGCAGGCGATGGGTCAGGTTGGCGCCGGCAGCGCGCCCGACATCGAGGTCAGGGTCACTGAGGACGGTGTCCTGATCAGCCTGACGGACAAAGCCGATTTCGGGATGTTCGCCATTGCGTCGGCTGAGCCGCGCCCCGCCATGGTGGCGATCATGGAGAACATCGGCAAGATCCTCAAGGCGCGGCAGGGCAAGGTCGTTGTGCGCGGCCACACGGATGGCCGCCCGTTCCGTTCGGCAAGCTACGACAACTGGCGCCTTTCGACGGCGCGGGCCCACATGGCCTACTACATGCTCGTGCGTGGAGGCATCGACGAGAAGCGCTTCTCGCGTATCGAAGGCCACGCCGACCGCGATTTGAAGGTCACGGCTGATCCGGAAGCGGCCCAGAACCGGCGCATTGAGATCCTCCTCAAGGAGGTGAAATCATGAGCCGGTGCCTGCATGTCGCGCTCGCGTTCGGAATTGCCCTGTCTGCAGTAATTCCCGCTGCGGCGCAGGAGAAGGCGAAAGAGCCCTACGAGCTGGTGCGCGATCTCGGTGCCCTGCAAGACCAAACGGTGCGTGGTGACGCTGCCGCCCATAGCCAGCAACGCAAGCTGACGGTCGAGATTGCCGAGCGCATGGCCTCATTCGATGCAGCGGTGTGGCGCGACCCGAGGAATGTGCGTGCGATCGTCACCTACGTCCTGAGCGGTGGTGAGCCGCGTGTGCTCAAATCACTGTTCGCCCAGAAAGCGCTGCCGGGCGTGGATGAGAAACTGCTGAACGGCGCCCTGGCCTACGCGGAGGGGCGCAATACCGACGCTCTTGAATTGCTGGGCGCGATCGATGCGCGGTCGCTGGAGGCCAATCTTGGTGCCCACGTCGCCCTCGTGCAGGCAGCGTTGGTTGCGGGCAAGGATCCGAAGCGCGCCATCACTCTGCTTGACGACGCCCGTTTGCTCGCACCGGGCACCGTGATCGAGGATGGTGCGCTGCGCCGGCAGGTGTTTGCCGTCGCAGCCTCTGGAGACGTCATCGGTTTCGAGACCCTCGCATCACAATATCTCCGCCGGTTCCCCAACTCGATCTATGCCGGATCGTTCCGCGATCAATTCGTGATGGAGGTCGTCAGCGAACGCTATGGCCAGGCGCCAGAGCGCCTGCAGCGGCTGGACAGCGTCTTGCAAGGCTTGGATGGCGACAATCGCCGGCAGTATCTTCTTGCGATCGCGCAGGAGGCCGTGACCCGGGGGCGTGTGGCGCTGGCCAGGTATGCGGCGGCCAATGCCGTGCCCCTGACAAGCGAAGGCAGCCTCGATCACATGCGCGCCAAGCTTTACGAGGCAGCGGCGCTCATCGTCACTGACGACTACGAGAAGGGATTTGCGACGTTGCAATTCCTCGACAAGTCGCAACTTGAGGCGCGCGATGCGGCGCTACTCGATATTGCGCTGGCCGTCGCAGCAGAGGTGAGGCGCCAACCGGAAGCAGTTGAGGACGCGCCATCTATTTCCGTTGCTAAAGATACCGATCAAAAAACGCCATTGCCGGGCCTCAGGATCGTCGAGCGCGCCCAGCAGGTCATTGCGCGGGCCGATGCCATGTTGAGCGAGAGAGCCAAATGACGATGCCAGTTGTGACGCCGGATCGCCTTGTTGTCTCCGAAGCGGCAGGCAAGCGCGGGCGCGATCAAGGCGCCGATGGTGCGAGCGACAGTGGTGAGTTTGATGGGCTCCTGGCGTTGCTGTCCGGTGAGGATGCACCCGACCAGCAGCCGGTCGCAACCGGCGAGGGAGGAGCCGCGATCCGCGCGCCGTTCCTGCAGTGGCAGGACCGTCTCGAAAGCGCGGCTGCATTGATACAGGCCGGGACGGACAAGGAACAGAGCGCCGGGCCTGTTTTGCAGGATGGAGCGCAGCTTGACCCGGCAACGATTGAAGCCGGCGATGGTTCTGCTGTGCCGACGCTCGAGAAGGCCCTTGATCTTCTCGCCGCGCTCAAGGTCTCCGAGACCGGCGTCACCGATAAGATGGAAGCGGAAGCGCCTTCACCCGACACAAAAACAGACGGGCAGGCCGTATCCAATGCGGTGACCGCGATGCTGGCAATCGCCGGTGCGGGAACGCAAACCGTTCAGCCGGCTTCGGTTAAGCAGCCGGGCCCGATGGCCGCATCCTCAGGCCCACGCATTGGCGGCACGGTCAATACACCGGAGGCGATGGTTGAGACCTCGCAGCAAGCCCCGGACGGCGCCGACGCCATTCAGATGCCCTCCGCAGAGGTGGGGGACGTTCTCACGTCCTTGTCAGGCGATGCTGAGCAAGGATCCACGGCGGCTGGCATTGCCGAGGCGAAATTCACCGTTCTGCGTACCGAGACGCACCTGGCACCTGCTCTGCAGCAGCTTCCCATCATTCAGGTCGCGGAGCGGATCAGCGAGGTCCTGAGCACAGCCGGAGACATCGAGCTTCTGCGTTCGGACCCGGCTTCGACGGGCACCAAGATCGTTCACGATGGGCCAACCAAAGTGCTCCTCATTCAACTCCAGCCGCAGGAGCTCGGTACCGTCACGGCTAGGATGTCATTGAAGAACGACGCGCTCGAGGTGCGGCTGGAAGTTTCCCGGCACGAGACGGCCGAGCGCATTCGCCAGGATCGCGAGGTCCTGTCGCGGATCCTGCAATCGGCTGGCTACCTGGTCGACAACGTCACCGTACACGTCGTCGATGCCGACAAATCCGTGGCATCCCTGCAGCTCAATACCGGTCACGGAGCGAGCGGAACGTCGCAGATGCCGGGCCACACGCAGGCGGGTTGGTCGCAGTCCGACAGCAGATCGCCAGGCGGCGGGCGAGATGGATCGCCGGGGCAGGGACAGGACCAGAATCCAGCGGCTCACGATGGCATGGCTGACGTCGCTCAAGGCTCGCGGTCCGCAAGCGGCGGCCTGTATCTGTAGGTGAGGCATGAAAGACGTCTATCTCGACGCCATCCGCAAGTTCGAGGGCTTTACGCAGCAGGCCCAATGGGACTATGCACAATATACCAACGGGTTCGGGACCAAGGCGCTCTATCCCGGAGAGGTCATCGACAAAGCGGAGGCGGAGAAGCGCTTTCGCGCCGAGGTCGATAGTGCGCGCGCCGTCGTCGACCGGCATCTGCCGAATGCCGACGAGGGCACCAAGGCCGCGCTGACGTCCCTCACCTTCAACGCTGGAGACAAGTGGGCCCGCAGTGGTCTCGGCGAGGCATTGCGCCAGGGAGACATGGACACGGCGCGCACGCTGTTTCTGCAATATAACAAGGCCGGAGGCGTGGAGCTGCCGGGTCTCGTTTCACGCCGGCTGGCCGAAGCAACGTGGATCGGCGGCGACCAAACGGGCGCGGCGAACGTCACGTCCGCGATCGCTCCCACGGCGGGCGCACAACAAGTTGCGTCCTTGCAATCTCCAACATCCCCAGCTCAGACGCAGCTGGCGGTTGAAAGGGAGGGAGGTGCAGCCATGCAAACGCTGGCCGCTCTTGCTGAGGACAGGGACGCTCGATCTATGCCAGCGTTCCCGCTCGGTCCGGAGCAACAGTTCGCAGGACGCGCTTCGGAGCTTCTGATGTCCTTGCGTTTGCAGATGGTTCTGGCCAACAGGCCGACCGAGCCGTCCGCGGACCGGCAGCCGGATCGTCGCCAGCGCGATGTGGACGGTATTGCCAAAGTCTAAAGGATCGTGGTGTGGGCGGTGCTGAGCAGATCGGCACAAATGGCACCAAAGCTTTGGCGATCACTTTACTAGTCCTCAATGTGTGCGACCTAGGGTTCCGGGATAGCCCGCTATTGTCGGCTGGCGTCTGTTACGGCCCGATCCATGCACGATCGCAAAAAAACACCGAATACCGCGTTCAACGAAATCCTTGAGCAAGTACAGAAATTTCAGCGTGAGCTGGACCGCCTCGGCGAGGTTGATGCCGATGAGCGGCAGCGCACTGTCGATCCGCAGATCCAGCAGGCCATTGACGATCTGTTGAGCTCTCCCGCCCATGTGCCGGTCGGAAAGCTTGCGCAAATGTATACCGATGACCAGCCGGGCGATGAGCCGGCCGACAACCGCGAGATTGATCAGTTCATCGCCGACGAGCTTCAGCTAAGCCCCAACCTCACGGTCGAAGACTTGCGGCGTTTGCGGCGGGAGTTCGCGATCGACAATCATCCTGATCGCGTCGGACCGGCCGAGCGGCGGCATGCGACGCGCCGCATGAGCCTCGTCAACGTACTCATCGACAAGGCGTTGAAAGAGAAGCGGGCAGCCAAGAGATAAATGCGGGCGTCCCAAATAGGGACTGCCAAAAAGCGTGGATTAACCGCAATTTGCAACGCTTCTTCGCATTAAACCGGCCTCAATTGCCCCCCGCATACAAGGGGGTATGGAAAACAACAAGCACATAAAACTCCTGCGGAGGCGCAGGGACGACATTCGCGAATGGCTCGACCTCGAGGCGCCGTTTGCGGAAGTCGACCAGAAGCATCTCGATGCCGATACGCCCGAGCGCGCCTACTGGCATCACGGATATCAGGCTGCGCTCGCCGACATCATCAAAATGCTCGAGGCTAGGCGCCAAAGAAACGGCAGCGGGGACACGTTGAACTAGACCCCTTGGGCCTGTCGGGGTGGATCTTGTTCCCGGGCGGGCTGAAGTCGTGATAGAGCGCGCATTCCTTCTCGAATGCGGCCTTCGACGAAGGAAAGTATCCGTACTTGAAAGACGTGTTCGAGCCGATGCGGCCGCGCAGCGTCTCGCGGATGTCGATATCGGACCTGCCGATATAGTGGATGCGGAATTTGCCCTCGGTGCTCATATGCCCGAGGACATACACACCCGCGGACTTGCGCGTGACCGCAGCCTCGATTCCATCATAGGTGAGTTGGTACGGCCCTAGCAGCCCAGTCTTGGCCATGGCGCAGGCAGCTCCGTCGGATGGCTTCCCCAAACGCGATACGCCTGACTGATCCCAGAGCGGATAGCGAATTCGGCCGCCGATAGCAACACTCCGTTAAGCGTCGCCCATTGACGTATTAACGCACTGTTCAATTTCGAACGGTACGTTGCGACAATCGAGGGTTGCCGGCGGATTTGCTTATGCTCGAATCTATTCGATCGAGAGTGCTCAAGGCGGATCGCGCCGAGGTGGCTGAAGATCAAGTCAAAGGCCTTGATGCGGCTGGCCTGCTCGAAGCCATTGTATGTGAAACACATGCGGCCGCTTTGCACACGATGGTGATCACAAGCAGCATCAACGCGCTGCGCAATCCCGGCTTCGTAAAGAACCTGGCCGCGCTCAGGAATTTCCTGCCAAACGAATCCGGAATGATCGCGGGGCTGCTGCGCTCACGTGAAGAGGCGGGGGTGGATCAGGATGTGGCCCATGCGGTGATGGGCTTCTTCACTGAGCTTGGTGCCGTGCGCCAGGATGCCGATCGCTTCCTTGCCGAGGCGAGCAAGCCCGTTGGGGATACGTCGGCCCGGCTTGGTTACACCAAGGTTCAAACAGAGTGGCTCCATCTGAGCCAGGTCGCGATCAAGATGCTGACGCTCATCGAGCAGGAGTTGCTTGGCCGCTTGCCGGCCTTCTACGCCGACAATTCGGCAACCCTGGTGAAACTACTCAAGCAAGCCAGCAGCGGCCAGCATCCGAGTTTCGATGCGGCAGGCAATGTCGTGCTTCCTGACCTGCCGCAGCGCCGACGAACGGTCCGCCGCAGCCTGCTGCAGCAATGTACGTTGCGCTATCGGGGAAAGACCACGCCGGTGATCGCGAGAGATATATCCGCCACTGGCCTTGGGCTCGAGCGCATACCGGACCTCAAACCTGACGAGGTCGTCCAGATAGAGTTGACGGGCGGCCGGCGCCTCATGGGTCTGGTCATGTGGGTAAGGAATGGCAGCGCCGGTATCAAACTGGGCCGCCCGCTGCCGCCCAACGATCCGCTCCTGATCGGCTAGACCCTGCGGGTCCACGGAAGCTCAATCGAAATCGGGTCGTGAACGGCGCAGCCGTTTCGTCTGGCTGCGCTGCTGCTTGGCCTCGTGCCGCCGCTCCTTGGACGCGCGCGTTGGTTTGGTCTTGATGCGGTGCTTGGGCGTAACCGAGGCTTCCTGGATCAGCTTCGTCAGGCGATGGCGCGCGTCTGCGCGATTCTGCTCCTGAGTCCGGAAGCGATCGGCACGGATGACGAGCACGCCATCCTTGGTGAGGCGGCGGCCTGCTAGGCGTTCAAGGCGGACGCGAACCGTGGGCTGCAAGGTCGGCGAGGCCCGCACGTTGAATCTCAGCTCGACCGCGGTGGCGACCTTGTTGACGTTCTGGCCACCCGGGCCCGAGGAGCGAACGAAATGCTCCTCGATCTCCGAATCCAGAATGGTCGTGATATCTGCGGTCGTGCTCATGGCCATAATCTATAGCCCGAGTCGCGTGCCGCAATGACAGGCGCGCAGCGGGCCGGGCGGGCGCACCAACGGCGCGCCCGCCCGATCCTTACAAGAAACAACGCTGACGTGTTAGGCCGCCGCCTCGATCTGCTTGGTCGCATTGCCGATCGTGATCTGGCGCGGCTTCAGGCGCTCGGGCACATTCCGCACAAGGTCGATATGGAGAAGGCCGTCCTTCAGGTCGGCGCCCTTGACCTCGACGTGGTCGGCGAGCTGGAAGCGGCGCTCGAAAGCGCGCGTTGCGATCCCGCGATGCAGGAACTGCTGCTCTTTCTCGACGGGCTTTTTCTCACCCTTCACCGACAGCGCCTGCTCCTTGACCTCGATGTTGATCTCGGATTCGCCAAAGCCTGCGACGGCCATGGTGATCCGGTACTCGTTGTCGCCGAGGCGCTCGATGTTGTAGGGCGGGTAAGTCGTCCCGTCGTTGTCGGAGCCGGCCACGCCGTCCAGAAGCTGGACGAGCCGGTCAAAGCCAACGGTGGAGCGATAGAGGGGGGCAAAATCAAAATGTCGCATCACGTGTTCTCCTGAAGAAGCAACATGTGTCATGCCTGCCCTGAGGGCCAGGCGTTCCTTGCGCACCCAATTTATGGCGTGCGCAGCCAGTCACTTAAGAAGGCCCGCAAACTTTTCAAGGCTGCGTGATGCGGCGGCTCATTTCTTCGGCTCGAGCACGAGCTGGGTCTGGGTGACGAGCGCGGCCAGGCGGCCATCCTCACGCAGCACCCTGGTCTGCCAGACCATGGTCTGGCGCCCGCGGTGAACGGGAGTGGTTTCGCCGGTCACTTTCGTTCCAGCCGGTGCTGAGGACAGAAAATTGGTCTTCGATTCGACCGTCGTCGTCCACATGCCCTCGGGGAGGTTGAGGAGGGTGGCGGCCGCGCCGAGCGTATCGGCGAAGGCCATGATGGCGCCGCCATGCAGCACAGCCGGCCGTGTGCACAGGTCCTCGCGGACGGCCAGCTCGGCGGTGACCTTGTCGGCGGCTGCGCTGGTGAAGCGTATGCCCATCAACTCGGCGAATGGCAGAGATATCTTTTGGAGGCGCTCGAGGTCCGTCATGAGGATCTCCCTGCGTGAAGCTGACCGAGCGTGGCACGTTTGCCCCGCTCTTTGGAAGCATCCGATTCGACTTGAGAAAGCTCTGGATTGGCGCATTGGGCGCCTTGTAGGCCCCAGCTTCGCTGACTAGGCTCTGCAACCCTCGGCGACCCGGGAGAGGGCAAATTCCGGATCCTGAATTTGGGGCGTTGCATGGTGCGCAGCGCAGTCATCTTATGAAAGTGGGGTAGAACGCATGTCGACACTGCAGGCTTCGGCACAAAATCAGCTGCGCCAGCTCGTCGAGCAGATCGAACGGCTGGAGGAGGAGAAGAAGGCGCTCGCCGCCGACATTCGCGACAAGTATGCCGAGGCCAAAGCGGTCGGCTTTGACATCAAGGCGCTGCGCAAGATCGTCAGCCTGAGAAAGAAGAGCAAAACCGATCGCGACGAAGAGGATGCGATCCTGGCTGTCTACATGCATGCGCTCGGCATGCTGGACCAAGCGACGCCTGAGCATTCGATTATGGATGCCGCCGAATAGCACTCGGCTTCCATCAGCGCCCGGTCGTGCGCACCTGGCGGTTCTGGACACCGGATGGTGCGCCTGCCTGGGCTTCGAACAGCTTGGCCAGGCCGATCGGATCGCCGCGGAATTGCTGCGCCCACATGAACTGCGCCATCTGCTCCCCCGGCCGGAAGCGTAGCGGCGGAGCGGTGGTGGCTTGATCCAGCATGTCGATCGTGCGTGCCACGTCGTGATGCACGAGCTCGGCGAACACCGGCTCATTGGCGCTGGACGTCAGCAGTGGGGCGATGGGAAATGGCCGGTAGGAGAGCTCTTCGGGATGCTCCTCGTCGTAGGCTGGCGCGGCAACCCAGCCGCTACCCCACCCGAATCGTCCACCGCCATCGGTGAGAGATTGCGGGCCGGGACCAGCGGACGGATCAACCGCCGCGAGGCGCAGGCCGTTGGAGCCTTGCTGATCCGCTTGAGGTCGCTTGCGCGACGCGGGGACCGGGCCTGAAACAAGGCGCGGCTCGATGGCCGCCAAGGCCGCCAATTCCGTCAAGCGCGCGCGATCCTGCGTGGTGGGACCGCCCAAGGCCATGGCCGCGCGCGGATCGGATGCCGGACGAAGGGGTTCGATCAGGTTCTGATCACGTGTCGCCGGCGTGAGGGCGGCGATGGTTTGCCGGTCCTGGCCCGCCATGGGTTTGGGCATGCCCCCGCTGGCATCGGCGACAGCGAACGGTTGTTTAGGCTGGCTGCGCAAGGTGCGATATTCGGCCACTTGGGCAACGAGCTGCTTGTGCTGTGTCCGGGCCACCTGCACGTCCTCGCGCGAAATCGGCCCGCCTTCAGCCGGCATGTGCTGCGTGCGGCCTTGCGGGAAAAGGAGGGCGAGCTCGTAGCGCGGCAGGCGCGGCCAGGCGCGCACCCGGTCCGTATCCACGTGCACGAAGGGGATCGCTGATGTCGGGTAATATCCGACACCGCCGCGCTCGTGGATGAGGGCCGAGTAGCGCAGATTTCTCAACGGCACGTCGGGGAAATGCACGTCCGCGGCCTTGCCGAGGATGTGGCGGCTTTCGCTGGCTTGCCCGCCAACCGTCTTGCGCAGCATGTTGTTGGTCGTGCGCGAGCGGAAGCCCGAGATGACGTGGATGGGCTCTTTCGAGCCAAGCTCCGCGTGCATTTCCCACAGCAGGTCGATCAGCTCGGGGTCCATTTTCGTCGCTTCGTTGCGACGCCAGTCGCGGAGGATCCAGTTCACTTTCTCGAGGCCTGACTCCACGTACTTGCCGTTCTTCTTGTAGAGGACGGAGATCGTTTCCTTCGTGTGGATGTTGTGCAGGGCAATAACGCGGTCGCGGTCGGAATTGGCGACGACGATGGCCGACGGGCCGATCGCGGCCATGACCGCCAGGGCGGTAGCTCCAACGAGGAGCCCTCGCAAACGCGACACCACGTGGTTCCCCCGTCGCTCGTGTCGTCGGACCTTGCGCCCGACCATTCCGAGCCGCCAGCAGCCTGCTGGGGCACAAGTCACCGGAACCCAACGACAATATCGATAAGTCCGGAAGGTTAACGCTTGGTAAGGATCGAATAGGGGCACTTAAGGGCCCGTCTGGGGCAATATCGGGGCGGGCTTCCGGGCCCATACTCAAGGCTGGCTCCGGCGCCTGGCAAGTCATCGGGTTTGGAGGGCAGCGCTAGAACGACTCCAAGCACGGCACAACGCCCCTCGTTGGAGGCATCCTCGCCCCCCGTGCCGCTGATGTTGAAACTCTTTCCACGCGATGGCATCACCTTGGTTGCGCCCGACATTCTCGCCGAGTATGAGTACGCGCCGATGGCGGGATCTCACGGCGACGCGGATCTACGGCCTCTAGCGAGGCCGTGAGCGGCATAGGCGCGACATCCCGCGACTGCGAAATCACTGCGGCATCCGATCAAGGCACTGCAACGGCGCGCCCATGACTGTTCTGGTGATGAAGTTCGGCGGAACATCGCTCGCGAATGTCGAGCGCATCGCGAATGTCGCGCGTCACGTCAAACGCGAGGTCGACGCCGGCAACAAGGTGGCTGTCGTGGTGTCGGCCATGGCAGGGACCACCAACCAGCTCGTCGCCTGGGTGCGTGAGGCGGCCCCTCTACACGATGCGCGCGAGTACGACGCCATAGTCGCCTCGGGCGAGAACATCACCGCCGGTCTCCTCGCCATCACCTTGCAGTCCATGGGCATCCAGGCCCGGTCCTGGCAAGGATGGCAAATCCCGATCCGCACCAACGCCGCGCATGGCGCGGCGCGCATCGTCGATATCCCGGGCGAGAAGCTGCGCGAGAGGCTCGATCAAGGCGAGGTGGCGGTCATCACCGGCTTCCAGGGCATCGAGCCCGAGCGCAATCGCATCGCAACATTGGGACGGGGCGGCTCGGACACCAGCGCGGTCGCGGTCGCGGTGGCGCTGCGGGCCGATCTTTGCGATATCTATACGGACGTGGATGGGGTCTACACGACCGATCCGCGCATCGTGCCGAAGGCGCGCCGTTTGCCCAAGATCTCCTACGAGGAGATGTTGGAAATGGCATCGCTCGGCTCGAAGGTGTTGCAAACGCGCTCGGTCGAGCTGGCCATGGTGCATCGGATGAGGACGAGGGTTCTCTCCAGCTTCGTGCCGCCCGAGCAAATGAAAGCGGCGTCGCCGGAAACGTGGGATGGCATCGGCACCATCGTCTGTGACGAGGAAGAGATCGTGGAGCAGCAGGTCGTCAGCGGTATCGCCTACTCGAAGGACGAGGCCAAGATTACGCTCCTGAAGATCCAGGACAAACCCGGCGTGGCTGCGAGCATTTTCGGGCCTCTGGCCGAGGCCAACGTCAACGTCGACATGATCGTGCAGAACACGTCCCCGGACGGGCGCTACACCGACATGACGTTTACGGTGACGGAGACGGAGCTGCCGCGCACGCTCGAGGTCTTGAAGGCCGGCAAGAAGTCCATCGGCTATCATGACATCATGAGCTCGGCGGATGTCATCAAGGTATCCGTGATCGGCATTGGCATGCGCAGCCATGCGGGTGTGGCGGCGCAAATGTTCAAGGCGCTTGCCGACAAGAGCATCAACATCCAGGCCATTACGACGTCCGAGATCAAAGTCAGCGTTCTGATCGATGCCGCCTATGCGGAGCTGGCCGTGCGTACGCTGCACTCGCTCTACGGACTTGATGCCGATTGAGACGCTTGGCCTGTGCTGATGCGCAGGCAGAAACGTCAGTCGAGATTGAACGCGCCGTCACCGAACTCCAAATAGGGGGCGGCTCCTGGCTCTTGCACAGGGTATGGGTGCACAGGGCGCAAATGGCAGGGGCTCATGGCCAAGAGACCAGTCGAGGATCCGCGCATTGCTGCGGCCGAGCCGGCTCTCCGGCCGATGCTGCGGCGCCTGCGCGAGATCATGGCCGAGCCGGGCGACGGCCAGAGCCGGCTCGACAAGATCGTGCGCCAGATTGCCGGCCTGATGGTCGCGGAAGTCTGCTCGATCTACCTGCGGCGCCAGGACGGCAGCCTCGAGCTGTTCGCGACTGAAGGGCTCAACCAGTCGGCCGTGCACAACACCTTCATGAAGCGGGGCGAGGGCCTTGTCGGGCGTTGCGCGGAGCTCGCCGTGCCGGTGAACGAGCCCGACGCGCGCAATCATCCGGCGTTCTCCTATCGCCCGGAGACGGGCGAGGAGGTCTATCACTCGTTCCTGGCCGTTCCCATTCTGCGCGGCGGCGATGTCCTGGGCGTCATGACGGTACAGAACCGCACGCCGCGGGAGTATTCCGACGATGACGTGGAGGCCCTGCAGACCACCGCAATGGTGCTCGCCGAGCATCTGGTATCGGGCTCCGTCGCCGGAGCCAACAGCGGCCCGGCGTTCAGCCGGTCGTTTGCGCACCTCCTGAAGGGCCAGCCGATGTCGGAAGGCCTCGCTCTCGGCCACGTCGTGCTGCACGAGCCGGGCGTCGTCGTCACGGATCTGAAGGCGGAGGACCCGGCTGCCGAGCTGCAGCGGCTTGAGGAAGCCGTCGAGGAATTGAAGTCCTCCTTGGATGAGATGCTCGGGCAGGAGACGCTGGCCCGCGAAGGCGAGCACCGCGACGTGCTCGAGGCCTACCGCATGTTTGCCAATGATCGCGGTTGGCTGCGGCGGCTGAAGGATACTGTGAAGACGGGGCTGACGGCCGAGGCTGCCGTCGACCTGGTGCAAAACCAGACGCGGTCGCGGATGCTGCGGCAGGCTGAGCCGTTCTGGCGCGAGCGCGTCAGGGACCTGGACGACCTGTCTGACCGCTTGCTGCGCATTCTCGCCGCGCGCCGGTTTGGACAGACCGCCAAGAGGGATCTGCCGCACGATACGATTCTGGTCGCGCGCAGCCTGGGGGCCGCCGAGCTGTTGGATTACGACCGGGCGCGGTTGCGCGGCCTCGTCATCGAGGATGGCAGCGGCCAGAGCCATGTCGCGATCGTCGCCCGGGCGCTGGGCCTTGCGGCCGTCGGCCAGGCCCGGGGCATCGTCGAGCGCGTCGACCCCGGCAATCCCATCATCGTCGATGCGGCGACCGGCGAGGTGCACATCCGGCCGACGAGCGACGTCATCACCGCCTATGCCGACAAGGCGCGCTTTCAGGCCCGCCGGCAACGGCAATACAAGTCGCTGCGTGACAAGCCGGCGGTCACCAAGGACGGCTTGCGCATCGAACTGCACATCAATGCCGGATTGCCCGTAGATGTGGCGCATCTGGGCGAGGCCGGCGCCGATGGCATCGGGCTTTTCCGGACCGAGCTGCAGTTCATGATCGCATCGAGCTTCCCAAGGCTCGAACGGCAGCTGCAACTCTACCGCAGCGTCGTCACGGAGGCTGCCGGCAAGCCGGTGACGTTCCGCACGCTCGATATCGGAGGCGACAAGGTCCTGCCTTACCTGCGGCGCGTGCAGGAGGAGAACCCGGCGCTGGGCTGGCGCGGCATCCGCATGGCGCTCGATCGTCCCGCCCTGTTCCGTACCCAGGTGCGGGCCCTGCTGAGGGCGGCTGCGGGCCAGGAGTTGCGCCTCATGGTGCCGATGGTCTCGGAGGCTGCCGAGATCGCGGCTGCTCGCGCCTTGATCGATCGGGAATTCGAGCTGGCCCTGAGGCGAGGGGTCGAGGTCCCCAAGCGGCTGATCTTCGGCATCATGATCGAGGTGCCGTCACTGCTCTTCCAGCTCGACTCCGTGATGCGGATGGTCGATTTCGTGTCGGTCGGCAGTAACGATCTGATGCAGTACCTGTTTGCTGCCGATCGTTCGAACGATCGCGTCGCGACGCGTTTCGATACGCTTTCGCCGATCTTCCTGCGCGCATTGTCGAACATCGTCGAAACAGGCAAGCGGCATCGCGTGCCGGTTGCGCTGTGCGGTGAGCTCGGTGGCCGGCCGCTGGAAGCGATGGCGTTGATCGCACTCGGATTTCGATCTCTGTCCATGGCGCCTGCGAGCGTCGGGCCCGTCAAGGCCATCGTGCGGTCGATGAGTGCCAAACGCACCGAGCAGCATGTGCGTCTGTTGATGAGTCAAGGCGATGGGAGCATTCGCGACAAGCTGATGCGTTTTGCTGAAGCTGAGCGCATGGAATTGTGATCCGCCGCTGCGCGATGACGTTTTGACAATTGCAAACTTTTGCCGGAACATCGCGCGATAGCGCTCCCGGGGGAGACGTGTCGGTAAGCGTATGAGTTTGTGGGAAACTCGTAATCCGGCGATGCCGTGGCGGCGGGCCACGAGCGTCCATTTGAGTGCCGTGTCCGAGCGCTCGAGTGGCGTTGACGAAAGGCTGGCAGCCATTTTTCGCGACATGCGCGTGGGTTTGCGCATGTCGCCGGCGCAGCTTGCCCGTTCGCTCAAGACCACCCCGGAGATCGTCAGCGTCTTTGAAGCCGGCCATGTGCGTGCGTTTCCAGCCTGGCCCGAGACAGTGCGGATCGTTTCCGAGCTCGGAACGCTGCATCGCATCGACACGCGGCCGATCCTGGCGCGGATACGCGATCAGGTTGGACCTGCTGGGTTGGGCCAGGTGCCCCGCACGCCCGAAGCCGCGCGGCGGCCGCCATCTGAGGCACGGACGGCCTCTCCTCCCGCCGCACAAAGCGATCACCCGCTGCTGCGAGCCATGGCAAGGCGGCGAACGGAAACCACCCAAGACCCCGCCACATCGGGCAATATGATGCGCCGTGCCCGCCGTGCTGTCCGCCGTACCGCCAGGACGATGTTTGCCCTGTCGGCGCCAGTCGTGATGGTTGGCGGGCTGATCTGGATGGCCCAAACCCAGCCGACGCTGCTATTGCGGGCCGCCAATGCGCTGCCTGATCCCATCTCCGGCGTGGCGCGCGCCCTGGCGGATTATCTTGTGGTGCAAATGGCCCCCCGGCGCGAGGGGCTGCGATGGATCGAGGTCAGCGATCCACGGGCGCGCAAATCCGATAAATTGCGCCAAGCCTCCCGCTAGGACTAGAATTTCGCTATTGCGCGCATGCCCTTGAATGCGAAACGCTTCGCAGGAAGCGCTTCCAGCTTCTAAGGGTGACAACGCGCAGCAAACGGCTATGCATATCCAATGACATCGATACCAAGAGAGAAGCTCGCCTCCCTGGTCGAGCGCTGGGAGGCCGTGCAGGCGGAGCTCAACCGCGGCGCCAGCCAGGCAACATTCGTCAAGCTTTCCCGCGAGTTCGCCGAGCTCGATCCGGTGGTGACGGCGGTCAATGCGCTGCGCCGGGCCGAGCGCGAGCGCGAGGATCTCGACACGCTGCTGCAGACGGCGTCCGGCGACAAGGAGATGGCGCAACTGGCGCGCGAGGAGCGCGACGCCCTATCCGAGCGCATCGAAAAACTCGAGCACGAGCTGAAGATCCTGCTGCTGCCCAAGGACGCCGCAGACGAGCGCAGCGCCATCCTGGAAGTCCGGGCCGGAACGGGGGGCGACGAGGCGGCCTTGTTCGCCGCCGACCTGTTTCGCATGTACAACCGCTACGCGGACCTGCACGGCTGGAAGGTCGATATCATCAGCATCTCGGACAATGACCTCGGCGGGTACCGCGAGATCATCGCCTCGATATCCGGCAAGGGTGTTTTCGCCCGCCTGAAGTTTGAGTCCGGTGTGCACCGGGTGCAGCGTATTCCCGTCACCGAGGCCGGCGGGCGGATCCATACCTCGGCAGCGACCGTCGCGGTTCTGCCGGAGGCCGAGGAAGTGGATGTCGAGATCAAGCCCGAGGACCTGCGCATCGATACCATGCGGGCCGGCGGCGCCGGCGGGCAGCACGTGAACAAGACGGAATCCGCCGTCCGGATCACCCATTTGCCCACGGGCATCGTCGTCGTGTCGGCGGAGAAGTCGCAGCATCAGAATCGGCGCCTGGCCATGCAGGTGCTGCGCTCCCGCGTCTACGAGATGGAGCGGCAGCAGGCCGCCGACGCGCGTGCGGCCGCACGCAAGGACCAGGTCGGCTCGGGTGATCGTTCTCAGCGCATCCGCACCTACAATTTCCCCCAAGGCCGGGTCACCGATCATCGCATCAACCTCACCCTGCACAAACTCGATCAGGTGCTCGAGGGCAATGCGCTCGATGAGCTGATCGATGCGCTGATTACGGATCATCAGGCGGCGCTACTCGCCGAGATGAGCAGGCCGAATTGATGGCCGGGCAAGGTCCTTCCGGTGCGCGAAGTCTGCCGGCTGAGACCCTCGCCGAGGCTGCTAAGCGGCTGGCGAAAGCCTTCAAGGACGCTGGTCTCGACACGCCCGATCTCGATGCACGCATTCTCGTGTGTGAGGCGGCAGGCCTGCCGCGATCGGTCTTCCTGGCCACGCCCGAGCGCAGGCTATCGCCGGACGAGACAGCGCTTATTGCGCGGTTCATGCAACGGAGACTCGGACGTGAGCCGGTGTCGCGCATTCTCGGCAGACGCGAGTTTCGTGGCCTCACGTTCGAGCTTGGGCCGACGACGCTCGATCCCAGGCCCGACACGGAGACCCTGGTTGAGGTTGTTCTGGAGCTGTCGCGCAGGGGCGAAATCCCAAGTGGGCCGGCGGCACGGATACTGGATCTCGGCACGGGCTCGGGCGCAATCCTGATCGCCCTCCTGGCCGCTTTGCCCGGCGCATCGGGCGTCGGCGTCGACCTCGATCCCGCCGCCCTCGAAGTTGCGGCTGCAAATGCCGGCCGTGCCGGCGTGGCAGGGCGCGCGACATTCTGTCATTCGGACTGGTATGACGGCGTCGAGGGACTATTTGACGTTGTGGTTAGCAACCCTCCGTACATCGCTACGCCGGATATCGCGGCCTTGGAGCCTGAGGTTGCTCGGTTTGATCCGATTTTGGCGCTCGACGGCGGCAGCGACGGTTTTGCCGCGTACAGACGAATCACGGCCGGTATTGGCCGCGTATTGCGGCCTGGCGGCTGGTTGGCGCTTGAAGCCGGCATCGGGCAGGCCCTGGAAATTCTGCATCTCTGCCGTGCTGCCGGGTTGCAGCCCGCGCCCGGTTTTCCATGTGTCTGGCAGGACCTGGGTGGCGTCGACAGGTGTGTGGCTGTTAAGGCACGCTGACCGCGAATCCAAAAAAAAGCTTGGAATTACTACCCAACCGAGCTACCGTTTCTGAGGTGAAAGTGACAGGGTGTTCCCACGCCATCTCGGCCGGTTGTGAAGTCGGCATCAGATCGGGACACCATTTCGGTGAGGCTGATGGCAAGCGTGAAGCGCTAGCGACGGGCTCTGCCAAGATCCACCGAGCTTCCGGGATGACAGTATCGATCATTTTGATGCGCCATTGAGGCCGGTTTTCGCTGGTCTGTTTGGTACGTGTCATGTGACGCAGGGATAACGCTCTGATGGCGGGTTTGCGCCGTCCGTAGCGATATGCAGGGCTAGCCAATAATTTCGATTTTCAAACAGCGTGAGAATGGGAGCTCATGAGGCAGGGACAACAGCATCGCCGCGGACGCGGACGCAACAACAACAATAACAGCCACAACCACAACCATAATCACCGCAAGGGCCACAATCCCCTCTCGCGCAGCTTCGAGTCGAATGGGCCCGACGTAAAGGTTCGTGGCACGCCTGCGCATATCGCCGAGAAGTATCTCTCGCTGGCGAGGGATGCTCAGTCGTCGGGTGATCCCGTGCTGGCCGAGAACTATCTGCAGCACGCGGAGCACTACAACCGCATCATCATGACCTACCGCGAGCAGCAGGTTCAGCAGCCGGGCGAGCCGATGAACGGTGGCGCGCCGCGTATGCGGCCCGAGGGTGGCGAAGAGCTTCCGGACGACCAGGTCGACGATATCGGTAATAACGACCAGCCGCGGTTCTCGCAGGAGCAGCCGCGCTTCCAGGACCAGCCGCCGCGTAACGATGAAGGCCGCCAGCACCGCAGCCACGATCAAGGGCGGTTCCGCGACCGGCATGACAGGCACCAGAATCGCAACCAGGAGATGCGCCAGCCCCGCGAGCGCAATGGCGAAGGCCACCAGCCGTTCTCGGACGACGAAGGTGCCCAGCCCGCGCGCGCCGAGCAGCGCAGCGAACAACCCCAGCAACGTCGTCGCGAGCGCTTCGGCCCCGGCAACGAGCAGCCTGAATTCCTCCGCCGGCCCGTGCGGCGCCCCCGCCGTGAAGGGTCGAACGGAAACGGCGAAGGCGATGACGGCGTCGAAGGCGGGCGCGATGAGGGGTCCCAGGACAAGACGCCGGCCTGACGGGCCGGCGCTTCCGGGGCAGCCTCTGGCCTGGCAATGGCCGCGACGGCTCAGGGTAGGTTGACAGCCTCCGTGGGCGCTACACGGCCACCCTGGACGATCTTCGCATAGATTCCAAAATCCATGTGCCCCCATGAGCGCTGCAGCGTGGCGGGGATCGCCATGTCGCGCGCGCCCGTGACCGGGTCGACATTGGTCGCCTCGCAGCGTTGCGTTCGCTTGAAGACGGCCAGCCGGGTGGTGCCGATGGCGAGCTCCTTGTCGAGCCACTGGAACTCGACCCAGGGCGGCAGCCCATCGAGGTAGATGTTGGCGCGGAAGCGCAGCGGATCGACGGGCCGGCCAACCACCCGTTCGAGATCGCGCACGCTGGCCAGGTTGACGATATGCAGGCACTTGACGGGGACGTCCGAGAAGCTGTGCCCGGGAGCCAGGACGATCTTGGGCGCTCCGCGCAACTCCGACTTCATGTAAGCCGCAATGAATTGCTCGATCAGTTGACGGCCAAGCTTCGTCGTCAGCTGGCCCCGGGCAACCTGCTTGCCCTCGCGCGAGATGGTCAGGGTCTCCGTCTGCTCATCGAAGGTGGTTCCCAGGGTTGCCAGGCGCTCGTCGCGCATGAGCATCAGAAAGTTGACCTTGGGCAGGTGCTTGGGCGCTTCCGGATCAAAGCGTCCCCCGCCGTTTTCAATGGCATAGGCCCGGTCGAACGGCAGCGTCTCGCCGGCCTTGAGCTCGACCGAAGGGAGGAGTTCCGGCGAAAGGCCTTTGACCGGATAGCGATACAGGGCAGCAACGTGAGGCGTCGTCGGGCCTGACATTTTTCAAATCCTGGCAAATTCTGAAGGATTGGCCCGCATCATGGTTCTTTTGCCGGCCGGTTCGCAACCCTATATCTGGGCTACGGCTCTTCGATCCCGGAACGCCGCTACGGGTTCGCGGGTCGAGGCCGAATTCGCAGGCGGTTCTGTCGCGCTCCAAGGAGGTGCAGGACCGTGCTCAAGGAGGGACTACCATGAATTTCGAGATCTACTCGGATCGCGCCAAGGGATTCGTTCAGTCTGCGCAATCCCTGGCCTTGCGCGAAGGCCATCAGCAATTCACACCCGACCATCTGCTCAAGGTCCTGCTCGACGACGACCAGGGCCTCGCGGCCGGTTTGATCGACAAGGCCGGCGGCCGGTCGAGAGATGCCCTGCAGGCGGTTGAGCGGGCGCTCGCCAAGCGGCCGAAGGTATCGGGCGGCGGCGGCGGGCAGCTCTACATGGCGCCGGAAACCGCGCGCGTGTTCGACACCGCCGAGAAGATTGCCGAGAAGGCCGGCGACAAGTACGTCACCGCCGAGCGGCTCCTGCTGGCGCTCGCCATGGAGACGTCGGGAGACGCGGCTCGCATTCTCAAGGACGCCGGCGTAACTCCGGCGAGCCTGAACGAGGCCATCAACGACATCCGCAAGGGACGCACCGCCGACACGGCCTCTGCCGAGCAGGCCTATGACGCCTTGAAGCGGTATGCGCGCGACCTCACCGAGGCCGCCGCCGAAGGCAAGATCGACCCGGTCATCGGCCGCGACGAAGAAATCCGGCGCACGATCCAGGTGCTGTCACGCCGCACCAAGAACAATCCCGTGCTGATCGGCGAACCTGGCGTCGGCAAGACGGCGATTGCCGAAGGCTTGGCGCAACGCATCATCAAGGGTGATGTCCCTGAGAGCCTCAAGGACAAGAAGCTGCTTGCGCTCGACATGGGCTCCCTGATTGCGGGTGCCAAATATCGCGGCGAGTTCGAGGAGCGGCTGAAATCCGTCCTGCAGGAGGTGCAGGCGGCGGATGGCGGCATCATTCTGTTCATCGACGAGCTGCACACCATTGTCGGAGCGGGCAAGTCCGAGGGTGCGATGGACGCGTCCAACCTGCTCAAGCCGGCCCTGGCGCGCGGCGAGCTGCACTGCGTGGGTGCGACGACGCTGGACGAGTATCGCAAGCACATCGAGAAGGACGCGGCTTTGGCGCGCCGGTTCCAGCCTGTATTCGTCAGCGAGCCGACCGTCGAGGACACGATCTCGATCCTGCGCGGCTTGAAGGAGAAGTACGAGCTGCACCACGGGGTGCGCATCGCCGACAGCGCGCTGGTCTCGGCTGCGACGCTCTCCAACCGCTACATCAGCGATCGCTTCCTGCCGGACAAGGCCATCGACCTCGTGGACGAGGCGGCATCTCGCCTGCGCATGCAGGTCGATTCCAAGCCCGAGGAGCTCGACGAGCTCGATCGCCGGCTGATCCAGCTCAAGATCGAGCGCGAGGCGCTCAAGAAGGAGCAGGACGCAGCATCGCGTGACCGGCTGTCCAAGCTCGAGGCCGAGATCGCCGATCTCGAGGAGAAGTCGAACACGCTGACGGCCCGTTGGGAACGGGAGAAGGGCAAGCTCGGCGAGCAGCAGAAGCTCAAGGAAGAGCTGGATGCGGCGCGCATCGAGCTGGAGCAGGCGCAGCGGCGCGGCAATCTCGCCCGCGCCGGCGAGCTTGCCTATGGCCGCATCCCGGAGCTCGAGAAGAAGCTGAAGGCGTTCGAGAGCGGTGACGGCAACCCGGCCATGGTCGAGGAGGCCGTGACGCCGGATCATATCGCGCAGGTGGTGTCGCGCTGGACCGGCGTGCCTGTCGATCGCATGCTGGAAGGCGAGCGGGAGAAGCTCCTCAAGATGGAGGAGCAGCTGATCAAGCGCGTCATCGGGCAGAAGGAGGCGGTCGAGGCGGTTTCGACGGCGGTGCGGCGTGCACGCGCCGGCTTGCAGGACCCGAACCGGCCGATCGGCTCGTTCATGTTCCTGGGGCCGACCGGCGTCGGCAAGACCGAGCTGACCAAAGCCCTGGCTTCGTTCCTGTTCGACGACGAGACCGCGATGGTCCGCATCGACATGTCCGAGTACATGGAGAAGCACTCGGTCGCGCGCCTGATCGGCGCCCCGCCGGGCTACGTCGGCTATGACGAGGGCGGAGCGCTGACGGAGGCGGTGCGACGCAGGCCGTATCAGGTCGTGCTGTTCGACGAGATCGAGAAGGCGCATCCGGATGTTTTCAACGTCCTGCTGCAGGTCTTGGACGACGGGCGCTTGACCGACGGTCAGGGGCGCACGGTCGACTTCAAGAACACGCTCATCATCATGACGTCGAACATCGGCTCGGAGTATCTCGTCAACCAGAAGGACGGCGAGGACACCTCCGCGGTGCGCGAGTACGTCATGGCGGAGCTGAAATTGAAGTTCCGGCCGGAATTCCTGAACCGCATCGACGAGATCATCCTGTTCCACCGCCTGCGGCGCGAGGAGATGACGTCGATCGTCGATATTCAGATCGCGCGCCTCCAGAAGCTGCTGGTGGATCGCAAGATCACGTTGAAGCTCGACGATGCCGCGCGCACGTGGCTGGCCAATCGCGGCTATGATCCGGCCTACGGCGCGCGTCCGCTGAAGCGCGTCATCCAGCGCAGCATCCAGGACCCGCTTGCCGAGCAGATCCTGGCCGGCAAGGTTCTGGATGGCTCGACGGTCAAGGTGACGGTGCGGGATGGGACGATTGCCATCAACGGCCAGCCTGTGAAGCTGGCCGCGTAATACACCAAAGGCACAAACAGACCCCTCTCTGCTGTGCGCAGAGAGGGTTTTTTGTTCGTCTTAAGCCTTGGGTTTTTCCGCTTCCGGTTGCGGCACCGGTGCCGCCGCAAACAGCTCAGTCGACAGGTAGCGCTCCGCCGACGATGGGGCGAACGTCACGACGGTCTTGCCGACCATGTCTTCGCGGGCGGCAACCGTAAGCGTCGCGGCGAGATTGGCGCCGGTCGAGATGCCGCCGGGAATGCCCTCGGCGCGCGCCAGGAGTCGCGACACATCGAAGGCCAGATCGTTCGGCACCTTGATGACCTCATCGATGAGGTCCGTTTGCAGGATGGACGGAACGAAGCCTGCGCCGATGCCCTGGATCTTATGCGGCCCAGGCTGCCCGCCGGACAGAACCGGACTCGCGCTCGGCTCGACGGCAACGATCCTCAAGCTCGGCTTGCGTGCCTTCAGGACGCGGCCTACCCCGCTCAGCGTGCCGCCCGTGCCGACGCCAATTACGAGTGCGTCGACGATGCCGCCCGTATCGGCCCAGATTTCCTCGGCCGTGGTCTTCTCGTGAATGAGCGGGTTGGCGGGGTTGTCGAATTGGCCCGGCATGACGGCATCGGGAAGCTCGCGCAGGAACTGCTCCGCGCGGGCGATGGCTCCCTTCATGCCGAGCTCCCGCGGTGTGAGCTCGATCTCGGCGCCGAGATGCTCGAGGATGCGCCGGCGCTCGATCGACATGGACTCGGGCATCGTGAGGATGATGCGATAGCCGCGCGCAGCTGCAGCGAACGCCAGCGCAATGCCCGTGTTGCCGGAGGTCGGCTCGACCAGCACGGTCGATTTCTGAAGACGCCCCGAAGCCTCCAGGGCATCGAGCATGGCAACGCCGATCCGGTCCTTGACGGAGGAGAGCGGGTTGAAGAACTCGAGCTTCATCAGGATCTCGGCTTTCGCTCCCGTTGCGGCAGCGATCTTGGAGAGGCGGACGAGCGGGGTATTGCCGATGGTCTCGGTGATGTCGTCGTAGACGCGTCCCCGGCCTGGTTTGCCCAACGCCTCCAGCGTCCGGATTTTCGGCGTATCGTTCATGGCGCCTCGTTCTTTCTGAATGCCGCACTACAGCGGGGTGCATCCCGGTATGGCTCCACCGGCATGTGTCCGCATCTCGGCCTTGAGGAACAGCGCCAATGCGGCAAGGTCAAGTCAGAGTTTGGCCGGCCTGCGTCCGCGCTTGCGCTTTGATGCGGGTTTCCGCCGCGCGGCCGTTTTGCCCTTCTTTCCGGACGGCATGCGCATGCCGGTCGAGCCGAAACCGCCCGCGCCCCGCCGGGTAGCGGCAAGAGACTGAGATTCCTCAAGATCGGCACGCGTGACGCGCGCAACCACGAGCTGTGCGATGCGCTCGCCGCGCGCGATGACAAATGGTGCTTCGCCAAGATTGACGAGCAGCACCTGAACTTCGCCCCGATAGTCGCAATCGATCGTGCCCGGGCTGTTGAGGACGGTTATGCCGTGGCGCAGGGCAAGGCCGGAGCGCGGACGCACCTGGGCTTCAGTGCCCGCCGGCAACTCGAGGATGAGTCCGGTGGGAACGAGGGCGCGCGCACCGGGCGCGAGGTGCATGGGCTTGCGCTTGTCGACGGCTGCGATCAGGTCCATGCCTGCCGCGCCCGCTGATTGATACTCGGGCAGCGGCAAATCCGCAGCGTGCGGCAGGCGGAGGATCTTGATGCGCACGTCGCCCGACGCTTTCTTGCGCGTCATGCGATGGCCGTGTTGGCCGCGAGGTACTCCGCGACGCGCGCGACGAGCCTTTCCGCCACCGCAGTCTTGTCCATCTCGGGCCACGTATCGACGCTATCGGCCGTGATGACGTGCACACTGTTCTTGTCGCCGCCCATGATGCCCGTGCTGTGCGACACGTCGTTGGCAAAGATCCAGTCGCAGCCCTTGGCTTTGCGCTTCTTGCGCGCGTTCTCGATGACGTGCTCGGTCTCCGCGGCAAAGCCGACGACGAGCGGCGGACGCACGCCCGGCCGTTCGTGCGCGATGGTCTTCAGGATGTCGGGATTCTCGACGAGATCCAGCTTCGGTGTCTTGTGCTTGCCGTCCTTCTTGATTTTCTGGTCGTTGGCGCTGGCGACGCGCCAGTCCGCGACGGCAGCGGCGAAGATCGCGGCATCCGCGGGCAACGCAGCATGCACGGCCGCGAGCATCTGCGCGGCCGTTTCGACATGCACAGTCGTGACACCCGTGGGATCCGGCACATTGGTCGGGCCTGACACCAAGGTCACGCGCGCGCCGAGGGCGGCAGCCGCGGCGGCGATCGCGATGCCCTGTTTGCCCGAGGAGCGGTTGGCGATGTAGCGCACGGGATCGATGGGCTCGTGTGTCGGGCCCGCGGTGATGAGGATGTGGCGGCCGGACAGCGGCAAGCCCTGCGGCCGCTTCGAGGGTGTGCCGCTGAGGATGTCTTCGATGCGCGCGAGGATTTCCATGGGCTCGGCCATGCGGCCAGGTCCCGCTTCACCCGATTCCGCCATCTCCCCGCTATTGGGTCCGATGAACTGAATGCCATCGGCATCGAGCAGCGCACGATTGCGTCGCGTAGCAGGATTGAGCCACATGCGCGGATTCATCGCGGGAACGACAAGAACAGGTTTGTCGGTCGCCAGCAGGACTGCGCTGGCCAGGTCATCGGCATGACCGCCGGCCATCTTGGCCAGCAGATCGGCGGTGCCTGGAGCAACGACGATCAGATCCGTATTGCGGGCGAGCCGGATGTGACCGATCTCGCGCTCGTCGTCGAGGTCGAAAAGATCCGAGAAAACGCGGTCATTCGTAAGGGCTGCCACCGAGAGCGGAGTCACGAATTCGCTTGCCGCCTTGGTCATGATGACGCGTACGGAGAAGCCCTTCTCGCGGGCGCGCCGAATCAGGTCCAGGCATTTGTAGGCGGCGATTCCACCGCCAATAATCAACAGGATACGCTTCGTTTTCGGGCTCATGTCACGCGGCATACATCTTTGAGGAAGCTGCAGTTTAGCAGGTTTTTCGGGCGGATTCGTAAATCAACGGGGATTGACAAACCATCCGATCACTGGTTGGACGCGCACTCGAAAGGCTGCAGTGCGGGCTTTGGTTCCAAAATGCGGCCGATCGGATTCAGCCCGATTTTATTGGGTTGATTGAATATCACCAGGAGCGCGCGATGGGACTTCGTGTATGCTCCACGGCGTTAACGATTCTCTAGGGGTACACACATGGCTAAATCGCCTTCCGCTCCGGCCAAGCCGGAGACCATTACATTGCGGCACCTGGGTACGGCCCTCTCGGAGAGCCACGAGCTCCCCAAGAAGCAGGTCAACGCCATTCTCGAAGAGATGGTGACGAACATTACGAAGCATCTGAAGAAGGGCGCCCGCATCCGCATCGGCGGCCTCGGCATTCTTCAAGTTCGCAAGCGGCCGGCCCGCATGGGGCGCAACCCTGCGACCGGCGAGCCGATCAAGATCAAGGCGAGCAAGAAGGTTGCCTTCCGCGCGGCGAAGGAACTGAAAGAATCTATCTGACGAATTAAGTTGCGGCGACCGCGGTCGTCTTCGCTCATGCGATGGACTGTGATCGCGGCGCCGCCGCTGTTTCTTGCCGCTATCTGGCGAACTCGAAAGCCGCCAGGGCAAGCAGGCTCAACGCACCGATCCAGAGCGCCGCACGGCCCCAGCGGGTACGGCGCGCCTCCGCTTCAGCAAGCCGATCGATACTCGCCTCGTCGAGACGCACGCCGCTGCGGACGCTCTCACCAAGCGCAACCATCGTCCGTTCGGCGACACCGAGCAGCGCCGGAATCTCCGACAGGAATTTGCTGAGCTCCGACGCGCCCTCGCGTGCATCCTTGAGCGCACCGGCTGGTCCGAGGTTGGTTTCCACCCACTCCTTCGCCACGGGCTCTGCGGCCGTCCACAAATTGAGCGACGGGTCGAGCGATCGCGCGACGCCTTCCACGACGACCATCGACTTCTGCAGCAGGATCAGCTCCGGCCGTGTCTGCATGTCGAAGACTTCGGTGTAGGCGAAGAGCTGTCCGAGCAGATCCGCCATGGAGATCTCGCTGGCAAGCCGCCCGTGAATGGGCTCGCCGATAGCGCGCAGCGCCTGTGCGAACACTTCGACAGGATGATGCGGCGGCACGTAGCCGGCCCAGAAATGCACCTCGGCCGCGCGTCTGTAGTCGCGCGTAATGAGGCCGTGCAGGATCTCCGCAAGGAAGCGGCGCTCCTTGGGTCCGAGGCGCCCCATGATGCCGAAATCCACCGCAACGACGCGGCCTTCCGCATCCACGAACAGATTGCCCTGGTGCATGTCGGCGTGGAAGAAGCCGTCGCGCATGGCATGGCGTAGGAACGAACGCAGGACAGTCAGGCCCAGAGTCCTGAGGTCGTGGCCGGCAGCCATGAGGGCGGCCTGATCAGCGATCGGAATGCCGTCGATCCATTCGAGTGTGAGGACGCGCTTCTGCGTGCGCTTCCAGTCCACCGCGGGAACGCGGAAGTTTTCATCGCCGCGGATGTTCTCCGCCATCTCCGAAATGGCTGCGGCCTCCAGGCGCAAATCCATCTCGAGCTGGGTAGTGCGCGCCAGCGTATCGACGACAGCGACAGGGCGCAGGCGTCGTGACGGCGCGTGGAAACGCTCGATCAGGCGCGCTGCGAAATAATAGCTGTCGAGGTCGCGGGCGAAGCGCCGCTCGACGCCGGGGCGCAAAATCTTCACGGCGACCGTGCGCCGGACACCGCCCTCGATGACGACCGCCTTGTGCACCTGGGCGATGGAGGCAGCCGCGATCGGCGGGCCGAATTCCGCGAAATGCTCCTCCAGCCGCCCGCCCAGAGCTTCTTCGACGGCGCGCCGCGCCTCGGCCATGGGAAACGGCGTCAGCTTGTCCTGCAGATGGCGCAAATCGCGCGCCAGCTCCGGTCCGATGAGATCTTCGCGCGTGGCGAGGAATTGTCCGAGCTTGACGTAGCTGGGCCCCAGGCTCGTCAGGGCACTGGTGACGCGCCGCTCTTTCGACTGCCGCCTGAGAAACGGCCAGGCCAAAGCCCGGACCGGCAGCGTGGCGGCTCTGGCGACATGCAGGGCGAGCGGAACCGGGGTGCCCTTCGGCACGAAACGCACGCCGTGCTGGGCGAGCACGAAGCCCGCCCGGGTGAGGCGAAGGATGTTGCCGATCGTCGAAGCCATGTGGCCGGGTACCGCAGGATAAGGCCAGAATCGAGCCAGGACCGCACATTGCCTCGAAGCGCCGCCCGGTCAAGCGCGGGCCGATGCTATCGTTTGCGGCTTTTTGATTTTCGGGTTTGCCCGCCGATGTGTATAGGCAGCCGAACCGCGTTACCGGCGGGTGGTGCGGGCCGGCGATGCTGCACGAGCCTGCTGCCTTTGCAGGGCGGTGATCGCCCGGAAGCCGAGCAGCAGGACGACGAGGCCGGCATAGATCAACGGTTCCGGCGGCCAGGCCTTCACCAGCATGATGAAGTGGATCGCTGCTGCGGCAGCCGCCACGTAAACCAGCCGATGCAGGCGTTGCCAGGCCCCGCCGCGCAGCCGCCGGATCATCGCATTGTTCGAGGTGGCGGCCAGAGGAACAAGAAGGGCGAACGCCAGCATCCCGACCGTGATGTAGGGCCGCTTGACGATGTCGGCCCAGATGGCCGCGAGGTCGAGCCCCTGATCGAGCACGAGATACACGGTGAGGTGCAGGGTCGCGTAGTAAAATGCCAGCAGCCCGATGGTGCGGCGATAGCGGATCAGGTTGGGGCCGCCGAGCAGCCGCAGCGGCGAGATGGCGAGGCCGATGATCAAGAATCGGAGCGCCCACAGTCCCAAGGTGCGCAGCAATGTGTTTTGCGGATCGGCGCCGAGCTGGTCCGTGACGCCGAGATAGAACGTCCAGGTCGCCGGCAGCATGCCGGCGATATAGATCGCGCGCCGCATTGGGTCGGCGCCAAAGAGAAGGCGCGAGAGCGCGGATCTGGCAGCCGGCGCTGGCATCTCAGTAGTTGGCTTTGAGGTCCAACCCCGAGTAGAGGCTCGCGACCTGATCGCCATAACCATTGAACATCAACGTCGGGCGGCGCTTCGCGAACAGTCCGCTCTCGCCGATGCGCCGTTCCGTTGCCTGGCTCCAGCGCGGATGATCGACCTGCGGATTGACGTTGGAATAGAAGCCGTACTCGCTCGGGTTCTGCAGGCTCCACGTCGTCTTCGGTTGCGTTTCGGTAAGGCTGATGCGGACGACGGACTTGATGTTCTTGAAGCCGTACTTCCACGGCACCACGAGCCGGATCGGCGCGCCGTTCTGGTTGAGCAGCGTTTCACCATAGATGCCGACGGCGAGGATCGTCAGCGGATGCATGGCCTCGTCCATGCGCAGGCCTTCGACATAGGGCCACGGCAGAGCCTGGAAGTAGCCGTTCTGTCCCGGCATCTCCGACGGGCGGACGAGCGTCTCGAACGCCACGAACTTGGCGTTGCCTTGCGGTTCGATGCGCTTGAGAACGGAGGCCAGCGGGATGCCGACCCACGGGATCACCATCGACCAGCCTTCCACGCAGCGCATACGATAGATGCGCTCCTCGAGCGGAATGCCTTTGATGAGATCCTCGAGATTGTAGTCGGTAGGCTTGGCGACCAGTCCGTCGACTTTGACGGTCCACGGTTTGGGTTTGAGCGTGTGGGCGTGCTTTGCGGGATCGCCCTTGTCCGTGCCGAACTCGTAGTAGTTGTTATAGGTGGTGATGTCCTTGAGCGGCGTGCGCGGCTCGTCCGTTGTCGACAACGGGCTCTTTTCCGTTTGCAAGGCAGCAGCGCTTGCCGGTTCGGGCAAAGCGCCGCAAAGGCCGGCCGCAGCCATCCCGGCGATCACCTCGCGGCGACGCAGGAAGGCGGATTTAGGAGTGATCTCGGATGCAGCAATGTCGTTTGGGCGACGGATCAACATGCGTCTGAGCCTCCCTTGGTTTGTGGCTCAATCCATAATGCGCCGGTCCGCGGACGGAAAGATTGAATTTGGCACCGTAACGAGCAAGTGACCCTGCGTGAGCGGCACTTGGCGGCTTCCGAAAAACCTCAAATGCGCCAGCCGGAGTGAATCGCAGCGATGCCGCCCGTCAGATTGCGATACGTCACACGCTCGAGCCCGGCGGCGCGGATCATGCTTGCGAACTTTTCTTGCGCCGGGAATTTGCGAATGCTCTCGACAAGATAGCGATACGGGTCGCTGGCACCGGCCGCGAGCTGGCCCAGGCGCGGGATCACCTGGAAGGAATGGAAGTCGTAGAGCCGATCGAGGATCGGCACATCGACGTGGGAGAACTCCAGGCAGAGGAAACGGCCTCCCGGCTTCAGCACGCGATAGGCTTCGGCGAGCGCGCGATCGATATGCGTGACATTGCGGATGCCGAATCCGATCGTGTAGGCATCGAACGATTTGTCCGCGAAGGGCAGCGATTCGGCATCGCCCTCGACCAGTTCGACGCGACCCGAGGCGCCGGCGGCGTCGACCTTGCGGCGGCCGACGCTGAGCATCTCCGGGCTGATGTCGCAGACGATGGCGGTGCAACCGGGGCCGCCGACCTCCAGGTAGCTGAGCGCGATGTCGGCGGTGCCACCGGCAACGTCGAGGAGGCGAAACGGTTGTGGTGATTTGGGCGGCGCCAGTATGCCCATCAGATCGCCCTTCCAAAGGCGATGCAGGCCACCCGACATGAGGTCGTTCATCAGGTCGTAGCGCTCGGCGACCTTCGCGAACACGTCATTGACGCGATCCTGCCGTTCGCTTTCGAGGACTTCCTCGAAGCCGAAGCTGGTGGTGGACGCCGGCGAGGATCGGTCAGGTGCAGAGGCGGGTGGCTGGCTCATGGGCGCACCATAGACCCGCAGGTTCCCCCGCGCCATCGGCACATTGGCGCGATTGCAGGTGGAACTCAGGTGGCGCGCGGTCCCCGCAATTGCAGAAGGGCCTGCTCGATGCGGCGCCAGGTGCTGGCCTGCTCCCGATCACCCTTGTCCTCGTAGGCGCGGGCTTTCTGGGCCGCTTCCGGGATTGCCTTGGCTCCGTGTGTCTCGAGCAATTTACGGGCGTGCGCCTGGATCTCGGTGGCGAGCATGCTGGGGCCTCCTCCGTAGAATGGTCTCACGGCATATGGGGCCTCAGCGGTGACGGGCAAAGCCCTTAGTCCTTGGGCCGGTTGTCCACAATGCGGCGCGCCTTGCCCTGGCTGCGCTCGACGCCGCCGGGAGGAGTTACTTTGACAGTTGCGGTCACGCCGACGTTGCCCTTGATCCGGTTCTCCAGAACGCCGGCCGCCGCCGTTCGCTCATCGTCGGACATGCGCGCGGTCGCCTCGACCAGGACTTCCATTTCGTCGAGGCGATCCGAGCGGCTGAGGATCACCTGGTAGTGCGGCGCGAGCCCCGGAACCTGCAGAATGTGCTCCTCGATCTGGGTCGGAAACACGTTCACGCCGCGCACGATCATCATGTCGTCGGACCGGCCCGTGACCTTTTCCATGCGGCGCATGCTGCGTGCGGTTCCGGGCAGCAGGCGGGTCAGGTCGCGCGTGCGGTAGCGAATGACCGGCATGCCCTCCTTCGTGAGAGTGGTGAACACCAGCTCGCCCTTCTCGCCATCTGGAAGCGGATCGCCGGAGATCGGATCGACGATCTCGGGATAGAAGTGGTCCTCCCAGATGTGCAGGCCGTCTTTGGTCTCCACGCACTCGTTGGCGACGCCAGGGCCGATAACCTCCGACAGACCGTAGATGTCGACGGCGTGCATATCGAACGCCTGCTCGATCTCGCTGCGCATGGCATTGGTCCAGGGCTCCGCACCGAAGATGCCGACTTTCAGCGAGGTCTTGCGTGGGTCGAGGCCCAAACGGCGGAATTCATCGAGGATCGCCAGCATGTAGCTGGGCGTCACCATGATGATGTCAGGCTTGAAGTCGGTGATGAGCTGTACCTGGCGTTCGGTCATGCCGCCGGAAACCGGAACGACGGTACAGCCCAGCTCTTCCGCGCCGTAGTGTGCCCCGAGGCCGCCCGTGAACAAGCCGTAGCCGTAGGCCACGTGGATGGTCATTCCCGGGCGTCCGCCGGCGGCGCGAATGGACCTCGCCACCACCTGGGACCACATCTTGAGGTCGGCCTTGGTATAGCCGACGACGGTTGGTTTTCCGGTGGTGCCAGAGGAGGCATGCACGCGCGCGACCTGGCTCTGCGGCACGGCGAACATGCCGAATGGATAATTGGCGCGCAGGTCATGCTTGGTGGTGAAGGGAAAGCGAGCGAGGTCCGAGAGCGAGTGCAGGTCGGTAGGCTTCACGCCGCGCGCATCGAAGGCGCGCCGATAGTGCGGAACGTTTTCGTAGGCATGCGCGAGCGTCCACTTGAGTCTGTGCAACTGCAGCTCGGCGATCACGGCCCGCGAGGCTGTCTCTATGGGATCGAGCTCGAACCGTTTTGGAGCAAGATCCTCCATGCTTCCCTCCCACAATTCCGCTTGTTCTAGTTTTCCGGCACGTGCACGCCCGGGATGGCGCGGCTATGGCCGCGAAATTCCGCAATCGTCTCGCCCGTGTCGGTGCGCACTGTGACGTCATAGATGCCGCTGCGCTCGCCGCGCTGGCGCAGGCGCGCCTCGGCGATGAGGCGCATGCCGAGCTTGCCGGGCGCGACGAAGGAAATCTGGCAGTGCTGGGCCACGTTCTTTTGGTTGAAGGAATTGCAGGCGAACGCGAAGGCCGAATCCGCCAGTGTGAAGATGTAGCCGCCATGGCAGGAGCCGTGCCCATTCACCATCTGCGGCGCGATCGTCATGGAGAGAGTGGCGGCGCCCGCATCCACGTGCTCGATCTGCATGCCGAGGCTGCGGGTCGCCGTGTCCTGCGCCCACATGGCCTCGGCGCTGCGCCGGGCCAGATCTGTCGGACTGTCCTGGGGCATGCTTTAAGACTTTCGCCCCGTGAAGTTCGGAGCACGTTTTTCAAGAAAGGCCCCGACGCCTTCGGCATAGTCCGGGGTCTGGCCCGCTTCGCTTTGCAGGGCGCGCTCGAGATCGAGCTGAGCATCGAGGCTGTTGCGCGCGGACGCGTCGAAGGCCCGCTTCTGCAACGCAAGGCCATGCGTCGGCGCCGCGGCAAACCGGGCCGCGACGGCATCGACCTCGGCTGTGAGCTGGTCGTCGTCGACGGCTTTCCATATCAGGCCCCAGGCTTCGGCCTTGTCGGCGAGCAGGGGCTCGGCGAGCATGGCAAGGCCGCGGGCACGCGTATCGCCGATCAGCCGCGGCAAGAACCAGGTGCTGCCGCAGTCGGGAATGAGGCCGATCTTGGCGAACGCCTGCATGAAGCTCGCGGACCTTGCCGCGTAAACGAGATCGCAAGCGAGTGCCAGACTGACGCCAGCACCGGCTGCCATGCCATTGACGGCGGCAATGACAGGCTTCGGCATTGTGCGGATCAGGCGGATGATCGGATTGTAGCTGTCGAGCACGAGGCCGAGGTCGGGCTGCGGTCCGCCCTTGAGGTATACGCCGTCAGCCAGGTCCTGCCCTGCCGAGAACGCTCGCCCCGCCCCCGTGATGACGACCACCCGGCAATCGGCATCGCCTGCCGCTGCTTCAAGCGCCGCCTTGAACTCGGACATCATGGCCTGGTTGAAGGCGTTGAGTTTCGAGGGACGATTGAGTGTCAGTCGAACGACGCCCGGCGTGGTGGCATCCACGAGGACTGCGGCATCGGCCATAGGCGTCACTCCCAAGTGCGATGAAGTTTCCCGAATAGTGCAGGGGAAGGCCTGAAAGCGTCAATCCGACGCAGATTTGCAAATAACTTCACGGTCTTGCCATCGCATCGCCGAGATTTGCTCATTAGATGGTAAAGTCGCACGGGACGCGACGGGAAGACACAAAAGAAAAGATGAACAGGAGTTCTCCAATCATGCGAATGTCGAGAAGGCTGGTCATTGCCATGACCATGGCCGGCCTGCCGCTTGCGAATCCGGTTGTTGCGCAAGACACGATCAAGATTGGCGAGATCAACAGCTATAAAACCGTTCCCGCCTTCCTCGAGCCCTACAAGCGAGCCTGGGAGCTTGCCGTCGAGCAGGTCAACGCCTCCGGCGGTATCAACGGCAAGAAGCTCGAGGTCATTTCACGCGATGACAACGGTACGCCGGGCGACGCCGTGCGCGCGGCCGAGGAGCTTGTCTCGCGTGAAAACGTGGTGCTGCTGACCGGCGGCTTCCTCTCCCACGTTGGTCTCGCCTTGTCGGACTTCGCCAAGCAGCGCCAGGTGTTCTACCTCGCCTCCGAGCCCCTGACGGACAAGCTCGTCTGGGAGAACGGCAACAAGTACACCTACAGGCTGCGGGCGTCGACCTACATGCAGACCTCGATGCTGGTGGAGGATGCCGTCAAACTGAACAAGAAGCGCTGGGCGCTCGTCTATCCGAACTATGAGTACGGGCAGTCGGCCATCGCTTCCTTCAAGGCCTTGATGACCGAGAAGCAGCCGGGCGTGGAGTTCGTGGTCGAGCAGGCCGCGCCGCTCGGCAAGATCGATGCAGGTGCCGTGGCGCAGGCAGTCGCCGATGCCAAGCCCGACGCCATCTTCAATGTCACGTTCGGAGCCGACCTGCAGAAGTTCGTGCGCGAGGGCGAGACGCGGGGCGTCTTCAAGGATCGTCCCGTGTTCAGCGTGCTGGGCGGCGAGCCCGAATACCTCGATCCCCTCAAAGACGAGGCCCCGGTCGGCTGGTACGTGACGGGCTATCCCTGGCAGTCGATCGACACGCCCGAGCACAAGGCGTTCCTCGACGCCTATCGCGCCAAGTACAACGACTATCCGCGGCTGGGCTCGATCGTGGGCTACGCCACCATCCAGTCGATCGCGGCTGCCCTGAAGAAGGCCGGCAGCACCGACACGGACAAGGTGCTGGCGGCGATGAGCGGGCTCGAGGTGGTTTCGCCCTTCGGCAAGATCATCTACCGCCCGTCGGATCATCAATCGACGATGGGTGCCTATGTCGGCCGCATCGCCGTCAAGGACGGCAAGGGCGTGATGGTCGATTGGCGCTATGAGGCAGGCGACAAGCATCTGCCGCCGGACACCGTCGCCAAGGCCAAACGCCCGGCGAATTGAGGGCGGATGGACAACACGGCATGAGGCGGCACGATCGCCGCCTCATGCACACCTGACGCAACCCGAGCACTGACGCTAAGATGCGCCCCGGACGCTGGTGCCGTTGGGGGGCGGAATGACGGTTGCGATCGGGGTGTTTGCCTACATCGGGCTTCAGTTCGCCGTCGGCATGTGGGTGTCCCGGCGTATTCGCGACGAGAAGGACTACATTCTCGGAGGGCGGCAGCTCGGCGTGATGCTGGCGTCCTTCTCGGTGTTCGCCACGTGGTTCGGCGCCGAGACCGTCATGGGCTCGTCCGGGCGCGTCTACCAGGATGGTTTCTCGGGGGCGCAGGGCGAGCCTTTCGCCTACGCCGTCGGCATCATCATCATGGGCCTGTGCTTCGCCGCGCCGCTGTGGAAGCGCGGACTGACGACATTCGGAGATTTCTTCCGGCAGCGCTATTCCGCGACCGTCGAACGCGTCACCGTCATTCTTCTCATTCCGGGATCGGTGTTCTGGGCCGCAGCGCAGGTGCGCGGGTTCGGCCAGGTGATGAGCCATACGGCGGGGTTGGATCTGACCATGGCGATGAGCGTTGCCGCCGCCGTGGTCATCGCCTACACCGCGTTCGGCGGTCTGCTGGCCGACGTCTACACGGACTTCGTGCAGGGTATTGCCATTGTCATCGGGCTGGTGGCGATGCTCGTCGCCGTCGCCATGCACACGGGGACGCCGGCAGCGATGCTGGCGAACGTGGAGAGCACGCGGCTCTATCCCTTGGCGCCCAACCAGTCCCTCCTGGAATTCATCGAGCAGTGGGCCATTCCCATCTGCGGCTCGGTCGTTGCCGTAGAGCTGATCTCGCGCGTGTTGGCGTGCCGTTCGCCTGAAGTTGCCCGCCGCTCGCCTCTGCTTGGCGGTGCCGGATATTTGCTCGTGGCGCTGATCCCCATCTACTTCGGCTTCATCGGCCCCAACGTGATGCCGGGCCTTGGAGAGCCCGAGCAACTCACGTTGCAGCTTGCCGCGACGTATCTGCCGACCTTTGTCTACATCATGTTTGCGGGCGCCTTGATCTCGGCCATCCTGTCGTCCGTGGACTCGGCGCTGCTGGCGGCCGCATCACTGGTCTCCCATAACCTCTTCCTCCCGCTCAAACCGGACCTGTCCGAGCGCGGCAAGGTGCGGGCGGCCCGGGCCTGTGTCGTCACCCTGGGCATCGTCGCGTACGTGCTGGCCCTACGTTCTGACGGCATTTCCAATCTCGTGGAACTTGCCTCCTCGTTTGCGAGTGCCGGCGTTTTCGTCGTGCTGTGCTTTGGCATCTTCACGGGGTTCGGCGGGCCGGGGAGTGCAGTGGCGGCGATCTTTGCCGGCGCGCTTGTCTGGGCAGCCGGAAAGTTCGCGCTGGATTTGAGGACCCCGTATTTATGGGGGTTGGCGGCGGCCTTTGTGGCGTACGCGGTGGTCGGGCTTGCGGACGGCAGTTCGATCCGGAAGACTGAGCGGCGGACTTAGGTGCTGTCGGCGATTTCGGGTGCGGTCGCGGCTAACGAATTGTAGACTGCCGACATCCGAACCGCATATCTTGCGATCGAAAACAAAAGCTGACGCAGGGAGGAGATATGGTCGGCGCCTCGGGTCTTTTGACGCTCGCGGAGCATTGGCGAGCGGGATCCGGCATCCTACTGATGATGAGAGCGTTCGCGCGGCCAGCGCGATACGCCGGTTGTCGTCCACCGGAACATCGCGCAGCAACCTGACGATTGGTGCTGGCGTCCCAGGTATCGCAATCGATGCTTGGCCCGAACCGAAGGGATTTGGAGGCATACGAGTGAATCAGAACCCGCAGCCCATAGCGCCGCTGCTTCAAGTGAGTGGAGTGACGCTTCAGTACAAGACGAAGCATCATCTCGTGACTGCGACGTATCGGGTGAGCTTCGACGTGCTCCCCGCTGACCGGTATGTCGTGCTTGGCCCCTCGGGTTGCGGCAAGTCGACGATCCTCAAGGCGGTGGGTGGCTACATGACGCCGACCGAAGGTGCCATGAAGCTCAAGGGCCACGTGATCAAGCGGCCTGGTCCCGATCGGGTCATGGTGTTCCAGGAATTCGATCAGCTTCTGCCCTGGAAAACGGTCAAGAAGAACGTGATGTTCGCGCTCGAGGCCTCCGGCAAGCTGAGGGGCAAGGCTGCCGAAGACAAGGCCATGCAGTATATCGAGAAGGTCAACCTGACCAAGTTCGCCAACAGCTACCCGCATACGCTGTCGGGCGGCATGAAGCAGCGCGTGGCCATCGCGCGCGCCATGGCCATGGAGCCCGACATCCTGATGATGGACGAGCCGTTCGCGGCGCTCGATGCCCTGACGCGGCGCAAGATGCAGGATGAGCTGCTCCAGCTCTGGGAGGAGACGCGGTTTACCGTTCTGTTCGTGACGCACTCGATCCCCGAGGCGGTCAGGATCGGCAACCGCATCCTGCTGCTCTCACCTCACCCCGGTCAGGTCAAGGCCGAGTTGAACAGCGATGGGACCGATGAGGTCGACCCTCGTCATGGCGTGAAATTGTCGGAGCGCATCCATCGCATGCTGTTTTCCGACTCCGTAGAAGAAGTGGGAGTGCCGGCACATGACTGACATCCGCCCGACGGCACAAGGAACCATTGTCCGCCCGGAGTACGAGCTAGAGACCTCGACGTCCCGCGACTTCGGAGTGGTCGAGAAACCGCTGACCATTTTCGAGAAGCTCTACAACCACGCCGGGTTGAGGAAGACCTTTCTTCTCGTTCTGATGGCGCTGGCGTGGGAGATCTATGCCCGGCGCCTCAACAACCCGCTGCTGGTGCCGACGTTCCTGGCCACGCTCCAGGCGTTCTGGGACGCCATGGTCTCGGGCGACCTGCTGTCCAAGTCGCTCAATTCCGTACGATTGCTCCTGCAGGGCTACGCCATCGGCCTGGCTTTGGCCGTGGCGTTGACGACCTTCGCCATGATGACCCAGCTCGGCAACGACCTGCTGGAAACGCTGACAGCCATGTTCAACCCGCTGCCGGCGATCGCCCTGCTCCCTATCTCGTTGATTTGGTTCGGTTTAGGCGACAAGAGCATCATGTTCGTGCTCGTCCACTCCGTGCTTTGGGCGGTGGCCCTCAACACGCACTCCGGGTTCAAGTCCGTCTCCAACACCCTGAGGATGGTAGGAAGGAACTATGGCCTCCGGGGGATTGGATACGTCCGTAAGATATTGATCCCAGCCGCTTTTCCTTCGATTTTGACAGGCCTCAAAATCGGTTGGGCCTTCGCTTGGCGCACGTTGATCGCCGCGGAACTCGTGTTCGGCGCGAGCTCCGGAAAGGGCGGCTTGGGCTGGTTCATCTATGAAAGCAAGAACCAGCTCGACATCCCCTCGGTGTTCGCCGGGCTCTTTACGGTTATCCTCATTGGCTTGCTCGTAGAAAATCTGATTTTCCGCAATGTAGAAGCCGCCACGGTGCGAAAGTGGGGCATGCAGAATTGATTCACGCCCGGTTGAAAACGCTCCGTTGAGGTCTCATTTGCGCCATGGTGGGCGGCCATTTGGCCGCTCATCGGTTGCGCGTGTTGACAGGACCCAGGCGACCCGCTTTGGGCCGACGAAAGCCTGTTATCCACGAACCGAGGCTAATCGACGCAATAGCCCGCCGTTAACGAAAATCATTGGCATGGGGTTGGCCTGCCAGTAAACAGGGCTACGTTTGGGCGGGTTTGGGCTTGGCGCTCAAATCATGGGCAACAATCAAAGAGTTCTAGCATCGTGTCGAGTGGGCGTATGAAGTGCCACGTGTTCGTTGATTTTGACGGCACCATTGCACTTGCGGACACTACCGATCTGCTCTTGGAGCAGTTTGCGGATGCAAGCTGGCAGGACATCGAGGACGAGTGGAAAGCCGGTCGTATCGGCTCCCGCGAGTGCCTCGTGCGCCAGATTGATCTCGTGCGCGCGACGCCGGCTCAATTTGATGCGCTTGTGGCCAAAATTGAGATCGATCCCGGCTTTCCCGAGTTCGTCGCGCTCTGCCAGGACGAAGGCTACGACATCACGATCGTCTCGGATGGGCTCGATCGCGCCGTCGGCTCGGTGCTCGCCCGCGCGGGCCTGGACCTTCCCTATTTCGCCAACCGCCTCGAGTGGTTGGGCGAAGACCGCTGGAAGTTGAGCTTCCCGCATGCGCGCAGTGACTGCCGCGCGCTGTCCGGCAACTGCAAATGCCAGTTCGCCGAAGCCGCCACCGGGTTGGCCCGGATCGTCGTCGGTGACGGACGGTCCGATTTTTGCGTAGCCGGGCGCGCCGATCTGGTTCTGGCGAAGGGGGCGCTTGCGCGGCACTGCCAATCGGATGACTTGCCTCATTTCGCCTTCGAATCGTTCGCACAAGCGACCGCCCTCCTGGCCCGCTGGGTCGAGGAGAGCCAGGCAGGCCGCGAGACGCGCGAGCAGTTGAGGGATGAGTAAGAGTATGGATAAGCCGATTAGTTGGCCAGACAGCGGTGCACGGGCCGGCAAAGACTTGACCGAAGCCGAGCTCCTCGAGCTGGAGGCCAAGTACTGCTCGCATGGCGACACCGTCCACTACACGAACCCGCCGAAAATCTTCGACGGCTGCAACGGCTCGTTCATGTACGACGGTGCGGGGCGTGAGTACCTCGACCTGCAGATGTGGTACTCGGCCGTCAATTTCGGGTATCGCAACGAGCGTTTGAACAACGCGGTCAAGCGTCAGCTCGATACCCTGCCGCAGGTCGCCAGCCAGTATCTTCACCGAGAGAAGATCGAGCTTGCCACGATCATCGCCCAGGATGCCGAGCGGAAATTCGGCACCAGGGGGCGCGTGCATTTCAACGTCGGCGGAAGCCAGGCCGTCGAGGACAGCCTCAAGCTGGTTCGCAACGCCAAGAACGGCAAGAGCCTGATGTTCGCCTTCGAGGGCGGCTACCACGGCCGCACGCTCGGGGCCTCGTCGATCACATCATCCTACCGTTACCGCCGCCGCTACGGCCACTTCGGCGACCGGGCTCACTTCGTGCCGTTCCCTTATCATTTCCGCGGCCCCAAGGGGATGACCAAGGAGGAATATGGGCACCACTGCGTGAAGCAGTTCGCGCGCCTGTTCGAGACTGAATATCACGGCGTGTGGGACCCCAAGGCCGGCCAGGCCGAGTACGCGGCGTTCTACGTCGAAACCCTGCAGGGCACCGGCGGTTACGTTCTGCCGCCGATGAATTTCTTCAAGGAATTGAAGGCGGTCCTCGACCAGTACGGCATCCTGCTGGTGGTCGACGACATCCAGATGGGCATCTTCCGCACGGGCAAGCTGTGGTCGATCGAGCACTTCGGTGTCAAACCTGATGTCATCGTGTTCGGCAAGGCGATTACGAATGGCCTGAACCCGCTGTCGGGCATCTGGGCGCGTGAGGAACTGATCAATCCGGAGATCTTCCCGGTTGGCTCGACGCATTCGACGTTCAACGCCAACCCCATGGGAACCGGTGTCGCGCTCGAAGCCATGAAGATGATGGCCGAGACGGACTACGAGTTCATGGTGATGGAGAAGGGCGCCTACTTCCTGGAGGGGCTCAAGGAACTGAAGCGCCGCTACAAGGTTGTCGGAGATGTCGATGGCCTTGGGCTTGCCCTGCGCATGGAGATTTGCGAGCCGCACGACAGTTTCACGCCGTCCAAGGCCATTGTCGACCGCATGGTCGATGAAGCGTTCAAAGCCGATCTTGAGGTCGACGGCCGCAAGTACGGCGTCGTGCTCGATATCGGCGGCTACTACAAGAATGTGGTGACGCTGGCGCCGAGCCTGCACATCTCCAAGAGCGAGATTGATCTCGCCCTGAACCTGCTGGACCAGCTCCTTCACCGGGTGAGCAAGTCATGATGATGAGGTGCACCAGCTCCGTACTCTGCACCTTTTGCGGCCTGGACGGGTTCGCCCCGTCCGGTCGTGGTGCCGCCCCGGGCAGGGAGAACTGAACAAAGCCGTCGCTGGCACACGTGGGTCGAGCCAGCATTCGCGAACAGGCGTACAGCCAACAGAACAACAGAGAACAAATGACGATAAAGGACAGGAGCGTGTTTCATTCCGGGAGCCGTGTCGGTTTCCTTCTGATTCACGGCCTCGGCGGCACGCCCGTCGAGCTGAGGTTCGTCGCGCAGGGCCTCGCCCGCGCCGGCTACACGGTTTATTGCTGCCAGCTCGCCGGCCACTGCGGTACGGTCGAGGAGCTGCGCACGTCGACATGGCAGCAGTGGTACGCGAGCGTCGAGGAAGCCCACGATCGCCTGAAGGAGCACTGCGACGTCATCATCGCCGGTGGCCTGTCCATGGGCGGCATCCTGGCCTTGCATCTGGCTCACAACCGGCCCGCCGAGGTGCAGGGTCTGGCGCTCTATGCGCCGACGCTGAAGCTCGATGGCTGGTCGATGCCCTGGTACTCGGTGTTCCTGCGGCTGGTGCGCCCCTCGGGCATCCATTTCGAGTTCAACCTGCCGGAGCACGAGCCGTATGGCATCAAGGATGAACGCCTGAGGGCTTTCGTCGTCGGCAGCATGCTGAGCGGCGACAGCTCGGAAGCCGGTGTGTTCTCTACGCCGCTCCGGTCGTTTGCGAACTTCAACAGCCTGGTCAGCGTTGTCAGGAAGGAGCTCGGCGAGATCAAGACGCCGGCGCTCATCATGCATCCGCGCGATGACGATATTGCGAGCCTGGACAATGCGCTCTACCTGCAGCGCAGGCTGGGCGGCCTCGTCGACATGGTGGTGATGGACAACAGCTATCACATCATCACGCTCGACCGGCAGCGGCACCTGGTTGTCGAGCGCTCGCTGACGTTCGCGTCGGCGCTCGAGAAGGACATCGCCGACAAGCCGGCGGTTGCGCGCTCGCTGCATCGGGTTGCGGCTGAGTAGCCGGCCCGCGAACGGGCGGCGAGCTATGCCGCCCGCACCAGCCTCGACTGCAGATCGAGGACCGCCATCATGAAGCCGACACGATCCTCCATGGCCTCGGCCAGGATGGAGAAGTAGTTCGCCGTATCCGGCACGATCTCGCCCACCACCTCGCCGTACTCGAAGCGAAGCTCCGCCTCGTATTTGCGGGCGATGGCTTGCATCTTCGAGTTTTCAGCCAGACAGCTCATGTAGAGAAGCTGGACGCCGCGGTTGCGGGCGGCGCGGATCACCCGGCCCATCAGCTCGGTGCCGATGCCCTGGTCCTGGTAGGCCTTTTCAACCGAGAAAGCGGCTTCCGCCTCCCGGCCCCAGGCATCACCGAGCTTGCGCAGCTCCGCTGCTGCCCGCACCTCGCCATCCACCACACAGCCGAACACCAGGCTGCCCATCTCGCCCATGCGGCTGGCATAGTCCTCAATGAAGGTATCGGCCACGCCATGTGCGAAACGCATGCGGCGGCTGTTCTTGTCGAGCCGCAGCAGATGATCGCGGAACTTGTGTACCTCGGTGGGCCACAGCTTGCGGATGGTGCCTGACGGCGTTTGATTGTCGCTCATAGACTTGTGCTCCGATCACCATTTCTGGCTTCTTCCGAGCCTTGGGCGGCGTTGTTGTGCCCCTACGGACCACATAGGGGCGATCGCTGCATTGCACAATATATTGAGCAGCGGCTAAGCGTTGCAGGCTGTTTTCTGGGCAAAACGGCGCCGGGAAATTATGACGCATTGCAGCAATTTTGCTCAAGACGTGGCTATGTCCCGTCATTTTCGCGGCGTATGCGGTGGCAGCGGGGCTGCTGCCGGCCTACGGATGGCCAGCTTGACCCTGGCGGATCGAGCCGTTAGGCGTCGCGCAACTGGGGACGCGGGTGTCCATGCATCGAATACAGTTTAGGTGGCGGCAGCGCCGGTTCGCGGCTGTTCGCGGCCGCCTCGAGCGGCCCGGGGCACCGTAGGCCGTGCCACCCATGCCAAAAGGACCGTTGGAGCGTCTGCAGGCCCGCATCGCTGCCGGCGAGATGGATGCCGACGAGGCGCAGCTGGCGGCCGCCCGCCACTTGGAAGCGCTGGCCAAGAAGCTCGACACGTGGCGCCCGAGCCGTGGCTGGCGCTTGGCAGGATTGTTCGGCCCGAAGGCGGAGCCGCCCCGCGGCCTCTACATCCATGGCAAGGTCGGGCGCGGCAAGACCATGCTGATGGACCTCTTCTTCGAAAGCGTCTCGTTCCAGCCGAAGCGCCGCGTCCACTTCCACGAGTTCATGAACGAGACGCACGACCGCATCGGCGCCGCCCGCAAGGTGGTCGACGGCGATCCCATACCCCATGTTGCGGCCGAAATTGCCCAGGGTTGCGGGTTGTTGTGCTTCGACGAGCTGCACGTCACCGACATTGCCGATGCCATGATCCTGGGCCGGCTGTTCGACGGCCTGTTCGCCAAGCAGGTCGTACTGGTGGCGACGTCCAACAGCGAACCGCGCGACTTGTACAAGAACGGGCTCAACCGCGAGCTGTTCCTGCCGTTCATCGGCCTCATCGAAAGTCATATGGATGTGCTGGAGCTGGAGTCGGCCAAGGATTTCCGCCTCGAGAAGCTGGCGGGCCAGCAGCTCTACTTCACGCCCGTGGACGAGACGGCGCGGCGGGCGCTGCGTGCGGCCTTTACCCGCCTGACGGGTGTCGGCCGCGGCAAGCCGGCGGACATCGACGTCAAGGGACGCGTGCTGCATGTTCCTGAAGCGGCGCGCGGCGTCGCCCGATTCACCTTCGCGGACCTGTGTGAAAAACCGCTCGGGACGCTGGACTATCTCTACATCGCCCACGCATTTCACACCGTCATCATCGAGGACATCCCCAAATTCCGGCGGGAAAGGCGCAGCGCGGCGCGACGGTTCATCAACCTCATCGACACGCTCTACGATGCACGCGTGGGCTTGATCGCATCCGCGGAGGCCGAGCCCGATCAGCTCTACGTGGATGGGGATGCGGCATTCCTGTTCGAGCGTACCGCGAGCCGCCTCACGGAAATGCGCAGCAGCGTCTATCTCGAAGGGCGTCTGCAGCGTATCAAGGCAGGCGCGCCCGCTATTTGATCTCTTCGCCGGGCGCCAAGGCCTTGATTGCGAGCGCGTGGACCCCACCTTTAAAAGCGTCCGTGAGCGCTTCGTTCACCATGCGATGCCGCTCGACCCTGGATTTGCCTGCAAACCTCTTGGAAACAACAAGCACGCGAAAGTGACTTTCGCCTGTGCCGGGCGACGATCTGTGGCCCGCATGCAGATGCGACTCGTTGACGACGTCGAGCCGCGTGGGTTCGAGCGCCACCATGAGATTCTCTCGGATTTTCTGCTCGGCAGACATCAAGCTACCATTTCCTTTTGATAGGCTTATTCGGTCGTAATGGTGTCGTCGCTGCGCTTGTGCTGAAGGCACCTCCCGGATCATACTCGCGAACAATGAAGCTCGACTCGAAATACTTCGACTCCATCCGCGTGGCATCAAGCGAAGATCGCGTGGTGCGCGACACCGGACCCTTGTGCCAGTGGAAGGGGTGTACCCAGACCGGCCAACATCGGGCGCCGAAGGGGCGCGGGCAGGATGGGCAGTACTACGTGTTCTGCATGGATCACGTCCGGCAGTACAATGCCTCCTACAACTATTTCGACGGCATGAGTAACTCCGAGGTCGAGGATTTCCGCAAGGACGCTTTGACGGGCCACCGTCCGACCTGGAAGCTGGGCGAGAATGCCTGGGCGGCCGGAAAAGAGGCTCTGAACGCAGCGCGCCGCTACGCGCGTTTTGCACAAGGGCCAGCGTTCGATCCCCACGGGGCGTTGGACGAGGAGCCCGAACAGAGTTCACCCAAGGCCCCGACCCGTCGGCCGCTGCGCACCCTGGAGCGCAAGGCGCTCGAAAGCATGCATTTGCCCGAAACAGCCTCGGCTGCCGAGATCAAGGCCCGCTTTAAAGACTTGGTGAAAAGGCATCATCCTGACGCCAACGGCGGGGACCGAGGGGCGGAAGAAAAGTTGCGCGAGATCATACAAGCCTATAATTATTTGAAGCAGGCGGGCCTCGTTTGAGGCTGCCCAAGACATCCAGCAACAGGAACCGGCGGCTGAACCTTCGTCCGGGCAGCGTACGGTGAGGCAACAGGACCGGAACCCAACGACAATGCGCGCGCAAGCTCAAGCCGGGGCCCCCGGCCTGCCGGACATGAAAGTGTCCGTGCGTCAAGTTTTTGGCATCGACACAGATCTGGAAGTGCCGGCGTATTCGAAGGCCGAGGACCACGTTCCCGACCTCGATCCCGACTACCTGTTCAACAAGGAAGTCACGCTCGCGATCCTTGCCGGCTTCAAGCACAACCGCCGCGTCATGATCCAGGGCTATCACGGCACCGGCAAGTCGACGCATATCGAGCAGGTGGCTGCGCGCCTCAACTGGCCCTGCATCCGCATCAATCTCGACAGCCACGTCTCGCGCATCGATCTCATCGGCAAGGATGCCATCGTCCTCAAGGACGGGATGCAGGTCACGGAATTCCGTGAAGGCATGCTGCCCTGGGCGCTGCAGAACAACATCGCGCTCTGCTTCGACGAGTACGATGCTGGCCGCCCGGACGTTATGTTCGTCATTCAGCGCGTGCTGGAAGTTTCCGGCAAGCTCACGCTGCTGGACCAGACCAAGGTGATCCGTCCGCACCCGGCATTCCGCATGTTCGCGACGACGAACACCATCGGCCTGGGTGATACGTCGGGCCTCTATCACGGCACGCAGCAGATCAACCAGGGTCAGATGGACCGCTGGTCGATCGTGGCCGCGCTCAACTACCTGCCGCACGACGACGAGGTCGGCATCGTCCTCGCCAAGGCGAAGGGGTACAACAAGAGCGACGCCAAGCGGAAGGTCATCAACAACATGGTGCGGGTGGCCGACCTGACCCGCTCCGCCTTCATCAACGGCGACCTGTCGACGGTGATGAGCCCGCGGACCGTGCTCACGTGGGCCGAGAACGCGGAGATCTTCGGCAACACCGGCTTCGCCTTCCGCATGACGTTCCTCAACAAGTGCGACGAGCTCGAGCGTCCCTTGGTGGCTGAATTCTACCAACGCTGCTTTGGCGAAGAGCTGCCCGAGAGTGCCGCCAATATCGTTCTGAGCTGAGGCCTTGAATGGCAGTTTCGGGAAGCTCGAAGAAGAAGGAAGCTCCCACGGAGCCCTTCAAGCGGGCCCTTGGGCTCGCCGTGCGCGCCATTGCGGGTGACGACGAGGTGCAGGTGAACTATGCACCCGGCAAGCCCGAGCTCGATGGCAAGCTGGTCCAGCTTCCCGAGCCATCCCGCGCGCCGACGGCGAAGGAAATCGCCGTCATTCGCGGATGGGCGGACAGCTTCTCGCTGATGTCGGCTGCCCATGACGGCAAGCTGCATGCGCGGCTTGCGCCTGAGGCGGGACCGGCGCGGGCGGTGTTCGAAGCCGTGGAGCGCGCCCGCATCGAGTCGCTCGGCACCAATCGCATGCCGGGCATGGCCAACAACCTGACGGCCAAGATCGAGGATCAATACGCGCACGGCCGGTTTGCCGACGTCACCGATCGTGCCGAGGCGCCGATCGAGGATGCGCTGGCGCTCATCGTCCGCGAGCGGCTGACGGGTCTGGCGCCGCCGCAGGCGGCGCAGGCGCTCGTCGACGTCTGGCGGCCATGGATCGAGGAGCGGGCGTCCAAGACGCTGGCACGGATGGAAGGGGTCGCCCAGGACCAGAATTCGTTTGGCCGCCTCATGCGCGACATGCTGAAGGCCCTGGAGCTGTCCGAGGAATTGGCCGAGGGCGAGCAGCAGGAAGGCGAAAGCGAGAACGAGGAGCAGCCTGACAGCGGCGAGTCCGAGTCGCAGGACGAGGGCGACGAGGCCGACTCCCAGGATCAGTCCTCCGACGAACAGCGCGCGGACGGCGAAGAGGGTGATACGACGGAATCGGACGCCGGCGAGACGGATCAGTTCGATGCCGACGCGGACGGCGACGAGATGGCCGACACCCGCGAGCCCTGGCGGCCGAACAGCAATGTTCTCGATAACCCCGAGGCCTACGGCTACAAGGTTTTCAATCGCACGTTCGATGAAGAGGTCGGCGCGGATGAGCTCTCGACGCCGGACGAGCTCGAACGCCTGCGCTCGTTCCTCGACAAGGAGCTGCGCAACCTTTCCGGAGCGGTCTCCCGCCTCGCCAACCGTTTGCAGCGCAAGCTTCTGGCGCAGCAGAACCGCGCCTGGGACTTCGACCTGGAGGAAGGGCAGCTGGACGTGCGGCGTCTGCCGCGCATCATCATCGATCCGATGTTCCCGCTCTCCTACAAGCGCGAGCGGGATACGGACTTCCGCGACACCGTCGTCACCCTGCTGATCGATAATTCCGGCTCCATGCGCGGCCGGCCGATCATGGTCGCGGCCTGCTGCGCGGACATCCTGGCGCGCACGCTCGAGCGGTGCGGCGTGAAGGTGGAAATCCTGGGCTTCACCACGCGTGCGTGGAAGGGTGGACAGTCGCGCGAGGCCTGGCTTGCCGCCGGCAAGCCGGCCAACCCCGGCCGCCTCAATGATTTGCGCCATGTCGTCTACAAGACGGCCGACGCGCCCTGGCGCCGCTCCAAGCGTAGCCTGGCTCTGATGATGCGCGAGGGGCTGCTGAAGGAGAACATCGACGGCGAAGCCCTGGCGTGGGCGCACAACCGTCTGCTGGTTCGCTCCGAGCAGCGCAAGATCCTCATGATGATTTCCGACGGCGCGCCGGTCGATGACTCGACGCTCTCGGTCAATTCGGGCTGCTATCTCGAACGGCACCTGCGCCAGGTGATCGAGGAGATCGAGACGCGCTCGCCGGTCGAGCTGATTGCCATCGGCATCGGCCATGATGTGACACGCTACTATCAGCGTGCCGTGACCATTACCGATCCGAGCGAGCTTGCCGGCGCCATGACCGATCAACTCGTCGAGCTGTTCGACGAGAAGACGGCCGCAAAGCCGCAGGCACCGGCGCGCGCACGGCCACGCCGCAGCCTTCACTGAGTGCTATAAGACTGCGTTCGCCCTCCGGTCGGGAGCGGCCGGACACGGGGAATGTGCTCATGATCAATCGTCGCCTGCTCCTGACAGGGCTTTGCGGTGCTCTTGCCATTGGTGCGCTGCCGCTCGGCGCCCAAGCGCGGTCGCAGGTCGCCGCGCAGGATCGTGTCGAAGCGCTGGACGTTGCGGCGCAACGGATCGAAGCCTTCGAGAAGACGCAGCCGTCGCGACGGCGCTTTGGCCGGCTCGAATTTCGTGGCGGCCTGGTCCTGACATCCGAGCACAAGGATTTCGGCGGCTTGTCCGATCTCGTCGTTGCCCCCGACGGCAGCCGCCTTCTGGCGATTTCCGATGCCGGAAGCTGGCTGTCCGCCGATATCGTCTACGAAGGGACAAGACCGGCGGGGCTGCGGTCGGCGCGCCTGGGCAAAATTCCCTCGACCAAGGGCGGACTGCTCAACCGCAAGCGCGACCATGATGCCGAAAGCATGGCGCTTCTCGACGGAAATTTGACGCGCGGCACGGTGCTGATCGGCTTCGAGCGCAACACGCGCATCGCTAGATTTCCCATCCGGGACGGCATCATCGAGGCTCCTGTCGGGTCGCTGAAGATCGCGCCCGACATGCGCCGCATGAAGAGCAACAAGGGCTTCGAGGCTCTCGCGGTGCTGCAAGGCGGGCCGCACAAAGGCGCGGTCCTGGCCTTTGCCGAGCGCTTGCCGGATGGCAACGGCCATCACACCGGCTGGATCTGGATCAAGGGCGAGCCCCGGCGCCTCGCGGTGCGCGACATCGGCGAGTTCGACCTCACGTCCGTGGCGTCGTTCGGCAACGGCGACATCGTCTTGCTGGAGCGCCGCTTCCGCTGGTCGGAAGGCGTGAAGATGCGTATGCGCCACATCAAGGCGGAGGACATCGCGCCCGGTGCCGTGATCGAAGGCGAAACGCTGGTGGAAGCCGATATGGGCTTCGAGATCGACAACATGGAAGGCATTGCCATCAGCAAGGGTCCGCAGGGCGAGACCGTGCTCACCCTGATCTCGGATGACAATTTCAACCGTTTCCTGCAGCGGACAATCCTGCTGCAGTTCACGTTGCACGCAGATGGAACATCCGCTGCCAAGGCGAAATAGACTTGGGGAGGCGTCAGGCGGCTACGGCCGCCGCTTCCTTGGCCTTCTGCACATCGCGCTTCAGGCGCCGGCAGCGCTCGGACAGTTCCTCGCTGCTGGCCTTGAGCAGGTAGGCGTCAAGCCCGCCGCGATGCTCGACCGACTTCAGGGCATGCGCGCTGATCCGCAGCCGCACCTTGCGCTTCAGCGCGTCGCTGAGCAGCGTGACGGTGCACAGGTTCGGACGGAACGTACGCTTGGTCTTGTTCTCTGCGTGGCTACGCAGTTGGCCGGCCATCGGCAGTTTGCCGGTCAGCTCACAGCGCCTCGTCATCGGGATCGCTCCTCAATAATACTACGCCGGGCGCAGGCTGCAGGCCTCGGCGCTCCCGTGCGGGACGAATGGGGTCCAAAAGAAATCGCCCACGGCCGCAAGGGCCATGGCGCACGCGCCTCTATAGGGGGTGCATACACGGCCAGTCAAGGGCTCCGGCACGTTGTTGCCATATCGGCGCATCCAGATCCTGAGCGTCAGTCATCTCTTTGTTTACGAATGACCGACATAGTGAACGGATCATATATTTGTCGCAAACGGCGCCTAGGCCTTGGGAGCCCAGTTATCGGTCCGGGTTGCGCTGCGTGGGGTTTGTCGAGGGGTAGCGTTATGGCGCCGGTTTCCGTGTTCAAGCGCAGCCTGCGGGCTGCGGCCTTGGGAGTTTTGGCCGCAGCGATGCCCGCCATGCTGCCGAGCGCTCCGGCAGTAGCCGCCGAACCCTGGCCGCAGGAAGTCCAGGCCCTCTACAAGGTCCGCTTCAACGGCCTCGAGGTCGGGACCTTCGAATTCAATTCCACCGTCAGCGCTCAGACTTATACCCTCACCGGCATCGCAAATCTGACGGCGCTGCTTGGCATACTCAATTGGAAGGGCGAAACCCGGACAGCCGGCACACTCGCCGCCAACGCGCCCAAGCCCGGCGGATATACCTTCGATTTCAATGGAATGGGCAAGAATGGCTCGGTCCGGATGGGCTTCGTCAATGATGCGGTGACAAACGTCGCTCTCACCCCGACCCCTCAGCCCCAGCCCGAAACGGTGCCTGTGCGCGACGAGCACCTGAAGGGCGTTCTCGATCCCCTGTCGGCTGTCATGGCGCTCGCTCGCAATACCAGCGGCGGGCCTTGCGCGCGCAAGCTTTCCGTTTTCGACGGCCGCCAGCGGTTCGATCTCGTCCTGTCGTTCAAGCGCGAGGAACGGATCGCGGAAGCCCGGCCCAGCGGCCAGCCCGATGTCGCCGTTGTCTGCGGTATCCGCTACGTGCCGGTCGCAGGCCACAAGGCCAACGAAGAGACACAGCACATGGCCACCAACAGCGGCATCGAGCTGGCTTTGCGTTATGTGCCGAATGCCGATCTGTACGTGCCCCACCAGATCACCATTCCGACCATCGCCGGCTCCGCCACGCTGACATCGCACTGGGTCCAGATCACCACCCCGCGCAAGGGCCAGATCGCCCCGGTGTACTAGAGCGCGATCGTTTCACATGGAAGCGTTTCCGGCTTCCGTGTGAAACGTGAATCGCCCTCTAATCTCAGGAGATAGAGCAGGATTCACGTTTCGGCCAAGGCGCTTCATGTGAGGCAAGGTGGTTCAACCCGAAACGATCCTGCTCTAGCCGGATCTGCCGTCACTCCGCCTGTTTTCCGTCGCAAAAAATCGCTTGGAACCGCCCGCAAGCGGGCCGCGGACCTATGATTTTTGTTTCGTAGGCCGACAAAGCCCCTTGATCCGCGCGGTACGCTCTGCAATGCCTCGCCGTGCGACCGTCACTCGTGCGTGGCGGAGTAAGCCAGGGAGTGAGCATGTCGCTTGAGACCCGTATCCGCAACGTGACCGCCGTGCTCGGTCCGACCAACACCGGCAAGACCCATCTTGCGATCGAACGCATGCTGGGCCACGCCTCGGGTTTGATCGGCCTGCCGCTGCGGCTGCTTGCGCGGGAAGTGTACGACAAGATTGCCGCGCGGGCGGGCGTGCAGAACGTTGCGCTGATCACAGGCGAGGAAAAGATCAAACCCGAGCACGCGCGCTACTGGGTGTGCACCGTAGAGGCGATGCCGCGCGAGATCGACGTCGACTTTCTCGCCATAGACGAAGTGCAGCTCGCAGCCGATCCCGATCGCGGCCATGTGTTCACCGATCGCCTGCTGCATGCTCGGGGACGGTCGGAGACACTTCTGCTTGGTGCCGGCACCATGCGGGAAGCGATTGCCGATCTCATTCCGGGCGCCAACTTCATTGCGCGTCCGCGGTTGTCGAAGCTCACCTACTCCGGTCAGAAAAAGATCACGCGTTTGCCGAAGCGATCCGCGGTCGTCGCGTTCTCGGCGAACGAGGTTTATGAGATCGCCGAGCTCGTCCGGCGGCAGCTTGGCGGCGCGGCCGTCGTACTCGGGGCTTTGTCTCCACGCACGCGCAACGCGCAGGTCGCCCTCTTTCAGTCGGGTGATGTGGACTATCTCATCGCCACCGACGCCATCGGCATGGGCCTGAACCTCAACGTCGATCATGTGGCGCTCGCCGGCGTGCGCAAGTTCGATGGCCAGAACCATCGCAATCTGACGCCGGCCGAGCTTGGTCAGGTTGCCGGACGCGCCGGGCGCTACATGAACGACGGCACGTTCGGCGTTACGGGCGACGTCGAGCCGCTCGAAGCTGATCTGATCGAGCGCCTGGAGACACACACGTTCGAAACCATCAAGGTCCTGCAGTGGCGCAATCGCAGCCTTGAATTCGGCTCGCTCGAGCGGCTGCGCGAGAGCTTGCGCCAGCCGGCGCGCGAGGTCCGCCTGCAGCGGGCCCGCATGGCCGATGATGTCATCGCACTCGAAACGGTGAGCGCGGATCAGGACATCGCGCGCCTGGCGTCGGTTCCGGCCGCCGTCGCCAAGCTGTGGGACGTGTGCCAGATCCCGGACTACCGCAAGATCTCGTCGCAAAATCACGCCGAGCTGGTGGCAGCGCTCTACAAGTTCCTGATGAGCCCCGAGGAGCGCATTCCAGAAGACTGGTTTGCCAACCAGGTTGCCCAGGCGGATCGCACGGATGGCGACATCGATACGCTGGCCAACCGTATCGCGCACATCCGCACCTGGACGTTCGTTGCCAACCGGTCGGATTGGCTGAAGGATCCGGCGCACTGGCAGGGCCGCACGCGCGACATCGAGGACAGCCTGTCCGACGCCCTGCACGAGCAGTTGACGCAACGCTTCGTCGACAAGCGGACAAGTGCGCTCATGCGCGGCATGCGCGATCCCCAGGAGCTCAACGCGGAGATCGACAGCGACGGTGCGATCCGCGTCGAGAACCACTATGTCGGTCGCCTCAAGGGCTTCCGGTTCTCGCCGGATGCGTCGGGTCAAGGCGACGGCATCCATGGCAAGGCGGCGCGCAACGCCGCGTCGCACGTCCTGGCCAAGGAGCTGGCCATGCGCGTGCGCCGCGTCGTCGCCGCCAAGAACGACGCATTCAAGCTGACACGGCAGGCGCGCGTCCTGTGGCGCGACGAGGAGATTGCGCGGCTTGAGCCGGGCGAGGCCCCGTTGAAGCCGACGATCCAGGTTCTCTGTGACGAGCACCTGAGCGGTCCGGACAAGGAGAAGGTGCAGGCGCGTCTCGATACCTGGCTCAACGAAATCCTGGCCGAGCGCCTCAAGCCGCTGGTGGAGATTTCCGCCGCCGAGGACATCGCGGGCCTGGCGCGCGGGATTGCGTTCCGCCTCGCGGAGAATTTCGGCATCCTGAGCCGCGAAAGCGTGGCGGAGGAAATACGCGCGCTCGACCAGCAGGCGCGGGCGCAGCTGCGCCGCTACGGCGTCCGCTTCGGGGCCTTCCACATCTACCTGCCCATTCTCCTGAAGCCGGCCTCAGCGGAGCTGACGCTAGCGCTGTGGGCACTCAAGAACGCAACGGCGCATAACCTCTCCCTGGATGCACTGCCGGAGCCGCCCCGGGCGGGGCTGACATCTGTTTCGGCTGACCGCAGCATTCCCGAGGCCTTCTATCGCGCCGCGGGCTTCAGCCTCTGCGGTCCCCGCGCCGTGCGCGTGGACATGCTGGAGCGGCTGGCGGATTTGATCCGTCCGTTGTTGGCTTGGCGCTCAAATCCGTCGAACGGCGCTCAGCCGCCGAAAGGCGCGAGCGGGGATGGCGGCTTTCTCGTTATCCCGGAGATGATGTCGATCCTGGGCTGCTCGTCGGAGGAGCTTGGCGAGGTGCTGAAGGCCCTTGGCTTCCGTGTCGAGCGCAAGCCTGCGCCAAAGGTTGAAGCCGCGGCCGCGCCTCTCTCAACATCCGGGGCGACACCGGAGCCGGTGCCACAAGCCGTGGCTGAAGCCGAGGCCGCCGAGAGCGAAGTGGCGTCTGTCGACGCGGTTGGCGAAAGTGCGGATCAGCCTGATGCTGTTCCGGCGAGCGAGTCGCTGCAGGCCGGTGAAGCAGCGGCGCAGCCGTCCGACGACATAACTGCCGGTGTGATCGAGAGCGTTGCCGCTGCCGCATCGGCGGAAGCACCTGCCGCCACTGTCGAGGTGACCACGGCGCAGGCGGAGGTCGCGTCGACCGCGGCATCCGAGGACGCGGAACAGAAATTCATCGAGATCTGGCGTCCGCGCCGCCGCCAGCGCGGTGACCACAAGCAGCACCATCGCGGCGACCGCCGGCCTCAGCACCAGGCCGCAGGCCAGCAGGCACGCGGTGGTGGCCATTCTCCTGGGCAGGGTCCGGATGCAAGACAGCAGGAGCGCAGGCCGCGGCCTGAGCGCGGCGGGCATCACGACAAGCGTGACCGCCGCAAGGGCAACGACGACCGGCGCCGCAATGAGGACAGGCCGCGTCCGGAGGTTCGCTCGGCGGGTCCCGCCCGCAAGGGAGGCGGCGCCATCAATCCCGACTCGCCCTTTGCGGCGCTGAGTGCGCTCCGGTCCGAACTGGAGAAGCGCGCCAAGGAGCAGGGCACGACCTGATGGGTGCCGCCGGCGATGATGACGATCACGATGCCGGAGGCCGCGACGCTGCACGCCTGGACAGGTGGCTCTGGTTCGTCAGGGTGGTGAAGTCACGCACCCTTGCTGCTGGCCTCGTCGGCCAGGGTAAGGTCCGCATCAACCGTGCCAAGGCGGTGAAGCCCAGCCAGATGGTTCGGATCGGGGATGTGCTCACGGTCACCGTGGGGCCCCGTGTCCGCATTTTGAAGGTCGTGGCGTTCGGTGAGCGCCGCGGGCCGCCGTCGGAGGCGCAAATGCTGTACGAGGAGTTGTCGGCTGCAGCCCCGCCGTCAGGTCAGACTGTGCAAGCTGCTGAAGGGCGGTCACCCGGCTCCGGGCGTCCCACCAAGCGCGACCGCCGCGAGATGGACCGGTTCAAGGGCGGGTAACGGAAAAACCATGCGCGCATGGTAGCTCGTCACCTGCGCAGCAAGGCTTGTTTCGACCCAGGCTTTGCTCTAGAGCAGGATCGTTTCGGATTGAATCACCTCGCCTCACGGCAAGCGCCTCGGCCGAAACGTGAATCCTGCTCTACTTCATAAGTTTAGAGAGCGATTCACGTCTCACATGGAAGCCGGAATTGCTTCCATGAGAAACGATCGCGCTCTAAGCAGTGCGCGCTCATGTTTTGCGACAACCCGCCTCGTGCGGGAGAAACACTCTTGCCCTAGAAGGTCGAACGGGCGAGCCCGGGTGAAGAACAATGACCTACGTCGTCAATGAAAACTGCATCAAGTGCAAATACACCGATTGCGTTGAAGTCTGCCCGGTGGACTGCTTCTACGAAGGCGAGAACATGCTCGTCATTCATCCGGACGAGTGCATCGACTGCGGGGTGTGCGAGCCCGAATGCCCCGTCGAGGCGATCAAGCCCGATACTGAACCCGGTTTAGAGAAGTGGCTGGAACTCAATCGCGAGGCAGCCGACAAGTGGCCCAACATCACGGCCAAGAAGCCCGCACCCGAGGATGCCGACAAGTTCCGGGACGAGAAGGATAAGTTCTCGAAATATTTCATTGATGCGCCAGGCCAGGGCGACTAGTTCCCTGCAGGCGACAGCCCGGATCAATTCCAGCGAATTGTGATCCGCTGAACCACGTCCATTTAAGCAGATTTGCCGAAATCGCGTGAAGCGGGCGGGCCTGCCCCTTCATTTTGCATGAAGATTGTGTTACGGTAGCACTGACGTGGCGTATGGTGACGACAAGGGGAGCTTCCTGCGCTCAGAGCGCGAGGTTGCCGTTGTGTGCGTACCGGCAGTTGTATGATCGAAGGTGAGGACGATCGTCGCCGACCGCAGAATGGGCTCGTCAGCCTGAGGTCCACTGCGAGTGAGAGGACGCTCCATAGGCGATCCTGTCTCATAACGCAATAGAGCAGCACACGATGGCCGTTTGGCCGTCGCGTACCTATTCGTGGGCGTAAGCCTGCGCGGCCCTCGTTGACAGCCATGTTGGCTGTGGACGACGTATGACGGAGCGAGACGATTTGATGGTTCAGAAACGAAAAGCGTCCTCGAAGACAACCAAGGCGGTGTCGGGAAAGAGCAGCGCACGCAAGACCGTCGATCATCGTCAAGCGATCAAGGCCGCCGCCCCGAAAGTCGCCAAGGCTGCAAGCCAGAAGGCTCCGGCGAAGCCGGTCAAGGCCGCCGCCAAGCCCGCCCCAGCCAAGAAGCCTGAGCCGGTCAAGGCGCCCGTGAAGCAGGCGAAGCCGGCAGTTCAACACGCCCAGGCTGCGAAGGCGCCTGTGGTGAAGGCGGCTCCGGCTGTGAAAACGGCTGCCGGCGGCGCGCCGAAGGCGCATGCCGTACCCCCGGCCGCGATCGCCGCAGCCCGTCCGGCCGCAGCGCCGCGCGCCATGCCCGCAGCGCTGGGCAAGCCTGCCGCGCCGAAGCTCACCGCTCCCGCGACGCCCAAGGATTTGGCCGAGAAGGCCGCCGCCGCGCGCCAGCAGCAGACCGCTGCCGCCGCCAGCGCCGCCGCTGCGGCCGCCGCAGCCAACAAGAAGCCCGTGAGCCAGCGTCACGGCTTCAAGACCAGCGAGTTCATCGTCTACCCGGCGCATGGCGTCGGCCGGATCATCGGCATCGAGGAGCAGGAGATCGCGGGCATCTCTCTGGAACTGTTCGTGATCCAGTTCGAGAAGGACAAGATGACCCTGCGTGTCCCCACGGGCAAATCGCAGAGCGTCGGCATGCGCAAGCTGTCCGACGACGGCATCGTCAAGAAGGCCATGGAGACGCTGAAGGGCAAGGCCCGCATCAAGCGCACGATGTGGAGCCGCCGCGCGCAGGAGTACGAGGCAAAGATCAACTCCGGCGACCTCATCGCGATTGCGGAGGTTGTTCGCGACCTCTATCGCTCCGAGACGCAGCCCGAGCAGTCCTACTCCGAGCGCCAGCTCTACGAGGCGGCTCTCGACCGGATGGCGCGCGAGATCGCTGCCGTCGACAAGCTCGACGAGCGTGGTGCCATGCAGCGCATTACCGAGGTGCTGTCGAAGAGCGCCAAGGGCCGCCGCGTGGCGGAGGATGCTGGCGCTGAGGGCGCCGAGATCAAGGCCGCCTGAGCCCTGAGATAGGACATTGAAACGAATGCCCGGCAGCAGTTGCCGGGCATTCGTGTTTTATGGGTCCCTTTGTGCCGCCTTTGATCTCATGGGGCGCCGATCCGGCGTCACCTCGAGCTGGTGTGCGCTATCGACCTCGATCAAGGGACCGGAGCGCTGGTCGATCCAGCCGCGAACGAGGATCGTGCGCCCGCGCAGGCTGAGGGGATCGATGCCCTGGAGGATATCGGCTTTGGCTCGCAGAACGACTGAGAAGTCCGAGCGGCCGTGACCGAAGTTCAGGTAGGTGATGGTCCCACGGCGGCGCGATACGCGCCTGATATAGCCGGACACCAACTGGTACGTGTGGCGGTAGGGGAGCAATTCGGCGGCGCGTGCCGCTGACCTGACGCGATAGGCGGCATTGGCCCAGAGTCCGATGCCGCCATCGCGTGCCGCCTTCTCACTTGCGAGGAGATCGGCGGTGCAGCCGGAATGCTCCGCCGTGCTGTGGACGCGCGCCATGCCTTGGGCCACAAGTGAGGTCTGTACCCACTCTCTGGTGCCATCTTTCTCGACGACGAGGTGGGCGAGCCAGCGGCGGTAACGATCGAGGCGGTGGTTGCCATCGAAGGCCAGGACCACGGTTTGCCCTTGGACGAGTTTGGCGAGTGCCTGCCGGGCCTCCTCTTGCAAGGGCCAGTCGTCCTTGCGGGCTCCGACATCGCTCGCACGTGGGGCGAGGATGTTGATGAGGCGAGCCTCGCTCCCGTCGTCGAGGCGGACCGTTTCGCCGTCGAGGACATGAACAACGGCGTGAGCCGGTCCGCGGGACAGCCTGCATCCGGCGGAGAGCGAAACCTCTTCAGCTGCTGCGCTGGCGGCGCCGGCCAGGATCGCGAGCGGAATAAGACCGGCGCACCGGCGCAAGGATGGCGATAAACGGGGCCCGAATGTATACATTGCCGTTGCCGGAAGCGGCGGACAGTCCCGCTCATCAGAGATAAGCCACGCCTGCCGTCAGGTCTGCAATGGGCTAGGCTGGCGCGTGTGCATGAGCAGAGGCAAGACGCAAAAAAGACTTTGCAGGAGGACGATCATGGGCAACGCCACACTCTCCAATATCGCAACACATCCCGCAGACGTGTACCGGCTGCGCCTGCCGGGTCCCACGGCGATACCGGAGCGGGTGCGGGTAGCCACCGCCAAGCCGATCCTCGCGCACCGGGGTAAGGAGTTTCGCAAGATCTGGGCCGACGTCGTCAGCAAGCTGCAGCCGGTGTTCGGCACCAGCAATCGCGTGCATCTGTTCGCTTGCAGCGGCACGGGTGTGATGGAGGCGGCGCTGCTCAACATCGTCGCGCCCGGCGAGCGTCTCCTCATCGTCGAGAATGGCCAATGGGGCGAGCGGTTCTCCACCATCGCCAAGGTGCTGGGGGCGGTCGTCGATCCGATCGTCGTGCCCTGGGGTGAGAACGTCGAGCCCGAGGTGCTCGAGAGCCATCTGCGCAAGCACGACTACCGCGCGCTCGTCATGGTGCACAACGAAAGCGCGACGGGCGTGCGCGGCGACCTCGCGATGGCAGGGCGGCTCGTGAAGAACACCCCGACGCTGCTGGTTGCCGACACCGTCAGCGGCCTGGGCGGCATGGAGCTGCGTCAGGACGAGTGGGGCGCCGACATTCTCGTGTCCGGCTCGCAGAAGGCGCTCATGTGCCCGCCGGGCCTGGGGCTTCTCAGCGCCAGCGAGAAGGCCTGGCGCGTCATCGACCGCGACAGCGGCATACCGCGCTTCTACTTCGATCTGCGGCGCACGCGCGATGCCCATGACAAGGGTGAGTCGACGTTCACGCCGGCCGTGTCGCTCGTGCAAGGGCTCGATGTGGCGCTCGATCTGATCGAGGAGGAGGGGCTGGCCAATGTGCTCGCGCGGCACCAACGCCTTTCGCGCGGGCTGAAGGCCGGAGCGGCGGCCATCGGTCTCGTCAACTTCGCCCGGTCCGAAATGCAATCGAACACGGTAGCGTGCTTCCACGTGCCGGAGGGCTTGGACGGCGGACAAATCGTACGCCGCATGTACGAGAAGCATCGTACCGTGATCGCTGGTGCCCGCAATCGCATGTCCGGCAAGATGATCCGCATCGGAACCATGGGAGCCCTCGACGAGGGCGACATCCTGACGGACCTTCTCGCGCTCGAGGATGTGCTTGGCGAACTCGGCCTCCCCGTCCGCAAGGGTGCGGGCGTGGCAGCGGCCGCCGCGGCTTTCTGAAGGCTATTCGTCGACGACCTTGGCCTGCTTCAGCGCCGCGATGTCGGCCGGAGACAGACCGAGCTCGGACAGGACTTCGCCGGTGTGCTCGCCGAGGCGCGGCGCGGGATGGCGTATCTCGCACGGCGTATCACTGAGCTTCACCGGAAAGCCGACCATGCGGATTTTTCCGTTCGGCCCGTGATCGACGTTGAGCACCATGTCCTGGGCTTTGATCTGGGGATCGGCGAACACCTCGCCGATGGAGAGGACCTTGCCGCAGGGGACGCCGGCCGCATTCAGGCGCTTGATCCAGTTGTCCTGCGTGTCGGTGGCGAGGCGCTCGTTGACGGGCCCGCGCAGCTCATGGCGCCGGGCGTGACGCAGCGGCATCGTCTTGTACTCGGGCCGTTCGAGCAGCTCCGACAGGCCGATCGTGCGCATGAAGCGCTCGAGCGTCTCCTGGGTCGCTGGCGCCACGGCAATGTCGCCGTCCTGGGTATGGAACAACCCGTAAGGCGCACAGAGCGGATGATCGTTGCCGGTCCGCTCGGGCTCCTTGCCGAGCGCGAAGTATTCGGACGCAAGGTAGGCGAGCATGCTCACCATGCCGTTGACCATCGCCGCCTCGACCTTCTGGCCGCGGCCCGTCTTGGCGCGGGCATGGAGCGCGTTGACGATACCGAAGGCGCAGTACAGGCCGGCGATCAGGTCGGTGATCGGCGGGGCGACGCGCATCGGCTCTCCACCGGGTGCGCCGGTCGAGCTCATCAATCCGCTCATAGCCTGGGCGATGAAATCGAAGGCCGGGCGATCGACGTAGGGGCCGGTCGAGCCGTAGCCGTTGATGCTGGCAACGATCAGCTTCGGGTTGAGGCTGTCGAGGCGCGCCTGGTCGAAGCCCATCTCGGAGAGCACGCCGGGCCGGAAATTCTCCACCAGTACATCAGCATCGGCGATCAAACGGCTCAGGACCTCCTTGCCTTGCTTGCTCCTGAGATCCATGGCGAGCGAACGCTTGTTGCGATTGAAGCTGGCGAAGTACCATCCCATCCCGGATTTCTGGTCGCCCGCGCCGCGAACGGTATCGCCGCTGCCCGGCGGCTCGATCTTGATGACGTCGGCGCCCATGTCGGCGAGCAGCATCGTGCAGAAGGGGCCTGACAGAACACGCGTCAAATCGACGATGCGAATGCCCGAGAGCGGTTGTGTGGTCATGCGACGTCCTTGTCGTTTCTTGATTGTCTCAGGCGGTGGAACCGCGATGAAATGAGGCAGGCTGACAATAGGGCGGGTGTTTCCTCATGCCGTGCCTGACTTGAATAAAGCGGACCGCCCCCGCTGGGAAGGGGACATGTTTAACCCATCCTTAAAGCACCTCTGGCAAGCCATTCAGGTGCGTACGCTCCGGCTCGGACAACAGCGGTATGGGACGGACACGATCCAGGAAATCCGGTCCGGCCGGCAAGACTTCCGTGCCCGCCAAGACGCGGGGGCGCAAGGCCGGCAAGGCACGCCTGCGGGCAAGGTTCGGCATCAAGGCACTGGTGGGTCTCACGGTGCTCGGCGGGCTCACGGCAGCCATCGCCCTGTCCTTGGCCTTCATCTACTACACCATCCGCTTTCCCGATCCGTCCGGCCTCAGGGTGCGTGAGCGCACCCCCATCATCAAGGTGCTGGCTGCCGACGGCTCGCTTCTGACGGAGCGCGGGGAAGCCTACGACTTCGTTCCCTATGATCTCCTGCCGCGCCATGTCGTCGACGCCGTGGTGGCGATCGAGGATCGCCGCTTCTTCGAGCACTGGGGGATCGACCCGATCGGCGTGCTGCGGGCCGCATTCGCCAACATGCGTGCCGGGCGTTACGCCGAGGGCGGATCGAGCCTGACGCAGCAGCTGGCGAAGAACCTGTTCCTGACCTCGGAGCGCTCTCTGCGGCGGAAGGTCGAGGAGCTGATGCTGGCGCTGTGGCTCGAGGTCCGCTTTTCCAAGCAGGACATTCTCGAGCTGTACTTGAACCGGGTCTACTACGGCGGCGGCGCCTATGGCATCGAGGCAGCCGCGCAGCGCTATTTCAGCAAGTCGGCGCGCAGCCTCACCGTTCCAGAGGCTGCCGTTATCGCCGGCCTGCTCAAGGCACCGTCGCGGTTCTCGCCGGCATCCAGTCCGGTGCTGGCGCGCTCGCGGTCGATGGTCGTGCTCAAGCGGATGGTGGCAGCGGGCCTTCTCGATCCGAAAGAAGAAGCCAGGCTCGTGCGAAGGCCTGTGCAATTTGCCCTTCGGCTTCCGGACCGCGAGCCGGGCGGGCATCAGTACGCCGTTGAATTCGCACTCGAGCGCCTGCCGCCGCTCAGTGATGCCGCCTCGCGCGAAATCATCGTCGAAACGACGATCGACAAGGATCTCCAGCGTGAGGCGCAGGCCATCGTCGAACGGACGCTGGCGAATGAAGGCCGCACCGCCGGAGCCAGTCAGGCAGCACTTGTCGTCCTCGATACGGAAGGCCGCATCCGTGCGATGGTCGGCGGGCAATCCTTCGCCGACAGTGCCTACAACCGCGCCGTCAAGGCACGGCGGCAGCCGGGCTCGACGTTCAAGCCGCTTGTGTATCTCGCAGCCCTGGAACGGGGCTGGACGCCCGAGACGATCGTCCAGGATGCGCCGATCAAGATCGGCAATTGGACGCCGCGCAACGATTCCGGCACGTACCAAGGTCCGGTGACGCTGCGCAATGCGTTGGCGCAATCCATCAACTCGGTCGCGGTACGCCTGCAGCAGGAGGTCGGTGCCGCGCGGATCATGTCGCTGGCACAGCGCCTCGGCATCAAGTCCGAGCTGCGGGACAGCCCGTCTCTCGCGCTGGGGACTTCCGAGGTGTCGGTGTTGGAGCTCACCGGCGCCTATGGCGTGCTGGCGAGCGGAGGTCTCGGCGTCACGCCCCATGCCGTGCAGCGTGTTCGCACGAGCACGGGCACAATTCTCTATGCCCGCCCGAGCACGAGACCGCGCATGCTGATTGCGCCCGATCAGGTTGGCGCCATGAGCGATATGCTGAATGCGGCCCTCGTCTCCGGAACGGGGCGGCGCGCGTTCCTGCCCGGCCGTCCCGCTGCCGGCAAAACCGGAACCACACAGGAGTTTCGCGACGCCTGGTTCGTCGGCTACACCGCGCATCTTGCTGCGGGCGTGTGGGTCGGCAACGACGATGCCAAGCCGATGCATCGCGTGGTCGGCGGAGGGCTGCCGGCGCGCATCTGGCGCGAGGTCATGCTGGCGGGGCACCAGCACCTGCAGCCCCTCGCGTTACCGGGACTGCAATTGGCCGGGCGCGACGAACCAAAAGCGTTGGATCGGACGGCAAACGCCGGTGGTGCCAGCCCGAGATAGACGTCAGCGCTCGACGTCGTAGCGGTAGAGATCCATGCCATGGATCCTCAGCCAAACCTTGGCTTCCTCGAAATTCGGAAGGGCCTTGGCGACAAGACGCCAGAAGCGCGGACCGTGGTTCATCTCGAGGAGGTGGGCCACTTCATGCGCCGCCACGTAGTCGAGCACGAGCGGTGGTGCGAGCACGAGGCGCCAGGAGAACGACAACTGTCCCGTGCTCGAGCATGAGCCCCAGCGGCTCTTCTGGTCACGCATGGTGATGCGGCGGGCGCGGACACCGAGCGCGCGCGCGTGGAACGCAACCCGTGCGTCGAGATCCTTGGCGGCTTCCGCCACCAGCCAATCGCGCAGGCGGCGCGGGGCGTGCTCAGGTGTGCCGGACACGCGCAGCACAGGCGGGCGCCTCTCGGCTTCGACACTGACCACCGAGCGCCGGCGATCCGGGCCGATGAAGACGATCTTGTGCGGCACGCCGCGCAGAGGAACGATGGTGCCGTCATGGAACGGCGCCGGTTCCGGCACGCATTCAAGGCGCTCGCGCACCCAGTCCAGGCTGCGCGAGAGGAACTGATCGGCCTCGCGGAAATCGGCAGTGCGCGGCATCGTCAGGGTGACAGCACGCCGTGTCCGGCTCACGCGCAGCGTCAGCCGCCGCGCAGTGGGATGCCGGCGCACTTCGACAGGCGCCGGGATGCCGTCAACCCTCAGCAGGCGAACGGACGGCGATGATTTCGTACGGGACCGTGATGTCTTCCCCACCTGAACCCTCGATTCACGGCGACAGGCCGCACCTTCAAATTTGGTTCGCGATGCAGAATTGCAAGTCGCCCCACCACATCATTGCCTGCTCTCGCAACTGTTTGCGGCTTGGATGCGGCAGCGCAATGCGACACAAACCTCACTATCAGGTTTCGAGGTTAGCGCGACGTGAATGCAGCGGGAAGACGAACGCGGGTGTGAAGCTGTTGCGAGGGGGCCACGCCGCGTTGAGGCAGCTGAGTGCCGCTATCCGCCGTGCGGCGTAGCGTCATGCTGCTGCTCGGTCGTCGCATGGGGCAAGCCCTGAAAGAGCAGATTGCTCGTCGCATGCCAGACGCTAAAGCACGCGAGACCTGCCAATCCAGCCAGACCGATGCAAGCGCGTGCGGCTGCGGCAGCACCCACAGGCGTTGCCTCTTGAGCACGGGAGACCGCGGAGCTGGCGGGCGCTTCATCGTTGGCTGCGCTGAAGCTGAAAGCTGCGCTTTCGAGCTCGTGGGTATAGCCGTTGGCGCGCGCGGCTGCTGTTTTGCGATCGAGGGGCGGCATGATGACGCCGCTGGCCGTACGCGCGTCGTAGGTCCGGGCGAATGCAGCGATGCGCGGAGCGATCTCGCTGCGGAACCGGGCCCCGTTGAAGATGCCGTAGTGACCCACGCGCGGGCACTCGAAGTGGATCTTGTTATCTGACGGAATGCCCGTGCAGAGGTCGTGCGCGGCCCGGCATTGTCCGGTCCCGGTGATGTCGTCCTTCTCGCCCTCCACCGTCATCAGGGCGACGCGCTTGATTTGGCCGAGGTCGACGCGGCGGCCATGGTGCGTCATCAGGCCTTGCGGCATGAGATGGCGCACGAATACAGTATCGACGGTTTGCAGAAAGAATTCGGCCGTCAGATCCATAACGGCGAGGTATTCGTCGTAGAATTCGCGGTGTTTCTCCGCGCCGTCACCATCACCACGGACCAGATGCTGGAACAGGTCGCGGTGAGCCTTGAGATGCCGGTCGAGGTTCATGGTCATGAAGCCCGACAGCTGCAGGAAGCCCGGATAGACCATGCGTCCGAAGCCCGGATTGGGCCACGGCACGCTCGTCACGACATTGCGGCGGAACCATTCGGTGCCACGGCGCTCGGCGAGCGTGTTGACGACGGTGGGATTGACGCGCGTATCGATCGGGCCGCCGGCGAGAATCATGGAGCGCGGCACGCTTGGATCATTGTCCGCTTCCATCAGGGCGATGGCGGCAAGCGTCGGGACCGCCGGCTGGCACACCGCGAAGACGTGCACGTCGCCTTGGAAGTGGCGGAACATATCGCGCATCACCTGGATGTAATCGTCCAGGTCGAAGCTGCCGAGGGCGAGGGGGATGTCCTTCGCGTCCTGCCAGTCGGTGATGTAGACCTCATGGTCCGGCAAGAACGTCTCGACCGTGCCGCGCAGCAACGTCGCAAAGTGGCCCGACATCGGTGCCACCAGCAGCAGGCGCGGATCGCTTTCCCTGCGTGCGGCGGGCAGGTCGCGCTTGAAGTGGACGAGCCGGCAAAAGGGATGCTGCCAGACGACCTCCTCGGTGACTGCGGTCTCGTTGCCGCCGATCATGCAGGATGAAATGCCGAAGCCCGGCTTGTCGTAGCGCCGCGTCGTGCGCTCGAACACCTCGAGCGCCGCCGCCGCATGCCGGCCGACGGTAGTATGGGTCAACGGGTTGAAGGGATTGTTGAGGAGAAGTCTGTACGAGTCTGCTGCTGCGCGCGCTGGCTTTACAGCAGCGTGGCCCAGCTCATACCAGTGGTAGAGCATCAAAGCCGTCCCCCACGTTCATTCCCGAGCGCCTCGATCAAACTGCGACTGCTTCTAACGAGCAGGCTTTCCAGTCATCGTCGAGGATCTATTTGTCACACTTCCCCCATGGAAGTGTGCCTCGATTCGTCAAAGGGTTAAAGGCTAATCGCTGCTACAGGATCTTGGCTAGGCGCTCGGCCAGCGTATCGACACTGGTGGTATGCGAAAAGTGCGTAACGTACGCACCGTCGGGCCCCATGAGATACATGAGCGCCGTGTGATCGATGGTGTAGCCGGCGGTCGATTTCTCGTCCTTCACTTTCTTGTGGTAGACGCGATAGGCTTTCGCCACCGCATCGACTTCCGCCTGCGTTCCCGTCAGACCGATCAGGCGCGGATCGAAGCTCTTCACATACTCGGCCATCTGCTCGGGCGTGTCGCGCTCTGCGTCCACGCTGATGAAGAGCGGCACGACGCGGTCCGCCTTGGGGCCGAGCTTCTGCAGGGCGGCAGCGATCACCTGCAGGCCGGATGGGCAGACATCGGGACAAAAGGTGAAGCCGAAATAGACGAGCATGTGCCGTCCACGAAAGTCCTTGTCGGTCACGCGCCGTCCGGTGTGGTCGACGAGGGAGAAGGGACCGCCCACGAGCGCCTTGCCGGCCGACGGCATGCCAGAAAACAGCCGTTCGCGGCCTCCCGGCAGCAGGGCCATGGCGGCCAGCCCACCGATCAGGAAGCTCAGGACCGCCAGTGCGATGACGTGCAGTCTCATTTGCACCCTTCATTTCCGACTTGAACTGATCGGTATATTAGACCGGAAGGGGTTCCCGGCGCGTGGCACATATGGTCGCCCCGCGGGCTTCAGCAAATGAACTAGGGATGAACGGGGCGTTCAGTCTGAGTTCAACGCCATCCGTTAGCTTAGGCCCTACCCTGATGAACTTATCTTCCCCGGCGTGATCCAGAAGCGCGGAGTGCAGGGTCTCCGCGCTTCACTCTTTTCTCCCCCCCTTTTCTCCCGGTTGCGAACGGCGCATGCTCGGCCCTCGGGTGCCAGCGCCGAAGGTTTGCCATGCCGCACCGCATCGCCATCGTCCAGGCCGACATCACGACGCTCGACGTCGATGCCATCGTCAATGCCGCCAATACCTCCCTGCTCGGGGGCGGTGGTGTCGACGGAGCCATTCATCGCGCCGCCGGCCCGGAGTTGCTGGAGGAGTGCCGCATGCTCGGCGGATGTCTGACCGGCGAGGCGCGCATCACGCGCGGCTACAAGCTGCCGGCGCGGCATGTCATCCACACCGTCGGTCCCGTATGGCAAGGTGGTGCAGAAGGCGAAGATGATTTACTTGCAAGCGCCTATCGCAGTTCACTTGAGATTGCGCGCGAACATCGCCTGGTCTCGATCGCGCTCCCCGCCATTTCGACGGGCGTCTACCGGTTTCCACCTGATCGCGCGGCGCGCATCGCGGTTGGAACGGTGAGCCGGCACTTGTCCAGCAATGCGATCCTTGAGCACGTGATCTTCGCTTGCTTTAGCGCGGAGTCGGTCGCGCATCACGACACGGCGCTGCGCACTCTCAAACGCTAGCACGCTGTCGTCATTTCCTTTCTGAAATGTAACGTGAGTGTCCGCGTTAACTATGGCACCTTCATCGTGAAGGTGGGGTTTTCGCGTGTGCTCGCGCCATGTGCCGACATCCGGAACACGTGACATGTGGATAGGCCGATGACGGAGCCCCAGCCGGCACAATGCGGCCGCAATTCCGTCTTCCGGACGGTATCGCATCAAGACATGTTCATCCATCGACGGCGCCAAGGCGGGGCGCGGTCGCGGTGCGGGAACGGACAGCGACAGGCTGTCAGGAGGCTGAAGCATGGATCTGGCGCCAGTTGCGCACGGTGCGGCTGATCTTCTGAGCGGGAATTGGAGTTTGCGGGGATTGTGGGCGTCGATCTCGCCTTACGCGGCATGGCTCGCGGCGGCGGCGTTCCTCATCGCCATGTACTTGTCGGGCTTCGGCAAGCGGGTCCGGGTCACTCTCGAAGAGCTTCTCTTCAACAACTGGCAGCTCTCGCTGCTGGGTGCGGCCGCGCTCATCCTGTCGCTCGCCGGCGGCTGGACGACGTGGGACGGCATGCGCAATTTCACCGGCGAGCCGGTGCTGTCGCTCATGTTCACGTTCGGCATCCATGGCGTGATGCTGATCGTGGCCTGGCTGATCGGTGAAAGCTTCGCCACCGGCATGAGCACGGTTTCGCAGCGCGGCTATTCGCGGGCGACTGCGCCGCTTCTGGTCATCGTCGGCGTCTCGGCCCTGGTTCTGAGCGCGGGTGCGCTGGGCGCGTACGTGTGGACCTACGGCGTTGCCGCCGACACGGTCGTGAAGAGTCTTGCCATCACGGCGGCCGTTTTGCTGTCGGCATTTCTGCTGCTGTTCTTCTCCGGCAGCGACATCGTTGCCCCCTACACCCAGGCGCTGCGCATCATCGCCCGCAACGCCATGCTGTGGGTGATGTTCCTGGCCTGCATGTCGACCTCGGTGTTCTTCTCCTTCGACAGCCGGTTCAACGTCGTCTTCCCGCAGGAGGAGCGCAAGCGCGTCGCCGACCTGCGTGCGCAGAACCAGGTCACCGGCATCCTGGCGGATATCAGCGGCACGATCACGGCCCGCCGCCTGGAGCAGGCAGACGAGTTGTTCAAGAGCAAGGGCTGGCTCGACTACGACGCCCACCTGGCGAAGCTGGCCGGCGTGGCCCAGGGCGCCCAGGCCGATATCGAGCGCTACTTCGTGCAGAAGATGGAGGAGCGCCGCCGCGGCATCGCCGAGCAGCAGGAGCGCATCACGACGGCGCAGAGCGGCCAGATCGGCCTCAGCAGCAAGAAACTTTCGCTGACGGACGAGCTGTCGAACATCAAGGGCGAGCGCCCGCGGCTGGTCGCCGAGTATGCGCAGCACAAGAGCGAGCTCGATGCCAAGCAGCGTGAGGTCGACGCCAAGCGCATCGAGGCCATGGCGGAAGACCGCGGCGTCGAGGGCACGGGCAAGGTCGGCAAGGGCCAGGTCTATCGTCAGCGCGTCGGCGAGCTTGGGCGCCTGCTGGACGAATACAAGATCCGGGAAGAGCGCGCCAAGGACGCGCAGCGGCGGATGAACGCCGTCGAGACACGCATCGCCCAGATCGAGCGCGAGCTGACCGGGATCGACGGCGAGCTCGCCAAGTCGAAGGGCGAGGCGCAGACGGCCGAAGCCCGCATCAAGGCCGTGGAAGACTCGAGCACCGCGCTCGACGGCGCCAAGGTGGATCCGGCGCGTGCCCTGCTGTCCTTCGAGAACGCGCGGGCCGGGTTCCGGCAGGAACCGAGCGTCGAGCATCTGGCGCAGGTACAGCAGTTCTGCACACAGCTCTACAATGCCTTGAGCGGAACTCCAGCGACCAAGGACAAGGTGCGCAACATCGATTGCGAGCCCAAGCAGGCGAGCGAGGCGGCTGCGCCGTTGTTTGCGTTGAACGCCGGATTTGTTGCGTTCGGCAACAACTGCGCCGGTGGCGACAAGCTGGCCCCGCACACGAACGCCGATGCGTTGTTCGGATTCGCGAGGAAATGCCTCGCCGATAGCGGCCTCGCCAGCAAGGATACCGATGCCCTGCGCACCAAGATCAGCTTCACGGAGCTGACGCGGGACGACCGCGCCCACCGCTTCGTAGTGTCCTGGAACGCGTTTGGCGACGGCAACCGGCTTGCCTACCTCGCGCTGGCGATAGCGATCGGCATCGACTCGCTGATCTTCATGACCGGCCTGTTCGGCGCCAATGCCGTGCGCTCGCCGCTGTCCGATGTGCCGAGCACCAAGCCCCGCAACGCGCAACAGCTCGAGTCGGTGATCGAGACGGCGTTGCTGCCGGACAAGTACGAGAATGCGAGCGCCGTGATCGAGGCCTTGGACCCGATAACGCCGTTCGACGGGTTCACGGCCGAGGTGGTCGTTCCACGCGAGGAGACCGCGTCCAAGCGGCGCGTCATGAAGGTGCTGAATGCCGCGGCGACGATCAACGCCGTGGCCCGCGATCCGGCCCAGCCGGATCGCTACCTGGTGCGCGGCGAGCTGTTCGAGTTCCTCTCCGTAGTGGCCAAGAAGGCGTTCGATGCCGACAAGCGCCATGTGGATCTGGCGGAGCTGGAGCGGGTCGTCTCCGTGGCCCTGCTGCCGCGCATCGGCGACAACGCCGATACGGTGCTGAGCTATATCCATCCGATTGGCGAGCGGCACGGCTTCACCGGCGAGATCCGGCTCGTCGAGGTCGTGGGCGACGACAAGCGCGTCGTGCGCAGCGCCCTCAACGCAGGAGCGACGCTTGAGAAGGTTCAGCGCGCTGGCCAGGACGCCAACCACTACTTCGTGCACGGCGATTTCTACCGCACACTGGCCCGCATCCGCGGGCGGCTGCTGATGTCGGCGGCACCTGCCGCGCCTGCCGTGACGCATGGCGGTGCGGCGTGGGAGCAGCGGGAGAGAATCGAGCATGGTGGATCGCACCAACCGGCGCTCACGTACCGGGTGCCGTCGGGTTCGCGCGAGCCGGAACCGACGACGGAGCGCAACCCGACCGTCGACCTTGAAGCGTTCGTCGCGGCCAAGCTCCTGCAGAGCGTCGGCATCAGCCGGGACGACTACGATCTCGTGACCGACACGACCATCCACGATCACGCGGTCAATGCCGGCAAAGCCCTCGACCAGCTGCGCGATACCAAGCTTGGTCATGAGATCCGGCAACTCGAGAAGCGCCTGCAGTCGACACTGGATGCGACCTATCGGATGCTCGAGCCGAACCTGCAGGACAGCGTCCAGCGCCAGATTCTGGTGCAGGCCCATCAACGCGTCTATCAACTGCTTCCGGCTCTGATCCTCGTGAAGGGCGGCCCCTTCGAAGCCTTGCTGCAGGATATCATTTCCCAGCTTCAGGACGCGGCCGCTCCCGACCAGGGGCATCGCCAGCAAGATCACGAGATGCTGAAGTCGCTGCTGGCGCTCAAGGAGAAGCTGGCGGCCCAGGATCGCGAGACGCCTGCGTCCTGGTTCCACGTCGGCAACGCGCTGCTGGGGTACGAGGAGTCGACGGTCGAGATGCCGCGCGTGGCGACGGGCGGCTACCACACCAAGCAATGATCACTTCATCGCCACCAGGATCACGCCTGGCACGACGAGCGCAATGGTCGCCAGCGTCTGCCAGGTGATGACCTCGCGGCGGAAGATGAAATAGCCGAGCAGCATCGTGAACAGCGGCGACGCGGAGACGATCGGTACCACCGAGACGAGCGTGCCCATCTGCAGGGCCGAGTTCAGGAAATGAAGCGACAACCCGGCGGCGATGCCGCCGGCAATGAACCAGGAGTGGCTGCGCAGTCCGCCCGTGAATGTGCGGCCTTCGATACGGAAGGCGATCGCCGCCACCACCAGCGACACCGTGTTGCCCACCAGCACAGCGAATGAGGGACTTGCAACCTCTTCCAGGCCAACCTTGGTTCCCGCATGTCCGGCCGCGCGCACGAAGGCCGCGCCGAGCGGCATGATCAGGGCCCACAGCGGCCAGTCGCGCAGGACGCCCTGTTTCTTGTAGGTCGAGATCGCGCAGCCGGCGACGACGGCGAGCGTGCCGATGGCGACCCGGGGCGTGAGTTCCTCGCCCAGCAGCAGCACGGCGAACAGCGCTCCGAAGATCGGCGCGCAAGCGGTGAGGGCGCTGGTCAGCGTCGGCCCCATGTACTGGATGCTCGACAAGGCCATGGCCGAGGACAGCGAGGGACGGAAAATGCCGACCAGAGCGAACAGGGCGCAGGCTCCGGTGAACCAGTACCAGCTTTCCAAATAGAACGGCGCGAAAACCCAATAGATCACGGCACCGGCGGCGATATTGACGAGCGAGCCGGACCGGGCGTCCGAGCCTTGCAACCCCCTGTTCTGCAGGTGGTTGGTCAAGGCGAACAGGAACGCGGAAATCAGCGCATAGATCGCGGCGGTGTACTGGACTTCGGAAGACAAGGGAGGGACCGGAGTTGAGGGAAGAAGGAGCCTAGGAGGTTCCGGGCCGCCTGGAAAGCCGTTGCTTTGCGGGCGTCTCGCTCACGCGAGATATCATACCGGTTGAAGGCACACGCCGGACGCGGGCACAATCCGGAGACTGAGGAAACACCAGCGAGGATGGGCCAATGATCACCAAGTTCGTGACCGTCTATCCGGGACATATCGATCTGCCCGACATGGGCCAGAACACCACGCCGGCCAACGAGCGGCGCTATTCCAACGAGCAACTTGCGAGCGTCTTCGAGAAGACCGAGGCCATCGCCAAGAAGCTGGACGACATCGGCTTCGATACGTTGTGGCTCGCCGAGCATCACTTCCAGCATGAGGGATATGAATGCATCCCCAACATTCTGATGCTCGCGGTGCACCTGGCGCACGTGACGAAGCGCCTGCGCATCGGCTGCGGGTTCAACATCGCACCCATGTGGCATCCGTTGCGCCTCGCCGAGGATTACGCCACGGCCGACATTCTGACGCGCGGCCGCACGGTGTTCGGCGTTGGCCGCGGCTATCACACGCGTGAGGTTGAGACCTTTGGCGCACCGATGCTGGATGGCGACGCCAACCGCGAGCTGTTCGAGGAGCAGGTCGAGATCATCTTCAAGGCGTTCAACCAGGAGTCGTTCTCGCACAAGGGCAAGCATTACACGCTGCCGCCGGCGGTGCCTTATCGCGGCTACGACCTGAAAGAGATCACGCTCGTGCCGCGCCCGGTCAACAATCCGGTGGAATGCTGGCAGCCGATCGTCAGCGCCAAGCCGCACGCCTTGGACTTCATGGTCCGGCACGGCATCAAGGGTGCGGTCGGTGGCGGTGCTGCGACCATGGCCGAAGGGCCGATCGTGGCCTATCGCGACGCGGCCGCGCGCGCCGGCAAAGACCTCAAGCTGGGCGAGAACCTGACCGTGGGCATCTTCTTCTATCTCGCCAAGAGCCGGGAGCAGGCCATCCGTGAGATCACGCCGTTCTACGAGGAGCACGTGAAGATGTTCGCGCCGCTGGGCTTCGTGCCGGGCATTACGCCGGCGCAGGTGGCAGGCGTGGCCCAACGGGGCGGATGGGCCGAGGCCGGCGTGCCGACGGTCGAGCATTTCATGAAGTCGGGCGCCTGGTTCGCCGGAACGCCGCAGGAGCTGGTCGAGCACCTGAAAAAGCTCGAAGTGCGCTTCCCGGGCATGGAGCACATCAACTTGAGCACCAGTCTGTGCACGCCAAAGGCCGTGATGCTGGAGCAGTTCCAGATGGTTGCCGAGGAGGTGATGCCGTCCTTCCGTGCCTGACGTCTTGATCCCGGGCAGCGGAGTTCCGATGTCAAGGGCGAGGCGTGGAGGCGCGCAACGCCAGTAAAGGTCCCTATGGGCCGTCGCGTATTCGAGAACAGGCAGGACGCTGGGCGCTTATTGGGCGGGCATTTGTGTTCGCTCGATCTGGCGGACGCGGTCGTGCTCGGCTTGCCGCGTGGTGGAGTGCCGGTCGCGGCCGAGGTTGCGTGCGTCCTCGGAGCACCTCTCGATGTCCTTCTCGTGCGCAAGCTCGGCGCGCCGCACGAGCCGGAGCTGGCGATCGGCGCCGTCGTCGATGGCGAGATGACCGATGTCGTGCTCAATGAGGACATCATCGCCGAGCTTGGGCTTGCCGAGGCGGATCTGATCGACGAGACCAATCGGCAGCGGGCGGTGCTCCAGGAGCGGCGCAACGTCTACCGCGTCGGGCGAACGCCACTTTCCATCAAGGACAAAACGGTGATCGTCGTCGACGACGGAGCGGCAACGGGAGCCACGCTGCGCGTCGCCCTGAAGGGCGTGCGGCGCAGGCAGCCGCGCCGTCTGATCGCTGCAGTTCCGGTGGCCTCGATATCGGCTTTCGACCTCCTGAAGCGGGAGGCCGATGACGTCGTGTGTCTGTCCGTGCCACAGCGGTTCGGCGCGGTCGGCTTTCACTATTGCGACTTCTCGCAGGTCACCGACGAGGAGGTCGTCCAGATGCTCAGCGCGGCCGACGCGCGCAAGTCCGCCTGAGGGCCTACCCAGCCAGCGTACATTTGCCGTTGTTGATGACGACGGCATCGCGCTCGGGCACGCGGCACCGGAACGAGACGACGGGGCCGTCGACCCACATGTCCGTGGCGATGTGCTCGCCAGGATAGACCGGCGCGGAAAAGCGTACGTCGAAGCCCCTGATCTGGCGGTGGTCGTATTTGCACACGGCCTGAAGGATGGCGCGGCAGGCGGTGCCGTAGGTGCAAAGCCCGTGCAGGATCGGTACCGGAAAGCCGACGCGCTTGGCGAGCTCGGGATCGGCGTGCAGCGGATTGCGATCGCCGTTGAGCCGGTACAGCAGCGCCTGGTCCTTGCGGGTTTCGAGGCTGAGCGACAGGTCAGGCTTGCGCGTAGGTATGGTGTGGGGCTCGGGGCCAGAGCCGGCAGGGCCGCCAAAGCCGCCGTCGCCGCGGGCAAAGGTGGTGGATCCCAGTGTGAACATCGGCTGATTGTCGCTCGCCGACCGCGCCTTGATCTCGGTATAGATGACGGCGCCTTTGCCCGGTCCTTTGTCGTACGCCTCGGTGACGCGGCTGTCGGCGATCAGCTCACCCTCCGGCGCGAGAGGACGATGCAGCGTCAGTCTCTGCTCGCCATGCACGACCTTGGTGTAGTCGTAGCCGCAGTCCTTCAGAAGCGGCACACGCGTCAGCACGGTCGCCATGGACGGAACCGTCTTGAGCTCATCCTTCTCGAAGACGAACGGCAGCTCGTTCGGGTCATAGGGGTCGCGCCCCAGGCCGATGCCGATGGCATAGAGCATGGTTTCGCGATCAGTGTAGCGGAACCGGTCGCCGTCACGCTTCAACGACATCAGGTGCTCGTAGTTGATGGCCACGATGGTCTCCGTTCGTGTTTGGGAATGAGGGAAGGCGGGGTCAGTCGAGATCCTGGCCGTCCATGCCGACGTTCTTGCGCGCCTTGGCGATCATATCATTGACGATGGGCCCGAGCGCAACCGGATCGGCCATCTGATCGATGGTCGGGCCGCGGCGCCAGCCCTCGCACACCGACACGATGCCATTGCCGGCCTGGAATACGCGGCCAGTCACGCCTTGCGACTGCTCGCTGGCGAGCCACGTTACGATGGGCGAGACCCACTTGGGATTGCGGCGCGCACGCTGCTCCTCGGTGAGCTGGCGCAGGCCTTCCGTCATGCGCGTCTGGGCGGACGGGGCGATCGCATTCACGGTGACGCCGTAGCGGCGCAGCTCGCGTGCCGAGATGATGGTGAAGGCGGCAATGCCGGCTTTCGCCGCGCCGTAGTTGGTCTGGCCCACGTTGCCGTAGATGCCGGAGGTCGAGCTGGTGTTGATGATGCGCGCCTTGAGCGGGGCACCGAGGCGCTTGCTCTCATCGCGCCAGTAGGCGGCCGCATGGCGGGCGGGTGCGAACGTGCCCTTGAGGTGCACTTTGATGACGGCATCCCATTCGTCTTCGGTCATGTTGGTCATCATGCGGTCGCGCAGGATGCCGGCGTTGTTGATGACCGCATCGAGCCGGCCGTAGGTGGAGATGGCCTGATCGATCAGCCGCTTCGCGCCGGCCCAGTCGCTGACATCGTCGCCGTTGACGATGGCCTCGCCACCGGCCTTACGGATCTCGTCGACGACGCCGGCAGCAGCAGAGGCGTCCCGCCCTGTTCCGTCGAGTGCAGCGCCGATATCGTTGACCACCACTTTTGCGCCATGGGTGGCGAGCATCAGGGCGTGCTCCCGACCCAGGCCTTGGCCCGCTCCGGTCACGATGGCGACGCGGCCTTCACACAAGCGGCTCATGGCGGTTCTCTCCCCGATGGCGTCTTGTTTTCTGCGAGTGCCGGGCCAGCATAGCCAAAGCCGTCGAGCCTTGGCCAGTAGGCCGCAGGCGAGCCATGCACCCGCGCCGGTTGACGAAACCGCTACCTTGCCGCCTATGCTCAGGGGAAGGGAAACGCAGAGAACAGGACGGGCATGGCACGAACAGCACTCATCGCGGGCGCGACGGGAGCCGCATCCAAGCGCCTCGTCGAGGCTCTTCTCGAGGATCGCGCCTGGTCCGTGATCGGCCTGTCCCGCAACCCCCCGGCGAACGCGAACGACCGCCTGCGATATGTCTCTGCGGATTTGCTGCATGCCAGAAGCTGCCGCGATGCGGTCCAGGGCTGCCCGGGCATCACGCATGTCTTCTATTGCGCACGGGCCAAGTTCGGCGAGGGCGGTGTGGAGGACGTCGAGGAGAACGTCGCCATGCTGCGCAACGTTCTCGACGCCGTGGAGGCAGTCGCGCCGGAGCTCGAGCATGTGCATCTCGTCGAGGGCACCAAATGGTACGGCATGCATCTGGGCTCCATGGCGACGCCGGCGCGCGAGGACGATCCGCGCCACATGCCGCCCAATTTCTACTACGATCAGGAGGATTTCCTGCGCGGGCGGCAAGCCGGCAAGAGCTGGAGCTGGTCTGCGAGCCGGCCCAATTTCATCTATGACTATGCGCCCGAGCGTCCGCGCAATCTGATCTCGACCATCGGGGCGTGGGCCGCCATGTGCCGCGAGATGGGACTGCCGCTCGACTTCCCCGGCAAGCCCGGCAATTTCAATGCGCTTTGCGAGCTGACGGACGCGGCGCAGCTGGGACGTGCCATGGCCTGGATGGCGACGGCGCCGGCGGCCCGCAATCAGGCCTACAATGTGACCGACGGCGGCGTTATCCGCTGGCGGCGGTTCTGGCCGCGCCTTGCCGATCTTTTCGACATGAAGCTCGGCGAGGTGCGGCCGCTGACGCTCGCCTCGTGGATGAAGGACAAGGGGCCGGTCTGGGACCGGATCGTCGCCAAGCACGGCCTCAAGCCCTCGCGCATGGAGGAGGTCGCCCTGTGGGATTTCGGCGATTTCCTCTGGAACCGCGAGTACGATGTGATCTCCAGCGTGCTCAAGCTGCGCCTGCACGGCTTCCACGACACTGTCGACACGGAGGACAGGGTGCTCAGCTACCTCAAGCGCTATCGGGACGAGAAGATTCTCCCATGACAGGAGCCCGGATGGCCCGATATCGTAGTTCTTCCGGATTTTCAGCGCCTCACATGTCTTGACCTTCACCTCACAGGGGAACCCCTCATGAACGGCAAGCGTCCGACGATCTCGTCTGTCCATGGCATGGTTGCTGCGGCTCACCCGCTCGCGGTGCAGGCTGGCGCCCGTATGCTGGCGAATGGCGGCAATGCCTTCGATGCCGCTGTCGCGACGTCGGCCGCGCTGAACGTGGTCGAGCCGTTCATGTCGGGACTGGCGGGCCTCGGGCTCGCGACTTGCTACGTCGCAGCGGAGAAACGCGTGCGCGTGCTCGATTTCACGCCGCCCGTGCCGTCGAAGTTTCCGGTGGAGCGGTTCACGCGTCGCGAGGAAATGCAGCGCGGTGCGATGGCGGTCGGAACGCCGGGCAACCTCGGCGGTTGGACGGAGCTGCAGCGCACGTACGGCAAATTGAAGCTCAAGGATGCGTTCGCACCAGCCATCGCCTTGGCACGCGATGGCTTCCCGATCATCGAGTTCGGCGTGTTCGAGATCAGCAGCACGGCCCCTGAGATCGCGGCACACCCGTCTTTGCATCCGATCTGGTCGGAAACGTACACCGGCGGCAAAGGTACGGTGGAGCAGGGTTTCCTGCTGCGCCAGCCCGATCTGGCGCGAACGTTGGAGGCGCTCGCGAGTGAGGGTGCAGATCACTTCTATCGCGGCGCACTCGGCCGCGCGGTGATCGCGCATCTGGACAAGCTCGGCGGCTGCCTCACCATGGCCGATCTCGAGTCCATGAAGGCCGTGTGGAGGGAGCCGCAGACCGCCTCCTATCGCGGCCTGACCGTCAACGTCCCCCCGCCGCCATGCGAGGGTTTCCAATTCCTGCTCACTTTGCGCATCCTCGAAGGCTTCGATCTCGGGCGCATGGAGCGCAACGGCATCGATCACGTCGACACCGTGTGCCGGGCCATTCGTCTCGCGGCCGGTGTCCGCATCGCCAACAATGCTGCGGCCAATCCCAATGTCGCCGAGCTTCTGTCCGACGCGCATGTCGAGACGCTGCGCCGCCGTGTGAAGGACGGCAAACCGATCGAGGGACCGACGGAACAGTGGATCGCGCCGCCGCCGGGTGGTGCCGCTGCCGAGAGCCATACGACATCGCTGTCGGTGGTCGACCGCGACGGCAATGCCATCTGCATCACGCAGAGCCTCGGCAGCCCCTTCGGCTCCGCTGTCGTGGTGCCCGGCACCGGGCTGTGCCTCAACAATTTCCTCTATTGGGCGGACGTCAACCCGGAGAGCCCGAACCGCACGAAGCCCGGCGCCAACCTGCCGATGTGCGTGACGCCGAGCATCAGCACCAAGGCCGGCAAGCCGGTCCTCGTGTTGGGTACGCCCGGCAGCTACGGCATCCTGCAGACCCAGCCGCAGGCGATGGTGCAGTACATCGATTTCGGCTTGCCGCTGCAGGATGCGATCGAGGCACCGCGTACGCGTTTGTGGGACGGACGGCAGATCGAGCCCGAGGCGCGGCTGTCGGAGGCGACGATCGCGGCCCTGCGCCAGCGCGGCCACGAGGTCACGCCCGGGCCGGATTGGACCATGCGGGTCGGCGGCATGCAGGGCGTCGCCATCAACCAGGAAACCGGCGTCTTGACCGGGGCCTGCGATCCGCGCCGCGATGGCTACGTGGCAACGCCGTAACCGATCACAACGAAACGAACACTGAGAAGGAAGGACACTGAATGCCCTCGCGCTGGAGCAGCCGACGCAAGAAATTCCGCAGCATCCTGTCGGGCGGTGCTTGCGTCTATCCGGGCTCCGTGCACGATCCGATCTCGGCGCGCATCGCCGCCGAGATCGGGTTCGAGGTCGGCATGTTCGCGGGCTCCACGGGCTCGCTCACGGTCCTGGGCTCGCCCGATCTCATCACGCTCACGCTGACGGAGTTTGCCGATCAGTGCTTGCGCATCAGCCGTGCGGCCGAGCTGCCGTTGATGTGCGACGCCGATCATGGCTACGGCAACGCGCTGAGCGTCATGCGTACGGTCGAGGAGCTGGAGACGGCCGGCGTTTCAGGTCTGTCCATCGAGGATACGCTGTTGCCGCAAGCTTACGGCGCGAGCGAGCAGCAGATCCTTTCTCTGGAGGAAGGCGTCGGCAAGATGAAGGCGGCGCTCGCCGGCCGCAGCGATCCCGATCTCGTCATCGCCGGGCGCACGAGCGCCATCCTGATTACCGGCCTCGACGACACGATCCGCCGCGCGAAGGCTTACGAGGCGGCCGGCGTCGACGCGATATTCCTGGTCGGCGTGAAGACGCGCAAGGAGCTGGAGGCGATCGCGCCCAACATCAAGCTGCCGATCATCCTCGGCACGGCCACGCCCGAGATCAGCGATCGGGAGTATCTGGCCAAGCACGGCGTGCGCGTGTGCCTCCAGGGTCATCTGCCGTTCCAGGCCTCCATCCAGGCGATCTATGCAACCTTGAAAGCGCTGCGCGACGGCGTGGCGCCTAAGGATATCCAGAACCTGCCGTCGGCGGATCTCGTCCGGCGCGTGACGCGGGCCGACGACTACGATCGCTGGTCGAAGGATTTCCTGGGAGCCTGAGGACGCCTACTGGTTCTCCGGCGTGCTGCGGAAATAGACCTCGACGGGCCCTTTGAGCTTGATGGTCATGGGGCGCCCGCGCCGGTCCTTGGTGTTGCCGACCGACAGACGCACCCAGCCCTCGCTGACACAGTATTCCTCGACGTTGTTTTTCTCGACGCCCTTGAAGCGCACGCCGACACCGCGCTCGAGAAGAGCGGCGTCATAGTGCGGGCTGGTCTCGTCGGCGGACAGGCGGTCTGGAGGTGTGTCGCTCATGGCTCGGCTCAGGGTCGATCAACGTGGCCCGGTGATACGTCCCCGGGCACGATCCCACAAATGAAATCTCCCGCCAGGGCGCTCCGGAGCGCGTCTTCAGTAGGTTTCGACGTGATAGCGGCCCTCGGCCCGCATCTGCGGCTTGAGGGCAGCCCAGTCGAGGCCGTGTGTCTGACCGATGGCCGTCAGCGCCTCGTCCACCCCGCTCTCCATGCCCTTGAGGCCGCAGATGAAGATATGCGTTGCCGGGCTGCGCATGAGTTCCGCAACACGCACGGCCTCGGCGCGCATGCGATCCTGGACATATTCTTTGGGTTTGTCCCTCAAGCGCGAAAAAACCAGGTGCTGCTCGAGCAGCGAGGCAGGCACCTTCTGCAACGGGCCGAAGTAGGGCAATTCCTGGGGCGTACGCGCACCGAAGAACATGATGAGCTTGCCGCTGCCGGCCGTCGTGCGCCGCCGGCGCTCGGTGAAGGCGCGGAACGGCGCCGAGCCGGTCCCCGTGCAGATCATCAGGATGTCGGATGAGGGCTCGTTCGGCATCAGGAAGGTCGAGCCATAGGGCCCCGTGACGAACACCTTGTCGCCGACCTTGAGGCCGCACAGCCAATCGGACACGAGCCCGCCCGGCACGCGCTTCACCGTGAGCGAGACGTTGTTGGCGTTGCGCTTCTCGCCGTCGCGTGCCGATGCGATGGAATAGAGGCGTATCGGAAACGGCTTGCCGTCCGCATCCGAAACCGGCGGGATGATGCCGATGGTCTGGCCCTCCAGCACGGGTACGACGGTGTCGCCGAACGAGAGGACGATGTGGCGGACGTCGGTCTCCGCGTCGGCCGCCGTGATGCGGAAATTGCCCTGCACGGTGGCGACCGCCGGCTTCTGGCGGCTGTGAAGGTTGATCGTCGGCTTGGCGGCCGACGTTGGTGCGACGGGCTTGCCGCCGCCGCCGGCATGCGCCTGCTCGATCAGCGCGCCGACGTCGGCCTCGGCAGCCTCCGTGATGGCTGCGGCGTCCTCGCCGAAATCCTCCTGCTTCGGCAGCTCCGTCCAGGTGAGCTGGTCGGCAACGGGATAGGCGATCTTGACGATGCGCCAGTTGTCGATGGAGCCGGTGGGGCAGGGCGCGATGCAGTCCATGCAGGCGTTGCAGATCGCGGCGTCCACGACATAGTTGAGATCATCGTGCGAGACGGCGCCGACGGGGCAGGTTGCTTCGCACGTGCCGCAACGGATGCAGATCTCCGGGTCGATGAGGTGCTGTTTTTTCAGCGCGACCGCGCCTGCAACGTCAGCCATGGCCGGACCACTAGGGGATAGGGAGCTAGATGCTTGTTTCGGCCAGTTCGAGCCGCTTTTCGATGCGATCGAGGCGCGCGTCGATCTTGTCCATGCGGACTGAGTGTTCCGCGAGAGTGACGTGCAACTCGGCCACGTTCTTCTCCAACCGGCCGGCACGCGTCTTGAGCTCCGTGACATCCGACGACGTTCGCTCAACGGTCGCTCGGATCGCCCTCAAGTGGTCAAGGATCAGGTTGTGAGGTTCGTCAGCCATGGTCCCAATATAGGAGCTTTCGAGGTTCCCGGAAACTGCGAATGACCTCTCGCGGGCTTCTGTTTCACGCCCTGTAAATCTTAACGTATTCAAAGTCGCCCGGCTTGCTGTCGATGCCGACCTTGGGCGCCGAGATCCAGGAGGCGTACTGGCCGCGCTCCCAGCAGGGCGTCATCAGGCTTTCGATGAAGGCGCCATCGTCGGATGAGGGCAGCCATTCGTCTTTGCGCGCCGCCCATTCGCCGTCGGACAGCAACTGGCCTTCCGGCGTGGTGTGGACGCCCTTGAATTCGCCGATCTGGCGATGGAACGTTACCGACGGCAGCTTCAGCTCGAACTTGATGCCGGCCTTCTCGATGACCTTGTTCCAGCGCGAGACGCCGCCCTGGCAATCCTTCACGTAGTCGTCGCGCAGCCGCATGTTGATGGCGGTGAGTGCGGGTTCCTCGACCAGCTTGATGGCGCCATCGACCAGCTTCAGCACGGGATAGGTGGCGCTGGTGAGCTGGTGATCGTCCTCGATGCGCGTCTCCTGGAAGCGGCCCTTGAGGCCGGAGTTGTAGAAGTTCGCGGCGTTGGTCGAGACCTCCGAGCCGAAGAGATCGAGCGAAAGCGAGAAGTGCAGGTTGGCCTTCTTCTGCAGCGTCGGCAGGTCGACTACGCCGAGCGCACGCACCCGGGCGATGTCGTGGGGATCCTCGATGCCGGCCTGCTTCATCGCTTCGCAGGTGCGCTCGATGACGCGGCCCACGCCCGTCTCACCGACGAACATGTGGTGCGCTTCCTCGGTCAGCATGAAGCGGCAGGTGCGCGAGAGCGGGTCGAAACCCGACTGCGCGAGGCTTTCGAGCTGCATCTTGCCGTCGCGGTCGGTGAAGAACGTGAACATGAAGAACGAGAGCCAGTCCGGCGTCGTCTCGTTGAAGGCGCCGAGCATGCGCGGCTTGTCCTCGTCGCCCGAGCGGCGCTGCAACAGGCCCTCGGCTTCCTCGCGGCCGTCCTTGCCGAAGTATTTGTGCAGCAGGTAGACCATGGCCCAGAGGTGGCGCCCTTCCTCGACGTTGACCTGGAACAGGTTGCGCATGTCGTAGAGCGACGGCGCGGTCTTGCCGAGGTGGCGCTGCTGCTCGACGCTGGCGGGCTCGGTGTCACCCTGGATGACGACGAGGCGGCGCAGCATGGCGCGGTATTCGCCGGGAACTTCCTGCCAGGCCTTCTCGCCCTTGTGGCCGCCGAAGTTGACGAGCCGGTCCTCGGCGCGCGGCGCCAGCAGAATGCCCCAGCGGTATTCGGGCATCTTCACGTAGTCGAACTTGGCCCAGCCCTTGGGATCGATGCTGATGGCGGTGCGCAGATAGACGTCGGAAGTCTGGAACCCCTCGGGCCCCATGGTCATCCACCAGTCGATATAGCCCGGATGCCATTGCTCAAGCGCCTTGAGCACGCGCTGGTCGTCCTGGAGACCGACGTTGTTGGGGATCTTGGTCGAGTAATCGACGTGTGCGGTCTCGGGCATGAGCGCTTCCTGTAGCCGCTTGGTAACTGACCTTTGGAAATCCAGAAACACCATTCTCGGGGCCGACGCAAGGGAACCCCAAGATCGCAAGGCGCTACACCCGCTCGGGGTCGAAACTCGCTTTGACGCCGGTGCCGTAGCGTTTCAGCGCACCCTCAGCTCCGGCCGCATTAGGGCGCTGGAAGATCCAGTTCTGCCAGGCGGTGAGGCGGCCGAAGATCTTGGTTTCCATGGTCTCAGGACCGGCGAAGCGCAGGTTGGCCTCCATGCCCGTGAGGCCGTCGCCGGAGAAGCTCGCACGCTCCTCCAGGAAGATCCGCACCTCGTCCTCCCAGTCCACCTCGTCGAAGGCCGACGTGACGAGACCGAGGCGATCGCAGTCCGACGCATCGAGCGCAGAGCCGATGGTATCGCGCGCCGCGCCAACGCTCTCGGGCTCGCCGATGAACCGCGTCTCCAGGCGCGACAGGCCGTTGCTCATGGGATAGCGGCCGAAGTTGAGCGCCGTGAGCGCGAGTGTTGCGGGCGGCCGGTTGTCGCCCTTGAGCGTGCCGTCGAGCATGAAGGAGCGGTCCGAGGCGAAGGCGATTTCCGCAAGCGTGCCCGCAAAGCAGGAGCCGGGCTCGATCATGGTGACGAGGGAGCGGGAGGTCAGGTCGATGCGCTTCAGCACGCGCTTCCAGTAGAGCAGGATTTCGCGCGCCAGCCAGTACGTGTCATTGGCGTCGAGAAACGCGTCGTAAGCTGCGACTTTCACCGGGTCGCCGCTGCTCTTGAAGACAATGGTGCCGAGTTCAGGCTCGTTCGAGCGGAGATGCAGGATGGCGTCGTCCAGCTCGCGTGCCAGTCGGAGCGGCCAGAAGCCGGCGCCTGCGGCCTGCATTTGGTCGGCGGTCTCGGGTGGCGCGGTATCGGGACCGCGGATGGTGAGGGTTGCGCGGCGGCTTTCGCGATCGATATCGACCTGCAGGCTCGAATAGGCGATCGTGTCGCCTTCGAACGTGCGTGAGATCGGCGTGAGCGCAATTCCAGTGGCATCAGGCTTGGTCTCGGGGCCGGCGGTGAGTTGAGCGACCGTTTGGCCGACCGCGGCCTCGAACTTCGAGTTCGGCACCGATTGATCGACGAGGCGCCATTTCACGGCTCTGGCGCCGCGCACACCCTCCTCCATGGTGCAGAAGGCGTCGGCGAGATCGCGGCGGACTTTGCGCTTGTCCGTCACGCGGGTGAGGCCACCGGTGCCCGGCAGCACGGCAAGCAAGGGTAGCTCGGGCAGCGCCACGGTGGAGTTGCCGTCATCGGCGAGGATGATGTGGTCGCAGGCGAGCGCCATTTCGTAGCCGCCACCCGCTGCGGTCCCCTTGATGGCGCAGAGGTACTTTTGCCCGGAGGCCTCGCTCGCATCCTCGATGGTGTTGCGTGTCTCGTTCGTGAACTTGCAGAAGTTGACCTTGTGGGCGTGGGTGGCGCCGGCCAGCATGCGGATGTTGGCGCCGGCGCAGAACACGCGGTCTTTGCCCGACTGCAGCACCACCACGCGCACCTGCGGATGCTCGAAGCGCAGCCGCTGCACGATGTCGGCGAGCTCGATGTCGACGCCGAGGTCGTAGGAGTTCAGCTTGAGCTGGTAGCCCTCGAACAGGCCGCCGTTCTCGTCGACGTCGAGGATGAGGTCGGCGCGGGAGCCCGAGACCTTGAGCTTCCAATGACGGTAGCGCGAAGGCTCGGTCTGGAAATCGATGCGCGCAGGCATAGGCGCCTCTCTCGGGTCGATGCTGATGAGGACGAGCGGACGATAGGGGATCAACCGGCGTCGGCCAAGACGGGTGTCGGGCGCCGGGCGACCAGTGTCGGAAGGGTCCCCGTCCCGTCGTGGGCCGCAACGAGGGCTGCAAAGGCGCCGACGTCCCGCGCCAGAGCGCCGGGGGCGAGGCCGAGACACTCAGGGCTGTGGCATTCGTCGAGGTGGTCCCGCGCGGCTTGCAGAAGTCGCTGTGCGGCATTGCGCTGGGTCGTCTCCAGCTTGAGGCAGGCGTTGGCCAACTGGATCAGCCCAGCGAGAAGCCGGCGCTCCTCGGAATTCGGCGCCGTTGCGAGCCATACCGCCTCCCAGACCTCATGCGCCTCCCAGAAAAAGGCGTGGCGATAAAGGAACAGGCCGTAGGCGTAGGCCGGCACCTGGCTCCAGTTGTCCCCAGCGACCTGTCGCGGCGTGAGCGCCTTCACCGGCTCGAGCGCAGCGCGATTGGGCACGGTGCCGGTGCCGGGGACGTGTCGATGCGACGGCAGCTTCGGTGGCATCACGTCGAGCGCGGGGTAGGTTCGTAGAACATCGGCCTAACTCCATGAATTAATGGACTATTTGGATGGACTTCATCTGCTTTGCTGCGGTGCCCGAGTTTCTGTCGCGGCGCAAAAAATCTATTGACCCGAAGATCCTATTGGATTCTTGCAGCAATTGGGCCCAGGCGACTTCCCTGTGCTGGCTGAAGCGCCGGTCATTGTGGTTTTTCAACAGGCCGTCCGCATTCTTAACTCGCACGTGCAAAGCTTCTGCGTTGACTGTATAAATACCAGTGCGGTGGCAGTGATTAGTCAGTTCGCGTCATAAGAGGGCAAAGGGACGCGATCTGCGTTGCGGGGTAAGCGTTATGGTCGTCAAACCCATGATCTATGTGGTCGTGTCGACGCTGCTTGGACCAGCGTTAGGGGTCGGTCTTTTTCTCCTCATGCATCACTGACGAGGAAAGGTTTCGATCTTCGCGCGCGACGGGGAACGGCTCGGGCGGCCGGCCTCTGATCCACTTTAATTTTTGTTAGCATATCGCCTGCCGCGCGCAGTCGTGCTGCGGGCAACGATTGCTGTTTGCTCAAGGGGATGGCGGTCCCCGATCGCCAGCGTGCCCATCCGGCAAAAGTGTTCTTCCTCATCATTGCGATGTGTCGTGCTGCATTGTGCCGCCGCTCAATCATTATTTAACCCCATTACCCCGTAATAAGGTCGTGAACGACACGACGGCGGGAATGAACCCTGCCGCCCACGAAGGGAAATCAGGTCATGCAGCCCAAATCCCCGGCCTTCCGCGAGATGTCTTCCCCTGAAGAGCGGGAGCAGCGGATCGGGGATTTCATCAGGCAGACCCTGGCGGCTTCAGCTGATACGCAGCCCATCCTCCTTGTCGCGCGCTCGGCCAGCAGCCCCGCCGCCCGCGCTGTTGGAGCCGTCGTGAGCGAGATGACGGACCGCCAGGTCGAGGTTCGCATGATCGTCGGCAGCGACGAGTGGGATCTCGGCTTGGGCATGACCGACCACGTTTCCAGTGATGTGCGCATCGCCCGCAATCCGCGCCTGCTGCATGCGCACGAGCAGATCGTTGTCGGCGATCACGCCACCTGGTTTGGCGACAGCATGCGGCGCGATCCGTTGAAGCGTGATGCCTACGAGTGCTTCACGGCGCATGATCCGGCAGGCGCCCGCATGGCCCGGTCGACGTTCGAGAAGCTGTGGCAATCAGCCGAGCCGCACCATGGCTTCGCACCCGAGCGCATCGCCGCCGCCATGCAGGCCGGCTTGTCCCGATAAGTTTTCTACTATTTGCGATATTGCCGGCGCGTGCTGTAGCCCGAACGGGTTAAGCATGCCGCGCGGTACTTGCCGCAACTTGCCGGAATTTTCACGCCGTGCGCGAGTGGGGGCCAGCGCTTTCCCCCTGCGGCAGAGCCCGTCTTTTTAGACGCCACGAATTGATCATATACGCTTGGTGTCTTGTGCGGTGATCGCAGTGTTGAGCGATCGTCCGCGGACAGCCGCGAGCTTAGATCTCATTCGGTGAGCCGAACCATGCCAGCTTTTTTTCACATCCTCTTTTTGCTGTCGTTTCTGCTCCTGCCAAGCACCGCGCTGGCTCAGGAGCCGACGTTCTCCCACCCGATGCTGCAGAGGGACGCGGAGCGCTACGAAACCTACCTCAAGGCCAACTGGAAGCGTGGACCGCAGACAGCGGTGCAACTTCGCCAGGCCGGGCTGAAAGCCCTGGGCGAAGGCAATGACGCACGCGCCGCCTCGCGCAATTTGGCGACGGCGGTGGTCACCGACCCGCAGGACAGCGAAGCCTGGGCAGGCCTGGCCCGCGCTCTCCTGGCGATCGGCCCTGACTCCGGGTCCGAGCGCTACGATCTGCCGGTCAACGCCGCCGGAGCGGCCTATCTCGCCTACCAGCGCGGGTCGAATACTGCGCAGAAAGCGGCAGCGTTGTCCGTTCTGGCCGACGCCTTGAAGCGCCGCTCCATGTGGCGGCCGGCCATCGACGCTTTGAAAGCAAGCCTCGCCCTCGTCGAGAACGCCGTGGTTCGCAAGACCTTCGACACGCTCTATGCCGAGCACGGCTTCCGCATCATCGACTACAAGGTGGATGCCGATGCGGCCGAGCCCCGTGTGTGCGTCAATTTCTCCGAGCGTCTGGCGAGCGGGCAGGCGGACTACGCCAAGTTCGTCACGCTCGATGGCAAGGATGCGCCGAGCGTCGCGGCGGAGGACCGCCAGCTTTGCATCGACGGCTTGGCGCACGGCAAGCGCTACGAAGTTCAGGTGCGCGCCGGGCTCGCGTCAGCCGACAAGGAGGTACTCTCGAAGTCGTCCGAGATCGCGGTCTATGTGCGCGATCGCACGCCATCCGTGCGCTTCACGGGCCGCAACTATGTGCTGCCGAACCGCGGGCAACAGGGCATTCCCGTCGTGACGGTCAATGCCGAGAAGGTTGCGGTCGAGATTTTCCGCATCGGCGATCGCGCCCTGGTTGGCGCGGTCGGAGGCGACAGCTTCCTGAAGCAGATGCAGAGCTACGATCTGGACAGCGTGCGCGAGAAGTCGGGCCAGCGCGTCTGGCAGGGCGAGTTGGCCGTGACCTCGCGGCTCAATGAGGACGTGACGACGGCCCTGCCGGTCAGCGAGGCGGTGCCCAAGCTCGAGCCGGGCGTTTATCTCATCGCCGCTCAGGCCGCATTGAAGAACAAGGATACGGAAAACGGGTCCACGGCCACGCAGTGGTTCATCGTGTCCGATCTCGGGCTGACGGCGCTGTCGAGCGACGATGGGCTGCACGCGTTCGTGCGCTCGCTCGGAGCGGCTGACCCGGTTGCCGGCGTCACCGTGCGGCTTGTTGCCCGCAATAACGAGGTGCTCGGAACGGCCAAGACGGATGCGGCCGGCTACGCCCGGTTCGACGCAGGCCTGAAGCGCGGGCAGGGCGGCCTGGCACCGGCATTGCTCGTTGCCGAGACTGGGCAGGACTATGCATTCCTCGACCTGGCGACGGCGGCGTTCGACCTGACCGATCGCGGCGTCAAGGGCCGCGAGACGCCCGGCGCACTCGATGCCTATGTCTACACCGACCGCGGCGTCTATCGCCCGGGCGAAAACGTGTACCTCACCGGCGTTGTTCGGGATGCGGCCAACAAGGCGGCGACGCTGCCGACGACCCTGATCGTCTACCGGCCGGATGGCGTCGAGCATCGGCGCATTGCGCTGGCCGACCAGGGGCTGGGCGGCCGTACGACCACCCTCGCCCTCGCGCCGACATCGATGACCGGCACGTGGCGCGCCAAGCTCCATGCGGACCCGAAGGCCGATCCTCTGGCGCAGTTGTCGTTCCTCGTCGAGGACTTCGTGCCCGAGCGGTTGGACCTAAAGCTCGAGGCGCAAAGCCAATCTGTGAAACCTGACGAGGCCGCAAAGATTGCCGTGAACGGCCGCTATCTGTACGGCCCGCCTGCCGCGGGGCTGGCGGTGGAAGGCGAGGTAATCGTCAAGCAGGCGGCCGGAGGCGTCGCCAATTTCCCCGGCTATCGCTTTGGCCTCGCCGACGAGCGCATCACCTCGGTGCGTAAATCGCTCGATGACCTGAGCGCGACGGATGCCCAGGGGCACAGCGATGTTGCCGTGCGTCTGCCGCCGATCCCGCGCACGGCGCGGGCGCTGGAGGCCGATGTGTTGCTGCGCCTGCGCGAGTCGGGCGGCCGCACCATCGAGCGCAAAGTCACTTTGCCGATCGTCACGCCGGAGCCGCGCATCGGTATCAAGCCGCTGTTCAGCGGCAACGAGGTGGGCGAGGGCGAGGCAGCGGGCTTCGACGTCGTGCTTGTCGGTGCCGACGGAAAGGCAATCGAGGGCAAGGCCTTCAAATGGGAGCTGCTGCGCCTCGACCAGCGCTGGCAATGGTACAGCCGTGACGGACAGTGGAACTACGAAGCGATCACAACCGCGCGCCGCGTCACCGGCGGCACGTCCGACGCCGCATCCGGCTCGTCCGCTCGAATTTCCGCGAATGTGGATTGGGGCCGCTACCGCATCGAGGTGAGCAGCACCGACGGCGCGACTGGCATGTCCAGCGTGACCTTCAACGCCGGCTGGTACGCGGGCGATCAGATGGACAGCCCTGAGATGCTCGACATCGCGCTCGACAAGCCGTCCTACAAGGCCGGTGAAACGGCGCGCGTGAAAATCACGAGCAAGCAGGCCGGTAAGGTGACGATCAATGTGCTCAGCAACAAGCTGCTGGCCACACGCCAGGCCGATGTGGCGGCCGGCGGCGGCGAGATAGCGCTGCCCGTCAGCGAGGACTGGTTGCCCGGCGCCTATGTGACGGCAACGCTCTATCGTCCGCTGGACGAGAAGGCCAAGCGCATGCCCGGCCGGGCCATCGGCGTGAAGTGGCTGGGCGTCGATACGGCCAGCCGCACGCTGAGTGTCGGCCTCGACGCGCCGCAGAAGGTGAAGCCTTCGACGACGCTTACGGTGCCGGTCAAGATTGCCGGCCTGGCCGCCGGCGAGGAGGCGCGCGTCACGCTGGCTGCCGTCGATGTCGGCATCCTGAACCTGACGCGCTTTGAATCCCCGGCTCCGGAGAAGTGGTTTTTCGCGCAACGCCGTCTAGGGACGGAGTTGCGGGACTTCTATGGCCGCCTGATCGACGGCATGCGTGCCGAGCGCGGCAGCCTGCGCTCCGGCGGCGATGGCTCCGGCGACGCCAGCATGCAAGGCAGCCCGCCGGTCGAGAAGCCGCTGTCGCTGTTCTCCGGCATCGTCAAGGTTGGTAACGACAGCACGGCCAAGGTGGACTTTGCGCTGCCGGACTTCAACGGCACCGTGCGTGTGATGGCGGTGGCCTGGAGCGGCACCAAAGTCGGTTCGGCCAGTGCGGACGTCATCGTGCGTGACGCCGTGGCGCTGACCGCGTCGGCACCGCGCTTCCTCACATTGGGTGATGAGGCGCGGCTCGAGATCGACGTGCACAACGTCGAGGGCGCCAACGCGCCTTACAAGTTGCTCGTCGAGCAGGAGGCGGCCTCGGGCCTGAAGGCCAGCCTCGCAGGGCGCGACCTGCAACTGAAGGCGGGTGACCGGCGCCGGGAGACCGTTGCCATCAAGCCGGCGGAGATCGGCAGCTTCACGTATGCCATCAACGTCACCGGTCCTGATGGCATCGACGTCAAGCGTCGCATCGCGCTCGACGTCAAGGCCCCCGCGGGTGATATCCGGCGCACGACGGTGTCGTCGCTGGCGGCGAAAGGCGGCAAGCTGACGCTGTCGTCGGATCTGCTGCAGGACCTGATCCCGTCAACGGCTCGGGTGACCGTCAACGTCGGCCCTGTCGCGGGCATGGACGTGCCGGGCCTGCTGACCCAGCTCGATCGTTATCCGTACGGTTGCGCCGAGCAGACCACGAGCCGCGCGCTGCCTTTGCTGTATGTCAGCGAGATGGCGCGCAAGATCGGCCTCGCGGATGACGCCCAGTTGCGTGAGCGCATCCAGAAGGCGATCGAGCGCGTTCTCGACATGCAGGATGCGTCCGGTGCCTTCGGTATCTGGGGTCCGGCCAACGGCGACATGTGGCTCTCGAGCTATGTCTCCGACTTCCTGACGCGCGCGAAGGAGTCTGGCTACACGGTGCGGACGCAAGCCTTCAACCAGGCTCTCGACCGCTTGCAGAACTACATCAGCTATGCGCAGGACTTCGAAAAGGGCGGCGAGGCGCGTGCCTACGCACTTTACGTGCTGGCCCGCAACGGCCGCGCGCCTATCGGCGAGCTGCGCTACTACGCGGATACGCGGCTGGAGCGCTTTTCCAGCCCGCTCTCGCAGGCCCAGCTCGGTGCCGCGCTGGCAATGCTCGGCGACAAGGAGCGTGCCGAGCGTGCCTTCCGCGCGGCCCTCGGCCAGATGTCGGCCGAGGACAAAGGCTACAGCCGCTCCGACTATGGCTCCGGCATTCGCGACGGCGCGGCTCTGGTCACGCTCGCCGCGGAAACCGGAATCATCAAGGGCGAGACACCGAGGCTGGCCAGCGTCATCGCCAAGGCCTACAGCACCCGTGCCTATACCTCGACGCAGGAGCAGGCCTGGATGCTGCTGGCCGCGCGGGCTCTCTCCGAGCAGCGCAACGAGACGCAGCTTACGGTTGGCGGCGTCGCGCAGAAAGGCGACCTCAACCGGGTGCTGACGGCAGCCGAGATTAAAAACGGCGCGCTGACGATCAGCAACGACAGCGATGCCGCTGTCGATGCCGTCGTGTCGGTCCTGGGATCGTCGCTGACGCCCGAGCCTGCCGTATCCAAGGGCTTCACCGTGGAGCGCACATACTACACGCTCGACGGCAAGCAGGTGGATCTCGCCAGCGCGAGCGGCGGCACCGCGTCGGTGCAGCAGACCACGCGATTGGTCGTCGTTCTCAAAGTCGAAGGCACGGATGCCGGCGGCCGCATCATGCTGGTCGACCGCCTGCCCGCGGGCTTCGAGATCGAGAATCCCCGCCTGATCGACTCAGGAGACATCAAGACCTTCGAGTGGTTGAAACGCGACAAGGAGCCTGAGCACACGGAATTCCGCGACGATCGTTTCGTGGCCGCCTTCAACTTCTTCGGCGAAGGCAGCGGGCGCGGCGCATCGGGGCAGAGCACGAAGCCATCGGCGACCGTTGCCTACATGGTGCGTGCGGTGACCCCGGGCAGCTACGTGCATCCGGCGGCGACCGTCGAGGACATGTACCGGCCCGAGCGTTTCGCGCGCACGGCGGCCGGTCGTCTGGAGGTGACTGCGCGTGATCAGCGGTAACCATCAGGGCGGCAAACGGTGTCTGCCATGAAAAATGCTCAGTGTAGTCATAGTCGCGCCACAGATGATGCGCGACAATGCTGCCATCCGCAAAGTTGGCTGCGCCAGAAAACTGCGATCTTGAGCGGATTTCTGCGCATATCCCCAGAGACGGGGGAGGTGCCCCGAGACGGGGCACCCCGGCGCCGCGGATGGGGGAACAATCGCCTCCGCGGCGCCTTTCTCAAGGGAAGCATCGCACTCGTTGCTCTATCGGTTCTCGGCTTCGCGGCTTTTCGCGTGGCCATGAGCACGCTCGGCGAGCCGCCGCTCGAGCGCGCCAACGCTGTTTCGGTGACGCTGCTCGATCGCAATGACCGGTTGCTCAGAGCCTTCACGACGGCGGAGGATCACTGGCGTCTCCCCCTCGAGCCGGCGCAGACCGACGCCCGCTATCTCGCCATGCTGATGGCCTTCGAAGACCGGCGCTTTCTCACGCATTCGGGCGTCGACGGCATCGGCGTGCTGCGTGCGGCCGCCCAGTTCGTGCAATCGGGCCGCATCGTTTCCGGCGCCTCGACACTGACGATGCAGGTCGCGCGCCTGCTGCACGGCGAGCACGAGCGCACGGCCATGGGCAAGATGCGGCAGATGCTGCGTGCCTGGCAGCTCGAGTCGCGCCTGTCGAAAGACGAGATCCTCAAGCTCTACCTGCGGCTTGCCCCCTTCGGCGGCAATATCGAGGGCGTGCGGGCGGCGTCCCTCGCCTACTTTGGCAAGGAGCCGCGCCGCCTGTCGGTGGGCGAGGCTGCGTTGCTCGTCGCCTTGCCTCAATCGCCGGCGATGCGCCGGCCAGACCGCTTTCCCAATGCCGCGCGCAAGGCGCGCAATCGCGTGCTCGAGCGCGCCGTCGAAGCGGGCGTCATTTCCGTCGAGGAAGCCGATCGGGCGCGTGTAGAAGCCGTGCCGACAGCGCGCCGCGAGTTTCCCAAGCTCGCCCCGCATTTGACGGAAGCCGAGGTTGCGCGCCATCCCGAGCGCAGCGTGCATCGCTTGACCATCGATCGCGAGATGCAGGGCCAGATCGAGATGCTGGCGCGCGAGCACACCCAACTTCTCGGCGACCAGTTGTCCGCGGCCGTTCTCGTCGTCGATCACAAGAGCGGTGAGATCCTGGCGCACGTGGGCTCGGCCGGGTATTTCGATTCAACCCGCCTCGGCGCCAACGACATGGTCGATGCCGTCCGCTCGCCCGGCTCAACGCTGAAGCCGATCATCTATGGCCTGGCGTTCGAGCTCGGCCTCGCGCATCCGGCGACGATGATCGAGGACCGGCCGGCGCGCTTCGGCACCTATGCGCCCAAGAACTTCGATCAGGATTTCCGAGGCACCGTGAGCATCCGCGAGGCTCTGGCGCATTCGCTGAACATTCCGGCCGTGAAGGTGCTGGCTGCCGTCGGACCGTCACGTCTCGTCAATCGCCTGCGCCGCCTCGATCTGACCGCAGCCCTGCCTGGACGGTCGGAGGCGACGCTGGCGATCGCGCTCGGCGGCATCGGCATGCGCCTGTCCGACCTGGCGACGATCTACGCGACGCTGGCGCGCGGTGGCGAAGCCGTCTCCCTGAAGCATGTGCGCGAGCTGCACCAGGATCCTCAGAAGCCGCACAGCGCGCGGCGTCTGCTCGCGCCGGTCGCGGCCTGGTACGTCGGCGACATCCTCAAGGGCGCGCCTCCGCCGGCGAACGCCAAGGGCGGATCGATTGCGTACAAGACCGGCACGTCCTACGGCTTTCGCGATGCGTGGGCGGTCGGGTTCGATGGCAAGCATACTGTCGCCGTGTGGGTCGGACGGCCTGATGGGTCGGCAACCGCAGGCTTGACGGGCCGTGGCGCCGCCGCGCCCCTGCTGTTCGATGCCTTCGCGCGCATCTCCGAGCGGCCGGTCCCGCTTGCGGCAGCACCTGCCGGCGTCGTACGGGTGTCGGGAAGCGCGTTGCCGCCACCCCTGCGGCGCTTCAAGGAAGGGCTCGAGGACAATCATGACGGCGCCTATCTGGAGCCGGCGGTGCAGATCGCTTTCCCGCCCGACCGCGCAGAGCTCGACAGCGACGAAGGGGAGTTGGAGACAGTCGTGCTCAAGGCGGAAGGCGGCGTGCTGCCGCTCACTTGGCTTGCCGATGGCAAACCCATCTCGTCCGATCCGGCGCGGCACGATGTGAGTTGGCAACCGGAGGGGCGTGGGTTCGTCAGGATTTCGGTGATCGATGCGCGCGGTCGCTCCGACGGCGTTGAAATCCGACTGAAGTGATCGCCAATCCCCAGATTTCTTCCTCCGTATGTCATGCGACATGCGGTCTTGGTCGTTGGTATGCGACTATGCTGCCGGCTGTGTGGCGGCATAAGTTGATCCGTTGGTCTTGCGACCTTCTGCGCGGCTGTGCACGCGCAAACTCCAGCGGAGATGACCCGAATGCTGCGGTCCATTGCCTCGAACGCCACAATCCCTTGGTTGTTCGACTTCGGCACCCGCATTTGGGACAAGCTGGCGGCGGCGCTGGCCATCGGTGTGCTGAGCGTGTGGACGTGGAACGTGATGCTGGCGTCGAGCGTCGACGCTGACAAGGACGCGCAGCAAGCCGAAGCCTCCGAGGCCGGTGACCCGACCATCGCCACACCGCAGCGCGAGCACATGATCGCCGGTTACGGCGGCGCGCCTTACATCCATCCAAGCGACGTGACGTTCAGCAATCCCGGCGTCACCGATTTCACGGCGCATCGGCTCGGATGGGAAGGCCGTCCGTTCAAGAGTCCTGTCTACTACGGCATACGCACGCTGCACTGGACAGGCTGGAGTCCGGTCGGCGGCATGATCGACTTCACGCACTCCAAGGCCATCTCCCTGAAGGGCAAGGAGGTGGAGCTGTCAGGCATGCGCAACAGCCAGAAGATGCCGCCCAAGGCCAAGGTCGGCGACATCTTCCATCACTTCGAGTTCAGCCATGGGCACAACACGCTGACGGCGAACGGCATGGTCAGGCTGGCCAACCTCGTGCCCCGCCTCGCGCCCTATGTGGGCGGCGGTGCTGGAATCGCGGTGCCGCACACCGAGGTGCAGTTCAAGGGCGAGAACGTGCGGACCTACGAATACCAGTATGTCGGCCCGGCCGGACAAGGCTTGATCGGGTTGGAGCTGAGGCTGCCGCGCGTATCCGTTTTCATCGAGTACAAATTCACGCTTGCCAGCTACAAGGCGCCGATGACCAACCGCGACGGCGGCTGGTTTCCCGGGGATCTCGTGCGTCAATTGATTGGATACTTCCGTGGTGAAATGCCGGCCGGAGGATACCTGTCGACGACGCTCGCCAGCCACCAGGTCGCTGCAGGCGTCGGCGTGCGCGTCAGCCGCACGCCGTAATGCCGCCTGGAGCTATCGGGCTCCGCCGTTCCCGCGCACCGCGACGCGGTCTTGCGGTCGTTCCACGCCCGAGTGGACGAACTCGGAAGCGTTGGCCGCCACAAGCGCCTTGGCAAGCGCGTTCTGGCGCACCGGCACATCCGTTCTGATGTCCCGGAACCAGTCCCCGAAGAAATCGAGTAGCACGCGCAGTTTGGGCAGGATGTGCCGGGTCTTGGGGTAGAGGGCCCATACTGCCGACGATGTGGCGGCAATCTCATAGTCTTGCAGAACCGGCACCAAGGTCCCGTCCGCAAGCGCTTCCGAGACGCGCAATTCCGAGGTGCGGATGAGGCCTTGCCCCTCGCTTGCCGCATAGCACAGGAAGTCGCCGTTGTTCGATCTCAGGCGCCCGCCCACGCGCACCGACGTCTCCCGGCCCTTGTGCATGAAGGTCCACTGCGTGGCGTCGCCCAGCACGAGACAGGAGTGGTGCGTGAGATCCTCGGGCCGGTGCGGCCGGCCGTGCTTGGTGAGATAGCGCTCCGAGCCGACGATAATCTGTCGATCCGGCGCCAGACGCTTTGCGATCAGATTGGAGTCCGTCAAGGTGCCTGTGCGGATCACAACGTCGTAGCCCTCCTCCTGGAGGTTGACGATGCGGTCGGTCAGATCGATCTGCACCTCGATATCGGGGAAGGTATTGATGAAGGCGCATATGGCAGGGCCGATGTAGTTGCGACCCAGGCTTGCCGGCGCTGAAATCTTGATCTTGCCCTTCGGCCGCTCGACGTTGGCACTGACGGCTGCGCGCGCGTGCTCGATCTCGGCGAGGATGAGCTCGACATGATTGAGGAACTTCGCGCCTTCTTCCGTAATGCGGATCGATCGCGTGGTGCGATCGAACAAGCGCACGCACAAGTCGTCTTCGAGAGCTTGAATGCGCTTCGAAATCGTGCCTGGAGTGAGCCCCAGCTCCATTCCTACGGCGGACAGGTTTTGCACCGCTGCGACGCGGGCAAAAATGCACATGTCCTGGATGTCCATTCCTTCTACCTCAACAGGCTGCGCGGCAGTGCACCACCTGGTGTGCACACCGACTTCGACGCGCCCGCACATTCCCTTTGAATAAACGCATACTTGCCCGTCCCCTCGCCCGCAGCACTGTATCCCTGAACAACCCCATGTCAATTGCGACGACACACAATATGAAGGATCGGTAAGTGTTTATGCCGCAATGACTTACACGGCATAAAAGCGGCACGCAGCGTGAACAAACCACGTTGCAATCATGGATCGTGAAGATTTTTCAACGCGGATATGACTGGATATGTCCGCACATACATGAAGCGCCGATCAGAAGCGGCGCAGCAGCCGCTCGATGTAGTCGAGCTCCAACAGCGGCCGTGACGGCTCGCCGAGTCTGCGCCGCAATTCCTCGAGAATTTCGCGCGCGCGCTGGACGTCGATCTGCTCCGGCACTTTTACAGACGTGCCAAGATCGGGACCGTCGGTGCTCTGCGGCCGTCCCAGCGGATCGAGGGGCGCATCTGCGGCACGACCGACAGGCGATGGCATCTGACGCAGCATCTGCTCGGCCATTGATTGCGCACCCTGACGCAATTGCTCGAGTGCACGCTGCTCTTCACGACCGGCCCGATCGAGGTCGCCCTCACGCAAGGCCCGCTCGGCCTCCTGCATCGAACGCTCGGCGTCTTCGAGCTGTTGCGGTGAGCGCATGCCGAACTGCTGCATGCGGTCGCGCATTTGGCCGAGCCGGTCGCGCAGCTGCCCTTGACGGTCGCCGAGTTGCCCCTGGCCCTGTTGCTGGCCCCGTCCAGGTCCGCGCTGTTGTTGCTGGCCCTGTTGCTGCCCTCTTTGGCCGCGCCGACCGCGTTGCCCCTGGCCTTGCTGACCCTGGCGGCCCTGCTGTCCTTGTTGACCCTGCTGTCCCTGTTGGCCTTGCTGCCCTTGCTGACCGTCCTCGCCAGATTCACCGTCGTCCTGACGGTTCTGCTCGCTGAACGTGTCGTCGAGGAGCTGCTGCTGCTTGCCGATGATGTCGCCAAACTCGTTCATCATCTGCATGGCCTGCTGGCCCTGCTGATTTTGCTGGCGCGCCATGCGGCCGGATTGCAGCTGCTCGAGCAGGTCGCGAAGCTGGCTGAGCATCTGCTGGGCCGTGTCGCGCGATCCCTGCCGCGCCATGTTCTCGATATCGCGCATCATGCGATCGAGATCCTGGGGGCGGATGATCTGGTTCTGCGCCATGCCGGGCGGCATCTCCATGGGCTGCTGCCCTTCGGCCTGGCGTGCCAGCTGCTCCATGAATTGCGCCAAGGCTTGCCGCAACTCCTGCATCAACTTCTGGATCTCTTCGTCCGAGGCACCCTGCTCCAGGGCCTTGGAGAGGTTCTCCTGCGCCTCACGCAATCTCCGTTCGGCGTCGGACAGGTTGCCGTCCTCCAGCCGCAGTGCGACGTGCCAGAGCTGGTCGATGACGCTCTTCATGCCGGCACGCGACTTGTCGCGCTGCAGGCGCCAATAGGCGGACCGCAAGCCGAGATAAGCCTGTTTGTCGGGGAAGTAGCCATCAGGCTCGAGGGAGATGGCCTCGATCGCGCGCAACACTTGCGGCCGGTTGCGCGGATCCTCGACGAGATAGCGGCGCTGCTCCACTACGGCCTTGGCAATCGGGTTTTCGAACCGCCGTTGGGGCAGGATGAACTCCAGCGGCTCGCTCTTGCCGACCTGTCCGGCTTGATCGCGCGCCGACAGCGTCAGGCGAACGCGCATGCCGGCCCAAGGATGACCGGCGAGCTCGTGGTAGCTCGAGGCTTCTGCCTGCTTGGCGCTGGCGCGCGGCAAGCGCAGGGAAAGCACGGGTGGCCGCTCCAGCGGCGGGCGCGGACCTTTCTTGGCCGCGGGTCTCGCCCAGCTGCGCGCCGGGTCTTCAGGACGAGGCTGCGCTCGCGTGATGCGTCCCTCGGCGGACACCACGCCATAGTCGTCTTCGATCTTGTAGGTGAGCTTCAATGCACCGCGCGGCATGCGCTCGGGCTGTTTGGTAAGCGCGATCTTCGGCGGATGATCAGGGATGATCTTGAAATGCCACGGCTTGGCTCCGGACACGCCGCTGACGGCGACCGTGCCGGTGTTACGCAGATCGAGACGGATCTCAGCGACCTCGCCGCTCGCGCCGCGCCCTGCGGGAGTCGTTTCCTGCGCCTGGGGCTTGGCTTCGACGCGCTGCATTTCGCCGGAAGCATTTTTCAAGTCGAGGGCGAGCTTGGCGGCGCCGGGGCCGCTCGAACGCACAATGAGCACGCTGCGGTCCGGAACTTCGAAGCTGTTCTCGGCGGCGCCCGCCTCGCCGAGCGGGCGTGACCCATCAGCGAGCATGATCGGAGCCCGCCCCGTATAAGCCGGAGGCGTAACCCAGGCGTCGAAGCGCATTTCCGCGCCAGCCTCGGAGCCGCCGAACCGGAAGGCGGCGCGCAGGCGGTCGGAGGCGCTGTCGCCGACGATGATGGTCAAGGCGCCGGCGGCGAGCAGCAACAGCCCGCGCAGGGCGACTGGATCGAAGCGATCGGTGCGCGGCGTGGGAGAACCGACCTTGAGCTTGGCGAGCAGGGCTTGCAGGCGCGCCTTGTGGGCAGCCCAGAGGGCCGTCGTCGCTGGGTCGGAGCCGGCACTCGTCAGCTTGTCTTCGTAAGAGGAGGCGGGGCGATGCGGGACAGCCGAGCGCAGCTCGATGCGCCGTATGGCGTCCTCGCGGCTGACCGCAGGCGTGCGCACCAGCCAGGCCAGAATGGCGAGAGCTGCCAGGGCGAAGGCGGCGAGCAGGGCCTTGTGCCCGAGATCACCAAGGTGCGACCAGAGCCCGAGAAGCGATACGATATTGAACGCGAGCGCCAACCCGATCAGCGCCCACAGGCGCGGCCACAGGTTTTCGAACAGAAGTGCCCACTTGCTCAGGCGGACTTTGCGCTCAAAGGCGGCCTCCGGCCCAGAGCGCGAAAATCTGGCGTCGGTCGTCATGCCTCAACCTTAGCATGGGTTAATAAGGCGTCCCCTACTATTGCAGGGAACGACTATCACTTTCTTTTCACCGGACGACGGTTGCAGCCGAGTGGGGCGCAATCGCGGCAAACCGCTGTTATTCCAGCCAGTTGGGAACGCGGTCCAGGGCGATCAAGGCCTCATAGTCCAGGCGCGGGCGCACGATGGCGGATTGGTCGCCGTGCACCAGCACCTCGGGAACCAGCAGCCGCGCATTGTAGGTGGAAGCCATGACCGCGCCGTAGGCCCCTGCCGTCATGAATGCGAGAAGGTCACCCGGGTTCGTCCGGGGCAGCTCGCGATCGATGCAGAACGTGTCGCCGGACTCGCAGATGGGGCCGACGACGTCGTAACGCACGCTTGGTGTGCCGGGCTGCGGCTCGGCGACCGGCCAGATCTCGTGGTAGGCCTCATACATCGCCGGACGAATGAGATCGTTCATCGCCGCATCGACCACCAGGAAGGTCTTGCTGGGGCGTGGGTTGAGATACAACACCCTGGTGACCAGTATGCCCGCGTTGCCGACGATGATGCGACCGGGCTCGAAGCTCAGCTCCGCGCCGAGATCTCCCAGTGTCTTGTCCACCATCGCCGCGTAGGCCTGGATGAGGTCGGGGCCATGCGTGAAGTTCCGCGGGATTTTGTAGGGAATGCCGAGCCCGCCCCCCAGGTCCAGCCGCTCGACGCCGAGGCCTTGCGCGCGCAGCTTTTCCGCAAGCCCGCGCATGCGCACGAACGCGGCCTCCAGCTCATCGAGCTGCATGATCTGGCTGCCGATATGGACGGCAAGCCCGGCCATGCTGACGCCGGGCAGGTTGGCTGCTTTGACGTAGATGCGCTCGGCCTCGGCGATGCTGACGCCGAACTTGTTGGCGGATGAGCCGGTCGTGATCTTGGCATGTCCGCCGGCACCCACATCCGGATTGATGCGGATGGCGGCCTTCTGGCGCTTGCCGCGCGCCGCGGCAACGCGCGACAGCATCTCGAGCTCGCCTTCGCTCTCGATGTTGACCTGGTAGAGCCCGGCATCGACGGCGAAGGCAAGCTCGCTCTCGGTCTTGCCGACGCCCGAGAATACGATGCGGGATGCGGGGATGCCGGCGGCCATCGCCTTACGGACCTCCCCTTCGGACACCGTATCGGCGCCCGCACCGAGCTTCGCCAGCGTGCGCAGGACAGCGAGGTTGCTGTTGGCCTTCATGGCGTAGAAGACATGCCGCTTGGGCACACCCACGGCTTCAGCGAACAGGCGATAGTGGCGCTCGATGGTGGCGGTCGAATAACAGTAGAACGGCGTGCCGACGCTTTCCGCCAGACGCGAGAGGTTCACGCCCTCGGCGTGGAGGACGTTATTCCGGTAGTTGAAATGATGCATGGATGGCGTCCGGTCAGCGGATCAGCCCGTCAAGAACGAAACCCTTGTGCGGCTGGGGAGCAGCGTTTTCGGGTTTGCCCTGGCCGCTATCGGCCGATGCTGTTTTGCCGGCTTTAGACTCGGGCGGCGCTTCCAGCGAGCCACGCACACCGCACCCGGCGACGCCGAAGGCGCAGACTGCCACGATCAGGCCTAATCTGAACGCTGTGCGCATGTTATCGGCAGGCTCTCGATCCACAGGTTGCAACGAGCGCCGGCCCGATCCCGGGCCAAACTCCTATGCGTTCTAGACCCTTCCGGGGGCCTTTTCCAAACGCTTTATCCAGGCTCGCGCCATTTTGCGCACATTCTGTGGCGCCGTTCCACCAAAGCTCACCCGGCTCTTGACGGAATTCTCCACGCTGAGCACGGAATAAACGTCCTTGGTGATGCGCTTCTCGACCCCCTGCATGGCCTCGATCGGCAGGTCGTCCAGCGCCAACCCCTGCTGCTCCGCCAGCTTGACGATGGCGCCCGTGACGTGGTGCGCCTCGCGGAACGGCAGCTTTAGGGTCCGCACCAGCCAGTCCGCGAGATCCGTGGCTGTGGAATACCCGCGGCCAGCGGCCGCCAGCATGGCCTCGGGCACGGGTTCCAGGTCCTCGATCATGCCGCGCATGGCGGCGACGGCGACCGCGAAGGCCCGCAGGGCGTCAAAGGTGGTCTCTTTGTCCTCCTGCATGTCCTTGGCGTAGGTCAACGGCAGGCCCTTCATGACCATGAGCAGGCCCTGGAACGCCCCGGCGATCCGCCCGACCTTGGCCCGGCATAGCTCGGCCGCGTCCGGGTTGCGCTTTTGCGGCATGATCGAGGAGCCGGTCGTCCACCGGTCCGACAGGGTGACGAAGCCGAACTGCGGCGTCATCCAGATGACGATTTCCTCGGCCAGCCGCGACAGGTGCATGGCAGAAATGGCCGCGGCTGCCAGAGCTTCGAGTGCGAAGTCGCGATCCGACACACCATCGAGGGAGTTTGCCGTCGGGCGATCGAAGCCGAGCGTATCAGCGGTCATCTGGCGATCGATCGGGAACGAGGTCCCGGCAAGAGCCGCGCTGCCGAGCGGGCTTTCGTTCATGCGCTGGCGTGCGTCGGCAAACCGTCCCCTGTCCCTGCCGAACATCTCCACGTAGGCGAGCAGGTGATGGCCGAACGTCACGGGCTGGGCGGGCTGCAGATGCGTGAAGCCCGGCATGATGGTTGCGGCATGCGTCTCGGCCTTGGTGGCGAGCGCGAGCTGCAGGCCTGCCAGGCCGGTCTCGAAGGCGTCGAGTGCATCGCGCACGTACATGCGGAAATCGAGCGCCACCTGGTCATTGCGCGACCGCGCCGTATGCAGGCGTCCGCCGGCCGGGCCGATCAGCTCGGTCAGCCGGCTTTCGATATTGAGATGGATATCCTCGAGTTTTTCCGAAAATGCGAACTTGCCGGCCTGAATTTCCGCCTGGATCTGATCCAGGCCCCGCGTGATCTCCCTGGCATCGGCTTTTGTGATGATTCCCTGCTCGGCCAGCATTGCCGCATGCGCCTTTGAGCCGCGGATATCTTGCGGGGCGAGAGCCTTGTCGAAGCCGATGGACGCATTAATTTCGACCATCAAGTCGGCCGGTGAGAGCGCGAAGCGGCCTCCCCACATCCGGTTTGGATTTTTTTCAGTCACGAACGGCCTCGAACGCGAGTTAGCGGCGCAACACGACAATGGCGAAGTTCCAGGGATGAAGAACGTAGACAACGCTCTGCAAACACCTCGAACATCAATGGCGACATATGCCTGGACGGCGGCGCTGGCCGCTATGGCAGGTTTTGCTGCGGTATACGTCACGCTGCGCGGACCTGACAACGCCAATCGCAGCCCGACGGCGTTTGTCGTTACCCAGAATGCGCCGGCCTCCGACGCCAAATCGCAGCCGCTCCCGTCCGGTCCCGGGACCAACCGCCTGAGCGTCGGCCACATGGCCGGCTTCGTCTTCAAGAAGGAGCCCGGCGAGCTACCCGATACGGTTTTCGTCGATCAGAGCGGCAAGGAGCGGACCCTCAAGGACTGGAACGGCAAGGTTGTCTTGTTGAACCTGTGGGCCACGTGGTGCGCTCCGTGCCGCAAGGAGATGCCGAGCCTCGACCGGCTGCAGGCGACCCTCGGTTCGGACAAGTTCGAGGTGGTAGCGGTCAGCGTCGACAAGACTGGGGTTGAGGGCGCCAAGGCCTTCTTCGATGAGATCAAGGTCGGCAAGCTCGGCGTGTACGCCGATCCGACCATCAGACTCGGCACTGCGCTCAAGATCATCGGCATGCCCTCGACCATCCTGATCGGCCGTGACGGGCGCGAGATCGGCCGCCTGGTCGGTCCGGCCGAGTGGGACAGCGGCGATGCCAGGCGGCTGATCCAGGCGACCCTCAACCAGTAGGCGCGGACTTTTGGCGGCGGTGACGTTGCTCTAGCCGCGTTAGACCTCAGGCCTCGCGTCAGTTGACACGCCGTGCCGCCCGCGCCACAACGCTCGGGCCTTGCAAATGCACGCCGGGGAGGCCGCAAAAAGCCCATGTCGAACGCCAATCTGCAATCGACCATCGAAGCCGCGTGGGAGAAGCGCGACACCATCAACGCGCAGACCAAAGGCGACGTGCGCGAAGCCATCGAGACCGCGCTCGACCTGCTCGACAAGGGCGAGGCGCGCGTCGCGGAGAAGACGGGCAGCGACTGGTCCGTCAATCAGTGGCTGAAGAAGGCGGTGCTGCTGTCCTTCCGGCTGAAGGACATGGGGATGATCTCCGGCGCTCCGGGCGGGGCCAGCTGGTGGGATAAAGTCCCGTCCAAGTTCGAGGGCTGGGGCGACAATCGCTTCCGCGCCGCCGGCTTTCGCGCCGTTCCGGGCGCTGTCGTGCGCCACTCCGCCTACATCGCGCCGAACGTCGTGCTGATGCCGTCGTTCGTCAACCTCGGCGCCTACGTGGACTCTGGAACGATGGTTGACACGTGGGCGACGGTCGGCTCGTGTGCGCAGATCGGCAAGAACGTGCATCTGTCGGGTGGCGTCGGCATCGGCGGTGTGCTCGAGCCGCTGCAGGCCAACCCCACCATCATCGAGGACGATTGCTTCATCGGCGCGCGCTCGGAAGTGGTGGAAGGCGTCGTCGTGGGCAAGGGCTCGGTGCTCGCCATGGGCACCTTCATCAGCTCCTCGACCAAGGTGATCGACCGGGCCACGGGCCAGGTGTACGTCGGCCGCGTGCCGCCCTATTCGGTGGTCGTGTCCGGCAACCTGCCGGGCAAGCCGCTGCCGGACGGTTCTCCGGGGCCATCGCTCTATTGCGCCGTGATCGTGAAGACGGTCGACGCCCAGACGCGCAGCAAGACGGCGATCAACGAACTGCTGCGGGACTAGAGGCGGGTCGTCATCGAGGACGTCGGTCATGTACCGCACGCTCGACCCCGAAAAGATCGTGGCGACGTTGACCCAGCTGCGCCGTCGCATTGCGGAGCGGTTTCCGAACGCAGGCCTGGTCAAGGTCTGCGCCGAGCTGGCGGCGGTGGCGGGCGAGAGCCGCGACCGCACGGCGCGGCTGGCGCGGCCGAACCTGCTCGTGAGAGCAGCAGGCGTGCTGGTCATGGTGGCCGGCGTCGTGGCGCTCGTCTACATCGGCCGGCTCATCAAGGTCGAGGGTGCCAGCACCGAGCTGTTCGGCATGCTGCAGGGCATCGATGCCCTGGTCAATCTGCTGATCGTGGTCGGTGCGGTGATCCTGTTCCTGGTGACGCTCGAAGGGCGGACCAAGCGCCGCGCCGCGCTGGCCGGTCTGCATGAGCTACGCTCCATCGTGCACGTCATCGACATGCACCAGCTGACCAAGGATCCGAGCGCCATTCTGCGCCCGGACGATACGACGACATCATCACCCAAGCGCATCACGAGTGGAGCAGAGCTCGTGCGCTATCTCGATTACTGCTCCGAGATGCTGTCGCTCTCGAGCAAGGTGGCGGCGCTCTATGCACAGAGCTCGGTCGATCCCCTGGTCATCGACACCGTGAACGACATCGAGCGGCTGACCACGAGCCTCTCGCAGAAGATCTGGCAGAAGATCAACATCATCGAGCGCGACCGCGATCATCACGTTTCACCGGTGCTTTCGACACCGTCCGCTCCAGCAACGCCAGTCAAGGCTCCATGACGACACCCGATCCGCGCAATCCCGTCGATCTCGCGCAAGCGCTGATCCGCTGTCCTTCGGTGACACCGGACGAGGGCGGTGCGCTGACCCTTCTCGAAAGCGTGTTGAAGCCAGCGGGGTTTACCTGTCATCGCCTGATGATGCGTGAGGCCGGCACGCCGGATGTCGAGAACCTGTATGCCCGTATCGGCACGGAAGGCCCGCATCTCTGCTTCGCCGGGCATACCGACGTGGTGCCGCCTGGCGATGAAGCGCTATGGACGCGGCCGCCGTTCGGCGCCGAGATCCACGAAGGCGTGCTCTACGGGCGCGGTGCGGTCGACATGAAGGGCGGCATTGCCTGCTTCCTCGCAGCGGCGATGCGCTATCTGGCACGCGGATCGGCGCCGAAGCCCGGCTCGATCAGTTTCCTGATCACCGGAGACGAGGAAGGACCGTCCATCAACGGCACCATGAAGGTGCTCGACTGGATGGTGGCACGTGGCGAGAGGCTCGATGCGGCGATCGTCGGCGAGCCCTCCAATCCGCAGGCACTGGGCGACGAGGTCAAGATCGGCCGGCGCGGCTCGCTGAATGGCGAACTGGTGGTCGCGGGACGGCAGGGGCATGTCGCCTATCCGCATATCGCCGACAATCCGGTGCCGAAGCTCGCGCGTCTCATCGACCGCTTGTCATCGACGCCGCTCGACCAGGGAACGCCGGACTTCGCCGCGTCGAGCCTGCAGTTCACCGTGATTTCCGCGCCGAACACCGCCACCAATGTCATCCCGGCGGAGGCGCGCGCCAAGTTCAACATCCGCTACAATGATCTGTGGCTGCGGCCGAAGGTCGAGGCATGGGTGCGCGAGCAGTGCGCCGCGGCCGCGAAGGACATCGGCGCGCAGTATCAATTGAGCTTCTCGGGCACCGGCGAGGTCTTCCTGACCAAGCCCGGACCGCTCGTCGATACCATGGTGCGTGCCGTGCGCGAGGTGACCGGGCGCACGCCGGCCCTGACGACGAGCGGCGGCACGTCCGACGCGCGGTTCATCCAGGCGCATTGTCCGGTGATCGAGTTCGGGCTGGTCAATGCGACGATCCACGCGGTGGACGAGCGTGTGCCGCTGACGGATCTTGAGACATTGACGGCAATCTATGAGCGCTTCCTCGTCCAGTACTTCGCCAGGCCCTAGCGTGCGCACGTTCTCCAGGCTCGTGCGCAACGCCGCAGCCGCTGCCCTGATGCTCGCCGGCGGCACCATGCCGGCAGACGCGGGGCGTGTGCGCGGCGAAGTCTACTATCGCGAGAAGGTTGCGCTGCCGCCCGATGCCACGCTCGAGGTGAGCCTCTATGACGTGTCGCGGCCTGGAGAGTATGGCGATCTGATCGCCGCCGTGCAGATCCGGCCGCGTGGTCCTTCGCCAATTCCGTTCGAGATTTTCTTTGGTGACGACACGGTCGGCCCGGATCGAGCCTATGGTCTGCGCGCGAGAATAGTGGTGGCCGGGAAGCTGCTGTTCGTCAGTGCGGAGACGCCGCGTGTGCTGACCCGGGGAGCCTCTAACACCGCGCGAATCCTCATGCTCGGCATCTCGATCGAAGAGCCCGTCAGTGCGGGCGCGGCCACGGCTTTGACCGGCGTGTTGTGGCGGGCAGATGAGATCGGCGGCCGGGGCGTCCTCGCTGACGTCGAAATGACCTTCAGCGTCGGCACAGGTGGAACGGTCGCGGGCTCCGGCGGTTGCAATGCGATCCGCGGCACCGCCGAGATCGCTCAGAGTGATATCGACTTCAGCCTGCTGGGCGCAACGCGCAAGACGTGCGCTTCGGCGGTCATGGAGCAGGAGACCAAATTCCTGTCTGCGCTCGCTGCAAGCCGTACGTTTCGCATCGACGGCGAACACCTGGAGCTGCGCGGTGCCGAGGGTGCGGTGCTCGTGCGCCTGCAGCCGGTGCGTTAACCACGCGTGTCGCAGTAATCGCGTCGCGGCTTCATCATTCATGAACAAGCTTCTGCGCGGGCAGATAGCCGGCACGAGTTCCCTATGCTAGCTGTCGCACGCAGCCAGATGGGCGGTCCGCATGCCCCATGCAGAGTTTCACAACACGCTGTTGCAGTGTGCGATTGCGCTGGAGACGCTCGATACTCCGGCCGCCGTCATCGATCATTTGCACAAAACGCTATCGCGCGAGATCCAGCTTCACGTCCTGGCGATTGCGCGCTTTCCGTTGAAATGGGGCGACTGGTCGGGCGTCGAGCGAGGTAAATCCGTCTTCCTTCACCCGACCGTGCCGGGCGGCTGGTGGGACGAATATGCCGTGATGGCGCGCAGTGTACCCGACCCCGGCCTCGTCATGGCGCGCATGAGCCTGGCGCCGTTCACGTGGACTGAAGGCCGCCAGATGCTGGAGCCGCTCGGCGTGGACCGCTGGTCCTATGAGCTCGCGTTGAAGCATGGCATGCGCGACGGGTTCACATGCCCGGTCGGATCGCGCTGGGTCGTGTCGTTCTGGTCGAAGCGGGTGCTGACCAGCGTGCTGACGGATCAGATGCGCGCCACGATCTTCATGGCCGCCAGCTTCGCCGTCATTCGCATGGAGCAGATCGCGGGGCCCGACCCAAACCGGCTCGGTGCCGTGACGCAGCTCACACCGCGCGAGCTGAGCGTCTTGCGCCTGCTGTCGATCGGCAAGCGCACGAGCGAGATCGCCGAGCACCTGGGCCTCGGCGAGGAGACGGTGCGCAGCCATCTGAAGAAGGCACAGCGCAAACTCGGTGTGACGGACCGGGTACACGCCGTCGCTGATGCGCTGCGGCAGCGCTTGATTCCGTAAGTCTCCCCCAAATCGGGGATACTCGGGCGTTCCCGCCGATGATCTGTAGGCGGTGTGACCTTGGGTTTGAGGCGAGGCTCGCTCCACGGCGAGGGGGAGGCCTAGGATCCGGTCGCCGTAAACGCTGCACGAGGCTGCGCCCGCCTGCCTCCACAGTCAGCGTCAGGCCGGATCTCGGAGCAGGCTGGAGAAACCCGCTGCTGGTTTGCGATGAGATCCGGCCGTCCGTGCGTATCGCGCGCTTACGGACGAGGCACGCGCGCTCGATTCAGCGACGCACTGCGTTTCCGGTCGATCTCCTTCATGGTGCCAAGCAGCAGGGCGCGAAACCACCGTTGCGCCGGGTCCGCTTCCATGCGCGGGTGCCACGCCATGAGATAGCGCAGGCGAGAGAGGTCGAAAGGCGGTGGCACGATACGCACGCGTGTGTCGTCGGCGTAATACTCCGCTGCACGGCGCGGCATCGTGGCGATGAGCGGCGTGCCCGCGACTGCCAGGACGGCGGTGCCGAAATGGGGGACGCGCAAGCCTATCCGGCGCTCAAATCCCAGTACGGCGAGATGATCATCGATCGTGTGCTGCGCGCCGAGATTGGTGATCTTCACGTGCGGGCTGGCGAGGTAGGCGTCCTGCGTCAGCACTCCCGCACCGAGCGGATGATCCAGTGACAGGACGCACACGAATTCGTCCTCGACGACGATTTGCGAATGCAGCGGCGCGGGCACGTCGTTGGCCCACAGCAGCACGTCGATCCTGCCATGCACGATGTCGTCAAAAGCCGTGTCGTAGCGCGATATGACCTCGAGCTGCGTGTGCGGCGCAAGCTGCATCATGTACGCCGGCAGGCGCGAGGCGATGACCAGCGAGGCGTAGTCCGAGCAGCACAAGCGGAAGCGATCCTGTGCCGTCGTCGGATCGAAGGTGTTGCCGCGCAGGAGCCGATCGACAGCCGGCAGGAGCAACTGCAGCTCGTCCTGCAGACGGCGGGCGCGGGCGGTGAGCTCGTAGCCGCCGGATGTCCGGATCAGAAGCTCATCATCAAAGGTATCACGCAGGCGCTGCAGCACCCGGCTCATGGCCGGTTGGCTCAAATGATGGCGCGCTGCCGCTTTCGAGATGCTGCGCTCCTCCAGCAGGACGGCGAGCGCCGGCAGGAGATTCAGATCGGATTGGCGAATATGCGTCAATTGCATATTGCAAATATACTCTTTGCATTGGACGCATGGAAGGGGGTGGCCTACATACAGGTCACGACGAACACAAGAGGTGCTCGCCCGAGATTGGAAACCAAGTCAAAACAAAGGATTACGATCATGAAAACGCTCTTGACCGCATCGATTGTCGCCCTCGGCCTGTTTGCTGGTGCAGCGCAGGCTGCCGAGAAGCCCGTCTTCACGCAGATCGGCGAGACGGCTCCCCTTTCAGCCACCTTCGAGGACCTGAACCAGACGGCTCCGCGCAGCAACTTTGACCAGCTGCAAGATACGGCCCCGCACACTGGAGCCATCTACGGCCAGGTCGAAAATACAGCGCCTTAATCGAGGCCGGCATGCAGTCGAAACACACAACCCCGGGGGCACCCTCCCGGGGTTGAGCTTTTACTGAGAGCCCGACACTGGCCTGCAGAGCCTCAGCCCATGGCAGAGGTCTTTTCCGGCTTGATCCTGTAAGTCACGCGCTGCTCCCCCGGCTGCCTGAAGGGATAGGCCTTGCCGAGATACTTCTGGGACAGCGCATCGATGTGGGCGTCCGCGCCATCCTGCGTGATGTCGACGACGCGGCCGCGCACTTCCAGGTAGCGATAGGGGTTGCTCGGATCGAGCAGGGCCAGCGATACGCGCGGGTCGCGGCGCATGTTCTTGTCTTTCACACGGCCAAGCGCGGAATTGATGCGAATGTGAGTGCCATCCCAGTCGAACCAGACGGGTGTGACCTGGGGGCTGCCATCCTTCATGATCGTGCCGAGATTGGCGAAGATCTTTGAGTTGAGCAGTTCGCGATACTTGTCAGGAATGGCGTCTGTCATGGCTGTCCTCGTTTAGACATGGCGTCGTGTCGCCCGTTCAGGCTGCTAGGTCAAAGTCGTGTGGCTCGAGCGGTGGTCCCATCGCACGTAGGTATGCGAAGCCGCCAAGGGAAGCCCCCAAGCTTTGCCTTTCTGATGCCGCCGAATCGGTCGATGGTGCCGCTGCAAGGCGAATCTCCGGCAGGAGCACAGCATGATGGTCGAGCGTTCATCTGATCCGCAGACGGCGGAGGAGGGCGAGGCGGTGCACGATGCCGAGCGTCCCGCCAAGGCCGGCGGCAAAGCACTGTTCGACAAGAAGACCATTGCCCTCGTGTATGATTTCGACGGCACGCTCAGTCCGCGGCCGATGCAGGAATACACGTTCCTTCCCAAGATCGGTGAGGATCCCAAGGCGTTCTGGGCGGAGGCGAATGCGCTGGCCCGCGAGCAGGGCGCCGACAGCCTCATCACCTACATGCACCTGATGTACAAAAAGGCGAAGGCCAAGGGTGTGCGCATCGATCGTGAGGATCTGGTGCAGCTGGGCCGCGATGTCGAGCTCTTCCCGGGCGTCGACGAATGGTTCGATGAGATCGCGCAGTACGTGAAGCTGCTGCCCGGTACGCACGGCATCACGCTGCGCCACTATCTCGTATCATCCGGGCTGACCGAGATCATCGAGGGGACGCGCATCTATCGCCGCTTCCATAACGTGTTCGCCTCGGAATACTGGTTCGATCCCTATGATCTGCCCTATCCGAAGCGCGTCATCACGGATACGGGCAAGACGCAGTATCTCTTCCGCATCAACAAGGGCATCGAGGATCTGGGCCACTCGATCAACGAGCACATGCCCGAGACGAGCCGGCCCATTCCCTTCTCCAACATGATCTATTTCGGCGATGGCGATACGGACGTGCCGTCCATGGCGGTCATGCGCAAGAACGGCGGGCACGCCATTGCCGTGCATACACCGGGCAAGGCCCGTGCGAAATGCGTTGACCTGTTCAAGGCCGGACGCTGCGATTTCTTCGCACCGGCCGACTACCGTCGCGGCTCGGACCTATTCAAGCGCACGTGCCTGCTGATCGATCGCGTGCTCGCCGACATCCGCGTGCAGGAGGAGCGCTGGCGCCTGGAGCGCGGCGTGAAATAGGCGCGCGCTCAGGAAAAGAAAAAGGCCCTCGCGCACACGCGAAGGCCTGAGATGAGCCAGCGGGGGAGCTGCGCTTACTTCTTCGGCGCGTAAGCGACCTTTTTCGCCTTCTTCACTTTCTTCACGGACTTCGTCTTGTAGACGGTGCCCCTCACTTCGCTGCGCTGGTGATCGAAGTGCTTCATCCAGCCGAACATGCAGTCATGCATTCTTCCGAGGTCGCCGGCCTGAGACGCCGAGGGGAGCACGGCGAAAGCGGCAGCGGCGGCGAGCGGAGCAAACAAGCGCAACTTCATCGAGGTTCCTCCAAAAGTCATCGTGGATGCGGAGTAATTCCGCATCAATACTCATGATTATGCTCGTTACCGAGATGAAGAACAGTTTAAGAGATGCGACCGGCAGGTATTATTGTTGAGCCATCGTTAATTTTACTTGGGCGATACAACTGCAGGGAAGACTTCGCTGCTGCCGTTCCGCCGCCCACATGTTTCTGAAAGACTGGGGCGAGAAAAAACCAGCGGAGGAAACACGCATGTCGGTCGTTCTGGGCAGCGGCGAGCATCGCTACGAGGTTGTCGAGGGATGGGGGAAGCTGCCGGAGGGTTGGTCCTTCAAGGACGTCGGCGCTGTCGCAGTCGATAGCAAGGATCAGGTCTACGTCTTCAATCGCGGCGAGCACCCGATGATCGTGTTCGATCGCGCCGGCAATTTCCTGCGTTCATGGGGTGAAGGGCTGTTCAAGCGTGCCCACGGCCTGCACATCGACGAGCACGATCATCTGTGGTGCACCGACGACGGCGATCACACGGTGAGGAAGTGCACCACTGACGGGAAGGTGCTGCTGACCATCGGCCTGCCGGACAAGCCTGCGCCGTTCATGAGCGGCGAGCCGTTCCACCGCTGTACGCACACGGCGCAATCCCCGAAGGGCGAGATCTACGTCTCCGACGGCTACGGCAATGCTCGCGTGCACAAGTATTCGCCAGACGGCAAGCTGCTGATGTCCTGGGGCGAGCCCGGAACGGACCCGGGCCAGTTCAACATCGTGCACAACATCGTCACCGATCCGGACGGCTGGGTCTATGTCGCCGATCGCGAAAACCATCGCGTGCAGGTGTTCGACGGCAACGGCAGATACGAGACGCAGTGGAATAACCTGCACCGGCCCTGTGCGCTGTACTGCTCGTGCCGCGCCGGCACGCAGCCGCAGTTCATCGTTGGCGAGCTGGGTCCGAGCCTGCCGGTGAACTTGAAGGTGCCGAACCTGGGGCCGCGCATCTCGATCGTGGATGCCAAGGGCAGACGCATCGCGCGTCTCGGCGGCCAGGACGGCGCGGGCGAGGACGTCGGAAAATTCATGGCGCCGCATGGCATCGCGTTGGATTCGCGCGGCGACATCTATCTGGGCGAGGTGGCCTACACCAACTGGCCGCAATCGTTTCCCGGTAAGCCGATGCCCAAGCACATCCGGTCGCTGCAGAAGCTGGCGAAAGTCAGCGCGTAGGGCTAGGCGGGAATAGTCTGCGCTTCTGCGGTCACGTAGGCGAGAGCCGCGCGGATGACGGGCGGGGCGTAGAGAATTTTTCTGTGCCCCAGATCGTCGAATGCCTGCAGCTCGACAGATGCTGTCGCCGCCGCGATCTCCTCGGCGTTGCCAAAGGGAATTTCGTAATCATCGCGCGCGTGCAAGAGGAGCGCGCGACGCCCCGCCTCCGCAAGCAGGCGTTCGCCGGTGAACTGGACGATGGGACGATGGGCCAGGAGCTCCAGACGGTGCTCGTAGTTCTGCTGGGCGGCGGGCGACAGGCCTTCCTCCATGCCGAACTGATCGGTGACCTGGGAAAAGCGGTTCGGCATCGAGACCAGTACGTAACCCATGAACGGATAAGCATGGGGCATGGGCGCACCGCCTCCGCCCGCAAGGAGAGCGGCCTGCCCGCCGAGCGAATGGGCGACGACGAACTGGATCGGCCCGAGGGCTTCGGCAACCTCACGCACAGCATGTGCGCACGCAATCAGGTTGGTGTGCCGCCCGGCGCTGGCACCGTGCGCGGGAAAGTCGAAGAGCACGGTGCGGAACCCGCGTCTGCGGAAGGGTTCGGCGAACGCCGCCATGAAGGCGGCTTCGGCAGTCCAGCCGTGAACGAACAGCACGTTCCGCGTCTGCGCAGGTCTGATCTCGGGCTCGAAGACGTAGGCTTGCAGCGAGCCTTCGGATGTGGGGACCCGGACCCGTGTGGCCTGGCGCAGATGGAAGCGTGCGCGCTCGACGAGGGTGTCGTGATCCGGGCTGCGGTGCCGGGACAGGTGCGGTGTACAGAATTTGCGATAGGCAAGCGCGCCGCCGAGAGCGGGAAACCAGCGCCCCAAGTCCTGCTGTACATGTTCCAGCCTGTGCCGCATGCCCTGGAGATAGCGGACGGCGAATAAAATTGAATTCACAAGCTCGTATTAAAATCTCTTAGCAGGCGTCCCGAATTGAAGGGGCATCGCCGGCCGGAGCAGGACGCTCCGGCCGGGACGTCAGAGGGCTATTCGCACGGAACCGAGATGACGGCACCAATGGTTGCGGAGTAGCGCTTGCACTCCGCATTGGACGGTGCGGTCTGCGCCGGAGCGGCGCTGTCGTTGGACGCCGTTTTGATGGGTGTCGATACGGTCGTCGCCGGCTTGGCCGCTGCCGGTGTGATCGCCGCCGTGCTGCTGGTGGTTTCGCTGGCGGCGGTCTTCGCTGCCTCTGGTTTTGCTGCCGCGACCTTCGACTTCGCACCCTGCGCGGCAGTGCGCGATGCCGCCGAATAGGCCGACTTGGCGTAGCTCATGTTGGCGCCTCGCGCGTAGCCGCCGCCGTGTGAGCCGCAGCTCGCAAAGGCCTGGCCGGAGGCAACGAGAGAAAGCGCCACGGATGCAAAAACGATCTTCCTCATGTCATGCGTTCCTGTTTCTCGAGTTGGGAGGCCGCGCATCGTGTATTGCGATGCTGCCTCGGAGCCTCAATCTCGCCGCGAACAGGATCGCGACCCTGTTCCGAAGGAAACGCTTCGCGAAGGGGTGATCAGGTGTGAAGAAAAAAGCGCCGGAAAAATCCCGGCGCTTTACATCTCGGCAGCAGGGCTTAGGTGCTCAGCTTTTGCACACGTCGATCCAGCTGTCGCATTTGTAGCCCATGCCCTCGGGTTTGCACTTGTAGCGTTCGTTCTTGAACGTGTCGGTCTTGATCGGCCAATTGCCTGTCGTCTGCGCGACGATCTCCCAGGCCTGGAAGCGGGCCATGGACTCCGTCGGCGCCCAGCCGCGGCCGCGCTTGGCGGCGCAGTTTCCCGACTTGGCTTTGGGTGCCGCGTGAACTGCGGTGTCGAACGCGGGTGCCGCTGAAAATCCGATCGCCGCGATCCCTGTACACAGTGCGAGTGCCAGTGCTGTTCTGCGCATCCCCTGATCCTCCGATGCGTTCGATCATGCCGATTCCGCAGCGTGAGGCACGCGCTCCCTCCCGCACAAGACGGCCCCGCAATTAAACACGGACCGTTGCTGTGCCGCGCCGGTGCGCGACTGCTCTCTCCACGCCCGATTCCGTTGCGCCGTTTCAACAGTCGAAGCGGACGAAGGCTTGCCCAGAGAAAATGATTAATAGACCGTTGACACCCATAATATCCCATGTCATCCCATGAATGCCCGTCCGCACCGGGCAAGGAGCGCGGGCCGCGGCGCAAGGTTTTCCGTCGAGGGCCGGAAGACTTCTGCGACCGCCCGCGCTCTCCCGGTCCTGCGGAACAGGCTTTTGGTTGCAACAGTTGCGATGGCGTTCCGGTGAGGCTCAGGAGGGGATGGAACGCTTTGTCTCGACATTCACAAACAAGATCGACGCCAAGGGGCGCGTCTCTATTCCGGCCTCTTTCCGGGCCGTGCTCGAACGCGACGGCTACAGCCACGGCGGCTCTGCCGGCATCTACTGTTACCCCTCGCTCGACGCTCCAGCGCTCGATGCAGGCGGCGAAAGACTTGCGCAGAAAATCGATGGGCTTCTCGCAGGCCTGCCGGACTATTCGGACGAGCGCGACGAGCTCTCTGTCGCGCTCTATGGTGACGTACAGGTTCTCGTCATCGATCGGGACGGACGCATCGTGCTTCCTGAAAGCCTTTGCTCGCACGCCGGCATTACAACTCACGTCGCTTTTGTCGGCCTTGGCGAGAAGTTTCAAATGTGGGAGCCGGGCCGCTTCGAGGCGCGCCGGACCCAGGCTCGCGAAAAAGTCCAGCAGCATCGCAACCTTTTCGGCGCGGGGCGCCGCGATCCCGGAGGGCGGGACGGCGGCGAAGGAGCGCGGGAATGATGACGGAGCGCGGAGCCCACAAGGGGGCCGGCGCCGAGGTACGGCCTCGTCACATTCCCGTGCTGCTCTCTCAGGTGCTGGACGCGCTCGCCCCCATTGAGGGCGGGACGTTCATCGATGGCACATTCGGCGCGGGCGGCTATACCCGCGCCATTCTCGATTCCGGCGCCGCTGAGGTGCTGGCGATCGATCGCGACCCCACCGCTATTGCCGCAGGTGCGGATCTGGTCGCTGGCCAGGGCGGCCGGTTGAAGCTGATCCCGGGACGCTTCGGCGAGCTCGATGCCCTTGCCAAAGAGGCTGGTGTCGAGGCCGTCGACGGGGTGGTGCTCGATATCGGCGTGTCGTCCATGCAGTTGGACGAGGCGTGGCGGGGCTTTTCCTTCCAGGAGGCAGGGCCCCTCGACATGCGCATGTCACGCGATGGTCCTACGGCGGCCGATGTCGTCAACACGACCCGCGAGGAGGACCTCGCTGATATCCTCTACGAGCTGGGCGAGGAGCGGCGATCCCGGGCCATTGCCCGCGCTATCGTCAAGGCCCGGGAGGAAAAGCCGATCGCCACCACGGAGGAGCTTTCCGGGCTCGTCGTGCGGGTGCTGGGACGCCGCCGCGAGGACGACCGGCATCCGGCGACTCGGACATTCCAGGCCTTGCGCATCTTCGTTAACGACGAGCTGGGTGAATTGGCGCGCGGATTGATGGCGGCGGAACGGATTCTGAAGCCGGGCGGCCGCCTCGTCGTTGTCACCTTCCATTCGCTGGAAGATCGTGTTGTAAAACGGTTTTTTGTCTCCCGCGGCGGCCGCGCGCCGTCCGGTTCACGGCATCTACCGACGTCGCCGGCCGATTCGCTGGCGCAAAGTTTCCGAATTATTAACCAGCGGCCGTTAACCTCTTCGCAAGACGAGGTTGCCGCCAACGCCCGCGCCCGGTCGGCGCGTTTGAGGGCCGCCGTTCGCACGGACGCACCGGCCTGGGCGCCCGTGGACCTCGCAGATTTGAACGTGCCGCAGCCCGCAGACCGGCGCTGAGGCACGCGATGTGGGGTTGCTCATGTTCCGCCTGCTCGCCATCGTCGCAACGGCCCTGACGTTCGCCTCCGCCTTCGTCCTCTATCGGGTGAAGTACGACACGCGCCTGCTCGAGACCCAGGTGCAGGCCAAGGAGCGCGCCATCGAGAAGATGCAGGGCGATATCGCCGTGCTCAAAGCCGAGAAGGCCTACCTCTCACGACCCGAGCGCATCGAAGCCTTGGCCCGCAAGCAGGGGCTCGAGCCCATTCGCGAGCAGCAGTACGTGCGTTTCGGCGACATCGGCAGCGATCGCGACAGCGGCGGCGATGCGCGCACGGGGGCCAAGTGAGACGCGACAACAGGAGGATGGACGATCCCGCGCCCCGCCAGGCCTCCCGTTTCGGCCTGCAGGTCCGGGCGTTCTTTGTAGCGGCTGCTGTGGTGGTCATGTTTCTCGCCATCACCATGCAGCTTGTCCGGTTGTCGCTCGTGAACCGCGGGGAGATTCGCATTGCCAGCGCCGAGCCGATCGGCCGGGTGTTCTCGCGGCCGGAGATCGTGGATCGGCGCGGCAACCTGATCGCGACCGATGTCGGCGTGTCCTCGCTCTATGCCGATCCGGCGCTCATCATCGATCTCGACGAGGCCATCGAGAAGGTGATGCGCGTGCTGCCTGATCTCGATGCCGCCGATCTCAGGAAGGCATTGGGCGACCGCAATCGCCGTTTTGCCTGGATCAAGCGCGGGCTCTCACCGTTGCAGGCGCAGCGGGTGCACGATCTCGGCTTGCCGGGCCTGGCCTTCCGGCGCGAGCCCAAACGCGTCTATCCCGCCGGAGCGCTGGTCGGCCACCTCGTCGGCCACGTGAACGTCGACAACAAGGGCGTGTCGGGGATCGAGCGCTACATCGACGACAAGCTCGGGACCGAGGCTGTGCAGGCGCCGCAACAGTCGCGCGCGGCGCCCGTGGGATTGTCCATCGATCTCGGCGTGCAGCAGGCGCTGACTGCGGAATTGAAAGATGCGGTGTCGCGCTACAGCGCAAGCGGTGCCGCCGGACTGGTCATGGATGTGACGAGCGGAGAGCTGCTGGCTGCCGTATCGTTGCCGGAGGTGGATCCGAACCGGCCGGCCGATGCCCTGTCGGAGGAGCGGCTCGACCGGCTTTCCACCGGCGTGTACGAGCTCGGCTCCATGTTCAAAGTGTTCACCGTGGCCATGGCGCTCGATGAGAAGCTGGCGACGCTCGACAAAGTCTACGATGTGCGCGAGCCGCTGAAATTCGGGTCCTACACCATCAACGACCTGCACCCGCTGGGACGCCCGTTGTCCGTGCGCGACATCTTCATTCATTCCTCCAACGTCGGCGCCGGCATGATCGCACTCGAAGCCGGCAATGCGCGCCAGATCGGTTTCTTGTCACGGCTCGGACTGCTGTCGCAGATCCGCACCGAGGCCGGGCCGGTGGCGGCGCCGCTGCTCCCCAAGCGCTGGGGCGAAATCGAGATGGTGACGATCTCCTACGGGCACGGCATGGCCGTTACGCCCGTGCAATTCGCCGCCGCCGTGGCGCCTCTCGTCAATGGCGGCACGCGGGTCATGCCTACGATGCTCGCCGCCACGGGTGAGAGCGCAGTCCTCGAGCGTCTCATCCGCCCCGAGACCAGTGCGCGTATCCGGGACCTCTTGAGGCTGAACGTGACCTCACCGCAGGGCACGGGGCGCCGAGCGGAAGCTGTGGGCTACCGGGTGGGCGGAAAGACGGGAACGGCGGAAATACCAGGGCGTGGCGGCTATCAGGCGAAATCGGTGATTTCCTCGTTCGTCGCCGCATTCCCCATGGATGCGCCGCGATATTTGACTTTGGTCTCGATCTACGAGCCCCGCGCTTCGGAGGAAACCAAAGGTCAGATCACGGCCGGTCTCAATGCGGCGCCTGCCACCGGGCGCCTGATCGATCGTGTGGCGCCACTGCTTGGCGTGCTGCCCGAACGTCTGGCCGGCGAAGGCGCATACAAGGAAGCCGCGTTTGATGGGGTCCGTGCCGCAAAATAGTCACGGGTGTGCGAGAGCAACGGTCCACTCTCGCATTTATCGGGAAAAATCACTTTTCCAGGTTCGCGAGCCGCTTCCCTCCGAGGCGATCCGGCTTTAGCGTTCGACTGATCGCAACTGCAGGCAGATTCCACAGGCGATGCTGCTTTCCATGCTGACAGGGCCGGACGTGACCGCCCCCGAAGCGATGTCCGGCATCGATGTGCGCGGCATCACGGCGGACAGCCGGGCCGTCAAACCCGGATTTGTATTCGCGGCCATGCCGGGTACACGTCTCGACGGCACCCGCTTCGTCGCCGACGCGGTGGCCAAAGGCGCCGTCGCGGTGCTTGTGCATGCGGATGCGGTGGTGACTGCGGCTGTGCCCATCCTGCGCTCGGCCGATCCGCGGCGCGCTCTGGCCTTGATCGCCGCACGCTTTTACAGCGCGCAGCCGTCTGTGACGGTGGCAGTCACCGGCACCAACGGCAAGACCTCCGTGGCAGAATTCACGCGCCAGATTTTCATGCAGTGCGGCCGGCAGGCGGCATCGCTGGGCACGATCGGGCTGGTGAAGCCGGATGGCGGCGTCTACGGCTCGCTGACGACGCCGGATCCCGTATCGCTGCACGAGACCCTGGCGGAGCTGGCTCAGGAAGGCGTGACGCACCTCTCGCTGGAGGCGTCATCGCACGGACTCGATCAGCGCCGTCTCGATGGCGTGCGGCTGGCGGCCGGCGCATTCACGAATCTCGGCCGTGATCACCTCGACTATCACCCGACGGAAGACGAATATCTCGCAGCCAAGATGCGGCTGTTCTCGGAGCTGCTGGCGCCCGGTCAGCCGGCCATCGTCAATGCCGACGGCTCGCGCTCCGCTGATGTCATTCGCGCTGCGCAGGCACGCGGCTTGCGCGTCATCACGACAGGGCGCAAGGGCGCCGACATCACATTGACGGCGTTGCAGCGGGATGGCTTCGCGCAGCGGATCACCATTGCTCATGCCGGACAGATTTTCGAGATGCGCTTTCCGCTTCTCGGCGGCTATCAGGTGGAGAATGCCCTGGTTGCAGCAGGCCTCGCCATCGCCACGGGCGAGAACGCCGCACGTGCCATTGCGGCGTTAGAAAAGCTGCGGGGCGTGAACGGCCGGCTCGAGATCGTCGGCGAGCGCGCCGGCGGGCTGGCGGTCGTCGATTATGCGCACAAGCCGGAAGCCCTGGGCGCGGCGCTCGATGCGTTGAAGCCCTTCGCCACGGGACGGTTGATCTGCGTGTTCGGGTGTGGCGGCGATCGTGACCGTGGCAAGCGGCCGATCATGGGCCGCATCGCCGTCGACAAGGCGGACGTGGTGATCGTCACGGACGACAATCCGCGCAGCGAGCAGCCGGAGGCCATTCGCGCGGCTATTCTTGCCGATGCGCCGGGCGCCCGGGAAATCGGCGATCGCGCAGAAGCCATTCGCGCCGGTGTAGCCATGCTCGGCGCGGGAGATGTGCTCCTGGTCGCAGGCAAGGGGCATGAGACGGGTCAGATCGTCGGCGACAAGGTGCTTCCCTTCTCGGATCATGATGCGACCCGCGCGGCTTTGCAGGAGACGGCGTGAATGGCTGACGCGCTTTGGCGCTGGGATGATCTGGTGGCGGCAGCCGGAGGCTCCGCCGACGGTGCGCCCGCAGGCGCGATTGCCGGATTCTCGATCGACACACGCACGCTCGCGGCGGGAGATGTGTTCGTTGCGTTGAAGGTTGAGCGGGACGGGCACGATTTCGTCTCTCAGGCATTTCAGCGGGGCGCGGCAGCTGCGCTCGTCAGCCGGACCTATGCGCGCGCGAACGGCGACGGCGCGTTGCTCCGCGTGGATGACCCCCTGCGTGCCTTGGAGCACATCGGTGCGGCGGCACGAGCCCGTTTGTCATCTGAAGCGCGCGTGATCGCGATCACCGGTAGTGCCGGAAAAACCGGCACGAAGGAAATGCTGCGTGCGTGCCTTGCGACAGCAGGCACGGTGCACGCGGCGGAGAAGTCCTACAACAATCACTGGGGTGTGCCGCTCACGCTGGCGCGCATGCCGGCGGATGCGCGCTTTGCCGTCTTCGAAATCGGCATGAATTATCCGGGCGAGATCACGCCCCTGTCGCGCCTCGTGCGCCCGCACATCGCCGTCGTCACCAACGTGCTGCCCGTGCATCTCGGGCAGTTCGCCGACGAGGACGGCATCGCGGACGCCAAGTCCGAGATCTTCGCCGGCCTGGAGCCGGGCAGTGTTGCCGTGCTCAACCGCGACAACCGGCATTTCGCTTTTCTCGAAGGCCGTGCACGAGCGCGCGGCGCGCACATCGTATCGTTCGGCACAGCGGTAGAGGCGTCCATTCGCGCGCTGTCGCTGGCGCCCATGCAGGATGGCACGGCCGTGACCGTGGAGTCCGGCGGGCGCTCGCTGACCTATGTCGTCGGGGCGCCGGGGTTGCATCTGGCCGGCAACTCGCTCGCGGTCGTCGCGGTGCTCGACACGCTCGGCCTCCCGCTCGAAACGTCCCTAGGGCCGCTCGCTGGCGTTAAGGCGCCGCAAGGCCGCGGCGCACGAACCACGTTCAAGGTTCCAGGCGGATCGATCCTGCTTATTGACGAGAGCTACAACGCCAATCCGGCCTCCATGCGCGCAGCCCTTGCGGCCATGGCGACGGTGTCGCGGCAGGCCTATCCGCGGCGCATTGCAGTCATGGGCGATATGCTGGAACTCGGGCCTGCCGCCGCAAAGTTCCACCAGGGACTGAAAGACGCAGTTGACGCGGCCGGTGTCGATCGGGTTTTTGCCTGCGGTCCGAACATGCGGTTGTTGTTCAATGATCTATCGGCGCATGTGCAGGCGGGATGGGCGGAAAGCTCGGCCGGTCTGGCCGGCGGTCTCGTCGCGGCATTGCAGCCTGGCGATGTCGTCATGATCAAAGGCTCGCTCGGAACGCGCATGGCACCGATTGTCAAAGCTGTGAAGGCGCGGTTCGGGGATCAGGCCGGCAAGACGGTGTGAGCTGTACGACATGCGATTGCTGAGCGGTCGCCCGGGAGGGAAATGAATGCTCTACGAGTTGGTCAACTTCAGCGAGCAGGTCGGGGCGCTCAACGTCTTCCGGTACCAGACCTTCCGCACCGGCGGCGCGATCATGACAGCATTGCTGTTCGTGTTTCTGTTCGGCCCCATGATCATCGACCTCCTGCGCATCCACCAGGGCAAGGGGCAGCCCATTCGCGATGACGGTCCGCAATCGCACTTCGCCAAGCGCGGCACGCCGACGATGGGCGGCCTCATGATTTTGGCCGGTGTCACGGTCTCGACGCTGCTGTGGGCCAATTGGGCCAGCCCGTACGTGTGGATCGTGCTGGGCGTGACGCTGATCTACGGCGCCATCGGCTTCTATGACGACTATCTCAAGGTCACGAAGCAGACCACCCAGGGCTTCGGGTCGCGCATGCGCCTTGCCATCGAATTTCTCGTGGCGGCGGTCGCGACCTTCATCATCATGCGCCTCGGCAAGGTCGGCTTCTCCGATGCGTTGACGATTCCGTTTTTCAAGAATCTCGTCGTTCCGCTCGGGCTGTTCTTCGTTGTGCTGGGCGTGCTGGTGATTGCGGGCGCGGGCAACGCGGTGAACCTGACGGACGGATTGGATGGACTGGCGATCGTCCCCGTCATGATCGCGGCCGCGACGTTTGGGTTGATCGCCTATCTCACTGGCAACGCGCGGTTTGCGAACTACCTGCAGATCCACTACGTCCCGAATGCAGGTGAGCTGGCCATCATTTGCGGCGCGCTGATCGGCGCCGGCCTGGGCTTCTTGTGGTTCAACGCGCCGCCGGCCATGATTTTCATGGGCGATACGGGATCGCTGGCCCTGGGCGGTGCTTTGGGCACGATCGCCGTCGCCACCAAGCACGAGATCGTTCTCGCCATCGTCGGCGGCCTGTTCGTGCTCGAGGCACTCTCGGTCATCATTCAGGTCGGGTCCTACAAGATGACCGGCAAGCGCGTCTTCCGCATGGCGCCGCTGCACCACCATTTCGAGCAGAAGGGCTGGCAGGAATCGACCGTCGTCGTCCGTTTCTGGATCATTTCCGTGGTGCTGGCGCTCATGGGGCTGGCGACATTGAAGCTCAGGTGAGGTGCGCCATGGCCAGTGCGCGGGTTTTCGCAGCGCTGCTGGTCCTCGCCGCCGCAACGGCACCGGCGCTGGCAGCTGAGCCGCTCGGGAGGGCACCGGCCTACGCTCAACGGGCGCTGAGCGACGTCCCAAACGCGGCGGCGATCACGGGACGCATCTGGGTGCCCGGTCTCGATGACGGCTACGTTCCGCAGGGTCTCGCGGTCATCGGCAACGACATTTTCATATCGAGCTATCAGAGCACCGATCCAAAGCAGGGGCGTGGTCCGTGCCGCCTCTACAGGGTGCGGCCGGAAACGGGCGCGATCACAGGCCAGCTCGACCTTCCTTCTTCTTGCGGGCACGCCGGCGGTCTCGCCAGGGGACCGGCGGGCCGAGTGTTCGTCGCGGACACGCGTGAAGTCTTTGAGGTCGCGCTCCGCCCCAACTCCGATCCGAGCCTTGGCGAGGTCGTCCGATCCATCAAATTGACAGGAGCCGTCCGGGGCTCGTTCGCCGCCAGCATGAACGATGCACTCTGGCTTGGCACATATTCCAAGGAGCCGGGTGCTAGGCTCTACCGTTTCAGCTTTTCGGCGCTGAAAGACCAAGTCGGTGACGCCGATGCGTCAGCATCCCTGCCTCTGCCATCCGAAGCGCAGGGCGCGACTTTCGACGACAACGGCCGCCTGTGGGTGTCCCGCAGCGGCAGCAAATTTGGCGAGCTGATGCAACTCGATGTTAATTCGGGTGAAATACAGGCTCGGTATGCCATGCCGGCCGGGATCGAAGACCTGGGTTTCGACGGCACCGGGCAGATCTGGGCTGTAAGCGAGGCCGGATCGCGCCGGTGGCTCGCCTGGGACACGTTCTACCCGGTCATTTTCCGGCTGGATCTATCCCGCGTGCGCTGAAGTGTGAGGCACAAGAGTGCTGCGAAGGCGGCTATCATCGCGGTCATGATTCGGTCCACGACATTCGCGGGGCGCACGGTTGCGATCTTCGGGCTGGCCCGATCGGGGATTGCGACGGCCCGGGCTCTTGCCGCCGGCGGCGCACAGGTCGCGTGCTGGGACGATGGCGAGGGCGGACGCAAGGCGGCTGAGGCCGCAGGCTTGCCCGTTGTGGATCTGGCGGCTGCGGACTGGTCTGGCTTTGCTGCATTGATTTTGGCGCCCGGTGTCCCGCTGACCCATCCTGAGCCGCACTGGTCGGTGAAGAAGGCAGGGGCTGCCGGTGTCGAGGTCATCGGCGACGTGGAGCTGTTCTTCCGCGAGCGCGCCAGAAGCGCGCCAGGAAGCCCAGTCGTCGTCATCACGGGGACCAACGGCAAATCGACGACCACCGCGCTCATCACGCATCTGCTGCGTTCCGCCGGCCGTGATGCGCAGATGGGTGGCAATATCGGCACGGCCGTCCTGCTTCTGGAGCCGCCGGCGCTGGACCGGATCCACGTCATCGAGATGTCGACCTTCCAGATCGACCTGACGCCCTCGCTGGCGCCGACGGCAGGTGTGCATCTCAACATTTCGCCCGATCACCTGGATCGTCACGGCACGCTCGAGGCTTATGCGGCCATCAAGGAGCGCGTGGTTGCGGCGAGCGAGGTCGCGTTCGTCGGCGTCGAGGATGATCTCAGCCGCGCCATGGAAATGCGCCGGTTGAGATCCGGCCGGGAGTGCTGGCCCGTTTCAAGCGAGCCACTCGCGTGGGGTGTGTTCGTCGACGGCACCACCGTGTGCAAGCGATCGCGCGGGAGCCAGACGGTCGAACGTATCGCCGACCTTGCAGGGATTCCCACGCTGCGCGGCCGGCATAACGCGCAGAATGCGGCGGCAGCGGCCGGTGTGGCCTCCTGGTTCGGCGTGCCCAATGACGCGATCGCCCGCGCCATGACGACATTTCCGGGACTGCCGCATCGGCTGGAGGAGATCGGCCGCATCGGCAAGGTGCTCTTCATCAACGATTCCAAGGCGACCAACGCGGACTCCACGGAGAAGGCGCTGGCGTCATTCTCCGGCGATATCTATTGGATCGTCGGCGGCAAGCCGAAAGAGGGCGGGATCGCGCCGCTGGCACCTTATTTTCCCCGCATCGACAAGGCCTATCTGATCGGCGAATCCACCCTGGATTTCGCGGCGACGCTCGAGGGCAAGGTCGGCTTCGAGCAGTCGGGTACGCTCGATGCGGCCATCGCGTCCGCGGCACGTGATGCCGCAACGTCGACTGGTGCCGAGCCCGTCGTGCTGCTGTCGCCGGCTTGCGCGTCCTACGACCAGTTCAAAAGCTTCGAGCATCGTGGCGATGCCTTCCGCCAGATCGTGTCGCAGCTGCCCGGCATCGCCTTGAAGGCGAGGGCGTCCGCATGAGGATGTCGCGCACGGATCGCAGCCTTGTCGCGGAGTGGTGGTTCACCGTCGATCGCGTGCTGCTGATGGCCTTTCTCGTCCTCGTGCTCACGGGGGCGGTGCTGTCGCTCGCCGCGGGGCCGGCGGTCGCCATCAAGCGCGGCTTGCCGACGTTCTATTTCCTCGAGCGGCACCTGCTGGTGGCGGCCACGGGCGTGGTTCTCATGCTCGCCGTCTCCCTGCTGTCGCCGCGCCAGATCCGCCGTCTCGCCCTCGTCGTGTTGCTGTGCGCGCTCGCCATGCTGGTGGCGGTTCTCATGTCGGGGCCCGAGGTGAACGGTGCGCGCCGGTGGCTGAGGCTCGGCGGGCATTCGTTCCAGCCGTCGGAGATGGCCAAGCCGGTCTTCATCGTCATATCGGCCTGGCTGTTTGCTGAAAGCAGCCAGAGATCGGATGTGCCGGCGCTGCCGATGGCTGCCGGTCTGTATGTCCTCCTGGTGAGCCTGGTGGCGCTGCAGCCCGATGTCGGTCAGGCGTTGCTGATCAGCACGGTGTGGGGGGCTCTCTTTTTCCTCTCGGGCCAGCCGCTGTCGCGCATTGCCATGTTCGGCTTCGTGGCGACGTCGGGCTTTGCCATCGCCTACGCGACGTTTCCTCACGTCCGCGGCCGCATCGGGCGCTTCCTCGATCCGTCGACCGGCGACACCTACCAGACGGACAGGGCCATCGAGTCCTTCACCGAGGGCGGATTTTTCGGTCGCGGCCCGGGTGAAGGCGTGATCAAGAGCATCCTCCCGGACGCGCACACGGACTTCCCGTTTGCCGTCATCGGCGAGGAATACGGCACGATTGCCTGTCTGCTGATCATCGCGCTCTATGCCTTCATCGTGTTCCGCGCGCTGCAGCGGACCTGGGGGCATCCCGATCCGTTCACGCGGCTGGCGGTGACGGGGCTCGCCCTTCTGATCGCGCTCCAGGCCAGCATCAACATGAGCGTCAATGTCGGTCTCATTCCGGCCAAGGGGATGACGTTGCCGTTCATCTCGGCTGGCGGATCGGCGCATCTGGCGGTTTCGCTGCTGGCCGGCATGCTGCTGGCCCTGACACGTCGTCACGCCGACGCCCGGCACGCGAAAAAGCCGTCTTTCAGACCGACAACGGCGGCTGTGGTCGAGATCGAGGAGCCAGGATTGAGGTGACGCGGACAGCCGCAAACGATGCCGGGGTCATGCTTGCGGCAGGAGGGACGGCCGGGCATCTGTTTCCGGCCTTCGCCCTGGCGCAGGAGCTGGGCCGCCGGGGTATTGCGGTCGATCTCGTGACCGACATGCGTGGCGATCGCTATGGCTCGGGCTTTCCCGCGCGCACCACCTATCGGGTGCCGTCCGCGACGCCCGCCGGCCGGTCGCCCATCGCTGCCGTGCGCGCGATGACGACGCTCAGTCGCGGCACGCTCGCGGCGTACCGGTTGCTCGGGCGCGCGAGGCCTGCCGTGGTCGTGGGCTTCGGCGGCTATCCCACCATCCCGCCGCTGATCGCCGCGCGCTTGCGCCGTATCCCGACGCTGTTGCACGAGCAGAACGCCGTGCTCGGCCGCGCCAACCGCCTGCTGAGCCGGCGTGTCTCGGCCATCGCCACGTCGTTTCGGACGACGCGCTTTCTCGACGGTCCGTTGCAGGCGAAGGCACGCATGACCGGCAATCCGGTGCGCGATGCGGTGATCAAAAGTGCGCCGGCAGGCTATGCACCGCCGGCGGCCGGCGGAGCATTCCGCCTTCTCGTCTTCGGCGGCAGCCAGGGTGCACGCTTCTTCTCGGATGCCGTGCCGCCGGCCCTCGTGCAGTTGCCGGCAGAGCTGCGGAGCCGGCTCGCCGTCACGCAGCAGTGCCGCGAGGAGGATATCGACCGTGTAAGGACGGCCTATGCGGAGCACGGCATCAAGGCTGAGCTCGCGACATTCTTCACCAACCTACCGGAGCTGATGGCGATGTCGCATCTGGTGATCGGACGAGCCGGGGCTTCGAGCGTTGCTGAGCTTGCGGTCATGGGGATGCCGTCGATCCTGGTGCCACTGCCGCACGCGCTTGACAATGATCAGCTGCAGAATGCTACACGGCTCGCCGAAGCCGGCGCCTGCTGGTGCATCGAGCAGAAGAATCTCACGGGCGAGCGGCTTGCCCGAACTTTGGCGCAACTCATGAGCGAGCCTGTCACGCTGGCGGAAGCTGCTACGGCGGCGCGGGCCCAGGGTCGCCCCGATGCAGCCGTCCGGCTTGCCGATCTCGTCGAGGAGCTGATGGGACGGCGCGCGGTAAATCTGTCTGCAGGACACACGAAGCCGCCTGCGCGTGAGCACGTACGTTTGTCGGAAGGGAATTGAACTCATGCAACTGCCTGGCGAGCTTGGCACCTTCCACATTCTCGGAATCGGCGGGATCGGCATGAGCGCGATCGCCGAGATCCTGCGTGCCAAGGGCTATACCGTTCAGGGCAGCGACCAGAAGGACAGCGCCAACGTCAATCGTCTGCGCGCCAAGGGCATCCGTGTGTTCGTCGGCCACGATCCTGTCAATCTCGTGGGCGCGCGCTATGTCGTCATCTCGACGGCCGTGAAGGCCGGCAATCCCGAGCTGGAGGCGGCACGCGCCAAGGGGCTGCCGATCATCCGGCGCGCCGAGATGCTGGCTGAGCTGATGCGACTCTATTCGTCCGTCTCGGTGACAGGCACGCACGGCAAGACCACGACCACATCGCTCATTGCGCATGTGTTCGCCGATGCCGGCCTCGAGCCGACGGTGATCACGGGCGGCATCATTAACGACTGGGGCTCCAATGCCCGCCTCGGCGCCGGGCCCTGGATGGTGGTGGAGGCTGACGAATCCGACGGGACGTTCGTGAAGATCCCGAGCCAGATCGGCGTCGTCACCAACATCGATCCCGAGCATCTCGACTACTTCAAATCCGTCGAGAACATGCATCGCGAGTACGAGACGTTCTTCCGCAATATCCCGTTCTACGGGCTTGCGGTCGCCTGCATCGATCATCCCGTCGTGCGCAGCATGATCGACCGCCTGGAGCTGCGGCGCGACGGCCGCCGCCTGCTCACCTACGGCACCAGCCGCGACGCCGATCTGGTCCTGGATCAGGTGCAGCTCGACGGGCGCACGACGATTTTCAACGCCACGCTCGGCGCGCGCGTGGCCGGTGGCGCACGCCGCATTGAAGGCTGGCGCATTCCGCTCCCCGGTCATCACAACGCGCTCAACGCCCTGGCTGCGATTGCGGTCGCCGCGGAGGCCGGCCTCAAGGACGACGCTATCCGCAGCGCACTGGACCGCTTCTCGGGCGTCAAGCGGCGCTTCCAGCTCACCGGCACATGGAACGGCATCGAGGTATTCGACGACTACGGGCATCATCCCGCCGAGATCCAGGCCGTGTTGCGTGCGGCGCGCGCCGGGGCCCGCGGCAACGTCATCGCCGTGGTGGAGCCGCATCGCTACACGCGCGTCCATGATCTCTTCGAGGACTTCAGCGGCTGCTTTGCCGATGCCGACGCCGTCATCGTGACACCGCTCTATTCCGCCGGCGAGCCGCCCATCGACGGCGTCACGCATCGCGCGCTGGCTCAGGGCATCATGCGCTCCGGCGTTCCGACAGTGCTTGCCGTCGACCACGAGCGCGAGATCGCGACCGCGGTGAAGCAGGTGGCGAGGCCAGGAGACATGGTGATCTGCCTTGGGGCGGGTCATTCGACGGACTGGGCCCACGCGCTGCCGCAGTGGCTCGCCGAGACGCAGCAGCGCGCCGGAGGCATGCGGTGACCGGCGCGACGCTTGCTTCGGATCTCGCGGCCGGCCTGCCGGATCTGCGGGGAAGACTGACAGCGAATACGTCGCTTGCGGACATCACCTGGTTTCGTGTCGGTGGCCCGGCCGAGGTGCTGTTCTCACCCGCCGATGAGGCCGATCTCGCCTACTTCCTTGCACACATCCCGCCGGGCCTTCCCGTATTCACGCTCGGGCTCGGATCCAATCTTCTCGTGCGCGACGGCGGCGTGCCGGGCGTGGTTGTCCGGCTCGGCCGCGGCTTCTCGGTCATCAAGGTCGAGGCCGGTCATCGCTTGCGCACGGGCACGGCCGTGCCCGATGTCAAGGTCGCGCGGGCGGCAGCCGACGCCGGAATCAGGGGGCTCGCGTTCTATCGCGGCATTCCCGGTTCGATCGGCGGCGCGTTGCGCATGAATGCCGGTGCTCACGGCCGGGAGACCAAGGATGCGCTCATCGAGGCGCGCGCCGTCGATCGCCAAGGCAACATTCATATGCTCACCCTCGCCGACATGGGTTTCACCTATCGACATAGCAGCGTGCCGCACGACTGGATCTTCACCGAGGCGCTGTATGCCGGCGAGCCCGGTGATCCGCGCGAGATCGGCAAGGAAATGGACGAGGTTGCCGATTACCGTGAGAAGAACCAGCCGATCAAGGAGCGCACCGGCGGCTCGACGTTCAAGAATCCGCCGGGCTCCAGCGCCTGGAAGCTGATCGATGCCGCCGGTTGCCGGGGTTTGCGTGTCGGTGGTGCCAAGGTGTCGGAGATGCATTGCAACTTCCTCATCAACGATCAACAGGCCAGGGGCGAGGACGTCGAGCGTCTCGGGGAAACCGTGCGTGCGCGCGTGAAGGCGACTTCCGGAGTCCAGCTCGATTGGGAGATCATTCGTGTCGGCGAGCCGCGCCCGGGCCAGCCGATAGGTGAAGCGTTGGTCGAGGTCCCGGCGTCATGACAAGCAACAAGGATCGGCATGTCGCCGTGTTGATGGGGGGCTGGTCGGCGGAGCGCGAGGTCAGCCTGTCGTCGGGGCGCGAGTGTGCGGCGGCGCTGGAGGCGGAAGGCTTTCGCGTGACCCGCATCGACGTGGATCGCGATATTGCTGCGCGGCTCAAGGAGCTAGAGCCCGACGTCTGCTTCAATGCCCTGCATGGCCGCTGGGGTGAGGATGGCTGCGTCCAGGGTTTGCTCGAGGTGTTGAACATTCCCTACACGCACTCAGGGCCGATGGCGTCCGCCGTGGCGATGCACAAGGAGCAGACCAAGCGTGTCGTGCGTGCGCTCGGCGTGCCGATTGCCGAGGCGCAGATCGTGACGCCCGGGGATGCGCTCAGGGCGCACATCATGGAGCCGCCTTACGTGGCCAAGCCGATCGCCGAGGGGTCGAGCGTCGGCGTGGTCATCGTCAAGCACGGCGCCAACCGGCCGCCGGAGGCGATCCGCACCATTCCCGTGACGCGTGACGGCCACATCATGGTCGAGACCTACGTGGCGGGGCGGGAGCTGACCTGCGGCGTCATCGGCGAGCAGGTGACCGACATCATCGACATCGTGCCGGCCGACAATCTCGAGTTCTACGACTACGAGGCCAAGTACGCCCCGGGCGGCTCAAGGCATATCCTGCCGGCGCGTATCCCGGCGAAGGTGCGCGATGCCGTGCGCCGGCACACGCTGGCGGCACATCAGGCGCTCGGCTGCCGCGGCATCTCGCGCTGCGATTTCCGCTGGGACGAGGAGAAGGACGAGCCGGTCTTCCTTGAGATCAACACGCAGCCCGGCATGACGCCGACCTCGCTCATCCCGGAGCTCGCGGCGCATGCCGGCATCCCGTTCGGCAAGCTGCTCGCGTGGCTGGTCGAGGACGCCTCGGTCAATCGCTGATCCGGCCCCTGTCCCGATTCACCAATAATTAACCCCTATCGTTAAGGGTTAACGCTCGATGGACCAATGGTCGGTCGGGTCGATGCGGCGCGCCTGCAAGATCTGTTGCCGGTGGTGCGCCAAGCCGCCCTCGCTACGGTCCGATGCGACGAGGTGTGTGTCTTGGACGAGTTGGGTCGACACCGCAGGTGGCATGCCGGCGAGCATGAACCGCAGCCGAGCCGCACCCCCACTTTGTCCGCAGCCAGGCCACCCCGAACCGCCCACCGCCGGACTTCACGCCGCTGGTCGAGCATGCCCGGCCGCATGTGGCGGCGACTGGGGCGGTCGGCACCCTTCATCACCTTTGGCTTGCTCGGCGCCGGGCTTTTCGTCGGCCTGACGGATGGCGGGCGTACCGCAAGAACCTCCGCCCCGCTCTCCGAGCAGATCGACCAGCTTCTGGTGGCGACCGGTTTCGGCATCAACGAGGTCTGGCTGAGCGGATACCGCTATACGCTCGACGAGGATCTGTTCGCTGCCTTGGATCTGGAACATGCCGGCTCGCTGCTGCGGTTCGATCCGCGCATCGCGCGGGAGCGGCTCGAACGGTTGTCCTGGGTCGATACGGCGAACGTGACGCGCGTGTTTCCCGACAAGCTCAGCATCACCATCCGGGAGCGCGCGCCGTTTGCACTCTGGACGTACGGCGACCGCATCGCGCTGACCGATCCGTCGGGACGGGTTCTCGCCCATGTGACGCCGAGCGCCTCCGGAGCGCTTCCGCGCATCAGCGGTGCCGAGGCTCCGCCGGCGGCTTCCGACCTGTTCACCGCGCTGCGCCGCTATCCGGATATCGCGCAGAAGGTCGTGAACGCGGATCGCGTCGGAGGGCGCCGATGGACGCTGACGCTCGAGTCGGGCACGGCGATCCTGCTCCCGGCCGAGGGGCAGGTGGAAGCCATCGATCGCCTGGCGGACCTGCAAGCCCGCCGGCGCATTCTCGACCAGCAGCCAACGCAGATCGACCTGAGGTTGCCGCATCGGACGGCCATCAAGCCCGGCAGTGCGATCGTTGGTGGCACGCCGGCGTCCGGCAACGGCGCGGGTGGCACGTGAGCCTGGGGGAGCGCGAGCATTGATCGGACAGCGGCGCAACACCAGGCCTGACCGGATCATCGGAGCCCTCGACATCGGCACGACCAAGGTGTGCTGCCTGATCATGGCGTGCGATGCGTCCGAACAAAAACGCCTCCTGGGATTCGGCCATCAGCGCATGCACGGCATCAAGGCCGGCGTCGTCATCGATCCGGAGCGGGCCGAGCGTGCGGTCCGTGCCGCCGTTGCCCAGGCGGAAAGCATGGCCGGCGTGACTTTGGGACAGGTCTACGTCGCCGTGACTTGCGGCCGGCTCAAGTCGGAGAGCTTCGTTGCGCGCGCAACCATTCGCGACCGCGTCGTCGCGCGCGGTGACATAGACCGGGTGCTGTCGGGCGGAGAGGCCTACGCCACGCGCGATGGCCGCACGATCGTGCAGCTGACGGATGGCGGCTGGTGTCTCGACGGTTTGCCGGGAACGCACAACCCGCTCGGCATGTCCGGCGGCGAGCTGTCGCTGCCGATGCACGCCGTGACCGTCGACGAATCCCCCCTCAACAACCTTCTGCACGTCATCGATCGCTGCCACCTTGAAGCCGAAGGCGTGGTCGTCGCGCCGTTCGCGAGCGCACTTGCGGCTACAACAGCTGAGGAGCGCGAGCTCGGCGTGCTGTGCGTGGACCTTGGCGGTGGAACCACGACGATGGCGGCCTTCGCCGACGGCCAGTTCATTTTCGCCGACGGCTTGCCGATCGGCGGAGGCCACGTCACGTCGGATATCGCCCGCGCACTCTCGACGCCCCTTGCGGAAGCCGAGCGAATCAAGACGCTGTATGGCACACTGCTGCCGGCCTATTCGGACGAGCGTGAGGTGATTTCGTTCCCGAGTGCGGAAGAAGATGAGACCCAGTTCTACCAGACGTCGAAAGCGCGATTGAGAACAATCATCGAGCCGAGAATCGAGATGCTCTGGGGGTTGCTGGGCGAGCGTCTGGCGCAAGCGGGCCTTGAGACGCTCGACAGGGGGCGGGTGGTTTTGACGGGCGGCGCGAGCCAGCTCGTCGGTTTTGCTGAGTGGTGGTCGTCACGAACGGGAGGAACCGTGCGCGTCGGCAGGGCAAGACCTGTGGGTGGCATGCCTGAAAGCATGTGGAGCCCGGCTTTTGCCGCGGCCACAGGGTTGGGATTGAGTGCGCTTTCGCCGGCCAGCGGCGTGGCCGCGCGACGGACGCGGGCCGTACCACAAGGCGGATACTTTGGCCGATTGCATGGGTGGATTCGTGACAGCTTCTAGAGCGCACAGCCGATCGGCAATGAGACGGGCACATTGTGATGCTAGGTACGGCTGCCGATCGGTGATTCGGAAACCGGCGGACCACGCGAGGCACGGATGAGCATCAATCTGCAGCTGCCGAAGTCTGCCGACCTCAAGCCCCGCATTACCGTGATTGGCGTTGGCGGTGCTGGCGGCAACGCCATCAACAACATGATTTCCTCGGGCCTCGATGGGGTGGAATACATCGTTGCCAATACCGACGCCCAGGCGCTGGCAATGTCGAGCGCCGAGCGCCGCATCCAGCTCGGCGTCAACCTGACGGAAGGCCTTGGTGCCGGCTCCAAGCCTGAAATCGGGGAAGCGGCGGCTCAAGAGGCGGTCGACGACATCAGCTCGGCGATCGCCGGCTCGCATATGGTGTTCATTGCGGCCGGCATGGGTGGCGGCACCGGAACCGGTGCGGCCAGCGTGATCGCACGCGTCGCCAAGGAGCTCGATATCCTGACGGTCGGCATCGTGACGCGGCCGTTCCAGTTCGAGGGCACGCGGCGGGCGAGGACGGCGGACGTCGGCATCGCCGAGCTCAGGAAATATGTCGATACGCTGATCGTCATCCCCAACCAGAACCTGTTCCGGGTGGCGACGGAAAAGACCACGTTTGCCGACGCGTTCCGTCTCGCCGATCAGGTGCTGTACGCGGGCGTCGCCTGCATCGTCGACCTGATCGTCAAGGATGGCCTGATCAATCTCGACTTCGCCGATGTCCGCACGGTGATGACCGGCATGGGTAGCGCCATGATGGGGACGGGCGAAGCCTCCGGCGAAAGCCGCGCGACGCTGGCCGCCGAGGAAGCGATCTCGAATCCTTTGCTCGATGACATCACGCTCAAGGGTGCGAGAGGCCTGCTGCTCTCCATCATCGGCGGGCACGACATGACGTTGTACGAGGTCGACGAGGCCGCGAGCCGTGTCCGCCGCGAGGTCGATCCGGAGGCCAACATCATCGTCGGCGCGGCATTCGACGAGACCATGAGCGATCGCATTCGCGTTGCCATCGTGGCGTCGGGATTGAATCGCGCGCCCGACGGGCGGGGCTGCACGGACCCGCCTCCACTCCCACGCGACGACTACGATCCGCAGCCGTACGCTCCGCATCCCGCAGACACGGCGCAAGCGCGCGGCGGGTGGGTTCCAGGAAACGTGCGCCGCAATGAAGGCGAACGGTCGTTCCGGCCACCTCACAATGCCGCGCCGCCGGAGCCGCCGCCGCATCATGGCGAGACTGATGCGGATGGCGATGAAGTCCGCACCGGCTCGGACGAGCGCCCCGCAGGCCCGGATGTCTGGCGGGCGCCGGACGGAGTTGTCATTGAGCAGAACAACGGGTTCCGCCCCAACGGTCACCGCAATGGTCCGCCTTCTGCCGAATCGGGCCGGAAGAGTTTCACGCCGGCGCCTCCGACGCCGGTCCGGCGCGGGCGGAGATTGCCCGAGGTCGAGGATTTTCCGCCGGTCGGACAGCGCGAGTACCGCGCCAAGAGCGCGCACGCGAATGACGGCAATGGATCACCTCGGGTGTACGGATCACCGCATCAGTCCGAGCCGCCGCGCAAACGCGGATTGTTGCAGAGGCTAGTCGACGCCGGACGTGGCCGGCGCAGTGACGACGAGGCTGATATTTCAGGCCATGACGGGGAAGTTTCCCGGCCGCCCGCCGACGAAATGTCGTTGCCGCATTTTGTCAAGCGGGACAGGCGCTAAAGCTTCCGTCTTCGGATGATGCATTGGCGTAACACAGTGTAAGAAACCGTGATTTGTCGTGCGTCCAAGGCCCACGTTATCGTTCTGGTTAAGAGCTGTTTCGATTCGCCACCATTCGGGCTTCCGCAGCAGTGAAGTGGGCCCAGAGTTAAGGTTAAAGAGCGGACGATACACGCTACTTGGGGGGTTCAGATCAGCCAGGGGATAGGCGGTTCTGAGCCGATTAGGGGATCGAGGGACGGCGCTACAATGTCGAAGCGATTCATCGGCGCTCGCCAGACGACGATCGCGCGCGAGATCGAGATTACGGGAACAGGGGTACACAGTGGAGCACCGGCATCGGTGGTTCTGCATCCGGCCCCGGCAGAGACAGGCCTGCGATTTCTGGTTTCGAAACGCGGCAAGGTGGTCTCTGAAATTCCCGCAAACGTGCGCGCTATCAAGAACTTAACCCTTTGCACCGTCATTGGTGATGAAAAGGGGACCACGGTCGGAACCGTGGAGCATCTTCTCTCCGCCATCCGCGGCCTTTGCATCGACAACTGTTATATCGAGATCGATAGCAAGGAAGTGCCGATCATGGATGGCAGCGCGGCGGCGTTCGTCGCAGCCGTTGACGAGGCCGGGGTCCGTGAGCTGGCCGCGCCTCGCAAGTTCATCAAGATCGTGAAGCCGGTCCGGGTCGAGGAAGGCAACTGCTGGGGCGAGATCGTGCCCCACTCGGGCTTCCAACTCGACGTCGAGATTGATTTCGACAGCGCCATCATCGGTCGCCAGCGCATGCGCCTCGACCTCAACCCAGGCACCTATCGCAACGAGCTGTGCCGGGCCCGCACGTTCGGCTTCATGCGGGACGTGGAAATGCTCTGGAAGTCTGGCTTGGCCTTGGGCGCCTCGCTCGACAATACGATCGCCATCGGCGACGACCGGATCATGAACCCCGAGGGGCTTCGCTACCCGCAGGAATTCGTCCGTCACAAGATGCTGGACGCCGTGGGCGATCTGGCGCTGGCCGGTGCGCCTCTGCTTGGCGCCTACAGGTCGGTGCGTGGCGGTCATCGCCTCAACGCCCGAGTTCTTCAGGCCGTCTTCGCCGATCCGGATGCCTGGACCTACGTCCACGCCCCGCGCGTCCGCGACGGTATCCCGGTGGATCTGTCCATCGGCATGACGGCGGCGGCATTTGCCGCGGACCGCACCTAGGACGACGATCGGCGGGAGCGCCACACGCTTCTGCCAGATGCGCACCCCGCGGTGATTTCGTCGGCGGTGCGCCACATTAAAGCCCTTCTTCGTGAGACACTTGGCTGGGGACAAGCGAGGCAGGTGCAGACGGCCCATTGGTCGTCAGCGGCGCACGTGGTAGATGGAGCCTCGGCTCTGGAGACTCGAGGGAACTTGAGTCTCACAGACAGCGGTAAGCGCACGCTGGATCGGACTTGAGAAGCCAGTTGCGACGAGCCAGGGACGGGCGAATGGCACTTCGAAGAACAACCGCGCAATGGTCTGTCGCAGCCGCGCTGGCGCTTGGCATGACGGCAGCCAGTACGCTCGGTGGCTGCTCGTCGAAAGTGGATACGGCAAAGCTTCTGAATCCCGATCCGCCCGGCAAGATGTACGCCGAGGCCGATACCTATCTCGCCAAGGGTCGCTGGGAAGATGCGGCAAAGCGGTTCGAGGATCTTGATCGCGACCATCCCTATGCGCCCGAAGCACGCCGGTCGATGGTCATGGCGGCGTTCTCTTATTACAAGGCTGGGCGCTATCCGGAGGCCATTGCCTCCGCGCAGCGCTACACCACCATGCATCCGGGCACCAAGGACGCCGCCCTTGCCCATCACGTGATCGCCTCGTCGTACTTCGATGAGATGAAGGATCCGGCGCGCGATCAGACCGCAACGCGCAAAGCGCTCAACGAGCTTAAGATCCTGGTGCAGCGCTATCCGGACAGCCCGTACTCCAAGCAGGCTGAGAATCGCATCCGCCTGTGCGAGGACGCGCTCGCGGCTTCGGAAATGACCGTGGGGCGCTACTACCTGAAGAAGGGCAACCAGGTCGCGGCCATCAACCGGTTCAAGACGGTTGTGGCGGAGTACCAGACGACGGCGCACGTCGAAGAGGCGCTGATGCGCCTGACGGAATCCTACATGCGGCTCGGCATCCAGAACGAGGCGCAATCGGCGGCAGCCGTGCTCGGACACAACTTCCCGCAGTCGCGCTGGTACGCGGACGCCCATGGCCTGTTGCAGCGCGTCGGCCTGAAGCCGCAGATGAATTCCGACAGCTGGGTCGGCCAGCAATGGAAGAGCACTATCAAGAAGGGCCCGAACGGCAAGCCTGAGCCGTTGCCCGAGCCTACGGTGCCCTCCAAGAGCACGCCACCGACGGACAACCGTGCGCCACCGGCCCGGGATATCCCGACCGCCAGCACCACGCGCAGCGGCCCGATGGGCTTCGTCAGCGCCAACTAGGCGTCGATTTGGCTGTTCCTGTCATGAGCCTTGCAAGCCCGGGCATCTCCCTCTTGGCTTGACCCGGTGCGGCGGTGCACAGTCGGCGCCATGAGCAAAACGTCGAGCAAATCGAAGCCGGTAGATCAATTGACCAAGGCCGAGGCCGGGGCTGAGCTCTCCCGCCTCGCAGCCGAGATTGCGCACAACGACGAGCTGTATCACGCCAAGGATGCGCCGGAGATTTCCGATGCGGCCTACGACGCCTTGGTCATCCGCAACTCCGCCATTGAGGAACGATTCCCCGATCTGGTGCGCGACGACAGCCCGTCGCGTCGCGTCGGCGCGGCCCCGGTCGCGGCTTTCGGCAAGATTCGCCATGACGTGGCCATGCTGTCGCTCGGCAATGCCTTCGAGGACAGCGAGATCGGCGAGTTCGTGGAGCGCGTGCGCCGCTTTCTGCGCGTGCCGCAGGCCGATCCGCTGAGCGTCCTGGCGGAGCCCAAGATCGACGGCCTGTCGATATCAATCCGCTATGAAGGTGGAAAGCTCGTGCAGGCTGCCACCCGCGGCGACGGCACGACAGGCGAGAACGTCACCGCCAACGTGATGACGATCGCCAGCATCCCGCACAAGCTGAAGGGACGGGATGTGCCCGAGACGATTGACGTCCGTGGCGAGATCTATCTGGCGCACGCCGATTTCAGGCGTCTCAACGAGGCGCAGGCGAAGGCGGGCGAGAAGGTTTTCGCCAATCCGCGCAACGCGGCAGCGGGCTCGCTGCGCCAGCTCGATTCCGGGATCACCGCGCGGCGCCCGCTGAAATTTTTCTGCTACGCCTGGGGTGCCGCCAGCCGCCTGCCGGCCGAGACGCAATCCGGCGTCGTCGATGCGTTCGAGCGCTGGGGCTTGCCGGTCAACCCGTTGCGCCGCGTTTGCGCCAATGCCGAGGAGCTGCTGGAATTCTACCGGTCGATGGCGGAGAAGCGGGCGAAACTCGGCTACGACATCGATGGCGTCGTCTACAAGATCGATCGCCTCGACTATCAGGAGCGGCTGGGTTTTGTCTCCCGCTCGCCGCGATGGGCCATTGCCCACAAGTTTCCGGCCGAGCAGGCGGTGACGGTCCTGAATGACATCGACATCCAGGTCGGGCGGACGGGATCCCTGACGCCGGTCGCAAAGCTGGAGCCCGTGACGGTCGGCGGCGTCGTCGTCTCCAACGCGACGTTGCACAACGAGGACGAGATCGCGCGCAAGGACGTGCGCATCGGCGACACGGTGGTCGTGCAGCGGGCCGGCGATGTGATCCCGCAGATCGTCTCGGTCGTTCTCGACAAGCGCCCGAAAGGCGCCAGGCGCTACGTGTTCCCCGAGGTCTGTCCGGTGTGCGGCAGTCACGCCGTGCGCGAGACCGACGAGAAAACCGGCAAGGCCGACGTGGTTCGCCGCTGCACCGGCGGCTTGATCTGCCCGGCGCAGGCCAAGGAGCGGCTGAAGCATTTCGTGTCGCGCAATGCCTTCGACATCGAGGGACTGGGCGGCGAGCGCATCGAGCTGTTTTTTGACGAAGGCCTGATCCGGCAGCCGGCGGACATCTTCACGCTGCAGGAGCGCAATCGGGCGCTTCCCGAACCCTTGCAGACCCGCAAGGGCTTCGGCGAGAAATCCATCGACAACCTGTTCAATGCCATCGAGGCGCGGCGCAAGATCGAGCTGGAGCGCTTCATCTATGCCTTGGGCGTGCGCCATATCGGCGAAACCACGGCGCGCGACCTCGCCAAGGCCTTCGGCACCGTCAAGGCCTTCCGCGCTTCCGTGAAGGCGGCGGTCGATGGCGGCAAGGAGAGCGAGGCCTACCGCGATATCGACGACATCGAAGGCATCGGCGAGACGGTGGTCGACGCGCTCGTCGATTTCTTCGGCGAGCAGCACAATGTCGATGCCGTGGACAGCCTGGAAGAGCAGCTTACGGTCGAGCCCTACAGCCGGCCGGCGGCGATCGCCTCCGCCGTGACGGGCAAGACCGTCGTGTTCACCGGCACGCTCGAGCAGGTGACGCGCAGCGAGGCAAAAGCGCAGGCCGAACGTCTTGGCGCCAAGGTCGCGGGCTCCGTTTCGAAAAAGACCGACTACGTGGTGGCCGGTGCCGATGCGGGGTCGAAGCTCACCAAGGCGCGTGAGCTCGGCGTCGAAGTGCTGACCGAGGACGAGTGGTTGAAGCTGATCGGGCGGGGATAAGCGGTCACCGGACGTTCGATTTCCGTTCCCGTTTGCTAAAATGGCGTGGCCATGAGCGAGGCCGCCGTACGCAAGATCATCCATGTCGACATGGACGCGTTCTATGCGTCCGTGGAGCAGCGCGACGACGACACGTTGCGCGGCAAGCCGGTCGCGGTGGGCCATGGCGCGCAACGCGGCGTAGTGGCGGCTGCGAGCTACGAAGCGCGCGCATTCGGCGTGCGCTCGGCGATGCCCTCGACGACGGCCCTGCGTAAATGCCCGGACCTGATTTTCGTGCGTCCACGATTCGAGGTGTACCGGGCCGTCTCGCGGCAAATTCATGCGATCTTCGCCGACTACACGCCGCTGATCGAACCGCTGTCGCTGGATGAGGCTTACCTCGACGTGACGGAGAACCTGCGCGGCATTCCGACGGCGTCCGCGACGGCTGCCGAAATCCGCGCGCGCATTCTCGCGGAAACCGGGCTCACGGCTTCGGCCGGCATCTCCTACAACAAGTTCCTGGCCAAGCTCGCCTCCGATCATCGCAAGCCGAACGGCCAGTATGTGGTGACGCCCGCCATGGGGCCGGCCTTCATCGAAGCCCTGCCGATCCGCAAGTTTCACGGCGTGGGCCCTGTCACCGCCGACAAGATGAACAGTCTCGGCATCTTCACTGGCGCGGATTTGCGGCAGCAGTCGCTGGTGTTCCTGCAGCAGCATTTCGGCAAGGCCGGACCATGGTATCACGCTATTGCACACGGCGAGGACAACCGCCCTGTGGTGCCGACGCGTGTGCGCAAATCCTCCGGGTCGGAGACGACGTTCGCCACGGACCTCACGGAGCCAGCCGAGATCGAGGAGGGCGTACGTGCCATGGCGGACGAGGTCTGGGCCTGGTGCGAGAAGGCGCAGGCGTTCGGCCGTACGGTGACGGTGAAGATCAAGTACGCCGACTTCCAGCAGGCGACCCGCAGCAGAACGCTGCCGGCTATGGTCACCTCCCAGGATACCCTGCGCAACGTGAGCATCGAGCTGGTGCGCAAAGTCTATCCGCCCGTCATGGGCATCCGCCTGCTCGGCGTGACAATGTCGGGCTTCGAGAGTGGGGGCGAGGCCGATCCCGAGCAACTCGACCTGGGCCTCGGTTAGCGGTCCAGATTCCGGACCATGCCGCTGCACGGGCTGTGCTACGCTGCGTCCATGACAGGATATGGCCAGTTTTGTTCCATCGCGCGGGCGCACGAGGAGTTGGGCGGGCGCTGGACGCTTCTGATCGTGCGCGAGCTGCTCTGCGGCAGCCGGCGCTTCAATGATATCAGGCGCGGCATCCCGCGCATCTCGCGCACAATGCTTTCGGAGCGTTTGCAGGCGCTGATGCGTGTGGGTGCGGTTGCGCGCATCGACGGCAGCCACGGCCCCGAATATGCCCTGACCGAAGCCGGCAGCGAGTTGGCAAGCCTGATCGGTGCTCTTGCAGCCTGGGGGCAGCGCTGGCTGCCGCGCCGGGCGAGCGATGAGGATCTCGATGTCGAGCCGCTGCTCGTCGATATGCAGCGGCGTGTTCGCTTCGATGCCTTGCCGAAGGAGCCGATCGTCGTCCGCTTCGAGATCGATAAGTGCAAGCCGCGCTTCATGCTTTTGAAGGCGTCGGAGGCGTCGTTGTGCACGCAGAATCCGGGCTTTCCGGAGCCGCTGGCCGTGCAGGCGCGATTGGCTGCCTTGGTCGGTTGGTGGCGCGGTGATGTGGGCTTTGTCGAGGCGCAGCGCCTCGGATTGACGTTGCGGGGGTCGAGGGCGCTTGCGCGAGCGTTTCCCACGTGGTTCGAGCGCTACGCGTTCGCGCACGTCGACCCTGCTCCGGCCACCGGCCGATCGAAATCTGGCAGAAGCCGCATCGAGATGAGGCCATCATGACGCTGCATATCGTTCGTCTCGGGACGCCGCGCCGGGCGCATGAGGGCATACGTATCGGCACGGTGCGCCGTCCGCCGCGTGGTGTGCCCAAGGAGCGCTACGCGATCGATAACTGGTACGACGTCTGGTATCCGGATCTGTCGCCGACGCCCGACCTCGTATCCAAGGCGTTGAAGGCGGAAACGGAAAAGGAGTGGAACGCTTTTGTGCGCTCCTTCCGCGCCGAGATGAACGAGGCCACGCCACGCCGTACGCTCGACCTTCTCGCGGCGCTGTCGCATGACGCGCACTTTTCCATCGGCTGTTATTGCGAGAATGAGGCGCGCTGCCACCGCTCGGTTCTGCGCGAGCTGCTGGCCGAGCGCGGCGCTGCCATCGCATGACGGTGCCGGTCAGGATTTCGTACCCCACGGCCATTCGGCGCGGGCGCATACATCTCCTCGCAACGTCACTGCAAACAAGAGGAGATTGTCATGACCGCGCATCTGCTCATCCTTTATCCGCACCCCAAGAACACGGCGGAGTTCGAACGCGCCTACCGTGAGGAGCACTTGCCCTTCGCCGGGCCGAAGCTCGAAGGTGCAACCGGCGTCGCCACAAAACGGGTCGTGGGGCCGGCCTTCGCACCGCCGCCCTACCACCTGGTGTCCGATGTAAGCTTTCCGAGCCTCGACAAGTTGAAGGCCTGTGCGACGTCGAGCGGCGGCCAAGCGGCCTTGGCGCACGCCGCGTCGATCAGCACGGGCGGTGCGCCGATGGTGATCGTCCTGAGCGACGAAACCTGATCACCTGCTGGTCCGCGAATGAAGGGCGCCGGGAGCACCTCCCGGCGCTCACCGCACGAGGCAGCCCTATTTCTTGCGCTGCGGGTGGACGGTTTCGCCGCGTTTGAGCATGGCCACGAACGTCGTGATCTTCTCCTGCCGTCCCGCCGCAGTCTTCATGTTGTGGACGCGGAACGCGAGCGCGAAGCGGTTCTGCTCGCTGAGCTTGCCCAGCATCGCCTTGGCCTTGGGCTCCGCATCGATGGCAGCCTGGAGATCGGCGGGTATTTTCATATTCTTGCCGCTGGCGTAGGCGCGGTCCCAGCGACCGTCGGCCTTGGCCGCCTCGACTTCGGCGAGCCCGTGCTCGGTCATCCGGCCGTCCGTGATCAGACGGGCGACGTTGTCGACGTTGAGCTTGCTCCAAATGCTTCTCTTGCTGCGCGGCGAATAGCGCTGCAGGTAGCTCTTGTGGTCGAGGCCCTTGCGGGTCCCATCGATCCAACCCCAGCACAGCACGACGTCGATGGCCTCCTTAGGGGTGATCGATTTCAGTCCCGAGTCCACCTTGTGGATCTTGATCCAGATTTCGTCGGCCGTGCCGTGGTTCTTGCCGAGCCACGCATAGAAGCTCTTGGCATCCTTGAACTCGCGGACTTTGGCGGGATCGATGACGATCGGGGGCAGGGGTTCGCTCCGCGGGATTCACTGAGCCGCAACATGCGCGTCGGTGCACGATGCCTGTGACATGGCGTGAGCGGGCGGGCAAGCCCGGATCAGGGCCGGGCGCGGCTTTTGCGCCAGTCCGCGGCGAGCCTCAGCCAGGGCGTCGCATGAAAGACGCTCATCAGCACATACATAGGTACCATGCCACCGAACGCACCTTGCGTGGCCGAGCAGAGGATATCCGCTGGCCCACCGCCAAAGGCTGTCAGAAGCGCCATGAGTGCAAAGGTCGGCGCAGCCGCAAGGCACAGCCAACCGGCTGTGCCTTGCGGGGTCGTTTTGTCGAATCCGGCACGCGTGCCGGACATTTCACGCTGTGTCGCGCGCATCGGCGTGGCCTTTCGCGATTCTGCTCAACGTGCGCCGTACTCATCATGGCGGCGCCACCAGACGCCCGTCTCGTTGCGGCCCTTCGGCGCGCGGTCGAGCCACGGATACATGCTCCAGATGCCGTCCAGTCCGCGTGCGTAGGCGGAGTAGGTGTGATAGAGGGCACCATCCTCGAGCGCGAACACGCTCATGCCAGGCCGGTCGCGTGAGTATCCAGGGGCATCGGTTCCGCATGTGGTCGCGAGTTGAGCAACGGGCTCGGGAGCCGGCGTGATGTCCATCGCGTGGCCGCCGCGCCGGAAGTTGTAGTCGATGCTCCCTGCGCGCTGCTGCTCCTCGGTGAACGCGACATTGAAGTCGAAGTTGAAGTCGCGCCCGTGAGAAGAGGCCCACGGGAAGCTCCACCCCAGCCGCCGCTTGTAGGCTTGCAGCTTCGGGAGCGGTGCGAGCGACACGGCCCACAGCATGACGTCGTGGTTGGCCAGGTGCACGGTGATGCCGTTGAACCCGTCCGCGATCATGGAGCACGACGGGCAGCCAGCGGCCCAGTCGGCGCCGAACATGAAATGATAGACGACGAGCTGCGAGCGTCCGGCAAACAGATCCCGCAGGGACTGCTTTCCGTCATCGGTGTCAAAGGTATAGTCCTTGCCGATGCGAACCCAGGGGAGGTCCTGCCGCTGGCGGGCCAGCTCGTCGCTGCGCCGCGTCAGATCCTTCTCTGCTTCCAACAGATCAAGCCGCGCGGCCAGCCACTCTGCGCGGGTTCCAGTCTTGTGCGTTGTCATCGCTCTTGCTCCGTTCTCGCTGTGATGCGTCGGGAGACCGGACTAAACCAGGGGTGGGGGCAGGTGGGAGTGACAAGTGTGACGGGATTCTGATGGATTCGCTGATTTCGGCTGCAGCACGCGCCCTCGCGACGGGTGATCCGCTCGGCGCACTGAACCGGGTCGCCCTGCGCGATGATCCGCCCGCCCTCGCGCTCCGCGGCATCGCCATGGCCCAGCTCGGCGATCTCGTCAGGGCGAGGTCTCTTCTGCAAAGGGCGGCACGCGCCTTCGGAGCGAAAGAGGCCGTGGCCCGCGCCCGGTGTGTCGTCGCCGAGGCGGAAATTGCGCTCGTAACCCGCGACCTGGGCTGGCCTGCGAAGGCGCTCGATGCGGCGCGAGCGACGCTCGAAAAGCACGGCGACCGGGTGAATGCCGCCCATGCACGGCATCTCGAGGTGCGGCGCCTTCTTCTCATCGGCCGTCTCGACGAGGCCGAACGTTCGCTCGACGGGCTCGACCCCGCGCTCCTGCCGCCTGCGTGGCGCGCCGCCCACGAGCTGGTTGTGGCGGGAATCGCGATGCGACGCCTCCGGACGAAGACGGCGCGTGACGCACTCGCTCGGGCAGAACGCAGCGCGCGTGACGCCCGGATTGCTCCGCTGCTGGCGGAGGTCGAAAGCGCAAGCCGTGTTCTGAGCACGGCCGCGGCACGCCTCATTGCCGGCGGCAACGAGCGTCCGCTCCTGCTCGCGGATGTCGAAGCGCTGCTCAAGTCGAAGGCGCTCATCGTGGATGCATGCCGCTATGTCGTGCGCGGTGCCGGCGTAGCGGTCCCGCTTGCGCGACGTCCGGTGTTGTTCACGCTCGCACGCGTGATGGCTGAAGCATGGCCCCGCGACGTCTCGAGGGGCACGCTCCTTGAGCGGACATTCCGGGCCAAGCATGCTGATGAATCGCATCGTGCCCGGCTGCGCGTTGAAATCGGGCGGCTTCGCAAGGCGCTGGGAACACTGGCCGATGTCACCGCGACGGCGGATGGCTTTGCGCTGGTGCCGCGCCGCGCCGACGAGGTCGTCGTGCTGGCGCAGCCGATCGAGGAGGAGCACGGGGCGGTGATGGCGTTCCTTAGTGACGGCGAGGCGTGGTCGAGCTCCGCGCTTACCCTCGCGCTTGGCACCAGTCAGCGCACTGTACAGCGCGCGCTCGATGAGCTTGCGGCGCAAGGCAAGGTGCAGTCGTTTGGCCGCGCGCGGGCGCGCCGCTGGATGACGCCGCCCATCGCAGGTTTCACGACGACATTGTTACTCCCTGCTGCTCTGCCGGGTGACTAGGGTCGCCGCATCGAAGCAAGAGACATAGGTGAAACATGAAACGCGCAGCAGCCGAGATCCTCCGCGAGTACGGACCCTTCCCGGGTGTCGACAAGGTGGCCGGACTTACGTTTGACGGCCAGTACGTGTGGTTTGCGTCCGAAGACAAGCTGAACGCTCTCGATCCCGAGGACGGGACCGTGAAGCGCTCGATCGGCGTTGCCGCGCATGCGGGAACGGCCTTCGACGGTCGGCATCTGTTTCAGATCGGCGACGATCGCATCCAGAAAATCGATCCCAAAACAGGGCGCGTTCTGTCCACCATTCCGGCGCCCGAGGGAGGCAGCTCGGGACTCGCTTGGGCCGAAGGCGCGCTCTGGGTCGGGCAGCATCGCAACCGGAAGATCCATCAGGTCGATCCGCAGACAGGGAAAATCCTGCGCACCATCGAGTCCGATCGCTTCGTTACCGGCGTAACGTGGATCGACGGCGAATTGTGGCACGGCACCTGGGAAGGCGACGAGAGCGATGTGAGGCGTATCGATCCCCAGACGGGCGAGGTCCTGGAAAGGCTCGAGATGCCGCCCGGCGTGCACGTATCGGGGCTCGAATCCGATGGCGGCGACGAGTTTTTCTGCGGTGGCGGAGGGAGCGGCAAGGTGCGCGTCGTCCGCCGCCCCAGGCGCGGCTCAAAGAGCAAGCCGTCGAAGTGATATCGGCAGGCTACGGTCTTGTGTGCAAGTGCCTCACTCCCACTCGATCATTTAGAGGCATGGTAACGCGTTGGAATTTCAGCGCAAATTTTTTCTGCACACAACAAAGAACCGTATCCCCGATCCGTCAGAAATCTGCGCTCTTGATTTCAAAGAGGAATTTCGAAGATCCGCGATCTGCCCGGTTTCAGAAACTATCGAAGTCAATTGGTCGATACTCTCGGTGGCGGCGCGAAATCACCGCGCCGCTCCAATCGAAAAAAAAAAAAGTCAGCAGGGACAGTACCGCTCGCCGGGATGGAAGTCCGCCATCAGCTACACACATCTTTTCATATCAGTGGATCTTTGCCGTCAGCGCGTTCCAGGCCGCGTGCGAGTCCATGTAATCTCTCCAGTGCGTGATCCTGCGTTTTCCAAGTTCAATGATCGAGCAGAACCGATTTTCATACTTGGCGCCCGTCGCGAGGATCGTCCCATGGATTTCATATTCGATTACGATGACATGGCCATTGTCCGCTCTGTTGACGATCAACTTGTCCGCGGACAGAAGCCGGATGACGCCGACATATCCCTTGAACTGATCCATCAGGTCGGTGCGCCCCCTGACCACACGAGGCCAGCCTAAGTCGTAGCGAACCTCGTAGACGATGTCGTCGGCGATGACATCGAAGAAGTGCTCGCCGTCGACAAGGTCCCCCAATGCCTTTCGCACCAGTTCGAAATATGGCTCGGCGCCCGCATAGGCAGAGTACTTGTTATCAGGCATTCTGGCTTCTCCATGCGTTTGTGGGTTCCAAAATCACGCACGCCGCTGACGCCGGCCCCGGTGCCGAAGCGGGCTGTGGCCATTAATCGACTCTGACCCCTTTTTCTCAACAGCTTCGATCCTGCATCCGCGAGCCCCGAGCACGTCGTCGTATCGAGAGCACGTGGCGGGATGCGTTGTTTAATTTTATTGCCGTTGTCGTAGCTCAACTACGATAACTCGCGTTTTTCAAACAGAAAAGACCGCCAACTCTATGCGCTCTACTGACGGTCTTTTGGTTTGGGCTGGCGTGCCTATCAAAAAAGACCGTCAGAAATATAGTCAACTTATCAGGCTCCGAGCGCCAGAAACTGGTCAGCGCCTTACAAATTCTTCTTTCAGTTCAATAAGTTATGGGATTGCCGGGGAGGAACTGACGATGCACGGTCGATCATCCTTAACGCCAATTAAGCCATTGAATTGAAAAGGAAATTTCTTAGAGGCGACTTGCCCCTCACTCCCACTCCATCATCTCTTGGCGTTGTATAGCTCTGTTTTGTCAGTATTTTTCCTGAAGGACGCGGTGATCATACCGTCAGATACACCGTCAGGCTATTTCGCTTGGTACCGATAGACAGCGATAGGTATCGAAGGCAAATCCAATCCTAGGTTCACCTGCGCCTTCGCGGGATCTCGTTCGCAGCAGCCAGTCCGCCCGCCCACGGACGAATCCGGCAACGACACCATCGCGCGGTAGGCGCAAGCTCGCCAATAGTATTCGCATGTCGACGAGGAAGGGGAGCGAGCGCGGGCTCCCTTCTTTGATTCTTGCGCTGGCTCCTGCATTGCGACTCCAAGGGCGTGTCCGGCGCTCAAGGGACGCGGTCATGGAACGATGGAGGCGGCATGCTGGCCTTCCCCGATTGACGCCCGGATTCACCCGCAATGACCACGCAAGCATCGCTTGCATAATTTTCCTTCCGGTCTAATAATTGACCTAGAAGTCAATTGGAGAGCCAGCTGGTGGAATCGCCTGTCCTTTTTGACGTTTCCGACGGAGCGGCGTGGATTACGCTCAATCGGCCGGAAGCCTTGAATGCGCTCACACAGGAGACCGTTGATGGAATCGGCCTGGCTCTAAATCGCGCCACATCTGACGGCACTGTCAGAGCCATCGTGCTGACTGGCACAGGACGCGCATTCTGCGCGGGAGCCGACCTAAAGTATGTCCGTCAACTTGCCCAAAAAGGGACCACGACGGCCGCCTTCCTCGAGAACATCTGCGCGATGATGCATCGATTGGAGACGAGTCCCTTACCCATCATTGCGGCCGTGAATGGGTTCGCACTCGCCGGGGGACTAGAGCTGGTTCTCTGTTGTGACCTTGTAGTAGCCGTCAGGTCTGCAAGATTCGGTGACGCGCACGCAAACTATGGGCTCCTGCCTGGTGGCGGCAGCTCAGTCCGTTTGCCACGCAAGATTGGGCCCAGCCGCGCGAAATATTTGCTTTTTACCGGAGAGATGTTGCCAGCAGAGGAACTCAAGCAGGCGGGTCTCGTCAACGAGGTCGCCGACGATGGCGCTCTCATCCCAGTTGTTCGGCAACTGGTCGATAAGCTCGCAAACAAGAGCCCACTCGTATTGCGGCGCATGAAAGGTCTCGTCGACGACGGTCTTGAGCAGACCAGTTCGACCGCGCTGCGACTAGAACTTCTCGCAAGCGAGGTTCACACTCACAGTCGCGACATGCAGGAAGGGCTGTCGGCCTTTGAGGAAAAGCGCAAGCCCAACTTCACCGGGCGGTAGCACGCAGGGAGCCGCAGATGATGAGGACGGCACTCGAACGTCTGAAGGAAGTTCACGCACTGGCTTATGATCGCGCCCCGGCGATCCGCGAGATCTTCGATCACGCCCAGATCAAGCCCAGCGACCTAAATTCGGCAGAGGACCTGGCAAGGCTACCTGTTCTCAAGAAAGAGAAACTCCTCGAACGCCAGCGTCACTACCCTCCGTTCGGCGGCTTCCTGGCTGCGAAGGACGAGGAAATTGCCCATATCTTCATATCACCAGGTCCAATCAACGAGCCCTGGCTTAGAGATGATCCTGATGGCCTCGGGTTCGGACGGGCATTCGCCTTGGCTGGCCTCGGACCTGGTGATCGTGTCCTCAACACGTGGTCGTATCACCTTGTGCCCGCCGGCCTCCTCTTGGACGCCGGCTTACGGGCAGTCGGCGCCACCGTCATACCTGCAGGAGTTGGCGGCACGGAACTGCAAGCGAAACTGGTCATTGATTTGGCGGCAACCTGCATCTGCGCCTCCACCTCCTTCTTCATTACGCTCGCGGACGCCATTCAAAGCATGGGTCACCAATTGCCCGCCGCTTGGAAGGTGAAATCCGCACTGCTCGGAGGCGAGTTCGGTGATTGGATGGGCAAGCGGCGCCAGCTTGAGGCCCGGTATGGCATCCGGACCTTCTCCGTCTACGCAACAGCCGATTTCGGGCTGGTAGGGTTCGAGGCCGAAGGACACGAGGGCTACCAAATTCATGAAGATCGGATCGTGCAGATTTGCGATCCGCGGTCCGGTACACCACTGCCTGCAGGCGAACCAGGTGAGATTGTTGTCACAACGCTCAATCCGGGATGGCCCCTCATCCGCTTCGGGACAGGCGATGTCGCCGCCGCAACCGCCCTCAGGCCGGACGGAACGGTACGCAGTATCGGGATGCTGCAAGGCCGCGTCGGCCAGGCCGTGAAGGCCCGCGAGATCTTCATCTATCCCCGCCAAGTCGATGAGCTTCCGCTTCGAATTCCGCAAATTTACCGGGCTCAGGCCATTGTCCGTCGGCCAGGCCATCGCGATGAAATTACTCTCCGCCTAGTCCTTTCCAATGACGCCAACCGCGACCTGACGCTGGCCGCTGCGTGCGAAGCTTTCAAGACACTGTCGCGTCTAAAGGCAGATCACGTGGAGGTCGTCGCCGCCGACACTCTCACCGATGCACCTCTTGTTATCGACGAGAGGGGCTGAACCCGCGAAATGAAAAAAAGGGCGCCGCGCTATCCGAGCCACCGTTTGCGGCGACGATAATGTTTCACATCGCGGTAGCTCTTGCGTCCGCCCTCGATGTTCAAACCGAGATAGAACTCCCGCACGTCTTCGTTTGCGCGCAAGTCGGCGCCCGTTCCTTCGAGGACGATCCGCCCGTTCTCCATGACGTAACCATAGTCGGCAATATCCAAAGCAACTCGAGTGTTCTGCTCGACTATGAGCAGCGTCACGCCTGCCTTCTTCAAGCTTCGTAAGAGCGCAAAAACTTCATCGACCATCAGCGGCGCAAGTCCCAAGGATGGCTCGTCGATCATGATGAGTTTCGGCGTCGCCATCATGGCTCGACCTATGACGAGCATCTGCTGCTCGCCGCCGGAAAGATAGCCCGACGTACGGTTCTTCAAGGCCGCCAGCCTGCCGATTTGGCCGTATACTTCGTCCAACCGAGCGCGCACGTGACGCGGCGATGCCTCCATATGCCCGCCAACGACAAGATTTTGCTCCACGGTCAAGTGTCGAAGGACGCGCCGGCCTTCCATGACATGCACAATGCCAGCTCGAACAGTCTGAACAGGGTCATGGCCATCGACCCGCCTTCCACCGAAGGTGATCGCGCCGGAAGTGACGCGACCATCTTCAGTCTTGAGCAGATTCGATATCGCCTTCAACGTCGTCGACTTCCCCGCCCCGTTGCCACCAAGCAGCGCTACGCATTGGCCGTCGGGTACGTTCAAGGTGATCCCCTTCACGGCGAGAATGACCTCGCTGTAGATGACCTCGACGTTGTTGAGCTCTAGCATGGGCCGCCTCAGCTTCATCGGCCGGATCGACCGAAGATTCCCCCACTCACCACTTGGTAACTGCGGGGACTGGTACGTTCTCGGCGGCAGCGACGTACTTGCCATCCTTGATCGTGCCAATGCCGACCGTGAGCCCGGAGGTTGGAAACGGCGCCTCCCGCGTGAAGACCAACTTCGACAAGACCCCATACGTCAGGCTCGACGGGAATTCTTCAGACAGCAACGTTTCCCGCAGGGCCTCTCCGGTGATTTTGTCTGGGCCGACCCTTTTCGCTGCCGACTCGATGGCGCGAAGCGCCACCAATATCTGCCCCAAGCCCTGGACTGTCGTAACGTTCCATGCCGCCTTCATTCCATACTTGCTGGTGAGCAAGTCGTAGAACTCGCGCGCCGAGCTCTTGTCATTCGCCGGCACTGCCATCGCATAGACCTCGTAGTCGCCCTCGAGTTGCTTCACGCCGCCGACGGCATTGGCCGAGGACAGTAGAGAATTGTGCGAGCTCACCATGATCGGCACGCTCTTCCCGAGTGCCTGTAGGGCACGCTTCACAGCCACCACGACGGCGGTATTGGTCTGCACGTGAATGACCTCAGCGCCTTTACGCACCACGCGATTGATCTGGGTGCTCAGGTCCGTCGGTTGCACCTCCGTAAACACGGTCTCGACGATCTCGACCTTGTCGGGGTTCTGCTTGGCGTAGTGTTCCGCGCCCTTGTGGATATCCACATATGCCGGCGACGCTTCCGAGGAAATAATCGCGACCTTCAGCGGACCGCTACCGCCACGCTTCTCGCGATACCAGTTGTAGAAGGCGGCTGCCTCGTGTGCGTAAGTCGGCCGCGGATTGAAGATCCACGGTTCAGGCTTCCACGCGAAGCCATACGAGGCAGTCGACATGATCATCGGTATTTTGTCGCCCGGCAGCCGCGCCTGCAAAGCTGCGACCTCTGGCCCGCCAATCCCCAAAACGACGACCGGGTTGAGCTCCGCCTTTATGCCCGGCCAAAGGCTTGCCACCTGCGCTGCGTCGTAGCGATGATCGTAGTCCTTGATACCGAGCTTGACGCCGATTTTGCCGCCAACCTCTGCGTTCCACCACTCGATCGCGGGCCGCCGCGCACCGATGAGATCTTTCATGATGTCGGCATACGGCCCCGTAAAATCGGCCATTGAGGCAATGTTGTAGGCCGTCTGCGCCTGCACTGGAGTCGATGAGATGCCAATCGCCGCGATCGTAGTGGCTGCAATCAGCTGCTTGAAGAAAGTCATTTCTGCGTTCCTCCCTTTGGGTGCTGTAGGCCTGCGCTCGGTGTGCTGAAGCTCATTTCAGTAGGGGAATGGCCAGAGCCGATAGGCCCTCTTCAGAATGTTCCAGCGGTGCATGAGGCCCCGCGGCTCGAAGATCAGGAACGCCGCGATGACGCCACCGAGAAAGACGTTCATGAGCGCGAAGATGATGTCGCCGCCGAAGGCCGGGAATTGCTGTACGAGGCTAGGTCCGAGCGTCACGAAACACTCTTGCGCACTCTTGATCACGAAGACGCCGATCAAGGCGCCTGTTACGGATCCCATGCCGCCGACGATGACCATGGCGATGAACCAGATCGAGTGAATCAAAGTGAACTGATCGACGGCGACGAACCGCACGTAGTAGGCCCAAAGGCCACCGCCGATACCCGCATAGAAGGCGCCAATGAGAAATGCTGTCGCCTTGGCGCGCACCACGTTGATGCCCATCATGCCGGAGGCGACATCGTCGTCGCGCACGGCGACAAAGGCGCGGCCGTGACGGCCGCGTACGATGCCATACGCACCGAAGGTCATGACGGTCGCAACGAAGAGGCAGAGATAGTAACTCGCCCGGTCACTTGCGAGCACAACACCAAAGAGTTGCGCCGGCTCCAGGCTGATGCCATTCGATCCACCCAGCCAGGACTGCGGCAGGTTAAGAATGAGAAAATGGAACAGCGCCTGGGCTGCAATTGTCGTCAATGCGAGATAGAAGCCTTTGATGCGCACCGCAGAGAGGCCGAAAATCAATCCGAATACAGCTGCGGCGCAGCCGCCCAGTGGGACACTTGCCCAGACCGGCATCGCGAAATGCGAGGAGAGCGCGCCTGTCGCATAAGCTCCGACACCCATGAACACCGCTTGTCCGAGATTGATCTGCCCGGCGTAGCCGGTAGTGATCTGAAGCCCGATCACAACGATCGCCGTGATCAGCATGCCTGTTGCGATGGCCAGAGGACGCGGGCTTAGAAGGTCAGGTGCTGAGATCAGAAACAGGACGAACAGAATGAGTGCCATCCACTGTTTGCCCGTTCTGATCAGCGCCTGGTCGCGAGCAAAGCTGTTGGAGAACACGCCGGCCGGATCCACTTGTCAGACCCTCTCGATGGTTTTCCAGCCGAACAGGCCGGTTGGCCTGACGAACAGGATGATGAGCATGATGATGAAGGGGAACACGGAGCTCACCGCCCCTCCCACGATCGGGTCCAAATAGGCGGCGACAACGCCCTGGATCATTCCGACAATCAGGCCGGCAAGCAAAACTCCGGCAATCGCTTCGAAGCCGGCGAGTAGCGCTACAGGAAGTGCCGCAAGCCCAATATCGGAAGCAAGGAAGCTCAGCGATTTGCCGCTCAGGTAAATGACCGCGCCGAGGGTCGATAGGACTGAGCCGAGGACCCAGGCGAAAGCGATCGAGCGCTTCACCGAGATGCCCATCGACAGCGCGACCTGGTGATCCTCGGCGACCGCTGTCATCCGCAAGCCTTGGCGAGTGCGGTTGAAGAACCATGACAAGCCAAAGCTCACGATGACCGTGAGGACGCCGCCAAACAGCAGCGAACGCGGAATCAAGATGTCTCCCAAGATCACCGGCTGAAGCGGAAAAATGATTGGAAACGGCCTCACCTGCGGTCCGAATGCGACCAGGATGGCTCCGCGGATGAGGATGAGAAGCCCAACGGTGACCATCACCATCGCGAAGACGGACTCGCCAACGAGACGCGAGAAGAAGATGCGCTCGATGAGAAGCCCGAAGGCGGCTGCGGCGATGAAGGCAAACGGCAGTCCGATGGACAGAGGAAGCCCCACCGAGACCACCATCCACCAGACCATAAAGCCGCCGAAGACGACGAGTTCACCCTGTGCGAAGTTGAATACCTTCGACGCGCGATAGATCACCACGAAGCCTAGGGCAATGAGAGCGTAGAGAAGTCCCACCAGGGCGCCATTGATGAGGTAGTTCAGGAGATCGATCATTCGGCCGCTCGCAACGTCTCGTTGGCGTCACCGGGGCGCTCGTTGACGTCATGAATTTCGACTCGCACGGCCAATGTTCCGCGCCGGCCGTCCTGGTAAGTAATGGGGATTTCGATGGCGACACCGCGCTGGCCGGCGTACAGCCCATCGATGAGCGGCTTGTAGCGTTCTTCCAGAAATTCGCGCCTCAGCTTGCGCGTACGCGTGAGCTCACCTTCGTCTGGATCAAGCTCCTTCGGGAAATTAGCGAAGCGACGCACCCGCGCGTGCTCCGGTAGGAAGCCGTTGACGCGCGCAATCTCATCGCGGATCAATGCAGCAACCTCGGGCTTTTGCGAGAGATCGGTGAACGTCGAGAAACCGATGTTGCGCTCCTCCGCCCAACGGGAGACCACAGCGATATCGATATTTATCAATGCTCCGATATAGTCCCGCGTCTCGTCGCCGAGCGTCATGATGTCTTTGATGAAAGGGCTGAAGCGCAGACGGGTCTCGATGAACTGGGGAGGGAAGCGCTCGCCGGAGCGCAGCCGCCGGAGGTCGTCGATGCGCTCGAGGAAGACCAGTTCGCCGGACTCAGTCACCGAGACGGCATCACCCGTCCTGTACCATCCGTCCGAGACACGTTCAGAAGTGCTCTCGGGTCTTTGGTAGTACCCCTGGAAGAATGAGCCGCCGCGAACAAGCAGCTCGCCCGCATCAGAGACCTTCCATTCCAGGGCGGGCCCCGCATCCGGATGCGCCTTGGTCCAATGACCAACCGTCTCAAGGTCGTACCGCGCGCCCTGGTGAACGGTCATGATGCCGATCTCTGTCGACCCAAAAATATTGCGCAACGGAACGCCGATCGCGTGGAACAAGCGGAAGACGCCTGGCGCCATGGTGGCCCCACCGCACAGTGCGACCTTGACCCGAGTCAGGCCGAGCTTGTCTCGCAAGGGTTTCAGCACCAGGGCCTCCGCAATCGGATATGCGACCCTGGCACTCAGCGACACCGGCTTGCCATCGAGACGCGCCACATTGACCTTGTGGCCGACGGCGACACCCCAGTCATAGAGGCGTCGCCTCATTCGCCCCGCGTCAAGCATCCTGGCCTGGATGGTTGCCGCCAGGCTTTCCCACTGGCGCGGCGCAAACAGCAACACCTCGACGGCGAGCTCACGAATGTTATTGAGCACCTCCTCGGGGGATTCCGGGAAATTGACAACCAGCGGCAACGCCAGCCCAATGGTGAGGCCGAATAGCTGCTCTGTTGCCCAGGCGGGCGCGATGTAGGTCAGATATTCCATGCCCGGCTGTGTGCCGGTTGCGGTCACAATGCGATGCGCGTTGTCGACAAGGTAGCGATGCGTAAGGACGACGCCTTTCGGTTTGCCCGTTGTGCCTGACGTGTAGGAAATGACCGCCATTTCGTCTGGTCGGCCGACTTCAACAAGGGCCTGAAAGAGCCCCGGCTCTTCAACGCAGCGTCTACGACCCTCGGCCTGAACGGTCTCAAACGTTGTGAGGCGGTCCTGCCGGTAGGACCACATGCCCGTGTCGTCCCAGTATATTATGCGACGCAGGCGGGGCACTCGCTCGCGGATGGCAAGCCCCTTGTCGACCTGCTCCTGGTCTTGGGCAATCAGGTAGACGGCCTCGCTATCATTGAGGAGATACTGCACCTCGCTCGGAGTAATGTCAGGGTAGAGCGAGACGACCTTGCCACCGAGTGACAAGACGGCAAGCTCGGCCCAGAAATTCTCTGGTTCGTTTTCACCGATGATTGCCGCGGTCTCACCGCGCGCGAAACCGATCGTCTGCAGCCCCAGAGCAAACGCGCGGACATTTTCAAGGACGTCCGAAAAGGTGTATTCGCGCCATATGCCGCGATACTTGTGCCGTTCCACGAGCTGGTGCGGCGTCTTGCCCGCTTGGTCGAGCAGCAGTTGTGGGAGGGTCCGCATTGCGAGCATTACCGGCCCCCCTCTCCGAGGTAGGCCTTCAATACGGCAGCGTTGGACTGGACTTGCTGAGGCGTGCCCTCGGCAATCTTCCGTCCGAAGTCTAGTACGACGATGCGGTCGGCTAGATCCATCACGACACCCATGTCGTGCTCGACGAGCACGACAGGGATACCCCGTGCCTCTCTTACATCCAGGATGAAGCGGGCGAGGTCTTCCTTCTCCTCGGTGTTCATGCCAGCCATCGGCTCGTCCATCAGGAGCACCTTTGGCTCCTGCGCAAGCGCGCGCCCCAGATCCACGCGCTTTCGGAGGCCGTAGCCGAGGCTACCGACGGGTTGGTGCCGGATCGCCTCGATCTCGAGCAGCTCGATGATCTCCTCTGCGAACTCGCGGTGCCTGACCTCCTCTCGAAGGGCGCTGCCAAAATGAATGAACGACTCGAGTACAGAACTCCTCATGTGGAGGTGGCGGCCGATCATGATGTTCTCGACCACGGTCATGCCTGAGAAAATGTGGGTGCCTTGAAACGTCCTCGCCAAACCCAAGCGCGCAATGCGATGCACGCTCTTGTTGGTGATGATTGTGCCGTCGAAGCGCACTTGGCCTTTCTGAGGCCGATAGAAACCGCTCAGGCAGTTCATCAGCGATGTCTTGCCCGCCCCGTTCGGGCCGATCACCGCAAGAAGCTCGTTGGAACCAACCGCGACAGAGACATCATCGAGCGCCACAACCCCCCCGAAGGCCAGTCGCACGTTCTCTGCCGCCAGGATTGCCGGCGCCTGCGTGTCATCGGCTGTCGGGGTAGGCCGGCTGGCCAGGAGCACCTCACTCAAGGTGCACCCCGCGCGTGCCCAGTAACGCACCTCATGTAACCTCCCTTTCTTGCCGGTTCGCCTAGCGTCTGCGGGCCAACGGCCCGATCACTTGCACCGGCTTTTCTTGTAGTATTGACTAGCTGGGCGTATAATTTACTCAGAAGTCAAATCTGGTCAAGCCCAGATACATGAGGCAACCGCATGAACAAGCGTTTCGGCGATCCGGCACTCGCCGGCAAGCTGGCCCAGCGTCTAGCCATCCCGGTGGTCGCCGCTCCCATGTTCCTGGTGTCGGGGCCGGAGCTCGTGATCGCATCCTCCCGGGCGGGAGTGATCGGATCATTCCCAACTCTCAACGCCCGCACCATCGGGTTGCTTGAACGATGGCTGGTGCAAATCATCGACACGCTCGTGGAGACGAAGGGCGCCGCGCCTTTTGCGGCCAACCTCATCGTGCATCCAACGAACTCTCGCCTTGCAGAGGATCTCGATTTGATCGTGCGCTACAGGGTCCCGATCGTCATTGCGAGCGTCGGCAGCCCAACCCCTGTCGTGGAAGCCGTAAAATCATACGGTGGCCTCGTCTTGTCCGACGTGGCCTCGCTCAAGCACGCCCGTCGCGCTGTCGCTGCCGGTGTCGACGGTCTCATCCTTCTCTGCGCGGGAGCAGGCGGCAACACGGGGTGGCTGAACCCGTTTGCTTTCGTCGGCGCGGTGCGAGACTTCTTCGTCGGTCCGATCGCACTCGCCGGTGCGATATCGCGTGGGAAATTTGTTCACATCGCTAGACAGCTCGGGGCTGATTTCGCATACGTCGGAACAAGCTTCATCGCTACGCGCGAAAGCATGGCGAGCGAGGCATACCGATCCTTGCTCATTGCGAGTAGCGCTGACGACATTATTTTGACATCAGCAGTTACGGGCATTCCGGCCAACATGCTGCGCGGTAGCCTCGAGCGGGCCGGCATCGCTCCCCTGGCGAAGGACGCCGGCGGTTTCACATTGATGAAGGAACTGGAAACTCTCACCGCCTGGAGAGATATCTGGAGCGCCGGCCACGGCGTTGGCGACGTCACAGCGGTCGAGACAGTCCAGGACGTCGTAGGTCGATTGCGCTCCGACTATGATCAAGCGCGGACCGCGACCAGCTCCTGACACCTATCGGCGGCTCACCGACGTGAGATCGCTGCCGTGAGAAAATCTGCAAAGTGCTCGGCGATCTGTTCGCCGGTCAGCGGACCGTCCGTCTTGAACCAACGCGTCATCCAGTTAATGGCACCCATGAAGAAAAACACAGTGAGCTTGGGATCCATGGAGCGAATGCTCCCATCCTTGATCCCTTGCGCGACAAGCCTGCGGCAATAGCGGTCGAACTTGTCGCGGCGCCGAATAACGCGCGCCCTGTTTTCCGCATCTAGGGAGTCGAGTTCTACAAGAACGACAGAGGACCCCATCTCGCTCGTTATCAATTCGATATAGTTTTTGACCAGGAGCAGGATCTTCTCAAATCCAGTCTTGCCGTTCTTCTCTCCGTACTCAAGCGCTTGGTCGCCGAGATCGTAGGACAGCATGTGGCACTCGAACAGGATCTCCTGCTTGTTCTTTACGTAGTAGTACAGCGCTGGCTTAGTCACGCCCAATGCTTTCGCCACGTCGTCCAGCGACGTATCGTGATATCCCCTGGCGCTGAACGCACGAGCAGCTTCGCGCACCAACGCCCTACGCTTTAGCTCGAACGTTTGGTCCCGGCTCGGAACCACGTTCTTCCAGGCAGATGAATGGCGACCGCGTTGCCCCACGACGAACCCCCTGGCCCCGAACCCTGGCCATGAGTCTTAAGGCTGAGTTGCGACTTTGAGGCCTAGACCTTGCTAACCCCGGATGACGGGCAAGTCAATTTGTCATCCAAGGAGTAACTTAAGCGACTATGTGGGTCCATCGCCGTACAGATGGCGCGCGATGATCAATCTCTGGATGTCGCTTGTACCTTCATAGATTTTGCAGACGCGCACGTCGCGGTAGTACCGTTCGACGGGTAGGTCACGAAGATAGCCGTAACCTCCATGGACCTGAAGCGCATCGGAACACACCCCTTCAGCCATTTCCGTTGCGAACAATTTGGCGATGGCCGCCTCCTTCATGCAAGGACCCCCGTCCTCCAAGAGCCTGGCAGCGTACCTGTAGTATTGCCGGGCCACTTCGACCTGGCTGGCCATTTCGGCAAGTCGGAAGCTCACGGCCTGCAAATCCATGATGGGTCGGCCGTAGGCCTCACGCTCACGCGCATAGCGCACGGCAGCCTCGAGCGCAGCCTTTGCGATCCCCACTGCCTGCGCTGCAACAGCAATTCGACCGTCGGCCAAGCTTGCCATTGCCATGCGGTAGCCGCCGCCGACCTCGCCAAGCACGCACTCTACCGGCACTCGCACATCGCATAGCTCGATTTGAGCCGTATGTGCCGTATGCTGGCCAAGCTTGTCTTCGATGCGCATCACTCTATAGCCGGGCGTCTCCGCATCTACGATGAACGCGGTGAAACCCAGCTTGCCAGCATCGTTGTCGGTCCTGGCCAGCACGACGGCCGTCCCAGCTTCACTCCCATTCGAAACGAACTGTTTAATGCCGCTAAGAATGAAGTGATCCCCGTCGCGCCGGGCGATCGTACGGATCGCAGCAGTGTCGGAACCTGCCTGCGGCTCCGTGAGAAGAAAGGCCCCAATCTTCCTGCCGGCCGCCATGTCCGGCAAATAGCGCCTCTTTTGTTCTTCGCTTCCCCCGCAAACAATCGGGTATGTGCCCCCAAGATTGTGGACATGCATGATCGTGCCGACGCCGCCGTCAGCTGCCGAAATCTCCTCCAGCGCAAGGCAATAGGCAACGAAGCCAGCGTCCGATCCGCCGTAACATTCGGGCACCAGCATCCCCATGAAGCCGACTTCTGCCAGTGCTTTGAGCTCTGCACTCGGCCAGGCGCAGCTGCGATCTCGAGCCGCAGCTGTCGGCGCGACCACTTCGGATGCGATGCGGCGCGCCACGTCTGTTATCATTCGTTGTTCGACGGTAAGGGTGGGTCCCGCAGCATCCTGCCGGTGCCTCGTCTCATCGACCGTCGGTTTTTCCATCTCGTGCGGCACTCCAGATCGCATCGGATTACTGCCTGTTGCCTGGACGCGGATGCGTCATGCCCGCCGTCGTCGCTCTCGAATGGCCGCCTCCACAAGCACGAGACGGTCGTTGCCGAAGTACATGTCGCCATCGACGAAGAAGGTAGGGGAACCAAATCCGCCCCGCTGCATCAATTCATCCGTGTTGCTGCGGAGTTTCGCCTTCGTCTCCGGCATGCCAATCGAGGCCAGGAACCAGACCGGATCTACGCTGACGTTCCTGCACAGGTCGACGAGAACATCCTCCTTGGCAAGGTCTAATCCATGGACCCAAAGAGCTTCAAAGGCACACTGGGCAAAGGCGACAAGTTTTCCCTCTGGCTCCAGGACCAAACAACCACGCATGCACTTCACGGAATTGACGGGATGCCCGCACGCTGGAGGAAATCTGATCTTGAGACCCGAAAATCGTGCCCAGTCCTGGATGTCCTTTGACAGGTACGCAGCTTTCTGGGGTACCGGCGGGTTTGCCCTGTCCGCGTAGACCTGCGTGTTGATCTTGTTGAAAACACCACCAACGATGATCGGTCGCCAGCTCACCTCGACGTCCATCCGCAGCACCAACACCTGCAGATTGTGAAAGCCGAGATAGGTCCACGGACTTGAGCAATCGAAATAGCACTCCAACTTCACCATGCTCTTCTCCAGCACAAGTGACCCGCGCTGACGGTGGTTCATTGAAAAGCCGTCAGCGCGGAGTCATCCTCGCCCCCGCATCGAGACTGATGGTGGTTGCATTGATGTACGGGTTCTCCGCGATATGCCGAACGAGCATCCCGAATTCCGCTGGTCGACCCATCCTCGCAGGGAAGAGGATCATGCGATCCGCGATAGATTGCGCGACCTTGGCAGGCATGCCTGCGACCATCGGTGTTTCAAAGAGACCTGGCGCGATCGTCACGACGCGGATGCCATGCTCGGACAGATCCCGCGCCACCGGTAGCGTGAGGCCCACTACGCCAGCCTTGCTCGCGCTATAGGCCGCCTGCCCCACCTGCCCCTGGGACGCTGCACCGGAAGCCGTATTGACGATCACTCCACGTTCCCCGCTCTCGCCATCTGGCTCGTTGGCGAGCATCGCAAGTGCTGCAAAGCGGATGATGTTGAACGTTCCAGTCAGATTGACAGCGATTACCTTGTTCCATGTGGCAAGCGGAAAGGGCTCGCCCTTCGACACCGTCTTGGCTGCGTCGGCGACCCCGGCGCAATTCACGGCGATATGAATCGCTCCAAACGCTGCCAACGTGGCGTCGATGCTCGCCTTGACGTCAGCTTCGTCTGCCACATCAAGCTCGCGGATGATTGCGGACTTCCCCAATGCGTCCGCCAGCGAGGTAAGCCCGCCGCCATCGCGATCGAAGCCTGCAACCCTTACCCCACTTGCGACCAGTGTCCTGCAGGCCTCACGACCAAGACCGGATGCCGCGCCCGTGACTATCGCGACCTTCCCTTCCAACTGCATTTGCGTCGTGCGCTCCCGAATACCTTACGAATTTTTGCAAGTTAGCGGCCAAGGATCGTGACACAGGCGACCGCTTCCTCGATCCCCTGCAGACCTCCGCCATTTTCCGCTATGGCGATGCGCGCGCCCTCGACCTGCCGCCGACCGGCCTCGCCCCGAAGCTGAGTCACCAGCTCATGAATTTGCCCAATGCCCGTCGCGCCAACGGGATGGCCCTTCGACTCAAGGCCGCCGGATGGATTAGTAGGAATGCGCCCGCCGATAGTCGTCTCGCCTCTCTCAGCCATCGCGCCACCGTCCCCGAAGTCGCAAAAGCCGAGATTCTCAATTTGAATGATTTCACCCATCGCGGTCGCGTCATGTACTTCCGCAACGGAAACATCCCTTGGCCCTATGCCCGCCGTATCGTAAGCGCGCTTCGCAGCGTACACTGTGCAATGCTTCTCAACATCAGACGGCTCGCGATCACTACCTGTTTGGATGACAGACGCGAGAACTCTGATTGCCCGGCTCCGATCGATACCAAGTTTCGCCAGCCCATCCTCGGTCGCCACGATCACCGCAGCCGCGCCGTCGGAGATCGGAGCACACATCGGCAAGGTCAAAGGATAAGTGATTGGAGGGGCGTTCAGGACCTCGTCAACAGAGTAGGACTGCCGAAACTGGGACAGAGGATTATGGACCGAATGTGCGTGGTTTTTTGCCGAAACCACCGCAAGCTGACGCTGCGTCGTGCCGTACCGCTTCATATGACTACGTGAAAAGGCTGCATAAACATCCATGAAGGTGCTGTACGGCTTGGGCGAGGTGCTTCCCACTGGGACTTCTACGCCATCTCCCAAGTTCAGCAGCCGTTTCCGTATCTCGTCAGCCTCACTCACATCCCAGGCGCTGTCGAACACGGCGAGCATCAACTCGCGATCGCTAGAGAACATCTTTTCCACGCCGACAGCGAGTGCTGCATCCGCTTCACCAGACTTTAGAAAATTCACCGCGAGACTGAACGCAGTGCTGCCGCTAGCACACGCATTCTCTACATTGACGACTGGGATGCCACCGATGCCCATCGCTCGCAGCGCAATTTCGCCGCGGATCATGTGCTGACGCTCCATGTGACCTTGGGAGACGTTGGCAAAGAAGCACCCTTCAATTGCCAAGCTGCCAATACCCGCGTCGGCCAACGCCGCCTCAACCGCAAGCCTGCAGAGACCCTTGACGTTCGCGTGAGGCAAACGCCCGAAGGCCGTCATGCCCACACCGGCAACAAAAATTGGTCGCATCTCGCATTGCCCCAAGACAACGACGCCGATGGCGCCTTGCGCGTATTGACTTCATAGACTATAAATTGACCCTGTAGTCAATTATATGATGATCTCTCGCCAGCCGCGTGCTATCGCGCTCGAGAGTGCCGACGGCACGCTCGTCGCTGACGGTAGCCGTTGATTGCGTTGACCAAGTCGACCTCCCGGTTCGGGGGGCGAAATAGCCTTCTTTGGGATTCGGCGCCGCCCCCTAGTCGGAGCGCCGCTGCTGACGGCTCTCAGCGGTGGGTTGCCCTTGACAGGCAGACCTTCCTATCGCGCCGAGTGCTCGATCAGAATTTGCCGATTGCAGACCTCGGGGCTTCTTTTTTCAAGACGAGGGGATCGAGGACCATGAATACGCATTTGGGCCGCGCAAGTTCACCGCTCATCACGCCAGCCGTCTGCTCACTCGTTCTTCTTGCGCCGACCCAGCGAGATCTAAGCTCGATAGGTCGCCTACTCCGTACAAATCTTCGACGCAATTTCCGCAGAATTCTATCTGCAGCGACCGTCGCGCAGGTCCCATCGTTCGTGTGCTCACGATGTGATCAGCCCGGAAAGCACGGCTTTGCGCGCCATTTGGCCGAACTACCGCACCGCGAATTCCTTACTGGTGTGGACGCCTCACCATGGCAACACGCCCCGTTCAGAGAAGCCCTGTCGGGGCAAGACCCGTCGAAGCTGGTCCTGGCTGGATTTTGGCTCGAGCATCAGGTTGTTGCTATGGCACTGCATGCGTTGGCCGACTCCTATGACGTCTACTTTGCCTTGGACGCATCGCCTGCCAAAATGCAGGCTGCGGCGCGTCTCTCACAGGATCGATTGATTCAGGCTGGAGCAACCCCCGTTGTGGTATCCCAAGTGATCCATGAATGGGCGCTCGAATCGGCTGACAGCGAGAAGACTGCCAGGTTGAACGCCCTCCTGCTGTCGGACGTCGCTTCCGGAGCCGATTGAGACAGGCCCACCCGTTTACCCTTTGTTGAAATTTAGTCGCATGCGGATCAATTGGCTCGCCGCCAAGACGATTCCATTGCGGGCCCATTTGGCAGAGCGAGCGACACACAAGGTGCTCGGGCAGGCAAACACAACATCTGGAGTTCCGCATCTCTGTAGCATGGCATTTCTCCGATGCATGCCAGCGGCGTTCATTCCTCGGACGCGTGCACATCGACATAGTGTGGAATGGCACGCGCTCGCCACCATGTCGGTCCTTCCTGGCCCCCTCCTAAGGAGGCTTATGACTACGCGCTGACACTTTGCTCAAGTGATTTTGCGTGGGAGTTCCTCAGACGGGCTCCCGCCTATCAGCGTGACTACCGTCTGAACTGTAAGGGCGTAGCGCATGCTCCACGCTCCCTGGGTGTTTCTCCACACATCACTCGCGTTCGACGACACTGCCGCGCAGCCTCCGATTGGGGATTGCAATCCTTTGTCGACCCATTGTTGTCCGCACCCAATAGCCCCGTCTGTTGGTTGGGCGCCACGGCTGTGCCATTGCTCGAAGCCATTGCAGACCGCCCCACGAAAAACAGCGACCCGAACCTCTGTGTCAGGGGACTGAGATCAGCTCGCCACGTAATCCTTGGACCGACGGGAGAACGATACCTCCTACTCAGCGATGCGCGCGCCGCCCTCACGCTCCGACTGCAAGGTTCGCGCGCATCGCTGGTGAACACATGCATCTTATTGCGGGGCATTCCCAATCCGGATCTAGCCGCACGGGATTTGGGTATCCTTGGCAATCTGATCTTTAATCCCAACCACGATCCCCACAACTCACGCGATCTGCTTTTTCTTCGGGATGCGCTCGTCGCGCTCGACGGGCGCTGTGTCGGCGCCAGCTATCGCGAAATCGCAATTGTCATTTATGGATGGCAGAAGGTACGAGCCGCTTGGTCGAGCCGCAGCCGATGGATGAAGGACCGCATGTGCCGTGCACTTGCGAGAGGCGAGCATCTGAGAGACGGCGGCTACCGCAAGCTGCTGGAATGAGCCACCGCGGGAGTGTTATTTCAGCAGCTGGCGATAGCCATGCTCGCTCATCCACCGCGCGCGGGCGAGGTGCGATTCCCAGCACCGCTTGGCACCACTCGTCTTTCGTGAAGGATCCTTGCGCAAGATATCCCGGGCCACCTGCCTCCAAGGTACCTTCTGCGCTGCTGCGTCCAGGAGGCGCAAGTAGGTGATAAGATGGCGCTCGTCATATCGGGTGATCGTCGCTGCCGTTGGCGCCTCGTCATCGACTTCGGCATTGATTTCGGGATGCACCATGATTTGGCCTCCAACTGCATCAATCACGCCGCCATCCCGTTCCTACATCGTCGGCTTTTTTGCCGACGTAGCCCAGTAGCTCAATGGTTTAGCACGCCCGCCCACGATTAGGAACGATCGTTCCTGGAACGATGATTCCTGCCGCGGTCCATTCGCAAGATGGACCTCAAGGAGGTCATGGCTGTGAACCTGCGTCGGCTGCGCCATGACAAGAGATTGACGCAGGAGGAACTGGCCCACCGAGCCGGCATCAGCGCCCGCTACGTCGGCAAGATCGAGCGTGCCAATGTATCAGCCAGCGTGAGTGTGCTCGGTCGCGTGGCGAGGGCGCTCGACGTGGATCCCTGCGAGCTCATTCGCCAAAGCAAAGCGCGACGCTGACTCCGGACCACCTGGCCAGGTCGAACATGGCCCGGGTGTCGTCACATCCGTGCCCAGTTCGACACTCCCCAGGGACCATGTTTTCCCGGAATTTCTCGCCAGTTCCATTGGCATCGGGAAAAGCAACATGGCCAACCAGCGACGACAGCAGCTGCTGACCACAGCCGAGGCCGCCGAAGAGCTCAGGCTCAAGAAGCACACCCTCGAAAACATGCGTTGGCAGGGTACCGGCCCACCGTTCCGCAAGCACGGCGGACGCGTTTTCTATCACCGCTCCGACCTCAGGAAATGGTCCGAGCAGACGCGCCGGCGATCGTCCTCGGGCGAAAAACTGTGACATGGCGCATCCAGCTGAGCATGGTGATTGCTGTCGCGCTGCTCATCGCACCTGCCGTAACGCGGCCAGTGCCGTTCCTTGCGTGGAACGCCTCAACCAGTGTCCCCACTGGGCTGTATGGGGTCGCCCGCGCCTCCCCGCGAATTGGAGATGTTGCCCTCGCTCGGCTCCCTCCGGAGGTCGCAGTGCTCGCGGCCAACAGGGGCTACCTTCCGCGATCCGTCTACCTGCTCAAGCCCGTCGTTGCGGTTGCGGGCGATCGGGTTTGCCGCCTCGGCACCCGAATATTCGTCAACGGCAAATTCATGGCACTGGCACGACCGGCCGACCATCTCGGACGAGCACTGCCGGTGTGGTACGGCTGCGTCACGCTGGGGCCCGATGACGTCTTCCTGCTTGCGAATGATAAGGACAGTTTCGATAGCCGCTACTTTGGCCCTCTCAATCATCAACACATCATAGGGTGCGCCTTCTTCATCTGGTGAGGCCAGCAGCGTGCCCGAAAGCAGCGCCTGACGCTGACTATCTCTCTGAGCAAGATAAACTTCTGGCGACCATGGCGCCAAAAGGAGAAGCCTTGCTTACAGTTCTCTGACGCTTTCATCCAAAATAGAGAGCAACGAAGTCTGGGCGGTCCCGCCCTCGAGATGCTCTCGGGCTGGCGGGCTCTATGGCGCAGAAATGCGCCACCGAGCCGCCGGTTCGGCGTCTCGGCCCTTTGGGTAACGATCCCTACCGCGCAGTCCGCAGCACGGTCACGACGTCCACGTTGATTTCTGCATCCGCGGCAAGGTCCGCATCCGCCTTATCATGAGCCAACAGCCAGCGCTCGGTCGCACGAACTCCATCGCTCCAGCATCCTGCGCTCACCGACCGACGCCATGCTGCTTGGCACTCTTGTCTGACCGGAACGGCCCATTACCCCACCTATGCTTCTGCGAGCCTGTGGCAGGCGTCGCCTTAGAGGCAACCCGCCTGCGGCGGGTCCTCCACTGCGTTCCGGTCCCTGGCGCGACGCAGAGCGTCGCTTGGGATGCCTCAGGCTCCAGCCCGCCACGATCTCGCGCGCGCCGGCGGGGGAATAGGCCTCCGCCGGACAACCAAGAGGACTAGCACAATGGCTACCATCGGATACGTGACGAAGCGCGAGGACGGACGCTACGAGGGTGAGCTCAAGACGCTCTCCATCCGCGCCGACATCGCCATTCTGCCCGTCACCGACAAGTCGGCTGAGAGCCAGCCGGACTTCCGCGTCATGTCGCAAGGCATCGAGATCGGCGCCGGCTGGAACCGGGTTGGCCAGACCTCCGGCAAGCCGTACGTGTCGCTGTCGATCGCGGCGCCTGAGTTCGGCTCGCGGACACTGTACGCGAACCTTGGTCGCGCTGCGGGACAATCCGATCCTGACGTCTACGCGCTGATCTGGAGTCCGCAAGACTAGCGGGCCCCTCGCCTCCGCTCCGCTCTTACGCGGGGCGGAGGCTCTCTCTTTCTCTCCGCCAGCCTCCCCCACCCGCCCGCCCTGCGTCCAGTCCGCATCGGTGCCATGTCACTCGTTCGCCACGGCGGGTGTGGCATCAGGGACAAAGATCCTGCGCGACCGTTTCCTCCTCCGTCATGTAATCAGCGCACGGTGATCTTGAGCTTCGTCAGTTGGTGCTTGCACACGCTCACAATGCTATCTGACGGTCGTTCCGTACTGGCGAACTGGGAATCTGACCGAAGGAAATTGCAGGAATTCTGAGAGTTCATTTTTGGACATCAGGATAAAGGACTGACGTCATCTAAGCGCCGAAGCAGCCAACAGCACGAGTATCGACGACGTCGTCTGTGCGTCCGTGGCGTCAGCGTGGGAAATTCGCTTGCTGCTCCATCGCCTTGTTTGACGCCGTCTTGAACTATGTGTGCATCTCTCCATTTAGCCGCGTCATCAGCTTGATGGTGATGACAGACATGGCCCAAGACGACTTCCATCCAAAGCTCGGACGCATCCGAGATGCACGGCGCGCCCGCGCGCAGCGACACGCGGCACTCGTATTCCGCGAAGCCGGCAAGCACGGCGCGCGGGCGTTGAGGCAAAAAGGCCACGTCTCGCCGGACATGCCGAAGCGCGGCATGGGCGCGGGAGTGCGCGCGGCAGCAGGTCTGATCGCGCCCGGCAGCCGGCGCGTCATCGTCAAGGCCCGGTATACGCGCATCGTCGGCGGCGATCTCGGTGCCGCGCGAGCCCACGTCAAATACATCGTGCGCGATGGCGTCACGCGCGATGGCACACCGGGGCGTCTCTATGATGGCACCGAGGAGGACGTGGACAGCTCCGCTTTTCTCGCCCGCTCGGCGGGCGATCCACACCAGTTTCGCTTCGTCGTGTCCGCTGACGAGGGTGCGAAGCTTGCGGATCTCAAGCCCTTCATCCGCGGCTTGGTGGGCCACATGGAGCGTGATCTCGACACCAAGCTCGACTGGGTGGCAATCGATCACTTCAACACCGGCCATCCACACACCCACATCGTCATCCGCGGGCGGGACGACAAGGGAAAAGACCTGGTCATGGCCCGCGACTACATTGCCTATGGTGTACGGGCGAGAGCCCAGTCGCTCATCACTTTGGAGCTCGGGCCGGAAAGCGAGATCGAGCGCGCCCAGAAGTTGTTCAACGAGGTCGGCCAGGAGCGACTTACCCGGCTGGACCATGCGCTGGTTGCTCGCGCCAAGGAGGGCATCGTCGTCATCACGTACGGGCAGGAACTGGGTCCCGCCGAACAGACCCTGCGGATCGGTCGCCTCAAGACGCTGGAGCGGCTCGGTCTTGCTGAGGAAAAGCAGCGGGGTGTCTGGGCGCTCGATGCGAAAATGGAAACGAAGCTGCGCCAGCTCGGCACCCGCGCCGACAAGTTCAAGATGATGCAGCACGCCCTGCAGCAGGCTGGCATCGACCGGGGCGCGGCCGCAATGGCGCTGTTCGAGCGGGGCCCGCGCAAGGCGCCGCTGGTCGGGAAGGTTGTGGGTGTCGGTCTGGTCGACGAGATCAGCGACCAAACCTGGGTTGTGATTGACGCGGTCGACGGCAGAGCTCACTACGCCGAGCTCGGACGGCTTAAGACCGCCGATGTGCCGGGCCGCGGCACGATCGTTGCGCTGGCCAGCGACAGCCTCAAAGCAGGTAGGCCGTCGGCGGTGCCGCGACTGCAAGAGCTCTCGCCCGTCCCGCTGGAAGAGCAGACCTACTACGAGGGGCCGACGTGGCTTGACCAAGCCATCGTTTCTGGCTGGCGTCCCGAGGGCGGTATGCCCGGCTTTGCCGCCCAGCTGCAGGATGCTCTCGCAGCGCGCGCTCGTTGGCTCGCCGAGCGGCGGCTGGCGCATGCGACACCGGGAGGCGGCACTGGGACTGAGCCTCACATCATGCGGACACTACGGCAGATGGAGACCGATCGCATCGTCCAGGGTCTCTCGCAGCGCCTCAAAGCCACGTTCGTCGCAACGCCGCCCGGGAATCGCATCTCAGGCACTTACGACCATTCCATCACGACGCCTACCGGAAGGATCGCCGTGATCCGACGGGAGGACACATTTACCCTCGCACCGTGGAAATCTGCACTCGAGCCGATGCGCGGTCGCGTCGTGAGCGGCTTGGTCGGTCCCAGCCGCGTCAACTGGACACTCGATCGCGGTCGTAGCCTCCCCGCCAGAACGTGACGCTCTCGCAGTCGGTTCTGCTGAGCGTCCGCTTACATCCCGACTCCCGAAGAAACTATGGCGTCACGACAACGACAGCGAAGTGCCAAACCGGCACCCGGCTGCTCACGTCCGCAACAGACTGTGCTACAATCAGGTCCGTTTGGATGCCTGCCCGCACACGAGCCTGTGACCGTCGATCGTGGTTACGACAATCTCACGCATTCCGTAGTGGGTATCTTTGGGCTCAGAGCAGACCGCCCCACGCGCAGTAAGTTCAGCGTGTAAGCCATCGACATCATCGACGTCCAGATAGCCAAACCAATTGTGAGAACCAAGCGCGCTCGGGTGCGTATCGGTCGGGCACTGGCCCAGCATTATGCGAACGCCATCCCTCTCGGCCAATCGCCAATCCGTTGCATTCTCCCAACTGATCTGGAAGCCAAGGAAGTCGCGGAAATACTGAGCGCTCTTGTTGATGTCCGGAACAGAGAGCACGAAGGCCCACGGGGCGATTTTTGACGGCATAGCGGCTCGCTCCGGGTCGATTGACCGACACAAGGCATCCTGTCGGCAATCCCATGCGCGATCAAGTGATGTCGTAGTTGGGTCAAACGCGCCTCTCGTGAGTTGGCGCGTTACGCGTCTGGATTTGGGCGGGCTGCAGACCTCGGCAAAGTCGCGATGGATGCAGCGCGCTGTCTTACAGCAACTCCGGATTTTCTTCCTCGACGCGGTCGACGATCGTAGCATCGTCGTTGTCAGGCTTGTTCACCCGCGTACCGATTGGCCACACGGTCATCGGCTCGGAAGGATGGGACACGAGCAGGTCGCGCGGGTCGGGCTCGATGTTGGCGAGCCATCGGTCATAAGCAGCAATGGGAATGATGACCGGCATGCGGTCATGAATCGCGCTGATCAGATCGTTTGCAGGGCACGTAAGGATGCAGAACGTGCGCACCCAATCCTCGCTGCCCGGCCGTCGCCACCGCTCCCAGATGGCCGCAAGCGCAAACGCCTCGCCGCTCTTCATGGCAATGGCGTACGGCTGCTTGGTCTTCTGCCCCTTGACAGCCTTCCACTCGAAGAAGTTCTCGATGGGGAGAAGGCAGCGCCGCCGCTGATACGCGTCGCGAAAGCTTACCAGCGATGCGACCGTCTCCGCCTTGGCGTTGATCGGCTTCCGGCCCCCGCTCGGATCCTTGCACCAATAAGGGATGAGGCCCCAGGTCATCAGGTCGCGCTGAAACACGCTGCTTTGCGGGTGCTTGCGGACAATCCAGAAATCCTGAGAGGGTGCACCGTTCCAGCGCGGCTTGCGCGTGCGCGAGTCGTCCGGCCCGCCCATCACGGTCACAAGTCCTGGAAGCTCGCCGCTCTTCTGCGTGATCCGTCCGCACATAGCGCTTCATGTAGACGCGGTTGAGAGTGCCTGCAATGTCACGTCCTCCGCCTGCCGGGTGGCCAGTTTGGCCGCGTCTCGGGCGTCATCCGATCGCCGCCGAAATGCATGTGGAAGAATTCCGCGTCGCGCTCCTCGCCGAAGCAGTAGACAATGAACTCTTCGTTCTCGAGCCGGTATCTCTGATGACGCTGACACACCGAAAGGCCGCGGCAAAACCGATCGATGATCGTGTAATTGCGGCCCCGAATGACCTCGGCCGGCAGCGCCACCTGGTGCGGCCATCCGCGATCGATTCCGGCCTTGCTCAGCTCGCCCTTGCGCCGGACCATGATTAGCTTCGCGGGCCTTCCAAGGCCGCTATCTGCATCCGAAGCTCTACCCGGCGCTGGCCCACGACCATTGCCTGCCGCTGCATCAAGCGAAATGCCGCGGCGTCGCCTTGTTCGGCCCTGACACGCGCGATGGTGTTCAGGGCTTCGTGCAGCCACGTCCATTCGCGCTCCACCTCCTGCTCACGCGCGCGCAGCTCGGCGGCCACGTTCTGCATCTCAGCACCTCCCGGCCATGTTCTTGCTTTGTTCTATACACGCTTCGGGAAGCTGTCCACCCCCTAGGCGGCAGAGGTGGGGGTCATTCAAGCGGAGCAAGCTGGGCCTGTACCTTCTTGGGCAGGCTGGCGCGGACCACCTTGTAGGACGCTACCAATCGGTGGCGGAGCTCATCCTCGGGTGTGCCCCACGGGAGGTTCACCCACGAGCGATGGAAATAGGGTGCCTTCACACCCACGCCCGCTTCGATCAGCATTTCCGCGGTCTCGATGCTGTCGGTTTTGACCGACACACCCGGCATGACCGTTCCGATGCAGGCGAACATCTTGCCACTCACTTTCCAGGCGTCGTGTCCGCCGCCCCAGGGATCGGACACCTCGGCACCGGGAAACTTCCGGCAGATTGCGTTGACCTTCTTGCGGCTCATTTCGTGTTCATCCCGCTCAGCGTTGGGCGTGGCACGCGGTTTCTGTCATCCTGCCGATGATGCCGCGACAATTCCGAGCTGAAGCGGCTTGGGGGGATCGCGATGTCGGACCCGCTGATCGAGTACATACACTGCAAGCACTACCGTGAGTTCCTGGAATGCATCTCTCCAGATCGCATTGACCTTTTCGATCGCGATAACTGGATTTATCGCGGCGTCCCTTCAGTTACCTATACCCTCGTGCCAGGCCCGCTGCGCTATCCCGCACGATTAACCGATCTTGGCCTAGCGCAAACATCGACCCTGAGCCCATGGGAGGCCAACAGGGCGCACCTGGTTGTAGAACAGGGGATCATCTATCGCTTCTTCCGGGAGCTCGATCAACACGGTTTGTCGATCCCGCGAGACGCCGAACTGCGAAACCTCCTTCAACGAACGCCCGCTCGGATGCCGCTGCAGATCATAGAGGATCAAGGCGGATACTGGCCTCCGGACGAGGCCCTCGAGTTGCTCGCGCTCGCACAACACTATCGGCTGCCAACCAGACTGCTTGACTGGAGCCGCAGTCCACTGCACGCAGCGTACTTCGCGATCGCTGACGTGTTCAAAGATGTCTTCACACCTACCGGCCGACTGGCCGTTTGGGCATTCAATCACGGACCGGCTCTGATGCTCGCCGACAGCACCGGCCCGCCCCGTGCCGCCAACGATTTGCCAACTGTTCTGAGGGTTGTGAGGGTGCCGAGTGCCAGCAATCCGAATCTTCATGCACAGCGCGGCGTGTTCACGCTGATGAGGACCAGAGTTACGCCGTATGACACTGGATTCGATCAAACGCCGCTAAATGAGCAAGTGCGAGCCAAACTAGGGCCCCTTCTCGCCCCTACCAAGCCGTTTCGGTGCGTGACGCTACCAAAGCGACAAGCGCCCGACCTGGCGGTTGCTCTAGCCAAGTTAGACATTACGGCGGGAAGCATCTTCCCCGGCTTTCAGGGGGCAGCCGACGCAGTTAGAGAGGTCAATACACTCGCCCGTCTGCGCCCCCCAAGATGACTAGGGGGCCCGCCTCTATCAGGATCTCCGGGGCTCAATTCCGCCCGTCTTGGCCGGCGATCTTGCCGCGGATCGTTCAGACGTCGTGTCCGCCGGCCCAGCGATCGGACACTTCGGCACCGGGAAACGCCCGGCAGATGGCGTTGACCTTCTTGCGGCTCATCGGGTGTCAATCCCGCTCAGCGTTGGGCATGGTGCGCGGTTTCTGCCATCCTGCCAAAGATGCCGCGCCAGTCCAAACTCCCAAAACATCTGCAGCCCATGTTGGCCACGCTCATTGACGGCCCCTTCGATGGCCGCGACTGGGTGTTCGAGAGCAAATGGGATGGCTTTCGCATCGTTGCCGCGATCGAGAAAGGGAGCGTCACGCTCTACTCGCGCAACGGCCTGATCGTCAGCGGCAACTACATGCCGGTCGCCAAGGCGCTCGAGAAAGTCAAGAAGCATGCCGTCATCGACGGCGAGCTGGTCGCGGTCGACGATCACGGCATATCACGCTTCCAGCTCCTGCAGAACGCACTGCGCACGGCCGCCAACCTACGCTACTGCGTATTCGACCTGATGTTCCTCGACGGCAAGGATTTACGTGGGCTGCCGCTCGTCGAGCGCAAGGAGCGTCTGCGGGCCGTCCTGCCCAAAGACTCGAAGCTGATCTACAGCGAGCATCTGCCGGAGCACGGCAAGCGATACTTCAAGGAGGCGCAGAAGGCCGGCCTCGAGGGCATCATGGCCAAGCGGGCTGACAGCCGATATGTCTCGGGCGCGCGCAGCAAGGACTGGCTCAAGATCAAGACCGCGAAGCGCCAGGAGGTCGTCATTGTCGGCTTCACCGCGCCACGCAGGACGCGTCCGCATTTCGGAGCATTGGTGTTGGCGGTGCGCGAGGGCAATGCATGGCGCTATGCCGGCCATGTCGGGACGGGCTTCTCACATGCCATGCTGGAAGAGCTGCACGGCAAGTTCTCGAAGCTCCGCACATCCTCGTCGCCCTTCACCCATCGCGTGAAAGACGAGGCCGCCACGACCTGGGTCAAACCCAAGCTCATCGCCGAGGTCAGGTTCAGCGAATGGACCCAGGCCGGCGAGATGCGACATCCAGCGTTCCTCGGTCTGCGCGAGGACAAGCAGGCGGAGGACGTGGTGCGTGAGACGGAGGCGGTGCGCAAGCCTCGAAGCAAGCGTGCCAAGCCATGAAACGGCCGCTGCTGGTCATCGACGGCGACTCCTTCGCGCATCGCGCCTATCACGCACTGCCCAAGACCATCCGGCGCCGCGGCAACAAAGGTGCCGGCGCCATCCTGGGCTTCGCCAACTTCCTGCTTCGGCTCTACGACACCGAGAAGCCGCGTGCGGTGCTGGTGGGCTGGGACACCCTCGATGCGCCGACCTACCGGCATGAGGCCCTGGAGAGCTACCAGGCGGGGCGCGAATTCGATGATCAGCTGGTCGAGCAGCTTGAGGTCCTCCCGGAGTTCGTAACGGCCTGCGGCTTCGCATCGGCCAAGGCGGCCGGCTACGAAGCGGACGATTTTCTGGCCGCGGCGGTTGCGCGCGAGGAGCGGCGGCGCGGCACGAGCATCGTTGCGACCGGCGATCGCGACGCCTACCAGCTTGCATCCGAGACCACGACCATCCTGCAACCCATTCGCGCCGGAGAGATGGCGCGCATCGGTCCGGCCGAGGTGCGCAAGCGGTACGACGTCGAGCCGCGTCAGGTGCCCGACTTCATCGCCATTCGCGGCGATGCGTCCGACCGCATCCCGGGCGCCATCGGCATCGGCGCCGTCGGAGCGGCGACCTTGCTGCGCAAGTATGGATCGCTTGAGAAGGCCATCGCCGCCGGACGGCTTGCCAGCCAGGCCGACAAGCTGCGGCTCTACCGGACGATCGCCACCATGGACAAGTCGGCGCCGCTGCCGGTGCTGCGCAATCAGAAACCCACCTGGAGCCGGGCCGCAGGCTTGGCGCGCGACTGGCAGCTCAACCGGCTGGCTGATCGTCTGGACGCCCTCGCGTGAGACGCCTGCGTCCAGACAAGGTGCGAGCATGGTCCGCGATTTTTATGTGTGGCGGTTGAAGAGGGCGCCATCATTGGGTGACGCTTGCTGTCTCGCGAACCTTGCGACCGCAGCCATACAGACGTGGACATCGAAGGGAGCCGACCGACTTGACGCCGTTGTGCCGTGCAAAATGGCGAACTTGCCAGCGCGCGGCTATTTGCGGAGGATCTTCTCCATCGTCTTGCCCTTGGCGAGCTCGTCGATGAGTTTGTCGAGGTAGCGGATCTCGCGCATCATCGGCTCCTCGATCTCCTCCACGCGGACTCCGCATACGACGCCGGTGATCAGAGAGCGGGACGGGTTCATCTTCGGCGCGTGCGCGAAGAAATCCTCGAAGCTCGTCTTCTTTGCAAACTCGGCTTGCAACGAGGCCTGGCTGTGACCGGTGAGCCAGCGGAAGATCTCGTCGACCTCGGCCCGGGTGCGGCCCTTCTTCTCCGCCTTGGCAATGTAAGAGGGGTAGACGCTCGCGACGGGCATGGCATAGACGCGGCGCCAATTGGCGGCGACCCTGGCTGTTGCTTGCTTCATGGCGGCTAGTCCTCTGGCGGCCCCGTGACGACGGGCATCACGTCGATGCCGTCGCCGGGAAACACGGTGATGTGCGGGTGATCTTGGAAGAGGCCGGCGGCGGCAGCGATGTCGGCGGCTTCGACGATTACAAAGCCCGCGATCTGGTTCTGCGCATCGGCGACGCCGGCTGTGGTGACGCGCCGGGTCTTGCCCACCATGACGTGGGTGGCAACGATGGCGGCAGCGTTGCGCTCGTCCCACTCTTGCCACGCCTTCAGGCCGGCCTTGTCGATCGCGTCCTGCTCGGATTTGGGGCGCGCGCGGAAGGCGGCGACGTCTTCCGGCTTCATGGTGTAGACCGCAACGAAGCGGGGCATGGGCGTGCTCCGGATTTGGTGGGATGCGCCATCATAGCAAGGCGCTAGCAACGCTCGCATCTCACGGCTCGAAGGCCAATATCGGGGAATCCAGCTTGCTCAGAGCTTGTGACCCTTCAGGATGGCACAATTGGGAAAAGTCGGTTCGAGAATCAGCACTTCACTTCGAGCGCGCGTGATCGCCACGCGTAGGACTTTCCGGCTTCGAGGATGTGGGTGAGGATCTTTTGGCCAGACGAATGAGGAGCCCCACTTCTTTTTTCCCATGGGGACGCCCCTGCGGAAGACGATTACGCCGTCAAACTGTTTGCCCTTGGACTTATGGATTGTCATCACGTGGATGCCGCCTAGGTCCTGCGTCGATTCAAGAATGGCGTCCTGCGCCATGGCAGAATCGAATGCGCTGCGCGCACCGGCATATGTGCCTTGTCCGGTCCAGAGCGCCGCGAGATTTGCCGAGAGGAGGCGGCCGCGTCCAAACGCGACCAAATAGTCAAGTTGACCGGCCAAAGCCTTGAGGGACTTGTCTCCGGAATCCCGGATCGAGGACTTGACGAACAGCCAGTCGGTGCGAGGGTCACCTGTGAAGTTGGTCGCGCTTAGATCAATCAACAGCTTCAGGAGGGCCGGTGTGACTGTGTTCTTTCCCGGCTTTTTCCCCAGTGCAATGTCGGCCGCCCACTTGCGATACCTGTCCGAGCACGTGCGCCCGCCCTTGGTGCCGGCCGCGCGCTCGACGGCTGCAAGATACTCAAGTGACGCGCAAAGATCGGCAGAACGCTGAGCTTCCCGTTTTGGCTCCAGCAGGAACGCCGCAAATCTACTCGCGAGCAGAGCCTTAGCTTCGTCGAAAACCACCTTGTGCGCGACGGGCTTCGGCTCTGCCGCAAGTGCAGCTGAGACGCGCGCTGCATCTCTTCCGTATGGGGCCAGTATTGCAACGCTCTCGGGGCGCTTGCCGGTTCGCTTGCGAACGTTCCGGAGCAAAATCGCAAGCGCCCGGCGAAAAGCCAAATTCATGTCACCCTTCGGCGCGTACCCAAGACGGCTCACGCCGTCATACCGCGCGCCTCGCGGCGTTGCATTCAGGACATGGGTCGCGAACAATGAGATTTCGGTTCCCGGGCTCCTGTTGTTCTGGCTGCCAAGGTCGATCTCGAGCGGCTCTAGCTCATTGCGAATGGCTTCGATGCGCTCCGGCCCGACACCAGGCAAGTGATCGAAAATCTGCTGATCGAGGTCCCCAAGGCAAATGATCTGCACGTCACCCTTGAGGGACCTGACGATCTGCCACGGGTCCTGGCCCGTATCTTGCGCCTCATCGACGATGATGATCGGGTGCTGCTGAACGATCAGTCGTTTGATCGTTGCACACAACGATATGAGTTCCAGAGTCTTCGGTGCAAAGAGATCGAAGGCCGTCCTGCCGGTGTCGATAAACAGCTTGTTTCGTTCAGGGAGCCATGCCGCCCATTCCGGAGTGTCGGGCTCGGCCCCTCCTGACAGCGAACGTTCATCATGCGGCATGAGCACCTGCAGGGTCTTTGGTGCGCCGAGCAGGTAGCCGTGAGCCTTGAGAAGGCCCCAGCAGAAGGAGTGGAAAGTCTGCAATGAAATCCCATCGCGCAACTCACGCGGGATTTGACTTGCCCCAGCTTCTGCCAAGCGGCCGATCGCGGCACGGGAGAAGCTAAGGAAGAGTACCGATTGTCCCGGCTTCAGCCCCTGCCCGGCAGCATGCACAGCCTTCTTCAGTGCCAGCGTCGTCTTTCCTGAGCCCGGCCCACCGAGCACAAGGATATGACCACTCTCTTTAATGATCGACAGTTCCTCAGCCGTCGGCTCTGGCATCGCTACCCTCCCGCAGGCGGAGGGACATTTCCTGACTTGGCTTTGACCGGCGGCAAGATCTCCGGTGGTTTCGGCTTCGGATACCGGGCATAGACGTCTTTCAGGAACTTCGTGATGGTGGCGGGCAACTCGTCGACGTTGCACAGATCAATCAGATCGCCTGCATAACCGCTACCCTTGTTGGATTTGAGGGTGGCGAGAGTCAGGTCCTTAAGCTTCTGCGGCTCGGGCCGTTGCGCGGGTATGCCCACCTTCAACGGCGTGCCGGATTTGCGCAGCGCATCGAGAAGCTCCCACTGGCGATCCGGCGGTGTTTCCTCGACAAGGAGCTTCTCAATCCCGTCATAGGCTGTTTCGCAGGGCAGATCGAAGCTGCCTGTGAACTTCGCCTGTTCATCAGCGGTTCTTTGCTTCTTGTCGCAGAATGCGTAAGTCCCGAGTCCCACTGACTTGAAGAACGCCCCAAAGGTAGGCAGATCACCATCCCCGTCGACGGGAAAGATCGATACGCCGGCAATGTCGAGAGGCCATAGCGCGTCGTCGATGTCCTCAAGCTTGGCCGCAACGGCTTGGAGCGCGGATTGCTCGGTGATGCCTTCGGCGACGATCACGCCAGCGCCAAGCATAGCTTCCGCAACGCCGCGACGTGCATGTCTCCGGTAGTGTTTCGGCTTCAGTGCACCCAGCTTTACCGGCGTAGCGGTCAGGAGGCCGGCCTGATTGCGCCTCAATATACAGACCTGATCAGGCTCGAAGCGCTCGATCACATATGGGGAATGCGAGCTGACGAAGCATTGAGCGGTATCGTTCAAGAGATAGTTGGCAATTCTCCGCTGCGTATGAGGAGGCAGTGCAATCTCCGGCTCCTCCATTGCGAAGATCACATTATCCGGCTTGGCATCTGCGATGAACGAGAGCAATGCGAGGACAAGCGTATTCAGGGTGCCGGTGCCGGATTCTTGAAACGGAACAGGCTCCTGATCGACATTGGTGGAGAGAAAAAAGGACAGTGTCTTCCTCAGATGCTCGCGAGTAAGCTGCGAGACGTAGATGCCCGTTGCCGGGCCGCCCGCCTGCAACGGGATATACTGCGCCAAACGCTTCTCGATATTGTCGAGGACCGGGGTCAACTCGTTGGCGTCGTTGCCGATGGGCGGCGTCAGTTCGCGCAAACGCTTGATCGCGCGCTCCCAAAGCCCTGTTCTCACGCCTTGCACGCGCAGGATGATATCGAGCAACGACCCGCGCTCCAGACTCAGAGCTCGCGATCCCGTGCGCAGTGTCCGCAGATAAATGAAGCCAAGCATGCGCTTGATGCGCTTGCTGACCTGCTCCGGCGATCCATCGGCCCTCGTGCCGTGACAGAAATTGGTCTGCGCCTCGAACTCGTCCTCCTCGGGATCGTACTGACCGACGGTTTCGATGCGCAGGCACGGCGTGGTCTGGGGGGCGTCTGTCTGTGCGATTTCGCCCCGATCGAGTGTTCGCTTCCCATCCTCGTTCCAAAATTCGAGATGGGTGCCGCAGGCATTCTCAACCTCCGCACTGAGGTCGGTCAGCACCACTTCGACGCGCAACGGCAGCGTTTTGCCATCGGCATCGCAGTACTCAGCATTGTAGAAGTCGAACTCCTCCACAGGGGGAAATTTGGAAAGCCGGTCGGGGCCGAGTACGAGATCGAGCGCTTCGCATACTGTCGACTTGCCGATGTTGTTTGCGCCCACCAGAAGCGTGTGTCCTGTGAAATGCAGGGTAGCGCTCTTGACGCAGCGGAAGCGCTCTATCGTCAGACGTGCGACCCTCATATGGTTCCCCCGGCCTGCCAATGAGCAATGAGATTGGCGAATCGGCCGCTTCTATGTTGACGGGATTGCGGCGCCTTGATCTTGCAACCTCTGGCCGTTTTCCAACATATCCACAGGAGCAATACTCTCACCTATGCTCATACGAGGCTAGCACCAAACAGCGCCCGATGATCTCCGGCGCTGGGTCGAGCTTGTAGTCGTGAATGTCAATCGTGTTCTCTTTGATATTCGCGAAGCTCTGGTAGCGAACGGCGAAGATCACCCAGTCGACGGCATCGTTGCCCCGCCTTCCCATCGCATGTGTAAGCGCTCCCACGCTGCGTTTGGCGAACGACACCGACTGCAACTTGCTTACGCCTTTCGGGTCAGCCTTGAACCCTTCCTTTAGGATCGCAGCCTCGTTCTCGACCGGAGTCGCGTGAAATACGATGAGCGGATTGTCCTCAAGCTCTGCCGGGAACAGGCAATATCCCGTCGCCGCCGGACTCTCGGGAAAGTCGTAGGTCGTGATCACCATCCGCAGCACCTCGCTCAGTGCGTCGATTGCGTCGCGGCTCGCGTACCGATCGACAGGTTGCGATCGACCAGCACTGTCCGGCCTTTGATCGCACCGGGATCCCTGTCCTTTGGCGTCACGGAGATGATGGCCGTGCTCCAGCCACCCGAACCACTCGTCTCTTCCATCACGCCAGCGAGAATCGTAACGCCGCGGCGCCCCAGGGCCTCGACCGCGCGCAGAACGGATGTATAGAGATCTCGGCGGCCGCCCTCGTCGTCAGGATGCCGGCTCGAGAGAACAAAGCCAGTTAGATCGATCCACTCAACCAGGCCTGCGATGTCCTCGTCGAACTCCGTCCCCAGATAGGGCCGGCTCACAACGAAGCCATGGCAGTGCGCGAGACGACGCACCTGATATTCCTTGCGCAACGGCGCGACTGCAACCGCGACCGAATTGGCGAGCCCGTCCAGAGCGCCCGCCATTTCTTCGGCCGACCTCAGCGCGCGCGGCGCCGAGAAGTAACCCGGCACCTCGCCCAGAGCAACGGCGATCCGATCTAGCGCCTCGTTGCTGACCTTCTCCGCGTTCGACACGCTCGATCGTCGACACGGACACGCCCGCCATCGCCGCCAACGCGCTCACCTTCAGCTGTAACATAGCCCGCGTCATGCGAACGTTGAATGCGACGAGCTCCGGTGGCGGCACCACAAGCTCTCCCGGTGTTGTCGGCCGACTAGCGAGTTCGGCGATGCGTTCCATGATTTCTATCATCTGCATCGATCGGGTCTCCTTCCGTGGTTCTACACTGACCCAATCCGCCGGCCCAAAGGAGGTGCTTTCGTCCTTCAGCACGTCAGGTTGCTTTGGGGCCAGTGCTTAGCCGTTACGATCCTTCTGCGCTGTGCGATCGGGTGCAAGTCGACGTTGCGGGCATAACGTTCGGCTACGCCAAGATGCAGTTAGAGGTTTTTCTCGCGATGACAGCTGTTCAGCTGCCGTTGATTCACGTCGTCTTCGCGCATACTCGACGGTCGAAAGCGGCCGATGGCCTTGTGCCTCACACGTCCGCTGACGGATGTAATGCGGTAGACGTCTCGCAGCTGTCCGCAGGCTGGCTTGGTAGAGCGGCAGGTGTCCGCTTTCTCTGCAACAACGGCATCCCGATTAGGTGCCAGTGTTGCGCCACATACTCCGCATACGGGCGGCCAGGTCGACGGTGATGCCCTCCACTGGGCGTGCGGCCGCGGCGCGTCGGGCCGCTAGCGGCCAGGCATAGACGTCGAAGTTGCTCACGAGGGCGGCAGGAATGAAGCGGCTGCGCGAGGCGTACAGGTGCTTGTCGCCACCGCGGGCTTGGCCGTGCACGTAGAACCGATGCGGCACGATCAGGGACAGCTGATCCTTGGCGCGCGTCATGGCCACGTACAGCAGGCGGCGCTCCTCCTCGATCTCCTCGGCATTACCTGTCGCCATGTCGGAGGGAATGCAGCCGTCGACGACGTTGAGCACGAATACCGACTTCCACTCCTGGCCCTTGGCGGAATGGATGGTCGACAGGATCAGGTAGTCCTCGTCCAGCAACGGTGTGCCCGCTTCGTCTGAGGTGGCGCTTGGCGGATCGAGGGTCAGATCGGTCAAGAACTGCGTGCGTGAGGATGCGCCGGCCGCAATCCGTTGCAGCTGATCCAGATCGCCGGCGCGCACGATGGCATCGGCATGCTTCTGCTCGAGATAGGGCTGATACCATTGCCGCACCAGGTCGAGCTGTGCCGGCCATTCCGCGTCCTCCTTGCGCAACGCCGTCATGAGCTCGACGAGGTCGCGCCACCTCGAGGCCACTTTGGCCGGCGGCGCGAACGTGGCCAGCGCGTCCACCATGTTGCGGCCGGCCAATCGGTCGAGAACCTTGCCCGCCGTGCTCGGCCCGACGCCCTCCAGCATCTGCACGACGCGGAACCCGGTCACGCGATCGGTGGGATTCTCCGCCCAGCGCAGTACGGCCAGCACGTCCTTGACGTGCGCAGCCTCGACGAACTTGAGCCCGCCGAACTTGACGAACGGAATGTTGCGGCGCGCGAGCTCGATCTCGAGCATGGCGCTGTGATGCGAGGTGCGGAATAGCACCGCCTGTTCCTTGAGGAGCGTGCCCTCCTCGCGGTTACGCAAAACCGTCTCGACAATGAAATTCACCTGGGCCACGTCTTCGGCCACCGTCACCAGCGCCGGTTTCCAGTCAGCAATGCGGTTCGACCGGAGGTTCTTGGTGAAGCGCTCGCGTGCCAGGCCGATCACGGCGTTGGATGCGGCGAGGATCGGCTGCGTTGAGCGGTAGTTCTCCTCGAGCGTCACGATGCGTGCCGGCGGCGCGAACTGGTTCGGGAAGTCCAGGATGTTGCGCACGTTGGCGGCGCGGAAGCCGTAGATCGCCTGCGCATCGTCGCCCACCACCGTGAGGCCGGCGCCATCCGGCTTCAGACCGAGCAGGATCCCGGCCTGCAGGGCGTTGGTGTCCTGATATTCATCGACCAGCACATGGTCGAAGTGCTGGCGCACCTCGCCGGCGAGCTCGGGCACTTTCATGAGCTCGCCCCAGTAGAGCAGCAGGTCGTCGTAGTCGAGCACCTGCTGGCGCTGCTTGGCCTCGACGTAGGCCTCGAACAGATCGCGTAGCGCGTCCTTCCACTCTGCGCACCAGGGAAACTGCTTGAGCAGTACGGTCTCCAGCGGCTCCGCCGCATTAACGGCGCGCGAATAGATGGCAAGACACGTGGCCTTGAGCGGAAAGCGCTTGTCCTTCACGGACAGTCCCTGCTCGTGCCGCACCAGGTTCATCAGATCCGCAGAGTCCTCCCGGTCGTGAATGGTGAAGGACGGGTCGAGGCCAGTGGCGTGTGCGTAGGTGCGCAACAGGCGGGCACCGACGGCATGGAACGTTCCCGACCAGCCGATGCGGACGTGCGCTGCGCTCGGGCCTAGAGCTCCCTTGATGATCCGCTCCGCGCGTCGCTCCATTTCCGCCGCGGCTCTGCGCGAGAAGGTCAGCAGCAGGATGCGGCCGGGATCGGCGCCATTGACCATCAGATGAGCCACGCGGTGGGCCAAGGTGTTGGTCTTGCCCGACCCGGCGCCGGCAATGACCAGCAGAGGGCCGGCAATATTGGGAGCATTACCAACCACGCCGTGCTCTACCGCACCGCGCTGCTCGGCATTGAGACCCTTGAGGTAGTCGGCATCAGGCATCGGCGTGTCCGGAGTGGATAGGGAAGTCAGCCTGATCATGATTCGTTCAGCGGCGCCAAGCGTGTATGACCGGGTGCACGCCCATTGCCCTAGACGGCCGACGCACCGATATTAGGGAAGCGTTCCCGCCCCTTATGAGTTGAGACGTGCACACCGTGAATGCGGAGCAGCAAGCGACCGGTATCGATGCCGCCACGGCCCTGGAGGCCAGTGGGGATTACCGCGTGCTGCGCAAGCTCGGCAGGCGACGGCAGTTCTGTGCACCGGACGGTACCGCCACCAAGATCGGCATCATCCTCGATATCGAAACGACGGGTCTCGATCATGCCGCCGACGAGATCATCGAGCTGGGCATGGTCAAGTTCACGTTCAGCGGTGATGGCTGTGTCTTCGAGGTCGTGGATGAGTTGAGCGCGCTGCGCGAGCCGACGATGCCGATCCCTGCTGCCGTCACCGAGTTGACCGGCATCACTGCCGAGATGGTCGTAGGGCAACGCATCGATGTGGAGAAAGTTGAACCCTTCATCGCCGATGCCGTGCTGGTGATCGCGCACGGCGCCGCATTCGATCGGCCATTCTGCGAGGCCCTCCTGCCTGCGTTCGTCGACAAGCACTGGGCCTGCTCCAACACGGAAGTCGATTGGCAGGCACGCCGCCATCGGGGCAGCAAGCTTACCTACCTGCTGAATGACTTCGGTCTCTTCTACGAGGGTCACCGCGCCCTCGACGACTGCTACGCGCTGCTCGAGGTGCTGGCCGCCACGACTCCGCACGCGGTCGGCACCGGGCTCGGCGCCCTGCTACAGACGGCGCGCAAGGCCACGGTGCGTATCTGGGCACCGGCTGCGCCCTTCGAGCACAAGGACATGCTCAAGGCCCGCGGCTACCGCTGGTCGGACGGATCGGGGGAGGCTCCCAGGGCTTGGTGGAAAGACGTGGAACAAGCGACGGCGGATGCCGAACTCGCGTTCCTGCGCGAGCGTGTCTATCACAGCGACCAGGTAGATCTGCCGACGAACCGCTACACCAGCTTGCAGCGGTACTCGCGGCGGCTTTGACGCGTACCCGTGCCTACTCCGCTTCACCTAGCACCGCATTTGCTTTGATTGTGAGCGCCCAGATTGTCGTTGGCGGGCGAGGAAGGAATTGAACCCTCTCTGGCGCGGGTTTGGAATCCGCCGCTCTACCGATGAGCTACACGCCCGTACCGGCTGGCGGAGTCGAACCGCCTCGTGACGGGGCCACGACCCGTTGCCTTCCCACTTGGCTAAGCCGGCGTCTCGCGCGCAGGGTTGGTGTGGCGGCTGCGCGCCAACAAAAAATGGTCGCGGAAGCAGGGATCTGCGGCTGACGAGGCGTATGAAACCTCCGCTCTACCGACTGGGCTATTCCGCGTCGATGCAACGTGGCTGCCCCTCTTGGGTTCGAACCAAGCCGCCCGAGTTCAAAGCCCGGTGCCCTACCAGCTAGGCGAAGGGGCAACGCATTGGTGCCACGTGCGGGATTCGAACCCGCGCAATCCGATTTGAAGGACCGGCGTCCTTGGCCGCTAGACGAACGTGGCGATGATGGAGCGGGCAGCGAGAATCGAACTCGCGTCTTCTGCTTGGAAGGCAGCGGCTCTGCCACTGAGCTATGCCCGCATGGCGGATGGTGCAGGGATCGAACCTGCGCGACCCTAAGGGTCTCGGCGCATTAGCATCGCGCTGCCTTACCGCTCGGCCAACCATCCTGATGTGGAGCCCTCGGGGTGACTTGAACACCCGACCCGCCGCTTAGAAGGCGGCCGCTCTCATCCGCTGAGCTACGAGGGCAATTGGTCAGCGCGGGTGGATTTGAACCACCGATCTCCTGGTTCCAAGCCAGGCAGGGACGGCCAGGCTCCCCTACGCGCTGAGAATTGGAGCACACGGCAGGACTCGAACCTGCATCCTCCTGATCCGTAATCAGGTGCTCAGTCCAATTGAGCTACGCGTGCGTCGTTGGTGCCGCGACGGAGACTCGAGCTCCGGTCTGCCGGTTGAGAGCCGGCGTGTCCTGGCCACTAGACGATCGCGACGCATTGGCTCCCCGACCAGGACTCGAACCTGGATTGACGGGTTAACAACCGGGCGTCCTGCCGTTGGACGATCAGGGAATGGGTGGAGCACCTCGGACTCGAACCGAGCTCAACCTCCTTGCAAGGGAGGTCCGCGGACCCCACGCGTGTCCCGAATAACCTTCTCCATCGGGGGCCAGACCCTGGCTCCGCGTGCAACGGAGCAATGGCGAGAAAGGGTCCGACCCCCGCGAATAGGTGGTGCCTGGGGTAGGTTTCGAGCCCACCTCTCCGCGTCTTCAGTACGGCGCTTTCACCAGATTAGCTTCCCAGGCGACATGGATTTTGGTGCGGCCGACGGGAATCGAACCCATGTCTGTGCGCTGGCGACGCACGGCTCTGCCATTGAGCTACGGACGCATCGCGCGCAGGGTTGGCGTGGCGTGCTAGAAGCACGCCTCCGGCATGACTGCGCGCAAATAAAAATGGTGCACAGAGCAGGACTCGAACCTGCGAAGCACATAGGCACCTGATCTACAGCCAGGCCTCGTTGCCGCTTGAGTATCTGTGCGTTGAGGTGCGGGCGATTCTGAGATCGCCCGCACTTATGTTGGCGGAAGGCTGACGGTTCGAACGCCACACCTTGCGGTGCCCACCCGTTTTCAAGACGGGGTGCCGGCCACTCCAGCGGAGCCTTCCTGAGATGGCGCCGCGCCTGTTCGCGTGGGCACGACGAACGGCGCGGCGCTGTTCCGCGCGCGATTGTTGGGCATGCCGGAGTGGGCGTCCGGCATGAACGCGCGCAGAATGAGACTGGACGTCTCGGCGCGACTTGAACGCGCGACCTCCGCCTTCGGACGGCGGCGCTCTGATCCGCTGAGCTACGAGACGATGCTAGGCCTCGAGCTGCGCGTCCCAGTAGAGGTAGTCGGCCCAGCTCTCGTGCAGATAGCCGGGTGGGAACGAGCGTCTGGCAGCGAGCAACTCGCTGATCGTCGGTTCTGCCGGCACGCGGCGCGGCTTGATGCGCAGCGAGTCGCCCTTGCCGGTGTTGCACGGTACGCAGGCGGTGACGATGTTCGACCAGGTCGTCTGGCCGCCGCGCGAGCGTGGGATCACGTGCTCGAACGTCAGCTCCGATGCCGCAAACGCCTCGCTGCAGTACTGGCAGGTGAAGCGATCGCGCAGGAACACGTTGAAACGCGTGAAAGCGACCCGCCGCGGTGCACGCTGGTATTTGCGTAGCGCCACCACGGACGGCAGCCGGATTTGCGTCGACGGGCTGCGCGCCCACACGTCGTACTCAGCGACCACCGAGACGCGCTCGCTGAACACGGCATGGACCGCGTCCTGCCACGACAGCAGCGACAGCGGGAAGTAGCTCATCGGCCGGAAGTCGGCGTTGAGCACGAGCGCGGGATGCGCGGTCAAAGACATCGCTGACCTCCTTTCGATGATGGATGGACGAAGATGGCGGCCTGCACGGGAATCCAACCCGTCTCGACCCGCAGACAACGGGCTCGCCTCAGCAGATGCGTAGCAGGCCAATGGAATGGTACACGACCGCGGACTTGAACCGCGAACCTCCGACTTAAGAGGACGGCGCTCTAACCGATTGAGCTAGTCGTGTATGCGGTGAGCAATTGGAGGACCCGGGAGGAGTTGAACCTCTGGCGCACGGATTAAAAGCCCGCTGCCCAACCGTCTCAGGCTTGAACGCTCCGGGTCCATCAGCGATGGAGATACGGCGGCCAGCCGTCCCGGTTTTTTGATCGTGGTCGTCATGATGGCCTCCTGTTGTTGGTTCTCCCGCACGGTATCGAACCGCGGTCTTCCGGTTATCGGCCGGGCGCTCTGCCTTTGAGCTACGGGAGAGGATGGTGCTCGCTCCAGGACTCGAACCTGGGAAAATATCGGTGTGTAAGACCGATGCCTTGACCGCTTGGCGAAGCGAGCGTGCGCGTAGGGTTGGTGTGTCGTGCAGAAAGCACGCCTCCGGCGTGACTACGCGCAAACAAACATGGTGCACCCGGGAGGACTTGAACCTGCATGCCGTGAGGGCGACCGCTTCTGAGGCGGCTGCGTCTGCCGTTTCGCCACGAGTGCAAGGTTGAATTGATGGTGCCGCAACGGCGGATCGAACGCCGGTTTCCGCCTTACCAAAGCGGCGCCCTGCCATTGGACGATTGCGGCCGTCTACGGTGGTGCTGGCTGGAGGACTCGAACCTCCCGCCTCTCGCTTACGAGGCGAGTGCTCTGCCCGATGAGCTAAGCCAGCGAATGTAAACTGACAAAGGGATCGCGGCGCCGCTCCCAGCGCGGAAGCGTGCGTGTTGAACGGCCCGGAAACCGGCGCCGCGTCCAAATCTGGACGTTCACAATGTCAAAGAGCGCGGCGCCACCGGCGCCGTAGTCAGTCATGCGAGTCCGCGGTCGCGGACATGCGCGCATGAGAATGCGCGCGTGCTCGCGGCACACGAGAGATGTCGGGATCGGTTTGGCGTTGATGTGCGGGCCATCTGCCCTCCTGCCTGATCGGCGGAGGGGAGACCCTGCGCCGGTTATTCCGGTTTCAATCTCGAGCCTTGGCTGGCCCGATCATTCATCCTGGAGGAGAAGCCCCAATAGGCCATGCACACGCCAATACGCTGCCACCCGTTCGGTCGACCCGACCGTCCGGTGGCGGCGCTGAGCGCGGTGGCGATATGTGATGCGATACGCATCGGCTTCCTCAGTTGCGCGCTGAAACAGCTTTCAGCGGACGGTGTGTTTGACCGAAACGCCGCCAATAGTCAAGAGAGGAAGCGTAACTGCGCAGCGGCTGGTCTGTAAACTGAGCGAACAACGCTGCGCGACGGTGCGAACTCGTGCAGTCAATGTCACCGCGTTTCGCGCTTCTCTCCTCCACTGAAGAACGCGCGCCAAGCCGCATGAACGGCAGCGCACGCTACTGCGAGACCGCCGCCGGCCAAGGCCACCATGCCCGGAAACATGGCGCCGAAAAACATCAGCACATAGCCATCGGCCTGCGACCTCCTGATGTACTCCATCGGATGCGTTTTCAAGGAGGGTCTGCCTTCGCTGAGGTCCGGCAGCAGGTGGTTGATCGCCAACAGGTAAAAGACGAGAGGGACCAACAGAAGCTCGATGACCGTCGCCCCGACCGAAGCCAGCAGCCCCCAACGCCACCACACCAGGGATGGGACCAGAGCGAGCGCCACGAGGTAGGGAAGGAAAAGCGCCTCAATCATAGCTCTTCCTAGTGAGACTCTGCGGCAGGTCTGTGCCGCAGGCACTGCGCAGCGTAGGGGCCGTTGATGCCGAAGGTAACCGCCCAGAGCATGCGCGTCGCCGTCGTTCTGTTGGTCCTGATCGCGGCATATCCGGTACGGGCCGATGAATTCAGCAATCCGGAACCTGTCGAGATCGTCGGCTACACGGGCCATGCCATGGAGCCGTTCATCTCGCGCGACGGCCGCTACCTTCTGTTCAACAATCTCAACGACCCGCGTGAGAACACTGACCTGCACTGGGCCGAAAGGATCACGGCAACGTCGTTTCGTTACGGCGGCAAGGTTGAGGGCGCCAACACCAAGGCGCTGGAAGGCGTGCCGACGCTCGACCGAAACGGCATGCTCTACTTCGTCTCGACACGCAGTTATGGGGACACGCTCTCCACCATCTACCGCGCGAAGTTCCAGGCCGGCCGTGCCAGCGACGTGCAACTGGTCGAAGGGCTGTCGCTCAAGAAGCCCGGCATCGTCAATTTCGATGTCGAGATCAGCCCCGACGGACAATACCTCTACGGCGTCGATGGCGACCTGACCGGCGGCCCCGTCCCCAAGTCGGCCGACCTGTTCGTTGCAAAGCGCGTCGGGGACCGGTTCGAGCGCTTGGCCGACAGCAGCCGGATCTTGGCCAGCATCAACACGCCCGCCGTGGAATACGCTGCGGCCATATCCTCGGACGGTCTGGAGCTCTTTTTCACGCGCATGACCGGAGCACTGTTCTGGCGCAAGCTGACCATCGAGCATGCGGTGCGCGCATCCACCGACGCACCGTTCGGACCGTCGCGAACGATTCGCGCCATCAGCGGCCATGTCGAAGCGCCGACCATCACCGGTGACGGCAAGTCGCTCTACTACCATCAGAAGGTCGAGAATACGTTTCGCATCTTCCGCGTCACTCGGCGCTAGTCGTCTCACGCCTCTGTCGTGGTGCCGAAGGAGATGGGCGCCCCGCGGCCTGACCGGCCGCGGCCGGGCCCTAGCGCGCGGCCGCATGGCCGCGCGCCCGAGCCCCGCTTGCTTGCTCATCGCTGCTCGCGCTCGGCAGGACGCGGCGGGTCTCGGCCCATTCGGGTGACGGTCCCATGGCGCAGACTACGATTACAGCGATGCCGTCCGTGTGAGCGACGACGCCGGGCCCACCAAGAGGCAGGGCCCTGGTCTGCCTCCTGGAGCCGCCCCCCTGAAGGGGCCGGAGGCAAGGGCGGCTCCAGGAGGCAGACACATGAATTTGGCCAATGTGCTTTCGCAAGAATAAGCGCGGCTAGGGCGAATTCTAATTTGAAATATCGGACGCCTCGGCGGCGCCCGTTCTGAAACAAAATGTGATTGTATTTCCGATAGATAGGTTCATTTACATATAGAACAAAAAGGGAACATATGCTATTATCTTGAGACTGAGATCAGCGCTGAATTCTCGGTTTTGTCCTCCCCTTTTTCAGGAGTACCGCGTCATGCGCTCGATACCTCAAAAAACGCGTTCCGACATCTACGAGACCATCACCGGCAAACTGCTTGCCGCCATCGAGGCGAGCCCCGGCGATCCCATCATGCCCTGGCAGCGGGGCGGCACGCAGCCGGTGCTGCCGACCAACGCCGTGACAGGCCAGGCCTACCGCGGCGTCAACATCCTGAGCCTGTGGGTCAGCGCACTGCAGCGCGGCTACGACTCGGGCGAGTGGGCGACGCTGCGCCAGTGGAACGAAAAGGGCGCGCACGTGCGCAAGGGCGAGAAGGCCTCGCCTAACGTCTTCTACAAGGAGATCACCGTCGCGGCCGAGTCCGACAGCGACGATGACGCCGAGACGGAGCGGCGCCGGTTCGCGCGCGGATATTGGGTGTTCGCGGCCGAGCAGGTGGACGGCTACCAGCCTGCCGCGGCGCTGCCGCCCAACCCCATCGAACGCATCGCGGCGGCCGAAGCCTACTTCGCGGCCACGGGTGCAGCGATTGTCGTTGGCGGCACGCAGGCCTGCTACCGACGCTCCACTGACAGCGTGCATATGCCCGACGAGGCGCGCTTCATCGCCGACGACGGGCGCACGCGTACCCAGTCCTGGTACGCCGTGCTCGGACATGAGGCAACCCACTGGTCCGGTGCGCCGCATCGCCTCAACCGCGAGTTCGGCAAGCGCTTCGGCGACAATGCCTACTGCTTCGAGGAAGCGTGCGCCGAGATCGGCGCTGCCTTTCTGTGCGCGCGCCTCGGCATCGCCATCGAGCCGCACCCCGATCACGCCCGCTACATCCACCACTGGCTCAAGGTCATGCAGGCCGACCCTCGCGCCATCTTCGCAGCCGCCGCCAAGGCGCAGGAGGCCGTCGCCTATCTCGACGGCTTGCAGGACACCACAGCCCAGCGCTCTGCCGCTTGAACACCAAGGAGGTTTCAATGCTACGCAAACTGCATCACATCGCCCTGGCCGATCTCACTGTCTCCAAGCTCAACGTGCGGAGGTACGGCACCAAAGAGATCGACAGCCTCGCCGCTTCCATCGCCGCGCTCGGCATCCTTCAGCCGCTGCTGGTGCGCCGCGACGGTAACGCGTACGAGATCGTCGCCGGACGGCGGCGCTATCTTGCGGCCAAGGCGCTCGATGCGCGCGGCGTGGATGGTGTCGATAAAGTGCCGTGCGTACTGCTGGAGGCCGACGACGACGCCACCGCCATCGAGGCGTCGCTGGCCGAAAACGTCGAGCGTCTGCCAATGGACGACCTGGAGCAGTACGAGGCGTTCGCGGCGCTGCGCCGCAAGGGCATGCCCGAGGCTGACATCGCCGCGCACTTCGGCATCTCCGAGCAGATCGTCAAGCGCCGTCTAGCCATCGCCAACCTGCACCCCGATATCCGCCGCCTGTACCGGGCCGGGGAGATCGACGCGCAAACCCTGCAACTGCTGACGCTGGCCACCAAGGAACGGCAGAGAGCATGGCTGGCGCTGAGCGGCGACCCGCACCAGGAGCCGCCGCCAGCTTGGCAGCTCAAGGCATGGCTGCTCGGCGGCGCCGAGATTGCGACGACGGCCGCCCTGTTCGACGAGGCCCAATATCAGGGCGGCATCACCGCCGACTTGTTCGGGGAGCAACGGTATTTCACCGACCCAGACGAGTTCTGGCGCTTGCAGAACGCCGCCATTGCCGAGCGGCGCGAGCAGTTGCTCAAGTCCGGCTGGAGCGGCGTGCACATCATCGAGCCCGACAGGCGTTTCCAGCCTTGGGATTACGAGAGCGTGGCGAAGGCCGACGGCGGCGAGGTTTACGTGGTGGTGGAGGCGGACGGCCACGTCACCGTGCACAAGGGCGTCAAGCCGCGCTCGGAGATTCGGCGGGCCAAGCGCGCAACGGACGCCGGGGACATGGGCCGCGACGCCGCCATTGTGGTCGAGCGGCCCGAAATGAGCGCGCCGCTGGCGAACTACGTCGATCTGGTGCGCCATAGCGCCGTGCGCCTTGCTGTTGCCGACGCGCCCGAGACGGCACTGCGCCTCATGCTCGCGCACGCCATCGGCGGCGGGCGCTGGTGGAAGGTGGAGGCCGAGCCGCAGCGGCCCGCGACAGGTGAGATCGGCGAGGCGGCGGCGAAGCTCTCCAGCCAGGGTGCGTTCGCCAAGCGGCGCGCCAAGGCCGCCAAGCTACTGCGCATCGATACGGACGACGGCAAACTTGTTGGTCACGATGCCAGCGGTGCCCGCACGGCTGAGGTGTTCGCGCGCTTGCTCGACATGACCGACGCGCAGGCGATGCAGATGGTGGCTGTCGTGATGGCCGAGACGCTGGCGGTCGGCACCGACCTCATCGATGGCCTGGGTGAGCGGCTCGGGGTCGATTGTCTCCGGCATTGGCAACCCGACGAGACCTACTTCGCTCTCGTCAAGGACCGCGAGGCGGTCGGCGGCATGCTCGCAGAGGTCATCGGCGAGACCGCCGCCAACACGTATCTGACGGACCCCGGGACGAAGAAAAAGGCCATCATTCGCAAGGCCCTTGCCGGGGATGGCCGCACCAAGGTTGAGAACTGGATGCCGCGCTACATGGCGTTTCCACAACGTGGCTACACAGAACGACCCGGTGTCGCCCTTAGGCCGACAGCGGCATGAGGGAATGATCGTAGTCCCTCGTTGCGCAGGAGAGCGAATCCTCGCTCTCCTGGTCGTTGCCGGGCGCGACAGTGTGGCGTGATGCTTGGCAATCACCTATTCGAAGAGCCAGCCGCGCTCGGGCAGCCGCTGCAAAAGCGCCGTGAGCGAAGCCGCCTGATGGATGGCGTCCGACCAACCCGCCGCCGTGATATCGAGCAGGACCAGCGGAGGTGGGTCCTGGCGAAAATCATAGATCAGCATTTCGCGGCTTCCGTCACCGCCAATTGCCACAGCTCCTGGAAATCGCTCTTGGATGAGGCCTGCCTCGTTGAGCCGTATGACTTCCTCTACTGGACCGATCTCGACGAATGGGTTGGCAGGCGGAAGGAACTGCTTCATCGCCCCGCGCGTGAGAAGGAAGCAGCGGTAGTCGCCTGGAAACTGCACACCGAAATGGCGCTCGACGTCGACGATCTGGGCTTCACTTGCGGCCATCAGCAGCTCGGATTTCGGTACAGATCAGGTCGAAGGCCTGGAAGTAGCATCGTTCCAGCTCGGAACGATGCAGGCCGAACGTGGATCGCGTTGCTGGCAATGCCAATGCCTGGGATAGCCGTGCGGCCTCGTCCTGGAAGGCCGGGTAGATGTCGCCTGCGATAGCGAGATCTCCAGCATTCCTCATGCCGTAGTCGGCAACCCACAAACAGTAGATGAGCCGTTCCAAGGAAGTGAGGGTTGCGTCGCCTTGCTCGGCGCGCTTCTGAATGACCGCGTCGCCGGCTTCAATGATCCAGGTCTCATTGTCGTCTACGACGGCCATACGAGCGACATCCTCACTCGGCCCGCGGTAGCGCTGCTGAGACACCGAACGCCGGCACGATGCCTACCCCTGGTAGCCCACAAATGTGCGCAGTCTCCCGCAACTGGTCGCGACTCACTTGATGTCGTCGGGCAGCGTCACCTCGCCATCCGCCGAGACCGTTATGGTTCCTCCGAACTCGACGCCCTGATCTCTGAGACCGGCGTCGACCGTCGCCTGCTCGCGATCGATGACGCGCAGCAGGATGGCGCGAACATCCTCCAGGTCGGCTCCCAACAGTTCGATCTTATCCGCCGGATAGTCCTCGGCCTCCACGACGACCGCAATCGATCCGTAAGTCACTGCCAACCGGCGGGCGATCAATTCGTCGGCGCGCTCGGCCAACGCCATGAAGACATCCGGGTCCTTCACTCCCATCAGCCGATCCCCCATAAAAACGAGTACACCGTGTCGTTGGCAGGCTATCCGTCATGACCAATCGCTCGACGTCCGACGGCTGGTCCCTTGAGACGAAATCAGCCAAGTGGGGTCACTTCGTGGCGCGCGTCCCTTCCGTGGCTGTTTGCAAGCAGCCATCGGAAAGACGAGGTCAGTCCTCGATGCGACGACCCTTGGCTGTCTATATGTATGGGCGCATCGCCGGCGCGGGAGGGAGCAACAGCATGGCCAAATCGGAAAGCAAGACGAGACCAACTGCCGTCAAGCCGAAGGACTTCATTGCCGCTCTGGAGGACGGGCCGCGCAAGCAGGACGCGGAGAAGCTGTTGCCCTGGTTCGAGCGGGTGACAGGCCTTAGGGCCCAGATGTGGGGACCGACGATGATCGGTTTCGGGCGCTACCACTACAAGTACGACAGCGGGCGGGAAGGCGAGGCCATGATGACAGGCTTCTCGCCGCGCAAGACCGAGATGGTGCTGTACATCCTGCCGGGCTACCGGTTCGAGTCCATGCAGGAGAAGCTTGCCCGCCTCGGCAAGCACAAGCTCGGCAAGTCGTGCCTCTATATCAAGCGGCTGTCCGACGTGGACGTGCATGTGCTCGGGGAGATCGTGAAGGAAGGCGTTGCGTACGTGCGCGAACACTACCGCACATGGGGCGCGTAGAACTGCACGAAGCTGCGTGGCCATACCCGTCGACAGACGTGGTGAGCTTCCCACCTTGCCTATCGCGGCTTCCCCGGTGTTCCTGAGTCTTCCTCAGACATCCCCCTTTTCACGGCGTTTCCCCATTAACGCGCTGGACCTTCTCCCGCATCGTTGCGGCACAGAGCGCGCTGGCGCGCCAACGGGGGAACGAGGGATGAGATCGGCTCGAATGTTCGCGTTGCGCCCCGCCATGTCGGCGGCATTGGTGATCGCGAGCCTGTGGGTCGCGACGCAGTGGAGCGCTGCGATGTTGGCCCACCAGCCGGCCCTTGGCGCCGCCTGGATCGACGCCCTCGGGTTCAAGATCTACGCGCCCTGGAAGCTGTTCGCCTGGTGGCTGGCGTTCGACACACAAGCGCCTGACGTGTTCGCGCGCGCCGGCGCCGTCGCCGCCTTCGGGGGATTGGCGAGCGGCGCACTGGCGATCGGGGGAGCCGCCTGGCGGACGAGCCGTAACATCAAGCCCACGACTTACGGCTCGGCCCGCTGGGCGGACACCACCGACGTCCACGAGGCCGGGTTACTCGGCAACAGCGGCGTCGTGCTCGGTCTTTATGACAACCGCTACCTGCGTCACGATGGACCCGAGCACGTGCTGGCCGTGGCGCCGACGCGGTCGGGCAAGGGCGTTGGCCTGGTGCTTCCGACACTACTGACGTGGCCAGGCTCCGCCGTCATCCACGACATCAAGGGAGAGAACTGGACGCTCACCGCCGGCTGGCGCGCCCGGTTCTCGCACTGCCTGCTGTTCGACCCGACCAATCCACAATCCGCCCGCTTCAACCCGCTGCTCGAGGTGCGCAAGGCCACCCACGAGGTGCGCGACGTGCAGAACATCGCCGACATCCTGGTCGACCCGGAGGGCTCACGCGAGCGGCGCGATCACTGGGAAAAGACGGCGCATGCGCTGCTGACCGGCGCCATCCTGCACGTGCTCTATGCCGAGGAGGAGAAGACGCTGGCCCGCGTCGCCACCTTCCTGGCCGACCCCTCGCGCTCGATCTTGCGTACCCTCAAGATCATGCTGACTACCAACCACCTCGGCACCGACGCGGCGCCGGTGGCGCATCCGGCCGTCGCCTCCATCGCGCGCGAGCTGCTCAACAAGTCCGACAACGAGCGGTCCGGCGTGGTGTCGACGGCGATGAGCTTCCTCGGCCTGTACCGGGACCCGCTTATTGCTGCGAACACCTCGCGGTCCGACTGGCGCATCGCCGATCTGATCGCAGCGGAGCGCCCGGTGTCGCTCTACCTGGTCGTGCCGCCCTCCGACATATCCCGCACCAAGCCCCTGGTGCGCCTGATCCTCAACCAGATCGCCCGGCGCCTCACGGAGACACTGCAAGCCGCCAATGACAACGCCACGCAGCGCCGCCTGCTGCTGATGCTCGACGAGTTCCCGGCGCTCGGCCGTCTCGACTTCTTCGAGTCGTCGCTGGCCTTCATGGCGGGTTACGGCATCCGCGCCTTCCTGGTCGCCCAATCCCTGCATCAGATCGACCGCGCCTACGGCATGAACCACGCCATCCTCGACAACTGTCATGTGCGCGTCGCCTTCGCGCCCAATGACGAGCGTACGGCGCGGCGCCTGTCCGATGCGCTCGGCACATCGACCGAACTGCGGGCGCAGACCAACCTGTCGGGCAAGCGCCTGTCGGCCTGGCTGTCGCACACCTCGATCTCCGAGCAGGAGACGCCGCGTCCCCTGCTCACACCAGGCGAGGTCCTGCAGCTGCCGCCCGATGAGGCGCTGGTGCTGGTCTCCGGTGTGCCGCCGATCCGAGCGCGCAAGCTCAAGTACTACGCCGACCAAAATTTCCTGGCGCGGCGGCTGCCGGCACCCGCGCTTGGGACCAGAAGGCGCCTCGATGCGCCGGCCGGCTGCGGCGACGACTGGTCAGGGCAGGTCCGCAGCGCGGACGCGCGCCTCGACAAGCCCTGGTCGGAGCTGGTGACGTCGAGCCCGGCAGACGAGGAGGAGTCCCGGCCGCTCGCCCGCACCGTTCCGAAGCGCAAACGTGAGAAAGACAAGGGCGAGCGTCCCTTGAGCGACCTGCCGCTATTTGCCGCCGGTCTCGCCGAGCCGCAGACCGACAGCGAGGCACCAGCCACTTCCGAAGAGATCGACAAGGTCATCCAATTCCCGGGGCTGCGTCTCTAAGATGAGCAAGAAGCGCTACACATTATATCTGTCGCGTCCGCTGGCCCGGAAGTTCGACCTTGTTGCGCAGCAGCGCAATGGCGCCAAATCGGCCCTGGTCGAGGAGGCGCTGCGGGCGAGCCTGGAGCCGCGCCAGCACGAGGGGCTGGAGGACGCTCTTGCCCGCCGGCTGAACGAGGTGAGCAAGGCGCTCGCCACGGTCAAGCGCGACGTGGCCATTGCCACCGAGACCCTGGCGCTGTTCGTACGCTACTTCCTGACCATCACCCCGCCACTGCCCGAGAGCGAGCAGGAGCCGGCCCGATTGCTGGGCAAGGAGCGCTTCCACGTGTTCGTGGCCCAGATCGGGCGGCGCCTGGCCGGCGACCATCGGCTTGTGTCGGAGGTCCTGGAGAGCATCGCCCAGAACGAGCCGGACCTGTTTGCGACCGCGTCCGACGATGCGCCGCTCAAGAACCGCGGCGCTCCTCGCAATGGTCCGACTCCCGTGAGCAACGGAGGCCAGAGCCATGGCTGACCTCATCGCCCTTCCCGCCGCCGAGGAAGCCCAGGGACGCCGCCGGCAGATGCTGCGCACGGCGTTCGGACCGACCATCGCCGCGGCGCTTGCCGATCCAACAGTGATCGAGGTGATGGTCAACCCGGACGGCCGGCTGTGGATCGAGCGCGCCGCCGTCGGACGCCAGGATACCGGGGAACGCATCGGCAGCGCGGAAGCCGAGCGCATCATCCGCCTGGTCGCCGCGCATGTACGCCGCGAGGTGCACGACAAGGCGCCGATCGTCTCCGCGGAGCTGCCGGAGTCCGGCGAGCGCTTCGAGGGCGTCATGCCTCCCGTTTCTCCGGCTCCCTGCTTTGCCGTGCGCAAACCCGCCGACGTGCTTTACCGGCTCGGTGACTACGTGGCTGCGCGCATCATGTCGCCGCGCCAGGCACACGTGCTGGCGACAAGCGTGCGGGAACGCAAGAACATCCTGGTGGTCGGCGGCACGTCCTCCGGCAAGACCACGCTGGTCAATGCCCTGCTGGCAGAGATCGCCGATCTCGGCGAGCGCGTCGTCATCCTGGAGGATACGCGCGAGCTCAAGTGCGCCGCGGCCGATTGCGTCTCCCTGCGCACCAAGCCAGGCGTGGCCACCTTGGCCGACTTGGTACGCTCGACGCTGCGACTTCGCCCCGATCGCATCATCGTCGGCGAGGTGCGCGGGGCGGAAGCCCTCGACATGCTGAAAGCCTGGAACACCGGCCACCCCGGCGGGGTCACCACGGTGCACGCCAACTCGGCGCAAGCTGGCCTCTACCGCCTCGAGCAGTTGGTGCAGGAGGCCGTCGTGACGGTGCCGCGCGACGTGATCGTGCAGGCCATCGACATCATCGTGTTCCTCGAAGGGCGCGGCGCCGACCGGCGTGTCGAGACCGTGTTGGAACTGGATGGGCTCGACGACAACGACGACTACCTCCTGAAGCAGCTCGGGCGGCCAGCCCTGCATACGGTTTGAGGGAATCATTGCCGATGAACCCCACTCCACATCTGCAGCGCCTGCTTCGCGACACGACCGCGGGCTGGGTTGTCGCCGTCGTTGCCGTGATGGTCACCGATGCTGCCAACGCTGCGGGCTCCGGCATGCCGTGGGAAGCGCCGCTGCAGCGCATCCTGGAGTCGATCGAGGGGCCGGTGGCCAAGGTCATCGCCGTCGTCATCATCATCGTCACGGGCCTCAGTCTCGCCTTCGGCGACATGGGCGGGGGCCTGCGGCGGCTGATCCAGATCGTGTTCGGCCTGTCCATCGCCTTCGCCGCCACCTCCTTCTTCCTGTCGTTCTTCTCGTTCGCGGGCGGCGCGCTGATCAACTGAGACATGGGAGTTTGAACGCACATGCTTGGTCAACCCTCCGCAATTCCAGGCTTCGAGGTCGCCTTGCACCGGTCGCTGACCGAGCCGATCCTGCTCGCCGGCGCGCCGCGCAGCTTCGCCATCCTCAACGGCACGCTGGCGGCTTCCGTTGGGCTCGGCCTGCGACTGTGGCTCGCCGGTCTGCTGATCTGGCTGATCGGTCACGCCATCGCCGTGTGGGTCACGCGCAAAGACCCTGCCTTTCTCACCGTCTTGTCACGCCATGCCCGCCACAAGGGAGCGCTCACATGCTGAACTTGGCCGAATATCGGAGGAGGACCACGGCCCTGGCGGACTACCTGCCGTGGGCATGCCTGGTCGGACCCGGCATCGTGCTGAACAAGGACGGGTCGTTCCAGCGTACGCTGCGCTACCGCGGCCCGGACCTCGACAGCGCCACCGAGGCCGAGCTCGTTTCGATCACCGCGCGGCTGAACAACATCCTGAAGCGCTTCGGCGCGGGATGGGCCCTGTTCTTCGAGGCGGAGCGCGTGCCGGCCAACCATTATCCGGGAGCACGCTTTGCCGACGCGGCGTCCTGGCTGGTGGATCAGGAGCGCTACGCCGCCTTCAGCGCTGACGGCGCCCATCACGAGAGCCGCTACTACCTGACCTTTCTCTACCTGCCGCCACCCGAGCATGAGGGCCAGGCCGAACGCTTCCTCTACGAGCGCAGCGACGAGACTGCCATCGAGATCGAGCCGCAGGCGGTGCTCGAATGGTTCGTGACCGAGACCGAGCGCGCCCTGCAGATGCTCCAGTCCATCCTGCCGGAGGCCGCGGCGCTCGATGATACTGACACGCTCACCTATCTGCACGGTACCATTTCCAGCAAGCGTCATCCCGTGGCGGTGCCAGCCATCCCGACACACCTCGATGCCATCCTGTGCGACCGACCGTTCCTGGGCGGCGTCGAGCCGAAGCTCGGCGATCAGCACCTGCGGGTGCTGACGGTGCTCGGCTTTCCCAACACCACGGTGCCGGGCATCCTCGATGCCCTCAACGACCTCGGCTTCGCCTACCGCTGGACCACGCGCTGGATCGCGCTCGACAAGACCGAGGCCACCCGCCACCTGACCAGGCTCAGGCGGCAATGGTTTGCCAAGCGCAAGTCGGTCGGTGCCATCCTGCGCGAGGTGATGTTCAACCGCGAAACGGCGCTCGTCGACCCCGATGCCGACAACAAGGCCGTCGACGCCGACGAGGCGCTGCAGGAACTGGGCGCCGACGACGTGGCCTTCGGTTACTTGACCACCGCGATCGTGGTCACGGATGCCGATGCCAAGCAGGCCAACGAGAAGCTGCTCGCCATCGAGCGCATCATCAACGGCCGCGGCTTCGTCACCATCCGCGAGACGTTGAATGCCGTTGAGGCCTGGCTGGGATCGCTGCCCGGCAACCCTTACGCCAACGTGCGGCAGCCGATCGTGCACACCTTGAACCTCGCACACATGATGCCGGTGTCCGCGGTGTGGGCCGGACCCGAGATGAACAGGCACCTCAACGCCCCGCCGCTGATGATGGCAGAGACCCGTGGCAGCACGCCGTTTCGCCTCGACCTGCACGTCGGCGATGTCGGGCACACCCTCATCGTCGGGCCGACCGGATCGGGCAAGTCGGTGCTGCTGTCTGCGCTCGCGCTGCAATTCCGCCGCTTCATCGGCGCGCAAATCGTCCTGTTCGACCGCGGACGCTCGGCGCGCGCGGCGACACTCGCCATGGGCGGCGAGTCCATCGAACTCGGCCTCGAAGGCACGCTGTCGTTGCAGCCGCTGGCCCGCATCGACGAGCCCGGCGAGATCGCGTTCGCCTTGCAGTGGATCACGGCCCTGCTCACCAACGAGGGCGTGCGCGTCACGCCTGACGTCAAGGATGCGGTCTGGACCGCCCTGCAGAGCCTGGCCTCGGCGCCGAAGCAGGAGCGCACCCTCACCGGCCTTGCCGTGCTCATCCAGTCGAGCGCGCTGGTGACGGCGTTGTCGCCCTACACGCTTGAGGGTGCTTACGGCCGACTGCTCGACGGCTCCTCGGAGCAGCTGGCGACCACCGACGTCCTGCACTTCGAGATGGAGACGTTGATGCAGCACAAGGCGCTCATCGCCCCGGTGCTGACGTACCTGTTCCACCGGCTCGAGGCGCGTTTCGACGGCCGGCCGACGCTGCTCATCCTCGACGAAGCTTGGACCTTCCTCGACGACGCGCTGTTCGCCGCCCGCATCCGTGAATGGCTGAAGACGCTGCGGAAGAAGAACGTGGCCGTAGTGTTCGCCACGCAGTCGCTCGCGGACGTCGAGCGCTCGACCATCGCGCCGGCGCTGATCGAAAGCTGCCCGACGCGCATCTTCTTGCCCAACGACCGCGCGCTCGAGCCGCAGGCGCGTGGCGTCTACGAGCGCTTCGGCCTCAACGCCCGCCAGGTCGAGATCCTCAGCGTCGCCGCGCCGAAGCGCGACTACTACGCGCAGACCGCTCGCGGCAACCGCCTGTTCGAGCTCGGGCTCGGCCCCATTGCGCTTGGCCTGTGCGGCAGCTCCTCGCCCGACGACCAGCGCCTGGTCGACCGATGCGTGGCCGAACACAAGAGCAAGGACTTCGCTCGCGCCTTCCTGCAGGCCAAGGGGCTGGCATGGGCGGCCGAACTGCTGCAGCGCTGGCCGCAGCCGACGGAAACGCCGGCGCCGCTCATCCCGACAATATCAACCGAGATCGATCCGGCCGAAGATGTGCCCGCGGCAGCCGCCGCATCCCCAAACGGCAGCATATCATCGCCGAAGGCAGCGGCGTCGGCGGACGCACCCCGCACGCCCACCGCGCCGCTGCCTGGCCTGCCCGGTGGACCGCCCATGTCGGAGCGCCTGTCGCCGTTCAGAGTTGCATCCGGAAAGATCAAGAGGAGAGGACGATGAAATCGTTGCGCAAGCTCCTCCTCATCCTGCCGATTGCCGGCGCGCTGCTCACGAGCTGCGTGACGCGGTCAGCAGCCCAGCTCACCGTGTTCGACCCGGCGAACTACCAGGAGAACCTGCTCTCCGCCGTCCGCGCGCTGGAGCAGGTCAACAACCAGGTGCGCCAATTGCAGAACCAGGTCCTCATGATCCAGCGCATGGACCAGAACCTGAAGCAGCTTGGCTCGACGATCTCGCCCGATCTGCAGCGCACGCTCACGGACATCCAGGCCCAGCTCCGCGCCGGCGAAGGCATCGCCTTGCGGCTGCAGGCCACCCAAAGCGGCTACGACCAGCTGTTTCCGCATCAGGTGTCGGCGACCATCTCCTCGGATGAGGTGCTGCGCAATGCCAAGACGCGATGGGAGGAGGAATACGCCGCGCTCAAGCGCGCAGCCCTCCTGCAGGGCCAGCTCGGCGATGGCATCGACGCGGACAGGACCCTGCTGGGTGACGCGATGCTGCGCTCGCGCGGCGCTATCGGCATCCTGGAAGCCACCCAGGCCGGCAACGAGCTGACCGCTCTCGGCATCAAGCAGTCGCTCGCCTTGCAAGGTCTTCTCACAGCGCAGTATCGCGCTGAAACAGTCACCAAAGCACGCGACCTCGCCGCCGAAGCGGAAGCCCGCCAGCGCTTCAAGTCCTTCATGGGGACAGGCGCCGCATACACGGCGAGTCGCTGAACGACATGCAGGAGGGATTAACAATGATACCTGCCATCTGCCCGCTCTCGCGGCGACAGTCGCATACGGCGCGACGACGATAGCCGCTCGCTGACATCCAACCACTGACAATGACCGTGGCGACCGCCGTTGCCGCCGACGGCGGAGCTTTGCCTGCAGCCTTGAGGATGGAATGGACGACCTGGCGATCATCGATCGGTTCACCGAGACCTTCAGCCGCTACATCGACAGCGGCTTCGGTCTGCTGGCCGGCGACGTGGCGTTCCTGACGAGCGTGCTGGTGGCGATCGACATCACGCTGGCGGGATTGTTCTGGGCGTTGGCGGGCGAGGACAACGTTCCGGCGCAGCTGATCAAGAAGGTGCTGTACGTCGGCTTCTTCGCCCTGCTGCTCAACAACTTCAAGGGCCTTGCCGATATCGTCTTTCAGTCGTTTGCCTCACTTGGGCTGAAGGCGTCGGGCGCATCGCTGACGGCGGCCGACCTGATGCGGCCTGGCTTCGTCGCATCGACCGGGTTCACGGCGTCGCGGCCTCTGCTGGAGAAGGCCGGCGAGCTCATTGGCATCACGTCATTCTTCACCAACTTCGTGACCATCGTGGTGCTGATGCTGGCGTGGCTGATCGTGCTGCTGGCGTTCTTCGTGCTCAGCGTCCAGCTCTTCATCACCATCATCGAGTTCAAGCTCACGGTGCTGGCAGGGTTCGTGCTGGTGCCGTTCGCGCTGCTGGGACACACGGCATTCCTGGCCGAGCGCGTGCTTGGCAACGTCATCTCGTCCGGCATCAAGCTGATGGTGCTGGCCATCGTGGTCGGCATCGGTGCCACGCTGTTCGGTACGCTGATCCGGCCGGCGGGCGAGATCACGCTGACGCAGGCGGCGTCCTGCATCCTGGCAGCCATCGCGGTGTTCGGACTTGCCGTATTCATCCCTGCGCTGGCCGCCGGCCTCGTGTCGGGCGCGCCGCAGCTCGGTGCCGGCTCCGCCGTCGCAACGACGGCAGCGCTCGGCGGCACGGCGATTGCCGGCGGCATGCTGGCCAGCGGTGCCGCAGGTCTGACCGGCCGGGCCGCCGGTGGGAGCATCAAGGCGGCTGCGGCGCTCACCGGCAGGGTCGGCGCCGCCTACGAGGCGGGCGGACCGCGCGGCGTGGCGCGCACGCTTGGGACGGCGCCGGCTTCGCGGATGATCGGGTCGGGCACGGCGCCCGTGCGCGATGCGTATCGGCAAGGCGCCGCGCAAGGCTACCGCGATGCAGGCGCTGGGCCGGGATCTTCCGGTTCCGGCCCCGGCCCAACCTTGGGCGGCTCGACACAGCCTGCAGCACCGGCTTGGGCGCAAAGCCTGGCCCGCCGGCAGCGCCTGACACAGGCCGGCCTGGTCACGGCGGGTGCATTGCGCGAGGGCGACCGCCCTGCCGGCGGCGGTGGACCCGATCTCAAGGACAAGAGCTAGCTAGAGGGACACAAGTACAATGTCATTCAAGCGTTCGACCCTGCGCTACGGTGAGACGCCCGAGCCCGTCACCCCCTATCAGAGAGCCGCCCAGGCCTGGGATGACCGCATCGGCTCGGCGCGGGTGCAGGCGCACAACTGGCGCCTGATGGCGCTGGGGTCGCTTGCGCTATCACTGCTCCTGGCCGGCATCCTGCTGTGGATCGGGCGGTCGGCATCGACCACCCCTTACATCGTCGAGGTCGATCCGAAGGGCGGGGCCCGCGCCATCGGGCCAGTCGCGGAAATTTACAAGCCCAGCGACGCCCAGATCGCCTTCCACCTGGCGCGCTTCGTCGACAATGTGCGCTCGCTGTCCATCGATCCCGTGGTGGTGCGGCAGAACTGGCTCAAGGCCTACGATTTCGTCACCGACCGGGCGGCAGTGACCCTCAACGAGTATGCGCGGGACAACGATCCCTTCGCCAAGGTCGGGCGCGAGACCATCGCCGTCGAGGTGACCAGTGTCGTCCGCGCCTCCGACACCTCGTTCCAGGTGCGCTGGTTGGAGCGGATTTTCGAGGGTGGCGCGCTCAAGGAGACGAAGCGGCTCACCGGGCTGTTCTCCATCGTCATAACACCGCCGCGCACCGTGGAGGCCGTGCGCAAGAACCCGCTCGGCATCTACGTGCACACCTTCAACTGGTCGCAGGACGTCAACGCGGGAGATCAGAAATGAGCAGCTTCTGGATGGCACCTGCGTCCGCAATGGTATTGATGCTTGCAGCGTGCGCCACTCGCGTGCAGGTGCCGGAGATCCCGCTGCTCGACAGCCCCGCCTTCAAGGCCGCCAAGCGCGAACCGGAACAGAAGCCGCCGATCGAGTACATCGAGGTGCCGAAGCCGCTGCCGTTGCCAGGTCAATTGAAGCCGGTGACGAAGACAGCGGAGAAAGCGAAGGACGAGCGGCCGCCGAAGGACCGCGTGAAGGGCGCGAACGAGGCCGCTCGGATAGAGCCTGTCAAGGATGGCTACATCAATGCCATCCAGGTCTACCCGTACACCAAGGGTGCGCTCTACCAACTCTATGCCGCTGTCAACCAGGTCACCGACATTGCCCTCGAGGCGGGCGAGAAACTTGTTTCCGTGTCAGCGGGCGACACCGTGCGCTGGGTGGTGGGCGACACCACCAGCGGCGAGGGCAAGGACGCGCAGGTCCATATCCTCGTCAAGCCGATCGGGATCGACCTCGAGACCAACCTCGTCATCACCACGGACCGGCGCACCTATCACCTGGAAATGCGCTCCTCGCAGGCCACCTACATGGCATCGGTATCCTGGACCTATCCGGCATCCGAACTCCTGGCGCTCAAGAAGCAGCGCGCGGAGATCGAGGCAGCAGTCACGGCCGTGGCAGAGCCCGGAATCAACGTCGAGCAGCTGCGCTTCCGCTACCGCATCGAGGGCGACGCGCCGTGGAAACCGGTGCGCGTGTTCGACGACGGCGCCAAGGTCTACATCCAGTTCCCGTCCGGTCTGGCACAAAGCGAGGCGCCGCCGCTGTTCGTCATCGGCGCGGATGGCAAGCCGGCCCTCGTCAACTACCGGGTGCGCGGCACCACCTACATCGTCGACCGCCTGTTCGCCGCCGCGGAGTTGCGGCTGGGTACCGCACCGCAACGCGTCGTGCGCATCATCCGCACCGATGCCGTCTGGCGCGAGGTCCAGCAATGACGGACCAAGGCCCCAGCCGTCCAACTCACGACACCGGCAAGATGGCGCCAGAGCAGTTTGACCTGCGCGCACGGCCGCAACCCGTTACGCGCATCAACCGCAAGGTGCTGATCGGCGGCGCCGCGGTGGTGCTGATGTTCATCTCGGGCATCGTGCTTGTGGCCCTCAAGCCACCGAGCCTGCGCATCGCCGGGCCGAACGAGCTGTTCAACGTCGAGCACAAGTCCGTCAGCGATGCCCTGGCGAAGTTGCCAGCCACATACGAAGAAATGAAGCCGGAGAAGAAGCCAGCAGCCAAGGGCCCGACAACGCTTGCGCCAGGCGTTCCGGAGCTCAAGCAACCCGCCAACGATCCGATCGCCGAAGCCGAGCGCCTGGAGCAGGCTCGTCTTGCGCGCATGGCCGGACAGGCGCGAGAAAGCCAGGTCTTCTTCCGCCTTCAACTGAAGACGCCGCCACGCGAAACGGTGAAGGTGGAAGTCGGTCCCGATCGGATCCCAAGCACGAAGGCCCCAGAAAGCGAGCCGAGTGCCCTGTCCTTGCTGCAAGCCTCGCTGCGGGCACGTGCGCTTGCGGGCGGCGATGTCGATCTCCAGGCCAACGATCCGACCGAACAGCTGCGCAAGCTGTCCTTTCTCAAAGCTGGGCCTGAGAAGGAAATCTATAACCCGCACGGCTTGCAGAAGCCCCTATCCCCCTACCAGCTGATGGCCGGCACCATCATCGCTGCCAGCCTGGTCAGCGGTTTGAACTCGGACCTACCCGGCTTCGTGATCGCCCAGGTGACGGAGAACGTGTTCGACAGCGTCGCCGGCCGGCATCTTCTCGTCCCGCAAGGCTCGCGCCTGATCGGCAAGTACGACAATGTCGTCGCCTTCGGCCAGGAGCGCGCATTGGTCGTCTGGCAGCGCATCATCATGCCGGACGGGACCTCAGTCGTGATCGACAATTTGCCGGCCACCGACACCGGCGGATACGCGGGCCTGGCCGACCAGGTCGACCTGCATACCTGGAAGCTGCTGAAGGGCGTTGCGCTGGCGACCATTCTGGGCGTCGGCAGCGAGCTTGCGTTCGGCTCGTCGGACAGCGACCTGATCAAGGCCCTGCAGCAATCGACGCAGTCGACCACCAACCGCGCCGGGCAGCGCCTCGTCGAGCGCTACCTCAATGTGCAGCCGACCATCACCGTGCGTCCCGGCTGGCCGCTGCGCGTGATCGTGCACAAGGACATCATCCTGAAATCTTACCGCCAGCCCGCCCCGAATTGATCGGCCACGGAGACACCAGCATGAGTTTGCCCAGGATGCTCGACACCTATCTGGCCTTCCCGACCTGGCTCAGCCCGCGACCGAGGTTGCCGCCGACCCTCGACGACTTTCCCATCCGGACCAGCGAAAAGCTGCGCTTCGCCGACACAGACCGCAACGGCCATGTCTCGAACGCAGTCTTCGCTGTTTGCTGCCAGAATGCGCGCATGGAGTTGCTGCACGACAGGGATCGCGTTCCGCTGCCGATCGACGCTCAGTTCGTGGTCGTGCGGCTGACGCTGGAATTCCTGAAGGAGATGCACTGGCCCGGCATCGTGGAGATCGGCACGCGTGTGGATCGAGTCGGCGCCACATCCATCACCATCAGCCAGTCGCTGTTCCTCGAAGGATGCTGCGTGGCCAAAGCCACCTCGACGGTCGTGCTCATCGACCGATCGACGCGGCGGGCAACGGCTTTGCCGAAGGAAACCGCGGCCGCCCTCGTCGCCTTGGCAGACACGCAACACGCCGATCGGCGGCGAAACGGCGCCGCGGCTGTGGCGGTTCAGGACAAACACCCGGAGTAGATGCCCATGCCCGTGATTGGAACGTTCTCCGCCGTCAAGGACGGCTACGCCGGCACCATCCGCACGCTCACCATGACCGCGAAGGTCAGGATGGTTGCCAACGACCGCAAGGATGGCGAGGGCCGGCCGGACTTCAGGATCATGGTAGGCGCCGTCGAGATCGGTGCGGCGTGGCGCAAGACCAAGCAAGGCTCGGAGGAGACCTACCTGCGCGTGAAGCTCGACGACCCTGCGCTGCCACAGCCTATTTGGGGTGCATTGCTGGAGGCGACGGAAGACGGCGTGGCTCGCCTTATTTGGCGGCGAGAGCGGAAGGAGGAGAGCTGAAGCTGCGACCATCTACTTGCACAACGTCGCTCGCCCCTTGCCGGAACACCTTGCATGTCACGAGGTCGCCTCGCTTTCTGCGTGCTGCTCCCATTCGCAGCCGGCTACTTCCTGTCGTATGTGTTTCGCACCATTAATGCTCTCATTGCCGCTGATCTGACTGCGGAATTCGGACTTGGCGCGGCAGACTTGGGATTGCTCACGTCGGTGTACTTTCTCGTATTCGCGGCCGTGCAGCTTCCCCTTGGTGGAATGCTCGACCGATATGGCCCAGCCACCATCCAGAGCGCTCTCTTGCTGCTGGCGAGCGCTGGAGCACTCGTGTTCGCACTGGCGGACGGACTGATTGCCCTGTTGATCGGGCGTGTCTTGCTGGCTCTCGGCGTCGCCGTTGCCCTGATGGCCGGTTTCAAGGCAATCGTGCTGTGGTTCCCCGCGAAGCACATTCCTTTGGCTAACGGGTGGCTGGTGATGCTTGGCGCGCTGGGCGCTCTCGCAGCGACCGCGCCGGCCGAACTCGTGGTGCAGGGCGTCGGCTGGCGTGGCCTGTTTGCTGTGCTCGCCGGATTGTCAGCGCTCGCGGCACTGTTGGTCCTCTTTGCGGCGCCTGAGCAACGTCCTCGACCCTCAGCCAGTCCAACCTCCTGCATCAGCTTGTGGGCAGTTTATCGTGATCGACGATTCTGGCGTATGGCACCCATGTCCGCGCTCGGTATCGCCACCTCTTGGTCGCTTCAAGGCTTGTGGGCGGCACCGTGGCTTCGTGATGTTGAAGGGCTCGATCGTGCTAACGTGGTGCAACATTTGGCACTCATGGCCGGAGCCGTCTGCGCGGGCGCGCTCATTCTGGGTACAATTGCCGGCCGACTTGGCCGCCATGGGATCAAGACCGAATTTTTGCTCGCAATGACGCTGACCGCCTCGATGGCGGCCCAAGCAGCACTGGTCTTCCGGTGGCCAGTGCCGTCATTGCTCCTTTGGTTGATCATTGCGGCCGCCGGCGCCGCAACCGTCTTGAGCTTCGCGGTGCTCAGCAACTACTACCCGAAAGAATTGTCAGGACGGGCCAACGCTGCACTGAACCTTTTGCATGTTGGCAGCGCGTTTGTCCTTCAATCCGCGGCTGGCTTTATCATCGCGCGGTGGCCAGAGGTCGAAGGAACGTATCCCGCCGCCGCTCACCAAGCCGCGGTGTCTGCCACGCTAGTGCTGCAGTTGCTGGCCTTGGCGTGGTTCGCCGTACCAAGTGTGCTGCCTCGAAACAAAATGTGCCATGCCCCACGCCGCCTGTTGATCACCTCACAGGCGAGGGTGGCGGTGAACTCACATGTGAACCTCGTGATTAAGCAGCACAGACACGCTCTTGATTGGCATCTTGCCGCGGTCGCTTCTGGCACGCTGCTCGTCATCCTAGCAGGGATAACTCTGGTGACCATCAGCAAACCGGCCGTCGCTGTTCATATTCTTGAGGCTGATTGGACCGCGAACGAATCGCGCCACGTCGTTGATCTCAATAGCTATTGAGAAAAAAGCGCCGCGCTTCGCGATCGGTTGACAACGAACGAAGAAGCGGGAGATCTCGAACGGCCGCATGCTATCCTGCGTACAGAAGAGCAACCCGGCGCCGGCCTGAGCGCGTCTTGCACCGAAGACGTTGCTTAAGTGGCTGCTTTAGCATTGTTTTTTGTCTGACTAAATTGCTGGCCGCCGGTCGCCGAGCCGCCTTCATTTGACTAGGCTGATTCGAATTTGGGCACGGGGGCTTGCGGTGGATTTGCAGCAATTCATCCAGCTAGTGGTCGATGTGCTCGGCGAGGGACGGCGGCCAAACCCCGACCAGGCTGCTTGCCTGACGCACGATGCAGTCATCCCCTTGCTCATCGTTGCAGGCCCGGGATCGGGGAAGACTACCGTCCTTGTTCTTCGCGCTCTGCGGCATGTGCTCGTCGACCGCGTCCAGCCCGAACAGGTAATGATCACGACCTTCACCAAGAAGGCGGCCAAGGAGATACGGACCAGGCTGATCGAGTGGGGAACGCCCCTGATTGAGGCGCTGTTGGCGCGACGCGCGACGCTATCCCCCGACTACATCACCTTCCTCGAGGACGTTGACATCAATCGATTCGTGACGGGCACATTGGACAGCTTGTGCGAGGAGGCGCTGTCGGGGGCTCGCGAGCCTGACGAACGGCCACTCGTCGTCGTCGAGGCATTCGCTGCAAATCAGATGCTGGCACGGCGCGGCGAGATTTTCGCCGAGCTGAACCGGGTCGGACAGCAGGTCAAGGACTATCTTGCGCTCTACAGCTTCACTGGCGATCCGCCGCGGACGGTCGGCGACATCACGCGCATCATTAGGACGATCGTCGATCGCATGGTTCAGGATGAGGTTGACCGGAATGCCTATGTCGCAGCGGGTCCGCATCTCGAAGCACGACAGGCAATTGCGCGTATCATGGAGAGATACGAGACCTATCTGCGGACGACCGGCCAGTTAGATTTTCCGCTCCTCGAGCGCGTTTTCCTTGAACGCATAACGGGAGGAAGAACCCCGCAGCTAGTAGCAGATGTGAGAGTCCTTCTGGTCGATGAGTATCAGGACACGAACCCTCTTCAGGAGCGCATCTACCTTGGGTTGGCCAGGGCCACGCGTGCGTCGCTGACGGTTGTCGGCGACGACGATCAATCCCTCTACCGCTTCCGCGGTGCCACAATTGAGTTGTTCCGCGACTTCCCGAGGCGTGCCCAGGCCGCGCTCGGCGGGTCGCCACCGACAATCCTGTATTTGACGGCAAACTATCGCTCGACGCCCGAGATCGTTCAGTTCTTCAACGAGTTCATCGTCAATGATCCGGACTTCACGGCGGCCCGCATTCAGCCCCCGAAGCCGCCGATCATCGCGCGAGAGCCGTCGAACAATGTGCGCGTGCTTGGGATGTTTCGCGACACGGCGCAGGATCTGGCTGTGGATCTCGCGACGCTGCTCGACACCATCTTTCGCCGCGGCGGCCGCCCTGCCGACGCCCGCATCCCTGAGTTGATCCGGGCCAGTTCGCGAGGTGGTGACTACGGAGATGCGGTGCTCTTGTCCTCGACCGTGAACGAGTTCACGCGGGCCTTCATGGGCAACCAACCCCGAGCGCGATTCCCCGCCCTTCTCAGGCGCGAGTTAGAACAGCGCGGCACGCTCTGCTTCAATCCGCGCGGGCGGGCCCTCAAAGATATTCCGTCCGTCATGCGCATGCTCGGCCTGGCGCTCGAATGCATCGACCAATCAAACGCCGCTCAGCCTCAGGGCGTGAACGTCGCCGCCATGCTGGTCACAAACCAAGTGCGCGATGCCTTCCGAGCCTGGAGGGCGGAGGCGCAAACCTTCCTGGCGACCAATCCTCCCGCAGTAAAGCGAGGTGGTGATACTCTCTTCGAAACAGTCGAACGATGGCGGCGCTTTTCGACGGATGGACGTGGCGAAGGCAGTGAGTGGCCGATTCTCGATGTCTTCTACAGTCTCCTTCCCTGGATACCGGACTTCCAGGACGATCCCGAATGCCAAGTCTATCTTGAAGCAATCTCGCGCTGCGCGGCCCAGGCCGCGACCTTCTCCGCATATCGCGCATTGCTGCTGAAGGACGCAGACCATCGACAGCCGAGTATTCAGTCCACGATCCGCGACGTGCTCGCCCCGATTGCAGATGATCTCGTCGAGGTAGATGAAGAGATTATGCCGAGCGTCCCTCGGGACCGCTTCAACTTCATGACTATTCACCAGGCAAAGGGTCTTGAATTTCCGCTTGTCATTGTTGACGTGGCATCGGACTACACCAGAAATCATCCTGCCCAGCGTTTCCGACGCTTTCCGGACAATCCCTCTCCCGTCGCGGTGCTGGAAGACGATCTGGCGCCAATCACCCCGATCGGGACTCTGCGCACCGCGCGCTCGGCGATTCAGCGAAGCTTCGAGGATCTGACACGCCTCTACTACGTGGCCTACAGCCGCCCGCAGAGCGTCCTCCTCCTCGTGGGTTGCCGCAAATGCCTTCAGTTCAACACTACGATAGCGAACGTCGCCACCTTCTGGCGGCGCGACAACACATGGGCTTGGCGCACGCCCGTTGCAGGCGGCCGCCCCCCATCCTTGGCCAACAACATTCCAATGATCATGCTCTAACGCTTGGAGCGCCTGGCATGGAACTGACCGTCAAACGACCGGACAGAATCGTCCCCGACTACAGCCTCACCGGGGATCTCCTCTCCTATAAGCGGTGCGCCCTCCAATATCGCTATTACAATGCAAGTGCGTTGCCGCCGTCGCGCCCCGTACAGATGTGGTACGGGGAATTCATCCACGGCGTACTCGAAGCGGCGTTCCGAATCTGGCGCGGCCGAGCGGGAACCTTGCCGTTTCCCTGGCCCTACACCGTTGTGCCAGATGATGCCCGCCCTGAACCCCCGCCCGCTGGCCTCGCCGCTCACGATCTTCGGGTTTTCGCTTGGCCGATTGAGGAAGCCCTGATGTTCGAAGGCAAGCGCGCTCGTAGCCGCCGAGCACGTCTGGCCGCATACCGGCGCGCGGAGGCAGCGGTCAATCAACTCGGGCCGCATCTGTTTCCACTCATCGCAGACGCTGAGCAAAAAGTCCTTGGCTCTCGCCTTATCCCACCGTTGGAGGGCGGCAGAGAGGGCAGGTCAAACCGCTACGCACTGCGCGGGGTCATCGATGTATTGACAAATGTCGAACTCGCAAGCGCCACTCCAGACAATATCATCCGCCAGGCTGTCCAGGCCGCCTGCCCCGATCTGGCGGGCACCTTCGAGGTTATTGTCGACTACAAGGGTTCCCATCGGCCCATGCTAAGCGACCCCCATTGGGATCTTGGCGCTTGGCAAGTGCAGACGTACGCCTGGCTGCGGCAGCGTCAGCCTCAAGCAAACCCCGTAGCAGCGGGCATCCTCATCTACATCAACGAACTCGCACCCGGCAGCGATGATCTTCGCAGAATGCGTACAGCGATCGCGGCGGGGCGGACGGATGTAGCCCCGCAACGTGGCGACGCAGACGACTATGCGCTGCAAACCTGGGTTCCCGGAACCGATGCGCGGCTGTCGCAGGAATTTCGCTTCCGCCGCGCCCTTCGCGTCATACGTGTCGATGAGGCCAGCATCGCCCACGCCACAACCCAGTTTGATAATATCGTCGCCGAGATCGAAGGGCGTGTCCTCGAAGAGTTTGAACGTGGCAGCATCGGTGCAGCTTGGCCCGCCACCTGTCAGGAACAAGAAACCTGTGTAGCGTGTGACTTCAGATTCTTTTGCCCCAACAGTCTCGCCGACGCTGTTGTCGCTGGTGCAGACAATGCAGGCGGTGATGACGACCAAATTTGAGCAGTTCGGGTCAACGTTCGTCCGCGTCCGATGGACGAACAAAGCCCGCGTGAACTGAACCTTGGCTTTCACTCGGAACTCCGGTCTCGGCCCTCTGGCTTTGATCCCGACGGACTCCGACCCACGAAGCCCGATGATCATGGGTATTACGCCCGATCTCGCGGTCGCTTTTCCCAGCCCACAACAAACGCCCCCGCTTATCCTCGAGGGGACGGCACCCGGCAAAGGTAACCACGGCCTCATGCGCATTGATTCGTGTGTGTCCGCAGAGCTACACCCCGCGAGAAACTGTAGGTGGGTGAAACTACGCCGTGGCGCGCGTCGCGTATCTCAAATAACTGTCATCGTGATATCTGAAGCCCGCCAGGCCGAAACTGCACATGCCTCTAGTGCTCACATCATGCACCAACCGCAAGCGCTTCGCTCCACCCAGCGAGCTGACGGCGCGCAGCGTAAGGCCTGGGGATCTACGCTCGGTTGCGCGGGAATGGCGGAAACGGGTCAAAACCGCGAGCGTTCGTGTCCCTATAGTCGACCTCTATTGCGGACGCGCCTTTCGCCAAGCCGAAGCGGCGGCTACTGAGGCCAAAGCAGGGTTCTTCGTCGTATCCGCTGGCCTGGGGCTGCTTTCTTCGTCCGCTTGCGCGCCAAGCTATAGCCTCACCATCACGCCGGGCGCCGCTGACAACGTGCTGGCCCGTATTTCAGGGTTGCCTACTCCGGCAGAGTGGTGGCGCGAACTCAGCTTGACCTGCCCCTTGGGCTCCTCGATCTCGCACGCCATTGGCAGCCACCGGGGGCCAATCATGCTTGCGTTGTCCGCGACGTATCTTGCAATGGTCGCCGACGACTTGGCCGTGTTGCCATCACGGACGCGCGCGCGGCTGCGCGTGTTCACTTTGACGCCTGCCTCCATGATCGTCGAGCCACTACGGCCGTATGTCATGCCTTACGATGGTCGCTTCGACGGCTCCGGTAGCCCGATTCCCGGCACTCGGGGGGACTTCGCCCAACGCAGCCTTGCTCACTTCGTCGCGACCATTCTGTCCAGGCATCCGAAGGCGGACTTCGACGGTCACGCCGAGGCCGCGGAACGATTGCTTGCGAAGCTTCGACCGCACAAGGTTCTAAAGCGGACGAAGCAATCCGATGCCGAAATCACGGCCCTGATTCATCGCCATTGGGATGATGCGCACGGCCAATCGAGCAGGATGCTGCGCTATCTGCGCGACAACTTGGGCATCGCCTGCGAACAAGGACGATTTCGCAACCTGTTCCTCGCTGCCAGAGACCACCGGGAGCATCCCCGATGAAGAACTGCACCGAACAAATTGTCGTGCGGGCTTTACAAACCAAGCAGGGCAACGGGATCGACGTCTATGCGTTCTTCCTCTACGGCCCCGATCTTTGCCGCGTCGCAGACATCTCGCGCATCGCACGCGAAGGTGGCGATCTCAAAGGGTTTCAGCGCCGGGAGATCCGCAACCACGTCAAAGCCATTGCCGAGTTTCTCGATGGGGGTCCGATCCTCTTTCCCAATGCGATCATCCTCGCGCTCTCTCCCGAGATCGAGTTCAAATTCGCACGCGGCTCACGGCCAGAGGGCATGGTCGACGTAGCGGATAGCGGCACGCTCACCATACCAGTTCGCCCGGAAGGGCAACGCGTGGCCTGGATTGTCGATGGCCAGCAGCGTTCGCTAGCCCTCTCTCAAACCACCAACACCCACCTGCCAGTCCCCGTCATCGCCTTTGTATCCGACAGCCTCGAAACTCATCGCGAACAGTTTATCCTCGTCAACAAGGCACGCCCTCTTCCTACCCGACTCATCAATGAACTGTTGCCGGAGGTTAGCGCTCGACTTCCCCGCGACCTCGCCGTTAGACGGCTTCCAAGCGAGCTCTGCAACATCCTAAACAAGGATCGAGTTTCTCCTTTCTATGGCCTCATCAGGCGCGAGTCTGATCCGGCCGAGAGTCAGGCAATTGTCACGGACACCGCGCTGGTCGAGGCCATTAGGAATAATCTGAAGGCGCCTCTCGGGGCTCTGGCACAATACCGAAATGGCAGCGAGGGCAACGACTCCGAGGCCATGTACCGCGCCTTGACGACCTACTGGTCCGCGGTCAAGGGCGCCTTCCCGGATGCGTGGGGTAGGCATCCTATCGAAAGCCGACTCATGCATTCAGCGGGCATCCGCGCCATGGGGGCGCTCATGGACCCAATCATGCTGCGCGCAGACAGCTCCACCGAACCCGAGGTCGAAGTGCGCGAGTCATTGAAGCGCCTCGCCCCGCATTGTCGGTGGACACAAGGCGCCTGGGATCAATTGCAATGGCGGTGGAATGAGGTTCAGAGCACGGGGCAGAATATCAGCAAGCTCACTGATTACCTGGTTCGCCTCGACCGCGAACTGTCGAGGCGCGGTCCGTGAAGTACATCTACGCCGACAGCATGGATCACGTCGATCCGGGATTCAATTTCCTGGAGGATCGCAATGCATCCGGGCGCAATCCCTACTGGGACGACGCTTTCCCCCACGAGATCATGGGCTATGCGCCATATGATGGCGTCCTCGTATCGCGCGGCATCGTGGGTGACCATCGCGTACGCGGCAAATACAGCGAAGCGCAGGCCATGCGCTTTCGGCGCGTCGGCGCGCGCAAGTTCCTACGTCTCGAAGCCCCCAAGTTCGCGCGTCTAAGCATTTTCGGCGATTGCGGCGCCTTCACTTATCACAAGGAGAAGGTTCCGCCCTACACGCCTGACGACATGGCAGAGTTCTACCACGAGGGCGAGTTCACGCACGGGTGCTCGGTCGATCACATCATCTTCGATTACGACGAGACCGTCCGCGGCATGGATGGTGGCAGCCAAGACGCACGCTCGCGTTACGAGATTACGCTTGCAAACGCGCAGGCCTTTCTCAAAGTCTCCAAGAGACATTCCGGCAAGTTCGTGCCGCTCGGGGTCATTCAGGGGTGGTCGCCAGGAAGCATGGCGGAAGCCGCGCGTCGCCTCTGGAAAATGGGATACCGGTATCTCGCCGTCGGCGGCATGGTGCCGCTCCGAACGCAGCAGATCATGGTCGCGGTCACCGCTATCCGCGACGCCCTTCCCGCGGCAGCACAGCTTCACATATTGGGATTTGCAAAGGCAGACGACATCGATTCGTTCGCTCCGCTGCGCATCACGAGCTTCGATACCACGTCACCACTGCTTCGCTCCTTCAAGGACAAAAAGGCCAACTACTACCTGCCCGGGAAGGGCGGCAAGCTGCAATACTATACCGCCATCCGCATCCCGCAGGCTCTTGAGAACAACAAGCTGATGCGTCTCGTAAAACAAGGCGCTGTCAGACAGGAAAAACTTGTGGATCTGGAGAGGCGCGCCCTTGATCACCTGAGGGCTTACGACAGGGGCCGGGCTACGCTGGAGCGGGCCCTCGAATCGGTCCTCGCCTACGGTTCGCTTGCCGAACTCGGGGCGCCGGTCGAGGCCCTGCCGGGAGCGGCAAGCGTTGGCGACCTCAAGACACGGTATCTGAGGACGCTCAAGGATCGCCCCTGGAAGCGGTGCGCGTGCGCCATCTGCAAGGCGCTTTCAGTCGAGGTAATCGTTTTTCGGGGAAGCAACCGCAACAAGCGGCGCGGCATTCACAACATGGGTGTGTTCCATACTCACGTTGCCAGCATCGAGGGGGGTGAGTATTGCGATGAACACGCTGACCTATTCAGCAGTGCAGGCAAGTCAAAGTCCAAGCCACAAGGTTCTCACCTTCGCTGCCAGGGCGTCGGACGTCCTGAGGTTCGCCGCAATCGACCGCATCGGGCGCAGCGCGCAGGGCGAACTTAGCGGCTTCCAGAGACCCCAGATCGCCACGCACATCCGTGAGATCAAGGATTATTTGGAGCACGACGACGCGGTCTTGCCGAATCCCATCGTGGTGGCGTTCACAACGGGCGTCACAGTGAAAGCTATCGGCAAAGGCCTCTCCACAATCAGGATTTCCCTCGCTAAGGGCCCGCCTGGCCTGGTCGTCGACGGACAGCAGCGGCTGACGGCGCTTTCGCAGATTGCCGACAAAGACTTTGAGGTGTTTGTGTCGGCGCTCATCTGCTCCGATGAAGCGGAACTGCGTCGCCAGTTCGTGCTCATCAACAACACTCGGCCGCTGCCGAAATCGCTCATCTACGAATTGCTGCCGGGCGTCGAGGGTCTCCCGCATCGCCTCTCGCACCGCGCGCGAGCATCGCTCTTGACTGCCCGCCTCAACTACGACGAACGCTCATCCCTCAAAGGGATGATTTATCAGCACACTAATCCCGCGGGCATCATTCGCGACACTGCCATTCAGCGAGTCATCATGAATTCGCTCAATGACGGTATCATGCGCGAACTGATCCGCCGCGACTGCGGCGAGGAGAAATGCTTCTCCATCATCTCCGAGTTCTATCGCGCTGTGCAGCGCGTGTTTCCCGACGCCTGGCGCAATCACACGCCCAAGACATCGCGCCTAGTGCATGGCGCCGGCATCGTCGCGCTTGGCTACGTCATGGAAGTGCTCGCCCTTCTCGATGCCGCGCAAACAAGCGAGGAGTTCGCCAAAGGCCTTGCCGCGCTTGACGGAGAAACCGCGTGGACCGAGGGCGAATGGGATTTCGGCCATGGCGATCGTCGGCATTGGAAGGCTATCCAGAACGTCAACCGCGACATCGTCATGTTGGCGCAGCACCTGATCGCGATCGTGCGTGCCGACCTCAAGCGCAGGCGCGGGGGCCGCACCGACAAACGGCACGCCAATGGGCGCGCTCGGCCGGAGTCGAGGACGTGACCTATTCGGTCAAAGAGGTTTTCAAAACCCTTCAGGGCGAGGGTGCTCAGGCGGGCCGCCCCGCCGTCTTCTGTCGATTTGCCGGTTGCAATCTCTGGAGCGGCCGGGGGGAAGATCGCGCGAATGCTGCGTGCCGCTTCTGCGACACGGACTTCGTGGGAACCGACGGCATCGGCGGCGGAAAGTTTAGGACTGCTTCGGACTTGGCTGCCGCCATCGCTCGCACCTGGGGCTCCAACCAACACCGCCGCTATGTTGTCTTCACCGGAGGCGAGCCGCTTCTCCAGCTTGATCCCGAATTGCTCAAGGCGGTGCACGCCCACGATTTCGAGGTCGCCATCGAAACGAACGGTACGATAGCTGCTCCTCCCGGCATCGACTGGATATGCGTCAGTCCCAAAGCCGGCAACGCGTTGCTCCAAACTTCGGGTCAGGAATTGAAGCTCGTCTATCCACAGGACGGAGTGGTCCCGGAAAACTACGAGCACTTGGCATTCCAGCACTTCTTCCTGCAGCCGATGGATGGCTCCGACCGGCACCGGAATACGCAACTCGCCGTCGCGTACTGTCTCGAGCACCCGCGTTGGAGGATCAGTCTTCAGACCCACAAGCTCATGGGGATACCATGAACAAGCATGTCAAGACTCGCGACCTAACCTTAGACAAACCGAACCCGTCACCGGCACGCCGTGCGCACGCCGCGACCCGGATCGGCCGCACCTATCGCTTTGAATCCGCGCATCACCTCCCGCACCTGCCGCCGGAGCACAAGTGCAGAAACCTCCACGGCCACAACTATCGCCTTGAGGTCGTCGTGCGCGGAGGCCTCGACGTCCGCGGCTTCGTGAAGGACTTTGCTGAGATCGACGCCGAGTTGGCGCCCCTCCTCAAGATTGTGGATCATCGGTTACTCAACGACATCGATGGCCTCGAAAATCCCACGGCCGAGATCATTGCTGCTTGGTTCTTTGAGCGGATCACCGATTGCGAAAGCGTGCGCGTCTACGAGAACGACAATTGCTGGGCCGAGGTGAGAGCCGCTGATCTAGCCTGAATCGACACCAGATGCCTGCCGCCGAAGGAGCCACCATGACCCAATCCGCGCTCGTGCTCTTCTCCGGGGGACAGGATTCAACCGTATGCCTCGCCTGGGCTCTGGATCGGTTCGATCACGTCGAGACCATCGGCTTTGATTACCGGCAGCGCCATAGCGTGGAGCTGAGTTGCCGGACGAACGTGCTCGCCGTCTTAAAGGAGGAGTTTCCGGTATGGTCGGGTCGTCTCGGCAGCGACCATACGCTCGATCTCGCGGTGCTCGGGAGCGTTAGTGAGACTGCGCTCACACGAGATAGCGAGATCGCCTTTGCCGCAAGCGGCCTGCCCAATACGTTCGTGCCGGGACGGAACCTGCTGTTTTTCACCTTCGCGGCGGCCGTCGCATACAGGCGTGGCCTGAAGCACCTCGTCGGGGGTATGTGCGAAACGGATTACTCCGGATATCCGGACTGCCGCGATGACACGCTCAAGGCCCTACAGGTCGCCCTCAATATTGGCATGGAGCGTCGCTTCGTCGTTCACACGCCGCTGATGTGGATCGACAAAGCGGCCACGTGGGCACTTGCGCATCAAATCGGTGGGGATCAACTCCTTAAGATCATTCAGGAACATACGCACACGTGTTATGTGGGCACCCGGGCGCTGAGGCACGAATGGGGCTATGGCTGCGGAGAGTGTCCCGCGTGTAAGCTGCGCGCCCAAGGATGGGAGACCTACATCCGGCCGAATTGAGCGTCGGGAACGACAGGCGCCCCGGCCGGGCTAAAGCTAGGCCGAGGGGGCGATGGCCGTATTTGTCAGGGCTCGAAACAGCGACGCGCCGCCAGGCTTTGGCAAGGTCATCGCCACTCACGGGACCCGGGCCACGGTTGAGTATTTTCATAGTCCGACCGATGCCCCTACGCTCTTCGCCTTTGATGCTTCCGCGCTGGAAGGCAAAGAGGTCCCGCCGCAAACACGGGCTTACTGGCTGGACGGCAGAACGGGCGTCTGGCGCGTTGGCCGTATCATTGATGGCGAGGGCGAGAACATTGCCGTCCGATTCCCGAACGGTGACGACAAGATCCTTCCGGCGCGCGATGTCTACATACGATGGGACCGCCCCATCGCCGACCCCACACCGTACCTGGCCCAGTTCGTGTGCGAAACGCCGCTTCTCGCCGACGCGAGGAGCAGCTTCGTGCGTGCATTGGTGGCGCAAAGGTGCGCGTGCCTGGGCATGTCCGGACTCATCTCCTCCGCCATCGAACTGGAAACTCACCAGGTCGAAGTTGTGAGGCGCGTGTTGCAGGATCCCGTCCAGCGTTACCTTCTCGCGGATGAAGTCGGTCTCGGCAAGACTATCGAAGCCGGTATCCTGATCAGACAGTACGCGATAGACGATCCCTATCAACACAAGATCGTCATCCTCGCACCTCCTGCCCTGATCGAGCAATGGCGCGACGAGCTTAAGCGACGCTTCTTCCTCAACTGCAATGGCCCGGACGGGCGGATTCTTGTTATCTCAACTGCCGATGCCGCCGAGGATCCGGCCCTTATGGCCGGTGCGGGGATGCTTGTCATCGACGAAGCACACCATCTCTCCGCAAGTGCGCCCCTATATGGCGCCGTCCTTGATGCGTCCAGCAACGTCCCACGGCTCCTTCTGCTCTCCGCCACGCCGGTGCTCAGGAACGAGATGGGATTCCTGGAGATGCTGCATCTCCTCGACCCGGCAGTGTATCCCCTCGACGGCGTCGACAGCTTCCGTCGGAAGATCGAGCACCGTCAGGCAATCGCCGAGGCCGTCGCCGCTCTCGTCCCCGAGAACCTTCTTCAACTGGAGGATTTCCTGGACGCACTGGAACGCCAGTTTCCCGACGACGCCGAATTGGTGCAGCGTATCGCCGCCCTGCGCGCCATTCTCGACGGCCTTCCGTCACAGGATGATCAAGCTTTTGCGCAGGTTCTAAGTGAGGTTCGTGGTCATCTGTCCGAGATCTACCGTCTCGACCGCCGGATCTTGAGGAATCGCCGCGCTTCCGTAACCGGACTGACGCCTGAACGCGACGGCGCCACCATACTTAGGTACCGATCCCCGCGCACGGGACTCTTGGCCGAAGCTGTCGAGCAATTTCGCAGTGAAGCTGCCAATGTCATCTATGGTCGGGAAGACAGCTCCTCTTCGCGCGAGATTGCCAATTGGCACGCGCAGCTTGTCGGGGCCCTTCTCGCACAGGACCTGCACTCACTCCGTCGCCTGCTCAAGGCCCCGCCCCCAGGCTCTCCTCCCGTAGAAGCCATCGCCGCGGCCGCGTCCGAATTGTCGGACGACGACAGCCGCGAGAGAACTCTGCTTCAAGCACTCAAGGAACTGGCATCAGGGACCAAGTGCGTACTGTTCTGCACAACTGCTTCCACTGCAGACAAAGTGGGGCGATTCCTCAAAGCCCATCTCATGGATGCTGTCGCGCGCTCGGGTCACCCGGATAGGGAATCCGCCCTTCAAAGATTCATGGAGCAACCGGAGTGCCGGGTGCTCATCTGCGATCGGACCGACGAAGAAGGCCTCAATCTGCAGGGTGGGGAAAAGACCGTCATCCACTACGATCTTCCTCTTGCACCGAACCGCATCGAGCAGAGGATTGGCCGGCTTGACCGGTACGGTTCGGGCGACTCCATACCCTCATATGTCCTCTGTTGCTCAGACCAGCCCCTCGAGGAATCGTGGAGTGCCTGCCTTGCCGAAGGCCTGCGTGTCTTCGACCGATCGATCGCGAGCTTGCAGTATCTCGTCGACGCTGAAATGCAGCAACTGCTGCCCAAGCTTCTAGTCGAGGGCGACAGCGCCATAAGGGAGATGGGAAGCCGCCTGGGCGGAGAAACCGGCGAAGTGTCGCGCGAACTTCGCCGCATCGATCAGCAGGACGCCCTCGATGCTCTCGGTACAACTGCCGAAGACAAACTGGATGAGCTCTTCGTCGTCGATCAGGATTGGAAGAATCTACAGGAGAAGGTCGACCGTTGGCTCGTAAGCTGCCTACAGATGTCCTTGCGCCCCGGCCCCCCCGCGGGAAATCTTCCACCCGGTGACCGCGTTAGCCGCTTTGCTCTTGAACGTGAGGGCCGAAATCCGACCCTCATCCCTCTCGACCGCTTCGTGGAAACCATGCTCAACGCGCTCGACAAGGATGCTCCGGGGGCGTCCTACAGGCGCCCGATCACTTATGCCTACACGTGCCGCAGGCAAACCGCCTTGAACCGATGGGGAAGAGCCGCCGGCGTGCGACTTCTCCGCTACGGAGATGTACTTCTTGAGGGCCTCCAGGCCGTAACGTCTCTTGACGATCGGGGTCGTTGCTTTGCCGTTTGGCGTCACCTATCCGCTCACAAGGCGGTCGAGATCGCTGACCCGTTTCTTCGCTTCGATTTCGTGGTCGAGGTGAACACTGACGCCGCGGTCGATGTCTTCAACAAGGCGATTCCCGAAACAGCCAGAACGGCACCGGCCGCGCTACGCCGGCGCGGTGACATGCTCTTCCCTCCATTCTTTCACCGTCTCTGGCTTGACCGCACGCTGCAGCCCGTAACCGATGCCTGCCTGCTCAAGCAACTTGAAGCCCCCTATGAAAAGCGTGCGATCAACGGCTACTCGGATACCAATCTCAACCCGACGCGCCTCGACGCGCTCCGCGCGCTTGCGCTACCGGTGCTCGAAGACTGGCCTGCCTTCGTCTCACGCGCCCGAACCGCAGCCGAGTCGTTCCTCTTTGAAAGGGAGGAGGTGACGGAAAGGGCCAGGGAGGCCGTCGCCCGGGCTCGCGGCATTGATACGGCCAGGTTTGCTAGTCTTCGCATGCGCATCGCCCGCTCCAAAGGACCGGCGGCAGACGCTGATCGCGTCCGACTCGACATCGAGGAACGGGCCGCCGCGGCTCTCGATGAGGGCATCCGTCGCCCTCGCATCACCCTCGATACCGTGGGCGTGATGTTGCTCTCCGATGTCTCTTATCCTGACTACACACAATCCCCAGCGGTTATGGAGGATGTGTGATGCCGCCCGGCACGGTCGCCGGCCTGCCGGCTCTACAGAACCTTGTCTGGGGACGCGGAGTAACGTCTGACATCTGTGATGCAGATCCTATCATTGCGCGCATCCACCAGATTCTGACGGACCGCCGACAGGGCCGCGACACCGGCAATTCCGATCTCGCAGCCCTCCTTCGTCATGCGCTCATGGCTCGCGGAAGCTTTGAGCGCCCAGCATCCCTTTCAGTCCCGAAATCCCTTGGATGGAGCACGCCCGACCAATGGCTTCGCTTTGGGCTGCGGGCAACCGATCTCGGAGATAGCCTCCTGTTAGAGCCCGCCCCCTGGCGACCGCAGTGGCTGGGCGCGACCGACGAGGACGGCGACGATATCTTCGGCGATGTGTTCCGTCGAAAGCTCATTCGCCTACCAGCGACGACGTCGATTGACCCGTGCGTTGCCGAAGTCAGCGGCTTCACCAGCTACGTCTGTCCTGGACAACGTGAAGCGGTCCGCAGCCTTCTCTTCATGCCCGCAGGTTCGACGCTCGTGGTCAATCTTCCAACGGGTTCGGGCAAGACTCTCGTCGGGGAGGTCCCGCCGCTTCTTCACGGCCTAGGCTCGGGACTGACGCTGTTCATCGTCCCCACAAAGGCACTTGCTCTTGACCAGGAACGACGCATGCGAGAGATGCTCTCACGCGCTGGCCGAGCGAGCGAGATCCATGAGTTCGCCTGGCACGCCGATCTCTCGGCCGACGCCAAGGCCGCCATCAAGCGGCGTGTTCGGTCGGGTTCACAGGGCATCCTATTCACGTCGCCGGAATCGGCTGTCGGGGCTCTCCTTCCGGCGCTATATGCCGCCGTGAGCAACGGCACGCTTCGGTACCTTGTCATCGATGAGGCCCACATTGTGGCCGAATGGGGTGACGGATTCCGCCCCGATTTTCAGCGTCTGGCCGGTCTTCGCACCGGCCTCCTCCGCCATTGCCAAGGAGAGAAATTCCGAACGGTTCTGATGTCAGCAACGCTCAGCCCTGACACGCTGGCGATGCTAGAGACACTTTTCGGACCACCGCGCCAGGTCCAGATGGTAGCGGCGGTCCACCTGCGCCCAGAGCCGCGCTACTGGAGCTATCGCGCCACCGGATGGTTCGACAAACTCGAACGCATTCTGGAACTCCTCAGGCACGTACCGCGCCCATTTATTCTCTATCTGACCGAACCAAAGCAGGCCGTCGATTGGCTCCGCCTTCTCAGGGATGAAGGCTTCCGCCGCGTAGTCTGCTTCCACGGCGCTACCAGCGGGCCCGAGCGCGCCGCCATCATCGACGCGTGGACAGCAAATCGTCTGGACGGGATCGTCGCAACATCCGCATTCGGTGTCGGAATGGACAAGGCCGACATTCCGACCATCATCCACGCCGTGGTTCCTGAAACGCTGGACCGTTACTACCAGGAAGTCGGGCGTGGCGGTCGCGACGGGCGGGCAAGCATCTCTGTCGTCGTTTACACCGACCGCGATGTCATTAAGGGTCGATCCCTGGGACGTCCGCGACTGCTCTCAGGTGACAATGCCCGGGAAAGATGGCGGGCCATGTTTGCCCATCGCTGCGCACTCCCCAATACCGATCTCATCAATATCGATATGGGCGTCGTACCCGAACATCTCCGGCGCCAGTCCGACCACAACAAGGCATGGAACGTACGCACTTTGATCATGATGGCGCGCAGCCGCCTCATCGAGTTGGAGACGGTACTTCCGCAGATGCCCGATCGGACCCCGGGAGAGGACGAAGTCGCCTACGAAGCCCGCATCGACACGCTATGGGAGCGCTATTACGACACAATCACTCTCCGGACCCTAAACCCCGGGCATCTGCGGGCCGACGTGTTCGAGGAGAAGACCGCTGTCGACCGCACCCGTGCCGCGCAGGCCGCCGAACGCACCTTCGGCAGCCTGATGGCCGTCCTCGAAGGCGGGCGCGAGATGGCGCACGAATTAGTGAGGCTCTATCAAAGCGATATACCGGACCGAACTGTCATCGTCTCTCCGGCCTGTCGCGGATGTCCTCACGGTCACAACACCGCCGATCCGGAAGTTGACTATCAAATACCCAGCGGCGGGGGGATAGTCCGCACCATTCCCTTTGATATTTCGACTTGGTCCGGACGGTTTTTCCGCCATGAAGGTACAATGACCGTTCATTACAGCCGAGACGATCCGAACCTGCCTGCCCGTCTGCGTGTCGCGCTGACCTCACTCGTCGGCGTTTTTGGCCTGCCAGAGATCGTAGCCCCGCGCGAAACCTGGCAGCGCGAGCACTGGATGGCCCGTCTACATAAGGCGGCTCTCGGCGGCATCGTCATCGCGCGCGACCTCCAGGAAGAGCTTGTTCACCCGAGCGTAATCCCGCTGCCGCGAGCGACCTTGCTGTGGCCCTGGTCCACGACGGCACTTCCCGACCGCGTCTTGCTCCTCGAGCGGAAACTCCACGTCATATTCGTGCCTGACGATCTAAAGGCTCACCATCCCCTCCGACGTCATGTCGATACAGCCGATCATGCGCTTGCCCTCGACAAATTCCTGGAAGCGGCGACACGATGACCGTCCTGAACGCCCAAAACGATGGAATGCTGAATATACTGCTGGTCCTCGTGAGAGCAGCGGTCGTTCTCGGACCGACCCCGCGCGCCGATCTTCTCGGCTATTGCAGCGCCGGCCTCCAAGAGCAGCCGCAACGTCTCGGACCCACGCTCACACGCTGGACCGGGCTCGGCCTCTTCCGGAACGACCAGGATACCTTCAGGCTTAATGACGCGTTCGACCTGCCGGCCGATCCCGTATCGGTGCTCTTGGCACTCCCATCCACCATACGGCGCATCGTGTTCCACCCGGACAACAATGACCGCTTCTGGCAAGCGGAAGGCGCCATGTGCGCCGACCTGACGCGCGGACTGGCATGGCTGCTCGCGCAGGACATCTACGAGGTGGATGTCTCCAGCGCCTCCGGCCTGCAGACCCTCGATGCCCACCAACTCGTCGACGCCGAGCGGCGCGTTTTCCAGAACGACACGCGCATCGAGCCGCTCAGAAAATGGGCTTGCTACATGGGCTTCCTGTGGAGCGCCGATGACTCGATCATCGACCCGACCGCCGCACTCCGCCAGGACCTTCCGCTCATCTTTGGAGATAACACCGAACTGAGCGCCGCCGATTTCGTCCAAAGAGTCGCCAACGTGATCCCGGTCCTAGACGGGGGCACGTATCGGATGATGCTTGAGGAAGTACTCGATACGGCGCACTGGCGACGGCCCTCCCATCCACGCCTTCTCTCGACGGCGCTCTCGCGTGCTCTTTGGCGACTTGAGGATCTGGGCCTCTTGGTCCTGCAAGCCCGCGCCGATGCAGGCGATAACCGCGTGCTGCAAAGATCCGGCCGGCGTGAATGGCGAAGCTTTACGCATGTACGCCTGCAGGGAGTTACCGCATGACCCTGCTTCAGAAATACTGGCCGACCAGGGACGAGGTCTTCAACTGTATCAAGCGCGAGGCCGAAGCAGCCTCAGAGGCTGTCCTGCTTGCGGTCCACCAGCCGATGCCGCTGACCACAAGAAACGCCGGAAGCCAGCAGGAAACCCCCGTTACCGAGCATGACTTCCTCGAAGCGTTCCTGACGAGTGACCTGCCAGAAGGCACGCTGATCCAGGCGGTCACCGGCCCATCCGGGGCCGGCAAGTCCCACCTTGTCCGGTGGCTCGCCGCTCAACTCGAGCGAGACCCGCGAGCAAAAGAGGGGATGCACGTGGTTCGCATCCCAAAAACCGCAAGCCTCCGGATGGTCGTCGAACGCATTCTCGAGCCCCTTGCGGGCGAGCCGCAGTTTGCGGAAGCAAGAGCAGAAGTCCATAAGGTCGTAGCGGAAGTAACCCCGAGGGACGGGGCCATCCGACTTGCAGCAGGGCTCAAGATTGCCCTCAATGAGTTGGCGGATCGCCTCCTTAGCCAGTTGCAATCAGATCCGCGGGCGCCCAACGCTCGCGAACTCAAGACGAAGCTCTATCACGCGCAGGAACTGCCGCACTACTTCAATGATCCCGCCCTCGAAAAGCACTTCACCGACAATGTTCTGGCGCGCATTGTGTCGAGGTCCGTAAGCGGCAATCGCGACCCGGATGCCGATGCGCCCCTTCCGCAGTTTCAGCCGACCGATCTCATGCTCCCCGAGGGAACCCACCTGGGAGACTCTTCGGTTCAGGTACGCCGGTACTACCAGACTGGCCTGAATGTGAACGGCGGGGAAGGCTTTGACCGTGCGGCAAACGTCCTCAATGACAAGGTTCTCGACCAGGCCATAGGCGAGGTCTTTCGCCTGGGCCAGGTCCTGGGCGGCATAACGCTCTCCGACCTCATCCTGCACATCCGCACTCTCCTGTTCCGTGACGGCCGCGAATTGGTCCTGTTGATCGAAGATTTTGCAGCGCTCTCGGGCATCCAAGAGGCGCTGCTCTCAGTCTGCATTCAGGAAGCCGTGCGCGACGGAAAGCAAATCCGAGCCCCAATGCGCACTGCGCTCGCAGTGACTGACGGTTACTTGCAGAGTCGCGACACCATTCTCACCCGCGCCCGCCGCGAGTGGCTTGTCAAGACGGAACTCAAGGACGACGAGGACGTCCTCGGCCGGACGACTGCGCTCGTCGCCGGTTATCTCAACGCCGCCCGATGGGGTGAAGTCGAGATCGCGCGACACTTTCGCGACCAACCCCGGACATCGGAGATAACAGGCTGGATTCCCCCGTTCCGGGACGAAGCTCTTACCGACGCGGGCGCAACCCTTTTAGGTGCATTCGGTCGCTCGAGTGAAATACCGCTGTTTCCGTACAATCAGGCGCTCATTTCCTCACTTGCTCGGCGGCACCTCTCAGAGGGTGGGAAGCTCAAATTCCAACCGCGTACAATTATCAATCTGATCCTCAAGCAGGTCCTTGAGCGCCGCGACGATTACGATAGGGGGGCGTTCCCGCCGCCCCACTTCGAAGGGGCGCGGCCAACAGCCGAGGTCGCCGCGTGGCTGGATCGCTCGGTTCCGGCCCTCGAGACACGGGGGCGCCTTGCGAGTGTCCTCGCTCATTGGGGTGGCAACCCAGTCGATATCGACGACGTCGGTGATACGCCTGCAGGGGTTTTCAAAGCCTTCTCCCTCCCAACGCCAGAGTCGTTCGGTCTCCCGGTTCGGACAGCCCGTCCCGGCGCCCGTCCCACCCGCCCTGCCGGAACCCAGGGGCCGACGGCGCCCAAGCCCCACACCCCAGAGCCCGAGGAGCCAGAAAATCCGGACCTCATCCGTTGGCGCCAGCACCTCGAGGAGTGGACGGGTGGTGCGCTCTTGCAGCAACGAGATGCCAACCTTCTTAGGAGAACAATCGAAGCCCTTCTCATAAAGGCCGTTGACTGGAACGCCATTCGTATTGCCCGTTCGGCCGCCCCGCTCGTCTTCATCAGCATTCCCAATGCCGCCGGCGAGGACCGCTCTCCCAAATCTGGCGAGATTCAACTTCCAATTGCAGAGACGTATGACGATCCTGATGGTCGACTGCGTCGCAGCTTGACCGCCATCGTTGCCTACAGGCTCCACGGTAGTAGCTGGAAATACGACGGGGGCGATGAGGACTCGGCCGTGGCCGCCACGTTCATCGATCGATTGGCAAGCAGATACACTGCCGACGTTGAGGAGAGGGCCATCCAACAAGTTGCCGGCCTGGCTGATCTGCTCCTAAGGCAGGCTCGCGTCGTTGGGATCGTCGGACGAGACAGCAACCGCCCTGACAGCGTCGCTCGTGCCGCGCTGAGCCCTGCTCCCACTATCTCGTCGACGGATCTTCATGAAGGTTCGTACGAACAGAAGTGGCATCAGCTTCAAGAGGAGGTTTGCGCCAACAGGCAGACCCTTCAAAGCCTATTGACCGCCAGGATGGCCAGCTTTCAAGGACCCGGGACAACCGTGCACGCGATCGACACCGTACGCCTGGGAGAGGCGCTAAAGGCTCCCCAAAGGACGCTTCCGAAAGAGCTAGACGTCAATCCCCTCCTGAATCATGCGCAAAATCTCGACGAGCGCAGGCTCCGCGCTCGGGCCTTGCCGGTCGCGCAAGGTCTTGCGCAGTTCGCCGGCTACATACGCGGCATCATCGGACCGTCCTTCAGCAAGGAAGACTATCTCCGCGAGGCCAAAGACCTCGTAACGGCCGTCGAAGACGCCAATGTTTGGCCCCCCGGATTCGACAAGCGGGCGATTTCCCGCTCGATAGAGGATTTCAGACAGACGCCGGTTCAGGATGCACTGGACCGCATCGAACGTGTTCCTCCGCAGGAGTTGGAAACCGCCAGCGTGGACGCCCTCCTCGCGCTTGTCTCTCAGGTCGATCTCTCGGTGGTCGCGCGCACTCGCGCTTCTCTGAAGGCCATAGGCGAGTTCCTGGACGCCGTAGATCAAGAGGCGGCCCGACTCGAACAAACGGCCCAATCGGCTGATCCTGAACCCAAGGCCAGTGCGATCGACGCTTCTTTGGCGGCAATCGACACTGATCTTCGCAGCCTCACCACGCGCTAGGAGCAGGCCGTGCCCCTTCTCGACCGAACCCGTACCCTCAAGGAACGCTGCGCCCGGCTCCAGGACCTGCAGAACCGAATCGACGAAACAAGAAAGCTCGATGCGCTTCTCTCAGAGCTAGCTGACCGCAAGAGTTCACTGTCCAAGAGTCGCGCATTGGCGACACTCCTCCGGAGTGCCGGTACCCAGTCCGACGTACCTGCAGATGTCGTGACCCGCAATCAGGCGCGACTTGCGCGCCTTCAGACACGCTTCGCCGGCAATCGGAAAGCGTCGACCCTTACCCAGGGAAGGGACTGGTCACAGCTGGTTCAGGATCTCAAAGAACTGGAGGCAACATTCGAGGCCACCGCAAAGGCCGCATGGTCTAGCTACGTCAATGGGCTGTATGCAGGTGAAACCACCGCCGCAATCCGCGGCAAGGTCGCGAAAACCGACGAGAACACCCAGGCGCTAAGAGAACACGAGATCACCTACGGAGAGTTTCTCCGCATCGCGGGGCGCCTGCCGGAAACCGCCGAAGACATCGCCGCTGCCAGGAGCGTTGCTGACCGGCTGTCTGCGATTAGGTTCGACTTCAATGTGCCGCCTGCCGTAAAGCTCTTCCTCGACGCCCTGTCCAGAGGAGGAGCACCCCTGGAACTCCTCGACAATGATGTGCGCACCTGGCTCGCCGCGAACAGTCAGATCAACAGATACCAGATCGTGGCGGTCCGCTCATGACCGCACGCGCCGAAGAGATTGACGCCTTCATTATCGAGGTACTCGAAGACATCGAGCAAATCGAGGCCCGCCTGCTCGTCTGGGGTCTCGTTGACGGGCGCCTCGCACGCGAGGAACTCGAGCGTCTGATCAATCCGATTCTTGATCGCGCCCTCGATCGCGGCATGAACGCCTTCATAGAGGCTTCTGAGGTCATCACCGAACTACAGAATCGGGCCCTGCTGCTTGCGGCCGATGAAAACCCGTATCCGGGCTATCGTTCCCGCATGGCCGAAACGGTCCGCCTCCTTTTCCGGCTGCGGCAATTGTTTCCGAAGCACGCCGGACCTGATCGCTGGCAAAATGCCGCCACGCTCGTCGCGGATTTCCGATTCCTATGGCGCCGCCGCAGATATCCCAACCGCGATCTTTCGCTCGCCGACGCGCTCGGAAGATTGGGGGCGGTCGCGCGAGACAACGTTGCCCAGGCAGCGTTGACCCCGCTCCTAGAAGACAGGCGCGAAAACTTCCGACTGGCCGGGTTCCAGATCCGTGCGGCCGAACGGATCATGCATGCTCTTGCAGGGCGCCAGCAGAGCGGCACGCTGATCAGCGCTGGTACCGGCAGCGGCAAGACTCTCGCGTTCTATCTTCCGGCCCTCGCCAGAACGGCATCGCACCTGACGCGCGATGGCACGCCTTGGGTGAAAGTACTGGCGCTCTACCCGCGTATCGAACTGCTGCGCGACCAATTCGCCGAGATCTATTCAGAGGCGCGACTGCTCGATGCGATGCTGGAGCGAGGAAGAGCACGTCCAATACGCATCGGGTGCTTATTCAGCGGAACTCCCCATAGCGCACGCTTTCTCGATCCGAACGACCCGCCTGACGGATGGAGGGAAGTCGACGGAGGCATGGTCTGCGGATACATGCCGTGCCCCGTATGCGGCGGCGAACTCTTATGGCCGACCGCCGACCGCGCAGCAGAACGCGAGCGTCTGATCTGCCGGACATGCGCGGGAGTGATCGAAGGGGACAGAATTGCCCTGACGCGCGCGAGCATGCGCCGCAATCCACCTGACCTTCTGTTCACCACAACCGAAATGCTCAACCAGCGAATGGCTGACGACGGCCTTCGTCATCTCTTCGGACTGGCTCCTCAGGCGCGCCGACCCGTCGAAATGGTCCTCCTTGACGAGGTGCACTACTACTCTGGATCAAACGGCGCGCAGATCGCCTACCTACTCCGCCGCTGGCAACATCTGGTCCGCACACCGGTGTGCTTTGTCGGGCTTTCGGCCACGGTGCGGGACGGCGGCCATTTCTTTGCGCGTCTCACCGGCCTACCCGAGCAAAGCGTCGCCGAGGTCACCCCCCGCGCGGATGAAATGGTCGAAGCGGGCGCCGAACACCTGATTGCGCTTCGCGGAGATCCCGTTTCCCGTACGTCGCTTCTCTCGACGACCATCCAGACAGCCATGCTCATAATGCGATCCCTTGACCACGCAACGAATTCAAGGAGTCGTGGCCTTTACGGAAACCTAACGTTCGCTTTCACGGATGATCTCGATGTAACCAACCGCCTCTATTTCAGCCTTCTCGACGCGGAAGGCCGAGATCATCGCGGAGACCCCGACACGGTCCGGCACCCGGGCGGACCACTCGCCGTTCTCCGTGCCCCAATTCTGTCGCGCTCCCGAGATCGTTTCGGTCAGAACTGGACGATGCCCGTGCTCGCTGGCCACGCGCTCCAGGAGCGCAAGCGCGTGGGACGGACCAGTTCGCAAGACCCGGGCGTCGCCTCGAACGCAGACATTGTCGTCGCGACGGCGTCTCTGGAAGTCGGCTTCAATGATCCGACCGTAGGTGCGGTGATCCAGCATAAGGCACCGCGAGGCGCCGCACAGTTCCTACAGCGTAAGGGCCGGGCGGGACGCTCGAGACAAATGCGTCCCTGGACCGTCGTTGTCCTCTCCGACTACGGCCGCGATCGCCTGGCCTATCAAGGCTATGATCGTCTTTTCGACCCTGAACTGCCGCCACAATCGCTTCCCCTCACCAGCCGCCACATCCGCAGAATCCAGTCCGTCTATTCGCTGATCGACTATCTCGGCCGCGGTGGCAGGAACGATCGGCCGCGAGGCAATACATGGTGGGATCTCTCCGGACCTCGACGCGAAGCCGACTCCGGGGACCGCAGGGACCGTTTCGACTACCTCATCCGCTCCCTGACGGCGATTCTCGACAATGATACCGAGGCGGAAGCATTGGCAGGGCATGTAGCGCAGGCGCTCGCCCTGCCTCACGAGGAAGTTCTCCCTCTGCTCTGGGAACATCCGCGTCCCCTCCTAACGACTGTCATTCCTACGGCCGTTCGTCGCCTCGGAACGAACTGGCGGCGAGGACCCGAAGCGAGACGCGACTATCAGGTCTTCAACTCCCCGCTGCCGGAGTTTGCGCCCGCACAACTCTTCGGCGACCTCAATCTTCCCGAAGTTGCGGTCATTGTGCAGGCGCGGCCAGGGGGCCGCGACGAAGATCACCCCATGCCGGTAGCTGCCGCCATGCGCGAGTTTGCGCCGGGGCGCGTATCGCGTCGCTTCGGCACAAGACATGGATCCATTAGGCACTGGGTCGGCCCCGACCATGTGCCCACAGGTGCGCGGGCCGATGTTGATATCACGGCGTTCTACGACGCGCGTCCCCTTGGCCGCTGGCAGCGCTATGAGGATGGGCAAGTCAGTTCCATTCCGGTCTTCCGACCGTATGAACTTCGCCCCATCCGCCCCCCGCGTACCGTGCGAGACTCCTCCAATGCCCGCCTCAACTGGTCGACACAGATCGTGGCGGAAACTCGTGGCCTCTTTCAGGAGGCGCCGCGCGGAACCCCTTGGGGGCAGTTGATCCTCGGCATGGAAAGCTTCCTTCATGCCGAACAGTCTCCCGTCGAGTACCGCCGATTTTCGTCCTCAGCAGAGGCGGACATCCGCATCGAGCGCCAGGACGGCGTCCGAGTTCGCTTCGACTACCGATTGGCCGAGGAGGAAGCTGCGCTTGGGTTCAGCCTCTCGGTCGACGCTATTCGCTTCAGGCTTTCGATCCCGCAAGACCTCTGGCGGCGCAACTCGCCAACCTCTGAACCGATGTGGCGCGCACTGCGCACCGCGCGCTTCCTGGACGCAGCGAGAAGCGGCGAAGCCGTGGACTGCGTAGACAACCCCTTCGCAAGGCGCTGGCTTGCCGAAATCTACCTCTGCGCGCTGACGTTCGATGCCATCCTGCGCAACGTCTCCCTTCGAGAAGCGGACGCTGCCCTGCGTGACGGCACCGCGGCCCTCGTCCTAACGGATGTACTCGATGCGATTTTCCAATCCGCGGCTCCAGACGACGATGCAGCCCACCACGCAGGCGCAGACGCAACGGACCGACTACGCCAGGATCTCGAACAACTCCTTCATCGGGACGATGTACGCGCAGCGCTTCATGATCACGGAAGGCTCCTTTGGGAAGACCCGACAGGAGATTGGGAGCCTTGGCTTCGCAGCACATTCAAAGCCACGATCGGAACTGCTGCGCTCGAAGCCGTTCGCAATCTCTGCCCCGATATTGGCGACGACGGTCTCGTTCTGGATTGCGACCCCGGCCCACGACAGCCTGGAGACGCACTGCCGATCGATGAGGCAAACGAGGAAATCTGGATCTCGGAGACCTCTCCTGGCGGCACGGGGTTGATCGAAGCGGTCCTTGAAGCATACGCGGAGGATCCCCGGCGCTTTTATCAGTTGATGGCCGCGGCCCTCCGGCCGACCGAACACGAACTCGTCGATCACCAACTGGCCCTCGCACTGACGCTACTTACTGACGCCCGCCCTTCGGACCTCAGGCGCGTTGTCGACGACTACCGCGCCAGTCGAAGCTTCGATGCCGCAAGCGCCGCAATGACCCGCCTGCGCTATCAATTGCGTGAAGAAGGCTTTGCCCTTTTCCACGCGTTCATCTCCGCGATGGTAAATCGTATCGTGCGCCCAGGTACCAGTGGCGCGAGCGACCGTTTTCTGCGGGGAGCGATCGAACGATGGAACGCGGAGGAGGCCAGGCTCGGCATTGAAATCGAGGCTACTTCCGTCGCCTATGCGCTCGCTCAGGATGATGCCATCGATCAGATCATGGCTGCCGTTGGTCTTGCGCCCCCGGCGGATAACGTTCGCGCGTGGCGACACAACGCCATCTACGGACTGTTGTGGCCGCGCGGCGCCGCAGTACGACGTAATCAGCTCAATGCCTACAATCCTTTCGCGCAAATCCCCGAGGCGGAACGCCTCCTCGTCGCCGACTACCTGGCCGAGGGCACGGCACGCATTTCTCTGAGCGATGGCGACTGGCGCCGGCAGCTTCTCGAGACCTTGGCCACGGTAGGCACCGTAACACTCGTCTGTCCTGCATCCGACGCGGGCGCTCTCGCCGATGCGCTGAATTTTCTCGCTACCAACCCCGTCGTCTCAGACTATCTCTCGGTCTTCGCCAGACTAGGCACCTTGCGCCGCGTGGCTGATACGTACGAGGCAGACGTCGAACTTGCGGAATTTGCTCAATGACGCAGCCAGCATATACACATCGCCGCATATTCAAGAGCGTCGTGACCAGTCGCAAAGTCATCCAGGAACTTATAACCCTGATGATCGTGGGCGAACTCCTCGATCCGGGACCCGCCGTCTGGATCGTAAGTCCGTGGATCAGTGACGTCCCACTCCTAGACAACCGCGCGGGCAGTTTCGACTCCATCAATCCTGAATGGGGTCATCGTGAGATCCGCCTATCCGACCTCGCCGTCCAACTGATGGCAGGAGGTAGCGCCCTTAAGATCGTCACCAGGCCCGACGAGCATAACAAGGTGTTCATTCGCAGGCTTCAAGATGCCGCTGACGCTTCCGCCGTACGTCCTCTCCTTTCCGTAACCCAAAGAGAACGCCTTCACACAAAAGGCATATTGACCCGCCGTGGCCTCATGTTGGGCTCCATGAACCTCACGTATAACGGCCTCGAACTCAATGACGAGGTCATCGAGTACGACACAGATCCGCAAGCGCTGTCTAACGCCGAGATGGCCTTCGAGGATTATGCGGGGGACAGCGCATGACGCCCCAGAACGCGCGTGGCTGGCTATCCAACTTCTTTGGCGGAGCGAACCAATTGCGATGGCTTGATGTTGAGGGTGGCACGCTGCCAGATAACTGGTCTGTCGAAATAGCGACCTGGCTCACACTTCTTGTGCGTGACTCGAATGCTGCAATACTGTTGCCTTTGCTCGACGCAAGCGGAGCGGTGACCTGGTACGCTGTCGGCAGAACCCGGCGTGCCGTGCACTCACTCGCCGAGGACCTGGGTGGCTTCGTAGGGCAAACCTATGGCGGCTTCACCGGACGCCCTCACGAGCCCACAGCGGCGGAGCCCGCCGCAATGGTCCTCGCGGCAGAATTCCCCGCCCCGATGTATCGGATTGGACCCATTTCCGGCTCAGACATTGGCGGTATTCGGCGATCTTTGGCCCGCTACCGCCGCCTTATCGACAGGCGTCCAGGCGCCACACGTCTAGCAGCGAGATCTGTCGGTGCGCTGCGGAGCCGCTTTGACCGCGCGCTCCTCGCGGGAAACGAAAGCGAGGCCATTCGTCTCCATGACGAAATCCTCGCCTCCGGGCGGCTCAGCTGGGATAACCGACTCTATCTGCGCATCCGCCTGCTCGCCGGACTCGGCCAATGGCCTGAAATCGCGCGCAACGAATCGCTTCTGCGACAGGCGCGTGATCTTTCGCTCCCGGCTCAGGTGCGGGCGGAAATCGTCGAGGCTCTCTATCGAACCTTCGTCGTGCCGTCTGAAGACCCCGCCAATCCAGCGAAGGCATTAACCGCCTTCGAGGTCGCAGCCATTTCCCGGCATGCGCGGCTTTTCTCAACGCGACAGGACATCAGACAACCCAGCGTCGTCAAAGCGTTCCTGCTTCACGCGCTTCTGAAACAGCCCACTGTATGTTCCGAACTTGAGGAGTTGGCTTCACTATTGCCAACCGAAGGGCCCGAAGCACCGTTCTCCGCAGCTCTTCGCGCACTCGTCACGGAGCGTACGGCACCGGCCAGGGCTCCCGTACAAGATCCCACTCTTGAAGCAGAGGCCGCGTTCGAAAATGCAGAGTTCGACCGAGCCCTGGAGCTCTTTTGCAAAATCCCGCCAACCCGCACCGTCATCGCGCGCATTCTGCAATGCGCTAGGCTGAACGCCTCTCCAAAGGCCGCCAAACTCGCAACGAAGGCAGTCGATGCGTGGGGCGAAAGCCCGGACACCTTGCCTGAAGCCCTCAAGGGGATACTGGCCGACCTGCGCAAGCAGATCACACCGGCAGCGGATGCCTCAGTGACGACGACGGGGTCTTCGCCAGCGCTTCAGACGAGTCCGGACGACTGGCTTGCCTGGGCTCAATGGGTCGCGGAAGGCGCCCCCAAACCTGATGCACTTCGCACTGTCCGGGAGCGCGCGGCGACCTGGTCGACCGAACCTTACAGGTATCCGCCCAAGGCGCAGGAAATTGCCGACCATCTTGGCAATGCAAGCCTCAGGTCCCCTGACGTGATCCAAGCCGCATTTCCCCATATCTTCGAGGCGTTCGTGGCCTCACATGGCGCGCTAAATCCCGCTTGGAAGCCGCTCTATTCCAATCTGCTGATGGCGCTGACCTTATCGAGCAGTAGGTCGACGGACGACCTGGAACTTGCCCGCGTCCTAACCGCCAATCTCATCGCGGTGGGACTCGACTCCCCCGAGTACGAGAACCTCATACGCGATCTGAAAGAAATCCTCACCGCAGAGGCTTCGCTTGCGACGCTCGATTGGGCGCTAGATCTCGCAGAGGTGCTCGTCCTCAACCGCGCGACGCTCCCAGATGCACGGCTTAGCCTCATCGTCGAAGTGCTCGAGATTGCGCGAACACGCGCCCACCGACTGACCGCACCACATATCGGCGCGCTCCGGATGCTTTGCGAAGATATCGCTATGGAGCCACCGGCTTATGTCAAGTCACCATCGGAGGCTGTGCAGGAGCAATCGTCCGGCATCAATCTCGCCGACCGCAGCATCGCGATCTACACATTGGCTGAGACTGCAGGCCAACGCGCCGCGAATCTACTTCGCCAACTTGCTCCGACCGCCCGTGTATCCCTCAACAGCGATCTCGTCTGCACCGAGCGACTCGCGAGCCTCGCGCGCAACGCCGACCTTTTCATATTCGCGTGGCGCAGCAGCAAGCACGCTGCCTATTACTGCGTGAAAGATCATCGCCCGGGCGACAAACCCATCCTGATGCCACTCGGCAAAGGTAGCGCAAGCATCCTTCGAGCGCTATTTCCGAGCCCATAGCCAAGCTTACATACGCGAGCAATCAGTTTTTCAGCAGGTCGACGCTCAATCGCCGTGCTGCACACGTCACGAGGTCCGCAAGAGGCCTTGCTCCTTCCAAAACGCGAGTATGTCCTCCAGAAAGGACACGGACTGGAAGCCATGCTCCTTCAAGTCAGCCGGCAACGTCTCAGGAAGCAGCCGTCTGTATTGCAGCTCGAACACCGAGTTCAAGTCTTGAGGAACAGCATCTTCGATATGGGCGTGCATGAGGCGCGTCAAGATGGGAGCAATCGGGTGCTTCTTCGGAATCGGGAAGCGCGGCCCAGTGTTCTCGCTATACCGGTCGGTCTTAACGCGCATAAGGGTTTGAACAACGAACCACATGATCGCTGCTCGCACATGCCGTTCGTGGATAAGGCGCGCCGCAACGTGCCGGACAAAAACCTCGCTAGGCTCGGCGGTCGTCAGCTCGGGATGGTGCTTCAACAGGCCATCAAGCACGGCTACGACCATCGCACGCTCAGGCTCGAAGATGTCTGGCGAGATGGAACGATGCGGAATGGCGTAGATCAGGTCTTCGGACTCGATAAACATGTCGTTGTAGAGCTTCACCTCAAATGTCGGCAGCGCACCCTTCCGCAATTGTCCGAACGCCTGCGTAATTAGGAAATCGCACTCCACTGCCAGTGGATTGATGCTGGGGCACGGCACCGTGAGGACAATAGTGTGTGAGCCCGTTCGCCTCTTTTCAGCGTCGACCGCTCTGAGTGCCGCCAGGAACTCGGGGTCCTTTGAAATAGGACTGTTCACGCGGACGGTATTGACGACCCATGCCTTCGCCAAGGCGCGCGCCAGGCCTAGCTCAGATGGCGACGGGAGCGTTACGGTCGTCTCGGGCCTCTTGTTAGCGTCGTTGCAGCTGCGTGCAGCGACGCCACTTGGGCGCGCAATGCTGCTCTTACACCTCATGGCACTAGCATGGTTTGCCCTATCAAGTATCGCACGTCCGCGCTTGAGCACTCGCGGCATTGTGGGTGACGCGCTAGGTCCCCGCACGGCACACAATTCCTGCGGGCAGCTACGTCGCCCTAAGGCCCCGCCAGAAACTCGCCGGGTACGGGCAAATTAGCAGTTGGCACTTCGCAGCAGCCGCTTCCGGCTTGCTGCTGCTCACACTGACAGGGATCCTTTCCCTGACCGTCAGCAGACCAGCTGTGTCCGTGCAGATCCTGGAGATCGATACACCGGCTTCAATTCTACGGTTCGCTGCCGGAGTCCGCTGTATGTCGCCTGGATCTCACTGCGTCGCGTGCAAAGGGCACACCGCGCCAGCAGGTTGAACACGCGCCGCGGCGATGGCGTCCGCACGCAGCGCTGTTGGTGGGCGACTTCAAAGTGTGCCAGCGTGGGGCGGACGATGGTATGAAGGGACAAGCGAGGTGCTAAACAGGGCGGCCCAGATGACGGACTCCGAGGTCCTGGAGGGGTCAAAGGTACCCGGATTTGACCACGTCTTTGTCGTGGGTAGTCACGATTCTCGCGTAACGTTCTTTTCGCAACAAGTAAGAGCTCTAAACCTCGTTGATGCACTGCTGAATGTTGATGGACTGGCAAACCGTTGGCGCTTTGCCATTGTGGGTGGCGGCGCAGCAGGGCTGACAACTGCGGCGGCTCTGGCTCTAGAGGTACCCAACGCAGTTGTTCACCTGTTCGACCGAGAACAGGAGATGATGCATCTCCAGAGTGCCTGTTGGAAGCGCAATCTACACCCGCATATTTACGATTGGCCAAAGCCCTCTGCGACCTCAAATCACGCCGACCTTCCTGTACTGGATTGGTCTGCCGGGCCGGCTGCAAAAGTAGCGAAAGGTATCTCCCAAACTTTTAGCCAGATCAATTCTATTCTTCCAGAGCTGAGGTTCCGCGCGTGGCACACTGTTACCTCAATCGAGCGAGCGGGGTCCGATTATCTGGTCAGATACGTTGATGAGAGCTCAGGCAGCCCTGGCAAATCCGGCAGCGCTACGTACAATGCCGTCTTCCTCACAGTCGGTTTTGGGCCAGAAAGGGTTACCTTTCCTCAGTTTCCTCCGCGCGCCTATTGGAGCGATGCGGGGGTGCCGGAGAGATCCAAGAATGCAATCGCCGGGAACAGAGTTCTCGTTACCGGGAACGGTGACGGCGGGCTGATCGATTTGGCCGCCGTTTGCTTACCCAATATGGATCACTCCGAGCTGATTCGATTTGTCGCAACCTATCCACATATCGCCATCCTTCATGACCCGCTTCTAAAGATCGAACGGGAAGCACTAGGAATGCCAGCCGCCACGACGCGCTTCGATTTTGTCCAAGCGTATGAGCGAGAGCTGAGCGAGGGCCTGGAGGACCTCGGATTACTTACAGAAATCGCAGACCGCTTGCGTCGGCGCGCTGCGGTCTACTTCCACACCCTTGATCCCGAGGTTCTGCAGCCCAAGTCCTCGATTCTAAATAGATTCATTGTTTTCCTGGTCTTGAAAACTAGCGAAAGGTGCGGACACCCAACCATTCGTCATGTTTCCGGACCCCTAAAGGTGCTACCGAACGCTCCGACCGGGTCACCGGAGATAGCAGGAAGATACTGGTTCGATGCGGGTTCAGAGGCGTTCGGCGTGGATGAGGTTATCGTGAGGCATGGCCCGGAGGTCGGGCTAGCGTTCAGTGGATTTACGGAAATAGGTCAAAAATACAAGGCCGCGCACGAAGACTGGCTCGCGACCAATCCGCTCCGAGGGATGCCCCCACAGCTCACACTGGGCGCGCGGCGGCGTTTCGCTGCTGCGGTCGCGCGGCATGGCCTAGCTGTGAACACTGCCCCTTCCAATTTGAGACGACCGAATGTTTCAGTCGCCGATGATCAGTTCTTGCGGGGCGTCCCTCGCTGTTCGATGCCTAGCTGCCCGGCAACCGCCTCAGAGGCTCACAAGCTGGATGTGGGGGCGCCACTCTGGCTATGTGCAAGACACTCTGATGAGGCGCAGTCCGGGCGTCTGCCGCGAGAGCTGCTATTGGCAGCACGCGACTACCTAACGGGCAGCACGAAGCCATTTTTGGAAATCAATGATCGGATAGAAATGCTCCGGTTTCTGTATGCCCAAATTGAGGTCGCAAACGGTTTTGGAATGCGGCTTAATTATGTGGGACCATTAATGGTGCATCCGCAATGGTATCACGAACGTCGAGACGCCACAACAGCGGCGCCCAATCCGGACAGCGCGTTGTTCCAGAAATTACTGCAAAGGAGCCATGTCAGATATTCCGATGTGAAACTGCTTCTGCGAAACGTGCCGCGGTATGCTGCCAAAGTCAACGAGCTGGTGGGCCCCACCGAGAGGCAGAAGTTCATCGATGAAACACTGGCGAACATTGATTTGATGTGGCCAGGGGACGGAGAGCGAGGGCCTGATCTCCTATGCCTAGAGACAGGATTCCATCGTCATCAATTCATTTTCTCGAGGTCACTTATCGAAATGGTACGAATGACGCCGGGTGCGCCGAGTGAAGCGGCAACCGTGTGGACTGATGAAAGCTACATTGATATGCAGCGAGCGCGCTTTGACCGGTTGTTCGCCGAATACAAAAGAGAGATTGGCAGCGAGCTGCAAACATTAAAGTCGTTTATCGAGAGCCTCTGGAAAGAACACTGAAAGCCGGCCGGGACCGTAGACGCATGAATGGTACGGTAGATAGTGGCTCGGGCGGATTGACTTATTGCTGTGTAGTGTCATCGCTGCACCCAAATGAACTGTTCGCCTATGTCTTAGGGAGAAAGGGCGGACTTATTCCGCCCGGGTCCAAGCTTTGCGTGTACTATATGCGCGATCGAAGCAAATCTCCCACACTCGTCGGTAGACTGCAAAGCTCCCACGACGCCATACCCACGCCCTTCCTTGCGGTGGATGGCACTTCCACGGTGCGCCAGATCTTTTTTCCGTTGAGTTCATCAGCGCAAGGGAATACCGCAGCGGTTCGGGAAGGAGTGGCATGCGTCTTGGACGTACTCGGTGACACGTTTGGCAGACAGTCATCGACATTTTGTGAAGCTGAGAATCGTGCACAAAGGCTGTCCAACGAGCTCGCAAATCGCGCCGATCTCGATACGCCAGAGAAAGTGTTCTTGGCGCTAGCCGAGCATATTCTCGGGAGCTGCTTCGGCATTACGGCGGACCTGTTGAGTTATGAAGCGGTGGTTGCCTCCCGAGCAGGACAAGTAGCCAAAGTGCGCGCCCTAGCTGCACTAGCGAGTGAAGTGGCGTTTGTGCATGGCGGAAAACCGGTGGAAGTCAAATTCGATCGCGGCGGGTTCGTGCAAGTAACCACCAGCACCGCTGACCATTGGATGCGGTCCGGAGGGTACGATGGTGCCCAGTTGGTGTTGCGGGCTGATGATGGGTATGCATTGCATGTGAACGCGGACAACGTCAGGCTTGTCGAGCCTCGCGGCTGCGAGTCGAAGGACTACACCATCGAGCTGCATGGGCCCCTAGTTCTTGCCTTCCTCAGGCAATTGGGTACGCCGATTGGTGTTCCATGGTACCTCACCAACGTTCGTCCTGTGACTGACCACGAAGCAGCTTTTGTCGGCCTGGAGACGGTCAGCCCGGTCTCCTCTTCCTGCTCACATCGCTCATCAAGCGATCGAAATGACGCCCTTCGCCTAAGACCTACGGGCTATTCGTTGATCGACTATAAGCATTGCAGCATTGAGCACTGGTTGGCTGCTTACCTAGGGGTCGAGGTCGGGAAGATTGCTGCGGGACTAGAAGATTGGCGCGATATTGTCGACGCATATCCAAGCAGCCATCAAAAACTGCTCAAGTCCCAAACCGCGGTCAGAAACTATTGCGCTAGCCGGCTAACCCGTGCCTACGTCCTGCTGCAGACAGGCGAAGCGGAGTTGCTGGGGGCGATAGCGGAACGCCCCGGCATACTAGAGCTTGGAAAGCAGATGTGCATCGTCGGTGCACTGATGAGATGCTTCAAGAAATGGAAGCGTCTTGCTCGAACAGGACCCTCCGACGATCAACGACGGGAACTCGAAAGACTACGGTTAGTCGAAGACGGCCACATATCGCTAGCTAAGTTGGCTGCGCTAGCGAGGGATCTAGCAGACAGGTCACGCACGTGGCGCGAGGGAATGCTAACACCCGTCTCGGAGTTGGAGCGCTTGATCGAACTTTCGGTGTCTGAACCGGCCAGACTGTACTCCGAGGTACGCCGCGTTTTTCGGCCCAAGACCGATCGCGACTCCACAAAGCACGCAGCGCACGAGGCCAAATTGTCCGCCGAGCAGACACTGAGAGATGAGACTATTGCTTACTACATGCTAGTGTCGAGCATCTGCGCGTCGTCCTTCAAGGCTCACATCTGGAATATGTGGCTACTATTGCCGGCAGCGGGAGTTGAAAGTGTCTGTCGAGAGTTGGTCGCGGAGAGGGGTGAACATAGGAGCTTAATGCTCGAGAGCAAACTCTGGCTCGAGGGCAGATAGGGCATGGCGCAGAGTCGCTTCTTCCTTATGCATGAAGGTGGCCTCTATGCCTCCTATCTCACGAACTTGTTTTTTAGAGACTTCAATGGTCCTAGCAAGTTCGGTGGGTTGCTGATCTTGGGCGATCCAATTTCAGGAGGCAGAAAACGACGTCTAGCTGCTTTCCATAACAGCAACTCTGCCATGGTTGGTGCGGCCGAAAGCGTGTTTAACAAGGGGCGAGAGCTCTACCCTGACTTGAACAGCACGGGCGTAGAAATCATAAAAGCATATGGGGTGCCTAGCTTAGTGCCGATGGACGGAGAACGTGTGCACTATGTAGGTGCGGATGTGAACGGCCCAGAGACGCGAAGAGCGATTCTGGATATTGTCGGGCCCCATCCACACTCGTTCGTATTCTGCTTTTTGAACTGTATATTTGATGCTCTCTGGTTCAAAACTGGTGTGAGGTTAATTAATGGCCACCCAGCCGTCTTACCCTACGCGCGGGGCATAGGCGCAGTAGAGCACTTCGCTGCCGTCGAAGCCTGGGATGATTTTGAGAGGTCCGTGGGCGCCACAGTCCACTATATGGACGAGGATATTGATACCGGCCCGATAATTCTGCAGGCTCGGCTTGTAAAGCCGTTTGCTTACGAATCCCTGGCCCGGGTGAGGGCCCACTGTCTGCTTTCCACGTTTGAATTAATGGCAAGGGTTGCAAACTTGCTCAACAATGAGCCGGAAGTCGTCCCGGTCGGCATCGCCCAATGCGAAGCAACAAGGTACCGCCTTTTCAAGCGGAAAGAACGAACGAAGGAAGTGCGCGAGGCCGCCGCTGCTGCCTTTGATAAGGAGAGGGCTCGAAGGGAACCGAGCGTGGGCCTTTAGTGGTCGTCCGCTAAGAGTTCTTTGATTTGGCGAGAGTGGCGGCAATACCGGCGAAACACTGGGATGCAGTAGTCTAAGAAATATCGCTCACGAGAGGGGTTGAAGTGCTCCCGGTCGGCTTGATTGCGGGCAGCAAAAGCTGCGTCAGTAAGAAAGTACCCGGCGGCGTATGCGTCGAGCCAACTCACGACCATTCGTCGGGACACAAGTGTCTCGGATGTAGAGAAGTACCCTCGAATTAGGGCATCTGCCCGCTTCCACGGGTCATCCCAGTACCCGCAGACGTGAAAAAGCGCCTGCGCAAGGTCGGAAGGTCTAGCGCCCGAACAGGCCTTTTCCCAGTCCAGGATTGCCACTCCGCCGGTATCTGTGACGAGGATATTTTTCAGAGTGACATCGCCGTGGATGAGGCCGATTGGGCATTCACGCAAGCTCGTCCGTTCGCTCTTCATCCGGTTGAGCAATTCCCAGCCACGATGAAGTAGTTGACTAAGTTCGTCCTCCTGATCGACTCGCGGACGAGCCCACTGTTGGAGAAGTTCCCAACGGTCATCCGAATCGGAGAGTAGAAGGCGATAGAAATATGGCCTCTTGGGCAGGTTAGCGACCCGAACCTGGTGAACCGTAGCCAACGATGCGCCGAGCAGCTGGAGAATTGCTGGTTGCACATTGGGCATGTCGATGAGCACGGTGCCCGGAATCGTGGGTCGAATAGTGATAGGCCGGCCAGCAATTTCCCCGTCCACCCAGGGGCCCTTCGGAGCGAGGACCCCTGCTTGTGACACAGCTTCGATGTACGGGCGATCTAGTCTAACGCTTTCGAGACTTCGGCGAAGGTCCAAGCAGACCGTAAAATCCTCTCCGTCAAGAGTGATTAGTTGGAAATTTTGAGAACCTGCTCCATGGGCGTATGGTCTGAGAGATCTGGGTACCATGCCCTTCTCGCGCAGATAGTTCTCTACCTGCTTCTGTTGGATTGGTGGCGAGAACAGCACCTTCGAATGCTTTCAGACTTTAGAACACACATTAGCAAGGCTAAAGCCATCAGGGGCTTCAAGTAGGTCCGGAATAGGGTGGGCTGCGCCCGGTACAACGACCAACTTAAATTCGATGCGCTCACCACAGAACGCCGTGACTATGTGCTTCAAGTTCTGTTGGAGTGCAGGGATATTGAGGTATTTGTCCTCACTACCTGCGACCGCGATAACTTTCGTTAGGCTAGGATGGGGGCTTGGTGCCGGTAGCGGGTCATCGCCGGCCATGAGCTGCGCCCAATCATGACGGGGTGCGAGCCGGTAAGTGTAGGGATAACATTGCTCTATGGAATCGAGGATCGCGAATCCGTCCGCGGTATTTCCGAAATTGGGATTGTTTTTCCTGTACGACACAGTGGGTGCCAAAAGTATGAGAGTTGTAACGTCGGTCAAGCTGCGTATTCCCCTGAGAGCAGCTAGCGCACCAAAGCTGTGCCCGACGCATAGTTTAAGAGGCGGAAGGGGATAGGGGTCATTCTGCTTCGTCGTCTGTGTGACTTGCCCCCTCGAGAAGATCTTTTGTACTGCGGCGCACGTTGTGACAACGGTTTCGGGTGAGTACTGACCGATACTGTCGTAGGTACCGAAATAGTGAGGATGGAACGCGACCAAATTCGAGGATAGCATTGCGTAAGTGACTTCGTTTTGACCGATGAAAGAGGGGATGCCATAGAGAAAGAGGCCAGCCGCCCGCGGTGGCGTTGCCATCTGGCTGGAGTAGAACACATCTCCGGCGAGGCCATTCTCTATAAACCTAAACTTCTTGTACATGTTCGGCCTACATATCGTGGTTGGGCCTTCCCGCGTTCATCGCACCATACAAGCGTACGCTCGCGAGGTAAACGCTGAGGCGCTGCGGAGCGCCGCGCGTCGTGGCGAGCACGACCGAAGAGTGCGCGCTCAACTTCGTTTAGCAAGAGTGTGTTTCGGCGAGGGGTCGTGTCGCGCCGATGCGAACGAGCAAGGCATGCGGGAAAACGGAGTGAAATCAGAGGCTCCACGCACGGCGAAGGCAGCACTTTCCTACATGCGGTAATTCGATGCCGATGTGAACCCTCGACAACCCACTCCGCACCAGAAGGAGAGCCCGTGGCCGGGCGAGAGATCTCACGCGAAGAGCTTTTCGCCATGGTTTGGGAGCGGCCCACACGGGAGGTCGCCAAGAAACTTGGCGTTTCCGACGTGACAATTGGCAAGCTCTGCGCGCGCCTGCAGGTTCCAAAACCACGGCGCGGCTATTGGGCTAGGGTCCACTCCGGACAGACACCGAGGCGCCCGCCGCTCGGCGCATTCCGTGAGGAGGTCGAGCACCACCGCCAGGAGGTTGCGCGGGCGCGTGTGGCAGAGGCACTAACGAGGCTCCAGCAGCAGTTCTACGCGGTTGCGCTCTCCGATCTGCAGCGGCGCGGGATCGATGTGGCTGCCGCAAAGGCGCGTGGCGGCAGGTTGCCGGAGCTGAACCCCGATCTCGCCGCCCAGCTTCTGCTCCTTATCCAGAACTTGGGGCGTGAGTGGGTTGAGCAAGGAAAGATACCCACACGATGGGTGCACTCCGTCGAGAATAGCGCGACCAATCTCGTTGGCAGGCTTCTCCCCTTTGCTCGGGCGCAGGTCCTCGTTTTCCAGAGCGAGCACAAGAAAGGGAGCTACAGGGAGAGCGGGCCCGTGGTTTTTGTTCGACTGACCGTGCCGCTGCAGGAGCGGATCGCCGCTCTCGTGCGCATCATTCGGGAGCAGAGGCTTCAGTATGTTGTCATGCCGCTCGTGGCAGCGGACCACGCCTGGTCGGCGCGCCACCTTTATGAGCCGGCCGCGCGCCTGTTCTTGGAAAGCACTTTATGCATCTCCGCAACCGAAATCTGGGTTGAGTCCCTGCGCCGCGCTTGGCGGGAGGAAGATCCGCCTGAGCGCTTTACGACCACAAGGAAGGCGCTACTGGCGATCATGCCGATCGATTACATGCCTGTACGGGAAGCGGCGCTTCCACCTCTCGTCACGCGCGCGGCAACCGTGCCCTATCAGAAACGCCTTCAGGCGCTAATGGAGGCGGACCGGGTACACGACATGATCTCACAAGCCGCCTACGACATGGAGCGAACGGTCCCCGACGAGAAGCTCGCCCTTGCCGAAAGGATATGGTTCGGCGAGGAACGGCCCTTCCTTTCTGCCCGCCAGGCCTGGAAGCGTCTGGAGGACGAACTGGCGCGCTGGCAGCTGCAGCTTGAAGCCGAGCGCTCCGCGCTCGCTCGATCCATCCTCGGAATCGAGGTCGGAGACATAGTCACGGCCGGAAAAGCTGACCGACTCCTGCGCATCTCTGTGACCGGAGTCACGCTTTATAGCGGCGAGGAAGACGTCACCTTCGTGGTCGATGGCACCCGATTTCGTAAAGACGGAACTCTCGGCAAACTGCGGGACACGTTCTCGTTGCACTTCGAGGGCGAGAAGAAGGCAACGTCGTAGTGGATACGTTGATAGGAGGCCTAGACCGTCTAAGGCCCAAGCGGTTGTCTTTGCAGTCTGATTGCGCGCAGTGGCAAAAACACAGCGAAGTGCTATCCGATGATGAGAAGCTCAATCGGCGTGCGCTTTCGTCCAAATCCTATCCCCGCAACCAACGACCCGAGCCTTCACCGGCGCCGAAAGCTTTCCTGCGCTTTCCCGGATCCTCGCTCCTATTCCCGGCTTTCCCAATTGAGTTGCGGCCCAAATGTCGTGATCCTCAAGAGTAAGACTGCTGTACAGACGCCATCCGTGCGCTGATAGGTTTGGGAAACAGGAAGAATGCCAAGAGTGAGAATGGCCCCCGAGCGCGCTCAGGCATCACCCGCCTGTCCCACGTCCGACCAACCGCTTCGCCGGCACAACCTGGCGGGACACGTGGAACCAGGACGATCCCTGGACCAGCCAATCCAATTGCCGAGCACTATCGATCCGCCGCCTCGGGGAACGCATTCCAGATCAACGGATCTTCTCAAGCGCGCAATTCGCCGCCAGCAACTGAGGCAAATCGTGCCTCTAGCTGACACGACGATCTATGAGATGGAGCAACGAGGAGAGTTCCCTCGGCGGTTCTATCTGACTCCACGATGCGTGGCATGGGACGCTGCGGAAATCGAGCGCTGGCTCGAAGAGCGCCGCCGTTCTTCATCGGTAGATCCGACCAAACGAGTACATTCGCCTGACGTGCGAAAGCGCACAAGCCGACCAGTCAGGGGGTAGTGTCTACCGCCATCAGCTGCATGGACGGCGGATAGAGCGTAGGGACATGCTGGCGCCCTTGTACCCAGGCATCAATCAAGTCCGCCCATTCTTGGAGCATGTGACGACGCTGTTGCTCGTATTCGGCCTTGTTGTAAACGCCGCGTGAGGATCGGCCTTCCTCGTGGGCGAGACACTTCTCAACCCAGTCCCGATTGAAGCCCAGTTCATTCAACAGTGTGGAGCCCGTGCGGCGCAGATCGTGAACCGTGAACGGCGCGAGTGGCAACCTCTGCTTCACAGCGCGCTCGGCCACCGCGGTTGTGATGCGATTGAAGGTGGCTCGCGACATTGGCGCGTCGGCGTCATAGCGTGACGGCAGCAGGTACCGCGAGTTCCCAGCACACGTTCTGAGAGCAACCATAATGTCGAGAGACTGGCGCGATAGATATACATTGTGCGCCTTACCACGCTTCATTCGCTCCTTGGGAATCGACCATACCGCCTTTTCGAAGTCGACCTCGTCCCAAACCGCGTCCAGCAATTCGCTCTTACGCACCAATGTCAGCAGGATCAGACGAAGACCCAGCCGTATTGTCGGCAGAGTTGGCACATGCTCGAGCTCCTGGAGTGCGACACGAATCTCGCTCGGCGATAGAGCTCGGTCTTTCGGAACAAACGTCGCGATCGATGCCGGGCCGACTTCGGTTGCAGGGTTGGCAACCTTCTCGCCGTGCAGGATCGCAAAGCCGTAGATCTGCTTGACGATGTCGCGCACGTGCACCGCGGTGGCCGGGGCCCCCCGATCTTTGACCTTGGTGCAGAGTGCCCGGAGGTCGTCAGGGGATATTTCGGTGAGCAGGCGGTTCTTCCAGGTTGGAAAGATATCGCGATCGAAAATCGCGCGACGCATGGAGCGTGTGCTATCAGCCATCCGGGCGTCTTTAAACCAGCGCTTGCCGACCTCGCCGAAACTCGATGCGCCGGAGAGCCGCCGCTTTTCACGCTGCTTCTCCAAAGCTGGTGAGCGACCCTCGGCAACTACCTTTCGGGCGGCCAAACACAGTTCGCGAGCCCGACCGAGCGAGACGCCGTCTTTTCCGTACCGGCCGATGGTGAGCGTCTCGCGGCGCCCGTTCAGTCGGTAGTCGTAGCGGAACGTGATTTGCCCGACAGGCGTCACCGCGACGTACATACCGTCACGGTCAGCAACCTTATACAATTTCTCTTTGGGTTTCAGACTCTTGAGCGTTACGTCCGTCAACATCATCACGCTCCATCTGGGGAACCAACAAGCCCCCGCACCGTCAAATTATACCGTCACCAAGAATACCGTCAACCAATCCATATTAGTGCGCACCACCAAGGGGTTATGTGAAAGAATATTGCGTAGCTGGACACTCGGGGCGTGACGGTATCGGCGCGAGCGCGTTGGCACGCGCAGTCGATACCGTCGGCCATACCGTCGGATCGTTCCGCTTGCAGGCGAACGTCAGCGATAGGAGGCGAGAGATAAATATTGTTTTTTTCAGATAGATAGGTCCGATTACCGATTGCGGGCGATCGTCCGCGAGGGACGTAGCATCACTCCCACTCGATCGTGCCGGGCGGCTTGGAGGTGATGTCGTAGGTGACACGGTTGATGCCGTTCACCTCGTTGATGATGCGGGTGGCGACGCGGCCGATGAAATCCATCTCGAAGGGATAGAAGTCGGCCGTCATGCCGTCCGTCGAAGTCACGGCGCGTAGCGCGCACACGTAGTCGTAGGTGCGCGCGTCGCCCATGACGCCGACGGTGCGCACGGGCAGCAGCACGGCAAAGGCCTGCCAGATCTTGTCGTAGAGACCGGCCTTGCGGATCTCCTCGATGTAGACGGCGTCGGCCTTGCGCAGGATGTCGAGCTTCTCGCGCGTGATGTCGCCGGGGCAGCGGATGGCAAGGCCAGGGCCTGGGAATGGGTGGCGTCCGATGAAAGCGTCAGGTAACCCCAGCTCGCGGCCGAGCGCGCGCACCTCGTCCTTGAACAGCTCGCGCAGCGGCTCGACCAGCTTCAGGTTCATGCGCTCGGGCAGGCCGCCGACGTTGTGGTGCGATTTGATCGTCACCGAGGGACCGCCGATGAAGGAGACGCTTTCGATCACGTCCGGATAGAGTGTGCCCTGGGCCAGGAACTCGGCGCCGCCGATCTTCTTGGCCTCTTCCTCGAATACCTCGATGAAGAGGGCGCCGATGGTCTTGCGCTTGGCTTCCGGGTCGGTCTTGCCCGCGAGCGCTGTGAGGAACTTGTCGCTCGCGTCCACGTGCACGAGCGGAATGTTGTAGTGCTCGCGGAACAGGCGCACGACCTCCTGCGCCTCGTTGAGCCGCAGCAACCCGTGATCGACGAAGATGCAGGTGAGCTGCTCGCCGATGGCCTCGTGAATGAGCACGGCGGCAACCGCGCTGTCGACGCCGCCAGACAGGCCGCAGATCACGCGGCCCTTGCCGACCTGGGCACGGATGCGCGCGATTTCGCTCTGGCGGAAGTGCGCCATCGTCCAATCGCCCTTGAGGCCGGCGATCCTGCGCACGAAGTTGCCGAGCAGGGCCGAGCCGCGTGGCGTATGCGCGACCTCGGGGTGAAACTGCACGGCATAGAGCTTGCGCTTCTCGTCGGCGATGGCAGCGAACGGCGCGCCGTTGGAAACGGCGACGACGCGGAAGCCCGAGGGAAGCTGTGTGACGCGATCGCCATGGCTCATCCAGACGGTGTCGCGCTCGCCCTTCTTCCAGACGTCGGCGAACAGTTTGCAGTCGTCGATGACCTCGATTTCGGCGCGGCCGAACTCGCGGTGATGGCCGCCCTCGACGCCGCCGCCGAGCTGCTCGACCATGGTCTGCTCGCCATAGCAGATGCCGAGCACCGGCAGGCCGGACTTCCACACCCAGTCGGGTGCGCGGGGCGTGCCCATCTCCGTCACGCTGGCGGGGCCGCCGGACAGGATGACGGCCTTGGGCTTCAGGCGCTCCAGCGCCTCGCCGGCCTTGTTGAAGGGGACGATCTCTGAATAGACGCCCTGCTCGCGGACGCGCCGGGCGATGAGCTGTGTCACCTGGCTGCCGAAGTCGATGATGAGGACGGTCTCGGGGGCGCTGCTCGTCATGAGAGATACGGAAGCTTGAGAATCGATTGCATGCGCATCCTTTGATAGATCACTGCGCCACAGGCGGGTCAAGCCGGGGTGTTTACCCCCAGGATGGGCTGCCTGGAAATACATCAAGGCCTGCCGCTGGGCGGCAGGCCTTATCGCATTCGCGTTCGTGCCGCATCAACCCGACGAGGTCTGCACCTGGGGCTGAGCTGCCGTGCCGGCGGAAGGGGCGAGGCTGCCGTTACTTGCGGCCGCAGGCATGACCTGGGGCTTGGCAACGATACCGAGGCGTTCCTCGGCGCTGCCGAGGATCTGTGACAGGAGCTCCGTGTACCGCATGCCCTGGAAGCTGGCCATCAGGTTCAGCTTGCCGTCCCAACACCAGCCGGGGTTCGGGTTGACCTCGAGGAGCTTGATCTCGCCCTTCGAGTCCGCGCGGAAGTCGAAGCGGGCGTAGTCACGGCAGCCCAGGCGTTCGAACAGGCGCGCCGAATACTCGATGAGCTGCCCCTGCACATGGTCTGGCAAGGTCGCTTCGTGGTAGCGGATCTGCGTCCAGTAGGGGCTGTCCGGCTCCCATTTGGACTCGTAGCCGAGAATGCGCGGCAGATTGGGGTCGAGCCGCGAGTAGTCGACCTCGAGCAGGGCCAGAGCGCGCAGGCCTTGGTCCGGATTGCCGACCAGGCCGACGGTGTATTCGGGGCCGGTCAGGAATTCCTGGACCAGGATCGGGCGACGCGGGAATTCCTGGCGCAGGCGCTCCAGGTAGTCGAGCAAGCTCTTCTCGTTGTTGACGACGGCGTCCTTGGTGATGCCCTGGGAGCTGTCGCCGTAGTTGGGCTTCAGCAGCGCGGGGAATACGGACGGCAGCGTCGCGCCCTGGTCGCCCGGCCGCACGTAGGTCTCGAGCGGCACCGGCACGTCGAGGCCAAGCGCGACGGCGCGCACCAGCCCCTTGTCGTAGCAGGAGGCGAGCGTGGCCGGGTTGGCGCCGGTGTAGGGGATGCCCAGGACATCGAGGAGTGCGGGAACGTGCAGCTCCTTGAACGGGTCGTTGTTGTAGCCTTCGTCACAGAGATTGAAGACGAGGTCGGTGCGCAGCTCCGACAGGTCCCGCTCCAGCGTGGCGTGGTTGTCGAGGTAGCGGAATTTGTAGTTCGTCAGCTCCGACAGCGCGTCCTGCAGCTTGCGGACGGTATCGAAGTCCTCGGCGTTGAAGGCACCGTTGCGCTTGACGGTATCGGGAAGGCGCGGATCGCCGAGCAGGACGGTCACGTCGATCTTCTGCACCTTGCCGCGCGCCTTGCGGGCCGGCAGCTGCGGGGCATCCGCCGTGAGCAGGATGCGGCGGGCCATCATGCCCAGGTCCTGATCGCGGTCCGAGACCGCCTCGGCGGTGCCGTGATAGCGGATGTTGCGGAAGCCGGTCTTTTCCAGCAATCGGCCGATGCTTTCGCGCGTGTAGAGGCGCTCGGCATAGAACTGGTCGGCGATGACGCCGGTCTCGTCGTTGACGATGACCTCGCGCGAGATCAGGCGCTCCTTGTCGGCGGAGATGGAGCGCTCGCGGCAGACGAAGTGGTGCTCGTCGATCCACTCCCAGGAGCGCCGGTCGAAATTCTCGGCCATATGCGCGCCGTCGGTGATGTCGAGCACGAGCTGGCCCGAGGGGCGCAGCAGCTTGCCGACGGAGTTCAGGACCTTCTCGTCATCCTGCTTGTTGGAGAAGTAGCCGAACGAGTTGCCCATGATGGTGATGCAGTCGAAGCTGTTCTCGGGCAGCCTCGGGTTGCGCGCATCGCCTTCCTTGAAGGCAACGTTCAGGCCTTCGTTCTGGGCCCGCTTCTTGGCGAGCCGGATCAGGTAGCGTGAGCGGTCGACGCCCTGCACGTTGCGGAAGCCGCGGCGCGCGAGCTCGAGGCAGTGGCGTCCCTGCCCGCAGCACAGGTCGAGGATGGAGCTGTAGGGCTGGATCGCTGCGGCGGAGACGATGAAGTCGACCTCGCGCCGGGTGTTCTCGGCGTTCTCGACGACGTCGCCGTCGGTTTTCACATAGAGGGCGTTGAAAAGCTTCCGCCACCATTCGGCGGGAAGATGGGATTCGAGATCCGCGACCGGGCCCAGGCAGGAACGCGCAGGAGCGCGCTTAGGCCGCTTCGCCTTGGACGCTGTTGCCATGATGGACCTAAGTCCTCCTACAGATGCCGCTGCGCCGGTGCGAGAGCTGCCACGCTTCGCCGTCCTTCCAGACGCCCTGACACGAGACCCCTATGGCCTCAACCGCGCGATAGTTAGTGGGTCCTATGCACAATGCAAGAGACTGTTCTGTGGCACACCCGCATCGTTACCGGAGTTGTGCACGAAATAGCGTCGCGCCGGTCCGGTCACAACGGCGTCAGCGTGAAGTTGTTCCTGTGTGCCGCAGGACGGCGATGAAGAACCCGTCGGTGCCGTGCGATGCCGGGGTCAGCAGCAGCGAATCCGAGCGCTGCCGATCCGCCGACGGAGGAGCAGTGTCCGCGAGGCCGGCCTCGGCCCAGGCTGCCGCGCCCTGAAGTGCCTGAAATTCGGGGTGCGAGGCGAGGAAATGATCAATCTGGTCGGTGCCCTCTTCGGGTAGGATCGAGCATGTCACAAACACGAGGCGGCCACCGGGCTTCACCAATTTGGCGGACAGATCGAGGATCGCCCGCTGCTCAGCCTGCCGCTCCGGGACGTCGTGAGGCTTGAGACGCCATTTGGAATCGGGCCGCCTGCGCCAGACGCCGGATCCGGTGCAGGGCGCGTCCGCCAGGACGAGATCGAAGCGCGGCCCGAGGGTCAGCAGTGCGGCTTCGTCACCGGGCGCGAGCACCTGGGCGTTGCGGACGCCGGCGCGCTTCAACCTCTCGAAGATCGGGCGGAGGCGGGTTTTGTCGCGATCGAAGGCGTAGAGCTGGCCGGTGTTGCCCATGGCTGCGGCCATGGCCAGCGTCTTTCCGCCCGCACCGGCGCAGATGTCGAGCACCTGGGCGCGGGGTGTCGCATGCGCGAGGAGCGCGGCGATCTGCGAGCCTTCATCCTGGACTTCGTACCAGCCCTTGCCGTGCGCCGGCTCGGCTTCGACGTTGGGCTGCCGGCCCGGACCTTCCGGCGCGCGCAGCCTGACGCCGAGCGGCGAGATCGGCGTGGGTGCCGCGACGTACTCTGCGAGGGCCTTGAGGACTTTCTCGCGCGTGGCTTTCAGGCCGTTGACGCGGATATCGACCGGCGCGCGGCGTGCCAGGGCCATGCCTTCTTCGGCGGCGCGATCACCGAACGCGCGCGCGAGCGATGGGGCCAGCCATTCGGGATAGTCACCGCGAATCCAAGCCGGGGCGTCGGCCGGGACGGAGCGGGACAGTACCGCACTCTCCTCCGGCGACAGCGGCTCGATGGCATGCGCCGAGCCGTCTGCGGCGGCGGCCAAGGCCTCCGACGAAAGGGCGAGCGCACGCCCGGCCGCGCCGAGGGCGAGAGCGCGCGGTGCGTCCGAGCCCATCTGAGCCGCGATGGAATTGCGCCGCCTCAGGGCGTCATACACGAGATTGCCGACGGCCGCCCTGTCGCCTGAGCCGGCAAAGCGGCTGGACTTGCCCCAGTCGGCAAGTGCCACCGAGGCCGGACGATGCCGATTCAGGATGGTGTCGAGAACCTCGACGGCCGCTCGGATCCGGGCTCCTGGGCGCATTGTTCTAGAGAGGCGCCGAGGCCGTGAGGAAGCGGATGGCGAACCAGATCCACATGGCCAGCAGGATCATGACGCCGATGCCGTAGACGGCACCGCGCATGCTCACCCTGTTGTGGGTCGTGTGGATGAAAGCATGTGCGTACCGCGAGAGGACGAAAGCCCAGGCCAGCACGACGTGCACGATATCCGACATCCGCAGGTGCAGAACAAGGAGCACCAGGATGTAGAAGAGGACCGGAACCTCGAGCTGGTTGTGAAAGCAGTTGCCGATCTGGGTGGTTCGCTCCGGCCAGCCGGGCTGGCCGAGCGCGATGTCCCGCGGATGGACCTCATTGCTCGCCAGGGCACTGGTCCGCCGCTGGGCCATCCAGAGGAGTAGGATGAAGGTGAGCGCGACCTGCAGCAGCAGCGGGTAGACGAGGGCGACCTGGCTCATGGCGTGATGCGGCCCGAAGGCCCTCCTTCAACAGTTGCGCGTGCTTACACACCACTCGGATAGTTTGGTGCCTCGCGGGTGATCGAGACGCCGTGCGTGTGGCTTTCCCGGATGGCAGCGGGTGAGATCCGCACGAAGCGTGCCCGCTGCTTCAGCTCGGCCAGGTTGCGCGCGCCGACGTAGCCCATGCCGGCCCGCAGGCCGCCGACGAGCTGGTGCAGCACCGCGCCCACGGCGCCCTTATACGGCACCTGTCCCTCGATGCCCTCGGGCACGAGCTTGAGCTGGTCCTTCACCTCCTGCTGGAAGTAGCGATCGGCGCTGCCGCGCGCCATGGCGCCGACGGAGCCCATGCCGCGATAGGCTTTGTAGGTCCGGCCTTGATAGAGATACGTCTCGCCGGGCGCCTCATCGGTGCCGGCCAGAAGCGAGCCCACCATCACGCAGTCGGCGCCGGCGGCCAGGGCCTTGACGATATCGCCCGAGAACTTGATGCCGCCGTCGGCGATGACGGGGATGTCGCGCTTCTTGGCCTCGTCCACCGCGTCCATGATGGCGGTGAGCTGTGGCACGCCGACACCGGCGACGATGCGTGTCGTGCAGATGGAGCCCGGGCCGATGCCGATCTTCACGGCGTCGGCGCCGGCGTCGATCAGGGCCTTGGTGCCGTCCGCAGTCGCGACGTTGCCGGCGATGACCTGAACACGGTTCGACAGCCGCTTGATGCGGTCCACGGCCTCGAGCACGCGGGAGGAGTGGCCGTGCGCCGTGTCGACCACGATCAGGTCGCAGCCGGCGGCGATCAGGCGCTCGGTGCGCTCAAAGCCCTCGTCTCCGACGCTGGTGGCGGCGGCAACGCGCAGGCGGCCCTGATCGTCCTTGCAGGAGTCGGGATAGCGCTGGGACTTCTCGATGTCCTTGACGGTGATGAGGCCGATGCAGCGATAGGCCTCGTCGACCACGATCAACTTTTCGATGCGGTTCTGGTGCAGGAGCCGCTTGGCGTCCTCGCGCGAGACGCCTTCCTTGACGGTGATTAGCTTGTCCTTGGTCATCAGCTCGGCGACGGGCTGGCGCGTGTTGGAGGCAAAGCGCACGTCGCGGTGGGTGAGGATGCCGACGAGCTTGCCGTCCCGGTTGCCGTTGCGCGCGGGCTCGACCACGGGAATTCCAGAGATCTTGTGCCGTGCCATGAGCTCCAGGGCGTCGGCGAGCGGGGCCGTCGGGTGGATGGTCACCGGGTTGACGACCATGCCGGATTCGAACTTTTTCACCTGGGCGACCTGATCGGCCTGCTGCTCGGGGTTCATGTTGCGATGGATGACGCCGATGCCGCCGGCCTGGGCCACGGCTATGGCGAGGCGGCCCTCCGTGACCGTGTCCATGGCGGACGAGAGAATGGGGATGCGGACTGAGATTTCCTTGGTGACCCGGGAACCGACATCGGTCTCTCCGGGCATGATTTCCGACGCGGCAGGAACCAGGAGCACATCGTCGAAGGTAAGGCCGATGTTGGCCTCGATAAGGGAGGTCCGAGGTGCCATGATCGTCTCCTTGTGCAAAGAGCCACCGCGGGTGTGAGCGTAAACGTACGCGCCGGAAGGACCGGCGCGCGGACTGAAGAAACCGCGCTGGTGGAATCGTTGCCGCAGGTGTTTAGCAGAGGTTTGGCGTGAGGAAAAGATGGGTAAGTCGCGGCAAAGTAAGCCTTGTGCGGGCCTGGTAGGTCAGCTGCGGATGGCCCGGTAACCCTGATCGATCAGGACGGCCAGCAGGATCAGGCCGAACCCGATGAGATCGAGGGGTGTGGGCCGCTCGCCCAGCAGGATGACGGAGCCGATGACCCCGAATATGGGCACCAGGAGGGTGCCGATGGCTGCCGTCGAGGCGGAAACCCGGGCCATCAGGCCGAACCAGAGGGCGTAGGCCACCGCCTGCGGGAAGATGATGTGATAGGCGAGCGTTGCGGTGATGACCGGTGTGAGCTCGATCCGCGGCGTCTCGAACAACAGCATGCCGATGGTCGTAATCGCTGCGCCGGCGAGAACCTGCCAGGTTGTGATGGCGAGCGGGGTCGCCTCGATGCGGCTGCGCTTCAGGTATACGGTGCCGAAGGCCCAGCTGATGGCGGCGCCTAGGACAAAGACCAAGCCGTAAGGAGGCTCGCCGGCCTGGATCTGGAGCCAGAAGGGGATCGACAGAAGGGCGAGGCCGAGGGCACCGACAGCGAGCGACACCCCCCGCAGACGGTCGATCTTCTCGCCCAGGATTAGCCAGGCGAACAGCACCGACCACAGCGGCATGGTGTAGATCAGGATTGCTGCCCGCGAGGCCGGCATCAGGAGTTGGGCGAACACCGCGCACATGTTGAAGCCCGCCAGCGCAAGCAGGCCCGCGATTGCCAGGTCGCGCCAGTGGCGCCGCGGAATGGCCAGGGATTGCCCGGACGCGGCCGTGACGGCCGCTAGCAACGTGCCGCCGGCAGCGAGGCCGATGGAGCGGAGCGTCCATGGGGAAATGCCGCCGATCAGGATCTTCACGGCCGGAAAGTTCAGCCCCCAGAACAGCGCGGCGAACCATATCCGCCACACGGCGTCTTCTCCCTGGTGGACTTGAAGGACCCGATGCGGCTATCGGCTCGTGCCGCGAAAACCGGTGGCGAGAACATATAGCTCGGCGGAATCAGCGCGACTGGCGGGCGGCTTGATGTGGCGCACGTTGGCGAAGCTCCTCTTGAGGAGGTCGAGCAGGCTGCGCTCGGTTCCTCCCTGCAGCACCTTGCATAAGAATGCGCCACCGGGTGTGAGCACCTCGGTGGCGAACTCTACCGCCGTCTCGGCGAGGCCCATGATCCTCAGATGATCCGTCCGGGTGTGACCCGTGGTGGAGGCGGCCATGTCGGACAGCACGACGTCGGCTGCACCGTCGCGCAGCAACGCCTTCAATTTGTCCGGCGCAGAGGCGTCGAGGAAATCGAGATGCAGGATCTCGGCGCCGGCGATCGGCTCCATCTCCAGGATGTCGATGGCGACGACCTGGCCTTTGCCCTCGACCGATTTGACACGCGCGGCGGCCACCTGCGACCAGCCGCCGGGCGCTGCGCCGAGGTCGACGACGCGGGCGCCGGGTTTGAGGAACGAATACTTGTCGTCGATCTCGATCAGCTTGAAGGCCGCGCGCGAGCGCCAGCCCTGGCGTTTGGCGGCGGCAACGTAGGGGTCGTTGAGCTGGCGTTCGAGCCAGCGCTGCGAGGATGTCGTGCGGCCGCGCGCGGTGCGCAGGCGCTGCTTCATGTCCCTGGCGCCGCCGAGGTGGCTGGAGCCGCCAGCGGGGCGCTTGCCGCGTCCGGTTTTGTTCATCGGGAGTGCTGTCCGTGCTGGCGCCGGCCGTTGCGATTGACGCCGTCCTCGGCCATGAGGTTGGCGAGAATGCCTTCCCGCAATCCGCGATCGGCAACGCGCAGGCGCTCGCACGGCCATACGCGCAGCAGCGCCTCGAGAATGGCACAGCCGGCCAGCACCAGGTCGGCGCGCTCGCGGCCGATGCAGGGCTCCGAGATGCGCTGCTCGTAGGAGCAGTCAAGCAGGTTGCGTACGATGGAGCGCGCATCGCTCGTCTGCATCCAGCAGCCGTCGACGCGCGAGCGATCGTAGCGGGGCAGCCCGAGATGGACGCCGGCGATCGTGGTGACGGTGCCGGACGTGCCAAGCAGGTGCGTGCGTGTGCGCTGCATGCTGGAGCGGAAGCGATACTCGCGCTCGAACGGCTCGAGCATGCCCGTGACGTGCGCGACCATGGCCTCGAAGGCTTCGCAGGTCACATGCCGGCCGCCATAACGCTCCGCCAGCGTCACGACGCCGATCGGCAGCGATGTCCAGGCGGCGATGCAATTCTGCGCTTCCACGCGCTCGGCGAGCGTATGGCGCGGCGCGCCCTGCCGGCGCGAGAGATCGAGCCAGATCAGCTCCGAGGACCCGCCGCCGATGTCGAACACGAGCACGAGGTCCGCGCGCGGATCGATCAGGGCCGCGCAGCCGGAGACGGCGAGCTTGGCCTCCGTCTCGCGCGTGAGCACCTCGATCTTGAGGCCGAGCTCGCGGCGCACCCGGTCGAGGAACGCGCTGCCGTTGCGGGCCACCCGGCATGCTTCGGTGGCGACAAGGCGTGATTTGACGGCGCGGGCGCGTGCCAGCTTCAACGAGCACACGCGCAAGGCGTCGATCGTGCGATCCATGGCCTCGTCGGACAGGCGTCCGGTGCTGCCGATGCCTTCGCCGAGGCGGATGATGCGCGAGAATGCATCGACAACGAGAAAGCCGCGCCGTGACGGACGCGCGACGAGCAGGCGGCAATTGTTCGTGCCGAGGTCGAGCGCGCCATACACCGGCGTATTGGGGCGCTGGTCCGGTGTGCCATGTTTTGCGGAGTAAGAAGGATCCGTGCGGTGCTCGCGGGCGGTCTCGCAGGGCGCACCGTGCCCTTCGCCAGCCGATGTGCCAGGCACGTCTGCCGGCACCGCGATTTTATCTCCGTTGACCCGCGTCACGGCTTTTTCCCTGGTGCCTGGATCGGAATGCTCCGGTCTTTGAGAGAACCGGTCATCAGGCCACGTCCATGGTGTCGTCTTGAGAATGACTGTAGCAGGTGGGGGATCAAGGTAAAGCACAAGCGCGCAACGTGATGACGAAAGATTTCCGTAGACGGACGGGAGTTGCGCTTGCCAACTCTGACCGGACATGGGCTGTGTAGCCATTCCGTTCGCATATGGCTGGCCAAATTCCGTGCGATGATCCACCGGCGGTTGCAGGAGCGCGTTATGCACAGGCCGTGGTTAACTGCACAGGTCGGTATCGGTCTTCTGGCGTTGTGCGCTTTCCATTGCGGGTCTCCGGCGATGGCGCAGGAGAAGGCGCCGGCCGTCGCGCGCGAGATGCAACGCCTCGTCACGGCCTATCCCGCGTTTCTCGATCGCATCGACGGCAACGATCTGATTTGGAAGGACGGGATGCGCATGACCATCGACGATGGCAAGGGCGCGAAGGACCTGCAAACGCGCCTCGATGCGGCGGATTTGAAAGACATGTTCTATGCGGCCTATCCCGCGGGCGCTGCTGCTGCAGCACCCGGCATGGACATTGATCCCGGGCGTGTGCGCCACGAGCCGTTCTTCCGCAAGATGTATGGCGATTGCCGTTCGGGCGAGGCGCAGAAAAATCTGGTCGATGTGGTGTGGCTGCCTAAGAAGTGGGGCAAGACACTGCGTGTCACACGCGTGAACGGTGTGGCCGAAAAGCTGCGCGCCGTATCGGAAGAGCTCGATGCGCTGCCCGCGCGCTTTGACGTCTACCTCAGCCCGCCGGCCGGCACGTTCAACTGCCGGCCGATCGCGGGAACGGATCGCGGCAGCACGCACGGCCTCGGCATCGCCATCGACATCGCCACGCCGAAGGCGCACTACTGGCGCTGGAGCAAGCCGGACGCCGTCGGCCGGCCCGTCTATCGCAACGAGATCCCGCCGGAGATCGTCGCGGTCTTCGAGAAGCATGGGTTCATCTGGGGCGGCCGCTGGTATCACTACGACACCATGCACTTCGAGTATCGGCCGGAGCTGCTGCCGGCGCCTTGACGCGAACAGGGACAGCGATGGGACTTCACGATCGTTACGGCCTCACCAGGATCATCAACGCCGCCGGAACATTCACGCCGCTCGGCGTCTCGCGCTCATCCGAAGCGGTCAGCCGCGCCGCAGCCGAGGCCTTGCAGGAGTTCTTCATCATCGACGAGCTGCAGACCGCCGCGAACACGGCCATCGTGCGCCTGACGGGCGCGGAGGCCGGTGCCGTGGTGCATTGCGCATCGGCCGGTATCGCCCTTTCCATCGCTGCGGTCATGACGGGCGCCGCGCCGGACCGCGTCGCGGCGCTGCCCAACACCGCCGGTCTGCGGCGCCGGGTCGTGCTACCTGCCGGCCATGCTGTCGACTACGGGCATCCGATCGTCATCGATGTGCGGCTGGTCGGTGCCGAGCCGATCCTTGCGGGAAGCGAGTACGCCTGCACCATCGCCGACCTGGAGCGTGAGCTCGCGCATCCCGATACGACCTGCCTGCTGCTCGTGTCGTCGCGCCTGGTGTGCGGCGAGCGCATCGATCTGGCCGCGGCCGTCGCTGCCGCGCATCGCCGCGGTGTACCCGCGGTCATCGACGGCGCCGCGCAGGATCTGCGCATCCAGGAGTTGCTGGCGACGGGCGCCGACCTCGTCATCGTGAGCGCCCAGAAATACCTGGCGTCGCCGACCGCGGGGCTGGTGATCGGGCGGCGCGACCTGGTCGGCGCCGTACGCGCGCACGAGAAGGGCGTGGGCCGTGCCATGAAGGCGAGCAAGGAAGCGATCATCGGCGTGCTTGCGGCCATCGACCAGCGCACCGCCATGGACCTCGAGGGATGGCCGCGCATGCAGGCGGACAAGGTGTCGGATTTCGTCCGCCGGGCGGGCGTGTTGCCCGGCATCCGGGCGACCGCCGTTGCCGATCCGGCCGGCATGCCGTTTCCGCGCGCGCACCTGCAGGTAGAGTCCACGCGCGCGGACAAGAACGCGGCCGCGCTGGCCGAGGCGCTCAAATCGGGCACCCCGGCCATCTGGGTCATGGGCCACGGTCTGGCGCGCGGCGAGTTGATCCTCGAGCTCGTCCCGCTCGAAGCCGAAGAGTGCAACGCGATCCTGGCGCGCCTGGCTGCTCTGCTCGCCGCCTGATGTTTCAAGGCGCCATCCAGGAGGGTTCCGTCGGTTGGGACAGGCTGTCCGACGCGCTTGCGGAGGTCTCCGGCGATTGCTACATACCGCGGACCTGATCGGCGGCGGCTCGCAGGAGCCGGCATGCCCGGTTTGGGGGATCGTCTAATGGTAGGACTGCAGACTCTGACTCTGCCTGTCTAGGTTCGAATCCTAGTCCCCCAGCCAGTTTTGTTTGTTTCTCAGTCACTTGGAAAAGTGACTGAAATGCCCCCCACCCATATCACTAAGATGCGGCCACAACCCATCATAAGCCTAGCCCTCATGGGCGAAGCTTGCCGAGTGCTGCCAGCAAATCCTGCCGGGTTGCAGGCGTGAGATCGGCGAGTGAGGAAGTCTGCACGATCTGACGCTGAAATTTCTCGACCGCGATCCTGCCCGCGCGTGTCTGGGTAATGTGTTTTACCCGGCGGTCGGCGGGAGCAACTACACGCTCGGCCAAGCCCTTGGCTTCGAGCCGGTCGACGATGCCGGTGATGTTGGACGCATCGCAGCCCATCTGCCGGGCCAGACCTCGCATCGAAACCGGTTCGGACAAAAGCGTTAGAATGGTGGCCTGCGCGACGGTCAGCCCCACGGCGGCCGCGGCCTGTTCGTGCTCGCCCCGCACGGCCTCGATCAGTTGATAAAGCGCCATGGCGAATTCGGTGAGGCCCTTCGCATCGGCGCGGAGATTGGACGGTTTGGGCATGTGGCCAGAGTCCTCAACGCATGAGTACATAAATCATATAGTATATCAATTATATTGACAAACGGGATGCACGCAAATAGCTTGATGTTGTCAAGTATATATCGAGTGGCGAGTCTATGCATGACCCCGGATGATGTGCATGCGTTGACGGTTATGACGGGCCGCCTGTCGGCCGCCGTGTTTGTGCTGGCGCTCCTGGGTGCGGCCTTGCGCTGGCGGCCCGTGCCGCTATGGCTTACCTTTCTTGGCGTGCACACAGTGCATTTCGCGGTGGTTCTGTTGTTCGCGGTTGCCAACCAGGGCCGCAATCTCTTTCCGGGCGGCACGAGTCTTGACGAGGCGGGCGGCTGGGGTGTTTTGCTTGGCAGCGGCACCCTATTCTATGCGCTTGCTCTCACCAGCCTTGCATGCCTGCGCGCCGGACAGAGGGCGAAGCGCTGGCTGCGCATCGCAGGTCCGCTTGCAGCAACCCTGATCGCCCTGATGTTCGCCGCCACTTACCTGCCGCTGGTGCCGGTTTCCCCGTTCTTTATGCTGCCGGTTGCCGCCATCGGGGCTGCGCTCGGCCTCTATCTTATGCGCTCCATACCAGCCATGAGGACAAAGCCGTGAGGCTTGCCGTCTTCGGCGCAACCGGGCGGACCGGGCGGCACGCCGTGCAGCAGGCGCTTGCCGCAGGTTTTCAGGTGCAGGCCCTCGTCCGCACGCCGGGTCGCATCGGTTTGGCATCAGTCACGGAAGTCATGGGCGACGTGCTTGATCGTGCCAGCGTCCGCCAGACGATTGAGAGTGCGGATGCCGTACTTTCCTGTCTCGGCTCGAAGCCCGCCGCCACCTATATGCGCCGCGGCCGCATCGCGGCCCCGGGCATAATGCATGTGGTGAGCGCCATGCAGGCGCTTCATTTAAAGCGACTGATAGCGCTTTCGACCTATGGCGCGGGTGACTCCTGGCGGCTCTTGCGGCCAAGTGCCCAGTTCGTCATGGGCGCGATGCTGTGGGGCGAGCTTGCCGACAAGAATGGCATGGAGGCAGCCATTCGTGGCTCAAACCTTGCTTGGACAATCCTGCGTCCGGTTAATCTCAAGGACGGCCCTGCGACGGGCCAATGGCGGAGCGATGCGCCGTCCCGACCGCTCGGCTTCAAGGACTGGATCGCCCGCGGCGACGTTGCGCATTGCATGCTGGCTATGCTGGGTGATCCCCGGGCGGAAGGTTCAACCTTGATTGTGAGATGAGACTAGCGGGTGGGACTCCAAGCCACCCATCGATAACATTCATCGATTGCCAAGCGGTGCGCTTTCTTCCCGTCAAACAGCACGCGCAGTTCCGCAGTTGGGCCGGTGCAAAGGGTTCGATACGCTTTGAGGCGGCCCAGCCACTTCGGCGACCTCGCGATTGCTGGCAGAATCCGCCACAACTTCCTGTCTTAAAACATCTTTTTTCCGCTGCTCGGACGGGCGCCGTCGATGAACGTGACCGTGTCGCTGAGCGGCGCCCGTCCCGTGCGGGTGCAGTTCGCTGTCAGGTCCGCGTATCCGATCGACATGCCGCAGAAGAGGATGAGTTCATCAGGCGGGTGCACGATCTCCGCGACGGTCTCGCGCACCTGCGACCACGCCATCTGCGGGCAACTGTGCAGCCCTTCGGCGCGCAGCAGGAGCATGACGCTCTGCAGATACATGCCGACGTCGGCCCATTGCGGGCTCCCCAATTCGCGGTCGATGTAACAGAACAGGGCAGCCGGCGCGCCGAAGCAGTCCCAGTTCGCAATGGCGGCTCTCTGGCGCGCCTCCCAATCCTCGCGCGCGATGCCAAGCGTGCTGTAGCGCTGCTTGCCGAAGGCGGATCGGCGTTCGCGATACGGAGACTTCAGTTCGGGAGGATACATCACGTACTCCCGCTCGTCCCACGGATCGGCTGTAGCCACGCGCTCGACCGCGCGATGCTTGAGCTCGGCCAGCGGTGCGCCGGTCACCACGTAGGTGTTCCACGGCTGCGAGTTCGAGCCGGATGGCGCCCACGCCGCGGCGGTCAATACGCGCTCGATCACCTCTTTTGCGACGGGCTGGTTGGTGAATGCGCGGACCGCCCGTCGGCTGGTGACGGCTTCGTAGACGTCCATGGGAGCCTCCAGTGTCCAAAGGCGCCGCCGATGCGCATTGGTCTCCTCGAAGCTCTTTCCCGCGTTCATGTCGGAGTTCCATTGACGTGTCGCACCGGATGTCTTTGGCAAGCCCATCCTCGCGCGTGACGCTATTTGGGCAACCGGGAGAAACCCTCGAACGTGCAAGCACGACAGCCGGGAGGCGGTGAGGTTGGAGCGGCATCAGTACATGGCGCCGCCGCTCTCCTGGCGAAGCTCGGAGCGCTCAGGGAAAGTGCGGCTGCGATTTCCGGGTTAGAGCCGATTTTTCTTGCATAGGTGGTGCTTCAATCTACGCGAACGGGACTGTCCGCTTCGGTGCGCTGTCAAGTATGCGCACGCATCCGCTCACCACACACGAAGAGCCGGTCAGTGCCATGCCGCAAAAGTCCACAGCACCGTCGCACTCGCGGAGCCCAACTATTTCCGGAGGCCGCACACCCGCTCCGACCACGATCCGCACAACTCGAGGGACCCCAGAGCATGAGCACTGTCACGACCGCTGATGGCGTTGAGATCTACTACAAGGACTGGGGCCCGAAGCACGCGCAACCCATCGTCTTTCACCACGGCTGGCCGCTGTCGTCGGACGACTGGGATACGCAGATGCTGTACTTTCTCGGCCATGGCTACCGCGTTATTGCGCTGGATCGCCGTGGCCACGGCCGATCGGCTCAAGTCAGCGATGGCCACGACATGGATCACTACGCGGCGGATGCGACTGCCGTCGCGGAACACCTGGGCGTGAAGAACGCCGTCCATATCGGCCACTCCACCGGAGGTGGACAGGCCGCGCGCTATGTCGCTCGCTATGGCCAACCGCAGGGTCGTGTTGCGAAGCTGGTGCTGATCGGCGCAGTGCCGCCGCTCATGCTCAAGACGCCGGCCAATCCGGGCGGCCTGCCGATCGAGGTCTTCGACGGCTTGCGCAAGCAGCTCGCCGACAATCGCTCACAATTCTACATCGATTTTCCGGCCGGGCCTTTCTATGGCTTCAACCGCCCCGGGGCAAAGCCGTCGCAGCCGATCATCCAGAACTGGTGGCGCCAGGGCATGATGGGCGGCGCGAGAGCGCACTACGAGGGGATCAAGGCATTCTCGGAGACTAACTTCACCGAGGATCTCAAGACCATCGACGTGCCAACGCTCGTGATGCATGGCGATGACGACCAGATCGTGCCGATCGCCGACTCGGCATTGCTCTCGGTCAAGCTGCTCAAGAAGGGCACGCTGAAGGTCTACAAGGCTTTCCCGCACGGCATGTGCACCACCCACGCCGACATCGTGAACCCCGATCTGCTCGCTTTCATCAAGGGATGAACGGGTGAGGGTCGCTGTGGGTGGAAAGCAGAAATAGAGATTGCCGCCATCAGAAGCACCCGGCCCTGTCCGCTCGACGTGGAGCCGCGCTCACGGTTTGCAATGTGGCATGTGGCGATCAGAAGGAGGCAAATATGGGTCAGCAGACAGACATGAGTCTGGACAACACCCCGCATCCCTCGTGCAAGCACTGCGCGGACACGGTGCACGCGAGGTACGCGCACGGGAGGCCGGAGCACGAGTTGGTTCCGTCACGCTACGTGCAGCGGGTCGGCAAGATTGATGTCATGGTGGTGAGCGATGGGGTGCTGTCGCTGCCAGGTGCGATGCTGGGCCACAACGCCGACCCGGCCGTCCGGGCGGCCTGGCTGGAGGATAAGTTCCTGCCGCCGGACGTGCTCGAGTGGGCGCTGAACGCGGTCGTGGTGCGCAGCGGCGGCCGGACCATCCTCATCGACGCCGGGATAGGCGGAGAGTTCCCGGACCTGCCGCGAGCCGGGCAGTTGGCGCAGCGGCTGGAGGATGCCGGCATCGAGCCCGCATCCGTGACCGACGTGGTGCTCACCCACATGCACATGGATCATGTGGGCGGACTGCTCATGGACGGAGTGAAAGAGCGGCTGCGCCCGGATCTGCAAATCCACGTGGCTGCTGCCGAGGCCGAGTTCTGGGAGGCGCCTGATTTCTCCCGCGTCTCCATGCCGCCCGGGTTTCCGGACGCGCTGCGGCGAACAGGCAAGCGATTCTTGAAAGAGTTCAGCAGCCAGCTGCGGACATTCGAAGACGAGTACGAGGTCGCGCCTGGGGTGATGGTCCAACGCACCGGCGGCCATACCCCCGGGCACAGCGTGGTCCGTCTGGCGTCCGGCGGCGACCGGATGACGTTCGCGGGAGACCTCGTGTTTCAGGTCGGGTTCGAGCATCCCGATTGGTTCAACGGCTTCGAGCATGATCCCGAGGAGGCGGCCCGCGTCCGCATCCGCCTTCTGCGGGAGCTGGCGGCGAACCGCGAGTCGCTGGTGGCCACGCACCTGTCGTTCCCGTCGGTCTGCCATGTGGCGGTCGACGGCGACCATTTTCGTTGGGTGCCGGGCCCCTGGGAGTATTGACCGCCGAGCAGGTTATCCCGAGCGTGCCACGACCGGCGGCGTGAACTTCAACTGAAGGGACCAGATATGAAACGTATACTCGTCGTCGGTGCCGGTTTTGCCGGTATGTATGCGGCGCTGGCCGCAGCGCGCCTGCGCGATGAGGAAGGCGCGTCACCTGGCACGCTCGAGATTGCCGTCGCGGCGCCGGAGCCGCGGCTGGTGATCCGCCCCCGTCTCTACGAGCGGGAGCCCGAGACGATGGTGGCGCCGCTCTCGGAACTGTTTGCCGCCGTCGACATCGGTTACGAGCAGGGTCGGGTCGACGCCATCGATTCCGCCGGCAAATCGGCCGCAATCGTCGGTGCCGACGGGAAGCAGCGTACGCTGCGCTACGACCGGGTGGTGCTGGCGGCTGGCAGCTTGGGAGCCAAGCCTGACATCCCAGGCCTTGCCAAGTACGGCTTCAGCGTGGATCAGATCGACGATGCGATCGTACTCGATCGCCACCTCGCGTCGCTGGCGGACCGGCCACCCTCTGCAGCCCGCGACACGGTGGTGGTCGCCGGCGGCGGCTTCACCGGCATCGAGGTGGCCACCGAAATGCCATCGCGCTTACGAGCCATCCTCGGACCGAAGGCGCAAGTCCGCGTCCTCATCGTCGACCGTAACGAAGTCATCGCGCCGGCAATGGGTGCCAACCCGCGTCCCCTGATCGAGAAGGCGCTGCGCGAGGCGGGTGTCGAGACCAAGCTCGGCGTAGGTGTCTCGGAGCTGCGCGAGGGCAGCGTCATGCTGAGTGGCGGGCAGTCCATCGAGAGCGCGACCGTGATATGGGCGGCCGGCTTTCGCGCGAACCCACTGACCGCGCAAGTGCCTGCCGAGCGTGATCGTTCCGGCCGGCTGGTGGTTGATCGAAATCTGCGCGTTGCCGAGGTGCCGACGGTCTTTGCGGCCGGCGACACCGCGCTCGCGTTGACAGACGATCTCGGCCACAAAGCGCTGATGTCGTGCCAGCACGCCAACCGGCTCGGCGCCTGTGCCGGGTACAATGCAGCGGCGGACCTGCTTGGCGTGCCGCTGGAGCCGTATCGGCAGAAGAACTATGTCACGTGCCTCGATCTCGGCCCGACCGACGCGGTGTTCACCAGAGGTTGGGACAGCCAGGTAGAGTTCAGCGGTGACAAAGCCAAGGCGATGAAACGCGAGATCAACACGCAGTGGATCTATCCGCCGCGCGCCAATCGTGCGGACGCCTTCAAGGCTGCCGAGTGGGCGAGGCTCGTCGACTACTGAAGCGGACCGCGCATTCGGCGCTGCCCCCGCCTTTCAGGTCTCGATATTCAACATGCCGCCAACCGGGCCTTGAGACGTGGCGAGGCAAAGTCGAGGAAGGCGCGCAGCTTGATCGGCAGGAACCTTCCGGCGCCATACACGAAGTTGATGGGCAGCGAGGCGGGCCGATGGTCGTCCAGCACAGTCGTCAGAATGCCGGCCTCGACGGCTTTGGCGACATGGTAGGAGAACGCCCGTGCGAGACCGATGCCGGCGCAAGCCGCATCGCAGGCTGTCTCGACGGTCGATACGACGAGCCGGGGATGGACCGCCACCGCGATCTCGGTCTTGTCACTTGTGAACTTCCATTGATCAGGAGCCTGGAAACCCTCGTAAACGATGCAGTCGTGTCCGATAAGCTCCTCCGGTGTCTGCGGTGTCCCGCGCGCGGCAAGGTAGGCCGGGCTGGCGCACACGACACGGTGCGTCGCACCAAGACGCAGTGCCATCAGGCGGCTGTCCGGCAGGACACCGATACGCAGTGCCACGTCGACGTGATCGTCGGCGAGATTGAAGATCCTGTCACCAAGGACAAGACGGACGTTGATGTCGGGATAGGAGCGCAGGAACTCCGCCAGAACCGGCACGACATGGATACGTCCCAGCCCGACAGGTGCGGTCACGATCAGGTCACCCGTGGGGCTCTCGTATTCACCCGAGGCGGCTCGCTCGGCCTCCGAGAGATCGCCGAGGATGCGCTTCAGCGCCGCGACATAGGACGATCCGGCGTCCGTGAGCGTCAGCTTTCGCGCGGACCGATCGAACAGCTTGGCGCGCAGATGGCTTTCAAGCTCCGTGATCTTGCGGCTCGCCGTGGCGACGGGCGTGTTGAGGTGCCGCGCGGCGGCGGAGAGGCTGCCGGCCTCGGCGACGGCCAGCACGATCGACATGGCTTCCAAGCGGTCCATCAGGATCATTCCACTGGTTGGAACAGTAGGTTCCAATATCACCCAGTAGTCGCTGAATTTGGAAGGGCCTACGTCATGGCGCATCGAGCGGGCGCTCTTCACCGCACCGCACACAACGCCGAAATGGAGACGACCATGACGTCCGCTAAAGGCATTGCTCTCGTGACCGGAGCGTCTTCGGGGATAGGCGCCATCTATGCTGACCGGCTCGCGAGGCGGGGCCACGACCTGATCCTGGTGGCCCGCAACCGCGACCGCCTCGCATCCCTGGCCCACCGCTTGATGAGCAGCACCGGCCGGTCGGTCGAGACGGTGGCCGCCGACCTCGACGACAAGAACGACCTTGCGCGGGTCGAGGCGCTGCTGCGCACCGACACCCGGATCACCACCCTCGTCAACAACGCCGGCATCGGCGCGACGGCGCCACTGCTCCAAGCCGACGTCGACAAGATGGACGCCATGATCCGTCTCAATGTCGGTGCGCTGACACGGCTGACCTACGCCGCCGTACCGGGTCTTGTCGCGCGAGGTGGCGGGACGATCATCAACATCGCGTCAAGCGTGGCGATCTCGCCAGAAACGCTCAACGGGGTCTACGGTGGCACCAAAGCTTTCGTCCTGGCCTTCAGCCAGTCGCTGCAGCATGAGCTCGCGGGCAAAGGGGTGCGTGTGCAGGCCGTCCTGCCGGGCGCGACCGCGACCGATTTCTGGGACATCGCCGGCACACCCGTGCATCAGCTGCCGAGCTCGATCGTGATGTCGGCCGACGATCTGGTCGATGCAGCGCTCGCAGGGCTCGACCAGGGCGAGGTGGTCACCATTCCTTCACTGCCTGACAAGGCCGAGTGGGATCGCTTCGATGCGGCGCGACGCGCCATGGCTGGCCGTCTCTCGAACGCGCTTCCGGCTCCTCGCTACAGGGTTTCACGCGCGACGCCATAGCGCGTCCAGCGCACCGCAAATCATCAACCGGGCCGCACACGATGCGGCTCGAAATTTGGTCAGACACCGATCCACCCGTGGACATTAGGGCGCACACAATGATTGGCAACGACATCGACGGACAAAGGCGTTGGCTGATAGGCGCCGCAGCGGCCAGTCTCGCCGCTCCAAGCTTCGGTCTCAGCGGCACAGCAGAAGCGCGCGTGGCCGCTCCCGCCTCGGCTCCAATCCTCGTGCCGGGATCAGCCAGATCGTTCCACACGATGAAACAGATCAATGCCGGTGTACTCAATGTCGGATTCGCCGAGGATGGTCCGGGCGATGGCCCCGTCGTCATTCTGCTGCACGGCTGGCCGTACGACATCCACAGCTTCGTCGATGTCTCGCCGATCCTGGCCGAAGCAGGATATCGGGTGATCGTGCCTTACCTGCGCGGCTACGGCACGACGCGATTTCTATCGGACGGGACCCCGCGCAATGGCCAGCAGGCGGCGCTTGCCACGGATGTCATTGACCTCATGGACGCGCTGAGGATCGAGAAGGCGATCGTGGCCGGCTTCGATTGGGGCGCACGCACGGCCAACATCGTCGCAGCGCAGTGGCCGCAGCGCGTCAAGGCTATGGTGTCCGTGAGCGGATATCTGATCGGCAGCCGCGAACTCAACAAGACGCCGCTGCCGCCGAAGGCGGAGCACGACTGGTGGTATCAGTATTACTTCGCCACCGAGCGCGGCCGTGCTGGCTACGACACGTACCAGCGCGAGTTCCCGAAGCTGATCTGGCAGATCGCTTCCCCGAAGTGGGCGTTCGACGATGCCACGTTCGAACGCAGCGCCTCGGCCTTCGACAACCCGGATCACGTCGACATCGTCATCCATAACTATCGGTGGCGGCTCGGACTGGCCCAGGGCGAGCCGCAATTCGATGCGCTGGAGAAGCGTCTCGCCGAGTTCCCGCCCATCACCGTACCCAGCATCACCCTTCAAGGCGACGCGGACGGCGCACCACGCCCTGATCCGAGTGCGTATGCGAAGCGGTTCTCGGGCCAATACGAACACCGGCTCATCACCGGTGGCATCGGGCACAATCTGCCCCAAGAAGCACCGCAGGCGTTCGCTGAAGCGGTCATCGCCATCGCCGGACGTTGATTATCGACGCTGCCATCCAAGAGAACAGGAGAAGTGACATGACACAGATCGTGAGCAACAACGCCGTTCGCCAACAAACGGGCAAGGTGCTGTACACTGCCAAGACGCACACCACCGGAGGCCGGGAGAACGGCGCGGCTCGAAGCTCGGACGGCCGCCTGGAGGTCCGACTTTCGTCGCCCGGTTCGAAAGGCACCGGTACCAACCCGGAGCAGATGTTCGCGGCAGGTTGGTCCGCCTGCTTCGAGGGCGCCCTCGGGCTGGTGGCCCACAAGCGGAAAGTCGCCCTGCCGGACGACATGGCCATCGATGCCGAGGTGGATCTGAACGCCGGAGACAGCGGCTATTTCCTAAAAGCCCGGCTGAATGTCAGTCTTCCCGGAGTTGATCGCGAGGCGGCCCGCATCCTGATCGAAGAGGCGCACCAGACCTGCCCGTACTCCAAGGCCACGCACGGCAACATCGATGTCGAGATCAATCTGGTCTGAACAGATGAACAAGTGGGTGGGCCGCGGCCGTCGAATACGGCCGCGGTTTCTCCAATAGGGGAGACTTCATGGACAAGCGTTTCATCCGTGACGTCGTTTCCCGCCGTCCAGGCTTTCGACATGCACGCTCAGCAACGTGTCCGGAAAGGTCGCTTCGAATTCGGCTACTGCAGCGGTGAAGACCTCGATCGGAAACATGACGTCGAGCGTTGAACGTCAGATCTTGGGGGTGCGGGAGATTCGCTGACACGCGGCCTCGGTGGCTCCATTGTCGCCTTTTGGCGCAGTCGCGCATCTGTAGCAGCCTCGGAAGGGCGCTCCGCATATCAAACGACGAAATCAGATAGCAACTACAAGTGAGCTTTTTTGACGGGTTGCGCACCGGGGAGAACTATCGTCAAGATTGGTCATGCAGAGATCGCGCGAGCAGCGCGCAATGTCTCCGTTCAACAACCGAGGACTTCCCATGGCCCGCGCCCGCCTTCGCGATCTCGGGATCACCACCGGGGCTCTTCCGCCCGGCCCCTACAATGCAATTACCGACGTCGAAGGAGTTCGGGTTGGCTACGCGACGGTGATCCGCGATGTACCGGATGTCGTTCGCACCGGTGTCACGGCCATCTGGCCGCGCGGTCAGGACATCTGGACCGACTACGTGTTCGCCGGATTTCATTCGTTCAACGGCAACGGCGAGATGACGGGGCTGCCCTGGATCGCCGAGCAAGGCTACATCGGCGCGCCCATCTGCATCACCAACACCTACCAGGTCGGTATCGTGCGCGATGCGATCTGTGCGCTTGCAGTGCGCGATGGCGCGTCGCAGGCCTTCCATCTGCCGGTGGTGGCCGAGACCTATGATGGCTGGTTGAGCGACATCCAGCGTTTTTCTCTGACTGAGGCGGATGCCTTTGCGGCGCTCGATTCGGCGGCTGGTGGACCTGTCCGCGAAGGCAATGTCGGCGGCGGCACCGGAATGATCTGCCACGAGTTCAAGGGCGGTACCGGCACCGCGTCGAGGGTCGTGGCCGGGCACGGCGAATCCTATGTGGTCGGCGCTCTGGTCCAGGCCAACTACGGCGCGCGGGACCTCCTGCGAGTTGACGGCGTACCGGTCGGGCGCGAGATCGGCCCTGACGTCGTGCCATCGCATAGGCAGATGCCCCGCGATGCCGGCTCGATCATCGTCATTTTGGCGACCGATGCGCCGTTGCTGCCCATCCAATGTCAGCGGCTCGCGCGGCGGGCGACCACCGGTTTGGCCTGGGTCGGCGGGCTCGGTGCCAACGGCAGTGGTGATATTTTTCTCGCCTTCTCGACCGCCAACCACGTGCGCCAGGATGAAGCGATGAGCCATGTCCGCATGCTGGCGCCCGACGCCATGACCGGCTTGTTCCAGGCCGCTGCGGAGGCCACCGAGGAGGCAATTCTCAATGCGCTGTGCATGGCGCAGACCATGACCGGGAGAGACGGCCGGGAAGTCCACGCGCTGCCGCTCGACCGGCTGCAGCACGTGATGCGCCGCTATCGCCCCGCGAAGTGAGCGGCAGCCAGGGATGATGTGAATTGCCGATGGCCCGCATCGCGCGCGGATCGCCATTCTGGGTGGTCGAGCTGACCGAACTTGACATTCCCGCACGCAGATCGCGATGATCATGGTGCCGGACCGTCAGCGTACTTCAGGGTATCGCCTGAGGGCTGGGCGGCGCTTGCGTCGGCGAGCAGGCGTTCCTTTCGAAGACGTCGAGATCACGAGCCAGCCAGAGGACCTCCATGACGCTACGGTACGCACTCCGCGCTCTTGGCGCAGTCGCCGCCTGCAGCCTGACACTGTCCATCGCGCAGGCGGCCTGGCCGGAGAAGCCCATTACCATCACAGTCGGCTTCGGCGCTGGCGGCACCACGGATGTCATGGCGCGCGCCGTGGCGGAGGTCGTCTCCAAGAAGCTCGGACAGCCCGTGGTCGTTGAGAACAGGCCAGGGGCCGGCGGCGCGGTTGCCACGACCGCGAACAGCAAGGCGGCACCCGACGGCTATAATCTCGCTGCGACGACATCGACGACAATCGCGCTCGATCCGCAAATGACAACGCTCGGCTATTCGCCGGCTGACTTTACCTATGTCGCTGCCATCGGTGAGTTTCCCGAGGCCTATATCGCTCTGCCGAAGCGGGGCTGGAAAACCTTGTCGGATGCGCTCGCCGCCGGCAAAGCCAGCGGCCGGATGAACTATGCCTCTACGACGTCGCTGGATCGCATGATCTCGGCCGTCGTTGCGAAGAAGGCTGGCCTTTCCCTCGTTCCCGTGCCGACAAAAGGCGGAGCTGAGGCCGTCACGCAGGTCATGGGCGGACATGTCGATCTGGCGTACAGCTCCGGCGCATACTATCCGCAGGCCAAGGCGGGTGAGCTGTCCGTGATGGCCGTGTTGGGCGATCGCCGCGTTGCGGGCCTTCCGGATGTGCCGACTTTGAAGGAGCTCGGCTACAACGTCTCGAGCGTCAATCTCATCATATTCGTCGCCCCCAAGGGGGTAGCCCCCGAGATAGCAACGAAGCTCAACGAGGCCTTCGGCGCAGCCGGCGCGGACCCAGCCATCGTCGATCTGATGGACAAGCGAAGCGTGAATAATGTCGTGCTTGTCGGCGACGCATTGGCAAAGACGATTGCGACACACACGGAAGGCTACAAGAAGCTCATCGAGGCTGCGAAGTGACCGGTGAGGACGCGAAGGCGGGCGAGCATCCGCGTTCGCGAGCCTCCATTGTGGTCGAGATGGCCTGCCTCGCGGGCCTTGGATTGCTCGCCTGGTTCTGGATCATTCCCATCCAGATCTCAGGCGGCGGGATCGGTCTCGATCCCGCATTTGTGCCGCGTGCATGCGTCGGCGCCATCATCCTGCTGGTGCTGTCGGACGGTGTGCTCCTGCTCTTGCGCAATGACCGGCCCTCGTCCTATCCGGCAAATTGGTGGGCGCTCGCACTTACGGGAGGTGCGGCCATCCTGGGAGCTGTTGTTTTGATGCTGGCCGGCGCCACGGCCGCAGCGCTTGTCGTCATTCCGGTTGGCATGCTCGCTCTCGGCGAGCGGCGGCTTGTTCTTATTGCGGTCACCACCGCTATCGTTGCCATTGCCCTCAAGCTCTTTCAAATCTGAGCACAAACTATGGGCCAAGCATTTCTCGGGTTCGGTGATGCGCTCCAACCCGTGGTCATCGGCTTCGTTTTTTTGGGCGTTCTGCTCGGCTACGTGATCGGCGTGCTGCCGGGCCTGAACCGCCCCGCGGCGCTCGCCATCGCCATCCCGCTCAGTTACTACATGACGCCGCTTGCTGCCGTCGCATTCCTTATCGGCATCGCCAAGGCGAGCGGCGCAGGCGGGGCAACAACGGCCATTCTTATCAACACCCCCGGCGAGCCCAACGCTGCCTTCACGTGTCTGGACGGCTATCCCCTGGCCAAAGCCGGTAAGGCGAAGAAGGCGCTGAAGGTCGCCCTGTATGGCTCGGTCATTGGCGATGTGTTCGGGACGTTGGCGTTGATCATTGCTGCCAAGCCGCTGGCCACCGTCGCGCTCGGCATCGGCCCGTTCGAAATGGCCGCCGTCATGCTCTTGGCCCTGACCTTCATTGCCGCATTATCTGGACGCTCGTTGTTTCGCGGGCTGGCGGCCGGAATTTTCGGCGTCCTGGTCGCGACCGTGGGCCTCGACCCTGAAAGCAGCACGCCGCGTCTCACCTTCGGCCAGATCGAGCTTCTCGATGGCGTGCCGCTGCTGGCGGTCACTGTCGGCATGCTGGCGCTGACGGAAATGATCATTCAGACCGAGGAAATCCTGACTGCTCCGGCGACGCCGGACGGTAGTGTTCCGACCGCAGACAACAGCGCGTTCAGCTGGCGCGAATTTCTGCACGTCCTGCCGACGTTTCTGCGCTCCAGCGCCATCGGCGCCGGCATCGGCATCCTGCCGGGACTTGGCCCGACGGTCGCATCGTCTGCGTCCTATGCCATCGCCAAGCGCCTGGCGCAGCCGGGCGATGTCTTCGGCAAGGGTGAGATCAAGGGCGTGGCGGCTGCCGAGACCGCCGACAATGCCGTCGTGCCGGCGAGTTTCATCCCCCTCTTCGCGCTCGGGCTTCCCGGGAGCGTTTCGGCGGCGATTCTCATCGCCGCCCTGACTATCCACGGCGTGACGCCGGGCCCGCGCATGTTCGCCGAGCATGAGCGGCTCATTTTCGGCATATACGGCACGATGATGGTTGCGGCCGCGGCCATGTTGATCGTCGGCCGCATCGGCCTCGTCGCCTTCGCCCACCTCACGCGCATCCCCGCCACTGTCATCATCCCAAGCGTAACCGTGCTGTGCCTCGTCGGCGCCTACGTGGAGAGCAAGTCACTCTTCGCCGTCCAGATCATGGTTGGCTTTGCGCTGCTCGGCTACCTGATGCATCGCTTCGATTATTCGCGCGTGACGTTCCTCATCGGCTTCGTCATCGGGCCGCAGCTGGAATTGTCGGTTCGCCAGGCCATCATCATCAGCGGTGGCGACATTTCCGTTCTGCTGCAGCACCCGCTTGCACTCGCCACGATCTTGCTGGCCGTCGTCGTCGGCTACCACTTCATACGCGCGCCGAGGTGATGCGCGCGGAGCATCCGTCCCGCCCGACCCGGTATGGAAGGGACAACCGTTGCCCCGTTGCAACGGTCTCCCCAGAAACGCACCGGCAACACTTTGTCTCCCTGTTGCGCCGGCATAGTGATCGTTATCGGCGCATTTTTCCGACACGGAGGCACACATGGGGAAGCTGCATCATATCGTGCTCACGGCCGCGGCCGCGGCGTTGGCGCTTGGCGGCGCGGCGATCAGCGTTGAGGCCAAGTCGAGCTGCGTACGGGCCGGCGGCACCGCCACGATGATCACCGAGGACCTGGCGAAGTTCATGGCCAACGCCGCGCTCAAGAATTCCATCAGCGGCATGGGCGCCAAGCCCGTCGGCGAGGTGTCCATGAGCTGCTCGATGAACATGGGCATGTCGAACTGCACGGCCAAGCAGAAGGCCTGCAAATAGATGAGGTGTTGCGCGCGGTGCGCCTCAGGTGGGCCGCGCGCGACACAGCAGCTGGTTCAGATTGTCTTTGCAGTCGCTGAAGATCGTGGTCCCGCTAGTTTAGCGCAATGGGTCGCTGGCAATGCGACCGAACATGCGGAAGTCGTGGAAGGAACCCTTGAACCACGCCCGCTGTCGCAGTGTGCCTTCATAGGTAAAGCCCGCTTTCTCCAGCACGCGATCGGATGCGCCATTGCCCGGAAGCGTCCAGGCCTCGAGGCGATTGAGGCGAAAGGTCTGGTGGCCGCACGCAGCGACCGCACGCACCGCTTCGGTCATGAGGCCGCTGCCCCAATAGTCCGGGTGGATTTCGTAGCCGACCTCGCCCACGTGCCATTTCTTGTCGAAGCGGTTGAAGCGGATCGCGCCGATCAGCTTCTTGGAGGGGCGATGCTCGATGATCCAGGCGCAGCCTTTGCCGCTGCCGTGGAGTTTTGTCATCCACCGGGCGTAGCGCTCGCCTTGCGATGCCGTTGGCGCATCGGGCCAGTTGGAGAAGCGTGTTACGCCCGGCGCGGACAGAACAGCTCTGAAAGCTGCCGCGTCCTTGAGCGTCGGTGCGCGTAGCCGCAGCCTGTCGGTCGTCAACTGCGGGAAGGCGCGGGTTTTTGCCGTGGCCATCGGGTTGCGCCTTCTGTGATGCGTTCATGCCGGGCCAGCACATCCTGCCTGGCAGGGCCAGCCTAAGCGCCCTTCACCAGAATGTTGTCCGTCACCTGCTTGATGTCGCGCAGGCCGCACAGCGCCATGGTGATGTCGAGCTCCTTGCGGATGATGTCGAGGCAGCGCGTGACGCCTTCCTCGCCCATGGCGCCGAGGCCGTACAGAAAGGCGCGGCCGATGAAGACGCCTTTGGCGCCGAGCGCGATCGCCTTGATGACGTCCTGACCGGAGCGGATGCCGCCATCCATCAGCACCTCGATGCGGTGGCCCACGGCTTTGGCGATCGGCGGCAGCGCGGCGATGGAGGAGATGGCACCGTCGAGCTGGCGCCCGCCGTGATTGGAGACGATGAGCGCGTCGGCGCCGCTGCGCGCCGCGATTTCCGCGTCCTCCGGATCGAGGATGCCCTTCAGGATCAGCTTGCCGCCCCAGCGGTCCCGGATGCGCTTGACGTCGTCCCAGCTCAGCGTGGGGTCGAACTGCTCGGCCGTCCATGCCGACAGGGAGCTCAGGTCCGTGACGCCCTTCGCATGCCCGGCGATGTTGCGGAACGTGCGGCGCTGCGTGCCGAGCATGCCGAGGCACCAGCGCGGCTTGGTGGCGAGGTCGAGAATGTTTGTCAGCGTCATGCGCGGTGGCGCGGTCAGGCCGTTGATGAGATCCTTGTGGCGCTGGCCGAGGATCTGCAGGTCGAGCGTGAGGACGAGGGCCGAGACCCCGGTGGCCTTGGCGCGATCGATCAGGCGATCGATAAAGTCACGGTCGCGCATGACGTAGAGCTGGAACCAGAACGGCTGGCCGACATTCTCGGCGATGTCCTCGAGCGAGCAGATGCTCATGGTCGAGAGCGTGAAGGGCACGCCCGCCTTGGCGGCGGCGCGGGCGGCCAGAATCTCGCCGTCCGCATGCTGCATGCCGGTGAGGCCGGTCGGCGCCAGGGCCACGGGCATGCTGACCGGCTGCCCGGCCATGGTGCTGGCGAGCGTACGGTTCGACATGTCGACGGCGACGCGCTGGCGCAGGTGGATGCGCTGGAAATCGGTTTCGTTGGCGCGATAGGTGCTCTCGGTCCAGGAGCCGGAGTCGGCGTAGTCGTAGAACATCTTCGGCACGCGGCGCTTGGCCAGCACGCGCAAGTCCTCGATGGTCGTGATCAGCTTGGGCATTCCCTCATCCTCCCGCAGCGCCGCAGCCAGCCGGGGCCGGGCCGGCGCGCCCAACGCTATCCATCAGACGCCGGGCCAATGATCAAGGGGTGCGGCGTCGCGGGCGGCAAAGCTGGCCATGCTCACGGGGTGCTGGCCATCCCCGGGTCATCGTGAAAAAATGCGCCGCGACGGCAGGCCCTTGGCAACCGGATTGGGCAGGAGGCGCATGTGAGCGGCGAGTGGAACGGAGCCATCGATTGCGACGTACACCCACGCATTCCGGGTATCCGCGCCCTGCGCGCGCATATGAACGACTACTGGCGCGACACCGTTGAGCTGCGCGGCATCGAGGGCTTCGACACCATCTCCTATCCGGCCAATGCGCCGTTGACGATCCGGCCCGACTGGCGCGAAGCCAAGCCGCGCGCCGATGACAATGCCGAAGCGATGGCCAAGGCGCTCCTCGACCGGCACGATTTCAAGCACGCCATCTGCAACTGCCTCTACGCGGTGGAGCTGATCCGCGACGAGTACATGGCGGCGGCGTTTGCCAGTGCCGTCAACGATTGGATCAAGGCCGAATGGCTCGACAATGATGCGCGCCTGCGCGCCTCGATCGTCATACCCACGCAAAGCCCGGAGCGCGCCGTCGACGAGATCGAGCGCTGCGCGCCGGACAAGCGCTTCGTGCAGGTGATGATGCTGGCGCTCGGCGAGCATCCGCTCGGCAAGAGCCAGTTTTGGCCGATCTACCGGGCCGCCGAGAAGCATGGGCTGACCATCGGCATCCACGCGGGTTCCAGCTACTACCATGCCATCACGGGGTCGGGCTGGCCGAGCTACTACCTGGAGGATTACGCGGCGCAGTCGCTCGGGTTCCACACGCAGGTCGGCAATCTCATCTCCGAAGGCGTGTTCGTGAAGTTCCCCAAATTGAAGGTGGTACTGATCGAGTCCGGCGTGACCTGGATCGCGCCGTACCTGTGGCGCCTGTCCAAGTTCTGGCGCGGCGTGCGCAACGAGGTGCCGTGGATCGACCGGTCGCCCATCGAGTATGTGCGCGACCATATTCGCCTGACGATTCAGCCGTTTGATGCCCCGCAGGCCGGGGTGGAGATCGGCCGGATCATGGATCAGCTGCAGTCGGACGAGATGTTGTTGTTCTCGTCGGATTTTCCGCACTGGCAGTTCGACGGAGATGCTATGCTGCCGGCCGGCATAGATGCGTCGCTGCGCAAGAAGATATTGATCGACAACCCCCTCGCCGCCTATCCGCGCCTTGGAGGCTGACATGCAACTCGATGTGCCTGCGAGACACGACTCCGAAACGTCGGACGCACACGACAACAGCCCGGCAAAGCCCAACCGGCTGGCGGTGATCGACGGCGATGTCCATCCGGCATGGCGCTCGGCCCAGGATCTGCGGCCCTATCTGTCGAACCGGTGGTGGGACCATCTGCAGACCTACGGCAGTCGGCGCAAGAACGGCAGCGTGTACGGTGAGCCTTATCCGAAGTCCGCGCCGCTGGCCTGCCGCCGCGATGCGTGGCCCGAGGAGGGCGGACGGCCCGGATCGAGCCTGTCACTCATGCAGAGCCAGTATCTCGATGCGTGCAGCATCGAGTACGGCATCCTGGGTCCGCTTGGCGCGACAGGGCAGGGCGAATTCAATCTCGATTTCAGCGCGGCCATGTGTGCGGCGGTCAACCAGTGGCAGCTCGATACGTTCACGCGGCCGGAGAAGCGCCTGAAGGCGGGCATCGTCGTGCCGTACGAGGATGGTGCGGCTTCCGCGCGCGAGATCGAGCGCTGCGGTGCCGACCCCGACTTCGCGCAGGTGTTCATCCTGACGCGCACGTCAGAGCCCATCGGCAGCCGCCGTTACTGGCCGATCTTCGAGGCCGCCGAGCGCTGCAAGCTGCCGATCGCCTTCCATGTCTTCGGCACCAGCGGACACGCGGTGTCGGGTGCGGGCTGGCCGAGCTTCTACGTGGAAGAGGGCGCGGGCCATTCCACCTCCTGCCAGACGGCTGTGACGAGCCTCGTCATCGAAGGCGTGTTCGAGCGCTTCCCGGGCCTCAAGGTGGTGATGGTCGAAGGCGGCTTCGCATGGCTGCCGGCACTGTCGTGGCGCCTGGACAGGGTGTTCGACCGCATGCGCAACGAGGTGCCGCATCTGAAGCGGCGGCCGTCTGAGTACATCCGCGATCATGTGTACGTCACAACGCAGCCGATGGAGGAGCCGGACAACCGCCGTCATGCGCTCGATGTGATGGAGTGGATCGGCTGGGACAAGCTGCTGTTCGCCAGCGACTACCCGCACTGGGATTTCGACGATCCGTTCCGGGCCTTCCCGGCCGGCCTGAAACCCGAGCATCATCGCCAGATCTGCGCCGAGAACGGGCGCTCGGTCTACCGGCTATAGTCGAGGCCGAGGAATGGCGCGTCATGTCGTTGCCCGCGCGTCGGAGATCCCACCCGGCGCGCGCAAGCTGGTCCAGGTCAACGGACGCGGTGTCGTTGTCTTCAACATTAAAGGCGAGTTCTTCGCGCTGTCGGACCAGTGTCCGCACAAAGGCGCGAGCCTGTCGGGGGGAAAGCTGACGGGGCTCGTGGAGTCGGGGGAGCCCGGAGCGTACAGCTATTCACGGGTGGGCGAGATCGTGCGCTGTCCCTGGCACGGATGGGAGTTCGACATCCGCACCGGCCGCTCGTGGTGCGATCCGCGACGCATGCGGCTGATGCAGTACGCCGTGTCCGTGGAGCCGGGCGCGAAGCTCGTCGAGGGTCCCTATAAAGCCGAGACGTTCAAGGTCGCGGTCGAGGACGACTACGTGGTCGTCGAGGGGTGACGGAAGTCGCCAAGAGGCGTCATCGCGGCCGGGGCTTTCCCGTTGAATGAACGAAGCGGCGGTAGCGGTGTTTGATGCTACGTAGCTAAGCATTGGGGTGGAAATGAATTGGCGCCTCATAGGTTGGAGCGTTCTCGGCGCTGTGGCGCTTTTCGTGTTGGCGGGAGCGGGCTGGCTTCTCTCGCTGCCTCCGGCGCCGGCCGCTGCAGCCGCGCCGGACATTGCAAAAGACGAGGCCGAGGCTACGGTTGCGGCGCTCAAGCCGCGCAAACGCGCACGTCCGCTGATCGCCATCATCGGCATCAACGACAGTACCGAGACTACCGACTACCTCATGCCCTATGGCGTTCTGCGGCGCGCGGATGTTGCCGATGTGGTGGCGCTGAGCACGAAGTCCGGACCGATGACCCTTTTTCCCGCACTCAAGGTCGAGCCGCAGGCGACGGTGGCGGAGTTCGACGTCCAGCATCCGGACGGCGCGGACTATGTGATCGTGCCTGCCATGAGCCGCGACGATGATCCCGATGCCCTGCAGTGGATCAAGAGCCAGACGGCCAAGGGTGCACTCATCATCGGCGTCTGCGTGGGAGCGAAAGTGGTGGCCGCGGCGGGGCTGCTCGACGGCAAGCAGGCAACGACGCACTGGTACTCGCTCAAGGATCTCAGGAAGGAGCATCCCGCGATCCGCTACGTGGCGGACCGGCGGCTGGTGGTCGACCGGGGCGTCGCGACGACCACCGGGATCACCGCGTCGATGCCGATGGCGCTCACGTTGATCGAGGCTATTGCCGGGCGCGAAAAGGCCCAGGCGGTCGCTGGGGACCTCGGTCTCACGGGTTGGGATGCGCGCCATGCCAGCGGTGCGTTCACGTTCACGCGCCCGTTCGCGTTGACGGCGATCGGCAACACGCTCGCGTTCTGGAATCGTGAGCAGATCGGAATAGAGCTTGTGCCCGGTCTCGACGAAGTCTCGCTCGCTTTGGTCGCCGATGCCTGGTCGAGGACCTATCGGTCCCGCGCGCTCACATTCGCCAGCACGGCTGAGCCGCAGCAGACGCGCAACGGACTGCGCGTTTTTCCCGATCAGGTCGCGACGGGCTGGCGCGCCGGGTACCAGCTGCCGACGATCGGGGATCAACCTGCAAAGGCCCTGGACGAGGCGCTTCGCGCAATTGATAAGCGATACGGAGAGCGCACGGCCGACTTCGTTGCCATGCAACTCGAATATCCGAAGCAGAGCGCCAGGCAGTAAGGTGAGGCAGGCAAGCGACTGCGGCGGCTCATCAGACCAGCACGATCGAGATATTGAGCACGTTCCACGCGATGCCGTTGATGAAGGGGAGTAGTCCATGCGCGCAAGACGCTTCGTCCAATGTGACGTGTTCACCAACACGCCGACGAAGGGCAACGGGCTGGCTGTCGTGCTCGATGGCGATGGGTTGTCGGATAGAGAGATGCAGGACTTTGCCGCCTGGACCAATCTCGCCGAAACGACATTCCTCATGCCCCCGACGACGGCGGAGGCCGACTACAAAGTCCGCATCTTCACTCCGGCGCGTGAGATGCTGTTTGCCGGGCACCCGACGCTCGGCAGCTGTGCATCGTGGTTGCGCTCCGGGGGCAAGCCGAAAACCGCCGGGGTCGTCAAACAGGAATGCGGTGTGGGCATCGTCAGCATCGACGTGAGTGGTGCCGTTCCGGCTTTCGCTGCGCCGAAGACGACGGTCGCTCCGCTCCCGGCCGAGAAGCTGCAGGCGATCACCGGCGCCCTCGGTCTCTCGCCCGATCGCATCGTGCGGACCGCACAACTCTCCAACGGGCCGGTGTGGCAAGTTCTGGAACTCGCCAGTGCGGACGACGTTCTGGCCGCCGATTCATCCAAAATCCGCTATCCGCAATTCGTGGGTGTCGGGCTCATGGGAGCTCATCCCAAGGGTTCGGAATGCGCGTTCGAGGTGCGCATGCTCGGTGCGTCCAGCGGCATGAGCGAAGATCCGATCACGGGCTCGCTCAACGCCGCGATTGCGTGCTGGATGTATGGAGCCGGTTACTGGCAGGAGCCGGTCACCGTCGCCCAGGGCACACGCATCAACCGCTCGGGGCGCGTTTTCATCCGGCAGAACGCCGCGACCCGTACGGTCTGGGTCGGCGGCCAGACCTGCTTTCTGATCGAGGGCACGCTTACGTTGTGACGAGAGGCAGGGTCTACGCTGCCGCTCCTGCGAGTTGCGGTCCCCTCGGCCGCCGGCTCATCAGCCACAACACGATGGAGACATTGAGCACGTTCCAGGCGATGCCGTTGAGGAACGCGGCCTGGTAGGAGCCCGTGTAGTCGAAGATCGCGCCGGAGATCCAGCCGCCGAGCGCCATGCCCGCGATGGTGGACATGAGCACGTATCCGACCCTGCCTCCGGCCTCCTTGGGCGGGAAGTTCTCGCGCACGATGATGGCGTAGGCCGGCACGATGCCGCCCTGGAACAGCCCGAACAGGGCCGAGATGATGTAGAGCGACATCAGGCCGTCGAACGGCAGGTACAGCAACAGGGCTACCATCTGCAGCGTGGTGCCGAGCAGCAGGACGGCGAGGCCACCGATGCGGTCGGTGATCCAGCCCGAAATCAGGCGGCTGACGATGCCGCAGGCGAGCATGAGCGACAGCATTTCCGCGCCTCGGGCCGCGCCGTATCCGAGATCGGCGCAGTAGGCGACCATGTGCACCTGCGGCATGGACATGGCCACGCAGCACGCGACGCCGGCCAGCATGAGCAGGCCCATCAGCGTGTTGGGCGAAAAGCCGAGCGGCCGGCTGGAGGCGTTGGCTGCGGATGCGGCGGCGACCGACACGTGCTCCACGGGCGTCGGCCGGCGTACGGCCAGGATCAATGGCAGCATGATGGCGAGCGCCGCCACGCCGACGATGAAATAGGCCTGCCGCCAGCTCGTCACCTCCGTGATGTACTGCACGATCGGCGGCCACACGACGCCGGACAGGTAGTTGCCGCTGGCGCAGATGGAGACGGCCAGTCCGCGCCGCCGCCGGAACCACATGGACGTGTCGGCGATGAGGGGGCCGAAACCGGCGGAGCATCCGAGACCGATGACAAGCCCGTGGATCAGGGCAAAGTGCCAGATGCTCGTCGACATGCTCGCGCCGATGTAGCCGAGGCCGATGGCAAAGGCACCGATAAGGAGCGGCACGACAACGCCGAACCGGTCGGCAAGGCGGCCCATCAGGATGCCCCCCAAGGCGAAGCACACCATCGTCAGCGTGTAGGGCAGCGAGGCATCGGCGCGCACGACGCCGAATTCGGTCTGCACGGCGGGCAGCACGACGACCACCGTCCACATGCCGGCGTTGGCCACGGTCGAGATCAACAGGGCCGCGATCAAGCGCCGCCACGCGTAGGCGGAGTCGACAAGGCTCGTTTCTTCGCGTGCGGGAGTGTCTTGCATGGCGCCCTTCGCATGTCGGTGCTGACAAACGGCGGAGCGGTATAGCACTCATGCGCCACGTGGTCTGCAAAACCCTTTGGTGCGGCGCAATAATTTTTCCGCTGTCAGCAGATGCGCATAAGAGCGTTGCAAAAAGCGCGGACTAGACGCGGATTCCATGTCGTGCGCCGGCGCTCTAGCGGTTCTTGGATGCTTCCGCGCGCAGAGCGGCTTCGATGAGCTGCTCGGACTCGTCCTTGTTGATGCTGCTCGTGGAGACCGCCGTCGTCGTCTTGCGTGCTTTTGTGGCCTCGGCCGTGGACGGTGCGACGCTCTTGGACCAGCCGGCAGTGCGTGTCGCGGGCGCCTCGGCCTGGGGCTCTGCGCGCACGACTTGCTTCAGGTAGTCGATGTTGGCCTGCACGTTCTCTTGCGACATCTCCCGGCCCGCCACGGTCTTGGCCTCGCCGTACTTGCCCTGCAGGCCGAGCACGAGCGCCAGGTTCTGCCGCACGCGGGTGTCGCTTTCAGGCACATCGGCGGCCTGGCGCAGGATGCCTTCGGCCTTGGCGGCCTCGCCCTCCATGGCATAGGCCATGGCGAGATTGTTGAGGACGGACGGTTGCGATGGCGCGATGGCGAGTGCCCGCTGATAGAAGCCGATGGCGTCCTTGTATTGCCCTTCCTTGGCGAGCACGGTGCCGCGTGCCGACAGCACGCGCCAGTCCGGCTTTGCCGGATCGTCGGCACGTTCCAGCAGTTGCTTCGCGGTCGAGACCTGGTCGAGCTCGAGGGCAAGGCGTCCGTACTCGGAGAGATGCTCCCGGTCTTGGGTATTCAGCGGGTGCACGGTCTGGAGCACGCCAAGAGCTTCCTTTTTGCGGCCCATGGCCTTGAGGTTCTTGGCGTAGTTCAGCGCAGCGGCGCCGTCGCGCGAGTTTTCAGCGTACTTCTTGCCCCAGTATTCGGTGGCCTTTTCGAGGTCCGAGGCGGTAGCAGCGCCCTTCGGCGGCTCAGGCGCCTGCGATGCGGCCATGTCGCCAAGGCCAGCTCCGGCGCATCCGCCAAGGCTCAGGGTGCCTGCAGTGAAGGCCGCAAAAGTCGCGGCTGTGAGCACCCGCCGCGCAACGCCGGTCCGAAGGCCGTCAGTCATCCCGCACACTCCCCTAGCGAAACGGCCATTCGCGCCGAATCGCTTCATGCCGCAGGTCAGCTTCTGGGACGGCGGTCAATAAACTCTTAAGCGTGCTATCTATGCGTTGGCGCGGGACGGGGCGGTTGCTCCGCCGCGTTGTCACGGCCAAGCGGTTTCGGATAATGCTGGCACAGATCCTTCCCTCTCCCGCAAAGCGGTCCCCACCATGAACGAGAAGACCAAGCCTGACGCGGCGACGCCTCAAGACCTGCTGCTGCCGGCCGACAGCAAGTGCAAGACGCTGCCCGTCTGGCTCGCGCGCGAGGGCAAGCTCGACGAGGATCTGGCCGATCTGCAGGCCGGGCAGCGGCAATGGCTCGAGTCCGTGGGCTTCAAAGGGGCGGCGCGGCGGCATGCGCTGTTGCCGGGGTCAGGCGGTGTCATGGCCGGAGCCGTGCTAGGCATCGGTAAACCGGATGCGTCCAAAGGAACCTATCCTGCGGCAATGCTGGCAGGATTGCTGCCGGCGGTGCTTCCGCCTGGAGCCTGGCATCTGGAGGCCTCACCCGTTGATCCGGCCCACACCTCGCTTATGTGGGGGCTCGGGGCCTACCGTTTTCGCCGCTATCGCACCGGCGCCGATGAGCCACTCGCCGTGCTCAAGCTCCCAAAGGCGGTCGACCGTGACGCCGTGCTCAACACGGTGGAGGCGGTGTGGCTGGGGCGCGATCTTATCAATACGCCCGCCAACGACATGGGGCCCGAGGAGCTGGAGGAGGCCGCACGCCAGCTCGGCAAGCGGCACGGCGCCAAAATCTCGGTCATTGCAGGCGACGACCTGCTGAAGAAGAATTTCCCGCTGATCCATGCTGTCGGGCGGGCCAGTCCGCGTGCGCCGCGCCTGATCGATTTGACGTGGGGCCGGGCCGGTGCGCCGAAGGTCACGCTCGTCGGCAAGGGCATCTGTTTCGATACGGGCGGGCTCGATCTCAAGACGGCCGCCGGTATGCTGCTGATGAAGAAGGACATGGGCGGCGCGGCGACAGCCCTGGCCCTGGCGCACATGATCATGGGACAGAAGCTCGACGTGCGCCTGCGCGTGCTGATCGCGGCGGCTGAGAACAGCGTCGCCGGCAACGCCTTCCGTCCGGGCGATGTCATCGCGAGCCGGGCCGGGAAGACCGTGGAAATCGGCAACACCGACGCGGAAGGCCGCCTCGTGCTGGCCGACGCGCTGGCGTACGCGGACGAGGAGACGCCCGATTATCTGATGACGTTCGCTACGCTGACAGGCGCCGCACGGGTGGCGCTGGGCCCCGAGCTGATGCCGTTCTATTGCGATGACGACGATCTTGCGGGCCAGCTCGCGGCTGCAGCCGGCGGGGTCGGCGATCCCGTGTGGCGCCTGCCGTTGACGACGCCCTACGAGCCCTGGCTCGACAGCACGGTCGCCGATATGAACAATGTCGCCGAGGGCGGGTTTGCAGGCTCCATCGTCGGGGCCATATTCCTGAAGCGCTTTGTTCGTCGCGCCCGCCATTTCGCCCATTTCGACATCTATGGCTGGCGCACGGCTGCGGGGCCGATGGGTCCGAAGGGTGGCGAGCCTCACGCCGCACGTGCCGTATTCGCCACGTTGCAGCAGTTGGTCCGCTGACGATTGGCGAAGCTAAAGCAAGTCTCATGGCAGGAATGCTCGATCCCAGGCTGAATGCGTACCGTCCGGATTTGGCGGCGGAGTCTCTCAAGGGCAAGGTCGATGCCGCCCGCTTCGTGGCTGGCGAAACGCGACAGGTCGCGCGCGCCTTCGTGCCGCTGAAGGGCAGTCCTGATGCGGCGCACGGGCTCGATAACGAGATTCTGTTCGGCGAGCGCGTCACTGTTTTCGACGAGGCGGACGGCTGGTCGTGGGTGCAATTGCACCGCGACGGGTACGTCGGCTATACGCCGTCAGCCGGGTTGCGGCGGCAGGTGCACGCGGGCACGCATCGGGTCAGCGCGCTCGGCACGTTCGTCTATCCGGTGGCCGATATCAAATCGGCGCCGTTGATGCACATCAGCATGAACACCGAGCTAGCCGTTACCGGCCAGCAGGAGCAGTTCATGAGCCTGGCCACGGGTGGCTGGGTCATCACGCGCCACGTGCTGGAGAAGGAGCGCTTCGCGCTGGACTTCGTGGCCATTGCCGAGCGCTTCATCGGCACGCCATATCTGTGGGGCGGGCGCACGCGCCTTGGCCTGGATTGCTCGGGCTTGCTGCAGATCGCGCTGGAAGCTGCGGGCCGCGCCAGTCCACGCGACAGCGACATGCAACAGGCGGCGCTCGGAGCCGCCGTCCCGATCCCGCGCGATCTGGAAGGCCTGGACCGGGGCGATCTCGTGTTCTGGCCGCGCCACGTGGGCATCATGGTGGACGGCGTGATGCTGATCCATGCCAACGCACATCACATGGCGGTCGCGGTCGAGCCGTTGCAGGATGCCGTCGAGCGCATCGCGCGCACCGGCAGCCAGATTTCCGCGGTCAAGCGGATCAGCGATCGTTCGGCGTAGGCTCGAGACGATAGGGCGCATACACCTTGTCGGTGGCTTCGCAGTCCTCCACGGCGATGGCCGACGCGAAGGGCCCATTCAGGCGCATGCGGCGCCAGTCCTTGTCTTCGGAGAGCTGGATGATCGTCTCCACCGAGCGCAGCATGCCGGTATTGCGGCTGTGATAGAGGCGCGTGATCGCGCGGCCATCGCCGATGCTGGTGACGATGTCAGCCAGCAACCGGGGTTCCGGCAGCTTGCAGGCTTCGTAGGTCTCGGCGGCGACGGTGAGATCGAACTTCTGGTCGAAATGGGCGATCAGCTCGAACGGGCAGGTGTTGTCGGCTGTCGGCATGACGCCCATGCGCCAGTAGGTTGATGTTTCCGTCTCCTCGATATGCGCAGCGTCGCCCAGGTTCCTGGCCCATGTCCTGATCTGTTCGAGGACGCGGCGCAGTTGCGCGCGAAAGGCATCATCCGAAAGCATAAGGATTATCTCGCCAACGAAGCGCCGGTCTACTTCTGCGGCTTCGCTGTCGTTTCCGAATCGCTCGTCCGCTCACGGTCTTTCTTGCATTGCCAGGCTGTGGGCTGGCAAGCGATCCCGGGCGTCGAGCACTCCGGTTCGGCCGTGCCGGGCTTGACGCAGACATGGCAGCCGTCGGTCATCTCGATGCAGGCCGGATTGGCGCGGGTGAAGGCGACGAGGAGGTTGACGGACTGCTGAATGGGCGTCGATTGCTGTGCCACAGCGGGTCCCGCCAAGGCGGTGATGGCCAGCGCGAAGATCAGGATGCGCGGACGATGTCGATGCTGTGCGCTCAATATCCCCTCTCGGGATCCACCACGTTCTCCAACGGCTCGCCTTTCATATGGGCGCGAACCTGCTTCAGCATATAGCGGACGATGGAATTGGACTCGCTCTCGGCCGCGTTGTGCGGAGTAACGATAACGCGAGGATGACGCCAAAGCGGACTTTGTTTGGATAGGGGCTCGGTCTCGAACACATCGAGAGAGGCGGCATAGAGTTCGCCGGCATCGAGTGCCGCGATAATGTCGGCCTCGACCTGCAGAGGCCCGCGTCCTGCGTTAATCAACACCGGGCCCGGCAGGCGCTGAGGACGGCCGCTTTTCGACAGGCCGCGGATGAGATCGCGGTTAAGAATGCCGCGCGTATCGGGGGTGTGCGGCAGGAGGCAAACCAAGGTATCGACGTTGGCAAGGAAGGCGGGAAGCTGCTCGCGGCCAGCATAGCACGTCATGCCGGGGATCTGCTTTGCCGTACGGCTCCAGCCGGAAAGCTGGAAGTCGAGCGCCGCCAGCGCCTTGGCCGAGGCCTCGCCCATGATGCCGAGGCCCATGATGCCGACGCGCACCTCGTGCGTTGCGGGCTCGGGGAGGTAGGTCCATTCCTGACGTGCCTGGTGCTGGACCCATTCGCTCATGCGCCGCTGGTGCCAGAGCACGTGCAATGTCACGTAGGCCGTCATGCGTCCCGTGAGGTCGGAGTCGACGTAGCGCACGATCGGCACGCGCGGCAGCTCAGGGTCCTTGAACAGGTGATCGACGCCGGCGCCGACCGACACGATGAGGCGGAGGTTGGGGAGCGTCTTCAGGACGCCCATGGGCGGGCCCCAGGCGAGCGCATAGTCGATGTCCTCGATCCGGTCGGCGTCCGGCCAGATGCGCACATCCATTTCCGGAGCGAACGTGCGAATCGCAGCCGCAAACTGCTCGGAGCGTTGGCTGCCGATGACAAGAAGAGCCATGGAGAGAGTTTCCGCCCTATGTTGCCACCGCGTTGCGGTGGGTCACCTCGAGATTGAAGGCGGCCGCGAGCAGCGCCTTCGTGTAGTCGTCCTTGGGCCGCGCGAAGATGTCCTCCGCGGGGCCTTCCTCCACCACCTTGCCGTTCTTCAGCACGATGACATAGCTGCACAAGGCGCGCACGACTTTCAAATCATGGCTGATGAAGAGGTAGGCCAGATCCTTCTTGCGCTGCAACTCACGCAGGAGGTCGACGATCTGCGCCTGCACGCTCATGTCGAGGGCGCTGGTTGGTTCGTCGAGCATGACGAACTTCGGCTCAAGCACCATGGCGCGGGCGATGGCGATGCGCTGACGCTGGCCGCCCGAGAACTCGTGCGGATAGCGATCCTGAGCGGCGGGATCGAGCCCGACCTCGCGCAGAGCCTGGCTCACCCGCGCGCGCCGTTCGTCGAAATCCATGGACGGGTTCTGGATCAGCAGCCCTTCCTCGATGATCTGGCTGACAGACAGCCGCGGAGAGAGGGAGCCGTAGGGGTCCTGGAAGACGATCTGCATTTCCCGCCTGAGCGGACGCATCTCCTTGAAACCGAGACCATCGATGCGGCGGCCGACGTAGGCGATCGGTCCCATGGACGACACGAGGCGCAGGACGGCGAGGCCGAGCGTGGTCTTGCCCGAGCCCGACTCGCCGACCACGCCGATGGTGGTGCCCGCGCGTAGCTTGAGGGACAGGCCGTCGACCGCCTTGACGTGGTCCACCGTGCGGCGGAGCAGGCCGCGTTTGATGGGAAACCAGACCTTCAGGTCGTCGGTTTCGAGCACGATCGGCGCGGACGGGTTCTCGCTCGGCGGCTTGCCCTTGGGCTCGGCCGCGAGCAGCTGCTTCGTGTAGGGATGCTGAGGGGACTTGAAGATGGCTTCGGTCCGCCCTTCCTCCACCACCTCGCCCTTGTTCATGACGTAAACGCGATCGGCCATCTTGCGCACGACACCGAGGTCATGCGTGATCCACAGCATGGCCATATGCATCTCTTTCTGCAGGCGCTTCATCAGCTCCAGAATCTGCGCCTGGATGGTGACGTCCAGCGCCGTCGTCGGCTCGTCCGCAATCAGGAGATCGGGCTCGTTGGCCAGCGCCATGGCGATCATGACGCGCTGGCGCTGTCCGCCCGAGAGCTGGTGCGGAAAGGCGCTGAGGCGTTTCTCCGCATCGCGGATGCCGACCTTCTGCAGCAGGTCGAGCACGCGGGCCTTCGTCTCGGCATCCGACAGGCCGCGATGCAATTTGAGGATTTCGCCCACCTGCTTCTCGATCGTGTGCAGCGGATTGAGTGAGGTCATCGGCTCCTGGAAGATGATGGAGATGCGGTCGCCGCGAATCTCGCGCATGACCGGGCCGGGGGCCTTGAGCAGGTCGCGACCCTCGAAGAAAATCTCACCGGTCGGATGGTGCGCGGCCGGATAGGGCAGGAGCCGCAGGATCGACAGCGCTGAAGCGGTCTTGCCGCTGCCCGACTCGCCGACGAGCGCCACCGTCTCGCCTCTGCCGATGGAAAAGGACACGCCTTTGACCGCGAGGTTGCTCGTGCTGCCGGAGCGGAACTCGACGGCAAGGTTGCGCACGTTCACCAGGGTCTGGGACGGCCGGGGCGCGCTGTCGCTCATTTGAAGGTCTTTCGCGGATCGAGTGCGTCGCGCACCGCCTCGCCGATGAAGATCAGCAGGGACAGCGTGAGCGCAATGGCAAAGAACCCGCACAGTCCAAGCCACGGCGCCTGCAGGTTGGCCTTGCCCTGGGCCAGCAGCTCACCCAGCGACGGCGATCCCGGCGGCAGTCCAAGGCCGAGGAAATCGAGCGCGGTGAGGGCCGTGATCGAGCCTGACAGCTTGAAGGGGAGGAAGGTCAGCGTCGCCACCATGGCGTTCGGCAGCAGGTGCTTGAACATGATCTTGACGTTCGAGAGACCGAGCGCCCGGGCGGCAGTGATGTACTCGAAATTGCGGCCGCGCAGGAATTCGGCGCGCACGACGCCCACCAGCGACACCCAATGGAAGAGCAGCAGCACGGCCAACAGTGTCCAGAAGCCGGGCACCAGCACAGACGAGATGATGATGAGAACGTAGAGCGAAGGAATGGACGACCAGATTTCCAGGATGCGCTGGAAGACGAGGTCGACGCGGCCTCCGAAGTAGCCCTGCACCGCACCCGCAGCGACGCCGATCGCCGCCGAGATGATGGTCAGCACCAGTCCGAACAGGATGGAGATGCGGAAGCCGTAGATGATGCGCGCCACAACATCCCGGCCCTGATCATCGGTGCCGAGCCAGTTGCGATTGCCGATGGCTTCGAAACGCGCGAGCTGGTCCGGCGGCGCCTCGCACAATGGCTTGCTGGTGGCCCACATCGGCGGAGCCGGGAAGCCCAGGCAGTTGCCGTCCGGCCCTTTGACGCGCGGGTAGTCCTTGTTGATCGAATTGTAGGAGTAGCGGATCGGCGGCCAGATCATCCAGCCGTTCTGGTTGATCTCCTCCAGGTTCACCGGGTCCTTGTAGTCGGTCACGGCGAGGAAGCCGCCGAACTTGGACTCGGGATAGTCGACGAGGACCGGAAACAGCGTCTCGCCCTTGTAGCGGGCGATGATGGGCTTGTCGTTGGCGATGAACTCGGCGAACAGGCTCAGGATGAAAAGGACAAGAAAGAGCCACAGGCTCCAGTAGCCGCGCCGGTTGGCCTTGAAGTTGGCCCAGCGGCGCTGATTGATCGGCGAGATGTGCGGGCGCCAGCTCAGCACGCGCAGCGGACTGCGGTCCCGGGCGAGGGGCCCGTCGATCGCGATTCTGTCGTCGCGCCGGGCGTCCACGTCAGACCTCCCGTGTCTCGAAATCGATACGCGGGTCGACGAGCGTATAGATGAAGTCGGACAGCAAATTCACGACCAGCCCGAGCAGGGCAAAAATATACAGGGTCGCAAACACGACTGGATAGTCGCGATTGATGATCGACTCGAAGCTGAGCAGGCCGAGCCCGTCGAGCGAGAAAATGGTTTCGATGAGAAGGGCGCCGGAGAAGAAGGCGCTGATGAAAGCGCCTGGGAAGCCGGCGATGATCAGCAGCATGGCGTTGCGGAACACGTGACCGTAGAGCACCTGGCCCTCGGTGAGGCCCTTGGCGCGGGCCGTCATCACGTACTGTTTGCGGATCTCGTCGAGAAAGGAGTTCTTGGTCAGGAACGCCTTGGTGGTGAAGGTGCTGAGCGCCAGGGCGATGAGCGGCAGCGTCAGGTGCCAGAAGTAGTCCGTAATCTTGCCGAACAGCGAAAGCTGGTTCCAGTTGTCCGAGGTCAGGCCGCGCGAGGGAAACCACTGGAAGAATGATCCGCCCGCAAACAGCACGAGCAGCAGCACGGCGAACAGGAAGCCCGGTATGGCATAACCAACGACCAGAACGGCTGACGTCCAGGTATCGAACTTCTCGCCGTCATGCACGGCCTTGCGGATGCCGAGCGGGATGGCGATGAGATAGGTCATCAGCATCATCCAGACGCCGAGTGAGATCGAGACGGGCAGCTTCTCCTTAATGAGCTGCAGCACGCTGACGTCGCGGAAGTAGCTCTTGCCGAAATCGAACATCAGGTAGTTCTTCATCATCAGCAGGAAGCGCTCAGGCGCCGGCTTGTCGAAGCCGAACTGGCGTTCGAGCTGCTTGATGAACTCGGGGTCGAGGCCCTGGGCGCCGCGATACTTGGAGGCGGCCGCGTCCGCCCCGCTCTGCCCCGACAGGGACCGGCCGCCGCTGGTGATACCGTCGCCGCCACCACCGCCGATGCGGCTGGTCGCGCCGACGTCCGTGCCGGTGAGCTGGGCAATGACGCGCTCGACGGGACCGCCGGGCGCGAATTGGATGATCACGAAGCTGATCAGCATGATCCCGATCATCGTCGGGATGATGAGGAGAAGGCGCTTGAGCAGGTAGGCAGCCATATCGGGTGCGTTGTCCTTCTCCCCCGGGCGTAGACGAACTCTCGGTTACGGATCAGTTCTGCCGCAACTTCGCGGCCTTCTCGGCATCGTACCACCAAGTGTCGTCGCCGCGAGAATACTTCGGTTTAGTCTCCGGGCGCGAATACTTGTTCCAGTAGACCATCTGATACGAGGCCTTGTACCACTGGGGAACCCAGTAGTGCCCCGCGCGCAGGACACGATCCAAAGCGCGCGCCGCGGTTACCAATTCCTTACGCGACTTGGCCTCCACGACCTTGTCGATCAGCGTGTCGATAACCGGGTCCTTGATGCCTGACAGATTGCCGCTGCCTTCGACGGAGGCCTGCGCACTGCCCCACATGTTCTGCAGCTCGATACCCGGTGTCAGTGACATACGATAGCGTCGCGTTGTCACGTCGAAATCATAGCTCTTCGTACGCCGCTCATACTGCGCCGGATCGACACGTCGCGGGATGAGATTTATGCCGATCAGGCTCAGGGTTTTCTGGTAGGGCCCGGCGATACGCTCCGACACCGGATCAGTGAAAAGGTACTCGAATTCCAGGACCTCGCCCTTGTCGTTGACCCGCTTGCCGTCCTTGATCTTGTAGCCGGCATCATCCAGCAGTTTCGCCGCCTCGCGCAGCAGGCGCCGGTCCGCGCCCGAGCCATCCGCCGCCGGGGGTGTGTAAGGCTCGCCGAACACTTCCGCCGGCAGCTTGTCCTTGAAGGGTTCGAGCAGGGCCAGTTCCTCAGGCGAGGGCTTGCCAACCGCCTTCAGATCGGAGTTCTCGAAGAAGCTCTCCGTGCGCGTGTACAGACTGTAGAACAGATTCTTGTTCATCCACTGAAAGTCGAACGCCAGGTCGAGCGCTTTGCGCACGCGCACGTCGGCGAACTTCGCCCGGCGCGTATTGAGGAAGAAGCCTTGCGCGCCACCCGGCGTTTCGTCGGGTAGCGTCAACTTGATGAGGCGCCCGTCCTTGACGGCCGGGATGTCATACGCGGTCGCCCAGTCGCGAGAGGTAAACTCCTCGCGCAGGTCGATGTTTCCGGCTTTCAACGCTTCGAGCTGTGCGGTGCGGTCTCGATAGTAGTCGAACCGGACTTCGTCGAGATTGTTGCGCCCGATGTTCACGGGCAGATCCTTGGCCCAGTAGTCGTTGCGGCGCTTGTAGCTGACGAAGCCGCCGCCGCCGGGCTTGAAGTCGCCGATGGCGTAAGCACCCGAGCCGAGCGGCGGATCGAGCGTCGTCTGATCGAACTCGCGCGTCGCGTAGTAGTGCTTGGGCAGAAGGGGGAGGCCCGCGACCGTGAGCGGCAGATCCCGCACGAGCTCGCCGGTGAACGTATAGCGGACGGTGAGCGGGTCTATGGCCTCGACCTTGGTCACGTCGCGCAGAATAATCCTGTAGCTCGGGTGGCCTTTTTCCTTCAGCGTGTTGAAGGTGAAGACTGCATCCTCGGATGTGATCTGCTTGCCGTCGGCAAAGCGCGCTTCCGGGCGGAGCTGGAACGTGACCGACATGCGATCAGCAGCGACATCGGCGGTACGCGCGACGAGACCGTAGGCCGAGCTCGGCTCGTCGCCGGCACCGGCCATGAGACTGTCGTAGATCAAGCCGAGACCCTGCGCGGGGTCGCCTTTCAATATGAAGGCGTTGAAGCTGTCGAACGTCTCCAGCGCCGCCGTGCCGATGGTGACCATGCGGCCGCCCTTGGGCGCGCTTGGATTGACGTAATCGAAATGCTTGAAGCCTTCTGAGTACTTGAGGTCGCCGAATGTGGACAGGCCGTGCCGCGGCTCGGCGCCGGCAGCGCAGGGTAGTGCGAGGAAAGTTGCCACAGCCATGATGCGGATGCCGCGCGTTACGCGTGTCTCATGCTTCATGTGTGTGGGCCCTCGATCCTAAGAGAAATCAGTTATTGCTTCCCGGCTTCGGCAAGGCGCTTCTCGCCGGCGGCATCGTGCCACCAAACCTGCAGAAACTGTGACAGCGAAGTCGTCGCTGTCGGCAATTTTTCGGGGCGCGCAAATTTGTCCCACATCGCTACGCGCTCATGCGGCGAATAGAAGTGCGGGACGAGGAAGTGGTTCCACAGGAGCACGCGATCGAGAGCCCGCGTGGCGGCCACGAGATGCGGCCTGTCAGGCGCAAAGATGATCTTGTCGATCAGCTTGTCGATGGCGGCGTCCTTGATGCCGATGACGTTGCGGCTGCCTTCCTTGCCGGCAGCTTCCGTGCCCCAGAATTCGCGTTGCTCGTTCCCCGGAGACAATGATTGCGGGAAGTTGGCGATGACGATGTCGAAGTCGAACGTGTCGACGCGGCGGCTGTATTGCGCGCTGTCGACCGTGCGGATGGAGACCTGCACCCCGAGCTTTTCCAGCGCCTGCTTGTAGACCTGGACGAGACGCTCGAAGTCGGGCTGTACGAGCAGGAATTCAGCCTTGAGCTGCTCGCCGTCCGCGTTGGTCAGGACTCCATTCTTCGGTGCCCAACCCGCCGCGTGCAGCAGCTTGTGCGCCTGGCTCATGTGGCGCCTGAAATCCTCGGGGCTGTGATTGACCGGGTTCTTGTATTCGGTGGTGAAGACCTCGGGCGGAATAGAGCCGCGAAGCTCCTCCAGGATTTTCAGCTCTTCGCCGGTCGGCAGTCCGGTCGCCTTGAGCTCGGAGCTTTCGAAGTAGCTGCCGACACGCTCGTACTGACCGAAGAACATGTTGCGATTGGCGAACTCGTAGTCGAAAGCCAGATTGAAGGCATGCCGCACCCGCGGGTCCTGGAACTGCTTGCGGCGCAGGTTGAATGCGAAGCCCTGCATGGGTTTGATGCGATCGGTCTTGAGCAGCTCCTTCTTCACGAGGCCGCGCTTGACAGCATCGAAATCGTAGCCGGTGGCCCAACCCTTGGCGCTCGACTCCGCCCAGAAATCCGTCTTGCCGGCCTTGAATTCCTCGAATGCAGCGAGGCGATCGCGATAGTAGACGAACTTGATCTCGTCGAAGTTCCACTGGCCGCGAGAGACGGGGAGATCCTTCGCCCACCAATCCTTGACGCGCTCGTAGACGATCGAGCGGCCACCCTCCATCTCGCGAACACGGTAGGGCCCGGAGCCAACGGGGATCTCCATGGTGGAGCGCGACAGATCACGCGGCTCCCCGTCGGCGCCTTTGCCTTCCCAGAAGTGGCGAGGCAGCACGGGCAAAGAGCCGATGATCTGGGGCAGCTCGCGGTTACCTTTCACGTCGAACGTGAAGGTGACCTGGTGCTCGCCGGTTTTCTCGGCCTTGACGACGTTCTTGTAGTAGAGCGCGTATTTCGGACTTGCCTTCTTGAGTGCCGTCAGGCTGAAGGCGATATCCTCCGGCGTGATCGGTTTGCCGTCATGGAACCGGGCCTCTGGCCGGAGCCCGAACGTGGCCGAGGAATAGTCGTCGGCCATGCTCACCCACGCGGCGATCAGCCCGTAGTCCGTGGACGGCTCGTCGAGGCTGGATGTCATGAGCGAGTCATAAAGCAGGACCTGCAAGCCGATGGCGGGCTGGCCCTTGGCCGAAAATGGATTGAGCGTATCGAATGATCCGATCGCACGCTGACGAAGAACACCGCCTTTCGGTGCGTCCGGATTGACCCAATCGAAATGCTTGAAGTCGGGACCGAACTTGGGCGTCCCGATTAGGCAGAGCGCGTGGTGATGTTTTGACTCCGCCGACGCCGGCGCGCAGCACAGCATGAGCGCGGTTGTCGAAAGCGCGGCGAGCAGTGCCCCGGCACCAATGCTGCGGATTATTCGCCTCGGCATCACGCGTACCACCCTCATCGAACAGGAGCCGGGACGGGTGCCTTGCCGCCCTGCGTCTCGGACCACCATGTCTGCAGCCACCCCACGGTCTGTGACGGCAGTTTGCCCGGGCGACCGAACTTGGCCCAGTATGCCAGCCATTCGGTCGGCCTGTACCACTGCAATACCAGATATCTATTCCAGAGCAGGACACGGTCGAGCGCGCGCGTGGCGGCCACGACTTCCTCCCGCGTCGGTGCGTAGACGATCCTCTCGATCAGCGCGTCGACGGCAGGGTCCCTGATGCCGATGATGTTGCGGCTGGCCGGCTTGTCGGCGGATTGGGAGCCCCAGTATTCACGCTGCTCGCTGCCGGGCGCGTGGCTCTGCGGGAAGTTATCGACAACCATGTCGAAGTCGAAGGTGCGCAGCCGTTGCACGTATTGCGGGGCATCGACGATGCGCAGCGTCATGCGGATGCCAAGCTTTTCCAAGGATTGCTGGTAGGGGAGGAGGACCCGGTCGAAGGCCGCATCCGGAACGAGCATTTCGACTGTCAGAGCCTCGCCCGTCTTGCTGTGCTTGCGCACTGCGCCGTCGAGTTTCCAGCCGGCCTGGTCCAACAGGCGTGCGGCCTCGCGCAAGTGAGCGCGGAATTGCTCCGGCGTGTCGTTCACGGGACTTTTGTATTCGGTCGTGAACACCTCGGGCGGCACGCCGTCGCGGAGGCCCTCCAATAGCTCCAGCTCGCGCCCCGACGGCAGACCCTTCGCCGCAAGCTCCGAGTTGTCGAAATAGCTGTCGAGGCGTTGGTACAACCCATAGAACAGGTTCTTGTTGGCGGATTCGAAGTCAAAGGCCAGATCGAACGCCTGACGCAGGCTCCGGTTGGCGAACTTCGCGCGCCGTAGATTGAAGACGAAAGCCTGCGTCGTGGCGACGGTGGCCACAGGCGCTTCGAGCTTGTGCACCCGTCCCTCGCGGACGGCCGGGAAAATATAGTCGGTGGACCACCGCTTGGAGCTGTTCTCCTGCAGGATGTCGATGTTGCCGGCCTTGAAGGCTTCGAAGGCCGGGATGTCATCGCGATAGCTGTCGAAGCGGACCTCGTCGAAGTTCCATTGTCCACGCATGACGGGGAGGTCCGCTGCCCAATAGTCCCTCACGCGCTGATAGACGATGGAACGCCCCGCATCCACGGAGGCAATCCTGTAGGGGCCTGAGCCGAGCGGCGGCTCCAGCGTGGTGTGGTCGAGGTTGCGCGGTTCGCCGCTCAGGGATTTCCCTGTCCAGTAGCGTTGCGAAACGATCATGAGCTGCGAGACGAGAAACGGCAGGTCGCGGTTTCCCGCCCGCGTGAAATGGAACGTGACCTGACGATCGCCGGTCTTCTCGACGCTGGCGATGTCTTTGTAAGTGATGGCGCGAGCCGGATCGGCTCTTTTCTGCTCCTCGAAGGAGAAAATCACATCCTCCGGCGTGACAGGCGTTCCGTCCTGGAACCGGGCTGCTGGGTTGAGGCCGAACGTGGCCGACGAGAAGTCGTCCGGGTAGGATGCCCACTCGGCGATAAGGCCATAGACGGTTGCCGGCTCATCGAGGCTGGCGGCCATCAAGCTATCATGCATCAGAGCCAGTCCGGATGCCGCGAGGCCTTTGAACGTAAACGGGTTCAGATTGTCGAAGCCGCCGATGTCGGCGAGCTTGAGGCTGCCGCCCTTGGGGGCATCGGGATTGACCCAGTCGAAAGCGGTAAAACCGGGCGGGAATTTTATCGCACCAACGCGAGTCAGGGCATGGTGGCGGGAGATCTCGCCCGCAGCCGGGAACAAGGGGCCTGCGAAAGGGAGCAAGGCCGCCGATCCCGCCGAAATAACGAACGCGCGTCTGCTGTAGCCCATGGATATCGGCGCTCTAACGCTTGCCTGAGCCGGGAGCGCGAGCGATGCCCGTCTGCCGTTTCCAAACATGGAAAAACGTAGCCGGACTTCCAAGTTAATTCTTGTCCACCTATGCTCCCGTGGAGCACACGAAAAGCTCGAGATTCAATCAGGCTCGGCCGGACTATAACCCAAGGCGGCTATTGAGGAAATGGCACCGGGCTGTCGGACAGCGTGCGCAGGTATGCCAGGAGGTCGGCAAGCTCCGCGTTGTCGGAAATACCGATGAACGCCATCTTGTTGTTGGGCACGTAGCCCTTGGGGTCGTGCAGGTAGTTGGCGAGGTGGTCGTAAGTCCACTTGTCGCCGTGCGAGGCCATGGCCTGCGAGTAGGCAAAGCCCGCGTGTTTGCCGATTTCGCGGTCTACGACGCCATACAGATTAGGCCCGACCTTGTTGGCGCCGCCCTTCTCAGGCGTATGACAGGCCGTGCATTTCTTGAACGCATCCTTGCCGGCATCGGCATTGGCCTTGGGCAGCAGCGCCACGACCTGGGCGAAATCGAATTTCGGGGCTTCAGTGGCACCACCAGCGCCGCCGCCCTTCGGCATCGGCAGCGTATAGGCAGCCTTGTGCAGCGCGTGCGATCCCTCAACGATCGGCAGAAGCGTCCTGCCGCCGAAAATGAGCAGCAGCGCCAGCAGCGCCCAACCGGCGATCTTGTTGAACTCGAAAGCGTCCATCGCTGTCGATTTCCTCTTAGTGCCGGATCGGCATGCGACACGGCAACATTCCCCGAAGCGGCGGCCAATATAGGATGTCCGGTCGAGCTTGCAACAAGCCTCGCTTCCGTTCTACCAGCTACGCCCGAGGCGAATTGTCACTTCCCGAATTATGCAGGACCCGCGCCCATGGCCAGCGCTCTCATCATCATTCCCGCACGCATGCAGGCGACGCGGCTGCCCGGAAAACCGCTGGCCGATATCCATGGCGTGCCAATGATCGTGCATGTGTGGCGCCGGGCCGTGGAGGCGGGCGTCGGCCAGGTGGTGGTAGCAACCGACAGCGAGGAGATCAAAGCCTGTGTCCGGGCCGCGGGTGGCGAAGCCGTCATGACGCGGGAGGACCATCAGTCAGGCTCGGACCGCATCTTCGAGGCGTTGGGGCTGATCGACCCAGAAGGGCGCCATGACATCATCCTCAACATGCAGGGCGACCTGCCGACACTGGAGCCGCACCTGGTGCGTGCCTGCGCCGAGCCGCTCGCGGATGCTGGGCCGGATATCGCGACGCTCGGGTGCGAGATCACCGTCGCCGAGGAGCGCACCAATCCCAATGTCGTCAAGGTCGTTGGCTCGCCGCTGGCATCCGGCCGGCTCAGGGCCTTGTATTTCACCAGGGCGACGGCCCCTTACGGCGACGGCCCCCTCATTCATCATATCGGCATGTACGCCTACCGCCGGCGGGCCCTGGAACGCTTCGTGACGCTGCAGCCCTCGGTGCTGGAAAAGCGCGAGAAGCTCGAGCAATTACGCGCCCTCGAGGATGGCATGCGCATCGATGTGAGCCTCGTTGACACCGTACCCCTCGGGGTCGATACTCCCGCCGACCTTGACCGCGCCCGCCGCGAGCTGGCGTCCGGTTAACTCCAGTCACGCACACATCCATGCCCGACAAGAAGTCTCAGAAATCTGCCGCTACGGCTGCCACGGCGCGCATGCGGGGAGCCGGCACGACGCCGGGCGACCATCGCATCTCCTATCAGGGCGAGCCCGGCGCCAACTCGCACCTCGCCTCCCAGGAGGTCTATCGCCAGCTCGAGCCCATGGCGTGCGCGACGTTCGAGGACGCCATCGCGGCGGTGAAAACGGGAGAGGCGCGCTACGCCATGATCCCGATCGAGAACTCGCTGGCCGGGCGCGTCGCCGACATTCACCACCTGTTGCCGGACTCCGGCCTCTACATCGTTGGCGAGCATTTCCTGCCGATCCGTTTCCAGCTCATGGCGCTGAAGGGAACGAAGATCGACCAGATCCGCGACATCTACAGCCACGTTCATGCCCTGGGGCAGTGCCGCAAGATCATCCGCAAGCATGGCTTCAAGGCGCATGTGGCAGCCGACACGGCGGGTTCTGCCCGGCAAGTGGCGGAGTGGGGCGACCCCACCAAGGCTGCGCTGGCGCCACGGCTGGCCGCCGAGATCTATGGTCTCGACATCCTGGCCGAGGATGTGGAGGACGAGAAGCATAACACCACGCGCTTCGTCATCCTGTCGCGCGAGCCCGACGACGTCGAGCATGACGGATCGCCGACGGTCACGACCTTCATCTTCAATGTGCGCAACGTGCCGGCGGCGCTCTACAAGGCCATGGGCGGCTTCGCCACCAACGGCATCAACATGACGAAGCTGGAGTCCTATCAGGTCAACGGCGAGTTCGTGGCGACGATGTTCTATGCCGACATCGAGGGGCATCCGGCGGAACGCTCGGTGCGCCTGGCGCTGGAGGAGCTGTCGTTCTTCTCCTCGGAGCTGCGCATTCTCGGTACGTACCGTGCCAGCCCTTACCGGGCTGAGATCGCGCGCAAGGCGCGCGAGCGGATGGCGGAGCGCGGCGAGTAGAGCCCGCGCTGCTCGTCGTGCTCATCGCGGCGGCAGGTATTTGCGGAACCAGGATACGGTTTCCGCCATCACCTGGCTGAACGCCGGCTCGACGTACACCTCGTAGTGGCCGACGCCCTTGAGCACGACGAGCCGCTTGGGCTCACCGGCGCGGGCATAGAGGGCCTCCGATTCCTCGGGCGGCACGAGGCGATCGTCGTCGGATGTGATGAACAGGATGGGTCGCGGCGCGATTCTGTCGACGACCCATTCGGCATTGAAGGCGAGCGTGTCGTCGATGTAGTCGAGCGGAATGGTGTTGATCGCGTTCGGGTTGTTGCGCCGTGCGGCTGCCGCGAGCTCGGCCGATTGGCGATCCGCAAGCAGGATCTCGCCGCGCTCGACGAATTCGGACTGTCCTTCCAGCACCCGCCGCTCGCGATCGGCTTTGGCGCGCGCGAGCAAGTCGTGCCACTCGTCCGGGCGGCGCACGCTGCGCATCCAGCGCGGGCCGTTGCCGACGCCGACGACGCTGACGATGCATTTGACACGGGGGTCGGTCGCACCCACCCATACGACGGTGGCACCTCCATAGCTCGTGCCGTAGATGCCGAGACGATCAGGATCTACGCACTCCTGCAGGCCAAGGAACGTCAACGCTGCTTGCACATCGGCGACGCGGCTGTAAGGCGCGAGGCGGCTTTTGGGCCCTTCGCTCCTACCCCAGCCTTTGTAGTCGAACGTGAGCACGACATAGCCCGCCTCGTTCAGCACGCGGGCATTGTCGGGAAGGTAGAGATCCTTCACACCGGTGTAGCCATGGCAGAGCACGACGCCGGCGCGCCTCTCGCCCGGGGACAGGCTCTCCGGCAGATACAAGTCGCCGTCGAGCTTGAAGCCTTCACTGTAGAAGCTGATCGCGCGTTTCATGATGTCCCGCCTCTACCAGGGAAGCTTGCGATCGACGAAGCTACGGATCAGCGCATTGGCGATGGCGTGCTGAGCGGGCGCCGTCAGAGCGTCGGGATGACGGCCTTCGAGCATCATGTGCGCTTCCTCGCGCGTGAACCAGCGTGCCTCCGCGAGCTCGTTCGGGTCGATGCGGATGTCCGTCGTCTCCGCGTGGCCGACACACCCGAGCATGAGCGAATGCGGAAAGGGCCACGGCTGGCTCGAGTGATAGGCGACGCGGCCGACCTTGATCGATGTCTCCTCGAGAACCTCGCGGCGGACGGCATGCTCGATGTCTTCGCCGGGCTCGAGAAAACCGGCGAGCGTCGAGTACATCTTGTCGACATAGCGATGCTCGTGCGCGAGGATGCAGCGCTCGCCATCCGTGATCAGCATAATTACAACGGGATCGGTACGAGGAAACCAGTCGAGGCCGCAACCCCAGCACTTGCGCCGCCAGCCGCCGTCCTTGATCAGCAGCGTCGAGCCGCACCGTCCGCAGCACCGGGCATTCTCGTGCCATTGCGCGAGCGCGCGCGCTTGGCCCGCGAGCGACAACTCTTCCGGTGAGAGCGCACCCTGCATGGCAAGCGATCTCAAGTCGACGGCCGGCCGCAGGAAGTTCACCGCACCCGGTGCGGCGCGTGCGAAATGATCGGTAATGGACAATGCGAAGTAGGCAGCACCGTTGTCACCGATGCCGAGGAAGAGTGCGTCGGCGGTCGGCAGGGACAGCGAGGCGACCTCGGAACCGCTCAGCCATCGCAACGTCGACATGGTGCGGTCGGCGCTGGACATGATGACGGGTTTCAGATCGACGAGCATGAGGAAGCGTGCTGCAGGGTCGCTTGCATGGGCCTTGAGCCAGGCCTCGTCCGAGCGCCTTGGGCCGGCACGATCCAGCATCGTCGTTGCTGCAACAGTTGGCATCGAGTGTTCCTCCCGCTCGATAGCAGAGCACAGGGCCTAGCCTCGACGCAACGCGAGCAGGACACCTGCTCTGTGCATTGAAATTAGGCACCGATCGCTTCTAACCATCGACTTTCGCAAGTAAATCTTTTTGTCCGGGTGCACGGCCGCGATTGACGAGTCCGTGGATTTGCGTGCACCCTGCGTAGATCGTAAGCCAAAACATAAGGGAGGAAAGTATGGCACGATCCCCTAGAAAGGGGCTTGCTGCGGCGTTGGGGATGGCCGTCGCATTTGGCCTGAGCTGCCAAGCGCTTGCTCAAACCAAAGTTCTCAAAATGCAGGCGACCTGGCCTGCCTCTCAGACCCTCTACGAAAACTTCACCGATTGGGCCAAGCGCGTCGAGCAATTGACGGCAGGCCGCGTCAAGATCGAGACCATGCCAGCCGGTCAGGTGGTGCCTGCGTTCGAGGTTCTTGATGCAACGCACAAGAAGGTCATCGACGGTGCGCATACTTGGCCCGGTTATTGGGTCGGTAAGAACAAGGCTGCTGTTCTGTTCTCCGGGGGGCCGGGTGGGCCGCTCGGCATGGACTACATCGACTACCTCGGATGGGTTTGGAACGGCGGCGGCCAAGAGCTTTATACGAAGTTCTACCAGCAGCACCTGAAGCTGAATGTGGTGCCGATCCACGTTCTGCCATCGGGGCCGCAGGCCCTCGGATGGTTCAAGAAGAAGATCGAGAACCTGGCCGACTTCAAGGGCCAAAAGTGCCGGCAGACGGGTGTTGCCGCAGAGATCTTCAACGAGATGGGTATGCGCACCGTAAATATGCCGGGCGGTGAAATCGCCCCGGCGGCAGAGCGCGGCACCATCGACTGCGCCGAATGGGTCGGCGGCGTCGAAGACTTGCGGTTCGGCTTCCACAACATCTGGAAGTGGCACTATGCGCCGTCCCTGCACGAGTCCGTGACGGTCGGAGAGGTGCTGATCAACGGCGACGTCTGGAAGGAAATCAGCCCGCTCGATCAGGAGCTGATCAAGGCCGCCGCGACCGAAACGTTGTTCAAGTGGTGGGCCAAGTGGCAGAAGCAGAATGCCGACGCCGTGAAGGAGCTCCGGGAGCAGCACAAGGTCAACGTGCAGCAGACGCCGCCCGAGATCCTCAAGGAGTTCTTGTCGGCTTGGGATCGCGTGGCTGAGAAAGAGGCTGCGTCCAATCCGATCTTCAAGGAGGTTTGGGAGTCGCAGAAGGCCTACGCATCGGTCGTGGTGCCGTCCAAGCGCCTCTACTTCCCGCCGTATTCTCTGGCTGCCGATCACTACTGGCCGCCGCAGCAGTAACGTGACGATTGCGAAGGGGCCGCGCGGAGTGCGTGCGGCCCCTTCGTTCGACCGGACCTCAAGGTCCCAATGAGAAACAGCGCAGAACGTCATTTCTCAAACGCCTCTCGAGGCAACGCGAACGCAATACTTGGGGAAACGCATGGCACAGCCATCGAGCGGCTACCTCTTGGTCATTCGCGTGATCGACAAGATCACGGAATGGACGGGATATCTTTTTACACTCCTCGTCATACCTCTCATCTTCGCCAACGTGATCGAGGTGTTCCGCCGCTACGCCCTGAATGACCCGACCATCTGGGCCTTGGACGTGACGACGATGTCGTTCGGGGCGTTGTTCATGCTCGGATGTGCCTACGCCCTGCTCAAGGGTGCGCATGTGCGCACCGACATGCTCTGGGACAAGTTCTCCGTCCGCAAGAAGGGCTGGATCGACTCGGTTGCCTACGTCCTCTTTTTCCTGCCGACGATGGCCGTGCTCTTCTTCATGTCCGTTGATGACTTCCTCTATTCCATGAGCATCAACGAGAAATCGAACTCAGGCGCCTGGCAGCCGATCATTTGGCCGCTCAGGGCCGTCATTCCCATCACAGCCGCGCTCCTGTTCATGCAGGGCATCTCGGAGCTGATGAAGAGCTTCTGGGCCGCGCGTACGGGCGAAGAGCTCGTGCACCACGACAAAATCGAGATTTGAGGCGGCCATGAGCTTCAACGAAACCCTCGGCATGATCATGCTGTTCGGCATGGTCGCGGTTATTTTCATCGGATTTCCGATTTCCTTCACGCTGCTGTTTCTGGCGCTGCTGTTTGGCGGCATAGGCCTTGGTTGGCTGCAGACGTTCGACCTCGCCTACCTCCAGATTTGGGGGACGATGAAGGACGAGATCCTGCCCGCCGTGCCGCTGTTCATCTTCATGGGCTACATGACGGAGCAGGCCGGTCTCATGGAGCGCCTGTTCCTGGCGCTGAGAAACCTACTGGCTCCGGTGCGCGGTGCGCTCTATCTCGCGGTGATTTTGACGGCGACCATCTTCGCCATGGCCACCGGCATTGTCGGCGCGGCGGTGACGGTGCTCGGCATCATGGCCGGCCCGATCATGATCAAGACCGGTTATGACAACCGATTGTCGGCGGGCGCCATCGCTGCAGGCGGCACGCTCGGTATTCTCATTCCGCCGAGCGTCATGCTCGTCGTCATGGGACCGACGATGGGCGTGCCCGTAAACCTGTTGTACTCCGCGGCGCTGGGGCCAGGTTTCCTGCTGGCCAGCATGTACATGATCTACTGCCTCACCCGCAGCTTCATCAATCCGGCGCTTGGACCTCCTGTTCCGCCTGAAGAGCGGGTGCGGGATTTCGGTGTCGTCATCAAGGAGTTCATTGTCGGCGTAATCCCGCTGGCGTGCCTGATCGGCTTTACGCTGGGGACGATCCTGGGTGGCCTTGCCACGCCGACGGAGGCCGCATCGTGCGGCGCCTTCGGGGCGACGCTGCTGGCGCTGCTTTATCGCAAGTTGACGTTCTCTGCGGTCAAGAACGCGGCCGTGTCGACGATGGTGACGTCCAGTATGGTGCTGTTGCTGGCCGTCGCGTCCAACGTTTTCGGCGCGGTGTTCACGAAGCTCGGCGCGGCGGGGCTCATCACCAACACGCTGGTCGGTCTGCCGTGGCCGGACGTGTGGAAGCTCGCGCTGATCATGGTGCTGATCTTCATTCTCGGCTGGCCGTTCGAATGGCCGGCGATCATCCTGGTCTTCCTGCCGATCTTCCTGCCTGTGGTGGAGAAGCTGCAACTCGGCATGACCAAGCTGGAGATGCTGGTCTGGTTCGGCGCCCTCGTGGCGGTGAACCTGCAGACGGCGTTCTTAAGTCCACCCGTGGCGATGTCGGCGTACTATTTGCGAAATGTCGTGCCGCAATGGAGCCTATCGACGATCTACAAGGGCATGGCGGACTATATGGTGATCCAGGTCATCGCTCTGGCCGCCCTGTTCATGTGGCCGGAGATATCGCTCTGGCTGATGCGCGCGCTGCGCTAACCCTTGCCCGGGCGGGGAGACACCCTTTCCGCCCGGGTTCCCACCGCGGCAGATATGCCGGTTGTCATCCCTGAGCCTGTTCATTAGATAGAGGTCAGGGAGGTTGGCGGCGGACGTATCCCTCGCCAACCGGGTCAGGTCCGGAAGGAAGCAGCCCTAACGATCAGGACACGGGTCACTGACCAGCCTCCCGCTTCCCTGGTCAATGCCGGCGTTTCGCACTTTCCGCCGTGCGCCAGGGTCGCAGCCATCGGGCCTGTTTGAGGCACCGATCGATGGCGAGAGGGAAGTCCGCCAATACGCCAGGGGGCGAAACGGCGCCGGAGGCCGACGCTCCGATGCTGGGTGCCCTGTCTCAGCCACATCCGACGGAAAGTCCCGCGCCGGTGTCCAGCCCCTACGTCGTCCTCGCCCGCAAGTATCGGCCTCAGACCTTCGAGGACCTGATCGGCCAGGACGCCATGGTCAAGACGCTGGAGAATGCCTTCAGCGCCGACCGTATCGCACAAGGCTACATGCTGACGGGCGTACGCGGCGTCGGCAAAACCACGACGGCCCGGATCCTGGCGCGCGCACTCAACTACGCCAAGCCCGGCCTGCCCGACCGGCCGACGACGAAGATGCCGGACTTCGGCATCCACTGTCAGGAGATCATGGAGAGCCGCCACCCCGACGTCCTGGAGATGGACGCGGCCTCCAATACCGGCGTCGACAATATCCGTGAGATCATCGAGAGCGCGCGCTACATGCCGCTTGCCGCGCGCTTCAAGGTTTACGTCATCGACGAGGTTCACATGCTGTCGAAGGGCGCGTTCAACGCGCTCCTGAAGACGCTGGAGGAGCCTCCGGCGCATGTGAAGTTCATCTTTGCAACGACGGAGGTGCGCAAGGTGCCGGTGACGGTGCTATCGCGCTGCCAGCGCTTCGACCTGCGCCGTGTCGATGTCGCGACGCTCGTCAACCATTTCAAGCGTATCGTCGGCACCGAAGGCTGGAGTGCGGCAGACGACGCGCTCTCGCTGATCGCGCGGGCGGCGGAAGGTTCGGTCCGCGACGGCCTGTCGATCCTCGATCAGGCCGCCGCCATGGGGAGCGGCAAAATCGAGGCCTCGGATGTGCGCGCCATGCTGGGCCTTGCGGACCGCACGCGCATCTTCGACCTGGTCCAGAAGCTTTTGGGGGGAACGGTGGCACCCGCCCTGGCGGAGTTCACCAGCCTCCATCGCGATGGCGCCGATCCGGCGCAGGTCCTCACTGATCTGTCCGAGGCGGTGCACCTCGTCACGCGCATCAAGGCAATCGGCGCTGACGCCGCGGGAGAGGCGCTGCCGGCCGAGGAGAAGCGTCGCGCCAAGGAGATCGCCGATCGCGTCTCGGTGCCGCTGCTGTCGCGCATCTGGCAGATGCTGCTCAAGGGCATCGAGGAGACGGCAAAGGCCCCCGATCCGCTGGCATCGGCCGAGATGGTGCTGATCCGCATCGCGCATACGGCCGACCTGCCCTCGCCGGAGGAGCTGATTCGTGCACTGGGCGGCGAAACGGTATCTCGCCGTGCCGGTTCGCGGCAGGCCGAGGCATCAGGGGCCGAGCGCTCCAGTCCCGTCGCCGAGCACGCCGATTTCGCCGACACGGCGCAGGCCTACCCCGAGGACGCCCCTGGCGGCTATGCCGACGACGGGGCGGCCGATGACCCGGAGACCGGCGACGAGACGGGTGCGGGGTTGAGTTTGCCTCGGACCTTTGCCGATGTGGTTGATCTCGCCGGCCGCCGCCGCGACGCCAAGCTCAAGGTTCACCTGGAAGAGCACGTGAGCCTCGTGCGTTTCGATCCCGCCGGAAGCATCGAGATCAATCTGCTGGCCGGCGCGCCGCAACAGGTGGCTAACGAGCTGCGCGAGAAGCTGAACAAGTGGACCGGCATGCGTTGGACCGTAGCGCTCAGCACGCAGCGCGGCGAGACGCCGCTGGGCGAAGTGCGTCGGAAGAAAGAGGCCGAGGAGCTCGAGGAGGTGAAGCGGCACCCGGCCGTGCGGGCCGTGCTCGACCATTTCCCCGAGGCCAAGGTCGCTGGCGTCAAACGCTCCGTGCCGAGCCGCGACGACGACCAGGCGGCCGGTTAGGCAGCTACAACGCCGCAGCGGCGGATTGCACAGTTCGACAAGCGCAAGAGGATGCCGATGAAAGACCTCATGAAGATGATGAAGCAGGCGCAGGAGCTCCAGTCCCGCATGCAGCAGATGCAGGAGGAGCTAGCGTCGCTCGAAGTCGAGGGGCAGTCCGGCGCCGGCGCCGTGCGCGTGACCCTGAACGGCAAAGGTGAGATGCGGGCGGTAAAGCTCGATCCGAGCCTGCTGAAGCCTGAGGAGGTCGAGATGATCGAAGACCTCATCGTTGCGGCATTTCAGGACGCCAAGGCCAAGGTCGATGTGGCTCTCCAAGCCAAGGTTCAGGAGGTCACGGGTGGTCTGCCGTTGCCGCCTGGATTGAAGCTGTTCTGATTGCGAGCGTAGTCTCGCGGAAAGCCGGTCGGGGAGAAAGCCGGCGCCGCAGCCACCGCCCCCACATCCAGCTGTGACAATTTTGTTATCCTGAAAGTGAGGGTATTTGCCAAGGGCGAGAATAAAGGGACGACTGACCCGTTGTTGGTCGTGACTGGCGGGGAGGCAAAGGCGTGACGGACGAGTTCCGCACCCGAATGGTCGAGCTACTGCCGCGTCTTAGACGATTTGCATACGCGCTGACCGGTGACTTGGATCAAGGGGATGACCTCGTGCAAGAGGCATGCGTCCGAGCTTTGTCACGTGTGGATCAATTTGAGCCAGGTACAAGGTTTGATAGTTGGATGTTTCGTATTGCGCAAAATTTATGGTTGGACCGGGTGCGCGCCGCCAAGGTGCGCGGGCCGGTCGCTGATCTCGACGCCGCTGTTTCTGCGGCACAAACAGATGGCCGGGCCGTTGTTGAGGGCCGGCTTACGCTCGAGTACGTGACACGAGCCATCGCCAAGCTGCCGTCCGAGCTACAGGTGCTGATCGCATTGGTCTGCATCGATGGCCGTTCCTATCAAGAGGCTGCGGACATTACCGGCACTCCCATTGGGACGGTGATGAGCCGACTCGCACGCGCGCGACGGAGTCTGCATGAATTGATGGAGCAACAGACTCCCATCACGCCGCCGCCAGCAGTGGAGGTGCGTCATGCCCGGCGTTAGCGACATCGAGCTGATGGAATTGGCGGACGGCACCTTGAGCGAGGCGCGCCGGGCAGCTGTCGAGCAAGCACTGGCCGCCAGTCCCGAGATGCAGGAGCGTTTGCAAGCTTTCCTCGTGACCGGTCGGGCGCTGTCGCGATTGTTTGACCCGGTGGCCGGCGCGCCCATTCCGGAGCAATTGAGGCAAGTCGTGCTGTACGGCGCCCCGTCGGACGCGCTTCACCTCCTCCCCAAGCGGAGGGCGTCGGCGGGTGGATCACTGCGCGATTGGCTTGCGAGTTGGTCGGACGGCCTCAAATGGCGCCTGCCGCCGGCAGCCGTAATGGCAAGCCTTGCCTGCGCGGTTGGATTGGGTGCGGCGCTGTACTGGATTCAACGGCCGGAAACCTTCGTTGGCCCGGCGCCTCACCCGCTGGCGTGGGCGCTCGAGACGACGCCGAGCGACCGGGTGGCAAAGCTCGCCCTCGACACGCACGGTTCTGCCGAGCTCAGGCCCGAGCTGTCCTTCCAGCGTCGGGATGGGCGCTTCTGCCGGCAATATTATTTGACGCTCGACTCCGGCCAGGCCTTTTCCGGCTACGCATGCCGCATCCAGCCTGGCCAATGGCAGGTTGAAATGGATGCGCCGACACAACTGATCAAAAGCGGTGGTCCAGGTGAAGTCCGGCCCGCGAGCCCTGTGACCGTCAAAGCCATCGAGGATGCGGTTCATGCCGCGATGGCTGGCGATGCCATCCAGATCGAACGCGAGCAACGGCTCATCCTTAACCACTGGCGTCCTCGGGAGTAGCGGAGTTCGGGTAAGGCTGTAGCTTCGAGCGCGTTTCGCGACACGCACCTCATTGGGAATGGGGCGTCGTGCGTACACGAACAGGTGTCACGCAACCATATTGCGCGACTGCTAGTTCGTGAGCGGAGCAAGATTTGGCCGAAGGGCCAGGTGAGTTGGTCGAAGTCATGCCGCCCGTCGTCCCCGCAAACCGGGTTCGTGTGACTGCGATCGAGGCAAGGGGGATTGCCCTCTCACTTCCCCCTTGGACGACCCGCTTCGTGGCAGGTTCTGGAGCCCCGCACTCAGAATCTGCCCGAAGCGGGTTATCCGCCTCGGCGAGATGCGAGCTTCTCTATTGCGCGCGGTTTTGACTGACGCGTGTCGTGGGCGCGCCCTTGCGCGCCGCGATCGCCGGCGTCGGCAGCGGATTGCAGGATGTCGGGGCTTGTACCAAGCCGCGGCCGTAGACGGCATCAGGCCCCGGCGGTCCGAGATCTTGGACGGCCAGCCGCTGGATGATGCCGTTCTTGCCCCGCTCCGCGCCGGATAGTCCCCGGTACATGCTGGCGACGATGGCTGTGACGTAGGGTGCGGCAAAGGACGTTCCCGACTGGAAGCCTTGCTTGCCGTTCGGTAACGCCGTCCAAATGTTGATGCCCGGTGCGGCGAGATCGATGTACTTGCCCTGGTTGGCTCTCGGATAGCTGCGCAAATCCTTGCCGACCGCGGTCACCGCAATGACCTGCGAATAGGCGGCGGGATAGCTCGGTGGCGCGCCTGGCCCACCGTTGCCTGCCGCGGCGATGAAGATCGTTGGCGCCCGTGCATGACCGCCGATCGTCCGGGGCCGGCTCATTTTCGCAATCGCCGCCTGCACCAGATCGTCGCGCGGTCCCGACAGGCTCAGGTTGACGATCTGCACCTGCATGCTGTCCATCCAGTCGAGGGCTTCCAGCAGGTGCAATGTCGTCGAGACGGGTTGCCCGTTCTCGCCCGCAAAGAAGATATCGGCGACGTAGAACTTCGCACGCGGGACAAGGCCGGGCGTCGTGCTCTTCGGGTCGCCAGCAAGCAAGGCCAGGACACCCGTGCCGTGCAGGTCGGACCGAGCGGCGCGTCTCTCGGGTCCGATTGTCCCGTGGTTGATACGCTCGGGTGATCCGCTCAGCGCGGGATGCGAGCCGTCGATGCCTGTATCGATGACGCCGATCTTCAAGTCGCTCGCGCAGGCAGCAAGTGGCGCCTGCCACCCAATGGTGACGGCGCCGTAGCAACGCTCGGACGCACAACCCCCGATAGGCCGGGCCGGATCCGGCGAGGCGCGGCCTGAATCCTCCTCCTTGGCGGAGGGCACGAGCTGATAAGTGCGGTTGAGATCGACACCTGCCCCAGGGTTGGACTCCTGCAGCAGCGACTTGGCCTGCACCGGGTCCATATGTGTTGGCACGGTCAGTCTGGTCAGCGAGAAACCGAGGACCCCGAATGTCTGGCTCGACTGCACCTCCATCCCCGCCGACAGGGCGCGTTGCAGGGTGGCCGCGCTGAGATTCCGGGCTAACACTTCCCGGTTGTTGAGGCTTGGCATCTGAAGAGCCAGATTGCCGACCGGCCGGCGCACTTGCAGCGGCTGCTTGGCGGGGACAGGCGCAGCTTTGACGGCCGCCTCGGCCTTCGGCGGTATCTGCTTGATGGGCTCTACCTTGGGCCGCAAGCCCTCGAGGGATCGTTGCAGAGAGGGTGGAGCGCCGGCGCCGGCCTGTACGCTCGGCACCGCAGGAGTGAACCAGCGCTTGACGAGACCTTCGACGGTGCTGGGAATAGCCATGTCCGCATCGGTGTCGACGGCCCGGCTGCGGCCCTTGTCAGTTGTCTTTTTGCCCGCGTCGCGATCGTCGTCGTCGTCCTTGGTCTGCTTGGCCTTGCTGGTGTCCGTCTTGGCGTCGTTTCGGGCCGGTGCGGCCGGCTTGCGGTCATCGTCATCATCATCGTCACGCACATTCTTGGATTGCTGCTGAACGGGCTTCGCGGTGGGTTGCGTGACCTTAGGTGCGTTGTTCTGCGATGGCGCGACCTGGACTGGCTTTGGTGGTGTGACCTGTACAGGCTTCTGCTCGACAGGCGACCGTCCCCCCCTTCTCGCTTGAGCTTCGGCTATGCCGAACGTCCAGGAGAAACAGGTTTCTACGGTTTGCCGAACAATAGGGAGAACGGATGTAATCTCGAGCGCCGCAGCGATAAGACACACGGCAACGCAATGCCGCCCCGCCTTGGCGAGCGTCAGTCCCCAGTGACGCTGTCGTCCAATCATCCGCATAGAAATTAGAATATGGCCCCGTTGTGACCGAACAGTACAATAAATGCAGGCAAAACGCGGGCAACTTTCGGGACATCTACGAATTTTTGTTCCGCCTTGTGGAGAAGCCGCCGCACCTGAAGTACAGGATCACCGTTCAGTTCAGGAAAGCTCAGGTTTACAATGTGCAGTTGCCGGCTTAGACCGGCGGCACGCGAAATCCGACATTGCCCACGAGGCGCCGATGTCCCGAAAAACTGCGGGGCCTGAGATTGAACGGCTGATCAAGCTCCTCGCTCGTCTGCCCGGGCTTGGCTCGCGGTCGGCGCGCAAGGCTGCGCTCACGCTGCTCAAGCGGCGGAATGAGCTGCTCGTGCCGCTCACAGAAGCTTTGAACGATGCGGTCGAGAAGATCGTCGTCTGCCAGGATTGTGGCAACATAGACACTGTCAGCCCCTGCACAATTTGCCAGGATGACCGGCGTGACCGATCACTCATCGTGGTCGTTGAGGAGGTGGCTGATTTGTGGGCGCTCGAGCGCGCGGGTGTGGTCAACGCGCAGTATCACGTTCTGGGCGGACACTTGTCACCGCTCGACGGCGTTGGTCCCGAGCGTCTCAACATCGCGCGTCTAATCGAGCGCGCGCGTCCCCCGCACGTGAGTGAGGTTCTGCTGGCTCTCAATGCAACGGTGGAAGGGGTGTCGACCGCCCACTACTTGCGCGAGCAATTGGGCCCTTCCGGCCTCAAGGTCTCGGCTTTGCAGCAGGGTGTCCCGGTTGGCGGCGAACTCGACTACCTGGACGAGGGCACGCTCGCGGCTGCCATTCGCTCACGCCGGCCTTTGTAGTGGCGCCCGCAATCCAGTATGACAAGCCTTGCCCCAGAAGAACCATATTGTGCCGCTTACTCGGGTATACGGAGCGATAGAAGCCGGATTTGTACCGGTCCGCCGCCATTGTTTGATGTGCGACGCGCCGGATCGTAGGGGGAAGATCACGTGCATGCGTTTGTCGTAGCTGTCGCCGCTGTCATCGGCGCAATGCTGGCATGGGCCTTGCCGGCAACGGCGCAAAACCAGACTGAGCAAATTCTTCTCGCACAGGTTGCCCAACCCAAGGATCGGGTGCCCAGGCGTGCGCTCCCGCTGCCGAACAAGCCGGTTTCCGAGGAGGAGGGGGCGAAAGCCGCCCGCATCAATAATTGGACGGTATCGGTGGCCGGCGGCCTGCTGGAAGGGACGTTCGTGCGCTATGCCGCCGATCTCGCCAAGGCGCTCGACGACGAGGACAACCTGCGTGTTCTGCCGATCGTAAGCTATGGCGCGGTGGGTAACGTCAGCGACCTGATCTATTTGAAGGGCGTCGACCTCGCCATCACCTATTCGGACGTGCTCGACCATTTCAAGAATGTCGAGAAGATCCCGGGGATCGAGAAACGCGTCAATTACATCATCCCGATGTTTCAGGGCGAGGTGCACATCTACGTACGGCCTGAAATCAAGACGCTGCAGGACCTGAACGGGAAGAAGGTCAATTTCAATACCGTCGGCAGCGCGGCGAACTACACGGGCGGCATCGTCTTCGACAGGCTCGGCATCAAGGCCGAGCGCCTTTACCAGAACAATTCGATCGCGCTGGAAGCCATGCGCAAAGGCGAGATCTCAGCCGTCGTGCACGTTGTCGGCAAGCCCAACGATCTCTTCGCAAAGTTCAAACCTGAGCCGGGCTTCCATTTCTTGCCCGTGGAATTCACCGAGAAGTTCGAAGACTACTACGTGCCGGCAGAGCTGACCTCGGAGGATTATCCCAATCTCATTCCGGCGGGGCAGACGATCCAAACGATTTCTGTGCCGGCGCTGCTGGCCGTCTACAACTGGAAGCCGGAAACGGATCGCTACCGGCGCACAGTGCGCTTCGTCGAATACCTGTTCGAGCGCTTCGAGAAGTTGCGCTTAAGCCCGTACCAGCCGGGTTGGAAGCAAATGAACCTGGCGGGCACGATCCCGGGCTGGACGCGCTTCCCGCCCGCGCAAGATCAGATCAACAAGATCGCGGGTCAGGGGCGGGCAGTGGATCCGGCCTTGGCGCGCACCCAGGCGGCTCGGGCTGCTCCCAACAATCCGGTGGAGCAGGAGCGCTTGTTCCAGCAGTTTCTCGAATGGAGCAAACAGCAAAGGCGGCAGTAGCCAGCGTCAACCGGCTACACTTGCTTATTGACGACTGATGGCGGCCAGACAGGGGGAGGCCAACATTGCATCAGGTCGATGTCCGGTCCGGGGAGAGCGGAGCCGAACGCGCTTTGTGCAGATTGCGGCGCGTCACATTCTTTGTGCGTCTGCTGGTTCTGGCGGCCGCTGCTAGTGGCATGCTGTCGAGCGTGGGGCCGGCCAGTGCGCAACAGCAGCGCGTCAGCATCAACGTCGCACCGGTGATGTTGGCGGAGCCTGCCTCGCGCAGTCCATTGCCGATCCAGGTGGGACCGCAGGAAGCCTTGCTCAAGAACAGCTTCCTGCGCATTCGCGGCCTGCCGGCTGCCGCGGCGCTTTCGGAGGGGCATGCGATCGGTCCGGGATCATGGGCCGTGCCGCTTCTCAGCCTGGCGAGCCTCAACATCGTGCTGCCGGTTGGATTGCAAGGGCGCTGGGACATCGTCGTCGGTCTGGTGACGATTGACGGCACCGTGCTCACCGAAGCCAAGACCGTTCTCGTGGTCGCCCCGGCGCAGCTCATCGCGCCGCCGGTGCACGTCGAATCGACGTCGAAGAACGTTGCCTCGCTTGGGAACATGGCTGCGCCCGACACCAGCCCGGAGCGCGAGCGGGCGCTCGGGCTGCATGCCAAAGGCATCGAGCAGCTGGAGCGGGGTAACGTGTATTCGGCGCGCATGTTCTTCGTCCGGGCCGCCGAAGCCGGACTGGCGCAAGGCGCACTGTCGGCGGGCGGCACGTACGACCCCGCCGAGCTGGCGAAGCTCAAGATTCTCGGACTGACGCCGGACGTCGCCGCCGCTCGCAAGTGGTACGAGAAAGCGCGCGAGTTGGGCGCCGATGAGGCGCCTGAGCGCCTGCGGCGTCTGGAGGGCCGTTGAGCCGGTGTCGTTCGCACGTCACTGTCATTCAACGTGCTGTCAATAAGGGCACACCAATAGGTTGAAGCGGGGCGTTAGGCCCGTTATGACCTAGCCAAAGAGAGACCAAGGGGCACGCGAGGGGCTTTGATCTCACGAGACGCAGGGCGGGATCGGCTGGTTGAGTTGCGGAGTTGGCTCGTTGACCTGCCGCGCGTGCCCAAGCGCGCGTTGTTGATGGCCAACGACGCGCTGCTGCTCTCGCTTGCCGTCTGGCTCGCCTTCTCCCTGCGCTGGGGCCGCATGTACTGGCCCCCGACGTGGGAGTTCTGGCTGGTGCTGATCGCTGCACCGGTTCTGTGCGTTGCGCTCTTCAGAATTTTCCGCATGTACCGGATCGCCACGCGGTTCATCCGCGAGGTCGATGCCATGCGCATGGCATTGGTGCTCTTCCTCGCCACGCTGGTCTGGGCTGCGTTCGCCTTCATGATTGTGGGGACCGGCGATCCGCGCCTTGTCGTGCCGCGGTCCGTCGCCATCATCTATTTCCTCATCGCGGCTTTGTTCATCTGGGGCAGCCGGCAGCTTGCGGCCTGGTTGTTGAAGGGCGCACCGATCCCGCGCCTGGAAAGGGAGGATCGCGCCCGTGTCGTCATCTACGGTGCCGGTCCCGCTGGCGTTCAGCTTCTGGAAGCACTGCGTCGATCCGGCGATTATGAGCCGTTCGGCTTCATCGAGGAGAAGTCTCCGCTTATCGGACAAAACGTGAGCGGTCTCAGGGTCTATCGCAGAGAAAGGCTGCCGCGGCTCATTCAGGAGGACGGCATCAAGGAGGTCCTGCTCGCCCTCCCTGAAAGCAGCCGCCGCGAACGGCAGGAGATTTTTGCGAGCCTGTCCGCTTACCCGGGCTTGACCGTAAAAACGGTGCCGTCGATCGGTGACATCGCCGCCGGGCGCGTTTCGGTGACGGACCTGAGGCCTGTCGCCCTCGAGGATCTGCTCGGCCGCGATCCCGTTCCGCCGGATGCGGAGCTCTTGTCCCTCGCCATTCGCGACAAGTGCGTCATGGTTACGGGGGCTGGTGGCTCCATCGGGTCGGAACTGGCACGCCAGATCCTGCGGCAGGGGCCGCGCCGGCTCATCCTGTTCGAGCTCTCGGAGGCTGCGCTGTATCTCATCGAGACCGAAATTGCCGGGGCGATCGATGCGGGAGAGACGGCGCAGCAACCCGAGGTGATCACGGTGCTGGGCTCGGTGCTGGATGCGCGGCTGCTCGAGCGCACAATCCAGAACAATGGCGTGCAGACGATCTATCACGCCGCCGCCTACAAGCACGTGCCGATCGTCGAGCACAATCCCGTCGCGGGGTTGCTCAACAACACGTTCGGGACGGCGACTTTGGCGTCCATTGCCCCGCGGCTGGGTGTCGAGCGCGTCGCCCTGATCTCGACGGACAAGGCGGTGCGGCCGACCAGCGTCATGGGCGCGAGCAAGCGGCTCGCCGAGCTGATCTTCCAGGCGCATGCTGCCGAGCAGGACAGTAAGACTGTTTTCACGATGGTGCGCTTCGGCAATGTCCTGGGCAGCTCCGGATCGGTGGTGCCGCTGTTCCTGAAGCAAATCGAGAGCGGCGGTCCCGTTACGGTCACGGACCGCGAGGTGACGCGCTATTTCATGTCGATCTCGGAGGCGGCCGGGCTCGTCATCCAGGCCAGCGCCATGGCCCGCGGCGGCGAAGTCTTCGTGCTCGACATGGGGGAACGGGTCAAGATCGACGACCTCGCGCGCATGATGATCCGCCTGACGGGACGGACCGTGCTGGACGAGGCCAATCCCGACGGCGATATCGAGATCAGGTACGTGGGGCTCCGGCCCGGCGAAAAGGGCTATGAGGAGCTGTGCATCGACGAGCGTACGAGCGGCACGGCCCATCCGGGCATCAATCGCAACAACGAGCCCTTCATCGACAAGACCGAGCTCGATGCCGAATTGGCGATGCTCGAGCAGGCCATGACGGCCGGTGATATGGAGGTCATCCGCGCCGTGCTGATGCGGACCGTGGAAGGGTACAAGCCGAGCGCGCGGCTGGTGCGCAGCGACATGTCGGAAGCCTGGCCGGTCGTGTCGCGCACGCTGCACTGAACAGCGGCAGCCGGAGCTTCAGCCGCTGCGCTGCGGTGCTGCCCGCCCCGGCATCGACCGGGTCTGCTGCTCGATCTCGACCACGATCGCTTCCGCAAGGGCGGCACCCGTGATGCGCTCGGTCGCGGCAATCGACGCGCCCGACCTGATATCGGCGACAACAGGACCCTGACGCGTTTCGGAGATGTCGACGGTCGCCAGACCGAGCTGCAGGGCCCGCGCCGCCTCCTCGGCGAGATGGTGAGCCGGTTCCGTCGCGCGGTGCTCGTGTTTCTGCCACTGCGCCGCCTGCGTCTCCAGGCTGCTGCGCACTGTGGCGCCGCGCTCCATGGCTGCGATCGCGCGGCCACCCACGGTCACGTAGCGCAGCAACGGGCCGAACTCGGCTGGAGCCAGGCTGTCGGCGAGTACATGACCCTCGGACCGGCCGTGGCCCTTCGTGTCGCTGGGGCTGACAGCGGCCTCGGGCACGCGCAGGCCGTGACGGGCGAGTGTCTGCCGTACCGCCAGCGGGTCGGCAGCCCTGACCAGCGCTTCGGCGGAATTGATCGAGTAGGCGCCAAGGATTTCGAGCTGGCGCACGATGGCGGCCGAGAAGGTCGAGATGGCTGGGCCGGAGCGGATGATGACGGCGTCGATGGCATCGAGCGGGCGGCCGTCGACGAAGAGCGCCGGCAGGGCCGTGTCCACGAACAGCGAGACCCGCCGGCGGTCGACGAAGACGGCGGTATGCCCGCGCGCCTCGAGGGCCCGCGTCAGGCGCCGGTTGCTAGCGCCATCGGGTTGGCGCGTGAACAGCGCCACCCTCAGGGACCGCCGGCCTTCGGCCGTGCGGGCCGGCGTGCCATAAACTTTGTAGCTGAGCCGCGGCTGGCGGAACGATGACGTCGGGTCGACATACATGTCATCGCGAATGGCCTGCCGGCCCAGCAGCATGCGGTAGGCCATGGTCTCGCGATTGGTGAGCGTGACCTCGATGGGCCATTCCCGGTCGCCCATCCTTACGCGCGTGCTGATGACGTAGCGGTTCTCGCGCTCGCCGTTCGAGCTGGTGACCTCGCGCCGGTCGATGACCTCGGCGGTGCAAAACACCTCAACGTCGTCCCGGCCGGGGATCGGATGCACGCCGAAACGCACCATGGGGCGGGACGCACTTCCGTAGGGCTCTACAACAAAAGCATGCAGGGCCGACGTCCTGGCCCCCGTGTCGACCTTGGCCTTGATGGTCGGCAGGCCCAGGTCCGGTAGCGAGAGCCATTCTTCCCAGCCCAGTATGAAGCTGCTCGGCACCTCGAAGTCCTCTCCGTCGCACGTCCGAGCTCGCCGGGTCTGGCCAACGCTCCTGACCGCGTTCCTATCGCAAGTCGCCGGCAAGAACAAATCAACGTCCGCACGATGAAAGGTGGCAGGGAGCTGGTTACCATTCAAGGGCGTGGGATAAGCCGGAGATTGACCGGCTCTCGCGTCTTGCCTATGTCAGCGCCATGACAAAGCTGCCGATCGTGACTTTGCCGGATGCCGGCCTGCGCAAGCCGTCCGCCCCCGTCGAGCGGGTGGATGACGACGTGCGCCGCCTGCTCGATGACATGCTCGAAACCATGTATGCGGCGCCGGGCGTGGGCCTCGCCGCCGTGCAGGTCGGCGTGCCAAGGCGCATGCTGGTGCTGGACGTGGCCGGCGACGACGAGGAGGCGCAGCCGCTCTTCATCATCAACCCGGAGATCGTGCGGCTGGGTTCCGAAATGCGTATGCATGAGGAAGGCTGCCTGTCCATTCCCGACGTGCGCATCGAGATCGAGCGACCGTCCGAGATCGTCGTGCGCTACATCGATCGTGAAGGAAAGCAGCAGGAGCTGTCGGCCAACGGTCTGCTGGCAACGGCGCTCCAGCACGAGATCGACCATTTGAACGGCAAGCTGATCATTGATTTCCTGTCGCGGCTGAAGCGCGACATGATCGTGCGCCGCTTCCGCAAGCAGGCGAAGACGGAGTCGGAAACCTAGAGTGCGATTCACCTTTCGGCCGATGCACCGCCTGTATGGCGAGGTCATTCAATCCGAAACGATCCTGCTCTAGAGCGACCGTTTCACATGGAGCATTCGCGATCCATGCGCTGCTCCGAGACGATGTTGTGGGCTGACGGACAAGCAAGGCACCTCGATGCTGCGCATCACCTTCATGGGAACCCCTGCGTTTTCCGTGCCGACGCTGTCGGAAATCCTGGCGGCGGGACATCACGTCGAGGCGGTCTACACGCAACCTCCGCGGCCGGCAGGGCGAGGCATGGCCGAGCGCAAGTCGCCGGTGCATCTCTTCGCGGAAACGTCCGGCGTGCCGGTTTTGACGCCGGCGAGCCTGAAAGGTGAAGAGGCACAGTCGGCATTCCGCGCGCACGATGCTGACGTTGCGGTGGTCGTCGCCTACGGGCTGCTCCTGCCAAGCCCGATCCTGCAAGCACCGAAGTATGGCTGTCTCAACCTGCACGGCTCGGCGCTGCCGCGCTGGCGCGGAGCGGCGCCGATACAGCGCGCCATCATGGCCGGCGATACGGAAACCGCGGTCATGGCGATGCGCATGGATGAGGGGCTCGACACAGGCCCCGTCTGCCTCGCCGAGCGCATCGGCATCGGTGCGGACATGACGGCAGGCGAGCTGCACGACCAGATGTCGATCACCGGGGCCGGCCTGATGGTGCGCGCGCTGGCGGCGCTGGAACGCGGCAGCCTCGACTGCCAGCCACAGTCGAGCGAAGGCGTCGCCTACGCGAGCAAGATCACCAATGCGGAAGCGAAGCTCGATTTTGGCCTGCCGGCGCGCAAGGTGCACAACCGCATCCGAGGCTTGTCGCCGTCGCCCGGGGCCTGGTTCGAAATCGAGAAGGACGGGGTGCGCGAGCGCATTAAGGTTTTGCGCTCGGTCGTGGCCGAGGGCGCCGGCGCGCCTGGCACATTCCTCAATCCGGCATTGACCATTGCCTGTGGCGACGGCGCTGTGCGCCTCCTGCAGGTGCAGCGGGCCGGCAAGCGAGCCATGTCGGCGGAGGAATTCTTGCGCGGCGTCGCCCTGCCGGCCGGGACACGTGTTGCATAGCACCGCTATTTATTAAGGATTGCTTCAGATCTCCGGCCAACCGTGCGGTCAGGGACGATAAAATCGGCGCAGGTCTATCTTGTATCTGTCCGGAGCGTCCCATGCGCGTACTTCATACGGTCTGCCTTGCCGCAGCAGTGTCGCTGCTTTCCTCATCGGCCTTTGCTCAGGAGGCGTCCACGACGCGCATCGAGACGCGGCCGTTCTATGGAGCAAGCGTGACGATGGAACGGGGCGTCCGCGTTTTCCGCCCGCTGCCTCCGCCCAGCAAGGTCATCATCAATCCGGAGGGCAAGACGCCCGTGTACCTCGGGTTCGAGGAAAACCGCTGGACGGCGCACAACACCAATACCAATACGAACTACAACTACGACCGCAGCAGCGGGTCGAACGACGACGGCAACGTGTACGGCGGCGTCGTGGAAGGCCGCCGGCACGGCCGGCCGGGACATCGACATCACTCCGCGCCGCGCGGTGTCCTGGGCGGCAACGTTCGCTGACCGCGCGAATGTGCCCAGCGGCGGGACTTGTGTGCCGCGAGCGGCAGCGATAGGGACAGGGTGACGGCTTGGCGTGCGCCTGGCCTCGCGCACCGAGCCGAAAGCCCATGCCCCGCTATCGCGTCATCCTCGAATACGACGGCACGCCATTCATCGGCTGGCAGGTGCAGGCCGACGGCATGTCCGTGCAAGGCCGCATCGCCGAGGCGATCCGGCGCTTCTGCGGCGAGACGGTAGAGGTTCGCGGCGCAGGCCGGACGGACGCAGGTGTGCATGCGCTGGGGCAGGTCGCGCACTTCGATCTGACCAAGGATTGGCCGCCGAACAAGGTGCGTGAGGCGGTCAATTTTCATTTAAAGCCCGACCCCATTGCGGTCGTCGAATGCGAGGTTTCGGGTGACGGCTTCGATGCGCGCTTCAGCGCGCGGGCGCGGCATTACCTGTATCGCATCCTGCCGCGCCGAGCCCCGCCGGCGCTCGACAAGAATCGCGTGTGGTGGGTGCCGCGCGCGCTCGATGCGGAGGCCATGGCGGACGGCGCGCACTACCTCATCGGCAAGCATGACTTCACGACATTCCGTGCGGCGGGCTGCCAGGCCAAGTCACCGGTGAAGACGCTCGATCGCCTCGACGTACGCCGCGACGGAGAGGAGATTCGCATCGAGGCCTCGGCGCGATCGTTCCTGCATCACCAGGTGCGCTCGATGGTCGGCAGCCTGAAACACGTGGGCGAAGGCAAGTGGGCACCTAGGGACATGAAGAAGGTTCTCGATGCCCGCGACCGCACGCGCTGCGGTGTCATCGCACCGGCGACGGGACTGTACCTCGTGCGTGTCGACTACCCTTCCGGCACCTGAGGCTCAAACGCGCTTCGCCAGAGCGCGATCGACCATTTGCGGCGCCGTGCCGAGATAGTTGGCCGGATCGACGAGACGGGAGAGCGCCGCCGCATCGAGATGCGCTGTCACATCCGCGCGCTTCTGCAATTGGGCGAGCAGTGGCGTATGCTGGTCGAGCGCATCGCGGCAGGCCGCATAGACGATGTCGTGCGCGGGCCCGCGCCCGGTATGTTGGGCTAGCGCCATCATGACGGCTTCGGCCACGACCAGGCCGCCGGTGAGATCGAGATTCTTGCGCATACCCTGCGGCGATACGATCAGGCCTTCGAGCATGAAGCGCGCCTGGTGCAGCGCACCCGCAGCCGCAATGAAGCTCTCCGGCAGCGCGATCCATTCGAGATGCCAGGGACCTGTTGCGCGCTCGTGGTCGGCGGCCATGGCATCCAGCATCAGGCCCGCGTGTTGGCGCACCGTCTTGGCCAGCGCAACGATCATTTCGCAGGAAATGGGATTACGCTTCTGCGGCATGGTGGAGGAAGAGCCACGGCCCGCTACGAAAGGCTCGAAAGCTTCCGCAACCTCCGTCTGCATCATGAGCATGACGTCGGTGGCAATCTTGGCGAGGCTGCCGGTGACGAGGCCGAGGAAGGATACGGCCTCCGCCATCGAGTCGCGCGCGGCGTGCCACGTGATCGGCGGCGAGCCGAGCCGCAACTCCGCGGCGAGTGCATCCTGCACGGCAAGACCGTCGGCCCCGAGAGAGGCGAGCGTTCCGGCGGCGCCGGAGAACTGCACGACGAGCAGGCGCGGCTTGAGTTGCTCGAGGCGCTGCCGATGCCTGGCGATCATCGAGAGCCACACGGCCGTCTTGTAGCCGAACGTGACGGGCAACGCGTGCTGCAAATGTGTGCGTCCGGCCATCACCGTGTCGCGATGTCGGCGAGTCAAGAGAACGAGTGCCGTTTCTATGGCTTCGAGCTCGCTGGCGACGATCTGCACGGCGTCGCGCAGCTGCAGAACCGTCGCCGTGTCCATGATGTCTTGTGTGGTGGCGCCCCAATGGATGTAGCGACCAGCATCGCCACATTGTTGCGCCAATTGATGCACAATTCCGACGATCGGATAGCCAACGACATCCGTTTCGGTCTTCAATTTGCCGAGATCAATTGCTCTTGTCCCCGCCTTGGCGGCAATTTCGGACGCTGCCGCCTGGGGGATGACACCGGTTCGCGCCTGCGCTTGTGCAAGGGCAACCTCGACTTCGACGTAACGCTGGACGAGCGCTTCATCCGTGAAGATGGCGCGCATCGCCGGGGTGCCGAAGAGGTCGCGGAAGATCGCGGAGTCGAAGACTGTTGATGGCATGTCTGGTTTCCAGGGGGAATGGGATGAGTTCTACATCGCGACATACTTAAGCGTCCGGGAAAAGGTCGCGCAACTCAACTCACCTTAGGAACTACATCCACACTGGCGCGTTTGTTCGCTGGCACTCAGAACGACCCACCTGGAGGGTTTATGGACGCTATCATCCATCCGTTGAAATCGAACGGATTCATCAAGCGTGAAATTCAGACTGATGTTCGCCCCAGCCGTGCTGAGGTGGAGCAAGCCGTCCGGACACTGATCCGCTGGACCGGCGACAGCCCCACGCGCGATGGATTGATTGAGACGCCCTCCCGCGTCGCCAAGGCATATGAAGATTTGTTCAGCGGATATTCCGAGGATCCGGAGGAGGTTCTGCGCAAGACCTTCGACGAGACCGAGGGTTATGACGAAGCCATCACCATGCGCGGCATCCGTTTCGTGAGCCATTGCGAGCATCACATCGCACCGATCATCGGCAAGGCCTGGATCTCCTACGTGCCGACCGACCGGGTCGTCGGCATCTCCAAGCTCGCGCGCGTGCTCGAAATCTATGCCAAGCGCCTGCAGATACAGGAGCGTCTGACCTCGCAGGTGGCAAACGTCATCGACGACGTGCTGCAACCGAAAGGTGTGGCCGTGCTCATCAAGGCCCAGCATATGTGCGTCGGCATGCGCGGCGTGCGCAAGCACGAGACCGACCTCGTGACGACGCGCATGCTCGGCTGCTTCCGGGATGATCCCGTCTTGCGCCAGGAATTCATGGCCATGGTGGACTGACCACCGGCTTGCCGGTCAGATCGATCGCAGGCGGTGCGCAAGGCTCAGGCCCTTGCGCACTGAAACTTCGGCTGGCACTCACGCAAGCTGGCACGGACCAAGGTTCAGGTGACAGCGCCTGAAGCCGATGGCGCTTGATTGCGCCCGGCGTTTCGTGATCGATTGTGCGGGAGACGGGGCTTTGCCCCGGCCCCAGCACAACACGAAACGGAGGACGCCTCAGCCATGGCAACGAACAAGGTCGCGCTCATCACGGGTGGTGGATCCGGCATCGGCCGGGCGGCGGCGCTGCATCTGCAGGCCGACGGCTGGAACGTGGCGGTGACGGGGCGGCGCCAGGAAGAGCTCGACAAGACGGTCGGCCTGGCCAAGGCCGGCGGGGGCAAGATCGTCGGCATCGCCGGCGACGTCGGCAAGCAGGCCGACGTCAAGCGCATCTTCGGCGAGGTGGTGAAGACGTTCGGCCGGCTCGACTTCCTGTTCAACAATGCGGGCATGGGCCTGCCGGCGGGGCCGATGGAGGACATTCCGCTGGAGAAATGGCAGGCCGTTGTCGACGTCAATCTGACCGGCTCCTTCCTGTGCGCGCAGGAGGCGATCCGCATCTTCAAGGCGCAGAGCCCGCAGGGCGGGCGCATCGTCAACAATGGCTCGATCTCGGCGCATGTGCCGCGGCCGATGTCGGTTGCCTACACCGCGACCAAGCACGCCATCACGGGACTGACGAAGTGCATCGCGCTCGACGGGCGGCCCTACAACATCGCCTGCGGGCAGCTCGACATCGGCAACGCCGACACGGCCATGGGCGGCCGCATGAAGGCCGGCGTGCCGCAGGCCAACCTCGAGATCAGGCCGGAGCCGGTGATGGATGTGGAGCACTGCGGCAGCGCCATCCGCTACATGGCGAGCCTGCCGCTCGACGCCAACGTTTTCACCATGACCATCAAAGCGACCAACATGCCGTTCGAAGGGCGCGGGTAAGGGTGCGCGTGGAGCCAGCTTCCGCCCCTCATCCTAACCTTCTCCCCGTAAGCACGGGGAGAAGGGACATTGCCATGCTCACGGTCTGGTCATGCGCACATTGAATAGCAAGCTCGTCCCGAAGCTCATGTCCTTCGACGTATTCGGGACCCTCATCAGCGTGCGTGACAGCACCTATCAGGCCTTCGCGTCAATCCTGGCCGACAGCAATGCCAGCCATGTCGATGTGAAAGCCTTCTGGGAGCATTGGGAAGAACGCAACATCGCCCACTACTGGGAGCCCTACCGGCGCTATCGCGACATCTGCGAGCTGTCTTTGGCCGAGACGTTCGCGCACTTCGGCATCAGCGGCGATGCCCGATTGATCTCGCGCTACTTCGAGGCGTTTCCGGGCCTCGTGCTCTACCCTGACGTCACCGCGACGCTCGACGTGTTGGCAAAGCACTACAAGCTCGCCGTCGTCTCCAACATCGACGATGACCTGCTGGCGCTGACGCCGTTGAAACGGAGCTTCGATCTCGTCTGCACGGCGGAAAGGGCGAAGGGCTACAAGCCGGACGGCAGCCTATTCCGCTATCTCATCGCCGACGCGGGATGCAGCAAGGACGAGATCCTGCATTCGGGCCAATCGCAGTTCACCGACATGGTCGGCGCCAAGCCGCTGGACCTGACGGTGGCCTGGATCAACCGTCGCAGTGTGGCCCTGCATCCGTCCGTGCCGAAGCCGGACTATACGTTCCCCGACCTCAAGTCGCTGCTGGGGCTGGTGCATGTGGGGGCGTGACGGCAACTCACAGTGTCATCCCGAGGCTTGTCCCCGGGACCCATGGCCCCGCGAGTCCGGAAGGCTGTAGATGCGCGGCGACGCACCACATACGCCACTTCAATTCGAGTTCGCGGGACGATGGGTCCCGGCAATAAATGCCGGGATGACACAAAATTTTTGGGTGTCGCTGCGCGTGGCAACTCCTGGCCGACTGGGGCGGCGTATAGATGTGAGCTGGCATGGGCTTGGGCTCGCCGGGTCTGCGGGATCGGGATATCATCGCCGGGAAAACTTAGAGCGTTGAAGGAATGGGTATGACCAACCGCATCGAGATCGATATCACCGAGCGTTTCGCCTTTGCCGGCGGGCAGGCTTTCGGCGCGGCGGGAGCCTACGAGATGATCAAGGGGCGTGCCCGTTTTGCCGTCGATCCCAAGGCCCGGGCACAAGCCGGCATCACCGATCTCGACAAAGCGCCGGTCGACGGCAACGGCCTGGTGCAGTTCGCAACAGATATCGCCATCCTGCGGCCCGTCGATGCGGCCAAGGGCAACGGCCGGCTGTTTTTCGATTGGGGCAATCGCGGCAACATCCGCTGCCTGCAGTTCTTCAATGATGCGGCGGGCTCCAACGATCCGCGCACGGCGGCGCATGCGGGCAACGGCTTCATGATGCGGCGCGGCTATACGCTGGCCTGGGCCGGCTGGCAGGCGGATTTGCTGGCGGGCGATCACCGCTTTCTGCTCGACGTGCCGGTGGCGACGAACAACGGCAAGCCACTAACGGGGCAGGTGCGTGTCGAGTACATCGCCAATGAGCGCGGCGTCACGACCCTGCCGCTGTCGGGGCGGGCGTCGACGCGCAGCCATCCGGCAGTGTCTCTGGACACGCGCAAGGCGAGCCTCACGCGCCGCCGCTACGCGGGCGACGAGCGCATTCCCCTCCCGCCCGAGAGCTGGATGTTCGCCCGCGTTGAAGGTGGGACCGGCCTCGACAATCAAGGCGTGGAATACTCCATCATTCCGTCCGACGTGCACATCCACATCCCCAAGGGTTTCGAGCCCGGCTGGATCTACGAGATCGTCTACGAGGGCCGGGACCCCCTGGTGCTCGGGCTCGGCCATGTGGCGGTGCGCGACTTCGTGAGCTTCCTCAAATCTGGCAAGGCCGATTCCGCGGGCCGTGCGAACCCCGCCGGCCGAGCGATGGAGAAGGCCTACGGCTGGGGCCGCTCGCAGACGGGTCGCTGCATCCGCGATTTCGTCTATCGCGGCTTCAACGCCGATGCGTCGGGCACTAAGGTGTTCGACGGCCTGCTGTCGCACGTGGCCGGCGCGGGCCTCATGTGGATGAACCATCGCTTCGCCAACGTCATCGTCGCGGCGGGACAGGAGTACGAGGACCACGAGAACCCGGCCGATCGCTTCCCGTTCTCCTACGCGCAGTCGAAGGATCACATCACCGGCAAGACCGACGCCATCTGCAAGCGGCCAGAGACCGACCCGCTGATCCTGCACACGCAGACGGCGACGGAATACTGGCAGCGGCATGGCTCGCTCGTGCATACCGACACGCAGGGCAATGACCTGGCCCAGCCCGAGAATGTGCGCGTTTATCTGTGGTCGAGCTCGCAGCACTTCGCCGATCCGCTTCTGAAGAAGGCGACGCGCGGTGTGTGCCAGAACCTCATCAACGTCGCGTGGACGTCGATGCTGTTCCGCGGCAAGCTCGATGCCCTCGACGCCTGGGCGAGCAAAGGTATTGCGCCGCCGGACAGCCGCATCCCTCGTCGCTCCGATGGCACGCTCGTCACGGGCGAGGAGTATCGCGCCAGGTTTCCGACCATTCCTGGCGTGGCGCTGCCGCGCGGGCCGAGCCCGCTGGAGCGGCTGGACTTCGGTCCGGACTTCGAGAAAGGTGTGCTCGCCGAGCCGCCCAAGCGCACGGGGCAGAGCTACACCATTCTGGTGCCCGCACCCGATACGGACGGCAACGACAAGGCCGGCATCCGCGTGCCCATGGTGGAGGCGCCGCTCGCCACCTACACCGGATGGAATCTGCGCGCGCGCGGCTTCGGCCACGGCGCCATGTTCGAGTTCTCCGGCAGCACCATTCCGCTTCCCGAGACGTCCGAGGAGCGCAAGGCGACCGGCGATCCGCGCGTTTCGATCCTGGAGCGCTATCCCTGCAAGGCGGCCTACCAGCAGGCCATTGGCGAAGCCGCCCGCAAGCTCGTCGACGCCCGTCTGATGGTCGAGGAGGACATCGAGCGCTGCGTCGCGGCGGCCGCCAATTGGGGCAGCCCCCGGCATGAGGTCAGCCTGGATTGATAGCGCGGTTCTCGGCGCGCTGTGCTCTCCGGGCCACCGTCGGCCACGATATTGTCCAGAACGAGCCCTACATAGTGTCGTGCGGGACATGTGCGCGACCGGAGTGGCGCTGATCCCGCACGTGTTCAGACCCAGCATTGGCCGTGCAGCGCCGACCTTGACGCTTTGTTTCGTGACAAGCGGTGGATGTCGACGTGAAGCCGATAACGCGTTCGTCTGGATCGAGTTTGGCCGCCGCGATGCGCTATCGCGACATCGCCGGCGCGGTCGACTGGCTGTGCGAGGCCTTTGGCTTCGAGAAGCAGTCCGTCATCACCGGACCCAACGGCGAGGTGCAGTACGCCGAGCTCTCGTTCGGCAATGCCATTCTCATGCTGGCGCCGGTGGAGGAGTCTCCGCTCGACCAGTTCATGCGCCAGCCCGACGAGGTCGGTGGCGAAACACAGAGCTGTTACTTCATCGTCGACAACATCGATGCGCATTGCGTCCAGGCGCGTGCCGCCGGTGCCGAGATCGTCATCGGCATCCAGGAGTATGGCACGGGCGGCTATGGCTATTCATGCCGCGATCCGGAAGGTCACATCTGGAGCTTCGGCACCTACGATCCCTGGCAAGGCAAAGCGTCGCGAGGCGATCCCGTCGTCGAAGCAATACCGGATGCGCTACAGCAACGCCCCGTGCGGCGATGGGCGCCGGCTCTGATGCTGTGTGTGGCCGGTGTGGTGGCCGGTGGCGGCTTTCTCTGGGTCAACGGCGGCGGCGCGAAACTGGCCGGCATGGCCGCACCCCTCGTGCACGAGCCACCGCCCATTGATGTCGCCTTGAACGACACGCAGACGCGCGCGCTGGAAGCAAAAGAGGCGCGCCTCGTGTCCGAGCGCAGCGCGCGGGAGGCCGCGGAGGCGGTCATCCGCGACCTGCAGGCGGAGCTCGATTGGGAGCGCGGGGCGCGCCAGGCGGCACAACAGGAGGCAAGCGCGCTCGGCAGCCGTGTCGCAGCGGGGCAGGGCGCCCGCGAGACAGCCGAGATGGCCCTGCAGAAACTCCGCGACGACGCCAGCCACGAGAGGACGTCCCGGGAAACTGCAGAGCGTGCGATCGACGCCGTGCGCCGCGATGTTGCAACCGAGCAGGCCGCACGCCAGGCGGCCGAAGCCGCCGTGCGCGATACCCGCGATCACCTGGAGCGCGAGCGTGCTTCCAGAACGGCGGTCGAAAACAAGATCGAAGCTTTGCAAAAGCGCGTCACTGCAGAGCAGACGGCGCGGGAAGCGGCAGAGTCGGCCACGCGTACGGCTCGCGCGGAATTGGCCAGCGCTCAGCAGCAAAAGGAAACAAGCGGCGCCGACACGAGCGATGCTCTGAAGCGCCTGGGCGAGGAGCGCGCCGGTCGCGAGGCTGCGGAGGCGTCCCTGGCGAAGGTGCGTCAGGACCTGACCGCCGCACAGGAGAACAAGGAAACCGCTGGCGGCGATGCGAGCGATGCCCTCAAGCGCCTGGGCGACGAACGGGCCGCACGCGAGGCCGCGGAAGCGTCCTTGGCCGAGGTGCGCGAGCTGCTGATCGCAGAGCAGGCCGCCAAGCGGTCGGCTTGGAACGCGCTCTCCCAGCTTCGCAGGCAAATGGCGCAGATGCCGAGAGTGAAGAAGACCGGCGCCAGTGCTGAGGCCGGCGAAGAGGAGGGCACCGAGCCCGCGCCGGTTGCGGCTACCAAGGCCCGCCCCAAGCAACAGCCGCCGGCACAACGCAAGCGCCGGCCGACGCAAGGCGCCGCACTCAATAACTAGAACGCGTCAGCCCCGCGTCAGGCCACCTCACGCCTCCAGGCGCTCCACTTCGCACCACGAGCAGCGCAGTGGAATGGAGCCGCTGATCGGGTCGGAGGCCGCCGTCGTCACGATGCGATTGATGTTGGCGGCGAGCGGATGCTGCGCGTCGTAGGGGCTGCCCTCCGGGCCGTCGACCCACCAGCCGTGCTGGCCGCTGACGGTGCCCGCGGAGAGTCCGGGCGTCAGCTTCGCGCGCGCGACAGCCGCACCTTTGGGCGTACGGATGCGCACCCAGTCGCCGTCCTTGATGCCGCGCTCGGCGGCAGTCGCGGGCGGCATTTCCAGGCTCGGATCGGGCGCCAGCCGCCGCAGAGCCTCGATGTTGCGATGCTGGCTGTGGCAGAAGGCAACAAGCTTGGCCGTGCCGAGGCGCAAGGGATATCCCGCTTGCGGTGGCGGCAGCGCCGTCTCGGCGAAGGCCGGAACGGGCGGATAGCCGTGCGCGTACAGGCGCTCGGAGTAGACCTCGACGCGGCGCGTCGGTGTTGCAAAGCCGCGCGGCGCGCCGTTGCTGCCCGCCGCCGCGTGCGCCTCGAGCTGAACCGAGGTTTGCAGCTCGATCCCCTCCGGCTTGGCCTTGAGGTCGGCGACGGAGATGCCCGTCTGTGCGAGGACCGCGTCATAGCCGCGATCGAGATCGCAGCCGAAGAAGATGTTCTCCATGTTGAGGCGCTTGGCCAGCTCCAGAACGATGTCGTTGTCGGAGCGGGCTTCGCCGATGGGATCGATGACCGGCGGGCGATATTGCACCCGCTTCAAGCCGTCGAGACTGGCATCGAAGCCCGTACGCAGGCCTTCGCGTTCCCACGATGTTGCGACGGGCAGAACGATATCGGCATAGCGCGCCGTGGCGTTGATGAAGAAGTCGGCGTGCACGTGGAACTCGAGCTTCTCCAGCGCGCGCTTCGCCACATCCGTGTCCGGCTGCGACGCCAGCAGGTTGGTGCCGAACGACATGAGCATGCGCACGGGATAGGGATGGTGCGTGAGCACGGCCTTGTAGGCGTCGCGCGCCGTGATCCAGCCCGACAACCCCGGACCCAACGGACGCTCGGTGAGGCCGAGCGCCTTCTTGCGCTGCTCGGCCGAGAGCAACTCCGGACCCGAGATGTCTCCGAACGTGCCGGCTGAGCCCGGCACGTTGCCGCCCTGCTTTCCATGCGAGCCGGTGAGGGCATAGAGCAGCGAGATGGCGCGATCGGTCTGCGTGGCCGTGATGCTTTGCCCGACGCCGTTCCAGGCGTAGTAGGCGACGGTTGCCGACGTGCCGATGATCTCTGCCGCATTGGCGAGCGCGGCTTCGCTGACGCCGGTGACTTCGGCGACGCGCTCGGGAGGATATTCGGCCGCTGCCGCCGCGTAGATGTCGAAGGCACTGCGGCACGAGACGGTGCTGCCGCCGATGCTGGCGTCGTAGGTGGTTTGAAGCGATGGTGTGACGTCCGGGGTGGCCCAAGTCCCGGCGGCGGCGTCGAACTTCAGGAGGTTGCCGCCGGCATCACAGGCGAGCAGCACGTCGTTGCGCCCACCCGCCTCGATATCGCTCTCGCGCAGGAAGCGTCCGGTGTCGCCGCGCACGAGTAAGGGACCATTGGTCCAGCGCATCATGAAGGCGTGGTCGAACGTGCCCTTGGAGATGAGCAGGTTGGCGAGCCCCAACGCGAGGACCTGATCGGTGCCGGGCCTGACGCAGAGCCACTGATCGGCGCGCTTGGCGAAAGCCGTCGGGCGCGGATCGACGACGATCATGCGCGCGCCGCGCTTGACCGCCTTCTGCACCTCCACGGCGCGGGCGAGCCAGGTGACGGCCGGGTTGTTGCCCCACAGCAGGACGCAATCGGTCGTGGCGAAGTCCGGCGTGCCGATATCCGTGCCGAAGGTGAAGCGCGTGCCGTAATCCTTGTGCCAGTTGCAGATCTCGGTGCCGTAGATCATGTTCGGGCTGCCGTAGGCGCGGATCAGCCGGTCGATCCATGAGATCGAGTCCGACACGTGCGTGCCGGAGGGCGTCGTGACCGAGAACGCCACCTGTTCGGGTCCATGGCGCTCGGCGATGGTCCGCAAGCGGTTGGCGATGTCATCGAGCGCTTCCGTCCATGAGATCGGCACCCAGCCCGGATCGGCGGAGCCTTTCGGGTTCGTGCGCCGCATCGGCTGTGTCAGGCGATCCTTGTGGTAGACGAGATCGGGCGCCGCGCGCCCCTTGGGGCAGAGCTTGTCGCCCGTCGGGTGTCCCGGCAGCGGCTCGATGCCCTTCAGCCGCCCGTCCTCCACGACGGCAACGCAGCCGCAGCGCGAACGGCACTGCGTGCAGAAGGCAGGGGTGCGGACGGTGGCGGGCATGGGGCAGACTCCGGATCAGTCGAGGCCAGTGGAGCGCAATGGGGGACGGGGATCAAGGGGCAGTGTGAGGGGGTAGATATGCGCAGCCCCAACAGACGTTATCCCCGCCGCAGCATCCCGCGCGGGTTCGTCTCCTGAAAAGTCGGCCCGAGCATTCGTAAGCTCGCTGACCTATGCGCTTTTGCTGAGCTTGCGAATGCCCAGGCGACCGCAATCCGGGCCCCCGCTTGGCGCTGCGCTGGTCTGGCGCCCGGCGAAGTGAGGCGATCGGTTCGCGGCTCCCGGATTGAGCCGGACACACGCTGCAGCGCGCGTCCGATCCGAGACGCACCCAGCTTCACACGGCGCCAGAGCGCGGGGATAACTTTTTTCTCCTTGCCCAGCCGCCACGCGGTGGCCGCTCTGCGGCAGGAGGCCGAGGCCTCACCCGCCCATCTTGTTCCAGCCGCGGCCGCCGTCGCCGAGGGCTTCGTAGCCGTCCTTGGTGACGATGACGGTGTCCTCGAGCTTGATGAAGCCGCGTTTCGGGTGCGCCATCGTCGTCTCGATGGAGAGCACCATGCCGGGCTCGAGTGGGCGATCCTGGTCGTAGCCCGTGTAGGACATGCGCTTGTTGTGCATCAGGCGCGGTGCTTCATGCGTGACGAGCCCCATGCCGTGCGCCATGAAGTGCACGCAGTCCTTGTGCGGCGACGCCTTGATCAGGTCCTCGGCGACGGTGAGGACATCGCCACCGCGGCCGCCGGGCTTCACCGGCTTGCGGACGGCCTGCTGCACCTCCTCGATGAAGCCGAGAAGGTCCACCAGCTCGCTGTCGGGCGTGCCGAGGATACCCATGCGGCAGAGGTCGCCGATGTAGCCCTTGTAGTTGCCGCCGGAGTCGAGCGACATGATATCGCCGGCCGCGAGTCGCTGGTCGGAAGGCGCGCGGTTGAGGCTCGTCCCGGCCGTAATCAGGCAGTAGTCGAACACCAGCTCGCGATTGACCTCCTCGCGACGCAGCGTCTCGGTCAGCTGCAGCTTGGTCATGCCGGGCTGTGCGTGCCGGAAAACGGCGAGCATCGACGCCACGACCCGTTCCGAGGCTTCGCGCAGGTAGGCGATCTCTTGCGGCGTCTTGCAGGCGCGCAGGCGCTCCAGCGGGAACACCGCATCGACCACTTCGATGTTGGACAGGCCCTGGCGCAGCACGCCTTCGGCATCGGCCGGGATGAAGCCCGACTCGACACCGACGCGGCGCACGCCGGAGAGCTTCTTGATGTGGCCGAGCGCACCCTCGGCCGTCGCCAGGCTGCCGGTGACGCCAAGCTCCAGCGCGGACGGCCAGAACTTGCCCAGCTCCTTCTCGTAGCTCTCCATGGCGCAGCCGATGTAGGCGGCGTTCTCGGGCTTGCCCTTCTGATAGACGAGCGCCGGCAGGTAGCGGCTGGTGCCGACCGCGTCCATGGTGTCGAAGAAGAAGAAGCGGTAGCCGCCGAGCAGATATTGGACATTGTGCTTGGACGTGGCGACGATCACATCGATGCCGGCATCGTCCATCAGCTTGTCGAGGCGCTTGGCATCGAATGGCATGGGTTTGCGGGTTGCCGCTTCAGTCACAGCCATGTTTTTCACTCCCAGCGTTTGCGAATGCGCTGTCTGGCGGCAGGGGTGAGGCACCTGCAGCCAGCAGGCTCGATCGGTCTGAATGCCAATGCGCGACTATACCGTGCGGGTGCGGCCCTCTCCAGCCAAATGGGGATTTGCGACAGTCCTACTTGGCCGCCGCGAGCACGCGGCCGAGGAACCCGTCGATCTTGGCCTTGTCGATCCAGCGCAGCACCGTGACGAGGTCGTTCTCGGGCTCGACCCAGATCAGGTTGGTTCCCGCACCAAGCGCGAAGACGCTCGACCGCGGCGCGCTCGGATAGCTGGCGGCGCCTTGGTTCAGCCACCACAGATAGCCGTAGCCTTCGTTGGTGGGCGAGGGTGTCAGCATCTCCTTGACCCAGGACGCCGGCAGGATCTGCCGGTCGCCCCAGCGTCCGCCGCGCGCCACGAGCAGGCCCATACGCGCGTGATCGCGCGCGCTGATGAACATCCCGCCGCCCCAATGCGCACCGCCGGACACGGATTGCACGCGCTTGCCGGTCACCTCGGTCCACGATGTGCTGTAGCCGTGCCACTCCCAGTCCTTGGAGGCGCCGATGGGGTCCATGACGCGCTCGCGCAGGACCTCGGGAAGCGCGCGGCCGAAGCGCTGCAGCAGGGCGTACGCCAGCACGTTCACGCGCACGTCGTTGTACTCGTAGTAGGCGCCCGGCGCCTTCAACTCGCGCTTGTGACCTTTGCGGCTGTTGTCGGCGCCGACACCGAGCTGGCGGTTGTGATCGACCTGATCGGACTTGCCCCAGATCTCGCCCTGCCATTCGCTCGACTGATGCAGCAGGTGGCGCCAGGTGATCTGCGCGTTGTGTGCGCTGGCGAAGTGGGGACCTTTGACTGTCGCCCCCACGGGCTCGTCGACGCTTTTGATCAGGTCGTCGGCCGCCGCGAGACCGGCGAGGATCGCAAGGTAGCTCTTGGCGATGCTGAAGGTCATGTCGGTGCGGGACGTGTCGCCCCACTCGGCGACGGCCCTGCCGCCTTTCAGAATCAGACCGCTCGCACCTTCGCGCGGCTTGACCGGACCGGCGATCTCGCTCCACGGACCCGTCTCGTTCCACTCGACGATGCCGACGTAGCGGCCGTCCGGATAATAGAAGCTGCGCGGCCAGGGGCTCTCGCTCTCCTTGGCGTAGGCGACAGCGGCGTCGAGCCTGGCCTGATCGAAACCGGCATCACCAGCAGTGGCTCGCTCCCATTGCGATCCGTCAGGAGCGGGAACGAAGGTGGAGTTGGTGGGCACGACTGATCATCCTCCAGCTGGGTTTTGCGGTGACGCTAGCATGCGGATGCGGACGGGTCGATTGCGACCCCAATGTCATTTTCGGGCTGAACACCAAGCCCGAGGATGACATCTGTGGATGTGGCGCGGCCAATCCATCCCCTCGGATGTCATCCCGGCATTTATTGCCGGGACCCATCGCGCCACGACCTCGAAAGGCCGTTAGTGTGTGGTGCGGCCCAACACATCCCATCTTCAGCATGACCCCGCCATGTGGAAGCGGGCTGAGCTGCCCTTGCTTCAACGTGGGGCGCGTGCTTCGCTGGCGCACGACAACATCAGCGGTCCACCGCAGGCGAGGAAATGCCATGGCCAAGATCGAATGGAAGGTCGAGGGTGCGGTGCGGCACGTGCTCCTCAACCGGTCCGACAAGCGCAACGCGCTCGACGGCGAGATGATGGCGGAGCTGAAGCACGTGTTCACGACCCCGCCGGCGCCCGAGGAGCGTCTGGCCGTCATTCGCGCTGCTGGGCCCGTATTCTGCGCCGGGCTCGATCTCAAGGAGCGGGCCGCGCGGCCGCAGGGCGAATCCGCCATCGAGGGCATGCTGCACAGCATCGAGCTCTATCCGTTGCCGGTCGTGGGCGTGGTGCAGGGCGATGCCATCGCCGGTGGCAACGAGCTGGCGCTGCATTGCGATATCGTCGTTGCGAGCACGGCGGCGCGGTTCGGCATGTCGCTGGCGCAGATCGGGCTCGCGCCGAGCTGGTTCCTCGCCAAGAAGCTGCTGGAGGTGGCGGGGCCTGTCACGACGCGGCGCATCCTGCTGCTCGGCGATCCGCTTCCCGCGCAACGGCTCTACGACCTCGGCGTCATCTCGCACATCGCCGAGCCCGATGAACTGGATGCCGTGGCGCACTCGGTGGTGCAGCGGCTCGCCGACAACGCACCGCTGTCGCTCCGGGCCATGAAGGCCCTGATCGTGCGCGAGATGGCCTTCCGCGATCACATCGCCCACGCGGACGTGGACCGGCTGGTCGAGCAGGTACGCATGTCGCAAGACGCGCAGGAAGGCATGGCCGCCCGCCTCGCGCGGCGCAAGGCGGACTTCAAGGGGCGGTGACAGGGTGCACGCATGTCCATCCGCATGACGAAGCCGTGGGTTGAATTGACGACAGAAAGCGTGAAGGCGCTGCCGGGGCAGCTCGGTGTGTACCAGCTCGCGGACGCGGCTGGCACCGTCGTGTACGTGGGCTTTGCCGGCGGGCGCACGCTGTTCGGGTTGAGAAGCGAGCTGGAGAAGGCGCTTGCCGGGCGGCCCGGCGGCGCGACGCAGTTCCGCTGCGAGGTCAACCAGCAGTACACCACGCGCTACCAGGAGCTGCTGATGCTGCACGTGGCCGATCACGGCGAGCTGCCGCTCGTCAATCGTGCCGATCCGCCGGTGCGGCTCGGGCGATTGAGTCCGTTGTGAGATGTGAAGGAGGCAATGGGCAATAGGCAGTAGCAAAATCACGGCTTGGCTCCCTACTCCCTATTGCCTTTTCGTTGAGGAAAGACCGCATGAACCTCGAGCCGACCGAAGAGCAGAAGCAGATCGTCGCCACCGTGCGCCGCTTCGTGCGCGAGGAGATCGTGCCGCTGGAGGCGAAGCTCGATCCCGACGCCAGCGAGCTGCCGCGCGAGGACTTCGAGCGGCTGACGAAAAAAGTGCGCGATATGGGGTTCTGGGGCCTCGACATTCCCGCCGAGTATGGCGGCGCCGGCGTCGACATGGTGACGCGCGTGCTGATGGCGATCGAGATGTCGCAGCATCGCGCGGGACTTTACGTTCCCTGCTACGGCGTGTTCGGCACGGCGGGCCTCGCCCAACTCTATGAGGCGACCGAGGACCAAAAGCAGCGCTATCTCCATCCCATGCTGCGCGGCGAGAAGCGCGGGTTCTTCGGGCTGACGGAGCCGTCCGGCGGCAGCGACCCGGCGCGCGCCATCCGCACCCGCGCCGTGCGTGATGGCAACGATTGGATCATTAATGGCTCGAAGGTCTTCATCTCCGGCGCCGACCGCGCGCACTTCGGGCTGGTGTTCGCGCGCACGGATGCGAGCAAGGGCCGTGGCGGCGTGACGTGCTTCATCGTCGATACGGACATGAAGGGCTTCCACGTGCGGCGCGTGGTGCACACGCTGCGCTCGTCGCACTATGCCACGGAGCTGCAGTTCGAGGACCTGCGCGTGCCGAATGCCAACGTGCTGGGTGAGATCAATGGCGGCTTCGCCATCGCCAACGACCGCCTGTCGCGGCAGCGTGTGCCCTATGCAGCGGCGTGCATCGGCATCGCGGTGAAGGCGCAGGAGCTGGCCATCGAGTACGCCAAGCAGCGCGAGACGTTCGGCGCACCGCTGGCGAGCCGGCAGGCAGTGCAATGGATGATCATCGACAATGAGATCGATATCCGCACCAGCCTGTGGTTGACGCTGGCGGCGGCGAGCAAGGTAGATCGCGGCGAGCCCTACCGCATGGAGGCAGGCATGGCGAAGCTGGTGGCGACGGAGGCCGGCGGCCGCGTCGTGGATCGCGCCATGCAGATCCACGGCGGCTACGGCATGACCAAGGACTTGCCGTTCGAGCGGTGGTATCGCGAGATGCGCATCCGCCGCGTCGGCGAAGGGCCAAACGAGGTGCAGCGCCATGTCATTGCGCGCGACCTTCTCGGCGGGAGCCTGAGATGAGCGAACATGGCAACCGCCCGCTGGCCGGCGTCACGGTCATCGACCTCGGGCAGATCTACCAGGGCCCCTACGCCACGCTGCTGATGGCGAAGGCGGGAGCGAACATCATCAAGATCGAGCCGCGCCAGGGCGAGCCGGCGCGGTTGCGAGCCAAGGTCGGCATGAGCGCGACGCTGCCGTTCGCCATGTTGAACTCCAACAAGCGCGGCATAACGCTCAACCTCAAGGACGAGCGCGGGCGCGATCTCCTGAAGCGCATGGTAGCCAAGGCCGACGTGCTGCTGGAGAATTTTGCGCCGGGCGTGATGGAGCGTCTGGGTGTCGGCTGGTCCGTGATGTCTGAGATCAATCCGCGGCTCGTCTATGCTTCAGGTACGGGCTACGGCCTGGACGGCCCCGATCGCGACAACCTCGCCATGGACCTGACGGTGCAGGCGGCATCGGGCGTCATGAGCATCACGGGCTTCGCCAATGGACCGCCGGTCAAGGCCGGGCCGGCGTTCGTGGACTTCATGAGCGGCATCCATCTCTATGCCGCTGTGGTGACGGCGCTCTTTGAGCGCACCATCACCGGCAAGGGCCGCCTCGTCGAGGTCGCGATGCAGGAGACGGTGTATCCGAGCCTCGCCTCCAACCTGAGCTTTCTCTACAACTCGCAAGGAGAGCTACCGCCGCGCACCGGCAATCGCCATGGCGGCATGGCCATCGCACCCTACAACGTCTACGCCACAGCCGACGGACACATCGCCATCATCACGGTGGTGGAGGCGCATTGGCAGAGCCTGCTCGATGCCATGGGACGGCAGGACCTGAAGACCGAGCCGCGCTTTGCCGCCAACGCGCTGCGCGTCAAGGTGATGGATGAGGTGGACGCCATCGTCGAGGCGTGGAGCCGCACGCTGCCGAAAGCCGAGGCCTTCGCGATCCTGCGCAAGCACCGCGTGCCTTCCGCACCGGTGCGCAATCTCGCCGAGGTCATGCACGATCCTCACATGCATCAGCGCGGGATGCTCGAACAGATTGATCACCCGGATCTCGGACCCATCGTCGTGCCGACCTCGCCGCTGCGTTTCCACGGCATGGACAAACCGGCCACCACGCCGAGCCCCCGCATCGGTCAGCACAACACGGAGGTCTACGGCGACTGGCTCGGTCTCTCGGCCGCCGAGATCGCCAAGCTGAAAGAGGACGGGGTCATCTAGGCGGCGAGGCCAGGGGGCTGATAAGCTCCGGTTCCGGAAAGTAAAACGGCCAAGGCAGAGGACAGTTGCTGAGCCGTCTCCCGCACGCAGCGGCCACTACCGCCCGATCTTTTGTCGCGATGCACACGCGATAGGCAGCCGCCTGCCGTATCTATCGCCGCCCCCTGCGGTTTACTCGGTCGGGTCTTGCGTTACACTGCCCGCCGTCAAGCGTGGATCGGAAGAACGATCCTGGGGATCGTGAACGGCCTCAGCTCAAACGCACGATGGGAGGATACATATGGAATGGAAGGCAATGTGCTTCGCTGCGCGCCCGGCCTCGAAGCACACGGGGGGCGGACGTAAAGGCGCGGTGCTCGGAGCCGCACTCGTCGCCGCTGCCGCAGGCGCGGTCTGCCTCAGTGGACCAGCCGTTGCGCAGCAACCCGCGCCTCGCGTGCTCAATATGCAGTCGAGCTGGCCCGCGAACTCGACGGCGCAGGAAGCGTTCAAGATGTTCGCGGACCGCGTCGACAAGATGACCGGCGGACAGCTCAAGATCACGACCTCGCCCGCCGGCACGGTCGTGCCCGCCTTCGAGGTGCTTGATGCCACGCACAAGAAGGTCATCGATGGCACGCACACCATCGCCTACTACTGGACCGGCAAGAGCAAGACCGCGACGCTGTTCTCCAACACGCCGGCCGGCATCGTCGGCATGGACCAGATGGATTTCATCGGCTGGCTGTACGAAGGCGGTGGCCTGGACCTCTACTGGGAGTTCTATCAGAAGGAACTGAAGCTCAACTTGATCGTCTTCCCGCTGCACGCGCCGAGCCCCCAGGCCTTGGGCTGGTTCCGTAAGCCGATCACCGGCCTCGCCGACTTCAAGGGTATGAAGTGCCGTCAGACGGGTATCACCGCCGAGCTCTATGCCAGGATGGGCATGGCCGTCGTGAACATGCCGGGCGGCGAAATCGCACCGGCGGCTGAGCGCGGCGCCATCGACTGCGCAGAATGGGTCGGCGGCATCGAGGACTTCGCACTCGGTCTGCATCTGATCTGGAAGAACCACTACACGCCGGGCATGCACGAGTCCGCGTCTGTCGGCGAAATGATCATCAACAAAGATGTGTGGGAGAGCCTCACGCCGGCACAGCGCGAGATCATGCGGGCCGCGGGCAACGACACGCTTCTGCGTTGGGGCGTCATGTTCCAGAGGATGAATGCCGAAGCCATCCAGGAGATGACGACCAAGCACGGCGTCAAGATCATGAACACGCCGAAGGAGATCAACACCGAGTTCCTGAAGGTGTGGGACCAGGTGGCAGCGGAAGAGTCGGCCAAGAACCCGTTCTTCAAGAAAGTCTATGAAGCTCAGAAGGCCTACGCGGCGAAAGTCGTGCCGGCCAAGCGCTTCATGTTCCCACCCTATAACCTGCAAGCGGATCACTACTTCCCGCCGCAGCAGTAGGAGCGGAGATCAGGGGGCGATTCTGGCGCTCGCATCTCCTGTTTGCGTTCCCGGACGCCGCGCGATGCACGTCTTCGACGTGACACGCGGTGATCCGGGATCTTTCCCTTCAATGAAGGGTGATGCGCCGCCTCACGGAGTGCCTGTTTAAACGTGTAAAGACCCCGGCTCCGCCTGCATCTGCGATGCACGTGGGCCGGGGACGCATGGATGAGTGCGACAGCACTTTGCACCGCCATTGCTGCACGTCGAATAGGTAAAAGCAGCGATCCTCATCGGCGGCATTTGCGGCGGATTATCCTCATTTCACCTGCCAGCCCATCTCCCAGAAGTCGGCCTCGAGGCGCGTTGCTTCTTTGAAGATCGTGATCAGCTCGGCCTCGCGTGCGGGCGTCACGTACAGCGTGGCCAGATGGTCGAGGTGGGCCCGGGCCTTGGCCGCAACATCCTGATAGGCGCTGCCCGCATACTCTGAAATCCAAACGCGATAGCGATTGGCGGGGTCCATGGCACCGGGCAGGGCGGCGAGGCGCGTCGCGATATCAGCGTAGCCGATGACGCACGGGGCCAGCGCCACCTTGAGCGCCAGCAGGTCGCCGCGCATGCCCGTGTCGAGGACATAGCGCGTGTAGGCGAGCGTCTGCGCGGCAGGCGGCGTGCCCTCGAGATCATCGGGCGACAAGCCCCAGTCGGCGCACAGATTCACGTGCAGGTCCATTTCGACGTCGAGGATCGCCGAGAGGCCGCTCGCGGACTCGCGCATGTCGGCGAGCTTCGGTGATTTGTAGACGGCAAGGGCATAGGCACGCGCGAACTCGATCAGGAAAAGATAGTCCTGGACCAGGTAGTGACGAAATGCGGGCTCCGGCAGCGAGCCGTCCGCCATGGCATTGGTGAAGGGATGCTCCGTGTAGGTGCGCCATTCGCGGGCGGCTTCGCGCTTGAGCCGGTCGAAGAACGTCATGGTCGCATCCTCTTGCTTGCCCACGCGCCCGCGCCCCGCCCCGCCGCCGCGCCGGTGGCGAATGAAGCCTGCAGCAGATAACCGCCGGTCGGCGCCTCCCAGTCGAGCATCTCGCCCGCAACGAACGTACCGGGGCGACGGCGCAGCATGAAGGTTTCGTCGATGTCCGTGAAGGCGATGCCGCCGGCCGTCGAGATGGCGCGGGCGATAGGCGCCGTGCCCGTCAGCCGGACCGGAACGGCCTTGATGAGGTCGGCCAGTTGCTCCGGGGCGAGATCGGCGAGGCGTGTGCCGGATGAAGCGGCGCTCTCGTGCAGCAAACCGATCGCCTGAGGCGAGAGCGCCAACGCCTTGCGCAGGAACGTCGAGAAGGACTGCTTGCGCCGCGGTGCCGCGAGGCGCCGGATGATGTCGTCCCGCGGCAGGTCCGGCCGCAGGTCGATGTGCAGGATGGCGTCACCGGCGCGCGCGATGGTGTCGCGCAGCGCGGCGGACAAAGCATAGATGCCTCCGCCTTCGAGGCCGGCCTTCGTGATGACCGCCTCGCCCCGCACACGCCGAGGCCCGATCGCAAGCTCCAGGCGCTTCAGGGGCTCGCCGGCAAAGCGCGCACTGAAGTGATCGGACCATCCGGCGATGAAGCCGCAATTTGCAGGCTTGAGCGGCAAAGCCTGCACGCCGGCGGCCGCCAGCGTCTCCACCCACGCGCCGTCGGAGCCGAGATGCGGCCAGCTTGCGCCGCCGAGCGCCAGCACGGCCGCATCGGCTTCGGCCGTGACCGGCCCTGTCGGTGTCGTGAAGGTCAGGCGGCCCTCCTGGTCCCAGCCGGTCCAGAGGTGATGCGTCTTCAAGACGACGCCTGATGCATCCAGGCGGCGGAGCCAGGCGCGCAGCAGCGGCGAGGTTTTCAGGGCCTCCGGAAACACGCGGCCGCTCGATCCGACGAATGTCGGCTGCCCGAGCTCCTCGCACCAAGCCCGCAACGCGGCGGGCGGAAAGGCCTCGACCACAGCGCGCAGCCGCGCCTGCGCCGGTCCATAGCGCTGCAGGAAGTGTTCGAGATCCTCGCTGTGCGTGATGTTGAGCCCGCCGCGGCCGGCGAGCAGGAATTTCCGGCCCGCCGACGGCATGCGCTCGTAGACCGTGACACGCGCACCGTCCCTGGCGGCGGCCTCGGCCGCCATCAGGCCGGCGGGGCCACCTCCAATGACCGCGATCGTCGGCGCGTGCGAGGTCACGCCTTGCGGATCTCGAACAGGCAATGCGCGTGGCCTTGCGACACGCACTGCGTTTCCTCGGCGGTGAGTTGCACGGGCTTGCCCATGTCCTGCGCCGCCCATTCGAGGCCACCCGGCCCCCAGCCCGCATACATGGCGCATTGCGTGCGTCCGGTCTTGCCCAGATGCAAGGCCATGACGGAATTGTCGAGTCGGATGCGGCCCGTGCCCCGATCGAGATCAATGTCCTCCGGCTTGAACAGGCCCCAGCCGCGCTGTGAAACGCGCTGCATGTAGTAGTTGAACACGTCGAGGCCGCGCATGTTGCGCACCTTCGAGACGGCGGCGCACCACTCCCACGCCGCCTTGTGCCCTTGAGCGTATGCCCGCTGGCGATAAACCTCGCTGCCGAGCGCATCCTCCATGGCCGTCTGCACACCGACGAAGTAGTGCCGTGGCACATAGATCATGGGCAGGCCATCGGTGGTCCATATTCCGGTCGCGGGGTCCACATCGATGGGGACTTCTGGCTGGCTCATCTGGCACTCCTTTGTGATGCGCGCCCGGTTGTTCACCCGGGCTGCCGGCACCTTATACGCAGCGCTGACCGGCTGTCGCTGCGTCGATGCGCGAAATCCATATCGCGCTTCCCACTCAGGGGTGCTAAAGGCGAATTGGAGCGCGATACCCGATTGCGGGCGCGCTGGCCAAAATCCGGCGCACGGAGCAAGCCTCTCCCGTCGCGCCGGGCCTCAAGGGAAGAAACACCAATGATCCACGTCCTCGCACTCATTACGACGAAGCCCGGAATGCGCGACAAGGTGCTCGAGGCGTTCCGCGCCAACATGCCGGCCGTGCATGCCGAGCAGGGCTGCATCGAGTATGGCCCGGTCGTCGACGCCGAAAACATGGGTCCGATCCAGACCAAGCTCGGCCCGGATACGTTCGTCGTCGTCGAGAAATGGGAATCGGCCGACGCCCTCAAGGCGCACGCAGCGGCTCCGCACATGGCCGCCTACGCCGCCAAGGTGAAGGACATGCTGGCGAGCCGGGTCATTCACGTCCTGTCGCCGACGTAAGCACATCGGTGCCAGGACTGGCCGCCGCACCAGCGCAGGCGGCCCCCGGGGCCGGCTAGCCGCCCTTGCGCACGCGCCGCGGGCGTTCCTCGTCCGCGGTGCGATCCGCGATCAGCGTGTCGAGCACGTGCCGGATCTCGGCGATGGCGTAGGGCTTGCTCACGCGCGGCACGGTCCGCAGGTGCTCCGGCAGCATCGCCGGATCCGAATAGCCCGTGGCGAACGCAAACGGGATGCTGCGCGCCAGCAGCTTGTCCGCGATCGGGATGCTCACATCGCGCCCGAGACTGACGTCGATCAAAGCCGCGTCGATGTCCTCCTGCGCGGCCAGCTGCAGTCCCTGCTTGAGCGACCGCGCCGGTCCGACCACCTCGTGCCCTTCCTGCTCGAGGTCGCCCTGGATCTGGAGGGCGACCAGCGCTTCGTCCTCGACCACGAGGATGCGGCGCGGCGTCGTGTCCTCGCCAGCCTCGAGTCCGGGTGCCTGGCCGCTCGCGCCCGTACCAAGCGCGCCCGGCGGCGGTATCTTCACCTGCTCGAGCGGTCCGCGCAGCGTGTAGACGAATCCATCCGGCCGGAAGTCGCAATCGGCGACGGCATCGAGACTGGCAGCCGCCGTCATCAGGACGGTGAGGCCGAATCCCTTGGCGCTCGGCGTCTCGACCGTGGGGCCGCCGGCCTCCGTCCAGATCAGCTCGAGCTGCCCCGGCGTCGGCCGCGACCATGCGACTTTGACTTGGCCCCCCGGCACGGACAGCGCACCGTGCTTGACGGCATTGGTGGCCAGCTCATGCAGGATCAGAACCATGGACTGCGCCAGCTCCGGCACGATCGACACGGATGGCCCGTCGATCTCGATGTTGTTGGCCGCGTTCGAGCGGAACGGCGACAGGGCCTCCGTCGTCAGGTCGAGCAGGCTTGCGCCCACCCAGGCCCCGCGGCGCAACAGGCCGTGCGCCCGCGACATCGCCTGGATGCGACCGTCCAGTGATTTGACGAAGGCTTTGACCGAGGCCGCGCGATGGCTGGACAGGTGCGCAATGGCGGACACGTTGCTCAGGATGTTCTTCACCCGGTGATCGAGCTCCGCCATGAGGAGCCGCTGGCGCTCCTCGCTCTGCTTGCGCTCCGTGATGTCGAGGATCGTCCCCATGATGCGCCAATCTTGCGGCGATGCCGATTGATCGGTCACCGCCTGCCCCCGGTCCAGAAGCCACCGGATCTCACCGTCCGGCTGCACGATCTTGAACTCGAGCTCACGCCGTCCGCCGGGCGCATAGCTCTGGATGTGATCGCGCAGCATCTCGCGGTGATCCGGATGGATGACCTCGAGGGCCTGATCCAGGGTTAGCGGATCGTCCCCTTCAAGGCCGACCATGCTTCTGAGGTAGGGCGACCAGTACACATGCTCGGCAGCGGAGTTGTAATCATATGTGCCGAAGCCGGCGGCTTCGCTCGCCAGATGCAGCCGCTCCGCGCTCTCCCGCAACTGGCTGGACGACGCTTCGAGCGCCGCCGTCCTTTCGCTCACCCGCGACTCCAGCTCGTTGTTGAGCCGTTCGAGCTGGCGGGTCTTGCGGTAGAGCTCGGCGAAGATCTTCACTTTCGCTTTGAGGATCTCGGGGATCACCGGCACGGGGACATAGTCGACCGCACCCATCTGGTAGCCGCGAACACGATCCAGGTCGGAGAGATGAACGGCCGAGATGAAGATGATTGCCGTGTTCTCGTAACGCGGGTGATCGCGCAGCATCTGGGCCAGCTCGAAGCCGTCGAGCTCGGGCATGCACACGTCGACGAGGATGACGCCGACATCGTTTTTAAGGACGAACTCGAGCGCCTCGCGCGCGGAGTTCGCCTTGAAGAGATTCTCCCCGAGGTCGCCCAGGATCACCTCGTAGCTGAGCAGCTTCGCCGGCTGATCATCGACCAGGAGGATATTGACGGGATCGGAATCTCTCATGGCAGCCACTTGCCTCACCGGTGCAACCACATGCGCAACGCGGCAAGCAACTGCTCGGTATTGACGGGCTTGGCGAGATAATCCGATGCGCCGGCCGCGACGCATTTCTCGCGGTCGCCCTTCATGGCCTTGGCCGTCAGGGCGATGATGGGCAGGCGGCGCATCCTCTCGTTCCTGCGGATCTCCTGCATCGTCTGGTAGCCGTCCATCTCCGGCATCATGATGTCGATCAGGGCGATGGCGGTATCCGGCGTCGACTGCAGGATTTCGATGGCTTCCTTGCCGGTCGTCGCGGTGAGGACACGCATGCCGCGGCGCTCCAGCAGGCTGCTCAGGGCAAAGATGTTGCGTGCATCATCATCGACGAGCAGGACCGTGCGGCCGATCAACTGGCTGTCGGATCCGTGCAGACGGTTGAGGATGTGCTGCTTCTCCGCCGGCAGGTCCGGCACCAGGCGGTGCAGGAACAGCGCTGTCTCATCGAGCAGGCGCTCCGGCGACTCGACGCCTTTCACGACCGCGCTCCGCGCCATCTGGTGCAAGCGGGTGTCCTCCTCATGCGACAGCTTGCGGCCTGTGAAGACGATGACGGGCACGTCGGAGAGGGACGCATTGGCCTGCATGTGCTCGAGGACGGCAAAGCCCGACATGTCAGGAAGATCGAGATCGAGGACCACGCAATCGCACTGCTGCTCGGCCAGGATGCTCAGCGCTTCGGCGCCGGTGGCAGCCGTCACGATCTCGACATCGTGCCGGCCGACCAGCTCGCTGATGCTGAAGCGCTCCTGAGGATTGGCATCCACGATCAGCAGCCGCCGCCGCGGGGCCTGGGCGAAGTGCTTGATGCGCGCGAAGGCATCCTGCAGGCTTTCGGTGCTGATCGGCTTTGCCATGAAGGAGAACGCGCCGCGCAGCAGGCCGTGCTGGCGATCGGCTTCCGACGTGACGACCTGGATCGGGATGTGCCGCGTGGCGGGATTCTGCTTCAGCTGGCTGAGCACCGTCCAGCCCAGCATGTCGGGAAGGAAGATGTCGAGGGAGATGGCGCTCGGGCAATGGTCGTTGGCAAGTGTCAGCGCATCGGCGCCGGTCATCGCCACGAGGACCTTGAAGCCGCTGTCGCGCGCAAGATCGACGAGGATACGCGCATAGTGGATGTCGTCCTCCACGATCAGGACGACCAGGTCACCCGCATTCAGGTTCTCCCGATCATCCAGGATCTGCTCGTAGGCTCGCTCCTGGCGCGCGGGAAGCGGGACGGTCTCGCCGATGGCAGGACCACGCTGCCGGCCTTCGGTCGGCTCAGTCGATGGGCCGGAGTAGCGCAGCGGGATATAGAGCGTGAAGGTGCTGCCGGCGTTCGGCGTGCTGTGCAGCTGGATCTCACCGCCGAGCAGATTGGCAAGCTCCCGGCTGATGGCGAGGCCGAGGCCCGTGCCGCCATACTTGCGGCTGGTGCTGGCATCCGCCTGCTGGAAGGCCTCGAAGATGATGCGCTGCTTGTCGGTCGAGATGCCGATGCCGGTGTCCTTGACCTCGAAGGCGACCACGGTCGGCGCATGCGAGAGGACCGGATGGTCCGCGCTCCAACCGTTGTTGACGGCGGACACGGTGAGCCGCACGCCGCCGTGTCCGGTGAACTTGAACGCGTTCGACAGGAGGTTCTTGAGGACCTGTTGCAGGCGCTTGGAGTCCGTCACGAGCGTCTTGGCGAGGCGATTGTCGATGTTGATATCGAAGAACAGGTGACGCCGCTCCGCCTCGTGGCGGAATTGCCGTGCGACGGTCTCGACGAGATTGCTGAAGTAGATCTCCTCCACATCCACGGAAACCGTGCCGGACTCGATCTTCGACAGGTCGAGAATATCGCTGATGAGATTCATCAGATCGGTGCCGGCGCCATGGATGGTGCGGGCGAACTCGACCTGCTTATCGGACAGGTTGCCGTCGGGGTTGTCGCTGAGCTGCTGGCCGAGGATCAGGATACTGTTGAGCGGCGTGCGCAGCTCGTGGGACATGTTGGCGAGGAATTCGGACTTGTACTTGGATGTGAGCGCAAGCTCGGTCGCCTTCTCTTCCAGCGCGCGACGCGCCCGCTCGATTTCCTGGTTCTTGGCTTCAACCTCGACGTTGCGCTCGGCAAGCTGTTGCGCCTTGAGCTCGAGCTGCTCGTTGCTCTGCTGCAGCTCGCTCTGCTGTGTCTGAAGCTCGCCGGCCAGCTTTTGCGACTGGGTGAGCAGGGATTCGGTCTGCATCGTGGCCTCGATGCTGTTCAGCACGATGCCGATGCTCGTGGTGAGCTGGTCGACCAGGGTCATGTGTGCCGGATCGAAGTCGTGCAGCGAAGCCAACGCAATCACGGCCTGGACGCGGTTCTCGAACACGATCGGGACGACGAGCAGGCTGCGCGGCAGCGCATCGAGCAGGGCCGAGCCGACGGGGACCGTATCGCGCGGAATGTTGGTGAGATGGATGCGCCGCTTCTCGGTTGCGCATTGCCCGATGAGGCCTTCGCCGAGGGCCAGGCGTGCCGGATAGCCGGAGCGCTGGGCGCCGGCGTAGCTGGCCAGCATCTTGAGGAACGAGTACCCATCGACCTCCGTGACGAGCTGATAGATGAGCCCCTGATGCGCATTGACGAGCGGCACCAGCTCGGACAGCAGCATCGTGCCGGCGGTCGTGAGGTCGCGCTGGCCCTGCAGCATGCCTGTGAAGCGCGCGAGATTGGTCTTCAGCCAATCCTGCTCGGTGTTGTGCTCCGTGGTCAGGCGCAGGTTGCCGATCATGGTGTTGATGTTGTCTTTCAGCTCCGCCACCTCGCCGCGCGCCTCGACCTGGATCGACCGCGTCAGATCGCCCTTGGTCACGGCGGTGGCGACCTCGGCGATGGCGCGCACCTGCGTGGTGAGGTTGGCTGCGAGCAGGTTGACGTTGCCGGTCAGGTCCTTCCACGTGCCTGAGGCGCCCGGCACGGCGGCCTGGCCGCCCAACCGTCCATCGACGCCGACCTCGCGCGCCACGGTTGTCACCTGCTCGGCGAAGATGGCGAGCGTGCCCGTCATGTTGTTGATGGTTTCGGCGAGCGCCGCCATCTCGCCTTTCGACTGCACGGTGAGGTTCTGCTTGAGTTCGCCGTTGGCGACTGCGGTCACGACCTTCACGATGCCGCGCACCTGATCGGTCAGGTTGGCGGCCATGACGTTGACGGTGTCGGTCAGGTCCTTCCACGTACCGGCGACGCCCGGCACCTGCGCCTGGCCGCCGAGCCGGCCTTCGGTGCCGACCTCGCGCGCCACGCGCGTCACTTCCGAAGCGAAGCCGTTGAGCTGGTCCACCATGGTGTTGATGGTGTTCTTCAGCTCCAGGATTTCGCCCTTCACGTCGACGGTGATCTTGCGTGACAGGTCGCCACGTGCGACAGCGGTCGTGACTTCGGCGATGTTGCGCACCTGCGTGGTGAGATTGGCGGCCAGCAGGTTGACGTTGTCGGTGAGATCCTTCCATGTGCCGCCGACGCCTGGCACGACGGCCTGGCCGCCGAGGCGGCCTTCGGTACCGACCTCGCGCGCCACGCGCGTCACCTCGGCTGCGAACGAGCGTAGCTGCTCGACCATCGTGTTCAGCGTTTCCTTGAGCTGCAGGATTTCGCCGCGCACGTCGGCCGTGATCTTCTTCGACAGGTCGCCGCCGGCAATGGCGGTGGCAACGTCGGCGATGTTGCGCACCTGGGCGGTCAGGTTGCTGGCCATGGAGTTGACGTTGTCGGTCAAGTCTTTCCAAGTGCCGGCGACGCCCGGCACCTGCGCCTGGCCGCCGAGCTTGCCCTCGGTGCCGACCTCGCGCGCGACGCGCGTCACCTCCGAGGCGAAGCCGTTGAGCTGGTCCACCATGGTGTTGATGGTATTCTTCAGCTCCAGGATCTCGCCCTTCACGTCGACGGTGATCTTGCGTGAGAGATCGCCCCGGGCGACGGCGGTCGTCACCTCGGCGATGTTGCGCACCTGCCCCGTGAGGTTGCTCGCCATGGAGTTGACGTTGTCGGTGAGGTCCTTCCATGTGCCGGCGACGCCCGGCACGACAGCTTGTCCGCCGAGCCGGCCCTCGGTGCCGACCTCACGCGCAACGCGCGTGACCTCGCCCGCAAACGCGTTGAGCTGATCGACCATGGTGTTGATGGTCTCTTTCAGCTCCAGCACCTCGCCGCGCACATCGACGTCGATCTTCTTGGACAAGTCACCGTTGGCGATGGCGGTCGATACGTCGGCGATGTTGCGCACCTGCGTGGTGAGGTTACTGGCCATCGAGTTGACGTTGTCGGTGAGATCCTTCCAGGTGCCGGCAACGCCGCGCACGTCGGCCTGTCCGCCGAGCTTGCCCTCGGTGCCGACCTCGCGGGCGACGCGCGTCACCTCCGAGGCGAAGGCATTGAGCTGATCCACCATCGTGTTCAGCGTTTCCTTGAGCTGCAGGATCTCGCCGCTGACGTTGACGGTAATCTTTTTCGACAGGTCGCCGCCGGCGATGGCGGTTGCGACCTCGGCGATGTTGCGCACCTGGGCGGTCAGGTTGCTCGCCATCGAGTTGACGTTGTCGGTCAGGTCTTTCCACGTGCCGGCGACGCCCGGCACCGTGGCCTGTCCGCCGAGCCGGCCTTCGGTGCCGACCTCGCGCGCCACACGCGTCACCTCCGAGGCGAAGGCGTTGAGCTGGTCCACCATGGTGTTGATGGTGTTCTTCAGCTCCAGGATCTCGCCCTTCACATCGACGGTGATCTTGCGTGAGAGGTTTCCGCGTGCGACGGCGGTCGTCACCTCGGCGATGTTGCGCACCTGTGTGGTGAGATTGGCAGCCAGCAGGTTGACGTTGTCGGTCAGGTCCTTCCATGTGCCGGCCACGCCGGGAACCACGGCCTGTCCGCCGAGCCGGCCCTCGGTGCCGACCTCGCGCGCCACGCGCGTCACCTCTGCTGCGAACGAGCGCAGCTGGTCCACCATGGTGTTGATGGCTTCCTTGAGCTGCAGGATCTCGCCGCGCACGTCGACCGTGATCTTCTTGGAGAGATCGCCGTTGGCGACAGCGATGGTCACATCGGCGATGTTGCGCACCTGATCGGTCAGGTTCTTCGCCATGGAGTTGACGCTCTCGGTCAGGTCGCGCCACACGCCACCGACCTCGCTGACCTGCGCCTGTCCGCCGAGCTTGCCGTCCGTGCCGACCTCGCGGGCGACGCGCGTCACCTCCGACGTGAAGACGCCGAGCTGCTTGATCATGGTGTTGACAATGGTGGCCGAGCGCAGGAACTCGCCCTTGAGCGGCCTGCCGTCGACGTCGAGCCGCATGGTGACCTGGAGGTCGCCCTGCGCCACGGCTTCAATGCTGCGGGTGACCTCGGTCGTCGGCCAGAGCAGATCGTCGATCAGGGCGTTGACGGAGTTCTCCATCTCGCCCCACGCACCGGTCGCGAGGCCGATGCGCAGGCGGCTGCGGGTGCGGCCTTCCCGTCCGACGACCCGGCCGATGTGCTCGAGCTGCTGGGCGATGTGCTGATTGGTCGAGACGATGTCGTTGAAAGTGTCGGCGATCTTGCCGAGGAGCCCGTTCGTCTCCGAGGGCAGGCGGACGGAAAAGTCTCCCGTGCGCATGGCCTGCAGGGCGCGCAACAGCTCTCTGAGGTCGGGGCTGTCGCTTGAAGGGGAGGACTCAGGGTCGGTGGAAGCGAACGATGCAGCCAAATCCTTGTTCTTCAGGCCCGCCGCAGCCCCGTGATTGTCCATGTCCTACCCCTGAACTCACCGCATCCGGACGGGTTTGGGCTCCGACCGGAACAAGCGCGCCACCCCGCGTGTCGCGCTGCACTCCCTGACCGAGCAAAACGGCTTCGCTGCGATATGGTTCCATCGCGCTGCAGTGCAATATTTTGTGCCGTATCGGCTGCCGGGCACATCCACGCCATCTTCGCCGAGCCGCCTGCTCGAGCGCGGCACGGAGCGACTTGTGTTAAGATGTTCCGAGCCAGTATCTGGGCGATGAGCCATTGGTACGGCTAAGATATGGCCGTCCGGAAACGAGGTTGAGCCTTGCGCTGACAACTTCGGCTCTCATTGCCGCGATCCGAGGTTGTTCATGGATATCCGCCAGCTCCAATATCTGGCTGCACTCGCTCGTGAAAAACACTTCACGCGCGCCGCCAAGGCTTGCAATGTGACCCAGCCGACCCTGTCCGGCCGCATCCGCCAGCTCGAGCAGGAGCTGGGCGTGCCGATCGTCGAGCGCGGGCAAAGATTCCACGGGCTGACGGCCGAAGGCGAGCGGGTGCTCAAGTGGGCACACGCCATTCTCGACGACTGGTCATCGCTGCAGCAGGAAATCGCCAAGCTGCGCAACACCAAGGGCGCCCTGATCGGGCGCCTGGCGCTGGGCGTGGTGCCATCGGCCCTGCCTATGGCCGCGCTGATCGCCAAGGCCATTCAGGACCGCCACGGCGGTATCGAGCTGACGGTGCTCTCGCAAAGCTCGGTCGATATTCTGCGCAATCTCGAGGATTTCGGCATCGACGTCGGCCTGACCTACCTCGACAACGAGCCGATCGAGGGCATGCGGTCGGAGGCCATCTACACGGAGCGCTACTGCCTGCTGGTCCGGGCCGACCACGAGCTGGCGGGCAAGGCCTCGGTCACCTGGGCCGAAGCCGCCCAGCAGCCGCTGTGCCTGCTCACGCCCAACATGCAGAACCGGCGCATCATCGATCGTGCCTTCCGCACGGCCAATGCCAAGCCCACCCCAAAATTGGAGACCAACTCGGTCATCAATCTGTGCTCGAACGTGCACCTCATGGGCCTGGCCAGCATCGTCCCGGAGTATTTCCTCGATATCCTAGGTCCCATGTCGGATATTCGGGCGGTTCCCCTGGTCAGCCCCATGATCGAGCATTCGGTCGGGCTGGTGGCCGTGGACCGTGATCCCGTCTCGCCGCTGGTTCTCGCTATGTTCGAATGCGCGCGCAATCTGGAGATCCCAGCCGCCCTGCCGAAGGCGACCGCGAAGCGTCATCGACAGCCCCAATGACCCCATCAGAACATCCAATTGGATTGACCCGGGCGTCTGCGGGATGCTGCCTTATTGGAATGACTCGAATGTGAGGCCCCATGGCGCAGGGTGTAGTAGAGGCCAAGGCGCGCGAGATCGCCGCCGAGCACGGCAACAAGCCGGATGCATTGATCGAGATCCTGCACCAGGTGCAGGCGGCGCTTGGCCATGTCCCAGAGGCGGCCGTTCCGGCGCTCGCCGATGCCCTCAATCTTTCACGGGCTGAGGTACATGGTGTCGTCACGTTCTATCACGACTTTCGCGACAAGCCGGCCGGGCAGCATGTCTTGAAGATCTGCCGGGCCGAGGCGTGCCAGTCCATGGGTGCGGAAGCGCTCGTGGCACGCGCCGAGGATCGCCTCGGCGTCGCCTGCGGCGGCACCAGCGCCGATGGCCGTGTGACGCTGGAGCCGATCTACTGCCTTGGCCTGTGCGCGACGGCGCCGTCCGCCATGATGGACGGCAGGATCGTGGGGCGCGTGACCGCCTCCAAGCTCGATGCGCTGTTGAAGGATGCCGGCGCATGACGACACGCATTTTCATCTCCAAGGATGCGGCCGCCATTGCCGTCGGCGCCGATCAGGTGGCTGCCGCTGTCGCGCGGGCGGCAAACGGGCGTCCCGTCGAGATCGTACGCACGGGCAGCCGTGGCCTCATGTGGCTGGAGCCGCTGGTCGAGGTCGAGATCGCCGGCGTGCGCTACGGCTTCGGCCCGATCGAGCGCGAGGATGTCGGCAATCTTGTCGGCGCCGGCCTGATCGACGGCAATCTGCAGACCCTGCAGGCGCATCCCAAGGCGCTGGGGCCTGTCGATAAGCTGGCCTTCCTCGCCCGCCAGACGCGCCTGACGTTCGCACGCTGCGGCGTGACCGATCCGCTTTCGCTGGACTCCTACAAGGCGCTCGGCGGCTACAAGGGCCTGGAGCGCGCGTTGTCGCGCGAGCCCATCGGCATCGTCGATGAGCTGACCAAATCCGGCCTGCGCGGCCGCGGCGGCGCAGGCTTCCCGGCCGGCATCAAGTGGAAGACCGTGCACGACACGCTCGCCGCGCAGAAGTACATCGTCTGCAATGCCGACGAAGGCGATAGCGGCACATTCGCCGACCGCATGCTCATGGAGGGTGATCCGTTCCTCCTGATCGAGGGCATGACCATTGCCGGCATCGCCGTGGGCGCAAGCAAGGGCTTCATCTACGTCCGCTCCGAATATCCGCACGCGATTGCGGCACTGAACAGTGCCATCGGCATCGCACGCAAGGCGGGACTGCTCGGCGCCAACGTCGCCGGGTCCAAGCTGCCGTTCGATCTCGAGGTGCGCGTCGGCGCCGGCGCCTACGTCTGCGGCGAGGAGACGGCCTTGCTCGAAAGCCTTGAGGGACGCCGCGGCATCGTCCGCGCCAAGCCGCCGCTGCCCGCGCATCACGGCCTGTTCGGCAAGCCGACGGTGATCAACAACGTGCTGACGCTGGCCGCCGTGCCCTTCATCATGGCCGAAGGTGCCAAGACCTACGCCGACTACGGCATGGGCCGCTCACGCGGGACCATGCCGATCCAGCTCGCGGGCAACGTCAAGTATGGCGGCCTGTTCGAAACGGCCTTCGGCGTGACGCTGGGCGAGATCGTCGATGATATCGGCGGCGGCACGGCGAGCGGGCGGCCGGTCAAGGCCGTGCAGGTCGGTGGGCCGCTCGGCGCCTACTTTCCGCGTGCGCTTTTCGATACGCCGTTCGACTACGAGGCATTCACGGCGCGCGACGGCCTCATCGGCCACGGCGGCGTAGTCGTGTTCGACGACACCGTCGACATGGCCAATCAGGCCAGGTTCGCCTTCGAGTTCTGCGCCATCGAAAGCTGCGGCAAGTGCACGCCCTGCCGTATCGGCTCGACGCGCGGCGCTGAAACCGTTGCCAAGATCATGAGCGGCGACAGCCCGGACGCGAACCTCGCGCTGGTGGCCGACCTCTGCAACACGATGAAATTCGGCTCGCTGTGTGCGCTCGGCGGGTTCACGCCTTATCCCGTCATGAGTGCGCTCAATCATTTTCCCGAAGATTTCCGTCGCGGCTCCCGCCTGCCGCAAGCCGCGGAGTGAGGATTGCACATGGCCCTCGTTGAAGAGATCGACTACGGAACGCCCGTTTCCAAAGTTACCAAGACTGTCACGCTGACGATCGACGGTATGACGGTGACCGTGCCCGAGGGCACGTCCCTCATGCGCGCCGCCATGGAAGCGGGCACCAAGATTCCGAAGCTGTGCGCCACCGACAGCGTCGCGGCCTTCGGCTCCTGCCGCCTGTGCCTCGTCGAGATCGAAGGGCGGGCCGGAACGCCGGCCTCGTGCACGACGCCGGCCATGAACGGCCTCGTCGTCCACACCCAGTCCGAGCGGCTGAAGAAGATCCGCCGCGGCGTGATGGAGCTCTACATCTCCGACCACCCGCTGGACTGCCTCACCTGCGCAGCCAACGGCGACTGCGAGCTGCAGGACATGGCCGGCGCCGTCGGCCTGCGCGATGTGCGTTACGGCTACGAGGGCGCCAACCACGTCTTCGCCAAGCAGAACGGCAAGGCCAACGACGCTTGGATGCCGAAGGACGAGACCAATCCGTATTTCACCTATGATCCGTCGAAGTGCATCGTCTGCAGCCGCTGCGTGCGCGCCTGCGAGGAGGTGCAGGGCACCTTCGCCTTGACGATCTCAGGCCGGGGCTTCGAGAGCCGCGTGTCGGCCGGCATGTCGGAAAATTTTCTCGACAGCGAGTGTGTGTCGTGTGGCGCCTGCGTGCAGGCCTGCCCCACCGCGACGCTGAGCGAGAAGGCGCTGATCGACATCGGCCAGCCCGAGCATTCCGTTGTGACGACGTGCGCCTACTGCGGCGTCGGCTGCTCCTTCAAGGCCGAGATGCGCGGCGAGGAAGTGGTGCGCATGGTGCCGTACAAGGACGGCAAGGCCAATCGCGGCCACTCCTGCGTGAAGGGCCGCTTCGCCTGGGGCTATGCCACCCACAAGGAGCGCATCCTGAAGCCCATGGTGCGTGACAAGATCACCGACCCGTGGCGCGAGACCACGTGGGAGGAAGCGATCGGACGCGTCGCCTCCGAGTTCAAGCGCATCCAGTATCAATATGGCCGCGATGCGGTCGGCGGTATCACCTCGTCGCGCTGCACCAACGAGGAAACCTTCCTGGTGCAGAAGCTGATCCGCGCGGGCTTCGGCGTTAATAATGTCGACACCTGCGCGCGCGTCTGCCACTCGCCGACGGGATACGGCCTCAAGACGACATTCGGCACGTCGGCCGGAACGCAAGACTTCGACTCCGTCGAGGACTCGGACGTCATGGTGGTGATCGGTGCCAATCCGACGGACGGCCATCCCGTGTTCGCCAGCCGCATGAAGAAACGCCTGCGGCAGGGCGCCAAGCTGATCGTCATCGACCCGCGGCGTATCGATCTCGTACGCACGCCGCATATCGAGGCCGCGCATCACCTCCCGCTGCTGCCCGGCACCAACGTCGCCGTGCTGACGGCCATGGCGCATGTGATCGTGACCGAGGGCCTCGTCAACGAGACCTTCGTGCGCGAACGCTGCGAGATGGAGGACTTCCAGGAATGGGCGGCCTTCGTCGCCGAGCCGCGCCACTCGCCGGAAGCGGTCGCCAAGTACACGGGCGTCGACCCCGCCGAGCTGCGGGCTGCCGCACGGCTCTATGCGACCGGCGGAAACGGCGCGATCTACTACGGCCTGGGCGTCACCGAGCACAGCCAGGGCTCGACAACGGTGATGGCGATTGCCAACCTTGCCATGGTGACCGGCAATCTCGGGCGTCCCGGCGTCGGCGTGAACCCGCTGCGCGGCCAGAACAACGTGCAGGGTGCCTGCGATATGGGCTCGTTCCCGCACGAGCTGTCCGGCTACCGGCACATCTCCGATGATGCGACGCGCGCGATGTTCGAGGCGCTGTGGGGCGTGCAGCTCAATCCGGAGCCGGGCCTGCGCATCCCCAACATGCTGGATGCGGCGGTCGAGGGGGCGTTCAAGGCGATCTACATCCAGGGCGAGGACATTCTGCAGTCCGATCCGAACATGAGCCACGTCGCAGCCGGCCTGAAGGCCATGGAATGCGTGGTCGTGCACGATCTCTTCCTCAACGAAACGGCCAACTACGCGCACGTGTTCCTGCCGGGCTCCACCTTCCTGGAGAAGGACGGCACATTCACGAATGCCGAGCGGCGCATCCAGCTCGTGCGGCGCGTGATGACACCGCGCAACGGCGGCTATGCCGATTGGGAGATCACGCAGCTCATTGCCCAGGCGATCGGACTGGATTGGGCCTACACGCATCCGTCCCAGGTGATGGACGAGATCGCCAAGCTCACGCCTTCGTTCGCCGGCGTGAGCTTCAAGAAGATCGAGGAGATGGGCTCCGTGCAGTGGCCGTGCAACGACGCCAATCCGCTCGGTTCACCGGTGATGCATATCTCCACGTTCGCGCGCGGCAAGGGCAAGTTCATGCTCACCGAGTACGTTCCGACCGACGAGCGCACGGGACCGCGGTATCCGCTGCTGCTCACCACGGGCCGCATCCTCTCCCAGTACAACGTCGGCGCACAGACGCGGCGGACGGCGAATGTCCTGTGGCACGAGGAGGATCGGCTTGAGATCCACCCGCACGATGCCGAGCAGCGCGGTGTCAAGGACGGCGACTGGGTGCGTATCGCCAGCCGTGCCGGCGAGACGGCCTTGCGGGCCTTGATCACGGATCGCGTGGCACCGGGTGTGGTCTATACGACGTTCCACCATCCTCTGACCCAGGCCAACCTCGTCACCACCGACTACTCGGATTGGGCAACCAACTGTCCGGAGTACAAGGTGACGGCGGTGCAGGTGTCTCCGTCCAACGGTCCGACCGACAATCAGGAGGAGTACGACGCGTTCTCCAAGGCGAGCCGCCGCGTCGCTCCCGCGGAGGCGGCCGAATAGACTATGACCGACGCGACCGCGCATACCCGGTCCATCAAGGTCACGGCGCAGGGTGCCGTGGCCCAGGACCGCTGCATCCCGCAGGAGATGCCGGTCGCGCTGGTGTATGACGGGACGACCTACGCTGTCATGATGGCCTCGCCCTCCAACCTCGAGGATTTCGCCGTCGGCTTCAGCATCACCGAGGGCGTCATCTCGACCAAGGACGAGATCGAGAGTCTGGAGGTCGTCGAGCAGCCGGACGGGATCGAGCTGCGCATGTGGCTGGCCGCCGACAAGCGCCGCAACCTTGTCGAACGCAGGCGTCGCATCGCCGGACCGACAGGGTGCGGCCTGTGCGGCGTGGAAAGCCTGGAAGCGGCCTTGCCCGCGTCTCCGAGCGTTGCCGCTCCGCTCACCGTGACGCCGGAGGAGATCGCGGCGGCGCTCGCGTCGTTGGCGCCGGCACAAACGCTCAACCAGCAGACGCGCGCCGTGCACGGCGCCGGCTTCTGGGTGAGGGGCAAAGGCCTCGTCGCCCTCGCCGAGGACGTCGGCCGCCACAACGCCCTCGACAAACTGATCGGGGCGCTGCGCCGCGGCGGGATCGATGCCGCAAGCGGCGTCGTCCTGCTGACGAGCCGGGTGTCCGTCGAGATGGTGCAGAAGGCGGCTATTGCGGGTGCCCCGATCGTGGTTGCCGTATCGGCGCCGACGGCCCTGGCGCTCAGAACTGCCGAGGCCGCCGGCCTCACACTTGTTGCCGTCGCACGGGCGGACGGCTTCGAGATCTTCACGCACCCGCACCGCATTTCCGGACTTCCGCCCGACAATCGCAAAGACAAGAGCGTGGCCGAACATGCAGCCTGACAAGCTTGTGACGATGGCGAACCAGATCGCCAAGTTTTTCGAAGTGCAGGGCGAGGAGCGGGCGCTGCCGCAGATCACGAGCCATATCGAGCTGTTCTGGGATCCGCGCATGCGCAAGAACATCATCGCCCATGTCGAGAGCGGCGGCGCAGGGCTCGACCCGCTCGCCAAGAAAGCGCTCGCTCGCCTGAAGCCGGTTGTTCGCGCCAGCGCCTGAGCGCCAAGGCCGATCCGCAAAATTCATAGCCCGCGAGGCTGCCGCCGGTATGGCATTGGCTGATGGCGGGTTTTTCGTGCTAGATCGCTCGACACCTTCCGAAACGGTCCGGAGCGATCGGCGATCATGACACAATCCGTGCTGTACGAGGCGCTTGCGGCGGCCTTCGCTGCCGAGGGCGTCGACACCCAGTTCGTGCTGATGGGCGACGGCAACATGCACTGGGCCACGGCGTTCTCGAAATTACCAGGCGTCGAGACCATCCATGTGCGCCACGAGCACTGCGCGGTGGCGGCCGCCATGGCCTACCATCTGGCGACGGGAAAGGTGGCGGCCGCCTCGGTCACGTGCGGACCTGGCCTGACGCAGATCATGACCGCGCTCCCGGCTGCCGTGCGCGCGCATTTGCCGGTCGTCATCTTCTCCGGCGAGAGCCCAATCAATGCCAAGTTCTACAATCAGGCGATCGACCAGGCGCCGTTCGTCACCGCCACCGGCGCCCACTACATCGCCGCACACAGCATGACCCGTATGCTCGACCATGTGCGCGAGGCCTTCCACGTCGCGCGCCACGAACGGCGCCCTGTTGTGCTGGGCGTGCCCTACGACCTGCAAAAGCTCGCCTACGCTGCGAAATCGCCCTACGTGCCCTCGGCAAAGTTCATGCCCGACGGCGGCCGGCCGCAGCCCGACCCCGGACACGTTGCGGCTCTCGTTGAGAAGATCAAGACGGCCAAGCGCCCCGTTGTCATCGGTGGTCGCGGTGTGCTGCGGTCCGGCGCCAAGGCCGCCGTGGAAGCGCTGGCCGATCGCTGCAGCGCCGCGCTGGCGACGACGCTGCCGGTGCGCGGTCTTTTCGATCATCATCCGTTTTCGCTCGGTGTCGTGGGCGGCTACGCCTCCAATCTCGCGCGCGAGGTTCTGGGCCAGGCCGATCTCGTCATCGCCATTGGCGCCAGCCTCTCCTATTACACGGTGGACGGCGGCAACCTGTTTCCGCAGGCTTTCGTCGCCCAGATCGATGATGCGCCGCGCGGCTTGCGCGACGGCATGAGCGCCGCGCATCTCTACATCCGTGCTGACGCGCGCGCGTCCGCCGAGGCGATCACGGCAGCGCTGGACAAGGGTCTCGGCGCGGGACGGCCGACCGCGGCGGCAATCCGCACCAACGAGCTGGCGCATCGCATCGCGCATGACCTGCCGGACGACGCGCACTTCGACATCGCCCCGGGCCTCGTCGATCCGCGTGCGGCGATCCGGGCGCTGAACACGGTCATCCCGCCCGATTGGGACATCGTCAGCGGCTCGGGGCATCAGTCCTACTTCAACTCGCAGATGCGCGGCCGCCTGCCCGAGCACTTCTTCGCCATCCGCGAGTACGGTGCCATCGGCAACGGGCTGTCGTTCGCACTCGGTGTCGCGGCAGCCCGGCGCCTCGGTCCGAAGAGCCGCGTCGTCCTGATCGACGGCGACGGTAGTTTCCTGATGCACATCCAGGAACTGGAGACGCTCAAGCGTCACGGGCTGCGCGTGCTCATGTGCGTGCTGAACGACGGCGCCTACGGCTCCGAGATCCACAAGATGCGCGCCGACGGCATCGACGACTCCGGCGCCATCTTCGGCCGGCCGCCGTTCGAGACCATCGCGCGCGGCTTCGGGCTGCGCGGTAACGAGGTGCGCAACCTCGACGATCTGCCGAAGCTGTTCGCCGAGTTCGAGCACCAGGGCGATGCCGAGGTCTGGAACATCCAGATCTCCGATCAGGTCACCGCACCAAGCATGCGCAAGACCATCGCCAGGGGACACGGGGTGATGTAGTCCGCCACCGCGGCTGGCTTCGGCTCAACAATCGGGAGATCACGTCATGATGCCTGCCGAGTACGATATCACGGGCAAGGTGGTTTTCGTCACGGGTGCAGGACGGGGGATCGGTAAGGGCATCGCCCAGGTGCTGGCTGAGGCAGGCGCCGACGTCGCGATCAACGCCCTGACACCGAAATACGTGAACGATGTCGCCGCGGAGATCGCCGCCGCATCCGGACGCCGTGTCGAGCCCGTCATTGCCGACGTGACCAAGACCGAGGGCGTGCGGCAGGCGGTGGATCAAGTCCTCGCGCAGTTCGGGCGCATCGACGTGCTTGTCAATGCGCTCGGCGATTCCATCCGCACGCCTCTCGTAGCGTTGCCCGGGGCCGAAGGCGCCGGCACGGGCATCGCCGACGACGATCTCAAGTTCATCATGGATATCAATCTGACGGAGGCACTGCTGTGCACGCGCGCCGTCGGGCCGCACATGCTGGTGCGGCGCTCCGGCAAGGTGATCAACATCGCCTCGTGGACGGCGCATCAGGGCGGGCGGGAGATGGTGCTCTATACAGCGGCCAAGAGCGCGCTTGCGGGGTTTACGCGTGCGCAGGCGCTCGAGTGGGCGCCCTACGGCGTGCATGTCAATGCCATCTCCCCAGGGCTTTTCCCAGACGTCGTGACGTCCGGTGAGGCGCGCGTGCAGCAGACCCATGCGCGTGCGCAGCAGACGGTACCGCTGAAACGCGCCGGTCGTCTTCGCGAGGTCGGCCTGCTGGCGCTCTATCTTTCCTCGGATGCGTCAGACTACATGACCGGGCAGACGATCATGCTCGATGGTGGCCTCGGGCTGTAGTCTAGCCGCCGGACGCGCAAGCCGCAGCGCGGTCGAGCAAAAGCTTGCGCTCGCGCTCGTTGCGGGTGAGTGCCGCACCACGCTCGAACTCCGCGCGCGCTTCCTCGAGGCGCCCGAGCTTCTGCAGGAAGTCGCCGCGCACGCTCGGCAGCAGGTGATAGGTCTTGAGCGAAGGCTCCGCCAGCAGCGGATCGACGAGAGCGAGGCCCGCTGCGGGACCGAACGCCATCGCATGCGCGACCCCGCGGTTCAGCTCCACGACCGGCGACGGCGTGAGCTGCGCGAGCGCGTCATAGAGGCCGGCGATGCGCGGCCAGTCCGTCGCATCGGCCGTGCGCGCCCGTGCATGGCAGGCGGCAATGGCGGCTTGCAGGCCGTAGAAGCGCGGCGCGCGGCCGAGCTGCTCGGCGCGGTCCAGCGCAGCGAGCCCGCGGCGGATCAGAAGCTGATCCCAGCGGCTGCGATCCTGGTCGAGGAGAAGGACAGGCTCGCCCGACGGGCTGACACGTGCCGCAAAACGTGAGGCCTGGATCTCCATGAGGGCAACGAGGCTGTGCACCTCGGGCTCACCCGGGGCGAGCCCCGCAAGCACGCGCCCGAGCCGTAGGGCCTCCTGGCACAACTGCGGCCGGATCCAGTCCTCGCCGGCCGTCGCCGAATATCCCTCGTTGAAGATGAGATAGACGACCTCGAGCACCGAGCCCAGGCGCGGGTCGCGGTCGGCGCCGTGCGGCACCTCGAAGGGGATGCGCTTTTCCGCCAGCGTGCGCTTGGCGCGGACGATGCGCTGCGCCACGGTCGGCTCGGGCACGAGAAAAGCGCGGGCGATTTCCTCCGTCGACAGGCCGCCGATCAGGCGCAGGGTGAGCGCGACGCGCGCCTCCGTGGGCAGCACCGGATGGCAGGACGTGAAGATCAGGCGCAGAAGATCGTCACCGATGTCGTCGTCGAGGGCGGTATCGAGATCCGGCGTCGCGCCTTCGCCGTCGGTGGCGAGCTCGTGGCCGATCTCCTGATGCTTGCGCTCCAGCAGCTTGTTGCGGCGGAATCTATCGATGGCGCGATGCTTCGCGGCGGCCATCAGCCAGGCGGCGGGCTTTTCGGGAATGCCGGATTTCGGCCACTGCTCCAGCGCGGACACGAGGGCGTCCTGCGCCAGCTCTTCCGCGACGCCTACGTCCCGCACCATGCGCGCGAGGCCGGCGATGAGCTTCGCCTGCTCGATCCTCCAGACCGCGTCGATGGCGCCATGTATATCGGTGGCCGGCATGGCCACCGATATACATCACCTTGCCCTTGCGGGCGAACGTGTTGCCGGGAAAGCCGTTATTTCCGCTTGTCAGCGTTCTTTTTCATCTGCTCGCGGGTTTTCTCCTCGCGCGCGACCTCCTCGGGCGGGAACACGTCCGGTGAGAAGTCGGTCGGCTCGAAAATCGGCCGGAGCTCGCAGGAGCCCTTGCCGAGCACTTCGAGGAACCGCGTCGTCCATAGGACGGCCTCGTCCATCGACTTGACGTCGAACAGGGCGTAGGAGGCGACCAGCTCCTTGCTCTCCGTGAACGGACCGTCGATGACGCTGATCTTGCCGTCGGCGAGCTGGACGCGCTTGCCCTTGGCGCTTGGATGCAGTCCGTCGCTGGCGACCAGGACGCCCGCTTTTGTCACTTCCTCGACGAAAGTCCCCATCCGCTGCAGCAGGTCCGCATCGGGGGGAGCGCCGGCTTCGGACGCTGCGTCTGCTTTGAGCATGCCGAGAACGCGCATGGTATCATCTCCTGTGAATTCGGTTTGTTAGATTTGGATCAGCGCTTCTGGGCCGTCAGATCGGCGTCCAGGCGCTTGTGATGCTCGATGGCTTCGCCTTCGCCGAAGTCTTCGAGCTCGAACATCTGGCGCAGCTCGATCTCGCCCTCGTCGTTGTGCGGATTGGGGCAGCGCTTCATCCACTCGATCGCTTCGGCTTTCGACTTGACTTGGATGATCCAGTAGCCGGCGATCAGCTCCTTGGTTTCCGCGAACGGCCCGTCGATGACCGTGACACTGCCCGGCTTCTCTCCGGCCTTGCCGCCGGCAAAACGGATGCGCGCGCCCTTGGAGCTGGCCTGCAGCCCGGCCCCGTCCAGCATCACGCCGGCCTTGATCAGCTCCTCGTTGAATTTCGCCATCTCGCCCAGCACGTCCTCGGACGGCATGATGCCGGCTTCGGAGTCCTTGGTGGCTTTGACCAGAACCATGAAACGCATATCGCTTCTCCTCATGATCGCTTTGGGAGGAGGGCTCACCCCTCGCTCTACAGTCACGTCGAACCGGGACATGCGGAATCGACAGCCGGGCCCGAAAAAAAGCAAAGGCGGCCATCCTTTTTTATGATAGCCGCCGACGGGATGAGTTTTATCTCATCGAATTCAAAGTGTTGATATGTCTTATTTGGCGGCCGTCGCACTTGGCGGCAGGCCAAGATCGGTCTCCAGCTCGGCGATCCGGGCCTTCAGCTTGGCCTGCTCCTGGCCCCGCCGCACCATGCGCATCTGGATTTTGCCGATCTCCATGGACGCATCCACGCCGGAGCTGCCGCCGCGGGCACGCTGGAGCTGGATGTCGAAGATCTTTTGCTGATCATCGCGGTTGGCATCGATCAGCTGGCGCAGATGTTCCTTGGCCTGCGCCAGCTCCACGACCTTGCCGGTCCGCTCCGGATCGGACTTCTTCTTCAGCTCTTCCTCGAGCTGGCGCAGGCGCTGTTGCAAGTCGGCTTGTGACGGAGCGTCGGGCTTGGAGAGCGCACCCGGAGCCGAGGCCAGATGAAAATAGAAGTCGCCCGTCAGCGAGGAATGATCCCACGGCACCTGCTTGCCGCTCGTGGCGGAGAGCACGTCCTTGCGCACCTCGACCATGACCGACGTGAGGTTGCGATCGGGCATGCGGATGCCTTTGACGAGCGCGGAAGTGAACGGCGAATTGGCGCCCGTGCCGTCGAGCGCGACATTGCCGGGCTGCGTCGAATAGGCGATGAACGTGCCGACGCCGGTCTGCACCTGCGCCAGTCCCTGGCCGACGCTCGTCGAGCGCGTGCCCATGGAGCGTGCCAGGTTGCGTGCCAGCGGATTGTCGCGGCAGGCGTCGAGGAACACGATGTTGGTCTTGTTCTCGCGATCGATCTCCATCTGCTTCAGGACGAAATCGACGCCGATCGCCTCGAAGTCGAGATCGCGCTCCGCCCGCATGCTGGCATCGACCGGTACGAGGTAGTTGCGGCCGCCGACCTGCAACGCGTGGCCGGCATAGAAGAAGACCGCGACGTCGGCCCCATCGAGCGCCCGGGCAAAGTCGCGCACCTTGATATCGAGGTTGCGCTTGTCGAGGTCGAGGCCGGTGATGACCTCGAAATTGGCTTCAGTCAGGGCCTTGGCCATCTCGCCGGCATCGTTGACGGGGTTGGCCAGTGCCGGGCTGTTGGCATAGGCCGCATTGCCCACCACCAGCGCGATGCGCTTTTCCGCCGCTGCTGGACAGACCAGCAGCAGGTAGGCGAGTGCGGTTGCGAGCAGTGAGCGGTAGAGCGGCATGAGTAATCGGTCCTCCCGTGCGGATGCGCCCATCTAGGCCGGGAATTGGACAGTTCCAAGACGGTCCGCAGGGACGGCGGCCGGTCAGCCAGATTATGCGAGCAGCGTCGGTATGAGCAGGCCGGCCAGGATCTTGGCGGCCGCAATCTCCCGTGGACCGTAGCTGTTGGCGAGCCCGCAGCAGTTGAGCGCGGCGAGCCGGCGGCCGGCATAGCGGATCGGCGCGTTGAGGATGGCGCCGGCGCCGAGGCTGAAGATCAGCTCGTGGTCGGGGAAGGTGCGCTTCACCTCCGCCTCATTGGCGGCCAGGAAGATTTCACCCCTTGCGGCCAAGGTGTGGTCTTTGTTGATGGTCTTCATCTGCTTGCGGCCACCTACGGGATAGGTCTTCAGATCGCTCGAGTACAGCCGCTCCATCTCCTGCGTTTCCTCCACGAAGCGCAGCACCGTCAGCAGCTTGTAGCCGACGGTCTCGCGCACGAGGGCGTCGACCCTGGCGTAGACCTGCATCGGATCCGCCGCTGCGCCGGTCAGGGTGAGGACGCTTTCGATGTCCTCGATGGTCAGTGCGCGCAATGTCTGGCTCATATCGTAGCTCCTGTTCGGGATGGCAGGGCGACACCGGGAGACGTTTCTCCCGGCAATGCGGGATGAGTGAGGCGCTCGGGGATGAGGCCCTTCGTGTAGTAGCGCAGGATGACGAGCAGCATGACGCTGATGAGGATTTCGCGCAGCGCTGCGCCTTGCACGTGCGTGAGCCAGGGAATGAGCGGGACGATGAAGCGCGTCGACTCGAGGAAGAACACGACGAGCACGGCGCCGAGCACCGCACCACGGTTGTTGCCCAGGCCACCAGCGAGAAGCGACAGCTTGATGTAGAGGGTCAGCAGCGGAACGAACACATCGGGCGCGATGTAGGACGTGAAGTGTGCATAGAGCGCACCAGCCAGTCCCAGAGCACCCGTGCCGATGGCGAATGCCTTCAGTTTGAAGGCGAGCACATATTTGCCCGCGACGGAGGCCACCTGCTGGTCGTCACGGATGGCCCGAAGCACGCGTCCGAACGGCGAGTAGCACAGCCGTTCGGCAATGAAGAAGGCAATGGCCACGGCCGCAACGACAATGCCGAGATAGAACAGATTGAAGCCGTGCGGGCCGAGGTCCGACCGCCACGGGCCGGGAATACCCGAAAGGCCATCGGTGCCGTTGGCAAGCCAGATCTCGTTGCTGGTGATGATGCGCACGCATTCGGCAAACCCGAGCGTGACGATGGCGAGATAGTCGCCGCGCAGGTTGACGGTGATGACGCCGACCAGGATGCCGACGCCTGCCGCGGCAAGCGCCCCGGCCGCCATGCCGGCCGGGATCGGCCAGCCGAGTTTCAACGTGAGTAGTGCCGAGACATATGCGCCGACGCCGACGAAGCCGACCACGCCGAGGTTCACGAGGCCGGCCATGCCCCAGATGATGTTGGTGCCGAGCGCCATCAGAGCGTAGAGCCCCGCGGTGATGGCCATGGCGACGAGATAATGCTCCATCGCTAATACGCCCTCTGCCCGAGGATGCCGCGTGGCCGTAGCGTCAGGACCAGAACGATGGCGAGGAAGCCGACGGCGCTGCGATAGTCGTGCGAGAGGACGAGCGTGCTCAGCTCCTCGCCGATGCCGACGACGAGCGCACCGACAACCGCGCCCGGAATGCTGCCGAGCCCGCCGACGACGGCGGCCGCGAAGATCGACAGCATGGAGCGGAAGCCGGTCAGCGGATCGATGGTCGTATCGAGGCCGATCAGCATCCCGCCGAGACCGGCGAGACCCATGCCGACGAAGGACACCACGCGGCCGACGGCGTCGGCGTTGATGCCCTTGATGGCCGCCAGCATCGGGTTGTCGGCCACGGCGCGCATGGCCTTGCCGGTACGCGTGAAAGCGAGGAACGCGAACAGCGCGGCCATCACAGCTACGGCAATGGCGAGGTTCTGCACCTGCTGCGGGCCCACGCGGATGCCGTTGAAGCGCCAGTCGCGCGTGATCGGCAGGTCGTACCCCCTCAGTTCATTGCCGAAGCCGAAGCGCACCACATTCTCCAGCGCGATGGTCAGGGCGATGGAGCCGATGGCCGTGGTGATGAAGCCCGCCGCACGGAACGGCTTCAGCACGAACTCGTCGGAGGCGACGCCCACCATGCCGGCAATAAGGAAGGCGGTGATCACCGACGGCAGGATCGGCAACCCGAAGTAGACGTTGGCGACATAGCCGGCGAACGCACCGATGGTGGCGTGCGAAGCCAGCGCGAAATTGGTGAAGCGCAGAACCGCGAAGATAGCGGTCAGGCCGATGGCGGGTACGGCGAGGATGGTCCCCGCCATGATGCCGTTGATGACGAGCTGCAGGACGTGCATGAGATTTAGCGGCGCCCCGGTCAGGTGATCTTGACGAACTTGAACTTGCCGCCTTCGACCTTCACGTAGCGGAACTTGCAGTCGAAGATGTCGCCGATATCGGTGAAGTCGCAGGGTCCGCTGGCGCCCTCGTAGTTGATCTCCTTGCCCTCGCCGAGCGCCTTCAGCCCTTCGACGGCGCTGGAAACTTTCTGGCCGTTGCCCTGGGTGATCTTGCGCACGTTGTCACGCAGCGCCTGCCCCGTCGCCTCCTTGGCCTTGGCGACCGTCAGCGCGACGATGCTGATCCAGTCGGTGGCCTGCGTCTCGTAGGAGTCGGGCTCCTCGAGATTGAGGCGCTTCTTGGCGAGCTCGAAGGGCACCGAGCCAACATCGGCCGACGGCTGGCCGGTGTAGAGATTCTCCGTTACCTCGGGCGGCAAGGTTTCAAGCGTCTTGGCGGGAATGGCGTAGGACTGCGCAAAGCGCGGCCCCGTGAAGCCGGCGCGATAGAGGTCGCGCAACGTGACGATGGTGTCCGGTGCGTAGCCGTTGAGATAGATGAGATCGGGATTCGATCTCAGCGCCTGGTCGACCTCGGAGCGATAGGTCGTCTTCTCCTTTTCATAGATCAATCCGCCGACCAGCTCGGAGCCGTTGGCCTTGAGGATTTCCTCGAGGCGGTTGCGGGTCGGGATGGCGAACGGTGCCTGGATCGCCATGACGAACACGCGCTTGTAGCCCATCGACGCGATGAACGTCGCGTGCGCCTTGCCCTGAAGCTGGCTGTTGGGCTGCGTGCGGATGAGGAAGCCCTGATGCGGAAGCTGTGTGATGGTGTCGGCTCCCGAGCACGTCGTGAGGAAGGTCTTGCTCTCCCAGCACACCGGCGCGACGGCGGACGTGACGGCCGATGCCCAAGTGCCCATGATCACGGGCACCTTGTTCACCTCGATCAGCTTGCGCGCGGCGCGGACGGCAGCCTCCGGGTTCGTCTGATCGTCCTCGACGACCAGCTCGATCTTGCGGCCGACCACGCCGCCAGCCGCGTTCACCTCATCCGCCACAGCCTGCATGGCCTTCAGCATGCGCGGGCCGTCGAAACCGCCCGCACCTGTCAGTGGCGTCAGCACGCCGAGCCGCAAGGGTTCGGACTGCGCGAATGCGCGGGCAGGCAGGATGGACGCGGCCGCAAGCGCAGACGCGGACTTCAAGACGGTACGGCGGGTTTGACGGATGGCCATGATCGAGTCCTTGGGTCCCAGGTGTGACGGCGTTGTGTGTGGACTAGCCCCCGAGAAAGATACGCCGGATCTCGGGGTCTTCGGCAAGCTCCTTGGCATTTCCCGTGCGGCTGTTGCGGCCGTCGACCAGGATGCAGGCCTTGTCCGCGATGGCCAGGGCCTCGTTGGCATTCTGCTCCACAAGCGCGATGGACACGCCGCTCTTGTGAATGGTGACGATGCTCTCGAACAGCTTCTCCGCCGCAAGCGGCGACAGACCCGCCGACGGTTCGTCGAGCAGCAGCACGGCCGGCTCCACCATCAGCGCCATGGCCATGGCCAGCATCTGGCGCTCGCCGCCGGACAAACCGCGCGCCGCGTGGCGGCGTTTCTCGGCGAGGACGGGAAAGCGCACGAAGGCGGCCTCGATGCGGCGCTCCGCACCCTTCGGATCGACGTAGCCGCCCATCTCCAGGTTCTCGCGCACCGACATGGTCGGAAACACGTTGTGCTCTTGCGGCACGTAGGCGAGCCCGCGCCGGCTGATGTCGCGGGCGGCGAGCCCGGTGATGTCGGCGCCCTGCAGCTCGACAGTGCCGCGACTCGGCTTGATCAGCCCGGCGATGGCCTTGAGCAGCGTCGACTTGCCGGCGCCGTTCGGCCCGATGATGCAGACGATCTCCTCCGGGCGCACCTCGAGGTCGACGCCTTTGAGCACTTCGTCGGCCGCGCTGTAGCCGGCCACGATGCCGCGAGCAGAGAGCGTTCCCATCAGGCGGCCGTCACCTTGCGCCGGCCCATGTAGGCGAGCTGCACGTCCTCCTTGGAGGCAACCTCCTCGAAGGTCCCCTCGGCGAGGTGGCGTCCCTCGGCCATGACAATCACGTGGTCGCAAAGCCGGGCCACCATGTCCATGTGATGCTCGATGAGCAGGATGGTGATGCCGTCGGCGATCAGGCTCTTCAAATGCGTGCCGATCTCCTTCGCCAGGGTCGGGTTGACTCCGGCCACCGGCTCGTCGAGCAGGATGAGTTTTGGCTCCGTCATCAGGGCGCGGCCGATTTCGAGCAGCTTCTTCTGGCCGCCCGAGAGATCGGAGGCCGGATTGCGAATGACGTGCATGAGGTTCAAGCGGCGGGCGATCGCCACAGCGCGGGCGATCAGCTCGTCCTCGCGTTGCTTGGCGGCGCCAGGCTTGAATATCGCAGTCCCGACCTTCTCGCCGGGCTGGTTCGTTCCGTACAGGAGGAGATTGTCGAGCACCGACAGGCGCGGCAGGCCGCGCGCGATCTGAAAGGTGCGTACGAGCCCGGCATGCGTGATCTGGTCGGGCCGCAAGCCGGTGATATCGCGGCCGTCGAAAACGATACGCCCCTTGTCGGGTGGGATGACGCCGGTGATGCAGTTGAACAGCGTGGTCTTGCCCGCGCCATTCGGGCCGATCAGCCCGGTGATGCGGCCGCTCGGCACGTCCAGATCGACGCCGGTGAGCGCGCGGACACCGTAAAAGCTGCGCTCGACGCCGCGCACCTCAAGCAAGGACATTGTACCGGCCTTGGCTGACTGTCACCCTTCCCGCGGGCGACAATATATCGGCATTCCGCGCGTGGCTACGGCGTCGATTTGTGCATCTGCGGCATGAATGGGCAGCGCCGGCGTCGCGACTCCGGCTCAGAAGCGCTGCGCCGAGAATGGTGCGAGGTCGATGGCGGCAGGCGTGCCGAGGAGAAGCGCGGCTATGGCTTCCGCCGTGGCGGCGGCCTGGGTCAATCCGTGATGCGCATGGCCGAATGCATAGACGACGGATCGCGATGCCGACGACGCGCCGATCACGGGCAGGGAGTCCGGGATTGACGGCCTGAAGCCCATCCAGCGCGTGCCGCCGTCTACGCGGGCATGCGGTAGAAACTGCCTGAGCCGGTCCAGGATGGCATCGACGCGCGCAAAATTCGGCGGCGCCTGCAGGCCGGCGAACTCGACCGCACCGCCGACCCGGTCGCCGGTGTCGAGTGGGGTCGTGACGAAGCCGTGGCCCTCGAACATGACCGGGCGCGAGAGGCCCAACGCACCGGACGGCAGCGTGAGATTGTACCCGCGCTCGGTGTCGAGCGGGATGCGGTCGCCCAATTGCGCCGCGAGAGGCCGTGACCAGGCACCCGCGGCGACGACCACCTTGTCGTAGCTTGCCGTTGCGCCGTCGGCGCAAACCTCAATGCAGGTTGGGTGCGGAAGGAGATTGTCCACCCGTGTGCGCACGAGCTGAGCGCCGCGTTCGTTTGCGGCATGACCGAGCGCATGCGTCAGCAGCATGGGATCGCTGACCCGGCACGCCGTCTCATAGAGCACGCCGCCGATGGCACGTGGCCCGAGAGCTGGCTCCAGCGCATGCAGGTCGGCGGCATCCAGTGTGCGCACGACAATACCGCGCCTGCGTTGAAAACGGAGGATCTCGCCGGCGCGCGCTAGTGCGTTCGCGTCGTCCCACACGGAGAGGATGCCGCAAGGCTTCAGATGATGAGAGAGCGAAAGCTTTGCCAGCAATCGCTCCCAGGCCGGCCGTGCCGCGCCGTTGAGGTCGGCCAATACAGGCATCGCCGCACGCACGCGCGCCGGGCTGCTTGCTGCCACGAAGCGAAGGAGCCACGGGGCCAAGGCAGGAAGGTAGTTCGGGCGGATGGCCAGCGGTCCCAGCGGATCGAGGAGCCAGCGGGGGAGATTACGCCAGATCTTCGGCGAGGCGAGGGGCATCACGTCCATGTCGGCGATCCACCCGGCGTTGCCGCGCGACGTCGCCTGCCCGAAACCCAAAGGATCATACACCGTCACGTCGTGACCGCGCTCGAGCAGCGCATGCGCTGCGGTCACGCCGATGATGCCGCCGCCGACAATCGCAATTCGCATGGATGTCTTCGCACGTCAGATGGCGGGCAGGGGCAAGGCGCGGCCCAAAACCGAGCAGGACGGTGAAATGACGGCGTGCAAACTGCCGTGCCGAGCCATTTGCGATGTCATGAAAGATCTTAGCCGATCGGATGCGTCTTTGGGTGCTATTGCATATTGTATAATGTCTGGCAATATTGCGCAATATGTACAGGTGACCTGCACGCGATCGCGAACCGACCGCGCCGGATGATCGTCGGCGCGCAGGATCTGTTCGCGCACGGTGCCGTGTTGGCGAGGTAATGCATGGCGATTGTCCGAACTGTTGCCTCTCAGGCCGCGCACGAAATCCGGCAGCGTATTCTCTCGGGGACTTACGAGCCCGGATTTCCGCTGCGCCAGGAGGTGCTTGCGAGCGAGCTGGGCATCAGCCGGATCCCGGTACGCGAGGCGCTTCTTCAACTGGAAGCCGAGGGGCTCGTGCGCATTGCTCCGCATCGCGGCGCCGTTGTCGCTGAATTTTCATTTGCCGAAATCGAGGAGCTGTTCGAGCTGCGGGCGTTTCTGGAGCCGCGCCTTCTGTCCCTTTCCGCGCCGCATCTGACGCCGGAAGATCTCCGAAAATTGGACGCGATACAGGCCGAATACACATCGCAGCTGCGCAGCAAGAATGTTGTGCACTGGGGCGCTCTGAACACCGAGCTTCACATGCTTCTCTATCGGCATGCGGGCCGCCCGCGCATGCATGCGATCGTTGCCGGACTGCTCAGCAGCTCCGATCGCTACACGCGCGTGCATCTCTCGACGTCCGGGCAATTGAAGCGCGCCGAGCTGGAGCATGGCGAAATCATCGAGCTGTGCCGCGCCAAGAAATTTCCTGCGGCCACGGCCTTGCTGAAGAAGCACATCATCGATGTCGGCAAGCAGCTGATGGATTTCGTCGGCACGCAGAAAAAACGCTGAGCAAACTGCGAGTGTGACGCTCGTGTGTCAAAGCGACGCATTCCCAACAATATACAATCTGCAAAACTCGACTGCACCAAACAGGTCTGTATGGACGCTGTGGGCGTCCGCATCGGGGAGGTAGGACATGACCGTAACGGCGACAGAAGCCGACAAGCTCCATCGCGAAAGCATCGTGATCGACGCGGTTTGCCCCCTCCTCCGCAACAAGGAAAAGATCGATTGGTACGTCGAAGGGCAGGCGACCGTCGTTTGTCCGACGGTCGCGCTCTGGGAAACGGCCGCTGGCGCGTTCCGTGAAATCGGCGGGTGGAAGAAATTCATCCAGGAGGACAAGCGCCTGCGCCAGGTGCGCAGTGCCGCCGACATCGAGGCGGCCAAGCGCGACGGCGTGCTCGGCATTCTCTATCACTTCCAGAACTCGGATCCGATCGAGGAAGATCTCAATCTGGTCGCCGTTTACAAGGAGCTCGGCGTCAGTGCCATTCAGCTCTGCTACAACCTGAAGAACCGGGCCGGCGACGGCGCCGATGAACGGACCGACGCGGGTCTGAGCCATTTCGGCGTCGATCTCATCAAGGCCATGAACGATGCCAAGATCATCGTCGATTGCGCCCACACCGGCATCCGCACGAGCTTCGATGCCATCGACGTTTCGCGCGAGACGGTTGTCATCTCGCACGGCAATCCGCGCAAGCTGCATGACTCCAAGCGCAACCTGCCGGACGATCTGATCAAGGCCATTGCCCAGCAGGGTGGCCTCGTCGGGATCGTGGGCTTCCCCTATTTCGTTTCATCGTCGCCGCGGCCGACGCTCGATCAGTTCATCGATCACATCGCCTACGTGGCGGATCTGGTCGGCATCGATCACGTCGGTCTCGGGATCGACTACTACAACGCCATGCATCCCGTCATGACCGACGAGGAGGCGACGCGCTGGTATAATGTGCGGGTGAAGGCCGGCACATGGCGGCCGGACACCTATCCGCCGCCGCCGCACTATTTCCCCGATGGCATTGCCACGCCGCGCACGCTTCCCAATCTGACGCGCCGCCTCGTCGAGCGCGGCTTCAAGACCGAGGATGTGAAGAAGGTCCTCGGCCTCAACTGGATGCGCATCTACCGCAAGGTTCTGTGAGAGGTGTCCTGCAGCAGCCGGCTCCGTGATGGGGCCGGACCGTGTGGTTGTCGATTTGGAGGGGAGTGGATTATGAGGGTCGCGATTGGTGCTTTTCTGAGCCTGACCATTTTGGGATGTGGCGCAGCGCACGCGGGCAAGGCCGACGATACCCTGAATATCGCCTTCTCCAATGAAATCACGACCATGGACAACTACAAGGAGGCGTCGCGCGAAGGCCTGACGCTGGCGCGCCTCCTCTACGACAATCTGCTGGAGAAGAACCCCAAGACCAACGAGTTCCAGCCGTCGCTCGCCAAGTCATGGCGCTATGTCGACGACAAGACGCTGGAGTTCGTCATCCGCGACGGCGTCAAGTTCCACAACGGCAAAACGCTCACCGTGGACGATGTCGTGTACACGTTGCAGCGCGTGATCGCGCCCGACTACAAGGTGCGCTGGCCCGTCTCGACTGAATGGATCGACAAGATCGAAAAGGTCGACGGCAGCACGGTTCGCGTCATCATGAAGGCGCCGGGTCCGCTCGGGCTCGAGATGCTGTCCGGCAACCTCTCCATTTATCCCAAGGACTACTACGAGCAGGTCGGTCCCGAAGGGATGTCCGTGAAGCCGATCGGGACCGGCCCCTACAAGGCCGTCGAGGTTGTTCCGGGCTCGCGGTTCGTGTTCGAACGCAACGACGACTACTTCGCCGAGAGCCCGCGACCGAAGCCGGCGATCAAGCGGCTCGTGACGCGCATTCTGCCGGAGATCAACACGCAGTACGTCGAGCTGATGAACGGAAGCCTCGATTGGCTCTGGCGCGTGCCGCCGAAGGAAGCCGTGACGCTCGCGCGCAATCCCAAAGTGCAGATGAAGAGCACCGCCATCGTGCGCTTCGCCTATATCCAGATCAATCCGCACTTCGACGGCGGCAAATCTCCCGTCGCCGACGCTCGCGTCCGGCGCGCCATCATCCAAGGCATCGACCGCGAGGGTATTCGCAAGGCCTTTGTCGGTGGCGCGGCGGAAGTCATCGACTCGCCGTGCAGCCCGACGCAGTTCGGGTGCGTGAAGGGCGTGACGAGCTATTCTTTTGATGCAGGCAAGGCCAAGGCGCTGCTCGCCGAAGCTGGCCATCCAAACGGTTTCGAGATCGAGCTGGTGAGCTGGAGCACCATGCGCACGGAGGCCGAAGCCATTGCCGCCAGCCTTGCCAAGGCTGGCATTACGGCCAAATTGAACTTCCAGCAGTCGAGTGCGTCGGGTCCGCTGTGGCGTGAGGGCAAGGTCGCGCTCTACCTCTCGAACTGGGGCTCCTATGGCGTGCAGGATATCTCGCTCTCCGCCAGCCATCTGTTCGGCGGTTTGGCCGACGATCAGGCCAAGGACCCTGAGGTGATCAAGGCGCTGCATGCCGGCGATACGGCAACCGATCGCAACAAGCGCCTCGAGTACTACACGAAGGGGCTGAAGCGGATCGCCGACGAGGCTCTCGTCGTGCCGCTGTGGACCTTCAACGTGAACTACGCGATGAACAAGGACCTGGATTTCACCCTGGACGAGGACGAGTACGGCCGGTTCGATACAGCCAAGTGGAAGTAGGTTCAGCTCTGGCCCGGAGGGATTGACCACGCGATGGCTTCGATCCTGGTGCAGCGCATTGCTATGGCCCTTCTGCTCGCGATCTTTCTATCGGTCGCGAGCTTCCTGCTGGTGTTCGCATCGGGCGATCCGGCCGCGGCCCTGGCCGGCGAGCAGGGACGCGCTGCCGATGTGGAGAAGATGCGGCAGGCTTATGGTCTCGATCGTCCGCTTTACGTGCAGTATTTCAGTTGGCTGTCGGGTGTCGTGCGGGGAGACTTCGGCCGCAGCCTCTATTTCCAGCAGCCGATCTCCACGCTTCTGACCGGGCGCTTCAGCATAACGATGCTGCTGGGCTTGCTGGCCATCCTGTTCGCGCTCACCGTCGCGGTGCCGTTGGGCATCGTCGCCGCCTATTTTCGGAACAGCCTGATCGACCGCCTGGCACTCGTCATCGGTGTCACGGGACAGGCGATGCCGACGTTCTGGTTTGCCCTGCTGATGATCGTCCTGTTCGGCGTCATGTTTCCGATCCTGCCGACTTCGGGCTTCGAGACCTGGCGGCATATGATCCTGCCGGCCGTCGTCCTGGGCTTCACGGCGATGCCCGCGATCATGCGGCTGACACGGTCCGGCATGATCACGGCGCTCGATACGGATTTCATCCGCACGGCGCGTGCCATGGGGATTTCGCCGGCCAAGGTGCTGTTCAAGTACTCGCTGCGCAATGCCGTGATCCCCGTCGTCAGTCTCTCGGCCGCGCAGTTCGGGTTCATGCTTGCGGGCTCCGTGGTGGTCGAGCACATCTTCGCCATCAATGGGGCCGGGCGGTTGGCCTGGGAGTCGGTGATGCGCAGTGATCTCCCCACCATTCAGGCTCTCGTGCTCTGTTTTTCGCTGATCTATGTCCTGCTGACCCTGTTCGCGGACATCCTGAACGCGTGGCTCGACCCGCGGATCAGAGGCTGACGCGATGGCCGAAACAACGAGCATTCCTCGCCCCAAGATGACATCCTGGTTGGGAAGCCGACTGCCGCGCGCGGTGCGCCATTCCGGCCTGGTGATCGGTACGATCATCCTGGTGCTCATTCTGTTCGGCGCGATTTTTGCGCCGCTGCTCACGCCGTATAATCCCTATGAGCAGGATCTGCTGAACCGCATGACCCCGCCGGCCTTCATGGAGGGCGGGGCATGGGACCATCCCCTCGGTACGGATAAGTTCGGCCGCGATTACCTTGCCCGTTTGCTCTATGGCGCGCGGATCTCGCTGTTCGTCGGCATCGCCGCGGCGCTCATTTCGGGGGTCATCGGCACGACGCTGGGCGTCATGGCCGGCTACTTCGGAGGGTGGGTCGATCGCGTCATCACGTTCTTTATCACCGCGCGGCTGGCGCTGCCGGTCATTCTCGTGACGCTCGCGGTGGTCGCCTTGTTCGGTGCGTCGCTCACCGTGGTCGTGACCATTCTGGGCCTGGTGCTGTGGGATCGCTACGCGCTGGTTATGCGCGCTACGACGCAGCAGATCCGTAGCGCCGATTTCGTGACGGCGGCTAAGCTACAGGGCTGCACGCCCTGGCAGGTGATCCGCCTGGAGATCATGCCGAATACGATGAACAACCTCATCGTCGTGGCCACGCTGGAGATTGCGCACGCCATCAGCCTGGAGGCGGCCTTGTCATTCCTGGGGCTCGGCGTGCCGCCCCCGGCGCCGTCATGGGGCCTCATGGTGTCCGAAGGGAAGGAGTTCATGCTGTTCGATCCCTGGCTGATCACGTTGCCCGGGATTCTGCTGTTTCTGCTCGTGCTGGCGTTCAACCTTGTCGGTGACGGCCTGCGCGACACCACTGCGCCCGAGGCGCGCAACTCCTGATGGAACCGCTGCTCGACGTCGATGGATTGTCGGTGACGCTACCCACGCCCAACGGCGCGCTGCAGGCTGTCCGCAATATCAGCTTCAACGTCAAGGCAGGCGAGACGCTGGGCATCGTCGGAGAGTCGGGCTGCGGCAAGTCGATGACGGCCCTGGCCTTGCTGGGATTGCAGCCGTCGCGTGCGCGCCGCACGGCCACATGGCTCACATTTGCAGGCCACGATCTGCAGCGGCTCTCCAATGGCGACATGAACCGCCTGCGCGGTGATGCGCTGTCGATGATTTTCCAGGAGCCGATGACGTCGCTCAATCCGGTGTACACCGTCGGCGATCAATTGACGGGGGTTTATCGCCAGCATCGCAAGGCCTCCATGGCGGAGGCCCGCAAACGCGCCGTCTATCTGCTCGAGCGCGTGGGCGTGACCGCACCGGAATCCCGCTTGAAGCAATACCCGCACGAGCTGTCCGGCGGCCTGCGCCAGCGCATCGTCATCGCCATGGCGCTGATGTGCGGGCCCAAGCTGATGCTGGCCGACGAGCCGACAACGGCGCTCGACGTCACCATCCAGTGCGACCTGCTGCGCCTGCTCGTCGAGCTGCGGCAGGAGTTCGGCATGGCGATGATCTTCATCTCGCATGACCTCGGCATCGTCTCGCGCATGGCCGATCGCGTGGCGGTCATGTATGCGGGGCAGATCGTGGAGCACGGCCCCGTCGAGCAGGTGTTCAACGATCCCCTGCACCTCTATACGCGCGGGCTGTTGGCGTGCCTGCCCGAGTCCGCGGACGCCGGACGTCAGGCGCGGCTGCCCTCCATACCCGGAACGATCCCTTCTCTGATCGGCGATCTCACCGGATGCAGCTTCCGGGAGCGCTGCGCAAAGGCCATGCCGCAGTGCGCCGAGCAATCTGTCGAACAGCATCAGGCAACGGCGGATCATGCCTATCGATGCTTGCTGACGCCCGAGACGCTCCGTGTGGGGGCGCTGACATGACGGATGCCGCGCCCTTGCTGCAGCTTGCCGACGTGACGCATGATTTCCGCATCGGCCCGAAGCTCGGACGAGCCCGATACCTCCGTGCGGTCGATGGCGTCACGCTCGATATTTCGCGCGGCGAGGTCGTCTCGATCGTCGGCGAGTCGGGAAGCGGCAAGACCACGCTCGCCAAGGTGATGCTGGGATTGATCGATCCCACGCATGGCCGCGTCGCGTTCCAGGGACGCGCGTTGTCCGAGATCCCGCGCCGCGAGCTGGCGCGCAAGATCCAGTTCATATTCCAGGACCCGCAATCCTCGCTCAATCCCATGCGCACGATCGGATCGATCCTGATGCAGCCTATGAAGATCGCGCAGGCGGCCGCGCCCGACGAGATCGAACGCGAGGCGCGGCGCATGCTGGATGTCGTCGGTCTGCCGAAGGTGATGTTCGATCGCACGCCCGGCCAGCTTTCGGGCGGCCAGCGGCAGCGTGTCGTCATTGCGCGTGCGCTGATCCTGCGGCCCGAAGTCGTCGTCTGCGATGAGCCGACATCGGCGCTGGATGTCTCGGTGCAGGCCCAGATCCTCAACCTGCTGCTCGATCTGCGGCAGGAGTTCGGGCTGACCTACGTGTTCATCAGCCACAACCTGTCGGTGGTAAAGCACATCGCGACCCGCGTGGCAGTGATGTACCTGGGCCGCATCGTCGAGCAGGGGGAGGCGGAGGAGATCTTCGCGCAACCGCGCCATCCCTACACGCGCGCTCTGCTGCAGTCGATCATGCCGCCCGTTCCGCGCGGCGGCATTCCGAACCTGAAGCTTTCGGGGCAAATGCCAAGCCCCATGAGCACGTGGACCGCGTGCCGGTTCAACACGCGATGCCCTGATGTCCTCTCGACATGCCGCACGACGATGCCGCCGCATGTGACGCGCGAGCAGGGGTTCGTCGAGTGCCATCTCTACGGCAATGCCTCATCGCCCTCAACTTGATCCTTTTCTTCGCCCAGCCTCCAATCCGGAAAACGCCATGACCGACTACAAGACCGTCCACGACAGTGCGATCGTCATCGATGCCGTCGCGCCGATCCTGCAGCGACGCAAATACGTGGATCTGTTCATCAAGGGCGGCGTGACCTGTGTCGCGCCGACCGTCGGTGGCAAGGAGAACGTTGGCGAGGCGACGAAGAAGCTTGGCGACTGGCTGCACTACATAGGCCAGCGCTCCGGCGAGTTGATGCACATCAAGACGGCGGCCGATATCGAGCGCGCCAAGGCGGAGAAGAAGCTCGGCATTCTTTTCCACTTCCAGGGCACGGAGCCCTTCGAGCAGGACCTGAACCTGGTCGAGGCCTTTCACGCGCTCGGTGTGCGCATGGTCATGCTCACCTACAACGTGAAGAATGCGGTTGGTGACGGCTGCGAGGAGCGCACGGATGCAGGTCTCAGCCGGTTCGGCGTACGGTTGATCGAGCGCCTGAATGCCAACCGCATCGTCGTCGATGTATCACACACCGGCTATCGTACGACCATGGAAGCCATGGAGGTATCCAAGGCGCCGGTGGTGTTCTCCCATGCCAACACCAAGGCGATCCTCGATTCCGCGCGGCACATTGCCGACGATCAGGCCAAGGCTGCGGCCAAGACGGGAGGCCTCGTCGGGGTCACGCTCGTTCCCTATTTCATCGTGCGCGGCGGCGGCCGGCCATCGCTCGACCAGTTCGTCGATCACATCGATCACTACGTGAAACTGATCGGCATCGATCACGTGGGGTTGGGCCTCGACTACTACTGGGGACAGCAGCCGTTCGCCACTGACGAGGAAGCCGACGCGACCTGGCAGCAATTCGTCGATGCGGGCATCTGGGACCCGGCCAACTATCCCAAGCCCCCGCATTACTACCCGGAAGGGCTCGCGACGCCGGCCGAGATGAGTGGGCTCACCAAGATCCTGCTCAAGCGCGGCTATAGCGTCGACAACGTCAAACAGATCATGGGGCTCAACTGGCTGCGCGTGTTCCGCAGCGTCTGGGGTGGATGATGGGATCTGGACAGCCCCGCAACACGCGAGGCGGCCTGAACTCTAGCTGTTGAGGCCGGCTACGATCGGCATGCGCGCGGCGCGGATCGCCGGGAAAAGGCCGCCGATCAGGCCGACGGCCAGCGCCAGCAGTACGCCTTGGGCAATGAGGAGCGGACTGAGCTTGAAGCTGAACACGACCTGCGTGAAGCTGGCGCCGAGCGTCGAGGCGCTGAAGCCGTCGAAGATAAGGTAGGTCGCGGCGGCGCCGATGATGCCGCCCAGCACCGACAGCAGCAGCGACTCCATCATGGTGCCGATGAAGGCGGGAAACCCGCCGAAGCCGATGGCGCGCAGGGTGGCGATCTCTACCGAGCGCGCGGCGACCGAGCTGTACATGGTGTTGAGGGCGCCCGCGAGCGCGCCGAGCGCCATGGCGATCGCCAGCGGCCAGCCCAGGTTCTGGATCAGGTCGGAGGTCTGGGCTGCCTGCTCGGCGAAGTAGGCATTCTCGGATTTGACGTCGAGCTTCAGCCGCGGGTCCTCGTCGGCGAAGCGCTTGAGGGTTTCGAGCGCCGCGGGATTCTCGAGGCGGACGCGCACGGTCTGGAAGACATTGCTGCGGTTGAACAGGCTCTGCACCACCGGCAGGTCGGCCCAGATCTCGGATTCGAACACGCTGCCGCCGGCATCGAAGACGCCGACCACGGTCCATCGGCTCGTGCCGAAGCCAACGGTCTGGCCGATCTCGAAGCCCTGGAATTCCCGCTGCAATCCCTTGCCGACGACGATCTCATTGGCACCGGAATTGAACATGCGGCCCTGGACGATGGAGATGTCCTTGCGCACGGCCGCACCTTCCTGGCCGATGCCGCGCAGCGGCAGGTTGGCCTTGGTCTGGCTCGAGCGCTTGACGCCGTCGACGATCAGATAGAGCTCCGCCGAGGTCAGCGGCTTGCCGTTGGCGCCCTTGGCGACGCCGGGGGCGTCCTCGATCAGGCGCACCTGCTCGCGCGACACCGTGCTGTTGATCTCCGCCTGCGAGCCGCCGCGCAGGATGATGGCGATTTCGTCCGAGCCCGCGCTAGACAGCGTGCGCTGGAAGCCGTTGGCCATGGCCAGGAACGACAGCAGCACGACGACCACCAGGGCGACTGCCATGACTGTCGACAGCGACAGCCAGAAGCGCTGCGGGATGCTTCTCAGGTTGATCATCGTCACGGCCCAGATTTGCAAAAGGAAGGCACGCATCGGTCAGCTCCGGCCGAGGGCAGAGGCAATGTTGAGACGCATGGCATTGAGCGCGGGGATGAGCCCCGTGATGATGCCGAGAGCGAGCATCAACGCGAGCCCCATCAGCGCGATGCGCGGGGTGACGGCGACGCCCGGCGCGAAGTCGGCAAGCGCCGTGCGCAGCCCCGCGATGGCCAGTGCCGCCAGGATGAGGCCGGGGATTCCGCCAAGGAGGGCCAGCAGCACGGACTCGCCGAGGATCATGCGCAGGATGCGCCCGCCGCTGAAACCCAGGGTCTTGAGCACGCCGATCTCGCGCGTTCGCTCACGCACCGCCATGGCCATCGTATTGCCGACGATCATCAGGATGGTGGCGAAAGCAGCGCCCACGACCAGCAGGACGATGAGCGCGATGTTGCCGAGTTGCGCGACGAAGGCCTTGTTGAACGCCTTTTCCGTATCGGTCGAGGTCTCGTAGAACGAGTTCGCGAACATCTCGTCGACCGTCTTCATCACCCGGTCGTTGACGGAGGGAGATGTGGTGTTGAGAGCCAGCCAGCCAATGGTGTCCTTGCCGAAGGATCTGGTTTCGTCGAAGTAGGCGTATTGGAACACCATGAAGTTGGGGTCGATCTGCGGCTTGCGGCTCTTGAAAATGCCGACGATCGTGAAGTCCCAGGTGCGCGAGCCGTTCTTCTGCGTGAAGATGCTGCTGATGATCGGCACGCGGTCGCCGACCTTCCAACCCCACTTCTTCGCGACCGTCTCGCCGATGAGAAGGCCGGTACGCTCGCGCATGAAGGCCTGCCGCTCGTCGGCCGTGACCTCCACCTGGTCGCTGTAGACGGAGAGATAGGTTTCCGGCTCCACGGCGAGGACGACGAGGAAGTTCTTCGGCTCCTGGTAATAGCCGCCGAACCAGTTCAGGTGGGTCACCTGGCGTACGCCCTCCACGCTGGCAACGCGGTTGTAATAGGCGATCGGCAGGGGCTGCGTGAAGTTGATCTTGTTGACGACCATGAGCCGGTCCGCCGCGGCCACGTCCTCGCCGGCGTTGAAGGCGCGCTCGAACGCGGCCAGCATGCCGAAGATGAAGAACGCGATCAGGATCGACACGAGCATCAAGGATGCGCGCAGCTTCCTGCGAAACAGGTTCTTGAGAACCAGGACGAAGTCGTTCATGCCGCCAGATCCCTCTCGACGAAGCGGCCCTTGTCGAGGTGCAGCGTGCGGCGGGCGAAGGTGGCGGCAGCCGGGTCGTGCGTGACCATGACGATGGTCTTGCCGAGCTCGCGGTTGAGGATCTGCAACGTGGCCAGGATCTCGTCGGCCGTGGTGCGGTCGAGGTCGCCCGTCGGCTCGTCGCACAGCAGGAGCTTCGGATCGGAGACGATGGCACGCGCGATGGCGACGCGCTGCTGCTGGCCGCCCGACATCTCGCGAGGGCGATGCCGCATGCGGTCGGCCAGGTTGACGATCTTGAAGGCGGTTTCCACGTGCTCGCGGCGCTTCTGTTTGCCGAGGCTGGTGAGGAGCAGCGGCAGCTCGACGTTCTGCGCCGCCGTCAACATCGGCATCAGATTGTAGAACTGGAAGATGAAGCCGACGTTGGCCGCGCGCCAGCGGGCTAGCTCGCCTTCGCTCATGCCGTCGATGCGCGATCCCGCGACGTGCACCTCGCCCGAATCCGGCCGGTCGATGCCGCCGAGCAGGTTGAGCAGTGTCGTCTTGCCCGAGCCCGAGGGGCCCATGACGGCGACGAAGTCGCCCTGGGGGATCGTGAGGTCGAGATGATCGAAGATCGAGATCGCCTCTTTGCCTTTGACGAAGCCTTTGTTGACGTTGACGAGGCGGACGAGCGGTGTGCTGGACATCGGCTGGGGACTCCCGTCGGAAAGTGCGTTTTGATCAGTTCGCTTTGGACGCCGCGCTGGTGGCTTTGCCATCTGCGCCCTTGTCGCCGTCGAGGAATTTCACCTTGACCGCCATGTCCGGGAGGATGCGTGGATCCTTGCTCTTGAGCCCGATCCGGACTTTGACGGTGGCTTTCTCCCGGTTGGCGGTCGGCACCACGGCGATGACGGACGCCGGAATGGTCCAATCGGGATAAGCGTCGAGAACCGCGGTGATGCCGCCGCCCTGCCGGACCCGGCCGATGAACGCCTCGTTGACGTCCACCTCGATCTCGATCGAGTCCATGTCGACGATGGTGCAGATGCCGGTGCGGGTGAATCCGCCGCCGGCGGAAATCGGCGAGATCATCTCGCCCGGTTGCGCGCTGCGCTCGACGACGACGCCGCCGAACGGAGCGCGGATCTTGTGCTTGTCGAGAACCGTCGCAGCCCGCTCCGCGTCCAGTTTCGCCGTCTGCAGGTTGGCTTGCGCCTGGCCGAGCTGGGCGCGCAGAACGCCGACCCTGGCTTCGGCCTTCGTCAGGTCCGCCTCGCTGGCGATGTTCTTCTGCGACAGGCTTTGATAGCGCCCGAGAATGCGCTCGGCGTCCCGCAGATCAGCGGCAATCGCTGTTGCCGCTGATTCCGCGGAGGAGACTTTCGATCGCGCCAGGCCAAGGTCGGTCTCGGCCAGCACGCTGTCGAGACGGGCCACCACATGGCCGGCATCGACCACCATGCCTTCCTCGACGAACAGCTCGACCACCTTGCCCGTGATTTCCGCCGCGATGGTTGCCTTGCGCCGCGCCACCACATAGCCCGAGGCGCTGAGGCTGCTCATCTGCTGCGGCTCGGCGGAGGATGTTGGCGTTTGGGCGGGTGCCGCCGCCTTCGGCGTCACCTCTTGCGCGATCGATGCGGTCTCCTGGACGCGTCCGCCGGTCCAAAGCTGCGGCAGGAAGAATGCGAGGGCGGCAGCCAGCCCGACGATGGCCACGGCAGCCGGTGCCAGAACGCTCGCCCATGACCTTGCTGCCGGTGGCGGCGTGCCTGCCTCCCGGTCGATCGCCAACGATCGCAGCAGCTTTGCTCTGTCCTCAGCCATGGCGCTTGTGAATCTGGGTCCCCTGCGGGCGCTTCTTGTAGCCTAACTAGAGCAACATCGTGACGGGGCGTACGGGTAGCACATCCCGGCGCGCGGAGAATTAAGTTTCGAATTGTCCGGACGTTTCAGGTCTAGGCAGATCCGGTCGATCAGGGGAGCGCCCTGTCTCATCTTTGGCGGGCGGGATCTTCTGCCGATTCTACTGGCGTTTATTTATGTGCACTTTGCTGCATCGCCGAGACATCGGCACCTTGCCTTGCCAGGAGTTCCCGGTGCGGTCCCCTTGCAGGTGATGTCAGGAGACTTCGTGCAAAGCGGGGTTCGCATCCCTGGAGGAGTGCTGCGGCCGGCCGCATCGCCTTGCCGCCATTGGCGGCACCTCAATGTGCCGGCTGCCCATAGAACGGGGCTTGTTCGATCGGGGCTGGCGCAGTTAGGCTGACTTGACTAGCCGACAAGACCAATGCCCGCGTGTTTCGGATGACGTTCAGGGGAGTCCGCATGTCACCAGCCGGCAGCACTTGGATAGGCGCGTGTTCTCTTGTCATGGCTGCAGCGGCGGCATGGCCGCATCAGGCTGCGGCCCAGGGCTTCACATGCCCGCGCACAGGCGGAAACCTGGTTTTCGCCCAGGAAGCCAAGGTCAACAGCCTTGACCAGATGACATCGGCGACGATCTCCACGCGCAACGTGGCGATGAACATGTACGAAGCGCTGATGACGCGCGACGAGAAGATGAGCCCCATGCCGGAGCTCGCGCAGGAGGTGATCGAGAGCCCGGATGGCCTGAGCTATACCTTCAAGCTGCGGCAGGGCGTGAAGTTCCACAACGGCAAGCCGATGACGACCGAGGACGTCGTCGCCTCCTTCGAGCGCTACAAGAAAGTCGGCATCGATCGTGGCATTCTCGATATCGTCGAGAAATGGGAGGCGCCCGATGCCAGTACCTTCATCATCCGCTTGAAGGCACCGCAGCCGACGTTCCTCGAGAACCTGAGCTCGTTCAGCGTGCCCGTCGTCATCATCCCGAAGGAGAACGCGGACGCTCCGGCCATGCAGCTGAAGCCTGTGGGCACGGGACCGTGGGAGTTCGTCGAGTTCGTCGCCGACAGTCACGTCAAGCTGAAGCGTTTTGACGGCTACAAGCCGGACACCCGCTACAAGGACATCGACGGCTTCGGCGGCTACAAGGTGGCGTGCCTCGATACGGTGACATTCCGCATCGTCACGGAAGCCGGCGCACGCGTGGCGGGATTGGAGACCGGGGAGTTCCTTGGTGCCGAGGACGTGCCGGCGAAGTCGCAGGCGACCCTCAAGGGCAACGCCAACATCGTCTTGAAGCCGCTCGAGAACTTCTGGGTGCAGATCGCCCTTCCGAACCTGTCGCTGCCGCCGACCGACAACCTCAAGGTCCGCCAGGCCATCCAGGCAGCGCTCGACATGGAAGAGATCATGGAGGCGGCGACCGACGGGGCCTTCCGGCTCAACGTCGGCATGCAGTATCCGGGTCAGGCCTTCTATACGGAAGCCGGCAAGGCGACCTACAACCAGAAGAACGCCGACAAGGCTAAGAAGCTGTTGGCGGAGGGTGGCTACAAGGGCGAAAAGCTCATCCTGCTCACCAACAAGGACTACACCAACATGTACACGGCTGCTCTCGTCATGTCAGAGCAGCTCAAGGCCATCGGCATGAACGTGGAGATGCAGGTGCTCGACTGGCCGGCCTCCGTGCAGAAGCAGCAGAACAAGGCCGATCCCACCGGCTGGAACTTCTTCTTCACGGGCTACGGTACCAACACCTCGCTCGGCGGCGTGGCGGCGCTGCGCTTCCATGCCCCGCCATTCAACACCTACCGGCCGAAGAACGACGAGCCGGATGCGGAGTTCGTGAAGTTCTTCAACGAGGTCACCAACGGCAAGACGCTGGACGAGCGCAAGGTCGCGTTCGCGAAGGCGCAGGAGCGCATGCTGGATCAGGTGCTCGCCCTGCCCTTCGGCACGCTGACCAAGATCCAGGCCGTGCGCACGAACGTGGAGAACTTCCGCCCGTTCCGCATTCCACGCATGTCGAACGTCTGGCTCAAGAACTAGGCGAGGTGGCAAGGGCTGAGGGGCAGGGGACTGAGGCTCGGGCGTGACGGCGCTCGCAATCGATGAGGGAGCCGGAACTACGGAATGGCGCGCTACATCCTCTCGCGGCTCTTGCAGTCGATCCCCGTCCTGATCCTGGTCAGCGTCATCTCGTTTGGCCTGATGAAGCTGGTCCCGGGTGATCCCGCGATCCTGATCGGGGGACCGACGGCGACACCCGCAGAGCTGGACAACATCCGCTCCAACCTTGGCCTCGATCAGCCCTTCCACGTGCAGATGTGGCGCTACTATGCCGGGCTCGCGCGCGGCGATCTCGGCACCTCACTGCTGCTCGGCAAGCCCGTGCTCGAAGCCACGCTCGAGCGGATCCCCGTCTCGCTGTCGATTGCCGTCTATTCGATGGTGCTGACGCTGCTGCTCGGCCTCTCGTGCGGCGTGATCGCGGCGCTCAACCGCAACAAATGGCTCGACCAGGGCGTCATGATCTTCGCGCTGATCGGCGTGTCATTGCCGAACTTCTGGCTCGGCCTGATGCTGATCATCCTGCTGTCGGTACATCTTGGCTGGCTGCCGACGGGCGGTTATGTGCCCTGGCAGAGCGATCCCGTCGGCTGGTTCAAGACGACGACGATGCCGGCCATTTCCCTGGCCTTGCTGCAAGTGGGCCTGCTGGCGCGCATCACCCGCTCCACCATGCTCGAGGTGCTGCGTCAGGACTATATCCGCACGGCGCGTGCCAAGGGCCTGCCGGAGGTCGTCGTCATCGCCAAGCACGCCTTCCGCAACGTCATGATCCCCGTGGTGACGGTGATCGGTGTGATCTTCAGCGTCCTGATCTCGGGGTCCGTGGTGGTCGAGTCCGTATTCTCGGTGCCGGGCATCGGCTCGCTGCTCGGATCGGCCGTGTTGCGGCGCGACTATCCCATGATCCAGGGCGGGCTGCTGCTCGTCGCCTCGGCGCTCCTTGCCCTCAACCTGATCGTGGACGTGCTGTACGCCTACTTCGACCCGCGGGTGCGCTATGACGTACGTCGCTGACGAAGCCCCGCTCGCAACATCCTGGTGGCGTGGCTTCTTCCGGCGCCGGCCGGTCCTCATGCGGCTCTTGCGCCACAAGGCGTTCCTGGTCGGCCTCATCCTGTTTGGCACGGTGGCTCTGGTCGCCATCTTCGCCGACGTGATCGCACAGAGTGATCCGGCACGCATGTCCATCCGCAACCGCTTCAAGCCGCCAAGTTGGGAGCACCCCTTCGGCACCGACAATCTCGGCCGCAGCCAGCTCTCGCGCATCGTCCACGGCGCGCGCCTGTCGCTGGCCATCGGCTTCGCCGTCGTCGTGCTCAATGCCGTGTTCGGCACCTTGCTCGGGGCTGCTGCAGGCTACTTCCGGCGTCTCGACAACCTGCTGATGCGGGTGACGGACGCCCTGATGGCCTTTCCGGCCGTGCTGCTGGCCATTGCCATCGCCGCGGCGCTGGGCGCATCGAGCCTGACCGCGGCGATCGCGCTGTCCGTCGTCTACATCCCGCGCACGGCGCGCATCGTGCGCGCTTCTGTGCTGGTGGTCCGGGAGATGGAGTTCGTGCAGGCGGCCAAGGCCATGGGCGCCAGTCACGTGCGCATTCTGCGCAAGCACATTCTGCCGAACTGCCTCGCGCCGCTGATCGTGCAGCTTACCTTCATCTTTGCCTATGCGGTGTTGTCGGAAGCCGTGCTGAGCTTCCTGGGCCTGGGGGCCGCCCCGCCCACGCCGACCTGGGGCAACATCATCGCCGAGGGGCGCCAGTACATGCGCGAGGCCGCCTGGATCACGCTCATTCCCGGCCTGGCGCTGGCTCTCACGGTCGTCGGGCTGAACCTGCTGGGAGATGGATTGCGCGACGTGCTCGATCCGCGGTTGAAGGTGTCGGAGGATTGAGATGAGCTCCGCACACCCACCGCTCCTGTCCATTCGCGACCTGACGATCAGGTTCACGACCGAGCAAGGGCCAATCACCATCGTCGACAAGCTGTCATTGGATGTCGAGGCCGGCGAGGTGCTGGGGCTGGTGGGCGAATCCGGGTGCGGCAAGAGCGTCACCGCTCTGTCGATCATGGGGCTTCTGCCAACCCCGCCGGGTCGCATCGCGGGGGGACAGATCCTGTTCCAAGGCGAGAACCTCCTGACCAAGTCGAAGCGGGAGATGCGGCGTATCCGCGGGCGATCGATCTCCATGATCTTCCAGGAGCCGATGACGTCGCTCAATCCGGTCTTCACCATCGGCGACCAGCTCATCGAGACCATCCGTTGGCACGAGCGCATGGGGCGCAGCGCCGCGCGGACGCGGGCCGCCGACATGCTCAACAAGGTGGGCATCCCGTCGCCTGCGGCCCGGCTCGAGGAATATCCACATCAGCTGTCCGGCGGCATGCGCCAGCGCGTCATGATTGCCATGGCGCTCGCCTGCACGCCGGCGCTGCTGCTCGCCGACGAGCCCACCACCGCGCTCGACGTGACCATCCAGGCGCAGATCATGGACCTGCTCGGCAAGCTGCAGCAGGAGTTCAGGATGGCCGTGATCCTCATCACGCACGACCTCGGCGTCGTCGCCCAGTTCGTGGATCGCGTGGCCGTGATGTACGCCGGTCGCCTCGCCGAGACGGGGAGCGTGCGCGATGTCTTCGAGCAGCCGACGCATCCCTATACCGAGGGGCTGCTGGCTTCCATTCCCTCGCTCGACGTCGAGCAGGAGCGGCTCAACTCCATTCCGGGAACCGTGCCCGACCCTTACGCGCTGCCGCCCGGGTGCAAATTCCAGCCGCGCTGCAGCTATTCCCAGCTCGCCTGTGCCAGCGCCGAGCCGCCCCTCATCGCCTGCGGTGCGACGCATGCCGCCGCCTGCATCCGCTTGAACGACTATCGCGTCGCGGAGGCAACCCCGTGACGGCTGCTCCGGCTCTCGTCGAGGTTCAGGGCCTGACCAAGCACTTTCCCCTGGTGAAGGGACTGATCTACGCCCGCCAGGTCGGCACGGTGCGGGCCGTCGACGATGTCAGCTTTTCTCTGGCGCGCGGCGAGACGTTGGGCCTCGTCGGAGAAAGCGGTTGCGGCAAAAGCACGACGGGCCGCATGCTGATCCGCCTGATCGAGCCGACCTCCGGCGTCGCCCGCTTCGAAGGGCGCGACATCGCCGCGGCGGAGGGCGACGACTTGCGACGGCTGCGCCGCGATATGCAGATCATTTTCCAGGATCCGTTCGGCTCGCTCAATCCGCGTATGGCGGTGGCGGAGATCATCGCCGAGCCCCTGGTGATTCATGGAGAGGGCGATGCCCGGCAGCGCGCCCGCCGCGTGCGCGAGCTGCTCAGCATCGTCGGTCTGCCGGGCTATGCGAGCGAGCGTTATCCGCATGAGTTCTCGGGCGGCCAGCGGCAGCGTATCGGCATCGCCCGGGCGCTCGCGCTGAAGCCGAAGATGCTGATTTGCGACGAGCCGGTATCGGCGCTCGACGTGTCGATCCGCGCGCAGGTGGTCAACCTGCTGCGTGACCTGCAGCGCGACTTCGATCTCGCCTACCTCTTCATCTCGCATGACCTCAGTGTCGTGAAGCACATCTCCAATCGCATCGCCGTCATGTACCTTGGCAAGATCGTCGAGATCGCCGACAAGCGCACGCTGTATGCCAAGCCGGCGCATCCCTACACGCAGGCGCTCCTGTCAGCCATCCCTCTGCCCAAGCCCGGGGCTAAGCGCATGGGCGCGCCGATCCAGGGCGATATTCCAAGCCCGCTCAATCCTCCGCAGGGGTGCCGCTTCCATACGCGCTGCCCGCATGCGTTCGATCTTTGCCGCAAGATCGAGCCGCAGCTGCTTCCCGGCCCCGACGGGCAGCGGGTTGCCTGCCATCTCGTGCACCCGGTTGCGGCCTGACCGGCACGGTAAAGATTGCATGAAGTGGCCGGCGGCGCGCGATTGGGCCGGGACAGGACTATCAGGGCGCGCTATGCTCCAGCCTTACGCTTAGTGGGCCGCAGCATTGGTGGCAGCACGATAAGCGCGCGTTTGCCATCGCGGAACATCGCGGCCCCTTGAACTTTCACGTTCAGGAGAATGGGTCATGGCGCAACTCGATGTCATCATGCCGGCGCAGCCGACCGACGCACTGCCGCAGGTCCGCTCAATCCAGCCTCGCGATTTGCGCGACGCGCTTGCCAAAGGCCTGGAGGATTTCTGGGCCATGCCGACCCATGTGATCTTCATCTGCCTGATGTACCCGATCATCGGCCTCCTGTTGGGGCGCTTGGCGTTCGGCTACGATTTCATCCCGCTGCTCTATCCGCTGGCCGCCGGGTTCACGCTCATCGGGCCATTGGCGGCCATCGGCCTTTATGAGCTGAGCCGCCGGCGCGAAGCGGGCATGGACACCTCCTGGCGCCACGCCTTCGATGTCGTCCACTCGCCGTCGTTCCCGGCCATCGCGGCGCTGGGCGGGCTGCTGCTCGTCATTCTGCTCGTCTGGGTCGCGTGCGCCCAGGCCATCTACGATGCCAGCTTCGGCCGCCGTGAGTTCGCCTCGGCCTGGGATTTCATCCGGGCCGTGGTGACGACGCCGGAAGGGCACAACCTCATTCTCATCGGCAATGCCGTCGGGTTCCTGTTCGCGGTGGTGTCGGCGACGTTGAGCGTGGTGTCGTTCCCGCTCCTGCTCGACCGCAACGTCGGCTTGCCCGTGGCCATGCTGACCTCGATCAAGGCCGTGCTGAAGAACCCGGTCACGATGGCGATGTGGGGCGTGATCGTCGCGGCCGCGCTGGTTCTCGGATCGATTCCGTTCTTCATCGGGCTCGCGGTGGTGATGCCGATCCTCGGCCACGCCACCTGGCATCTCTATCGCAAGGTGATCGTGCCCGACACGAGCCCCCGCCCCGAATTCCACCCGCGCCCCAAGGGGATCCGCTACGCCGCCGACTTCCCCTCCTCCCTCTTCGCCCCGAGCTCGCGGGCGAAGGAGGAGTAGGGGGCTCGTTCAAGACGCAAAGCTGGCCGGGCGTTTCGCCTGGCCAGCTTTTGTGCGGTGTGAATGCCATGAATCGAAAGCCCTCGGCTTTCTGGCATAGTGGGAAATGCGCTTCAGTCTATGTATCCGCGAACGCGGCTGTTGGGGCGGCAGCCGCGCCAATCGCATGATGACGCGGTGTAGGCTCCGGTTCTCGGATTGAGACAGCGATTTTCGTCGCATTGCCACGGACCGCCGTATGATCCACGGCCGCGGTAATCCCGATCGCGGCGATACCCTTCGTCTCGGTAGAGTGTACGGCCCCGCCCATCGATGTAACCGACTATGCCGCTCGACGGGCGGCACCCGCGACGATCACACGATGACGAAGTGTATGCGCCTGTGCGCGGATCGAGGCAGCGATTCCGATCACATTGCCAGCGGACAGTCGCCACGCCGTTCGCTCCTGAGATTTTGGTGGTCGGAAGCGCATCGCTGGGCAGCGCCGAGCCCGATAGCAGCATCATGGCCAATAAAAAAACAACCCATAAAGGCATTGCAGTCTCCTTGTTCACCTTGGGTCGGCGCTAGGGTCTGATTCGGTGCGACGACGTACCAAAATCTAGCGTGGCTCCGACCTGCTTCCAATCATCTTGCCCGGCATGATCCTGCTTACGTGCGTCGTGGGTTTTCAACGGGTGTATCAGTCGTCAACATATTGCTACAAACGCTCATAAGTAGCCCAAGCTTAGCAAATTGCCCAGGAATGTGATGGAAAGAGTTTGGCACGAACTTATGGCTTCCAGGTTGCGACGCCGTCGACGGTGTCTGTCTCCAAGAAAAACCAGGAACGAGTTGCTCGATCCCGGGCGTTCGCTTGGCTGACACGCCACCCTCGATTGATATTAGCGGTCTATGGTCCGGGTTTAAGGCGTGTCCGTATGCAATCAATCTTGTGTAAAGGCCCTGTTCAACTGTTGAACGCGCGTTTGACGTTCAATAATTGAACGTGCTATTACCCGGCGGAATGGGGGATGACCGTGGCCGGACGCAAGACAGGAACCATCGAAAGCGAGATTGAGCGCCACCACATCGCGAGCATTCTCGCGTCAGTGGATCGCAATGCCAATGTTTCGCAGCGCACCCTGGCAAAGGATCTCGGTATCGCTCTGGGGCTCGTCAATCTTTACCTGAGGCGCTGTGCCAAGAAGGGCCTGATCAAAGTTAGGCAGATTCCACCGCGCCGCTATGGCTACTATCTCACCGCGCAGGGTTTTGCTGAGAAGTCGCGCCTGACGGCTGAGTATCTGTCCTGGTCTTTTACGTTTTTTCGCAGAGCTCGCGGCGAATGCAGCGAGCTGCTGGCGGAAGCCGCAAAGCGGAAATGGCGCCGTGTGGGTTTGGCCGGTCATGGCGATCTCGCGGACATTGCCATTATGCTTGCGGCTGAGCACGGTCTGAGGATTGTGGCGGTGTGGGATGCAGCGGCGATCCGGCCTAGTATTTCAGGCGTGCGAACCGTCGCCAATCTCGAGGATACTCTTGCCGATGTCGACGGCTGGATCTTGACCAGCATCGATAGAGCGCAGTCGACCTACGATGTGTTGAGGAAGGCAAGTGGAGCGACAAACATCATCGTGCCCTCGATTTTGTCTGTGCGGACGAAGGATTTGCCGCGCGACAAAGGGAAGGTTCGCATATGACCGAAGTGTCAAAAAGGCGCGCAAGCTGCGCTCAGGGTGCATGGTTCGTTGTTCAAGCAAAGCCTCACATGGAGCGACGTGCGCTGCAGGAGCTTGAGCAGCAGGGTTTCACCGCCTTCCTGCCGAGCTATCTTCGGCGCAAGAGCCACGCCCGGAAGATAACGATTGCGCCGGCGAGCCTGTTTCCGGGCTATCTCTTTGTTTCGTTCGATACCCAGACGCAGCGGTGGCAAGCAATCAATGGCACGATCGGTGTTGTGCGGTTGTTGGCAGGGCTCCAAGGGCCGTCGCCACTTCCTGCAGGCTTTGCGGAAGACCTGTTGGCGCGCCGGGATGAGCGCGGTTGCGTCAGTCTGCCAAGTCGCAGCTTCGATGTAGGCGATCGGGTGAAGGTTTCGGGTGGTAGTTTTGCTCATGCCGTCGGCTTTTACGACGGGCAATGTGACCGGGATCGTGTTGAAATTTTGCTGGAGCTTCTCGGCCGCAAAGTTCGCGTGGAGCTTGAGGGGAGCTTGCTTGAGAGAGCAGCATAGCGGTCGTTAAGTCAGATGGATTGCGCCTACTATGGGAGGTGCTTCGGGGGCGCGTCACCCGAAGTGCGGTAGCATGAAAGTTTTTCGTTGGACGCGATAGCGGCCGGATTGGCGCTAGTTTGCAACAAGAGTTGGAGCGCAACGTGGATATCGCGGGTAAACGAGTAGTGGTGATCGGTGGCGCTGGGTTGATCGGCTCTCATTGTGTTGAGCAGCTTGCCAAGGAAGATGTACGTGAGATCGTGATTTACGACAATTTCGTCCGCGGTACGCACGAAAATCTTGCTGATGCTTTGAAGGACCCGCGAGTAAAGGTGTTCGAGGCCGGCGGGGACATTACGCAAACGGATATTCTTGCTGCTGCATTGAAAGATGCCGACGCCGTCTTTCATTTCGCAGCATTGTGGTTGTTGCAATGCCACGAATATCCACGCTCCGCCTTCGACGTAAATGTCAGAGGCATATTCAATGTGCTGGATGGGTGCGTCCAAAACGGCGTGCAGCGGCTTGTGTGGTCCTCATCAGCATCCGTATACGGTGATGCTGTGGAAGAGCCGATGACGGAAGATCACCCCTTCAACAACAAGAATTTCTATGGTGCCACGAAGATATGTGGGGAGGCGATGGCTCGCGCCTATCATTATCGCTATGGGCTCGATTATGTTGGGCTCCGCTACATGAATGTATATGGATCGCGCCAGGACTATCGCGGCGCGTACATCGCGGTCATCATGAGGATGCTCGATGCGATTGACCGTGGCGAAGGACCGACAATTCTTGGCGATGGCTCCGAAGCCTTTGATTTCGTCGCGGTGGAGGATTGTGCCCGAGCGAACATCTGCGCGATGCGATCTAAGGCGACAGACAGTTTCTACAATGTGGGTACGGGTAAGCGGACATCGCTGAAAGAGATTGCGGAAAAGCTTCTCAATCTTACGGGGTCGAATCAACCGATCAAATATGCGCTCCGCAGTCAAGCAACGCTTGTGAGAAACCGCATTGGTTCGCCTGTGAAGGCGGCCAAGGAAATTGGCTTCACTGCGCAGATCGACCTTGATGACGGTCTGCGCCGCCTCATCGAATGGCGCCGGTCTCACATTGAGCAGGTCGCGCAGCGGCGCGCCAAAGCGGCAATCTAGCGAACGCGGAAAAATCCGTCTCATGTGCGGCATTGCGGGTGTACTCCATCGCGACGGCCGGCCGGCTTCGGCGATGGTGCTGCGTGGTATGACCAATCTCATTGCGCATCGTGGGCCTGATGGAGAAGGGCACATCGTCGATGGTCCTGTTGGGCTCGGCCATCGCCGCTTGTCCATCTTGGATTTAACGGACGCCGCGCGCCAGCCGATGGCGACATGCGATGGCCGCTATGTGCTAACCTACAATGGGGAAATCTATAATTTTCTAGAGCTCAAAGCGGCCTTGTCTGCCAGAGGGCACACGTTTCGCTCCACGGGCGACACGGAAGTACTGCTGGCGGCTTTCGCGGAGTGGGGGATTGGTGCGCTTAACCGTTTGAACGGCATGTTCGCGTTCGCCGTTTGGGACGCAGCCCTTCAGGTGCTCACGGTCGCGCGGGATCGCTTTGGCGTGAAGCCCGTCTACTACGCGCAAATTGATAATACGTTGCTGTTTGCTTCTGAGATCAAAGCCTTTCACGGATTTCCGGGGTATCGAGCAAGGCTCAATGTGGCCGGTCTTTCCGAGTACTTGTCGTTCCAGAACTTTTTTACTGACGATACCCTCTTTGCGGGCGTGAAATTGTTGCCGGCAGGCTGCTATCTGCAAGTCTCGGCGGGCCACTCCGAGGTCGCGCCGACGCGCTATTGGGATTTCCACTTCGAAGAGCCCACTGAGCGTATCAGTGAAGCGGAGGCGCTCGACGAGCTCGACCGCTTGTTCCGACAGGCTGTCAACCGTCAGATGATTTCTGATGTGGACGTTGGGTCTTACCTGTCGGGGGGGGTGGATTCAGGCTCGATCACATCGATAGCAGCGCGGCAGGTGCCGTTCATACGCACATTTACGGTCGGCTTTGATCTGCATTCGGCCTCTGGTGTGGAACTCGGCTACGACGAGCGGTCGAAAGCCGAGCACATGTCCTATTTGTCACGTACAGAGCATTACGAGATGGTGTTGAAGGCGGGCGATATGGAGCGCTCGCTGCCAAGACTCGCCTGGCATCTCGAAGAGCCGCGCGTCGGTCAGTGCTATCCCAATTTCTATGCCGCCAAGCTAGCGTCCAAGTTTGTGAAAGTCGTGCTGTCGGGAACCGGGGGAGACGAGCTGTTTGCGGGCTATCCATGGCGATACTATCGCGCAGTCGTGAACGATAATTTCGATGACTACGTTCGGAAATACTACGGTTTCTGGCAGCGCCTCCTTCCCAACGGCGCTCATGAACGGATATTGGCTCCGGTTTGGGCGGAGGCTAGGCACACTTCACCTGAGGCCATCTTTCGCGGCGTCTTCAATGGTCATGCGCCGACGCTTGCCCAGCCAGAGGACTATATAAATCACTCACTTTACTTCGAGGCGAAAACGTTCCTCAACGGTCTGCTGGTTGTTGACGACAAGCTCGCCATGGCTCATGGCCTTGAGAGCCGCGTGCCATTCCTCGATAACGATCTTGTTGATTTCGCAATGCGCCTTCCTGCGCGCATGAAGCTCGGAAACCTGACGGAAGTTATGCGCCTCAATGAGAACGAGCCTGGAGGCAAGGCTCAGCGATACTTCGAAAAAACTCAGGACGGCAAACTTCTATTGCGCCGCATGATGGCGCGCCACATCCCGGCGCACGTTGCTGAGCGAGAGAAGCAGGGCTTTTCGGCGCCCGACGCAAGCTGGTTCAAGGGCGAAAGCATTGATTATGTCCGCTCGAGGCTGCTGAACAGTCGCGCACGGATCTACGACTTCCTCGACGAGCGAACGGTCCGCGACTTGATCGACGATCACATCGCAGGACGCCAGAACCGCCGCCTATTCATCTGGTCGATGCTCTATCTGGAGCAATGGTGCGAGGCGTACCTGTGAGCAAAGCCGCGTTGTCGCTGGCCGCGCGCGCTGTGGCCGTAGTGGGGCTCTGGCGGCCGCTGGTCGATCGAACGCGCGAATTCTGGCTGATCGTCTTGCGCCATCGATCGCTTATTCGCGAGCTCGTCATTCGCGACCTGAAAGGTGGGCATGCTGGGCATGGTTTGGGTTCGTTCTGGATCTATGCACAGCCGCTGGTCGTCGTCGCGACTTTCATGCTCATTTTCGGTGTTGTCATTGGTTCGCGGATAGCAATCACGGAAAGCTTTCCTGGGGACTATACGGGCTACGTCCTCGTGGGCGTCGTGCCGTGGCTTCTCACAGCGGCAGCGCTCGGGCGAGCCCCGACAGTCTTTACGGCAAATGCCAATCTCGTGAAGCAGGTGGTGTTCCCAATAGAGACGCTGCCAATTGCGAGCACGATAGCGTGTTTTGCGATGTTCGTTCCGACCTATGTCGTAATGATTGCCTACAAGTTTTTCGTCGGAGGGTTGTCGCCGATTGTCGCTTTGCTGCCTCTTGTTCTTGCGATGCATGTGCTGGGCATCGTTGGCCTCATGCTAACGCTGTCGGTTGTGACCCCTTTCCTAAGGGACCTGAGAGAGCTCGTTACCATCTACGTTGCGATTTCTCTGTACGTCACCCCGGCGACCTACCTCCCGGATTGGGTACCTGCCGCTCTACGGCCGCTCCTCTATCTGAATCCGTTCAGCTACGTGGTGTGGGTTTACCAGGATGTTCTGTTCTATGGGCGGATCGATCACGGATTCGCATGGCTTGTTATGCCGCTGATGGCCATCGTCTTGTTCGTTATCGGGTTGTTTGTGTTCCGGCAGGCTAAAAGGTATCTCGGTAATGTCCTATGAAGCGCCCGTCAGAACCAACGCTGCTGCGGATGAAGGCGACCGCGCCGTGGCGATCAGCGTGCGAGGCCTTTCGAAGGCCTATTGGCGCTACGAAAAGCCAACAGACTTGATCCGCGAATTCGTCACCGGCCGCAAGCTCAGAACTGAAAGGTGGGCCCTACAGGATGTCTCCTTTGATGTCCCTCGGGGATCGGTGGTCGGTATCATTGGTGCAAATGGTTCAGGTAAGAGCACCCTCCTTCGCATAGTCGCTGGATTGCTCGATGCAACCAGCGGCACTGTCGATGTCGAGGGGCGCATTTCTGCCATCCTCGAGCTTGGCACCGGCTTTCATCCTGATTTCACAGGCCGTGAAAATATTCTGATGGGCGGCATGTGTATCGGTATGAGCCGTGAGGAGATTGAGGCGCGCATTCCTTGGATCATCGAGTTCAGCGAGCTCGGGCGTGTTATTAATGATCCATTCCGCACGTATTCTAGCGGTATGCAGGCGCGGTTGACATTCTCCACAGCCGTCTCTGTCGAGCCTGACATTTTTATTGTAGACGAAGCGCTCGCGGCTGGTGATGCTTTTTTTGCCAACAAGTGCATGAAGCGTATTCGCGAGATCTGCCACAGCGGCGCGACGGTGCTGTTTGTCAGCCACAGTGCTGGTCAGGTCGCCCAGCTGTGTGAAACAGCGGTCTGGCTGGAAGACGGGCGAATCCGAGAGATCGGACCGGCGCGCGATGTCACGCGTCGATACGATTACATGACCCACACCCACAATTCCCTGGGGTCTGGTCGCGTTGTTGCCGTGGCTCAAAGTGAGCTCGATGACTCAGGCAGCCCAGAATCGACCGCCGGAGTAATCGAAGTCTACCGTCGAGGCCCGGTGCAAATTACTAAAGTCGAGCTGATTGGGGCGGAGGGGCAAAGGACGAACGTGTTTCGAACTTGGGATCCGTGGCGTTTGAATGTGCACTACGTCTGCCCGGAGCCTCCCCCTGATTTCTCGATGGGCATGGCTGTCACGATTGAGCGGGAACCGGATCTTCTGCGTGTTGCGCAATTCAACACCCTGAGTCCTAGCGGGCGAGTTCGCGATCTCGAACAATATGAGAAGTTTGCAACGCCCGTACAACACGCAGGGATCGCGTCATGTCGCATGCCTGAATTGCAGCTGCTCGAAGGGAAATATGTTCTCTCGTTGGCACTCCAGCCCAATGTGCCCGGTCTCAATGATTACTTTGAGTATCACGAGCGAACGTATCACTTCACCGTTCAGTCAGCTGGATTTCCCTCAGGGGCCGTAGTCTATCCGCACGTTGAGTGGGAACATGAGGAGATCAAGAACAGCGCATGAGGAACGGTGCGGGTATCTCGCGAGCGATGCGGGCGCTCAGCCCCACGTCAGCAGCACAAGCTGTGAGATCCACGGCACGGCACCTTGCTAGGCGGCTAACAAGGCGGAAATCTGAGCTGTTCGAGCAGACGCTGCTTTCAGCTGCGAGAAGTGCCGCGATCCGCGGCGATCATCGCGTCATCTTGCCAACGGATCGCTCGGAACGCAAACGCGACGCGCTTCGCATTGGATTCTTCGACAACCTTGCTAACCAGGCATTTATCAGCGCTCGCGTGTTGCGGCGCCTTGGGTATGAAGCCGATGTTGTCCTGCAGGAAAACTTCATCGATCGCTTCGTGTTGGCCCAGCCCTTGTGGGAAGATGCCGAATTCGAGGGCGTGAATGCCTGGGAACCACTTGTGCCGCCGGTTGGCTGGGCGCCTCCGAGTTTCGTTCGATCCGTGCGATACGACGTGAATCTGGAAAGGAAGTTTGCGCGTCGCCTGAGCGCGGTCGACAAAGTCATCGATCTCTACAAAGCCTCCTTCGGCACGACGCTGCCGCGGGACCTTGCTCTCCTGCTCGCTCAGAACATGGGGCACTGGGACTACATAAAGGCGATGCACGACTATGATGTCGTCGTGTTAAGCATGGGGGCGACAAAGTTGGCGCCCTTCTGTCAACGCCCGACTGTAATCTGCCCACTGGGGGGAGATCTCTATATCCGGGCGTTCGAGGAAGACGTCGATGGGCTGCTGTTCCGAGCCGGCTTCAGAGGTGCGAAGCAAATTGCCATAGCTGAGACCGACTACGATGAATATCTGGACCGGCTAGGCGTCGCCGCAGATCGAACTTTCATGCCGCTGCTTGTTGATACCGATATCTATCACGACAACCCGGAGCCCGATCTGCGGCGGAAGTGGCAGGAGCAAGTCGGCGGAAGTGTTTTCTTGTTCGGCACTTGCCGGCAGTCATGGGAATGGAAGGGGACGGATCGCCTAATAGAGGGCTTTGCAGCATTTCGCCGGGCGCATCCAGAAGCGTCCGATTGGCGACTCATATTGCAAGCTTGGGGGGACGATCTTGATCGATCTCGGGCCCTCGTCCAGTCCTTTGGCCTGGACCAGTCGACAATATGGATGTCGATGTGCTCGAAAGGTCTCCTGAGGCAGCGGCAGCGGGCGGCAGATATAGCATGTGACCAGTTCGTCATGGAGGGCTATGGCGCATCAGTGCTTGAGGCGATGGCAGCGGGTAAGCCCGTGATAATCTCGCCGGTGCCTGAAGCATCCAAGCATCGGTTCCGGACTGAACCTCCGCCGTTCGTTGGTGCTCGAACGGCTCACGAGATCGCGGCAGCTCTCGCGCGTCTGCTTGATCCTGATGTCCGCCGCAAGATTGGCAAGGCCTCACGGGCTTGGGTAGAGAACGAGCATGGGTATCGCGCTCTGGCGCCCAGTTATGTCGAGATGCTTGAAAGGGCAGCTGAGGTTCACGGAGATGTTCCATCAGCCACGCGACGTTCCTTCACTGCCGCATTGAAAGAAGCGCATTCGAATGCGCGTGCCGATTTGAAGATGCGCTGGAATCGCGTGCTTCCCATGGGCGACGTTTTTGTCGACCGTTGGGAGAAGGCGCGTTTTCTTGGCTTCGGCGAGGGGGCGAGTATCTATGATAGCGCTGTCGTCATCGGGGACGTAAAAGTGGGGGAAAAGACTTGGATCGGCCCCAACTGTATTCTTGATGGTTCAGGAGGGCTTTCGATTGGCTCAACCTGCTCCATTTCGGCCGGAGTACAGATCTACTCACACAACACCGTCGATTGGGCGGTCTCTGGCGGAGTATCGTCGTACCACCGGCAAGCGATCGAGATCGCTGACCGAGTCTACATCGGACCTGGCGCAATAATCGCCGGGGGCAGTCGCATCGGTGCGAGGTCGATCATTGGCGCACTATCGTTCGTGAACGGTGAGATCCCGCCCGGCTCATTCGCCGTCGGCACTCCCGCGCGTGTCGTAGGACATGTGAATGTCGCCAGGGACGGCAGCGTTTCGATTGCTCGCAGCGACAAGTAGTTTCAGCGAATGCTCCGCCACAGATCGAAGGTCACCTCATGATCAGTATCACTGAACCCAGCTTTGATGAGACAGAGATCGAAATGCTGCGCGCAGTGCTCGCCTCGAAATGGGTGACGCAGGGCCCCATGACCGAGCGCTTCGAGAAATTGATCGCGGAGAAGCAGGGGGCGACCTATGCGATGGCTTGTACGTCCTGTACGTCTGCATTGCACCTTGCGACGATGGCGCTTGGGTTGAAGCCCGGTGACGAAGTGATTGTGCCGGCTCTCACCTGGATAACCAGCGCTCATGCGGCAGAGTATGTCGGGGCACGTGCCGTTTTCGCCGATATCGATCTTCAAACATTCAATATCGACCCCAGCTCGCTGGCGGCTGCTATCACTCCACGAACGAAAGCAGTGATGGCCGTCCACCTATTTGGGCTTGCCGCACCGATGGATGAGATAAGGGCAATATGTGCTCCGCGTGGCATACGCATCATCGAAGACGCTGCGTGTGCCATCGCCACATCGTACAAGGGGCAGCCTGTCGGGGCGCTTGGCGATCTTGGTTGCTTCTCGTTCCACCCCCGCAAGGTAGTCACGACGGGAGAGGGTGGAGCGGTAACAACAAATGACGTGGAACTTGCAGCGATCGTTAGATCATTGCGCAATCATGGGACCACAGGTCTCCCATCTGCCAACATCGAGCCGCACGGTCCTTGGACCATGGGCAAGTTCGACCGTCTTGGTTTCAACTTGCGCCTCTCCGATATTCAAGCTGCTGTTGGAGTTGCGCAGATGAGCAAGCTCGAGAAATTGGTGGCCGACCGTCGTGCTACGGCTCGTCGCTACACGCAGATGCTCGCCGATACGGAAGACCTCATTCTCCCCAACGGCGGTGACATGGCCGGTCACACCTATCAATCATACGTGGTGCGGCTGCGCGAAGGTGGGCGCAAACGGCGCAATGCGGTCATGTCTGCAATGGCATTGGCCGAGATGCAAAGCCGGCCAGGTACCCATGCGGTGCACCGGCTTGGCTACTACTGCGATAAATACAACCTGAAGCCTGAGCAATTCCCAAATGCCGCGGCTGCGGAAGATACGACAATAACGCTCCCCATCGTGCCGCACATGCGCCGGTCAGACCAGGAGCGCGTGGTTGAAACATTGCGTTTAGCCATCAAGGGCTAGTTCGGAGTATAGGGGAGCTATCGAGGACCAGATTCCGTAACACAATGCACACCGAAACCTCTTCATCTTTCACAGATCGAGTTTGTCGTCTTATCCTGCGTGCGACACTTCCGTTGGCGAAACGGCTATCGGACAGAAGATTGCAACGCGGTTGCCTGCGGACCTTGTGGGGCACCACTCCGATCCTGACGCTCCCACTGAAGGCTAGAGCCGATCGCCTGCTGGGTTTTCAATCCCACTCGCTTGTGTTTACGACATATCATATTCGGCGTGACTTCGACCTAAACCTACGTCGCATAGCTAGTGCTGCATCAAGGCTGGGCCCCGCATCACGGAAAATCTTCGACCATTTTCTGCTGGCGTGGGCAATGATGCGCTACGACATCTTCCACTTCTTCTATGACCGCGGGCTGATGACGCCCACCAGTCGTTTTGGAGTTAACCTGGAAGAGCTTGATGCGCTCCGCGCCGCAGAAAAAAGGGTGTATCTTTACGCCTATGGCGCGGATGTGCGTCGCAGGCAAACGACCCTTGCGCTGGGGCGTTGGAATTTTTGTGTCGAATGCCCGACTCCCGGCACCTACTGCGTATGTGATGAGGCGCAAGGGGCCAAGGACATGGTCGAGATGCGTGCGCGTGTTACGGAGCCTGTGGCGCTTGGAGATATGGTTGCTTATGTGCCGGAAGTTCGCAACTTGCACTATTGGCCGATCGATCTTAGCGCTCAATCGGTAGTGCTGCAGAAACGGCGAGGAATCAGTGCGCTCATGATCGCGCACGCACCTAACCACACTCATTTCAAAGGCACCCTCCATCTCGAAGCTGCGATCGAGCGCCTGCGCGCTAGAGGGTATGCGCTCGACTATGTGAAGATTCAAGGTCTACCCAATACTGACGTTCTCCGGATCTTTGATGAGGCGGATATTGTTGCGGACCAGTTCATTGGCGGTGCTTACGGCTACACCGCACTTGAGGGTATGGCACGCGGAAAGCCTGTGCTCACGTACGTTCGCTCAAGCAGTCTCCTGGAGGCGCCGGCAGAGTGTCCATTGATTAGTACTACACCTGACACGCTGGAGGAGGTTCTGCACTGGCTTGCCACAAATCGGGATCGGCTCCCTGCGATTGGAGCACAGGGCCGCGCTTACATAGAGCGTCGCCACAGTGTGTCTGCTGTTGCGGCAAGGCTTGCGAGCCTGTACCTGGACACTGCCAGTTTCCCCCAAATTCTGAGGGAGCGCCTCAACGAGTTCCGGAGGCTTGAGCAGGGGCGAGTGGATTCGATCGCAATGTTGGATGATTGGCATCATCCGTGGCAGGTACGATGAGCACTATGCGGAGCGAGCCGAGATGCTTCCTTCTCAAGCTAACCTGGATGTACTGCTTTCCAAGGGCACACCTCCCAACCGATCTATCACTACGTAAACTGCTGGTCTAACTTCGTGCGCAAGATCCACACTTCGACATTTCGATCCGAGCGTTACGGCAATGCGCCGTTGCGCCTTGACGAGTTCGTAAGTGACGGCGATCACATAATGGAAGGCGCACTGAAAGCGTCGGACGGAACCTGGTTTCCCATCATTGATGGTGTGCCATCTTTCCTCACTGGTGTGTTGAGGCCCGACCTTTCCGATTTCGCCAGGCGCCATGACCTGCGTTTGCAAGAGACGGTCGCCCGTCCCGAAGCTGCCGAACAAGCCAAGACGAACCAAACGTTCTCGGACAAGTGGACCAGATTCAAGAACTATGGTCTCGAGCCACAGCATGAGGAGTTTCTATTCGGTTGGTATTGCAAAAAGTTTGGCCTCACCTCGCGCGAGGAACTTGAAGCCTTCTACCGCAAACGCTGCCGCATCCTCGAGTGCGGCCCTGGCTCCGGCTTCAATACGCGATTTATGGCACGCCATTGTCCCGGCGAGGTGTTTGCGCTCGACATATCGGCAGCGGCGTTCACGACATTTGATAATACGAGAGACTTGCCCAATTGCACGGTGGTGCAGGCTGACTTGATGGAAGCGCCATTCCCCGATGAGTATTTTGACTTCATCATCGCCGACGGCGTTTTGCACCATACACCGAACACCCGAGCGGCAGTGAGTGCGTTATGGCGGAAGCTCGCCCCTGGCGGCGAGTTCTTCTTTTACGTCTATAAGAAGATGGGAGCGGCGCGTCAGTTCTCCGATGCGCACATTCGCGACGTGTTCAAGAACCTTGCCCCAGAAGCATGTTACGAGGCTTGTGAGGGGTTGACGGAGCTTGGTCGTGAGCTGTCCCGCCTGGGAGCAACGATTACTCTTGAAAAGCCGATCCCGGTGCTGGGCATTCCCGCCGGGACCCACGATGTCCAACGCTTGATCTACTACAATTTCGTCAAATGCTTCTGGAACGACGCTTTCGACTACGAAACCAACAACATGGTCAACTTCGATTGGTACCATCCTCACAATGCTTGGCAGCATAGCCAGGTGGAAGTTAAGCAATGGCTGATGGATCTTGGTGCGTCAGATTTGCGGTTCCAAGACGCCAATCCGAATGGCATCTCGGTGATCGCGACCAAGGCGAATTGAGATGCACGTTTTGGTCACTGGTGGCTCCGGGTTTGTCGGGATGGCGTTGGTGCGGCGCCTGCTTGGCGAAGGGTGCAGGGTTACGGCGCTGGTACGCCCGGGGGCCAAATCACCGGCTGGTTGTGCGGGTCTTACGCACGACATGGGCTCAGGATATGTGCAACAACTTCCGGCGGGCATCGACGCCATCGCACATCTTGCCCAATCTCGAGTTTATAGACGTTTCCCGACCGATGCAGTCGAGATGATGGCCGTGAATGTTGGCGGAGCGTTTGAGGTGTTGTCAGCCGCAGCGGCTGCAGGTGTCGAGCGCTTCTGCCTCGTCTCGTCCGGCTCGGTTTATGAGCCTTTCCACGGTCCACTGGCGGAGAATGTCCGCTGTGCTCCCGCGTCTTTCCTTGGGGCGAGCAAGCTCGCTGCGGAGATGATTGCCCGGCCATTTGGCGAGCTTTTCGCCCTCTCCGTATTGAGACTGTCTACGCCATTCGGGCCTGGCCAGACGGATCGCCTTGTGCCGGAGCTTGTGAGGCGCGTCATGACAGGTGAGCCAGTCACCCTACCCCTGCAGGGTGATGGCATGACCTTTTGCCCGACGTATGTTGACGACATTGCAGATGTTATTTTTCGCGCCCTCGATGATCGTTGGGTGGGGACATTCAATGTCGCATGCCCCAAAGTGCACTCCATCGCAAGTGCTGCTCAAACGATCGGCGACGCGCTTGGACGAGCGCCCTCTTTCGAGCGCAAACCGATCGCAGCGCCTGTAGTAGTGCCGGACCTGACAAATCTGGGCCGTCAGTATGATTTGCGTCGATTTCGTCTGTTCGCCGACGGCGTGAGAGAAATGGTCCGTTCGGGAGGATGATGACCTGCCAACATCCGGCTGCTTTCCGAAACGGGCGCCCGCTTCGGGTGCTCCACTGTCCGTGGAACGTTGCGGGCCAATCTGCGCAACTCGCGGCCTCTGAGCGAGCGCTGGGTGCTGACAGCCGTACAGTGGTGATCGAGGAACTGCTGGAGGGCTTCCCTGCGGATGAGTGCCTTACGGGTTCTCGACCGGGACTTGTTGAGCGGGAAATTGCACGCTGGCGTCTCCTTTGGCGAGCAGTACGCTGGGCTGACGTCGTGCATTTTTCCTTTGGACAAAGTTGCCTTGTGCCGCACGCTTGGCCGGGATTTGCTGATGTGAGCTGGAAATACCCGCCCTCAATCTTGCGGCGGCTTTATGCCCGGCTTGTGTGGTTGAAGGACCTGCCTCTTCTCTCTTGCGCTGGTAAGAGATTGGCCGTCAGTTGGCAGGGTGATGACGCACGGCAACGCGACCGCTCTCTCCAGTTATTTCCTGTTTCGATCGCGCACGCGCTTGATGAGAGTTACTATCCACCCGGCTCCGATAATTGGAAACGGAAGACCATTGCAGCGTTCGACCGCTATGTTCCAATCCACTACGCGCTGAATCCCGATCTGATGCACGTATTGCCGTCGCGCGCTACATTCCTGCCCTATGCGAGTTTCGATCCTGGCAGCGTAGTACCAAGGTTCCTCGATCAGATTCACGCACGCCCACTCGTCTTCGCGCACGCGCCGAGCCACCGCGGAGCTAAAGGCACAGAGCACGTGCTGGCCGCTGCGGAACGCTTGAGGAATGAGGGACTGGTATTCACTCTCGACCTCGTCGAAGGCCTGCCAAGACAGGAAGCTCTCGCCCGCTACGCTACCTGCGATGTCATGATCGATCAGCTGCTGGCTGGGTGGTACGGAGGGTTGGGTGTCGAAGCAATGGCGCTGGGTAAACCGATTGTTGTTTATGTGCGTAGCTGCGATTTGGAATTTGTTCCTACCGTTATGCGTAACGAACTGCCTGCAATTCCAGCGACAACCGAGACGATCGCCGATGTTATGCGAGCGCTTATCGTGATGCGGCGAGCTGAGGTTGCCGAGATCGGCCGTCGATCCCGCGCATTTGTTGAGCGCTGGCACGATCCACGTGCCTTGGCGGCTCGCACACTTCAAGACTATTCGGCCACAGCGTGAAGCGCATCACCATCCTCACCGTCGTGGGCGCGCGCCCGCAATTCATCAAGGCGGCGGCCGTCAGCCGTGCGTTCCGTGGGAGCGACGGCATACGCGAGGTCCTGGTCCACACGGGCCAGCACTTCGACGAGAACATGTCGGACGTGTTTTTCCATGAGCTGGACATTCCACCGCCCGACGAGCATTTCGCCATCAATGGTGGCAGTCACGGTGCCATGACGGGCCGGATGCTCGAGGCGGTCGAGGGCGCAATTCTGCGGTACAAGCCGGATTGGGTCCTCGTCTATGGTGACACGAATTCGACGCTGGCCGGCGCGCTTGCGGCCTCCAAGCTGCACATACCCGTGGTGCACGTCGAGGCTGGACTGCGGTCGTTCAATCGGCGTATGCCAGAGGAGATCAATCGTGTTCTGACAGATCACGTATCGGCGTTGCTGCTGGTGCCAACCCAAGCTGCGCTGGCGAACCTTGCAGCGGAGGGCATCACGCGCGGGGTACACCATGTCGGCGATGTCATGCAGGATGCGCTCAGCCACGCGATGGAGCGGGCGCGGAAATCATCGCGGATCCTTGAAGAACTCGGCATCGCCGCGGGCGGGTATGTGTTGGCGACCGTTCATCGCGCTGAAAACACCGATGACCGGGACCGGCTTTCTGCCGTCCTGGCCGTGATCGAGCGGGAGGCCGAGCGGCGGCCGGTCATTCTGCCTATGCACCCGCGCACGCGGGCTGCGGTGGCGCGGACGGGTGTTGGAACGGGTGCAATACGCATCATCGATCCTGTCGGTTATATCGATATGGCCCGCTTGCTAGATGGCTGCAGCCTCGTTGTGACTGACTCCGGCGGTCTGCAGAAAGAAGCCTACTTCGCGCGTCGTCCCTGCATCACCTTGCGCGATGAGACCGAGTGGGTCGAGACCATCGAGCACGGCTGGAACCGGTTATGGACAGAGCCAGGCTGGCGCACGCCCCGCACGGACATCGCGGACTACGGTGACGGCAATGCCGCCGCCCGTGTTCTTGCTGCCATAACGCGCCATGGAGGCTGAGTGAATGTGCGGCTTGTACGGATCGATCGGCTTCACGCCCGACTCTGACCGTATCGACCTCGTTGCGCATCGCGGCCCCGACGGGCGCGGATGGCGGGTGTACGATGCGCCGGCTGGTCCCGTCGCTCTCGGCCACCGGCGGCTTGCCATCATCGATACGTCCGACGACGGCCTGCAGCCGATGCCGGATGTGTCCGGCCGTTTCCATGTCGTGTTCAATGGCGAGATCTACAATTATGTCGAGTTGCGGGACGAGCTGAGATCCAAAGGCGAGGCGTTCCGCACGCTGAGCGATACGGAGGTGCTTCTGCGCGCCTTCATGGTCTGGGGGGCGGAGTGTCTGCCACGCCTGCGCGGGATGTTCGCGTTCCTGATCTGGGACGATCGCGAGAAGCGCTTGTTCGCTGCGCGCGACCGGTTCGGGATCAAACCGCTGTACGTTCTGGAGGCCGCAGGTCATGTGGCCTTCGCGTCGGAGATCAAGCAGCTGATCGCGCTCGGCGGGACGGCCGTCCGGATGAATGTGGCCAGGATCCACGATTTTCTCGAAAGCGGCATTCTTGACCACAGCGACGAGACGATGTTTGAGGGCATTCGCCAGGTGCGCGGTGGGGAGTACGCCGTGGTCGATACGGCGAACGGCAGAGCGGCTGTCACCGTTCGCAGATGGTACGATGCCAAAGCGGGCGCCGCGGCACTGACCGAGGACGGGGCGGCTCAACGGTTCAACGTCCTCATGGAAGAGGCCGTTCGCTTCCACCTGCGCTCCGATGTTCCCGTCGGTTCGTGCCTCTCGGGTGGGCTGGACTCCTCGTCCATCGTGTGCCTCATGGCACGGCAGATGCCGAACGGACAGAAGGTCAAGACCGTGTCCGCCTGCTACGGGGAAAAGAGCGTCGACGAGAAGCCGTTCATGGACGCCGTCGTTGCGCATGCGCAGACCGACCCGCACTTCATCTATCCGCGGGCCGAGGATCTTTTCCAGAAAGCGTCCGATATTACCTGGCATCAGGATGAGCCGTTCGGGTCGACGTCCATCTTCGCTCAATGGTGCGTCTTCCAGGAGGCAAGGCGGGCGGGCGTCAAGGTCATGTTGGATGGCCAAGGCGCCGATGAGCAGCTTGCCGGCTATCACTTCGCTTTCCCTTACCACGTTGCCGGCTTGGTGCGCCGAATGCAGTTCGGCGAAGCCGGGCGCACGGTTCAGGAGCTGCGCCAGATGCACGGTATCTCGCTGGGGGCCCAGATGATGCAGCTGGGCGCCGCGCTGATGCCGCCACCGGCCGTTGCATTGGTTCGCTCGCAAGTCCGGCGTACGACAGGGGGAAGCGGGTGGCTCGATAGCGCTGTCATCCGCGCGCGTGGCAATCGGACAGGGGCCATGCGTTCAGGCGTTGCCTCGCTTGGGCTCCACCCGCCCACCGACCTTCGCAGTCTTTGCCTGGCGATGACGTTCGCCTCCAATCTCCAGATGCTCCTGCACTGGGAGGATCGCAACTCGATGGCGCACTCGATCGAGGCTCGCGTGCCGTTCCTCGATCATCCGCTCGTCGAGTTCTCCCTTGCCCTTGGCAATGATCACAAGATCGTCGGCGCGGATACGAAGCGTGTACTCCGGCGGGCGATGGCGGGAGTCTTGCCGAGCGCAGTGGTGGAGCGTCGCGACAAGCTCGGTTTTTCCACGCCCGAGCAACATTGGTTCCGCGGACCATTGCGCGGGCTTGTGCATGACCTGACCGAGGCGGCGCTGCAGCGCTATCCGGCCCTCTTCAATCCCGGCAAAGTGCGGGAATTGCGCGATGCGATGCTGGACGGGCGCAGGCCCGTCAAGCCGGAGCTGTGGCGCATCATCAACCTGGGCATTTGGGGCGAGCGTTTCGCCGTGGCGCTGTGACGGTACGCATGTCCCCTCCCGCGAGTACAGCCCTGCGGAAAGACATTCGCGTCGCCCATTTGGCGCTGGCCCACAAGGCACGAGACGTCAGGATTTTCGAGAAGGAGTGCCGCTCGCTTGCTGAGGCTGGCTATGATGTTTACCTGCTGGCGCCCGACGCCCCGGACGGGGAGAAGTTGAACGGCGTCTCGATGCGATCGGTCGACGTGCCGAGAGCTGGCAATCCAGCGTCGCGCTGGACCAGGCGGCTGGCCAACGTGACGCGCGTGGCCCGTGGCCTGCAGGCCCATATCTACCACCTGCACGAGCCCGAGCTCATTCCGGTGGGCCTGGCTCTGCAGCGCACCGGGGCCAAGATCATTTATGATGCCCACGAGGATGCGCCCGTGGAGGCGTGGTCGCTCAATGCCGAACGCCCTCTGCGCAAGCTCACGTTGCCGCCCCTTTGGTGGAGCCTTCTCAGCATGGCCCGCTTGCGTTTCGACGCGTTCGTTGCTGTTACGCCACATATTGCGCGGACATTTCCAGCGTCCAGGACCATAGAGGCGCGGAATTATCCCCGGTCGGAGATGTTTGCGCTGAAGCCAGGAGATGGCCTGCCGCGACGCCCGCACGCTATATTCGCCGGGCTGGTCTCCCGGACGCGCGGTGCCATGGAGATGCTCGACGCGCTGACGGCATTGCCGGCCGGCTCCGATATTCGACTGCAACTGTTTGGCACGATCGATACGCCGAAGTTAGAGGAAGAGATGCGCCGCCACTTGGGATGGCAACGCGTGGATTTTGTCGGTCATCAGCCTTGGAGGACGGTGCTGGAGGAGTACGGCCGGGCAACGGCCGGGCTCTTGCTTTACGCGCCGGCAAGGGAGCAGCAGTGGGCGCTTCCCGTCAAACTGTTTGAGTTTCTTTTGGCGGGCCTGCCTGTGATCTCGTCGGACAATGCCTACTGGCGCGAATTCCTGGCCGGCAATCCGGCCGTCACCTTCGTTCGTCACGGCGACGCCAAAGGCACGGCGGATGCGCTGGTGCGCTTGGCCAAAATGCCTCTTCAAGAGGCGCGGGCCCTCGGGCGCGCGGGCGCAGAGCATGCGATGGCGCGCTACAGTTGGAACAGTGAGGCGGCGCGGCTGGTCGGCTTGTACGACCGTTTGGCACGCATCCCGTCGGCCGCTGCAAACTAGGATCAGGCGAATGTCTGGACGATATCTCGTGCGGGTGGCCACACATGGATAGGACAACACCGAAGGACATGGTTGCGAGCCTCGTGGCGTGCATCGCGGCCCGCGACTACCGCATCGGCGTCATCGGATTGGGTTATGTCGGTATTCCGCTGGTGCTCTCGGCCTGCAAGGCCGGATTCAAGATTACCGGCTTCGATATCGACGCCAGGCGAGTCGATCAGATCAATCGCGGCGAGAGCTTCATCAAGCACATTCCGACCGAGGCCATCAACGAGGCAGTCAAGGGCGGGAGGTTCGTGGCGACGACGGACTTCGACAAGCTTAAGGACGTCGATGCCATCATCATCGCGGTGCCGACGCCGTTGTCGAAGCAGCGCGAGCCGGACCTGAGCTATGTCGAGAGCACGGCCGATGCCATTGCGCCGCGGCTGCGCAAGGGGCAGCTCGTCGTGCTCGAATCCACGACGTGGCCCGGCACGACAGACGAGGTGATGCGCCCGCGCTTGGAGAAATCCGGCTTGAAGAGCGGTGTGGATTTCTTCCTGGCGTTTTCCCCGGAACGGGAAGATCCCGGCAACAAGGATTTCTCGACCTCGTCGATCCCGAAAGTGGTGGGGGGCGACGGCCAGGATGCGCTAAATCTGGCCAGGACCGTTTACGATGCCTTGATCGTGCGCACCGTACCGGTTTCATCATCGAAGACGGCCGAGGCCGTAAAGCTCACCGAGAACATCTTCCGGGCCGTGAACATCGCGCTCGTCAACGAGTTGAAGGTGATCTACGGCAAGATGGGCATCGACGTCTGGGAAGTCATCGAGGCGGCGAAGACGAAGCCGTTCGGCTTCATGCCGTTCTATCCCGGGCCGGGTCTCGGCGGCCACTGCATTCCGATCGATCCCTTCTATCTGACGTGGAAGGCGCGAGAGTTCGACGTCACGACTCGCTTCATCGAGCTCGCCGGTCAGATCAATACGGCGATGCCGCACTACATAGTGGACCGGGTGGCGGAGACGCTGGACCGCCGTGCAGGCAAGGGGCTGTCGAAAGCCCGGGTGCTTGTCATGGGCATCGCTTACAAGAAGAACATCGATGACATGCGTGAGAGTCCATCCCTGCGCCTCATCGAAATCCTGGAGTCACGCGGCGCAACCACCGAGTATCACGACCCGCATGTGCCCGTGATCCCAGTGACGCGCGAGCATGCTTCGCTCGCGGGGCGCACGTCGGTGCAGTTGGCGGCGGTGCCAGGCTTCGACGTGGTGTTGATTGCGACCGATCATGACGCCGTCGACTATGCGGACCTGGTAACGAACGCCAAGCTGGTCATCGACACGCGCAATGCCTGTGCACGTCTTGGCATCGTAGCGGACAACATTGTCAAAGCGTGAAGCTGCTGAAATCGGGAAGAGCCCCATGAAAACCTTCGCCCTGATTGGTGCCGCCGGCTACATCGCACCCCGCCATATGAAGGCGATCAAGGCCGTGGGCGGCGATCTCAAGGTCGCCTTTGATCCCAACGACTCCGTCGGGATCATCGACAGTCACTTTCCCGATGCGCATTTCTTCACCGAGTTCGAGCGCTTCGATCGTCATGTCGACAAGCTGCGCCGCCGTGGCGAGCGCATCGACCATGTCAGCATCTGCTCGCCGAACTACCTGCACGATGCTCACATCCGGTTCGGGTTGCGCGCGGGATCGGATGTGATCTGCGAGAAGCCGCTGGTGCTCAACCCTTGGAATATCGACGGGCTGCGCGAGATCGAGCGCGATACCAACCGCAAGGTGAGCACGATCCTGCAGCTGCGCCTGCATCCCGCCATCATGGCGCTGCGCGAAACCGTTGCCGCCTCTCGTAAGCGGCATGCTGTGGATCTCACCTACATCACATCGCGCGGGCGCTGGTACCACGCCTCATGGAAGGGCGTTGAGGCGAAATCCGGCGGTGTCGCGACCAATATCGGCGTGCACTTCTTCGATATGCTAGCGTTCGTGTTCGGCCCGCTGAGGGCCCAGAAGGCGCATCTCCGGGAACCCGAGCGCGCCGGCGGGCTGCTGGAGTATGAAAAGGCGGACGTGCGCTGGTTCCTGTCCGTGGACCGCAACGATCTGCCCGAGGCCGTCAAGCCGCACAAGACCACCTTCCGGTCGCTCACCATGGACGGAATGGAGGTAGAGTTCTCCGACGGCTTCACTGATCTGCACACGCGCTCGTACGAGGAGATTCTCGCAGGGCGCGGGTACGGCCTCGACGATGTGCGCTCCTCGATCGAGGTCGTGTCCGCCTTCAGGGGGCTGCCGGTCGTATCGGCGGGCGATGCGCACCCAGTCGTTGCGGCCCGTCGCAAGGTGGCGGCGTGATGCGCGGCGAGCCCGAAATGCGCGAGGACCCTCGGTTTCCGGGTGCTCTCATTCATGAGAGCGCCTACGTTGACGAGGGTGCGCAGATCGGGCCGGGCTGCAAGGTGTGGCACTTCGTGCACGTGCTCAAAGGCGTCAGGATCGGCGCGAACTGCGTGCTCGGCCAGAACGTGATGGTTGGCCCGAACGTGACCGTCGGCAACGGCTGCAGCATCCAGAACAATGTCGCCCTCTACGATGGCGTCGAGCTCGAGGACGGGGTTTTCTGCGGGCCGTCCTGCGTGTTCACCAACGTCGTCAATCCCCGTGCCTTCCTCAACCGCAAATCGGAATTCCGGCGCACGCTGGTGCGGACAGGCACCACCATCGGCGCCAACGCGACGATCGTTTGCGGTCACACGCTCGGTGCCTACGCGTTCGTCGCGGCAGGCGCCGTGATTGCAAAGGACGTTCCTGACTTCGCGCTGATGGCCGGCGTTCCCGCACGCCGGATCGGATGGATGAGCCGGGCCGGCGTGCGGCTCGGCCCTGACCTTGTGTGCGGCGAGACGAGCACGCGCTATCGGGAAACAAGCGACGGCTTCCTCGAAGAGATGCAACCATGACAATCGGACCTATCGAGTTCATCGATCTCAAGGCACAGCGCAGGCGGATCGGCGCGCGCATGGAGAAGGCCATTGCCGACGCCGTCGAAGGCGGGCAATACATCCTCGGGCCGCAAGTCGCCGAGTTCGAGCGCAAGCTCGCCGCCTTCTGCGGTGCCAAGCACGTGATCGGCACCGCTAATGGCACGGACGCCATCGGCATCTGCCTCATGACGATCGGCCTCCGGCCTGGCGATGCCGTGATCTGCCCGGCGTTCACGTTCGCCGCCACGGCGGAGGCCGTGGCCTGGCTCGGCGCCACGCCCGTGTTTACCGACGTTGATGAGGTCACATTCAACATCGACCCGAAAGGTTTGCAGATCGCGGTCGATACAGCGGTCCGCGCCGGCCTCAAGCCGCGCGCGGTCATCGCCGTCGATCTGTTCGGGCAGACGGCAGACTACGATGCCATCGAGCAGTTCTGCCGCGACCGCAAGCTGACCTTGATCTGTGACTCCGCCCAGAGCTTCGGGGCGAGCTACAAGGGTCGCCGTGCCGGACAGATGGGCGACTTCACGACGGCGAGTTTCTTCCCGGCCAAGCCGTTGGGCTGCTATGGCGACGGCGGCGCCATCGTCACGAACAACGACGAGCACGCCGCATTGATCCGCTCGCTGCGCTTCCACGGCAAAGGTGACGACAAGTACGACAACGTCCGCATCGGCATGAACTCGCGGCTCGATACGCTGCAGGCTGCCATTCTGATCGAGAAGCTCGCTGTATTCGAGGAAGAAATCGCCGCGCGCCAAGTCGTTGCCGGCCGCTACGATGAGGGATTGCGGGGCGCGGTGTCGACGCCGCTCATCATGCGGGACTGCGTCTCAGTGTGGGCGCAATACACGGTCCGCGTGAAGAACGGCAAGCGCGGGGCCTTCATGGCAGCCATGAAGGCCCGGGGCATTCCGACCAATATCTACTATCCCAAGCCGCTGCATGAGCAGACCGCCTACAAGCGCTTTCCCGTTGCCGGCAATGGACTTGCCAGCAGCGAAAGGCTCGCGAAGGAGGTGGTGTCGCTGCCCATGCACGCCTACCTCGACACGGTCACGCAGGACTACATCATCGCTGCGGCGAGGGAATGCCTTGCCGAAGCTGCCTGAACGCGCCGGCAGGCCGTGATCCCCAACGCACAGCGGCGGCGCCTCGCCTATCTGGCTTTGGAAACGCCTGTCAAGGGGACGGCTGCGTACACGCATGTTCATGAGATCATTTCCGGTCTGCGCGCCGAAGGCTGGGACGTGGAGCTTTTTGCGACGCGACGCGGCGGGGCAAGCTCGGCGTCCAGTTTTGGATCGAGACTCGTCGAGCAGGCTCTGCTGCAACTGAAGCTGGCCAGGCGCCTGCGATCGTTCGACGCTGTTTTTGCCCGCAGTCACTTCATGGCCTGGCCCGTCTCACTCCTCGCCAGACTGCTGCGCAGGCCCGTAGTGCAGGAGATCAACGGCAAACCGTCGGACATCACCATCACCTATCCGCAGCTGCGGCCGCTTCGGAAGCTGATCGAGTGGTCCTACCGCAGCCAGTTCCGTAACGCCCGCTGCCTTGTGGCGGTCACCAACGGACTGGGCGATTGGGCCGAGCAATTCGCCGGTCACAAGCGCATCCGCGTCATTCCCAACGGCGCGAACACTGACATCTTCAATGCGAACGGGCCGAAAGAGCAGGACCTTGGCGCGTACGTGGTGTTCGTCGGCGGCCTGGTCGCATGGCACGGCATCGAGACGATGCTGCGCGCCACGGCCGAAGCCTCCTGGCCCGGCAACGTGAGGCTGGTCATTGTCGGCGACGGCATCGAGCGCACGAAGCTTGCCGGCCTTCAGCCCGGAGGGCGGGTGGCATGGCTCGGCCGCAAGCCGTACGAGGACGTCCCGCCGGTTCTGCGCGGGGCTCTCGCCGCTCTCTGCGTCATAGAGGACCCGGACGGCCGGTCGGCTTCCGGCGTCGCCCCTCTCAAGCTGTTCGAGGCGATGGCCTGTGGCGTCCCCGTCATCGTCAGCGATCTGCCCTTCCAGGGCGCATTGATCCGCGATCAAGGTGCCGGCATCGTCATTCCGTCGGGCGATCCACGGGCTCTCGCGCAAGCCGTCGCGGATCTTGCCGGGGATCCTGAGCGCGCGGCGCTGATGGGCACGAACGGCGCCACCTACGCCCTCGCCCACGCCTCCTGGCGCGCCCGCGCCAAGGCGACGAGCAAGGCTATCGCCAATTGCATGTAGTGCTTACGAGAACCCGCGGCTGACCAAGAAGCATTTCTCCAACTGTAAACGGACATCTTGAAAGGTGATTAGGTTTTCCTTGTTGCTACGACCGTTATCCCAGAATCTTCAGCGGTGAGATCGATGATCTCCAGCTTGAGTTCTTGGCACCACTGTTTGACTTCCTCGACGGTTTGGCGCTGCGCATACGTTGGTGTGAACCAATCGAAGTTTATGTGGTTCAATTCGTCAAATGTCAGATCCGACCGATAGAACACCTTGCAAATGTGCCAATAGACGAGGCGTTGAACGTTGATCCGACCAGCTGGTATGCCCAGAATTTCGATGGGCTCCGGTATGTCGATCTCGACGTTGCGCTCTCCCAAAGCAACTCCCAACTTAGTGAGCGGCTCCAGCATTGTCCAGGCTTGATCAGGCGGCAATTTACTGACGATGTCACGTATGTAGTCGTCGGTGAACTCGCGCACAGGCGATTTTTTTCGATAGACATAAAAGGCAATGACGCCTCCGGGGCGTACTTTCCTGGCTATGGCAGTGAGTGCATCGTAAGTAGAAGGTGTGTGATGCAATACACCTTCTGAGAACACGATGTCGAATGTGCCGTCGGCAAAAGGCAATCGCATGAGATCCGCTTGGAGGATCGCTGCATCAATTCCCTTCAGGCTTAGCTGACGAGCGGCCACATCCACAGCGCTGGAGAAATCAGCGCCGACGTAGCGCAAAAACGGAAATCTGTCGGCTAGAAGAAGTTGGGAGGAGTAGGCAGAACCGCAGCCGGCGTCGAGCATGAGCGGTCGCACGGTCGTATCGAGCTGTGCCGCTGGATGCCTCCAAAGCGCAGCATAGCGATCTTCCAGCCAGCTCATGCTCATCTCCAGCATGGCTGGTGATCCGTAACTATCCTCGCGGTGCCATTTGTAACCAAAGGTCGTTCGCGTCTGCGATTGCCCGACATCGTGGCACTGCTCATCGCGCAAAAGGCCATTCACCCTCACGAGGGGAACGCCGTGGCTCGCGAAGCGATCGGCACCTGTCGATAAACCAAATTCGACGAGAGCATCAAACCAGTCTGGATATCGATATGTGACTTTGTCTTGTGTCATATTCTCACTTAGATCGGCGGGCGGTGATGAAATCAAGCTTATAGTGCACAACTCGCAAGTGTTCCCCTGAGCCCTGCCCCCGATTCCCGCTGTTGCACAATGCCTCAGAGGCGGTGATCTTAGGGGCACGGGCGGCCGATCCGGGAGCAGCCCCGCCAAACACAAAAACCATCGAGGTCATCCAATCATGGCGCGCAATCAGATCACGGGCCGCTCCGCGTTCCTGGCCCTGCTGAAGGACGAGGGGGTGACCCACCTGTTTGGCAATCCCGGCACGACCGAATTGCCCATAATGCACGCCCTCAAGGAGCACCCGGACCTCACCTACGTCATGGCCATGCAGGAGAGCCTGGTGGTGGCCATGGCCGATGGCTTCGGCCGCGCCTCCGGCCAGCTTGCGGCCTGCAACGTGCACGTGGCGCCCGGCCTCGGCAACGCCCTGGGCTCCCTCTACAACGCCAAGTTCACCGGCACGCCCATGATCCTGACCGCCGGCCAGCAGGAGCAGGGGCACGGCCTGACCGAGCCGCTGCTTTACGCGCCTCTGGTGCCCATGGCCGAGCCGCTGGTGAAATGGGCCGTCGAGGTCACGCGCCTCGAGGACCTGCCGCGCATCATGCATCGCGCCGCCAAGGTCGCCATGACGCCGCCGACGGGGCCCGTCTTCATCTCGCTCCCCGGCGACATCCTGAACATGGAGGGCGGCATCGATCTCGGCTCTGCGACGCGCGTCGACAGCCGCGTGCGCCCCTCCGATGAGACGCTGGCCGCGCTCGCCGATCGCATCCTCAAGGCCGAGCGCCCGCTGATCGTCGCCGGCGACGAGATCGTCAAGAGCGACGCCTTGAAGGAGGCCGCCCAGCTTGCCGAAATGGTCGGCGCGGCCGCCATGCAGCAGAGCGTGCCCTACGGCGCCCACTTCCTCTCGGAAAGCCCCTGCTATGTCGGCAACCTCACCCGCGAGCAGCCCGAGGTGCGCGCGGCCCTTTCCAAGCACGACCTCATGATCGTGCTCGGCGCCGATGCGCTGCGCATGTCGGTGTGGAGCGAGGTCGATCCCATGCCGGAAAGCCTGAGGCGGATCGAGATCGGCCTCGTCGATTGGGAGCTTGGCAAGAACTACCCGGCCGAGATGGCGATCCTCGCCGACGTGCGCGAGACCATCCGCGCGCTGCTCCCCGTGCTGGAGAAGAAGGGCGGCGCGGCCATGCAGGAGCGGTCCCGCCAGCGCATTGCCGAGCTTTCTGGCCAGAACTGGTCCGCCAAGCGCGCCAAGCTCATCGACGCCATCGAGACCCGCAAGGGCGCGACGCCCATCGATGTCGATATCCTGTCGCTGCGCATCGTGCAGTCGGTGCCCAAGGATGTCATCATCGTCAACGAGGGGCTCACCACCTCGCGCCGGATCACCGACCTCTTTCCCTACCGCGATCGCTATTGCTTCCATGCCCTCGCCTCGGGCGGCATCGGCTGGAGCCTGCCGGCATCCGTCGGCATCGCCATGGCGCAGAAGGGCCGCCCCGTCGTCACCTACGTGGGCGACGGCAGCGCCATGTATTCCATCCAGGCGCTGTGGACCATGGCGCATCACAAGCTGCCGATCACCGTCGTGCTCTGCAACAACGGCGGCTACCGCATCATCAAGCAGCGCCTGAAGGCCTTCCACAAGAACGATCATTTCATCGGCATGGACTTTGCCGAGCCGAGGGTCGACTTCGTGGCGCTGGCATCTTCGCTGGGCATGAAGGCGCAGCGCATCACGGATTCGGACGCCATCGGTCCCGCCCTGAAGGAGTCCGTTGCCAGCGGCGTTCCGACGCTTCTCGACGTTGTCGTCGAAGGCAAGGTGTGAGCCCCCGATGACTGAGACCGGCACAAGCCTGCCGCTGAAGGACTACCATCAGGTTCGCGCCAGCCTGCTCGCGCGCGAGGAGATCGCTCTCCTCGACGTGCGCGAGGAGGCGCCGCACGCCGAGGGGCATCCGCTCTTCGCCGCGAATCTTCCGCTCTCGCGCTTGGAGCTCGTCGCTTACACCAAGCTGCCGCGCCGCGACGTGCCCATCGTCACCATCGACCGCGGCGAGGGCCTTGCAGAACTGGCAGCGCAACGCCTGAAAGCCATGGGCTACACCGACGTGGCCGTCTTCAAGGGCGGCATCGCGGCCTGGACGGCGGCAGGCGGCGAGCTGTTCATCGACGTGAACGTGCCGAGCAAGGCCTTTGGCGAATTGCTGGAGTCGGTCTGCCACACGCCGTCTCTGCCGGCCGAGGAGGTTCAGGCTCTCATCAATTCCGGGGAGGATTGCCTCGTCGTCGATGCCCGGCGCTTCGACGAATACCAGACGATGACGATACCAGGCAGCATCAGCGTGCCCGGCGCCGAGCTCGCGCTGCGCGTTCCCGGCATGGTGTCCAATGCCAATACGCAGATCATTGTCCATTGCGCCGGGCGTACGCGCAGCCTGGTTGGCACGCAATCGCTGATCAATTTTGGCCTCCCGAACAAGGTGCACGCCTTGCGCAACGGGACGATCGGCTGGACGTTGGCGCGGCAGAAGCTCGCGCTCGGTCAGTCCCGCAGATATCCGGAGAATGCCGAACCAGAGGCCCTCGTGGCTTCGGCAGAAAAAGCCCGCAACGTTGCCGATCATGCCGGCGTCAAGCGCGCGACGCGCGACGACATCCGCCGCTGGTCAACGCAGGACGGGCGCACCACCTACTTTTTCGATGTGCGCAGCCCGGAAGAGTACGAAAAGGGCCATCTGCCCGGCTTCCTCTCGATCCCCGGCGGGCAGCTGGTGCAGGAGCTGGAGATGTACGCGCCCGTCCGGGGCGCGCGCATCGTGGTCAGCGACACCGACGGCGTGCGCGCCAACATGACCGCGTCGTGGCTGGCGCAAATGGCGTGGGACGTTTACGTCGCCGATGGCATCGATGCAGCCGATCTCACCGAGGCCGGCACCCCGAGAATCCAACTTCCGCCTGTCCCTCCCAGCAAGACCGTCAGCGCTGCCGATCTCGGGGCGTGGCTTGCCGAGGGCAACACCGTCGTGGTCGACCTCACGCGGCACGCGGTCTTCCGCAAAGGCCACATCCCCGGCGCCTGGTTCCTCATTCGCTCGCTGCTCTTGGAGTCCATGCCCAATCTGCCGAAGGCGCAGCGCACCGTGGTGACCTGTCCGGACGGCATCCTGTCACGGTTCGTCGCGCCCGAGCTGGCCGGGAAGGTCAAGGCAGATGTCTACGTGCTCGATGGCGGCACTGCGGCGTGGACCGCCGCCGGACATCAGCTCGAAGCCGGCGAAGCACGGCTCGCGTCCCCGCCGATAGATCGCTACCGGCGCCCCTATGAAGGGACGGAGGTCCCGGATTCGGCCATGCAGGCCTATCTCGATTGGGAGTTCGGCCTCGTCGCGCAACTGGAGCGCGACGGAACCCATCATTTCAAGCCGATGCAGCCTTCGCACTAACGCCTCGCGCTTGCCGCCTCGCCGGGTTAGCCTCTGCGCTGCAACTGTCATGCGGAGGCGGCGATGAAGGAAGCGCGCTATCACAAGCATCGCTTGGCGAACCACGAGCTGCACCCCGAAACCCTCATGCTCGGCTACGGCTATGATCCGCTGCTGTCGGAGGGAGCCGTCAAGCCGCCCGTGTTCCTCACCTCCACATTCGTGTTCCGGACAGCCGAGGAAGGGCGCGACTTCTTCGACTACACGGCCGGGCGCAAACAGCCGCCCCAGGGCGCTGCTGCCGGCCTCGTCTATTCGCGCTTCAACCACCCCAACAGTGAGATCGTCGAGGATCGCCTCGCCGTCTACGAGCAGGCCGAGGCCTGCATTCTGTTCTCGTCCGGCATGTCGGCCATTGCCACCACGATCCTGGCCTTCGCCCGGCCTGGCGACGTCATCCTGCACTCGCAGCCGCTTTACGGCGGCACCGAGACGCTCATTGCGCGCACGATGAAGGCCTATGGCATCGAAGCGGAAGGCTTCGCGGACGGCGTCGATCCCGGCGGCCTGCGTGCGGCTGCAGCCAAAGCCGAGGCCAAGGGCCGCGTATCGGTGATCATGATCGAGACCCCGTCCAATCCGCTCAACACGCTGGTGGACATCGCTCTCGTGCGTCAGATCGCCGGCGAGATCGAGGCGCGCCAGAAGTATCGCCCGGTCGTCGTGTGCGACAACACGCTGCTCGGCCCCGTGTTTCAGCATCCGCTCAAGATGGGCGCGGACGTGTCCATCTATTCGCTGACCAAGTACGTCGGTGGCCATTCCGACTTGATCGCCGGCGCGGCACTCGGCAGCGAAGCCGTGATGCGCCCGGTCAAGCTCCTGCGTGGCGCCATCGGTACGCAGCTTGACCCGCACTCTTCCTGGATGATCGGCCGCTCGCTCGAGACGCTCGGGCTGCGCATGCAGCGTGCCAACGACAACGCGCGCATCGTCGCCGAATTCCTGCGCGATCATCCGCGCGTCAAAAAAGTGCACTACCTCCCGTTCCTGCCGGAGGAGTCACCCGAGCATCGCGTGTTCCGTGCCCAGTCCTCCGAGCCGGGCTCGACCTTCTCCTTCGATATCGAGGGCGGCCTGGCGCAGGCTTTCGCCTGCCTCAACCGGCTGCAGATCTTCAAGCTCGCGGTGAGCTTGGGCGGGACGGAGTCGCTCGCCTGCCATCCTGGCTCGACAACGCACTCCGGTGTTCCCGCCGACGTGCGCGCCAGGATCGGTGTCGCCGACACCACGATCCGCCTCTCCATCGGCATCGAGCATCCCGACGATCTCATTGCGGATCTGTCGCAGGCATTGGCGGGGTAGGCGAGCGCAATTGCTGTATTGCCGGATGGGCAGCAGGCGCGTGAGAATACGCGTGACCAACTGCAGCCTCATCGCGCTCGATCAAGGGAACACTGATGTCGGCAAGATCCAATACATTCACAGCGGCAAAGTCCGAAGCGCTCCGCTGGGTCGATCGCAATACGCCGGCAATCACTCAAGCCAACGATTGCCTGTTTTCCTTCGGCGAGCCGTCTCTGGAGGAGTACGAATCTGCGGCCTTCCTTGTGGACCTGTTGCGGAAAGCTGGTTTTGAAGTCGAGACAGGAATTTCTGGTTTCCCGACAGCCTTCGTCGCAACCTGGAGCAACAATGGCGGCCCTGTCATTGCCCTCCATGCTGAGTACGATGGCACTCCTGCCGGCTCGCAGAAGTCGGGAAGCGTAACACACGATCCGATCGTCCCAGGCGCGCCGGGGCACGCAGAAGGTCACCAGGCGAACTCGACAGTCATGCTGGCGTCCGCGCTTGCGACGAAGTTTGCCATGGAGCAGCACGGGGTTCCCGGGACGCTGAAGGTGTTCGGGGCGCCTGGCGAGGAGCTCGTCATCAGCCGTCCCTATTTCGTTCGTGACGGCTACTTCGATGACGTCGACATTGCATTCCACAATCACATTCGGGATGCCTTCTATACGGAGGTCGGGCAAACCCAGATTGCGTTGATATCCGCCGAGTTTACGTTCCACGGCGAGACGACGCACGCAGGGCTCACGCCCTGGCTCGGCCGTGATGCTCTCGATGCCGTCATCCTCATGGACAACGGGATGGCGCAGCACCGCGAGCACATCCGCCCGGAAATGCGCGCACATCGCGTCATCACCCAGGGCGGCAGCCAGCCCAACATCATCACTGAGAAGGCGGCGGTATGGTGGTATTTCCGCGGGCTTTCGGCCGCCGACACGCGTGATCTCTTCGAGCGCGCCACCGAGATTGCCGAGGGTGCAGCCAAGATGACGCGTACGTCTCTCTCCGTGGATGTGAAGAGTGCCGTCTGGCCGACCCGTTGCAATCGTGTGCTCGCGGATATCCTCGATCGCAACATGCGTGAGATCGGTATGCCTGCTTGGAGCGAAGAGGAGGTCTCGTTTGCGCGCAATCTGCAGCGATCGGCAGGTGTACGCGTCGACGGATTGCGCACGGAGCTCTCGGAGATGCGTGGGCCCGATCTTCCCGAGATGTCGTCCAATGATTGCGGCGACATATCCTGGAGGGTGCCCATGGGCCGCCTGTGGTTTCCGGGCAGCGTGCCAAACATCCACTTTCATCATTGGAGCGGCGGCGCGATGCTGACCACGTCCATCACCCACAAGGGAATCATCGCCGCGACGAAGGTGCTCTCCAGCAGCATTGTCGAATGTCTTTGCGATGAGAGGTTGCGGGCGGACGTCAAAAAATCCTTTGCTGAAGAGATCGGCCAGACGACCTATCAGCCGTTGATCCCGATGGACGGGCAGCCGACCCTGCGGCCCCATGCAGGCCTGATGAAGCACTACCGTCCCCTGATGCGCGAGCATTACCGGACGGATCGCCCAGTTTTCCGTATGACGCCGTGATCTTTTCGGCGGGTTTTCCGCCGGAAACCCGCAGAGCTGCTGCCAGCCATGAGACCGTCGACGTTTCCTTCTTATCCGGACCCTTGCGGCTGGAATGCCATGTTGCCGGCTCGCACGCCGAAGCCGGCCGCAAGAGGCACGATCAGTGCCAAGTATGCAATCGTGGGCGCGGGTTTCACGGGCCTGGCGGCAGCCCGGCGGCTCAGCGAGCTCGATCCTGGTGCTGAGATCGTTGTCCTCGAGGCGACGACCGTCGGCGAAGGCTCCTCCGCACGAAACTCCGGCTTCCTCACGCGCGCCGACATTGCAGGCAGCGCAGACCCGGGTGCCGTCGATCTCAATATTCTGCGCAATACGTACGTGACCGAGGGTTTCGACTGGCTTCTCACGCTCATCGAGCACTACGGGATCGATTGCGACCTGCATCAGGCCGGGAGGATCAAGGCGGCGGCCACTGCCGGCGGTGAACCCGCCGTTACCGATCTGCTCGCAGTCGTGAAGGGCCTGCACATTCCCCACGTTCTACTCGACACCGACGATCTGCAACGGCGCATCGGGACACGGTACTATCGGCTCGGTTTGTTCACTGAGGTGGGGCATCTCGTACAGCCCGCAGCGCTCATCAGGGGGCTGGCTGACGCGTTTCCATCCGGTGTGCAGCTCTACGAGCAAACCCCCGTGCTCGCGCTGCGCCAGCAGGACAGGTGGCGCCTTGAGACCCCCGACGCCCGCATCGACGCCGACACCGTGATCATGGCCGCCAACTCGTCCGTCAAGAGCTTCGGCTATCTGCGCGATCGCCTCGTGACGATCTATACATACGCCGCCATCACGCAACCTCTGCAACCTGGCGAGCGGCCGGCGCTGGGGGCGATGCCGTCGTGGGGGCTCTTGCCGGCACATCGCCTTGGCACGACGCTGCGGCGCGTCGGTGCGGATCGATTGCTGGTGCGGTCGCTATACGCCTATGAGTGTGGCATCTCCTCGGAGCAGGCCCGCGTTGAGCTGCTCGCACGTTTCCACAGGCGCTATCCCGACCTCGCGCACATCGATTTCGATTACGCCTGGGGCGGCACAACGGCCCTGACCATGAACGGGTCGCCATACTGGGGGCGGATCGACGATCACCTCTATACTTCAGCCGGCTGCAACGGGTCCGGCATCGTGAAGGGGACGATCCTGGGCAAGCGGCTGGCCGAGCATATTCTGGGACATGCCGTTGCGGCCGGCCTGCGTGCGGCCTACGGCAGCGCCAATTGGATTGCGCCCGAGCCCTTCCGCGCACTCGGATTCAAAGTCGTCTCGGCCGTCGAGCGGCGCAAAGCAGGTTTGGAGAGCTGAGCCATCGCGGAGCACGGCCATGCCTCGGCACAAACGCGCTCCTCGCCTCCATCGCAGCTACGACGGCGCCGTACCCGGCGTGCGCATCGCCCGATGCTTGAGCACCGCACCCGTGATGACAAGGATGGCGATGCCGGCGAAGTCGGCCATGGTGGCCGGGTAGAACATCAGCATGCCCGCCAGGATCAGGGCCGCGCGCTCCACCGGACGCACGGCGGTTATCAGCCAGCCGCCAATTCCGGCGCCGAGTGCGACGACGGCCAATAATGCGGTGGCATTGGTCCAGAGAATGTTGCCCCAGGAGCCGATGAGAAGGAGCGCCAGCCCGTCGGTGTTGATCGTGAACATGAACGGCACCACGAAGCATGGGAGCGTATAGAGCCACGTGATCATCGTCGTCCGCCACGGATTGCCGCCGGTGAGGGCTGCTGCCGCCATCGGCGCGAGCGCGACGGGTGGAGAGACCTCGGACAACAGGGCGTAGTAGAACACGAACATGTGCGCGGCGACGTCCGGCACGCCCAGCTTCGTCATGGCCGGAACGGTGATGACCGCGGCCACGACGTAGGAGGCCGTGATCGGCATCGCCAGGCCAATCACCATCAGAATGACGGCAGTGAGTATGAGCGTGAGGACGAGGCTGCCGCCTGCCATGCCGATGATGATGTCGGAGAACTTGAACCCGAGGCCGGTCAGGTTCACCGCGCCCACCAGCATGCCCGCCGCAGCACAGATCGCGGCCACGGACAACACTTCCCGTCCGGATTGATAGAGCGAGGTCCACAGGCGCTTCGGCGTCAGTCGCGTGTCGGCGCGCAGGTAGGAGAATGCCGCCGCAGCCACGATGGACCAGAGAATGGCGTACACCGTGGAGAAGCCGACCACCATCAGGATGACGACGACGAACAGGGATGAGAGGTGGAACCAGTACTTCTTCACGAGGTTCCAAGCTGTATCAGCAGGGGTGTAGTCGACCCGCACGCCGGCCAGCTGCTGGCGGCGTGAGTCCGCCTCGATCATGACGAAGATGCCTACGTAGTAGAGCAGCGTGGGCATCAGGGCCATCTGGACGACAGTGAGGTACGGGACGTTCAGCATCTCCGCGATCAGGAACGATGCCGCGCCCATGACCGGCGGCGACAACACCGCACCGATGCCGCCTGCGGCGAACAATGCGCCGGCCCGGTCCGGGCTGTAGCCTGCCTTGCGCAACATTGGATTTGCAACGGCGCCCACAGTCAGCGTGGTTGCCGTGCCGCTTCCTGACGGGCCTCCAAGCAGAAACGAGGAGAGGATCACCGAGCGGGTCACGCCAACCGTCGTCTTCCCGCGTGTCAGGGCAAAGGCGAAGTCGAGGAAGAAGCGCCCGGCCCCCGTCTGCTCCAGAATCGCGCCATAGATCACGAACAGCGTGATGAGCGTCACCGACACATCGAGCGGCACGCCGAAAATGCCATCCTGCGTGATGAAGAGATGGCCGATGAGCCGGACGATGCTGTAGCCGCGGTGACCCCACGGTGGCGGCAGCAGGTTGCCGAAGAACGCGTAGGCGAGAACGGCGAGGATCACGATCACCAGAGGCCAGCCGACCGTGCGCCGGCAGGCTTCCAGTGTCAGCAGCATGATCGCGCCGCCAAAGAAGAGGTCCCAGTTGGTCGGGATGACAGCGCGGTTTACGAAGTCGTCCAGATCGAGATGGACGTAGGCCAAGCCGGCAATGGCGATGGCCATACAGATCCAGTCGATGATCGTTGGCGAGCTCTTGCTCCCCGCGCGGGCGGGGAAGAGCCAGAAGATCCCAACCAGGACCAGGCCCAGGTGCACCATGCGGAACGTGTACGAAGGCACCAGATATATGGTGCCATAGAGCGTCCACGTGGCGATGAGTACGCAGATCACTTGCAATGCGCGGAAGGTCCACCCCTGCAGCGTGCGCACCGGGGCTTCTTCCAGCATCGGCTCAACAGGGACTTGTGCAGCGCCGTCCTGCTGCAGCTGGGCGTTGGAGGTCTGCATGGGGCTTTATTTCAGCAGACCTTTTTCTTTGTAATAACGCGCCGCACCGGGGTGCAGTGCTACGGGCGTGTTGGGAGCCGCATCCGGCTTGATATTCCTTGCCTCTGGATGGATCTTTGCCAGCTCATCGAGATTGTCCATGAGGATCTTCGTGATTCTGTAGACGAGGTCGTCCGGCAGATCCGCACGGACGAACATGGAGTTGCCGCCGCCGGCCATGGCCACCTCAGCGTCCTGGCCCTTGTAGACGCTCTTGGGGAGCGTCAGATTGAAATAGACGGAGTTGCCCCAGTCGCGCTGCAGGCCTGGCACGGCCGCCGAGGTTTCCAGGAACTTGACCGTCGTTCCGGGTGTGTTGGCGATGTCTTCCCAGGCCGGCTGCCTTTGGCCGGCGGTATGCAGCAGGGCGTCGATGCGGCGATCTTTCAAGGCGTCTGCCGCCTGCTGTGGCGGCAAGCGTTCGCGCTTGATGTCGCCGAGGCCCAATCCCGCTGCCGCGAGGATATTGGTCGCGTCCAGCTCGCTGCCGCTCCCAGGGTTGGAGGTCGACACGCGCTTGCCCTTCAGGTCAGCAAGCGTCTTGATGCCGGTGCCTTCGACAGTGACTGCCCAAAGATATTGCGGATAGATATTGATCAGCCCTGCAACCTGATACTTCGTCCCCTTGAATGGGCCATCGCCCTTGAGTCCCTGAACGACCGCAACACTGGTCCCCATGCCGATTTCCGCCTGCTTGGTGCCCACGAGGCGCATGTTGTCGACGGAGGCGTTTGTGGTCTCGGCAGTCACGTCGATGCCGTCCAGCTTCTCGCGCAGCAGCTTGGCCATGCCGCCACCCAGGACGTGGTAGATGCCGCCGATCGCACCCGTCGCGATGCTGATGCGCTCGATCTTGGCGGAGGAGCTTTGTGCGAATGCTGCCGGGCTGCCCCCTGCAAAGGTCACAGCCAGGGCCGCACAGGCCATCTTCGTAATCGTGGACAACGTCATTGATCATTTCCTCCCGTATGCAGATTTTTTGATTTGCGGCACTAGGCAACCGCCGGCAGTTGATCGGCGATCCGCCCCTGAAAGAGCGGCATCACCTTCTGGCTGAAAATCCGCGCAGCCTCCGCGTGCGGGTAACCCGAAAGGCAGAACGTGGTGCAACCGGCGTCAACGAACTCCTGGAGGGTCGCCGCCACCTGGTGCGGCGTGCCGACGATGGCAATGCCCGCGCCAACACGTACGGTCGATATGCCCGTCCACAGATGCGGGTGGATCTTCATGTCGTCGCCCGACTCGTCGAGTAGCTCCCAGACGCGGCGGTTGGCGGCGGACGTCTTCCTGATGCCTTCGACGGCGGAAGCCCCTGTCCGCATGTTCACGAAGTTGAACTTCGATGCGCCGCTGATCAGCCGGTAGGCCTCCTCCCAGGAGGCGTCCTCCGTATCCCGGCAGATCACCTGGAGGCGCATGCCGAAGTTGATGGCCTTCTCCCGCCCGTACTTGGCAGCGAGTGCGCGCATCTCGCGCACCTTCCCGGCGATCACAGTCGGCTTGTCGCCCCAGAACAGATGCACTGTGGAGTGCTTGGCGGAAATCTCGGCCGCTTGCGGTGATCCGCCGCCAAGAAAGAATGGCGGATGAGGCTTCTGGAAGGGCTTCGGCTCGACCACCTGATTGACGCGGTAGTGCTTGCCTTCGAAGCCGATCGGCTCGTCCGACTGCCAGAGCCGTTTCATGATCTCGACTTCCTCGTCCATCTTCTCGTAGCGGACGACCTTGTCGTCGAATACGCCGTCGGCGGCGGCATCGTCATCGTTGAGGCCGGCGATCAGGTTGATGCAGAGCCGGCCATTCGACATTTGATCGAGCGTCGCGAACATGCGCGCGGACAGCGTCGGATTGACGTACCCGGCCCGCAGTGCGATCAGCGGCATGACATTGCGCGTCCGCGCGACATAGTAGGAGGCCAGAACCGTGGCTTCCCAGCATGTCGTGTTGACGGGGATCAGCATGTACTTGAAGCCGCCGCTGTCGACGGCGTCGACGATCTCGTCGAACACGGCGGGGCTCGAGGGAATGCGCCCTGACGGTTGACCGAGGGCCCGGCTGTCTCCGCTCGATGGCAGGAACCAGCCGAATGTCACGCCATCAGGCATTCCAAGCCTCACACATTTGCATTTCCTCTCGTTCTTGCGCTTTTTTTACTTGGGCCGGACACTATCAATCCGGCCTGCTTGCACGCAAAGTCAAACCGCAGGTTGAAGGTCCATGATCGTCCTCAGCTCATTTGCGAGCGACATCAAGCGGGGACCGAGCTGCGCTTCCTTGAGCTGCTCCTCGGTCATCTTCCACGATGGCAGTACGCAATTGATCGCCAGGGCTTCATCGCGAGCCGTCCGGCCGAGCGGGGTCGCAATTCCAAAGTGCTGCGGCCGCCATGTGTCGCGGATCAGGCAAAAGCCGGTGTCGTGACATTGAGAGACGGACATCAGCACGGCCTCGCCATGCTGTTTCCATTCGTCCGGCCGCAAGTGTTTGATGCGTTCGAGGTAGGTGTCGCGGTGTTGCTGCGTCATTGCCGCGAGCAGCGCACCACCCGTCGCGGTTGACGCGATCGGTGAGCTGTATCCGATATCCGGGATGTGCGACATCGCGTTGGTGATGTCGATGGTCTCGACCAGCACATAGTCCAGGTCGTTTGGCACGGCGATCGACACCGAGCCACCGGTGCGCTCGGAAAATTCGCGCATCTGTGGGCGTGCGCGCTGGCGTGCCGCCAGCCTGCTGAGCACCGGGTATCCGAGGATGAGCGTGCGTGATGCGACCTCGAATTTTCCACGGGTCACACGCCGCAAGTAGCCGAGGTCGACCAGTGTGCTGGTCAGGCGCGCGACGGTCGGGCGGGGATGTCCGATCATCCCGGCAATCTCCGCGCTGGAACGCGCCTCGTGCGATGTCGCATAGGCGGCAAGGACCTCGAGGCCCTTCTCGAGCGTAGCTGAACCAGTCTTCTCCGGCCCAGCCTTAGACTTCGCCTCCGCTCGGCTCTTTCGCATCCCAGCGTTTCCATCAGCGATAGTCGCGGGCCGCTCCATGGGCTCTCCCCGGTTGACCGGAAGAGGATCCGGTACATACACTGCGCCAGAAGCCATATATTGAGTCAAGAATAGAGTTTTTGTCCATATATTGGACAAATTGCATGCACTTCAGAGAGGGAGCAGTCCGATGCAGCACCTGGAATTCGGTTGGTTCCTGCCGACCCGTGGCGATACCGACGACTACGGCGACCCGCTGAAAATCGCTGCCGGATCGGAGATGTTCGAGCGCGTCGCCAAGGCGGCTGAGGATTGCGGCTTCGAGTACATGCTGATCCCGGTGGGGCACCAGTGCTGGGACGCGTGGATGACCGCCGCGCTCATGATCGGGCGCACCAGGAAGATCAAGATGCTGGTGGCGGCCAAGCCGAGGTACATCAACCCGGTGCTGCTCGCGAAGATGATCTCGACCTGCGATCAGCTGTCTGCGGGGCGTATCTCCATCAACCTGATCGCCGGGCAGAGCGAGGCCGAGAACATCGCCGAGGGCGTGAACCTTCCGAAGGACCAGCGCTACGAAGCCATGGACGAGGAAGTGATGATCCTCAAGAAGTTATGGACCTCGGACGGCAAGCCGGTCGACTACGACGGCAAGTTCTACACACTGAAGGGCGCGGAGCTGGCGGCGCCGATCTACCAGAAGCCGTATCCGAAATTCTACCTCGGCGGCGGCTCGGGGCAGGCCGCGGAAATCTCGGCAAAGCACTCCGATGTCCACCTCTTCTGGGGCGATACCATCGAGCGCATCGCCGCCAACATGAAGGAGCTCAAGACACTCGCAGCGAAACATGGCCGTGAGGACAAGCTCGGTTTCGGCATGCGCCTGCAGATCGTCTGCCGCGAGAACGAGGCGGATGCATGGGATGCCGCCAACGGCCTCATCAAGAACATCACGCAAGAGCGCGAGAAATACATTCGCGAGCACTATGCGCAGTCGGTCGCCAACCAGCGTGTACGGGAGCTGCGTGAGACCATGGGCGATCTCATTGCGCCGAACCTCTGGTCCGGCCTCACGCGGGCGCGTCCCGGCGCCGGCATCTGCATCGTCGGCAATCCGCAGCAATGCGCCGACGTTCTCCAGCAGTACATCAACGTCGGCTGCCACTCGTTCTGCCTGTCCGGCTACCTGCACGACGACGAGGCGTGGCGCTTCAAGACGATGGTCCGTCCCATCCTCGCCGAGCGCAACAAAGGGCGCATGGAGGCCTGACGCTGCTCGACGGTGGGCAGGTTTTCGAACTCGGGCTGAGAATGGGCGTCAGAACCGATCTTGGAGCGGCAGTCGCCCGCAGTTTTCGCGCCGGCTTGTGCGGTGGTCAGTGCAATGTGGCGGAGACGGAGGGATTCGAACCCTCGATACCCGTTTACACAGGTATAACGGTTTAGCAAACCGCCGCCTTCAGCCTCTCGGCCACGTCTCCGTTCGGGTGCGACAGGCACTTAGCATAGTCGGGCGCGCCTGATAACCCATAATTGGTTCCCAATTGGGGCTCGGGCGTAGGATTTGGGGCGGCACCGCATCGGCGATCGTTTGCGTGGAACCGCTCCGGCTTCCATGTGCAAACGTGAAGCGCACTCCAAACTCATAAATAGAGCAGGATTCACGTTTCGGCCGAGGCGCCTCCTGTATACTGAGATGGTTCAATCCGAAACGATCCTGCTCTAGGGCAGAGACCGGCCGGTGCTGCGGCGGAGTGCCCAGCCCAACAGCATGCCGAGGACGACACCGCCGGCGCTGAAAGCGAAATCCTCTAAATTCGAGGATCGGCCGGGCGAATATCGCTGCAACGCCTCGAGGGCGCCCGCATAAGCGATGAGGCCTGCAAAGATCCAGAAAGCACCGACGTTGCGGTAGCTCCAGGTGAGCAGTGCTCCCGTTGCCGCATAGGCGACGACATGCTCGATTTGGCCGCCCATGCCGGTGCGCACGATTTCGTCCGCCGGAAGCAAGGACAGAATCGCCAAGGCAAGGACGCAGGCCCAAGCGATCATGCGGACGGCGTGCCGGATGGCGCGCGCGCGCAGACTCTTGGGGGGATCGGCGAGCATAGTCACTGCGCGCGCCGCGGGGCGAGTGGCATCGACGCCAGCGGGCGACAGGCCGGACAAAACTGCAGGGCTGGCAGACGCCGCCGCCGATTGCAATCCAGGGGGAGCGATGTTATCGCTGCGATCCAACAGGAGAATTTCATGACCGTTGAAGAGCCCATCAAGGTTTTCTGGCAGCCCGGCTGAACCAGTTGCTTGCGCACTAAGGAGTTCCTTGGCAAGCACAAAGTGCCGTTCGTCTCGCGCAACGTCCTCAGCGACGAGGGTGCGCTTGAGGAGCTGTTGGCACTCGGGACCCGTCAGCTGCCCGTGATATCGCGCGGCAAGACGTGGGTGAACGGCCAGTCCCTGAAGGATCTGGCCGCGCTGGTGGGCATCGACCTCGGCAACGTTAAGCATTTGCCGCAGGCTGAGCTGGCGCGACGTATTGACCTTGTCGTCGATGGCGCGGCGCGGTTCTACGCGCAACTGCCCGAGGCGCATCTGGGTGACTTGCTTCCGGGACGGCCGCGATCCTATTCCCAGTTGGCCTGGCATCTTTTCAACGTGGTCGACGCGTTCCTCGAGCATGAGCAGGGGATTCCGCTGACCGCGGAGTCCTATAATCGCAATCCCGAGGCTGGGATCACGCGTCCCGAGATCCTGGCCTATGGCGCGGACGTGCGTCAGCGCTTCGCGGCCTGGTGGGAGAGCGCACAGAACCGCACGGACTGGTCGGACAAGGCCGCTGTGTACTACGGCAACGTCAGCCGGCACGAGTTCCTGGAGCGCACGACGTGGCACTCCGGACAGCATTCGCGGCAGCTGATGTGGATTCTGGGCGAGACGTTCAGGATTCCGCCGGATCGCCCGCTCGGTGACGACATGTGGAAAGGCCTGCCGATGCCGGAGCAGGTTTGGGATAGCTGATCTCTGCATTGTCCCGAGTGGCTGAACGGCCTGCTTGTACAGGCGGTGTACAGCGCTGTCCCGCTGAAGCCCACGAGAGCGACTACGATTCTCGGATGAGGAACACACCGCCGAGCAGCAATAGAGCCCCGATCACCCTTGGGGGATTGATCAGGTGCACGGGGACGCCAAGCCAACCGGTATGGTCGACGATCAAGGCCGCAACCAGCTGACCGCTGATAATGAGGGCAGCTGTCGTTGTTGCACCTAGTCTCGAAACCGCGAGCAGGGCAGCAAAAAGCATGAAAGCGCCAATAACACCACCTCCATAGAGCCAAGGTGGGAAACCCGTAAACGCCTTTGATCCTGGAATTGGCAATCGCAGCGCAATTGGGGCAATAGCCAACAACAGAAAGGTCACCGCTGCAGATGCTAGCGCTCCCCAAATCGGATGCCCCATATGGCCGGACGCCGCGGCGTTCATAACTGGTTGAAGGGCAATCGCCGCTCCAGCAAGAAGCGCCAGGATCCCACATAGCCATTCCATGATGTCACTCCATCGTGCGACGCAGGTGGAGGCGGGCCGACGAGGACAGTCGAACAAGAACAGGTCCGACTAGAGTATTTGCCTGGCTCCGTTCACGCTGCCAGTGTGGCAGGTCGAGCCGTCCAGTTCTAGGCGCTCGGCGTCAGCATCGAACGCGAAAGACTGCTTTGGGTCACGGGCTGCGCACTCAAAGCTTGTCTGCGTTGAGCGTCGCGCCGCTCCTGTGCTCACGTAACTTTGAGCTTCTCAAGCAGCAGGGGCCGAAGGGCGAGCAGGCCGAGGGCCGGCCCGGGCGCCAGCAGCAGAAACAGATACTGAGCAGGGACTGTGCCGGCCGTGGCGTTCAAGAGCTGAATGCTGACGATCGATATGCCGAAGCCGATGCAGTTGGCGATGGTCAAGGCCGATCCGACATTGTCGCGCGGCGCATAGTGCGCGTTGAGCGCCGAAAACTGCGGTGAGTCGCCGGCGACGACGACGCCCCATAGCAGCAGGAACGGAATGAACACGGCTGGTCCCGTGAGAAAGAGCAGGGGCGAGAGGACGCAACAGAGTCCCGAAGTCGCGAGCTGGGCGAAGGCAACGCGCGCGCTGCCGAGGCGAACTGAGAACAATCCACCCGCGATCGAGCCAATGGCGCCCGCAGCAATGATCGCGAACGACAGCAGCGAGACATTGAAGCTCCACTCGGGCGCCCGTGCGAGATAGGAGACAAGAACGGGCGGCACGAAGGCCCAGAAGGCGTAGAGCTCCCACATATGGCCGAAATAACCGAACGAGGAGGCCCTGAAGCCCTTTGATTTGAACGTGGCGATAAGGGCCTTCGGATTGAACTGCGCGCTCGGCGCCAGGAACGGTCCATCAGGGACGAGCAGGTACATCAACACGCCGCCCGCGGCCGCGATGGCGGAGACGCTCAGCATCACCGTCTCCCACGGCATGGATTGGCCGAGGCCCTTGATGAGATGCGGGAGCGCGGTGCCGACGACGAGGGCCCCGACGAGAAAACCGAGAGCCTTGCCCAGATCGTCCCGATACCAGCCGGAGGCGATTTTCATGCCGACGGGATAGATGCCGGCCAGGAAGAAGCCCGTGACGAAGCGCGCGACGAGCAGGAGGGAGACGCTGTCGCTCAGAACGTAAGCCGACGCGTTGCAGGCGGCGCCGAGCAGCGCGCAGAGAAGAAAGATGGCGCGTGGAGAGTAGCGATCCGCGATGGCCAGGACGGCGAACACGAGCGTGCCGGCGATGAAGCCGAGCTGCACGGCCGCGGTCATGTTTCCAAGAATGTGGGCCGGCAGGCCGAGGCGCACCTGCAGGTCAGGAATGACAGCGTTGCCCGCAAACCATATCGACGCTCCGGAAAGCTGCGAGGCGACGATGACCGGGAGGATGCGGGCGGGACGTTCGAGCATGAGCCGGGCACATCCCTCAATGACATTGTGAAAAGCTAGTGAAAATAAAGCGTTGCGGACGCATTTGCCGCTTTTCGCGCTCGATTCAATCCAATTTATCTTACCTTAAAGGCAGGTGCGGTATCAGATGGCGGAGCTTCTGCTCCTGCTGAAGGTGCACAGGGCGTTAAGGTCATGTCCTCGTCCGACATCAATGGTGCCCTCGCCGAACGCCTGCTCAAGCTCGCCATCGCGCTTGTGCTGCTGGTCATGATCCTGGGGCCGGTCCTCGCCCTGTCGATGCATCTCGGCGGGCTGCGCATCGCCGACTTCATATCGCGGCAGATCCTCGGTGCCTTCTACAAGGGCAGCGATAGCCATGGCATCACGGCCGGGCCGGATATCTACGCACTCGAGGATCTCGAAGCCAAACTGATGCGGTTCACGGCCTATCGCGGTGAGGCCAAGGGCGCGGCGCAAGCCTTGCAGATCGTGCTGGTCCGGCATACACGCTCGCAGACGCAAGCCGCGTTCAATCCGCTGAAGCTCAATCTGGCCGGAGCCAAGGACACAGCCACGGTCTTGATCACGGACAGGCCCGTGCTCATCGAGCTTGACCATGGTGCGCCCGCGCGCCGCGCCATGCTGGGTGTGGAAGGCGTTGCACCGTTCGACCTCAAGGCAGCGCCGCCAGGCATTCTCTCCGGCTTTCGGATCGGCGCGTTCGGGGCCAATCGCGTGGCGCGTCCCGAGCAACTCGTCGATGGGCACGACGCGCCGGTCTTCTGTGGTGCGATCAAGAATTGGCGCACGTTCTATGGCCTGGGCCAAGGCAGCGTGCAGGTCACCGTGGCGACAAATCCGACCGCGGTCACCGTCACGGATCAAGGCGTATCGAGCGATGGCGAGGCGCCGGTCGACGTGCCGGCGCTGGGCAGATTTTGCGGCAGCTACTGAGCGGGGGCTCTGTCATGGACTTCGGAAAACGGAGGTTGGAACAGCCGCCTCGCAGATTATCGGAGACGCAGCCGGACGAGAGTTTGGACGTGATGCCGCGTGCAACCCGCAACGCGAATGCTGGAGGCGTGTCGGGTGCACTCATTGGCGTCGTGGCGGGCGTGGTCGCCATTCTCGCCGGCGCCGGCGGTGCGCTTTTGCACAGCTCGCTGTCGAAAGACGCCGAGGCCGGTTCTCCCGGCCCCGTGCTGTCCGTGCGCGCGGGATCTCATGCGCGCATTGCCCAGGTTTGCATGCCGGCCGCTGGCAAGGGATTGCGCAAGGTTGGACTGACCGACGAGGAATTTCGCTACCAAAGCGCGGTGGTCTCCGCCTCCTATTTCAACTGCGCGCTGGTGATGGAGCGCGAGCGCTTCTGCGCCGCCGATGAGAAGACGACGCTGATCAAGGAGCTGCAGGCGTATTTCGGTGCCGTCGCCAACAAACAGTACATGTACGACAAATATGTCGATGACCGCAGCGCCCAGGCCATGGTGAAGATGGCGTCCGCCGTCGCAGACAAGGACGGCGGCATCTCGGCGCGGCCGCAGCGTCCGGAGCCCGATGCCTCTCTGGTTGAGAACGTGCGCATGCTGGTGCGGGAAGGGCTCCTGGCGCCCGGCGACTTCGGCTGGTCCGTGCCGGCTGAGATTGCGCCCTACATCAACGGCATCAAGACGGAAAAGTCGTCCTGCTGACGTGCAGGACGACGGGATTTCTCACTTCAGCAGGCCGCGCTCCTTCACCACCTCCTCGGCGACCTTGAACGCCTCGAGCGTCGCTGGAATGCCGCAGTAGGCGACGGTGTGGTAGAGGACTTCCTGGATTTCTTCCAGCGTGCAGCCGTTGTTGATCGCCGAGTTGACGTGCAGCCTCAGCTCCGCCGGCTTGCCCATGGCCGTCAGCATGGCCATGCACAGCATGCTGCGCACTTTCTTCGGTAGTCCTGGGCGCGCCCAGATGTCACCGAAGGCATAGGTCTCGGAGAACTGACGCAACGGCCGGTTGAAGTCGTTGGTGCTCGCTTCGCGCTTGGCGAAGTAGGCGTCGCCAAGCATCTCCTTCAGAATCTTGCGGCCGTTCTCACGCTGTTGTTCGTCCATCGGGCGTCCTCGATTGCGATACGTTCGTGTATCGGCGGGAGCCTAGAACAGGAGGGCGCGAGAGGAAATGCTGACGGTTCTGCGCAAGGTCAGTTGGCGATGCGGAAGTACATGACGTCGCCATCGGCGACCACGTACTCCTTGCCTTCCAGCCGCATCTTGCCGGCTTCCTTGGCCGGAACCTCGCCGCCGAGACCGACGTAATCATCGTAGGCGATGGTCTCGGCGCGGATAAAGCCCTTCTCGAAGTCCGTATGAATGACGCCGGCAGCCTGCGGTGCCTTGGTGCCGCGCGTGACGGTCCAGGCGCGGGCTTCCTTGGGGCCGACGGTGAAGTAGGTCACGAGATCCAGGAGCTTGTAGCCCTCGCGGATCAGCCTGTTGAGGCCGGGCTCGGTGAGCCCGAGCTCAGTGAGATAGGCTTCGCGCTCGTCGGGCGCGAGGCCTGCAAGCTCGGCTTCGATCTTGGCCGAGATCACGACGCAGCCGGCGCCTTCCGTCTTGGCGCGCTCCTCGACGAGCTTCGAGTAGGCGTTGCCGTTTGCTGCGGAGGCTTCCTCGACGTTGCAGACGTAAAGGACGGGCTTGGATGTCAGAAGTTGCAAGGCCTGGAACGCGGCGCGCTCCTCCGTTGTGATTTCCGTCATGCGCGCCGGCTTGCCCTCGCGCAGGAGGACGAGAACCTTGTCGATGAGCGTGAGCTGGGCCTTCGCCTCCTTCTCGCCGGACTTGGCCTTCTTCTCCAGCGGCAGGCGGCGCTTCTCGAGGCTTTCGAGATCGGACAGCATCAGCTCGGTTTCGACCGTCTCGGCGTCGCTGACCGGCGCGATGCGGCCTTCCACGTGCGTGATGTCGTCGTCCTCAAAGCAGCGCAGCACGTAGGCCACGGCGTCGACCTCGCGGATGTGTCCGAGGAACTGGTTGCCGAGGCCTTCACCCTTCGAGGCGCCGCGTACGAGGCCGGCGATATCGACAAACGTCAGGCGGGTCGGCAGGACGCGTGCCGACTTGCCGATCTCGGCCAGGCGATCGAGGCGCGGATCGGGTACGCCGACATCACCGACGTTCGGCTCGATGGTGCAGAACGGATAGTTGGCCGCTTCCGCCGCCGCCGTCTGCGTCAGCGCATTGAAGAGGGTCGATTTGCCGACGTTCGGCAAACCGACGATGCCGCACTTGAAGCCCATGCATCAGCTCTGTTTCTTGTCGCGTCCGGCAAGCCACTTCTTGAGGTTGGCCGCGAGCGCGGATTGACGTTTGCCTTGTCGTTCTCCGGCCGGATGCGCCGGAGCGCGCGCCGGCCGGGGTGGAATAGGGTCGGGCTCGGTCTTGCGCGCCGGAGCCTCCTCGGTTTGCACGACGCGCGCGACGTCCGTGAGAAACCGCGCATCGTCGCCGGCCGCAAGGCGTCCCGCGGCGCCGGCAATGCCATCGAGCAGAGGCTCGAGCCATTCCGCATCGGCCTTCGCGAAATCACGCAACACCCAGCCGTGCACCAGCTCCTTGGAGCCGGGATGCCCGACGCCGATGCGCACGCGGGCATAGTCGTTGCCGATGTGCGCCGTGATCGAGCGCAAGCCGTTGTGGCCTGCATTGCCGCCGCCGGACTTGAATTTCAGCTTGGCGGGAGCGAGATCGATCTCGTCGTGAAAGACGATGACATCGCCTTCAGCCAGCTTCAGGAAGCGCATAGCCTCGCCGACGGACTGGCCGCTGTCGTTCATGTAGGTCGACGGCTTCAGCAGCATGACCTTGCGGCCGCCGATGTCGCCATCAGCAACGAGGCCGGAAAACTTGCGCTTCCACGGCCCGAGGCCATGCTTGCCGGCGATCCGCTCGACGGCCATGAAGCCCACGTTGTGGCGGTTCCGGGCATATTTCTCGCCCGGATTACCGAGGCCAACAAAGAGCTTCATGTCCGCTCGTCCTTCGGCGCAGACCGATCAGCCGTGCGGGCAGACGGGGCTGCTTACTTCTTGCCCTTGTCTCCACCCGCCGGCGCTTTGCCGCCGGCAGCGGGTGCGGCACCCTTGGCGCCACCAGCTGCAGCGGGAGCCGCCTTCGCGTCTCCGCCGGCTGCCGGTGCTGCCGTCGCGCCAGCAGCGGCGCCTTCGCCGGCTGCAGCCGTTCCCGGTGTGGTCTCTTCAGCCTCGGCCTTCACCGCGCCAGCGATCGTGGCGATCGTGAAGTCGCGATCGGTGATGGTCGGGCGCACGCCCTCGGGCAGCTTGATGGCGGAGATGTGGATCGAGCGGCCGATCTCCAGGCCTTCGAGGTTGGCCTCGAAGAATTCGGGGATCTTGTCGGCCGGAGCCCACACTTCGACCTCGCGGCGCACGATGTTGAGCACGCCGCCGCGCTTCAAGCCCGGCGATGTGGCCTCGTTGATGAAACGCATGGGCACGCCGATGCGCACGCGGTTGTCGGAACCGACGCGCTGGAAGTCGACGTGGATCGGAATGTCTTTCACGGGGTCGAACTGCACATCGCGCGGAATGGCGCGTGTGGCCTTGCCTGCGACATCGATCTGAAAGACGGTCGACAGGAAACGGCCGCGCTTGATGATCTTGAACAGCTCGTTGTGGTCGATCGCCACCGTCTCGGCGGCCTTCTCGTCACCGCCATAAATGACGGCCGGCACTTTCCCTTCACGGCGAACGGCGCGAGCGGCCCCCTTGCCGCCTTGCGGACGTGCCGTGGCCTTGATCTCGTTGGTCTGGGCCATAGCTACAAGTCTCTCCGGTAATAAGACGAGCCCCATGCGGATCTGCGCAATGCGCATATCCGCCCGCCAGCCTCCAAGGGTGCGCGCACGGGTTTTCAGGGGCTCTAGATGGCGCGGGTTATAGCCGGGCCTTCCCTGCGGTGCAATGGGCTGCACCTGGGCCGGGCAGGGGGTCGCAGCCCGTCCGTTAAGAATTCCTAGGGCCTGCGAGGGTTTGGTGCCATTTCCAGGCGCATGTCGCAGCGGTCGATGCCGGATCCGTAGCCCTCCGGCACGACCTTGCAAACCTCGAAGCCGTACCGGGCGAAGAACCCGGCGCTGTGCTGGCTGGTGCTGAGGAGAACCTCAGCGGCGGCGGGCTTGTCGGCGGCAATCCGGGCGAGGCGGGCTTCCAGGAGTTGCCGGCCGAGCCCCCGGCGATGGCAGGCGCGGTCGACCATGCCCCAGCACAGCGTAACAGCCGGTGCATCAGGTTGCTGGCGGGCCCACCCCCCGCACGCCACGATCCTCCCACCGTCCTCCATGACCAGGTAAGGGCCTGGCAGGTCGTCGAGGAAGCCGGTGAAATCCGCGCGCTCCCCGGCCGCGAAATAGAGCGGGACGTTGCTGTCGAAGAGGGAGATGCACGCCGCGCGATCCGGCGCCCGATAGTTTCTGAAACTCATGCAGACCCCTTAAATGCGCGTCCTGGTAGTGCCGGCCATCAGGCCCCAGATGAGCGCCAGAAGCAGGTAGAAATGCCGCCAGTGGTCGGTATCGATGATGGCGCCTTCGACCACGACACCGAGGAAGGAGGCATACGCGACGAGGAATAAGGGGTGGGACGACGCGGTGTTCAAGGCGTGCCCGACGCCCATCGCGAGCGTTGCCGCGACCAGGATGACGTAGGCGAAACCTCCGATCCAGCCGGTGTTGACGAACTGGCTCAGGTAGACGTTGTGCACGTCCTCATGATGGTAGAGGGCACTGAACTGCAAGGCGCCGATGCCGAGCGGCCGCTCCAGAAGCAGCGCGAGCGCCTTGTCCTGCCCGCCGAACCTGCCTTCGGGGCCAGCGTCATAGCTCTGCAGCATCTCGAAGCGGGTGTCGAACAGCGCGGCGATGGCGTCGATCTGCAAGGCGAGCATCACGAGCACCGCCGACGTAAGGAGGCATCCGAAGCCGAGAGCGATCGTGCGAAAGCGCAGCCGGTTGCTGCGAGCCGTGACGACCTGCAGGTAGGCGTAGATGCCGGCGGCCAGCGTGAGATTCAGCCAGGCGCCGCGCGAGAAGCTGAGGAACACGCCGAATGCAAGCACGAGCGCCGCGAGCGTCGGCAGCCCGCAATGCGCACCTCTCCGCGTCAGCATGATGTGCATCGCATAGACCAGTGCCGGCACGAGGAATGCGCCGAAGACGTTGGGGTCCTTGAAAGTGCCGGTCGCGCGCCCGAACAGCGTGAAAAGATCGAACCCACCGAAATAGCCCGCGATGCCCGCGCTGGCCGCGAGGAGGGCTGCAGCCAGGTACGCATTGAGGATCAGCCGGGCATGGTGCTGGGACTGGTGATGATCGTCACGCGCGAGCTGTTGGCGGGGCCACGGCCCATCAACTTGCCGGCCTTTCAGGAGCCGCCGCCCCTGGTGCCGCCGACGCCGCCGGTACGCACCTCCGATCCATTCTGGGAGCCCAAGCCGCTGTTGACGCTGACATCGATGGCGGCTGTGGCGGGGCACGTCGGCGCGCGCATCAAGCCGTTCGGAAGCTGCCGCACGCTTGTCGTCGGCGAAGGTCCCGATCTGTCGGCCCATGACGAGGCGACCGATCTGGCGCGGCGGCTGGTGCGTCCCGATGAGCGCGTCGTTCTCGTCGACTGGACTCCGAAGGACGGCGGCCCGGCGCGGGGCCTCGCCAACCTGCTCGATGGCAGCGCCAGGTTCGAGGACGTCATCCGCCCGCTGGCCGGGACAGGTGCGCACACCATCAGCTATGGCCAGGCCGACAGCGCGCAGGGCGAGCACAGGGGCGAGCGCATCAAGTTCGTGCTCGACGCGCTCGACGAGGCTTACGACCACATCGTCATGACGGGCACATACGATGTCGCGCGCGAGGTCTTCACCGCCGTCAGCGGGCATATCGATGTCGCCATCACCGTCGCCGCCGTCGGGCAGACACCGGACGGTTCGACGCCGGAGGCGCAGCCGAAACTCTTCGGCTTTACGGCGACGGGCGTGGAGATCCTGCGGTTCGTGCGCAGCATCGAGAGCGGGCCGCGAATGCGATCGGCAAAGTCCAGAGCTGTGCTCACGCCGAGCCTTGCTGCCACATGACGCGCACGTTTCCCCAGCCCGTGTCGCACGCTCTTTACAATGTGACGGAGCATGATAACCAAAGGACAGTTAGTCCGTGTTGGGTCCTGTGGGCAACGCGCCGCCTTCTGCTCGAGGCAAGGGTGACGCGTAGGGACCGGCGCGATGTGTCAGTAGCGGGGTTTTTACAATGAGCCGGTCGGCGACCAGCCTCATGCGGGCTGCTCTGTCGGCGCTGCACTACAGCGGCGCGGACAGGTTCATGGCATCACTGGCTCGCGGCGCCGGTGCCATCCTCACCCTCCATCACGTACGTCCGGGCGAGCCGGATGCGTTCGATCCCAACGGTATCCTGCGCGTCACGCCTGAATTCCTGGATACGGTCGTACAACTCGTCGTCGCGCGTGGCTTCGACGTGCTGTCGCTCGATGATGCGCACTACCGGCTCTCCGAAGGCGAGCTTGACCGCCCCTTCGTGTGCTTCACGTTCGATGACGGCTACAAGGACAACGCCGAATTCGCCTATCCGATTTTCAAGAAGCACGGGCTGCCGTTCGCCGTCTACGTTGCGACCGACTTCGCCGACGGCCGTGGCGACCTGTGGTGGCTGGCGCTGGAGAAGGTCGTCCGCACCGCCTCGACGATCGAGCTAGCCATGGACGGCGTCCGCCGCACGTTCACCTGCGCGACGCCGGCCGACAAGATCACGACCTATCGCAAGGTCTATTGGTGGCTGCGGCGGATCGCGGAGGACGATGCACGCCAGTGTGTCGCCGATTTGTGCCGCACGCATCGGGTCGACGTATCCCGCCAGTGCGCCGAGCTGGCCATGACCTGGGACGAGATCCGGGCTCTCGCCAGAGATCCGCTGGTGACGATCGGCGCGCATACGCGCCGGCACTATGCCCTGGCGCGCCTGACACGCGATCAAGCCCGCCTCGAGATCGAAGAGAGCGTGCTGCGGCTGGAGCATGAGATCGGCCGGCCGGTCCGCCATTTCAGCTTCCCCTATGGAGACGAGGCGAGCGCGGGCCAGCGCGACTTCGATCTTGTGCGCGAGCTCGGCCTCAAGACAGCGGTTACGACCCGCAAGGACCTGCTGCACAGCCGTCACGGCGCAACGCTGACGGCGCTGCCGCGCGTGTCGCTGAACGGGGAGTTCCAGCAGGCGCACTATGTGAAGGTCCTGCTCAGCGGCGTGCCGTTCAAGCTGATGCACGCCGCACGCTGGCTGCAGCCGCGGCCGGGCACTGCACTCGCGGCGCGATGAGGCCGGCTCAGCCGGCCCGTTAACGATGCATCCAGCTGATGATGAGGCCCGCCGGCGGGACCCAGAGAAAGCCGGCGATGGCATAGAAGATGAGCTCGCCGGCCTTGCCCACGTTGGGCAGGACGGCTGACGCCACCACCATCATCACGAGGACGTAGACGGCGACAAGGGCCAGCAGCAGCAGCGTGCCGATGAACTTTCTGGTGCGTGTTGTCATGTGCGCTACCTCCTAGCGCGGCTGCCCGCCCTTCGCCAGACCCCGATCCGCGCCATCTCGGCGCATTGATGTCGAAGGCCGGGAGGCCTAGCTCGGGCTGGTATAAGTTTTCCAGGGCGGTCGAGGCCATGGCGGAACAGCAGGCAGTGATGGATGGACTGGGCACGGCGAAGGGGTCCGCAGCCGTGCGCATTTGGCTGCTCGTTCTCGTGGCGCTGGTGTTCCTGATGGTGGTGGTCGGCGGGGCTACGCGCCTGACAGACTCCGGCCTTTCGATCACGGAATGGAAGCCGATCGTCGGCATCGTCCCGCCTCTCACCGAGGCGCAGTGGCACGACGTGTTCGAGAAATACAGGCAGATCCCGGAGTATCATCAGGTCAACCGGGGGATGAGCCTCGAGGCCTTCAAGTTCATCTTCTGGTGGGAATGGGCGCACCGCTTCCTCGGACGCATCATCGGTATCGTCTTCTTCGTGCCGTTCGTGTGGTTCGTGTGGACGAGGCAGGTGACGCGGGAGATGGTGCCGAAGCTCGCCGCGCTGTTCGTGCTGGGCGGCGTGCAGGGTGCGATCGGCTGGTACATGGTGCAGTCGGGCCTCGTCGACCGCATCGATGTGAGCCAATACCGGCTGGCCCTGCACATGACCGTGGCCGTCATCATCTTCGGCCTGCTGCTGTGGACGCTACTGGACCTCGGGGAGGAGCGACAGCCGCTCTCTGCGCGCGCCGAGCCGCGCGGCGTGGCGATGGCGATCGTCGGTCTCGTGCTGCTGCAGATCGTGCTCGGCGCCTTCGTGGCCGGACTGAAGGCCGGCCTCTCGCACAACACCTGGCCCCTGATGGACGGACAGCTCATCCCTTCCGGCCTTGGCGTCATGAGCCCGTGGTACCTCAACCTGTTCGAGAACGTGCTGACCGTGCAGTTCAATCATCGCATGGTCGGGTATGTCCTGGCGGCCGTGGTGCTCCTGCACGCAGGCGCGGTCATGAGATCTTCGCCGTCCGCGGATGTCCGCTTCACGGCGGGACTGCTGGGAGCGGCTGTTCTGGCGCAGATCGCCCTCGGCATCTGGACGCTGCTGGCGCAGGTGCCGCTGTCGCTCGGTCTCGCGCACCAGGCCGGCGCGGTGATGGTGTTTGCCGTTGCCGTCTGGCATCTTCATCGCACCGCTCGTGCCTGAGGATGTGCTGCGATGGATCCGTTGCGGATCGTCTTTGACCTCGACGACACGCTCTATCCCGAACGCCAGTTCGCGCTGTGCGGGTTTCACGCCGCTGCGCGCTGGGCCGAGACCGAGCTTGGTCTAAAAGACCTGGATGCAGACATGATCCGCCTGCTCGATGCGGGGCATCTCGGCAAGCTGTTCGGCATGGTGCTGGAGGCGCGGATGCCCGGACGGGTGACGCGAGAGCACCAGCAAGCCTTGATGACGGCCTATCGCAATGCGGAAGCCGAGCTACAGCTCTTCGATGATGCCCGCTGGGCGCTCGCGCACTACGAGGGGCAGGGACCGCTCGGGCTCATCACCGACGGCACGCACGCCATGCAGCTCAAGAAGGTGCGGGCGCTGGCCCTGGAGCCCAGGTTTCGCGAGATCATCTACACGGGCGCGCTGGGCGCCGACCGCGCGTTTCACAAGCCGCATCCGAAATCCTTCGTCATGATGGAGGAGGCGCTGGCGACGCCCGGCTGCCGCTTCGTCTATGTCGGCGACAATCCCGCGAAGGATTTCATCGCCCCCAACGCGCGCGGCTGGATCACGGTGCAGGTCGTACGCGATGGCGGCATCCACGATGCGACGCGCACGATCGACGGCGGCGCCGCACAGCACAAGATCGGCTCTCTTTCGGAGTTGCCGCAGGTGCTCGGCGTTTAGTCCGGTCTAGTGCTCGTGCGGCTTGGACTTGGCGAACGCGGCCTGCTGCGCCGGCGTCGCCTCTTTCTGATGCTTGGCCTGCCACTCCTTGTACGGCATGCCGTAGATCGTCTCGCGCGCCTCATCCTTGGAGAGCGTGAGCCCCTTGGCGTTGGCTGCCTCCTGGTACCAGTTGGCGAGGCAGTTGCGGCAGAAGCCGGCGAGGTTCATGAGGTCGATGTTCTGCACGTCGGTGCGCTGGCCGAGGTGCTCGACGAGCCTGCGGAAAGCAGCGGCCTGCAGCTCGGTCTCGGTCTTGCCGTCGATTTTTTCCATGGTCGTGCCTCCGCTCATTGCCGCCGGCGCAGGTGCACCTTCACCCGGCGGTCCTTGAACAACATTGAGATGGAGATCGGCGCGTCCGCGCAGCTTGTCAATGATGCCGGTGATGCGCTGCGCCCAGGCCTGCTGACCTCGATCGTCCCGGATGAGATCCTGGCGCACCTCGATGATAGCATGAGCCAGGCCACGCTGTGTGCCGTGCTGCCACATGCAGTCGCCTTCGAGGGCGCCTGTGTAGGGTTGATTGTCGCCGACGATCAGGGAGCCTTCGGCACCGAAATACTGCAGCAGCGGCCGGGCCAGCCGCGCATCCTTGTCCCACAGGATGCCCACGTGCCAGGGGCGGGGTACGCCCTTCCATGACTCCGTGAAGCTGTGCATCGACAGGATTGCCGGGGGCACGCCCGTCGCCAGGCAGCGGTCGATCACGTCGTCGATGGCGCGGTGATAGGGAGCGTAGTAGCGCGAGATGCGCTTGTCGCGCTCGGTCTGGTCCAGGGTGCGATTGCCGGGAATGATGGCCCCGTCCGACAGGCGCATGATGAGGGTCGGATCATCGGCGCCGCGATTGGGATCGATCAGAAGCCGCGAGAAATGCGTGAGGATAGCGGGCGCACTTGTCGCCGCCGCGATGGCGCGCGTCACGGCCGCCGCACCGATGTCATAGGCAATGTGGCGCTGCAACTGGTCCTCAGGCAGGCCGAGCGTGCCGTAACCGGGAGGAAATGCGTTGCCGGCGTGATCGCAGACGAGCAGCAGGCCGGCATCGGCGCGTCCGCCCACGATCTCGAAGCTTTCTTCCGATGCGCCAGCGATCTGGCGGCTTATGCTGGGTGGAGTCTCCATGATGCCGACTATATGGGGTGTCGTGCGCAATTGGCTATGCTCGGGGAACCGCTTGACGGCGAGGCATTCTCCTCAGCAAAAGACGAGAGGACGACCGATGGTACAGGGGCAATGACGCAAGAGGTCCGCACGCTGCTGGGCGCACTCTACGATGCTGCCGTGCGGGCAGCGCATCCCTCGTCGTGCCTGCCGGGCCATTTGCCGCCGCCACCGCGGGATGGTCGGCTGATCGTGCTGGCGGTCGGCAAGGCCGGCGCCGCCATGGCGCTTGCCGCAGAAGCGCACTATCGCGGATTGGGATGCCTCGACCGCGTGTCGGGCATGGCGACGGCGCCCTACGGGTACATGGCGACGCTTGGCGAGATGCCGCAGCGGTTGGAGATGCGCGAGGCGAGGCATCCGACACCCGATGAGGGCAGTTTGGCCGCGGCGGAGCGTGCCTTGGAGCTCGCGTCCGGAGCCGGGTCTGGCGATGTGGTTCTCGTGCTTCTGTCAGGCGGGGCCTCATCGTTGTGGGCGGCACCGGCACCCGGTCTCGATCTCGCGGCAAAGACGGCCTTGACGCGCGGCCTGCTCAAGTGCGGCGCCGACATCCACGAGATGAACGCCGTGCGCCGCCATCTATCGCGCATCAAGGGCGGGCGCTTGCGGCAGGCCGCCGGCAAAGCCGCCATGCTGACGCTGGCGATTTCCGACGTGCCGGGCGACGATCCCCAGACCATAGGCTCAGGTCCGACCGTGCCCGATCCGACGACGCTCGCAGACGCGCGCGCCATTCTCACGCGCCGGGAGCCGCGTATGCAGGAGCTGGGCTTGCCCATTCCGCCTGCGATCGGCGCAGCCCTCGCCAACCCGGCCAACGAGACGCCGAAGCCGGGCGATCCCGTTTTCGGCAATTCGCGTTACGAGATCATCGCCACGCCGCTTGTTTCGCTGGAGGCTGCCGCGGCGCTTGCCCGCAGCCATGGCTACGACGTCGTCAATCTGGGCGACCGTGTCACCGGGGAGGCGCGCGATGTGGCCGCGGCCCACGCGCGCATGGCCCTGGAGGCCAAGGCCCAGAAGCGCCGGGTCGCCATCATCAGCGGCGGGGAGCTGGAGGTCACGGTCCGCAACAGGTCCGGCCGCGGCGGCCGCAGCCAGGAGTATGCATTGGCCCTGGCCGTGGCCCTGGACGGGGCACCGGGCATTGCCGGCATTGCCGCCGACACGGACGGGATCGATGGCGGCGAAGGGCATGTCTCCGACCCGGCAGGCGCCCTTGTCTTGCCCGACACGCTCGCGCGGGCCCGCGCCCGCCATCTGGATGCCCGAAACTTCCTCGACAACAATCAGGCCACGCCTTTCTTCGAGGCGGTGGGCGATCTCGTCGTGCGCGGGCCAACACATACCAATGTCAACGATTTCAGGGCTGTTCTCGTTGATCCGTAAGGGCAACATCGATTGCGCGCGGGCCGCCCTGAAGCTCGGCTCGACGCTGGCCTTGGGGGCGCTTCTGTCGACGGCGCTGGCGCGCGCGGGCGCGGCCGACCTCAAGCTGTGCAACTCCACGACGAGCCGCATCGGCGTTGCCGTCGGCTACCAGGACAACAAAGGCTGGGCGACCGAAGGCTGGTGGAATATCGCCTCGCAGACCTGCGAGACGCTTCTGAAGGGCACGCTCTCCAGCCGGTTCTATTATGTGCATGCCGTTGACTACGATCGCGGCGGCGAGTGGAGCGGCTCCAACCCCATGTGCACGAGCGACAAGACGTTCACGATCCGCGGCACCGGGGATTGCCAGCAGCGCGGCCTGACGAAGTCCGGCTTCTTCGAGGTCGACACGCAGGAAGCCAAGGATTGGACCATCCGCCTGACGGATCCGGGCGACAGCGCCGGCAAGCAGAAGTAGGGCTAGATGCCCTGGCCCTCGACTTCGCGCGTCAGCTCTTCGACGGCCTGCTTGGCGCCCGGCCAGTTCGGATGGACGTCGAGCAACTGTTTCTCGACGCGCAATGCGCCGCGCTTGTTGCCGTGCTCGCGCCAGATCTGGCCGAGACCGTCGAGGGCTTTGAAATGGTTTGGCTCCAGCGCCAGGGTCCGCCGCAAATCACCGACCGCCGCTTCAACGCTGTTCCGCGTGAAGTGCACATAGGCGCGGCGGTTGAAGCCTTCGGCATAGTCGGGCGCAAGCTCGGTGACGAAATCCAGCAGCTTCAGCGCGAGGTCGGTGTTCTTCGTGTTCATCGCCGCGGCGGCCCGCTCCATCAGCAGGTTGATCGTCTCGCTGCCTGACTGCAGCCAGAGACGCTCGATCGTATCGGCGATGGGCTTGGCGCTCTGTTCGTCCTCGGCCGTAGCGAGGTGCGCATAAAGATCGTTGAGCACCTTGGCCTTTTCATCGGCCGTCTGCGGCATGCTTTCGAGCTTGCCGGGCGCCGCCCGCTGGGGTGCGGGCTGGCTTTCGGGAGCCTGCTGCTTTTGCTGCGGGTCCATCTGGGCCCACGTGGCGGATGGGAGCGCAAGCACACTCAGGGCCAGCCCGGCAGCGGCTGCCCGGGCGAGCCTCGCAATCAATCGCGGTGGCGATGACATCATGGTCCAACAGTACCTGTGCGTTTCAGCAGCGTCAAAGCGCCGGCCCGCAGGGTTCCCGTTGGACGCGGGCGCTCAGCCCTGCCGAGCCTTGAACCGGCGATTCGTCTTATTGATGACGTAGACGCGGCCCTTGCGCCGGACAACCCGGTTGTCACGGTGGCGAGAACGTAGCGATTTCAAAGAATTCCTGACTTTCATAGGATTACCGGTTCGATCACATGGGTGTTAGCGCCGGAAGGACGGTGGGTGCGACAGAGGCAGAACAAAACTCGTCGCGTCAGCTCCTTAGCTGAAAGTGGGACCCCGATCCTTTCCGCGGAATTGCGCTGTTTTCTAAGAGGCGGGTCCCACTGCTGTCAACCAAATTGCTGCCCATAGGGCACAAACAGGCCGGGGAACCTCCTCAACCGGGCCCTGGATCGCTGGACGGAGCCACCGGTCGTCACGCCGAAGCTGGGTCACGGGTGAGCCGAAAACATCCACTCGGCATCAGTTGACCAGACGCCACCGTACCGCCTCCGCCCACATGACGGTGCAAGGCCGTGCCGCCCCCTCCTCGAGCAGGTGGACAAGACCCGCCCGAGAGCGCGTCATCGGTATAATTGTGGAAGCTCTCGTTGGTCCAGAAGCCGTTGACTTCTGGGGACAGAGCGCGCGCCTTGCTGCGAAGCCCGCCAAGCGCTGCCATGTGCTCGTAGGAGATGCCGGACCCGGCGAGTGAGTGCGCAAGCGTGTCCATGTTGAACGGCGGATTGGCCCTCGATCTCGGGACCGCTCTGATGTCGGCCAAGATGCGGGTATCAACTTCGCCAAGCAGCTCGGTTGAACACGTCGATGCTCCGGTTGGAATGGCCGATGGTGAAGAAGGGGAGGCCATGATCCATCACGCATACTCGAGGGCGCCACCCTTGTGAGCGGCGATGTGGTCGGTCTTGTCGCTCTTGATTTCATATTGAGCGTCATCCACCGACGCATGATGTGTGTAGCCTTTGAAGGCAAAGTCCGAGGTGTGGACGGCAATGATCGTGCCGGTCACGTAACCTGCTTCAGAGTTCCATCTGACCCGATCGCCAATCTTGAACCGCTTGTGCATTAGGATGCTGCGGCGGGAGCCTTCCGGGGGTCGAGCACGACGGATGCCTCCGTCGTCAGGACCCGGAACGTGAACGTCTCCTGGAAATAGAGTGTGACCGCCGAACCCGAATGGCTGAGATATCCAATGGAAATATCCTGGCCGACATCGAGCTCGAAATCGCCGCCACGCGTGGTCAGGACAAAGCCGCCTTCGATTGCCGGCGCCCAGATGATGCCGCCATCGACGACGTGCTCGATGTGGTGGAAGACGGGATATCCTTCGTCCGTCCCGCCGCTGGCCGCGGTGTATGCTTCAGCGCCCAGCACTAGTGCATAAGGGCCATTGCAGCCGGCGAGTCGCAGTTGGCTCACAGCCTGTGCGACCGCGCTGGGATAGCCCTTCACGTTGGAAGCGATATCTTCGCATTGCTGCTGGCCTCGCGAATGCCCTGGATTGCGGCAGCGGCATACCCGTCGAAGACTGCGCGATCCTCGGCGAAGGCAATCTTGCGGGCAGCCTCCTTCACGGGGCTCCAGTCCGAGTCAGTTGCGCCCCGCTCGACATCGTCGATTTGCTGGCGTGAAAGCTCAAAGGGAACGCGCAGCTCGACGAGCGATTTCGTATCACGCTGGGTCGCCTGGATGCCTTCGGCAGGAGGCTGGATTGGCCGGGTATGGCCGGTTCCAACAGCCGAAAGTCCAAGGCCTTTGGGGTCCGGAACATCGACGACCCGCCGCGCCGCAAGGTGGCGCTTGAGCGTGCGGGATGCTTCCTGCTCGATCTGGGCCCAGGCCTGGTCGGAAATGGGGGCGAGCTCGCGATGGAGATTATTCATGATCTGCTTCTTTCCTCAGAGAGCCGATACCGAGTGATCCGTCGCCTCCGGACCGGCGTGCGACAGGCTCATCGACATGTCCGGGCGTGGCTACCCCCTCGTTTCTGTTTGATGGGAGTGCGAGCTCCGGCGTGACGTTGTCGAGAAAGGTTGCCGACTGCACGAAGAACAGGGTGCCGGTGACCGCACGGCTGAAGTCGAGCAGCCGATCGTAGTTTCCGGGCGGGCGGCCAATGAACATATTTTCGAGCATCTGCTCTGTGCGGCGCGGCGATCGCGCATAGCCGATGAAATAGGTCCCGAACTCGCCCTTGCCGACTTCGCCAAAAGGCATGTTGTCACGCACGATTTGTAACTGATTTCCGTCTTCGACGATCGTTGTCAGAACGTTGTGCGCTTAGGGCGCCTTGGCCGCGTCATCCTGCTCGATATCGGAAAGCTTCGCGCGGCCGATTATGTTTTCCTGGTCCGCGACCGGGACGGCGTTCCACCGTTTCACGTCGTGCAGATATTTCTGCGTGATGACGTAGCTGCCGCCGGCGAACGCAGCATCCTCATCACCGATGATGGCGGCCTCGATGGCCTCTTGATCGACGGGATTCTCGGTGCCGTCGACGAAACCGAGCAGATCGCGATCGTCGAAATATTTGAAGCCGTGAACCTCGTCTACGGTGGAAACGGCGCCTGCGAGCCGCGTCATGATTTGCGCCGCGATCTCAAAGCAAAGATCCATCCGCGTGGACCGTATGTGAAAAAGAATGTCGCCCGGCGTCGAGACTGCGTGATGCACGCCGCGGATTTCCCGGAAAGGATGGAGGTCTTTCGGCCGCGGCGCGCCGAAGAGGCGGTTCCAGGCGTCGGAGCCGAACGCCATGATGCACGAGAGACGCCCTTCTAGATCGCGAAATCCGACCGCGCGCAGCAAGGAAGACAGGTCAGCGCACAGGCTGCGGACGGTACTCTCGTTCTCCTTTCCCGAGTTGATGGTCACGACAAGGAAAATCGCGGCCCGCGTCAGCTTCGCAACAACGGGTTGTGGCGCAACAGATGGCACGCATCACTCCTTGTTGACCTCGGGCCGGCCCACCTTGTCAGGTTGCCGCCCGAGCCGAAAGGGACGTGCAGCGACATGAGGTGCGATACCGTCAAAATGGTATCGTACGCAGGGACGGTCTACGGGCGAACACTCATCGTCGAACCTGTGGGGGGCAGGCGCTTGGCTGCACGCTCGTAGCGTGCCAAGCGCAGGGCGGGGCAGGCAATGGGCCTGCTGATCAGACCGTACGGCGCTCGGAGTAGCCCGCCGCCCGCCGGCAATTTGGGGTCCGCCGTAGAAATTTCTTCAGAATCAGAGATGGGAGTACGGAGTGGTGGGTGCGACAGGGGCACAACAAACTAGTCGCATCAGCTCCTTAGCTGAAAGTGGGACCCCGATCCTTTCCGCAGATTTGCGCTGTTTTCTAAAAGGCGTGTCCCACCGCTGTCAACCAAATTGCGGCCCATAGCGCAGAGGCAGGCCCCTGGGGTCTATCGCAACGGTGCTGCCACCCCCTTCGACGCGCCGAACTACATGGTCGCCGTGTTGAAGCCGGGCCACGACCAACAGACATGGCTCTGGGGCGCATATTGACGAAACGAGCGAATCAGTGCAAATCGTAGCGAGATAAATTCGGGGGTATCCGTTGAAATTGGTCAGCTCCGCAAAGGCCTGCGAGGTCCTCGGCATCCATGAGGTGACCTTGCGTCGTTGGCGTCAGCAGGGGCACATCGAGGCTGTCCGGGCCGGCGTGGCTGGGAAGTGGCGATATGACGTTGATGGCCTGATTGAACGTCAGCGTGCGCGCCTGTCGGCGCGGAGGGCAAGCGACAGTAAAGCGTAATCCCCGCTGCGTAGCGGGCGCGAAGCCGCCATGGGACCTACCCTCACAGGCCTCAAGGCGGGACCAGTACAGCGTACTTGGGGCAATCACCAAACGGCCGCTTCGAGGCGGCAGTCGAAGGAGATTGCCATGATTGACCATGCCGATATGGGAGCGATTGATGCTTCCGATCAGCTCGATCCTGCTTGGCTCGATGTCATTCTCAGCGAACAGGGGCGCCGGGCGCCGACTGTGCGTCAGCGGATCGAAGAGCTAGTTGCCACCCGGAAGGCCTTTGTAGAGGCCAACCACAGTCTTCTGCTCAAGCTCAGCCAAATCAGTGAGACTGTCGCCTTATCAGATAGTAGCCCCGGTGCTGGACCATTTTCTTCTTCGTTGCCGCCGCATATACAACACAAGAAACTTCTGAACCGAGTTCAATCAGAGGGGCTCCGAGCCGTCTATCCTGAGCTGCTTCCGAGCCGGCCTTACTGTACCGACGTGCTCAGCGAAGGATTGGAAATTCGGCGTCGCCAGCTCGCCATCAAGCGACGGCACATCCAGATCAACGACCCAACCGCCTTCACTTGGATGGTCTACGACATCGATCAGCCCGGGGCCTACTTCGCCGCCCGCGATGGAAACCTCCCCCAGCCCAATGTCATCGCGACCAACCCGTCCAACGGTCATGCCCATGTGCAGTACCTGCTTGAGACACCTGTGGCACGGCACGAGATGGCACGCAGCAAACCGCTCCAGTATTTTGCCGCGGTTGAAAGGGGCATGGTCCGACGCCTGGGTGCCGACCGAAACTTCATCGGCCTGATCACGAAGAATGCTCTCCATCGCGATTGGCGGGTTGAGTGGTGTCACAACCGACCGTACTCGCTCGATGAGCTTGCAGACGCGCTGTTCACGCGAGACATGGAGCCGTATCCCAGCGTCGACCTGACCTGCGGGACAAGCCGCAACTGCGCCATCTTCGATGCCCTTCGCAAGTTGGCATACCGGGAGGTGCTCTATGTTAAGCGTGCCGGCTTCGGCGTCGATATGTGGATTCTGCATCTCTTTAAGAAAGCGGGCGAGTTGAACGCCAGCTTCGCCGTGCCGATGCGGCATGCGGAGCTTAAGGCCATCGCCAGTTCTGTCGGGCGTTGGACATGGAAGAACTTCAGCGCCGATGGTTTGTCCCGACAGCAGTCGAAGCGAGGACGCGCCGGCAACGCCAAGCGCTGGGCGGTACACGTCAAGCAGAAACCGTGGCTCGCCCTCGGCCTCACAAAATCGACCTACTATCGGCGCAAGGCGGCTGGCACGCTGCCTTAACATCTTCGCACCGATGTGGTCGCCGGGCTCCGGCGCATGGCCACCGCGGGGCATAGCACGGACCTTGCATTGCCCAGGCATGACCCGCTTGGAGCCCCAACATGACCGCCACCCCTCAGATGCGCACGAGCCTGGACGCCATCCGTCAGATCATTGCCGGACGTGAGGCCGTCCGAACCCGAGCCGATCTGGTCTGCGAGGTCGTCGGGTTGCGCGATGAGAATTTGCGACTGCGCAGTCAGAACGATGTGCTGCGCGCTTCGCTCTGGCAGACAGCGCCGGCCAGCTTCCAGGGGCGTCAGGATGGGCTGCTACTATAGTCGCTCGCTGAGTGGCATCGAGGTCTCGCCAACGAGGCCCTACGCGCGCCCTGGTCCGCGAGATCCTTACTTTCCTGCGTGTGAAAGTTTGCGAAGTCTCTGAAGCAAGCTCTCTGTATCGGCTATCGCGCTCTTGACGCCGTGAAGCATGATTGGTCGTGATCCCCCTTCGAGCAGGACGAAGCTGTCGCCCCGCAAGAAAATTAGATAGTCCTGGGCTGCTATTAGCGGCACAGCGCAGTTGCCAATGCCCCAAACTCGGCTCTTCACCTTTGTGTCCGGTGGCGGCTGGCCCTTCAAAATTTCAGCCAGCCGGAAGGTAGCTTCGACAATTGGCTCAGGTTCTCCGGTGAGCGGCGACACCCCCCTCGCTTCCTCCGTTCGAACAACGCGAGCGACGAAAACGGCGGTCGCATTCGCGAACAGCTGGTCGTCTGACAACCGCTCATAAGAGCACGCGCGCAGCGGCACTGTGTTGGCCCAAATCGCGGATGTGATGAGAAGGAGCAAGAGGCGCAGGCATTTCGTCATTTGTCGTTGGTGCTCCGCGCGCTCCATCATGCCTCACGAAGGAACAGAGTTGTTGCGGCCGGCCCAAGCGAGCAGCCAGAGGGCCAGTGCCGCGATCAGGCTCGGTCCGACAAGGACCACGAGAAACTGAAACCAAGTCTCGTCGCGCCAATATCGGCCGAAGGGCTCGAACACGAGAACGAAGGTCAGCGCCGCAACGACCCACAGAATTGAGCCAGCGACCCAGTAGCGCCACTGCCAAGCTGGGACGGTAGTTGGCTCCCGAGGCGTCAGCAGGCGTTCTATCCACGCGGGGCTCTGTTGGTGTGTCCACGCAGGGTCACTGGGATAAGGATCGTGCAGCAGCAGACCGCGGATACATCTCGCGAATGCCCAGCTCGCCAGCGCGATGATGAAGATGGCCTGTGACACCGCGCCAATTCGTGGCCCGATCGGTCCCCCGAGTTGCGTCCACCACGACCACGCCAAGGCAACGTTTAGGACTGTAGCGGCGCCCGCGATCGCGACGGCCGCCAGGGCGCCACGCGTCCAACTATGGATCAATGCGCCAGCCAACAGTGACGCAACGACGACAAGCCAGGCCAGCGGATCGTAAAGCTTGCCGAGTACACTACCCAGCAGGTGCGCGATGGCCACGTCCAAGTTTGTACTGCTGAGGTTGCGATGCTGCGGCGGCTTTTGACTGGTGGGGGCCTCAGCAGCGGTATCATAGGACGAATAGGGTTCTGTCCAGTATAGGGCCTCGGCAGGTAGCACCGCGAAAAAAATAGCTAAGGCCAAAGCAAACACGCGCAACATGAGCAAAGCCCAGAGAGCAAATGGATTTTGTAGAGTATACTCCGTGGATAAATAATCATCAATAAGGCGCTTTGCGATGGATGACCAGCCGCGAAGTGCTAGCATTGAATTTAAGGCGCCTCCGTCACGCACGCGGCCTGTCGCAAGAGCAGCTTGCCGATCTTGCTGGGGTCGATAGGACCTATGTCAGCAGTCTCGAACGCAGCAAATACGCAGTTGGCCTCGATGTGCTGGACCGACTGGCATGCGTTCTTGAAGTAGAGCCTGCCGAGCTCTTGAAACGACCGACACCCGCGGCTCGGGGCGCCAAGCGCAAGTGAGAGCGAACTACCGCTCCTTTTGAGGCTCTCCTTCGCCGAGTTGAATTCAGTCAGACTGAGACGGTAATATTATACCTCTAAAAACTCACCTTATTTGCCTGCAGGGTAAGCGCTAACCTGCGATGCCGGCATCGAGTTTTGTCAGGTTGAGTTCGACGGCGAGAGCGTCATTCAGAACGACGATACCGCTCGTCGTCACGCGATATCTTGGTGGCATCTGGGCGCGGCCATCTGGCCAGGGAAACAGATAGCATGTCGTCTTCGCGCCGGTACACTCGCCGGATTCATCGAAGATGCGGCGGTCCTTTTGGACGATAACGCCAGGCAAGCGCTTAATTGCCGCTAGAAATGTCCGGTCGACCACAGGCGGTTCGTCGGCTTCGCAGAAATACTCATCGCTCAGGTCGACCACGCCTGCGGTCGTCACAATGAGTGGTCGGCTGGTAGAATGAAGCCAGGCCAGGAACTTGTGCGCAACGTGATCTGCATGCGCGTGGACCGACAATGATGGTGGCCATTGTGCTGTTGGACGTGACCCACATGGTGGCCATGTCGGAGTCGGAATCGGCTGTTCCTCGCGGGCAGCATGCGGGGCTTGGATGGGGTCAGCAACCTTCTGCGTACGTCTAAGAAATCTGAAGACCATGCTGGTGAGCTCTCAGTTGAGGGGCTGCCAATTTGTGGCGAGGCCCGACGTGGCGAGGCCCGACGTGGCGCGGCCCTAGGCGTAGGGTGCCGGCCGCACTAGTACGCAGACGGCCTTCGAGCCCCAGTTGCGGCGGACGGCAGAGCGCTTGCTAACCGAGAGGTATTGCAAGGCCAGAGGCCAAGTCTGCGCGTCACACGCTGCCGCGCATTTGAGGGCCGAGTCCGCGAGGAACCGTGACGATACCCCACCTCCATTCTGCGAGATTCCCGATCGCATCATTACGCACCGGGGCATTGAGTATCGTCACAACCGTCATTGACGGTTTGATCGGCATCGCTTGCAACCACCGATGACGATCGTGACGATGGCTTCGATGGTGACGCGATGGATCTAATGGTGACGGGACGCCGAGACCCCGTTCGCTGACCAAAAGAAACCTCGACGCCCAACCCACGCAGGGTGGGGAAGGCGAGTTTGATGCGCGTCGACAACTTGTTTGGGGCTTTTGGCCAGTCGGCTGTTCGACGCGCGGCAGCCGGGAGCCGGTTATATAGGTCGCCATAGAGTTCTCCCATGGTTCCAGTCCAACCCTGCCGTCGATCTTGGGCCCACTCCAGGACGGCGCTGATGACGATGTCGTTTTCACCCTGGACTGCCGCAGCCTCGGCTCGGTTCTTTTGGAGCGCTGCCAGCACCGTACCTTGTGGAAACAGGAGGGCTGGCTCAGCCGCAACGGCGAAGCGTTCACATTCGCACAATCGTCCTGGTGGAGTCGGGGTTACACGGAACCGCCTCAATCCCATGACGAGCGCGTCGAGCAAGGATCGAAATGCAAGGGGCAACGCAGCATGAATGGATTCACGCAACTCATGCTCGGCGAGCCACTCAGATCGTGACGGCAATTCGACCACATAAGCTCGGCTGAGCAGGTCATCTCGGGAAACGAAATCGGCTATGCCATTCAAAATGATTGGCCGGCTGCCGCAAAATGTTGTCTCGCCGAAATCGCTGAACAGAGCTCTTCCGCCGTGTTCGCCGCCGGTTGCCAAGCGACACAGTGAATCTGAAAGACGCGGAGGAATCTCGCTGACGTTGTCGATCACAAGGACATGAGAATTCCGGGCAAGCGCCATCAGGTCGCGCTCGGTAGTCGGTGGCGCACGTAGATCGCCAGCCGTGGGGTCAACAAGCTGTCGAAGGATGCGCACGAGCGTCGTTTTCCCAGATCCTGCGCCACCGATGACAGCCAAGATCGGATACGGGCCATGTGGCCGCAGAGCAGCCAAGCACCAAATTACGATTGGGACAAATGCCTCAAGACTCAGGCCAAGCAGTCGTCGCAGCGGCTCCAAATCTCCACGCTCAGCCAGCTCGGGATAGGGGGTCGTTCGACCCGAGCGAAGGATTGGTGTCGGCGATCTCCGCACAAGCCGATGCCCCTCAGCGCCGACAACAATGGCAGACCAATCCGGAGTACCCCGATCGAGAATGATATCGCCATGGTACTCGCCAACACGCAGCGGGGCCGCGTGGACGGCAACTGCGCGTGCCGCTCTCGCCTTCGCGTAGTTGATTGCATCGCGGATCTGGGAATCGCCCGCCAATGCCGGGTGGCCATCGTCCAGGTAACGTCGTTCCAGTTCCACGCGCAGCCAATCTGCAAATCGAGGGTCGGCGACCGCGCAATGCTCGATCCGATCACCAATGCGAAGCGAGGCATGAGCGGCACCGGATGGGGTGCGCCAATATTCGGCTGCATCAACAATGTCGCGAAGCGCATTCTTGATTTTGAGACCGGCAACTTTGAGGTCGATAGCCGCGCTTGGCAGCACGACCATGCCAGCATGGAAGAGTTGGCGAATTCGATCGTCCGTCATTGCGCCCGCCTTGTTTGCCGATTGGCCGATTAATTAGTCGCGAGGCGGAAGTCGTCAATCGCAGAAATTAAATCGAAGAAGGTATTCCGAGCTGTGACTATTTTTGTTTCAGAGAGTTTTAGCGCGTGAGTTCGTTGTTTTTCCGTCCCTTTATTTTCTGATCCTTTGTCATTCCAAAGTGACAATTTGTCCAAATGCAAATCGTGGTCGGGCTGAGATCGGTTGGGAACGGAAGCCAATCACCTCGCTGCCTTCATGAAGCACAGTGATCATCGGAAGGTCTGACAGGTCGAACTGTGGTGTTGGTCGTGCCGCAGCCAGGCCACGATGGAGGTCTTTGGCAACGACGACTCCCGATGCCGCCAAGCTAGCGCGGCATGCCACGTCGATCGGGCAAGGTTGAGCGTGGCACGGTTGGGCAAGGCGCGCCGATGATCGGCGGTGCGGTAAGGCAGGCCCAGTAGGTTGTGGCATGGCAAGGTTGAGCGTGGCACGGT